>Ga0226835_1000008_pt1 | contig 658150 bp, 524 predicted proteins | sample LAC_MetaG_1_FD_163627 | JGI IMG/M metagenome (GOLD analysis project Ga0226835, IMG submission 163627) | Anaerobic ammonium oxidizing microbial communities from anammox membrane bioreactor (MBR) in UC Berkley, California, United States -... | ecosystem: Engineered > Bioreactor > Anaerobic >... | reverse complement strand
CCCACCTCATTAACCGAGACTCATTTTGTACCACCGTCACAGGAGACGACGCAGGTAGTAACCTTGAGCAACACCGGCGGCAGTGATTTGACGTGGGAATTGACGGTTAACACCGGCAGTCGTTCATTTGTTGCCAACACACCGGAGGATTACGCCCGTTTACGTTCACGTGAGCAGGCCGACGGATTGGTAGTTATCGGCGCCAAAGGAGGCCAGGGCGGTGGATCGAGCAGTCATCAGACGCGCGATGCGATCATTCGACATGACAATGGGGTCAATGACGATGCGATTGGTTTGACCAGTGGCGGCACCTTCCACGTAGCGGCCCGATTCCCTGCATCCTTTATGGGGCAGTACAGCGGTATGAAGCTCAACCAGGTAGAAGTTTACATTAACGATGTACCAAGTCCGTTTGTGTTAAAAGTTTACGGACAAGGCACCGCTACCAGCCCAGGCACAATACTCTATCAGCAGACGTTAGTACCCCAGGGATCGAGCTGGAATCTGATCACCTTAGACACGCCGGTAGATATTACCGGTCAGGATCTTTGGATTGGTTACACGGTGACCCACGCAGGGGGACAATACCCTGCAGGCTGCGATGCAGGCCCACATGTTACGGACGGTGACTGGATTTCGACCGATGGCACATCCTGGAGTCCGCTCAACACTTTGGCAGCGATTGACGTTAACTGGAACATTGCCGGTTATCTCATCCCCGGAGTCACCTATGCCAAAGACGTAGGGGTACATAGCTTGGTCAGTCCGGCCAGCGGCGCCAACTTAGGCGATGAACAAGTTATCGTAAAGGTTAAGAACTATGGTACAGAACCCCAGAGCAACATCAGTGTAAGCTACACCTTCAATGGTGGCAGCCCTGTTACGGCCACTATTCCCGGTCCATTGGCTGGTGGTGCCACGTTAGACTACACCTTTGCCGGGACAGTCAATTTAGGCACCCCCGGACAGAGCTACACGATTCAGGCCTGCGCCACCGTCACAGGCGATGAGAACACGGGCAACGACTGCAAGACCTTCACCGTTACGCACGTTGTTCCTGTTTACTGTGATGCCACCACCGGCACCCAGGACGAATACATTTCGCGCGTACAGTTAGGCACCATTGACAACAGCAGTGGCTGGCAAGGCGGGGTAGCCGATTACACCGACCAGTACACCGAGATGGCAGCCGGCAGCAGCGGAGAGATTACAGTTACCAACGGCAACCCATGGTCATCCGACAAGGTCACCGTATGGGTTGACTGGAACAAGGACTATACTTTTGAGACCGGTGGCAACGAGCAGTTTGTATTGGTCACAACCAATTCAGCCGCTACCTTTACGGGCACTATCGCTGTACCGGCAGGCACCCCCGATGGTCTCTACCGCATGCGTATTCGTATGACCTATAGCACAGCTCCGCTGCCATGCGGTAATGCCAGCTATGGCGAAGTAGAAGACTACAGCATCAAGGTTACGGGTGGCGCCCCTCCCACACCATGGTTGAGTGCCGATGTTACCTCAGGTACGATACCGGCCGGAGGCAGCACCCAGATTACTGTTACCTTCAACAGTGCCTCTTTGTCCGTAGGCAGCTACACCGGCAGTTTGGACATCACCAGCAACGACCCGGTTAATTCCTCGGTGAGCATTCCTGTAACGCTTAATGTAGAAGAGAGCGATGTATGCTATCCGAGCCCGCGCAATCTGACCGGCACATCTCAGAATCAGAATGTCACCCTTACGTGGCAGGTACCCGACTTCACCGGAGGCGGTGGAGGCGGTGGTGGCCAGACCGAAGACTTCTATGAAGGCTTCGAGGCCGGCACTATTCCCACAGGCTGGACAGTTTACGATGTAGACGGCGACACCTACAATTGGGAGAACACGGCAGTCAACTACAGTGGTTTCACAGCCCACACCGGTTTATACTGCATGACCAGCGCCAGCTATGTGAACTATGTAGGGCCATTGACCCCCAACAACTGGTTAGTCACCCCCGGCATTAAGGTTACGGCCAATTCAGAGTTGAAGTTCTGGGTAAGCGGACAAGACCCCAACTATGCAGCCGAGAAGTACTATGTCAAGGTAAGCACCACGGGCAATACACCGGCCGATTTTGGTTCAGCCATTTTCACCGGCGTAGCCACAGGCAGCTATGAAGAGAAAGTGGTAAATCTCTCGTCCTATGCCGGACAGACGATTTACATAGCCTTCCAGCATACCGATGTTACCGACCAGTTCTATTTGAACTTAGACGATGTAACGGTAACCAATACCGAGACCCGTTCGGCCTATACTGTTCCTGTTACAGCCGGTATATCGCAAGCCATACCATTCCGCACCAGCGGTATGAGTGAGACAGAGATCAACGCCAAGTTACATCCCGAGTTTGTATATGTATATGGTGAGTCATCAGAGACCACCCAGCCTGGCGGAACGGTCGTAGCCGTTGCCGGAGGCATCAAACACATGAGTGGCAGTGGCACGCGTGAACTGTTGTACGACAACGGACCGTTTGTCAACAGCCCAGGCACAGGTCCCAACGGGACAGACCAGAGCGTACTTCAGAACAGTTCCTTAGGCATGACCACCTATGGAGCCGGAGTACAGTTCTCGGCCGGCAACCGTATGGCCGATGACTTTGTAGTTACCGATCCATGGGAAGTAGAGAGCTTCACTTTCTACACCTACCAGACCGGCAGCACCACCACCAGCACCATTACCGGCGCCTATGTCCAGGTATGGAATGGAGATCCGACTTCAGGCGGCCAGGTAGTTTGGGGTGATCTCACCACCAATGTGATGAGCTCCACGGCCTGGACCAATGCATACCGCATGAGTGAGACCGATGCCGGCACTACCCGTCCGGTTATGAGTGTCACCTGTGCAACACCCGGTTTAACTTTACAGCCCGGCACCTATTGGGTAGACTTTACTTTGGCCGGCAGTTTGTCAAGTGGCCCGTGGGCACCGCCCATCACCATCACCGGTCAGTCCACCACAGGCAATTCCAAGCAGTACACCAGTACAGGTTGGGGTGATTTTGTTGACGGAGGCACGAGCACAGCCCAGGGAGTACCGTTCTTGGTAGAAGGCACGATCTCCGGCGGCGGCGATGAATGTCCGCATGGCGAGCTGTTAGGTTACAATGTATATCGTGGCAACCAGAAGATAGGCGAGACCGTACCCAGTGTACGCACCTATATAGACAGCAATGTAACGCCCGGCACCTATGTTTACGGAGTTACGGCAGTTTATGGCGAGCCCTATCCAGGCGAGTCTGACCCGGTTACCACGAGTGTAACGGTAAGTCCGGCAGCCACCTTCCCCTTCGAAGAAGACTGGACGAGTGGCAACTTCACGGCCAACAATTGGACTTTTGACCCCTCACAAGGCAACTGGGGGATGAATTCGACCACAGGCAACCCAGCTCCGTCGGCCCGCTTTGGCTGGAGCCCATCAACGACCAACTACAGTTACTCGCTCATCAGCAAGGACATCGCCGCCAACTTAGCCGTTAGCAATGTTACCTTACAGTTCGACATCATGTTGGATAACTATACCAACACCGGAGCCGAGCAGATTAAGGTATATATTTGGAACGGTAGCAGTTGGGTATTGTTAGAGACCATTGCCAACACCGGCGATATTCCGTGGACGACCAAGAGCTACGATGTCACGGCACAGGCCTTAGGCAAGACCACCAAGGTAAGGTTTGAGGCCACCGGCGCCAACACCTTTGATATTGACTATTGGTACCTTGACAACATCAAGGTGTTTGAAGGCCAGCCGGCTCAGAACCCGGTCATCACGGTAACTCCTGCAGCTTTGCAGTACTGGGTACCCCTTGGCGGCAGCAAGACCCAGCCTTTGACCATAGGCAATACCGGCCAAGGCCCGTTGAACTGGACAGCCAACATACAGTATCTGACCCGTTTGATGGAGCCCGAGCAAGTGCCCGGAGGACCGAAGTACAATCCCGGAGTGTTAGAGTTAAGCAAAGCCGGAGCACAGCCAGCAGGAGCTCCCACCACCGACACCCGCGGGACAGTCGTATTACACTATGACGGTGACAATGACGATGCCATAGGATTGACCAGCGGAGGCAGCTTCCATGTAGCTGCTCGTTTCCCGAGCGACATGGTAGCCCAGTATTCCGGCTATGTATTGCAGAGCGTGGATGTTTACATCAACGATGTGCCTAATCCATCCACCCTGTATATCTGGGGAGCCGGCAGTGCCAATGCACCCGGAGCAGTGCTTCACCAGCAGAACTTCACCGGCACGGCCGCCAGTTGGAACACCATCACCCTGAGCACGCCTTTGACCCTTACGGGACAAGACATCTGGGTAGGTTACTCAGTGACCCATGCAGCCAGTGAGTACCCTGCAGGCTGTGATGCAGGCCCGGCTAATCCCAATGGTGACTGGATTTCGACTGATGGCAGCACCTGGGCACACCTGGCCGGTTATGGCTTAGATTACAACTGGAACATTCGCGCCCTGATCAGTGGCAGCAGTTATAGCTGGCTAACCCTGAGCAGCAGTTCAGGCACAGTAGCCGCCGGCGGCAGCCAGAATCTGACCACTACGGCCAACTCCACCGGACTTGGAGCCGGCGCATACTATGCCAACATTTTGATTTCGAGTAACGACCCGGTAACGCCAGTGAAGACCGTACCTGCCGAGTTGCATGTAGGAGTTGGTATAGAAGAAGACCAGATGAGTTCGATCAGTGTATATCCTGTACCTGCCACCCAGGTATTGAACATCAAGTTGGTAGGCGGCGTGAAGTCGTTACGTGTTCTGAACTATATGGGTCAGGTTGTTGACGAAGTATCTGTAGAAGGCATGAGTGACTATCGTTACGATGTGAGCCGGATGGCTACGGGCGCTTATACCCTGCAGTTCATCAACCAGTCAGGTTCATACTACAACAAGACGGTTCTGATAGGCAGATAAGCTGCGATTGGACAGACAATAACAAAGGGGGTCAATCTGACCCCCTTTTTTTGTTTCTCACTTTGTTCGTATTTTTGCTCCTCTATGTTGTGCAAAAGGAATTAAGACTTAAATTCTTTGATTTGGCACAAGCGAGTCCTATAATAAACAAATACATTTTGTAGAGTAGATGGTTTCAATTCAGAACCTCAGCATGCATTTTACGGGGGAAGATCTTTTTTCGGCTATCAATTTTCTCATCCGTGAAAAAGATCGAATTGGGCTTACCGGTAAAAATGGAGCAGGGAAAACCACTCTGATGAAAATTATTGTGGGTCTGGAACAGCCTCATAAAGGTGAAGTTGTAGTTCCTGAAAGTGTCAGGATTGGGTATTTACCTCAGGAAAAAGTTCTTCAGAGCCAAAAAACTGTACTCGATGAGGCCATGGAAGCTTTTGGCGAAATCTTTGAAATCGAAAGACGGATTGCTGCTTTGGAAAAAGAACTCAATGAGCGTTCTGATTATACCAGCAATAGCTATCAACACCTGTTAAACCAGCTTTCTTTGTTAAATGAACATTTGGTCATGCTTGGTTCGCATAGTATGCGAGGCGATGCTGAGCAGGTTCTTACCGGCCTGGGCTTTTCACATGAGGATATGGAGCGGCCGATGAACGAGTTTAGTATTGGTTGGCAGATGCGGGTTGAGTTGGCTAAATTGCTTTTAAAAAAGCCGGAGCTTCTACTTTTAGACGAGCCGACTAACCATCTCGACATTGAATCAATCCAATGGTTGGAACAATTTCTCGAAAACTATTATGGTGCGGTCATGCTTGTTTCGCACGATCGTGCATTTCTTGATCAAGTTACAAAACGAACGATCGAGATAAGTCAGGGAAAGATTTACGACTACAAATGTTCATATACAGAATATGTTGAAAAACGATTGCAACGCATTGAAACAATGACTGCTGCTGCGGAAAATCAGCAAAAAGAGATCAAAGAGATCGAACGGTTTATCGAGCGTTTCAGATATAAAGCAACTAAGGCAAAGCAGGTTCAAAGCCGCATCAAGCTCCTCGAAAAGATGGACGAAATTATCGTGGATGAAATGGATCAAAAAGCTATTCATTTCAAATTTCCGCCTGCTCCTCACTCAGGAAGTGTTGTACTGCATTTGAATTCTATTTCGAAATCGTATGACTCGCTGCAGGTTCTCAAAGACCTGAATATGTCTGTTTTGCGCGGTGAGAAAGTGGCCTTTGTTGGTCGGAATGGCGAAGGAAAATCAACATTGGCAAAAATCATTGTCGGAGCTTTGGATTTTGAAGGCGAGTTAAAATACGGCCATTTGGTCAAATTGGGTTATTATGCTCAAAATCAACATGAAATGCTTGATTTGGAGAAAACCGTTTTCGAAACTCTTGATGATGTAGCAACCGGCGAGGTCAGGACCCGGATAAAAGGTATTCTGGGAGCTTTTCTTTTCAGCGGCGAAGCCATTGATAAAAAAGTAAAGGTGCTGTCGGGCGGCGAAAAGGCCCGTTTGTCACTCGCGAAAATGCTGCTTGAACCAACGAACTTGCTCGTATTAGACGAGCCAACCAACCACCTTGATATGCAATCGAAAGATATCCTGAAAAATGCACTGATACAATACGATGGATCTTTAATTATTGTGAGTCACGATCGGGATTTTTTGGCCGGACTAACTGATAAGGTGTTTGAGTTTAAAAAGCCTGAAGTTCGCGAATATATTGGTGATATTTATGATTTTTTGCGTGAACGGGAGATAAAAAGTCTAAAAGATTTAGAGAAGACACCACTTGTTCAGCAAAAAGAACTCAAAGATGAATTTGTGTCGGATATGAAACAGAAATGGGAAAGGAAAAAGGTGTTGGAACGTGACAAACGTAAACTTGAAAAAGATATCGAGCGCATTGAAACTGAGATTAATCAATCGGAAACACAACTTAATGCGCTCGACGAGATGCTGGCCAATCCCGAAAATCATCAGTCGCAGAGCTTTGACAAACAATGGTATGAGGCTTATGAGCTGCTTAAACAGCGTCTTGCTGATGACATGATGCAATGGGAGAAATTACATCTCCAGTTGGACGAGATCACAGCTGAAATAGCTGCCCTTATCTCGTAATGATTAACGGTTTCGGGAATAAAGACTTTCTATAAAAAACTGCAGATCTTTTTTCCTTTCCGAAGCAACTCGAATGCTTTCAAGATGAACCAGACTTTTTTCATAATAGGTCTGCATGGCGTCTATTGTATGTTTTTTGACGTTTACCTGATCGAAAATTGCCATTACCTCTTTCTCTTTCTGGTTTGAATTTGCGTGATTATCAACAGTGAAAAGAGCCTTTAGTTTTTGTGACTGATCTTTGTCGGCAAGTTGAAGTGCCTTTAGGTAAAGGTATGTTTTTTTGTTGGATCTGATATCGCCTCCCAATTGTTTACCAAATACGCTTTGATCGCCATAAGCATCAAGCAGGTCGTCCTGAAGTTGAAAAGCAATTCCGAAATCGAGGCCAAAATTGTAGATTTCTTCGATGTCGTTTGGGCTGGCTTCAGCAATTAACGCACCGATTTTCAAACTTGAACCAAGCAATACAGCCGTTTTAAGTGTGATCATCCGAACATAATCCTCAATCTCCACCATGTCCGATTCTTCAAAATCCATATCCATTTGCTGGCCTTCACAAACCTCAATAGCGACCTTACTGAGTGTTTCAAGCACGCCTTTGATATAGCGAGGCTGGGTTTTCATGGCATATTGGTAGGCAATGGCAAACATTGTGTCGCCCGAGAGGATGGCAATATCGGAATTCCATTTTTTGTAAACCGTTTCAAAACCCCGACGAAGTGGAGCTTTATCCATGATATCATCGTGCACCAGAGTGAAGTTGTGAAACATTTCCATTGCCAGTGCAGGATATTTCACATCGTCAATATTGCCTTGAAACAATTCGCAGGCAAGCAGCGCCAGAATGGGGCGGATGCGTTTGCCTTTTTGCGACATGACATAGTCAATGGGCGCGTAAAGTCGCTCTGGTTTTTTATCGAAGTCCTGTTCGGCTATGAGGATGTTAATCAGGGTTTCGAGCCTGGTGATACGGTTCATGTTTTATTTGATAAGATTAATAAGGTATTGTCCATAGCCACTTTTCATCAGAGGCCCGGCAAGACGCTGAAGTTGTTCTGCGTTGATAAACCCTTTGTTGTATGCCACTTCTTCGATGCAGCCGACTTTCAGCCCCTGACGGTGTTCAATCACTTCCACAAATTGTGAAGCTTGCAATAGCGATTCAAAAGTGCCTGTGTCGAGCCAGGCGGTTCCTCGCCCCAAAATCCCCACTTTGAGTAAACCTTTCTCAAGGTAATACTTGTTTACATCGGTGATTTCATATTCGCCGCGGGCGCTTGGGCGGATATTTTTGGCCACTTCAACCACACTGTTGTCGTAAAAATATAAGCCGGGAACAGCGTAATTCGATTTCGGATTTTTCGGCTTCTCTTCGATAGAGATAGCCTTGTTGTTCTCATCAAAAGTGACTACACCATAGCGCTCGGGATCGGCTACGTGATAGGCAAATACAACACCGCCAGTTGGATCGTTGTTTTGCATGAGCGTTTGCTGTAACCCACTGCCATAGAATATATTATCGCCAAGAACAAGTGCGGCTTTATCACGTCCGATAAATTGCTCACCAATGACGAAGGCCTGGGCAAGCCCGTTAGGGATGGCTTGTTCGGCATAAGAAAAACTGCAGCCTAACGATTGCCCATCGCCCAGTAGGCGGCGAAAGTTCGGCAAATCCTGCGGTGTGGAGATAATCAGAATTTCGTTGATGCCGGCCATCATCAGAATCGAAAGCGGATAATAGATCATTGGCTTGTCGTAGATGGGCATCAGTTGTTTGCTCACGGCGAGGGTTAAGGGATGGAGCCGCGTGCCGGAACCGCCTGCTAAAATAATTCCTTTCATGAGAGTGTTTTTTAATTGATTAAAGATGAAGTGGGTTGGTCTTCTTCAATGCCCTCAATCGGAGTTTCATCGTCTTCATCGGGCATCTCGAGTATAGGCTCAGTAAATGATTTTCTGGTGCCCCACTTGTCAAAGGTAAGCAGGAGCGAAGGTAGAAGGAATAGGTTGGCTAAAACAGCAACCAATAGGGTGAATGAAACCAGAAAACCCAGGGCTACAGTACCGCCAAACGAGGAGAGCGTGAAAATAGCAAATCCACAAAACAGCACGATGGCCGTATAAATCATCGAAAAACCTGTTTCGAGCAAAGCGCCAATCACCGACTCGTGTATCTTCCAGTGATGGATTTTTAATTGCTGGCGATAGCGCGAAAGAAAGTGAATCGTATTGTCAACACTGATGCCCAGCGCCACACTAAAGATAAGAATGGTGGAAGGTTTAATCGGTATCCCGACATACCCCATCATTGCAGCGGTGAGCAATTGTGGGAACAGGTTGGGAATCATCGAGATGACAATCATCTTGAACGACGAAAACCTTAGCGCCATCAGCAAAGCGATGATAGCCATGGCCAGCATGAGCGACGAGATCAGGTTGTTTACTAAATAATTGGTGCCTTTCAGGAAAACCAAACTCGTGCCGGTGCGCGTTACCGTATAGTCGCTGGGATTGAAAATCGAATCAATCACCGGAATAAGACTCATTTCAATGCTGTCAATCTGCCGGGTGTTGACATTGGCCAATTGAACGCTGATGCGGGTTTGCTGAAGGGTTGTGTCAACAAATGAATTGAGAATGGTGCGTTTGTCGCTTTTAAAATCAGGAATATACGAAAGAATGAAATTCCGCTCCTGATTGTTTGGTAAACTGTAAAATGCCGGATCACCATTGAAAAATCCCTGTTTGGCAAATTTCACAATCTCCACGATGGAGAGTGGTTTGCTCATTTGCGGATAACGCGCCAGACTGTCCTGTAACTGCTCAATTTTTTGTATTGTTGACGCACGAAGTATGCCTTTCTTTTTATGCGTGTCAATGCTAATTTCAAAAGGCATGACCCCCTTGAAGTGTTTCTCGAAAAACATCAGGTCTTTATACAACTGTTCTTTGTGTGAAATATCGTCAACCACATTGCCTGTTGTTTTGAGCAGTGAAATGCCAATCACACCGGCTATGGCTAATGATATTGTAACAAAATATACAGCATTTCGCCTGTTAACCACCACGAAGGCAATCTTTTTTAAAACATGGTTGATATTTCCCTTTTCAAAATGCTGATAATGCTTTGGCTTGGGAGGGGGTAAATAACTGAAAATGATCGGGATAAGAAATAAGCTTAACAAATAAGCCACAAAAATATTGATGGCGGCAATGATGCCAAACTGTACCAACATTTCGTTGCGGGTAATGACAAATGAGGCAAAGCCGGCAGCCGTGGTTACGTTGGTCAGGAAATTGGCCGAACCGATAGACCGAATCACACGCGAAAGCGCTTTAACTTTATTGCCATGTGCTAAAAATTCTCCGTAATATTTGTTTAGCAGAAAAATTGAGTTTTCAACCCCGATCACAATCATCAGCGCTGGCAGAATACCGGTCAGAATAGTGATTTTATATCCGAAAATTCCCATCAGACCGAACATAAAAATAACGGTGATTATGACGATCAGGATGATAAATCCCATGTTTCCGGCCGAACGGAAAAAGGCGTAAAGAATGCCAAAGGCAATGCCAATCGCTAAAAAAGTGAACAAGATTAACTCGTGCTGTATTTTTTGCGAGGTGATGGTACGGATATACGGAAGGCCGGAGTAATGAAGCGGCACATTGAATTTTTCAGTGTAAGTATCGAGCGTGTTTTTGATTTCGGATACTACACCGATGCGATTTTTAGAGTTCAGCACCTTTTTGTCCAACGTAATCATCATCATGCTCACATTGGAATCTTTATTAAAAAGCAGGCCATCGTAGAATGGGAGGTTGTAAATATGATTCTTCAATGAGTCGAGTTGCTCTTGAGTATCAGGCATTTTTTCAATCAATGGTTTGAAATCGAACTTTTTGCGCTCGTCGTTTCTGACAAGGGTGTACATTCGTCCAATCGAAACGACTTCTTCTACTCCATTGACAGCCCGCACTTTTTCAGTGAGATCGTGCCAGGTGACAAAACGTTCCAGATCAAAAAGATGCTCGTCCTGCACTCCCACAAACATCACACTGCCATCTTGGCCAAAAGTCTCCTTGAATTTTTCATAAACCACATTCACCGTATCATTGGCCGGAAGCATTCGTGCAAAATCGTACGACATTTTTACGTTTGAGCCTTTCCAACCCATGAAAATGGTCAATAATCCAATTGCGATCAATATCGCCAGGCGATCCCTTAAGATAAATCTAACTAATAAGTTCCACATTTCCAATAGATTAGTATAGCGAAGCAGCGCTGCCTTAAGGTTGATCCGCTCGAAAATTTGAAGTTCCGAAATTAGAATAATAATTTTATATAAAAAAATGGCGCAATCTTTGCATTCGGGAATCTGATCGAAACCGAAAACAAACGAACGATGAAACTGAAAAATAGCCTCTTGCTCATACTTTTTGCCGCATATTTTTCGGCATGCCAGTCGCCGGCACGACTTATCCAACATGGAGATAACGATAAGGCATTTAAGGTGTTGGCAAAGAAAATGTATAAAAATAATCCGCGCGAAAAGCATCTGAGCCTGCTGCAACAAAGCCTCCAAGCTGCCAATGAGACGGATTTATCACAAATCCGTTATTTGAAAATGAGTGGCGAGCCATCGGCCTGGCCCGATATTTTTGATCTTTACCGCCATTTCGACGACCGGCAGCTCATTGCCCGAAACCTTCCTCAGCGGGTGAAAGATATAATTCATTTTCAGCCTGTTGATATTGCAGCTGATTTGGTTTTTGCCAAAAATAAGGCACAGGAATATCTTTTTGCCAAAGCAAACCAATTGCTTTCAACCAAAGACCGCAATGATGCAGCCCAAGCTTTGGAAATGCTTGACAGGCTGAGACGGATTTCGCCCGATTATCCCGGCCTCAACACCATCATGAGGGATGCCGAAATACAGGCTACAAAACGCGTTTATGTTGAGTTTGTCAATGAATCGGGGGCGCCTCTGCCTGATGAAATCATCCGGCAAATAATGCAAATCCCCACTGCCCGTCTCGATGAGAAATTACTTGCTTTTGACCTCACACCACGAAGAGATCTCAACTATGATGGCAAGGTGGAAGTTTTGCTCACAGGTATCGCCGTCTCACCCGAAAGGGTTGATCGTCGCCAGTTTACCGAGAAAAAGGAAATTCAGGATGGTAAACAACCTAAACGCGATGCCCGAGGCAATATCCTTTACGACTCAACCGGAAAGGTGATCGAAGAACCGCGCTACCGCTTGGTTGAAGCAATGGTGAACGAGGTGACGCTGAACAAAGAAGCTGTTCTCTCGGTAAAACTCGACTTTCTGCAACTTCCTTCCAGACGAATTTTGGATCACTCTGCTACCGATATCGTGCAATCTTTTGTGTATCGGTTTGCAACGGTGAATGGCGATTTGCGGGCCTGCAGCCCTGAAATCCTGAAACTGACAAAACTCGAACCGTTGCCTTTCCCAACCGATGCCCAAATGATTTTTGATGCCGCAGGCAACCTCAACAAATGGTTGGTGGATGAACTGATGCGAAAAAAGAGTCTGATGCGTGGAGGCTATTGAAACTCATGTTACAATGAAAAAAGTACTGTTTATTGATACAGCCCATCCGGTTTTGCGTGAAGAGCTGATCGCAATGGGTTTTGAGTGTGACAGCCCCGAAGGACTGTCTTACGATGATTATCAGAGAATCATCTCTGATTATGAAGGTGTTATCATTCGCAGCAAAGTGCCGCTCGATGCACCTTTGCTGCAAAATGCCGCTTCGCTCCGTTTCATTGCCCGTGTTGGCGCCGGTATGGAGAACATTGACGTTAAGCAAGCTGCCCAACAGGGCATTGTGTGCCTGAATGCTCCCGAAGGAAACCGGAATGCTGTGGCTGAACATGCTCTGGGAATGTTACTTGCCTTGATGAACAACCTTCTTCGAGTTGACGCTCAGGTGCGAAAGGGCATCTGGATTCGCGCTGAAAATCGTGGTTACGAAATTCAGGGGAAAACGGTGGGTATCATCGGCTATGGAAATACCGGAAGCGCCTTCGCAAAGAAACTTCAAGGCTTCGGCGCTTCCGTGTTGGCTTACGATAAATATAAAACGGGCTTTTCGGATGAAAATGTTGTGGAAAGCACCATGCAGCGAATCTTTGAGGAAGCCGATATCCTGAGCCTTCATTTGCCTCTCACGGAAGAAACTTTAGGTTTGGTGGATGACAATTACCTGCAACGTTTTTCCAAACCCATCTGGCTGGTGAATACGGCGCGCGGCCCCATTGTGAAAACGACAGATTTGGTTCACCATCTCCAAAATGGTAAAGTCAGGGGTGCTTGTTTAGATGTGCTTGAGTATGAGAAGTTTTCGTTTGAAGACCTGCGTCAGAATGAATTACCCGATGCTTTTGCCAGATTGCTGAGTTTGCCCAATGTGCTGTTAAGTCCCCATATTGCCGGTTGGACACACGAATCACATTACCTGATGGCCAAGGTGCTCACTGATAAAATACGACAGCTTTATGCTTAAAAACACAAAGGAGCCATCGGCTCCTTTGTGTTTTATTTACCATTTCAGGATGTGATGGAAATCGAATTCCTCAGGATTTGGCAAGAATTTTCGGGCTGCCTCGTAATCATCCTTTGAAAGGTACTGAAGACCACTACCAAAAATCAATTTTGCTTTCTCACCTTGCATATTCACCAATCGGGGTTTCACTTTACCATTCTCATCTTCAACATCTTTCAGATAGAGTGGGGCAGCGTTTCCGGCCGGATCGGAAGTGACCATTGCACCGGTTACACCCTGATCGAAAAGAGCCTTCACGCCGTAGCCCAAAAGTCCGCAATACATCAGGTCGAAAGCCGTCGGCATCACACAGCGAAGTTCGTAGCCCAGTTCAACCGGACGACTTTTGATGTTGATACCAAGCTCTTTCAGCCTATGTTGAACCAACATATTATAGATGTGTGCTTTGCTCACATTGCCAAGTTCGGGATGCCCGTGTTCGTCAAAAGTAAAATTGACGCCTGAGCCCACAATCTCTTCATCGGTCATAAAATGGAACACGCCTTCGCTCACAATGGCTGCACCATATTGAATGCCGAGAATCTTGCGTTTGACCATCGAAGAGATGATGAGTCGGGTAATCTTGTCTAAAGTGACAGGAGTATTGTAAAACATCTCAGGGATGATAATCATCGGATAGTGGCATGCCGCGCCGATACCGAAAGCTAAATGGCCGGCCTCGCGACCCATGGCCGACACCACAAACCAGTTACCGCTGGTGCGCGCATCCTCATAAACAGTCTGAGCAATACGCACTCCTTCGTCTTTGGCTGAATAATAACCAAAAGTGGGCGATCCTTCGGGCAGTGGAAGGTCGTTGTCAATGGTTTTCGGAACGTGAATGTTTTGGATTTTTACATTGTTCTCGGCCAGAAACTTCGAGATGCGGTTAGCCGTGGAGGCAGTATCGTCACCACCAATTGTCACCAAGAGCTTAATGTTGTTGTCAACAAAAAAACGTGTTGTAAATTCCTGATCTTTTGGTTTGTAACGACTCATTCTCAAAGCCGATCCACCTTGCTTCTGGATGTCGTCGGCAAAGGTGAAGTTAAATTCAATCATCTCCGGATGGTCGGAAAACAAGCCTTTATATCCGCCGTGAAGGCCGATTACCCGATAGCCACTTTGCAAAAAAACCTTTGCAACCGTACTCACAACTGTATTGATTCCAGGTGCCGGACCACCGCCGGCAAGAATGACAATAGAAGGTTTCATAAACTCAATAAAAAGATTTTGCAAAGATAACCTATTCGGTATTCTGCCGCGCCAATGATGTTTTATGCTGGCAAAAATCCTTTCTTATAGATAGCCGAACAAAAAAGAAAAAATCTAAATGGCTGATACTTAGTGGCGTTGAAATAAAATCAGGATTTTATTCCTCAAACGTCTGCGCCAAGTTTACTTCTTGTTAAAAAAAACCTATTTTTGTCTGGTTAATCACAACACATAAAGGACTATGAAATATTTTTCTTTCAGAATGGCTTTGGGGCTGTTCTTGATGATGCTTGTCACTCCATTGTTTTCGCAAACGGAAACCAATATGGAGGCGTTGAAAAAAATTGAAAAAGAGCAAGCTAAAGAATGGAAGCAAAAGCAAAAACGTGCAAAAGCATACGCCAAAGCCCATGGTATTGAACTGAGGCAAGAGTTTGCTGACGGTACGGTTATCGAGCTCATTGATGTGGAGGATGGCCTGCCCGTTTATTACAAAACCGAAAACCTTGGCGCCGCTATCACAACCCGTGCCAATCAGTTGTGGCAGGGTGGTAGTGTCGGTGTGATTGTCGAAGGCGAAGGTTACAGCAAAGTGGGTATTTGGGATGGCGGCAGTGTCAGAAAAACCCATCAGGAGTTTAATAATACCGGTACTTCGCGCGTGACACAGGTGGACAATGCCAGCTCGATGTCGGCACACGCTACTCACGTTGCCGGTACCATTATTGCTGCAGGGATCAAACCCAATGCCAAAGGTATGGCTCACAAAGCTCAGCTGAAAGCCTATGACTGGTCAAATGTGGAAACTGAAATGTCAGCAGCCGCCAATAACGGTATGGAGATTTCTAACCATTCCTGGGGCACAATAAGGGGCTGGAACCAAAATGAAACTACGGGCGAATGGAACTGGAATGGATCTCCAAGTGTCTCACCTGTTGAGGATTATTTGTTTGGGTTCTATAACTCACAAGCCCGCACCTGGGATCAGATCGCCTACAACGCACCCTATTTTCTCATCTCCAAATCGGCCGGTAACGACCGAGGAGAAGGCCCATCAGATGCCGGTCAAAACGGAAAACCTGAAAAAGATGGCGGCGATGACGGATACGACTGCATCGGAGGCTCTGGAGTGAGCAAAAATATCTTGTCGGTGGGCGCTGTAAAGGAAGTGCTCAACTATAACGGCCCATCCAACGTTATAATGAGCAGCTTCTCAGGTTGGGGTCCGGCCGACGACGGACGTATCAAACCCGACGTAGTAGGCAAAGGCGTTGATACCTATTCGCTCAACAGTACCAGCAATACTGCTTATACCACAATGAGCGGCACCAGCATGTCGTCGCCCAACGTTGTGGGCAGTATGGTGCTGCTGCAACAGCTTTATCAACAAACCCATGACGGACAGCCCATGCGCTCCTCAACCCTGCGCGGCTTAGTCATCCATACTGCCGATGAGGCCGGAAGCACTGTTGGACCCGACTATAAGTTCGGATGGGGCTTGATGAATACGGCTCGTGCCGGTGAAATCATTATTGACGACCAGGCTCAAAATGTGATTGATGAGATAACCCTTCAAAATGGCAGCACATTCACCCGTGAAATTGATATTGATGGCTCACAACCCCTTCGCGTGACCATTTGCTGGACAGATAAGCAGGGAAATATCCCGGTTACAGTACTCAACAACAGAACCCCGGTGATTGTAAACGACCTTGACCTGAAACTTTTGGATGAGGATCTGAATATTTATTATCCCTATAAACTGGATCCGGATAATCCATCGGCCGCTGCCACCACCGACTCGAAAAACTTCGTTGATAATGTGGAAATGGTGTATCTGGCTGCTCCGGCTCCGGGAAAATATACCATCATGGTTGACCACGCCGGAACCTTGGTTGCCGATCAGGTGTTCTCGCTGATTATTTCAGGGATCAACGAATACTATAGCCTGCCGCAGTGTAGCCCCGGATTGCAAAGCCCGCTTGATGGCGCAACCAACGCTTTCCTGAATCACAAGGTGACCTGGCAGCCGGCTCCTTTTGCAACCGCTTACGATGTTTATTTTGGAACCGATGGCGAGGGTGTAACACCTCCATCCAATATTCTCAATGGTGTTACGGTAAATGATAACTGGTTTCGCCCAAGCCTTCAGCCGCTCACCACCTATTATCTGATGCTCAAACCACGCAACTCATTCGGTGTGGCCGATTGCCCCACCATCTATAGCTTCACGACGATGGAGGCCGTTTCGCAATTCCCCTACGAAATGACCGTTGAAGGCGCTACTCCACCCGAATTACCGGAAAAATGGTCTTCGATTGACAATGGAAACCTTAAATGGACCACTACATCTCTTATCGGCTACAATAGCTCAAAAGCTTTTGCCTGCTATTCACAGTCGGGTCAGCCACAGGAACTCGACAACTGGCTCATTGCCCCGCCTTTCGCTGTGAGCGCCGGAAAAGAATATAGTCTGACTTATGCCTTCCGCTGTTTCTTCCCAACCAATCCCGAATCTATGAAAGTGGCCTGGGGCTCCTCGGGCGATGCCAATGGATTGACCAACGTTTTATACGATAATCAATCAATTAATGCTCAGGATTGGACTGTGAATAACCATTTGATTCAACCCCAGACCGATGGTGTGATTTTTGTCGGCTGGCATGCCTATACTCCCTCCGGAATGGGTCAGTTTATTGATGCCGTCAAATTGGAAGATTGGGGTGCCGTAGGCGTTGAAGAAGCAATGGAAAAACAAATCAGCGTGAACTATGCCAACGGAATATTAAGTGTTGACCTGAAAGAAAACCCGGGCAAGCTTGTCTTGAAAGTAACCAATGCTGCCGGACAACTTCTGTTTGAAGAAAAGTTACCCGCCGGACATCGCTATACCAAGGCCGTTGACTTCACGAAGGGATTGTATATCATCACCGTATCGGGAAGCGATTTCGAGAAAAATACCAAAATCATCCTGAACTAAACACGGAATCCCTTTACTTACCGTAAATGAATAAGGCGCCGCAAGTGTATGTAGCGCCTTATTCATTTTTATGCTTCAGCGTTTTATTTGCCCAGTTTGGATTGGATAATTCATTGGGGACTTCGTACAAAAAATCTTTAAATGGTTTGTTAATTCGGCTTAAGAGCACAAACCCTCTGTGAATAAGCTGGCTGTATCATGCCTACCGATGATGAAAAAAACCGTAAAGGAAAATTATTTAGTGGTGCTTTAACATCTATGAGGATTTGCTGAAAAACAGCAGGGGAACAATTTTAAATTTTAACTTTGGCAAGTGGAAAAGCAAAAAAAATGATTAAAAGACAAAATGCAAAACAGTTTCAATATGAAATACAAAGCTATCAGGAGGACTGTGTTACAAACATTGTAAGTCTTTTTGAAAGTCTTCGCCAAAAAGTAAATTTTGGTGAGGTGCTGACAGCGCACCACAAAAAGAACAAATACAATTTTCCAGTTCAAGACACCAAAAACATAGACATAATGATGGAAACGGGAACGGGAAAAACGTTCACGTTTATAAAAACCATTTTTGAACTGAGTAAGCATTTCGGATATAAAAAATTTATTGTTCTTATTCCGACAGTCCCAATCCGAGAAGGAACAAAAACAAACTTAGAGGACACCAAAGACTACTTTAAAAGTTTTTACGCCAACGAGAAAGAAAAAGAAATTGAAACCTTTGTTTATGAAGGTGGAAATATTTCAGCCGTTAGACAATTTATCGGGACTTCTCATTTATCGGTTTTGGTAATGACTCCAAGCTCATTCAGTCACAAAGACAATATCTTAAACCGACCTTTAGAAAAAGACATTAACACGCCTGAATTGTTCGTAAACAATCAGGAACCACCAAAATCATATTTGGAATGTTTGAAACGACTGAATCCAATTGTGATAATGGACGAGCCACACCGCTTTGAAGGAGATGCATTCAAGAAGTACTTTGAAGGATTTGAAAATTATTATTTGCGTTTTGGAGCTACTTTCCCCAAAAAGAAAGACAGTTTAGTGCTTTCAAACGTGGCGTATGTGTTGGACAGCATTTCTTCTTTCCGACAAAGTTTGGTGAAAAAAATTGTGGTTTATACGCAAGACATAGTTGAGAACACCGACTCACTCATTGGTATTGAAAAGGTCGGTTCTAAAAATGTTGCCATTGTAAGCACACTAATCAACGGAATTATTGCAAGACGAGAATTAGGCGTCGGTTCTGTTTTCAACGGAAAGAGCATAAAGAAAATAAACAAGGACACAATTGTTTTAGCGGACGACACGATTGAAAAAGTTGACTATTCCTTATCAGATGAATCATTGCGGGCAATGATTAAGGAAACAATCAAAATTCATTTTGAAAAGGAAAAAGGATTGTTTGAACAAGGTGTAAAAGCACTAACCTTGTTTTTTATGGAAAGCGACACCGGTTTATTTCGTGGCGACAATCCTAAAATCAAAAACATATTTGAAGAAGAATACAAAAAGCAATACAGCGAAATAGTTAGCAAGCTCGACCAATCAAGCGAGTATTATAAATTCTTGCAAAACGACTTTGATAGCGACAATACTTTGCAAGTTCACAAAGGATATTTTTCAGGAGATAAAGGAAACATAGACGAAAAAGTAAAAGCAGGAGTTGACGAAATTCTGAAAGACAAAAAGAAATTGCTTTCGTTTGAAAGCCCTACACGTTTCATTTTCTCCATTTGGGCATTACAAGAAGGTTGGGACAACCCGAATGTGTTTACCATTTGTAAACTTTCCAATCAAGGAAGCGAAATATCCAAACTGCAACAAATTGGGCGAGGTTTACGCATTTGTGTAAATCAAAACTTACAGCGTAATACGCTTAAGAACCTGAATGACGACCAAGAAGCGTTTTGGAAAATCAATAACCTGGATGTTGTAGTATCAAGCAAAGAACAGGGTTTTGTTGAGGCCATTCAAAACGAAATATTAAGCAACTCATTCTTAATTGCTGAAACTTTTACAGAGCAGGAACTCATTAAGACACTCAAAGAAAAATCAGGCTTTGATGATGATACAGTAGTTACTTTGGTGGATGACATTTTGAAAGAAAAGAAAATGATTGTTCGCAAAGCAATTGTTGACGGACAAAAGATTTATGAAAAATCACCTGAATTTTCTGCAATTCTCAAAAAACAAAATTTGCCCGAAGAACAAGTAAAAGCAATTGAAAGCTTGTTTGCAACCGATACAAATACTTATGTTCAAAAAGCCGAGAAGAAAAAAGAGAAAAAGAAAGTTTTCATAAAACCAACGCACCTGCAAGAGTTTCAAAATTTGTGGAACACTATCAACAAGAACGCTTTCTATGTTTTAGAAACTTTGACTGAAGAACAAGAAAACCAACTAATCCAAAACATTAAAGCACAGATTGAAGCCGTAAACATTGAAGAAATTTTATTACAAACTATACGTGCAGAATTGAACGTAAACAAAATTGGCGAACAAGGAGCAATTACTGAAAAGCTGACCGATACCGTTTCATACAAAAGCAAAGTAGATTATTTGGAATTGGTTCGCACTTTATCCAACAACACCAAAACGCCTATTTCTTTTGTGGTAAAAGTTTTCAATGCCTTGAGTGATGATTTCAAAACCAAAATGCTTTGCAATAATCCCGAACAGGCACAAAGAGAAATTTCCGAAATAATCAACAATAACTTAATTGCAATGCTCAAAGCAAACATTAAGTATGATGGAATTAACGGAACTGGTTTGCCAAACGTATTCAAGACAGAAAAAGGAAAAACATATTTGGACACAGGAAGCGTTGGGAAATTCCAAAAGGAAATTGCAAATGACTTTTCTCTGAAAACCAAATGGGTATTTGAAGAAGTGATTGAATACGACAGTGATTTTGAATTGGAAATTGTGGAGCAAGACCCCGACATTGACAGCATTGAAATTTTCGGCAAACTTCCACGCCTAAAAATCAAAACACCATTGGGTGATTACAACCCCGATTTTTGCTATGCTATCAAAAGCACCGAAGGCAACAAAATATTTCTTGTAGTGGAAGCCAAAGGCTATAAATCGTCAACCGCAATTCCGGTAGATGAAAAAGGGAAAATTGATTTTGCTAAAAAGTATTTTGAAGCCTTAGCAGAACACTACAAAAACCAAAACATAAAAGTATCGTTCAAAGAACGAATCAATAAAACGCAATTGGCGGCATTGATTTCTAATTCAACCACATAGGAACATAGATTTATGATAACCAAGAAATATCTTGACGACTTAACCTATGAAATTATTGGAAGTGCAATTGAAGTGCATAAGTTTATGGGTAGTGGCTTGTTAGAAAGTGTGTATCATCAGTGTTTAAAAGAAGAGTTGCAACATAGGAAAATAAATTTTCAAACAGAGATGAAGATTCCCGTAGATTACAAAGGAAAAATATTGGATATTGATTTCAGATGTGATTTGTTTGTTGAGAATTGTATTGTGGTGGAGCTAAAGGCAGTAAATGAAATGAACCCTGTTTATGAAGCTCAACTTCTTACCTATATGAAACTATTGAAATGTCCCAAGGGCATACTAATTAATTTCAACTGCTCCAATATTTTTAATGAAGGACAAAAAACATTTGTAAACGAATACTTTAGTAAATTACCTTAACCACATAGATACATAGAAAATAAACCTATGTTTCTATGTGGTTCAATAAAAAAACAACGATGGCAGAACAAGATTTTATAAAAGCAGGATTTACGGTTGTTGGCACAGAAAACAACGAAAACAAATTGTTGCGTTTTCTGAAAGAGAACTACCCCAATGTGATCCGTGACACCGAAATAAACTTAGAAGAACTAAAAACTGTTTTGGGTTTGCCTATTGACGAAAAGGTAAACGGTTACGGTTTAAACTTTGTAGGCAGAAACTTTGCCCGAGCTAAATATGCTCAAAAGACAGAAAAGGAATTACGCCTGAATACCACGTTGAGCAAAAATATTGACACAACAGAAAACTTAGTCTTGAAAGGCGATAATTTAGACAGTTTAAAAATTCTTAAAAATCATTACAGCGGCAAAATCAAGTGTATCTACATAGACCCGCCTTACAATACAACAAGCGAAGAATTTATTTACCCTGATAAATTCGACAAAGAAGAAGCGGAAGTTTTAGGCTTGGCAAATTTGAGTGAGAGCGATTTTGCAAGAATGGATTTTAGCTTCAAAACTAAAAAGAGCCATAATGGTTGGTTAGCTTTTATGTATCCACGCCTGTTATTAGCACGAGATTTATTGAGCAAAGACGGTGTTATTTTTATAAGCATTGACGACAACGAACAAGCTAACTTAAAACTACTTTGTGATGAAATTTTTGGAGAAGAAAATTTTGAAGCCAATGTAATACCTATTGTCAATCCAGGTGGTAGAGATTACAAACAAGTAGCAATTACAAATGAATATATTCTTGCATATTCCAAATCTGAATTATCAGAGTTTAATGAATTACCCAAAGAAGCAGACTTTCAATTTAAAGATAGTAAAGGTGGTTACAATTTAAGGGAATTAAGAAATAGGAATCCAAAATTTCATAGTGGCAATCGCCCAAATCTATTTTATCCTTTCTATGTAAATCCTGAAAGTAGTGATAAGTATTGTAGTGTTAGTCTAACAAAAGATGAGAAGCATTCTATTGAAGTTAAGCCATATAACAGCGTTGGAAAAGAAAGCGTTTGGCGATGGGGCAAAGAAAAATCAGAAAAAAATAATGTAGTCAACAATTTAGATTTGACACAGTTAGTTGCAAAACAAAAGGCAGATGGAAATTGGAATATCTATGAAAAAAATAGACGTGATACGACAAAAGCAAAATCCGTTTGGGATGAAACAGAAATGAGAACAGAAAACGGGACAAGGTCTTTCAGGGAATTATTTAATGAATCCTATTTTGACCATCCAAAGTCTGTAGATTTAGTAAAGCGATGTATTTATATGGGTTGCAGTGAAGGTGAAATAGTTCTTGATTTCTTTGCAGGTTCGGGAACAACAGGACACGCAGTAATGCAATTAAATGCAGAAGATGGTGGCAACCGCAAATTTATTTTGTGCCAAATAGACGAGCCAATCAAAGAAGATAAACCGGCTTATAAATTTTGCATTGATAACAATTTGCCACCGGTAATTTCAAGCATAACCATTGAACGCTTAAAACGAGCAGGTGAAAAAATTGCCAAAGAAATAGAAGAAGAAAATGGCAAAGTAGGATTATTTGAAGAAGATAAAAAACAAGTTCCTGATATTGGGTTTAAAGTATTTGACAGCGTAGAAGCACCAAAACTGAAAGTAGATGACAAAGGACAAATTTCAATAACAGAAAATGAAACGGATGCTTTAAGCCGTATTTACAATATGATTTTCACCGTTGGTTTAGACGAGCCAACACAAGTACCGGAAGAAGTTGTAAAAGATTGCATTTACAAAATCGGCAACCATTATTACATAACCAACAGCGAGAAAATAACCAGTGATGATTATTCAAACGCCATTAAAAACGGCAAAGTATTTATTGACGGTTGGACAGCCAGCCTAAATGGAACATTGCAGAACTATAAAGAAGATGTGAAGATTGTGTTTTAGTTAGCCTTTTTTACATTTTGCGAAGGTTCATGAAAAAGCTGTAAATTTCAATTAACTTGCAGTGCCTTCTTTTTTTACATTCGATTGTCAGCGTTTTATTGGTCTATCAGTTTCTGCAGCGCAAACGTATAAGCTCCAAGGGCAACGGCCCGGCTCGTGCCGAGTTTGCTGACTCCTACACCAAGTTTTTTCACCGGGTCGTAGCGAACTGTTTGATCAGTGAAAGGCACGGCAATCATCCGCGGTGAAGAGCTGTTTAAAAAGGCGTGGAGGTCGGTCGGATTTTCCAGACCGAAAACAGACGATTCGAGCCTTCTGACCTTTGATTGGGCAGGCTCTTCGTAAATCCCGTTCAGTCGTTTCAGCATAGCGGGAAAAAACAGTTTCCACGAGGCTGCGAGGCCGCCGCCAATGACTACAGGGCCGTCCACAATGGTAATCATATCGGCTAAGGCTTCGCCCAATGCCTGTCCAAGCTCATCAAATGCGTCTAAGGCAGCTTGTTTGTCGCCGTTGGCTGCACCGGTTGCAATCTGATAGATGTCGAAAGCCTGAAGTGCTAAAGTCTTACCGCTGCGGTGGTTGTAACCGCGAACCAAAGCGCGGGCACAGGTGTTTTCCTCGGCATAGGTTTTAGGGTTGATGCCGTTGCGAAGCAGCCACACCTCGCCGGCAGCATCTGTGTCGCCTTCAAGCAGCTTGCCGGCCGCCACCATGCCGCCGCCAAAGCCTGTACCCAAAGTTACCCCAATCAGGTTGGCGTAGCGTTTTGGCTGTCCGGCCTCGCGCAACACTTCATTCAGCCAGGGGAGAAAACCGTAGCTTGCTTCGCCTAAGGCAAACAGGTCGCCGTCGTTATTGATGAAAACAGGAATCCCAAACAACTGTTCGAGCATGGGGCCAAGCGCCACGCCGCCGCGAAATGCCGGCAGATTGCCTAAATCGCCAATGATGCCGTTTTTGTAGTCGGCAGGCCCTGGAAAAGCAAAACTGATGGCGTCAGCCGGACGACCCAATTGCGAAACCACTGCCCGAAACCCGCCAATCATCCCCTCCAAACAAAGGGTCAGATCATGGGCGTTGGCCGGCTGATGGACAGGCCTGACAATTTCATTGCCGTTTTGAATGGCCGAAAAAACAAAATTGGTGCCACCGGCATCAAGGGTCATCACGATGGCATTGCTTTGAGCTGGTATATTCATTTTCTTTTAAGTTGGATTAAATTCACGTTAAAAAGAAGCTGAAGAACACGTTGAGGGCTTTGTAAAAATTGTAAAATACAGAAATACAATAATCTACAAAAGTTGATCACTTGCTCCAAGTGACGATTGAATCTCCGGCTTGTGAGCAATGAGCTTGGTTTAACAAAGCAAAGGTAGCTATTTTCAGTGCTGTGATTTTACTTCTATCAGAAATTGTGTAAACATGCTGAAAGTCTGCAAGATATCGTTTGAAATTTAATGCCGTTACTTTTTTGTTGCCGAATGGCTATAATGTTTCAACGCCCGAATCTTCAAAAGAAATTCCAATCATCAAACGCAAAGAAGTTGATGGTCGGCCTCATACAAAGATGTTAAGCTATAATCTTTCAACGCTCAAAAAAATATGCTGTTTCCCTGCCCTCTAAAATGATTGATTTCTGGGTTTCAACTATATTTGTTCTCTATTACAAATCGTGTAGGGGAAAGGCCGCTTATATTGGTTTTTGTCTTTCCCTGCCATTGTTTCAGATAATTTGAAAGACGATGAGAACTTATCTTTTTGCGATTCTGCTCTGTTTTGCGCCGGTCTTCGCTGTTTTTGGTCAGGAGTCTGACGACATTCGTGTGATGACTTTTAATATCCGATTAGACACTCCCGTTGACAGCCTCAACAAGTGGAGTTACCGCAAGGCAGAAGCGGCCAAACTCTTTTTACTTGAGGCTGTGGATATTGCCGGCACTCAGGAAGTGTTAAAACATCAGCTTGATGACCTTTTGGCCGGAGCCCCGGCTTTTGCGTCTCTGGGGGTAGGTCGTGCCGATGGCAAGGAAGCCGGCGAGTATAGCGCTATTTTCTACCGCAAAGACCGTTTCCGCCCTGAAAAGTCAGGGAATTTCTGGCTGAGCGAGACACCTGAAATTGCAGGCTCCAAAGGCTGGGATGCCGCCTGCGAACGCATTGTGAGCTGGGCCGTATTCACCGACCTGAAAACCAACCGGCAGTTCCTGTTTATGAACACCCATTTCGATCATATCGGTGTTCAGGCGCGCAAAAACAGCGCTCTGCTCCTGATTGAAAAAGCCGCCGAATTAGCCGGAGAGCTCCCGGTGATCATCACCGGCGATTTCAACGGCACCGCGGACTCGGAGCCGGTGCAGATGATGCTTCACAGTGGATGGCTTTTCGATTCAAAACAATTGGCCAAAACCACCAATGGCCCTGAATGGACTTTCCACGACTTCGGACGACTGCCGGAAAACGAACGCGAATTGATTGATTTTATTTTTGTTAACAAGAAAGTGGAAGTGAAATCCTATTCCAATATTTTCCGACAATTTGGCTCCACCTATTATTCCGACCACAATCCGATTATCGTACAGCTCAGGCTTACCGAATAACTAGAATTTCATATCATCCTGATTTTGGCTGATTTGTTGTTTCCGGCGCAATTCTGTAGCCGATACTATAATAATATCTATTCCGGATTTATTTAGATTAAATACAAATTGCTGTTAATCAAGCTCTAAAGTGTTTTTTCGGTAAAATATTCGCTACTTTAGTCCCCTCAAAAAAAGAAAGACCGAAAGTATGCGCATCCAGAGAAATGGCGGCACACAGCCTCATCCACAAACCGAAAAACCCGATTTGCAAGCGCTTCGACTTGCTGTAAGCGACAAAAAAAATCGGGAAGGAGGACTGATACCGCTCCTTCAGCTTGTTCAAAACGAGTATGGCTATCTTCCCGAAGAGGCTTTCGGGATCATTTCGGAAGCAACGGGGCTGCCAATTGCCGATATCTACGGTGTAGCTACTTTTTATGCCCAGTTTCGCCTCCAGCCGGTAGGCAAAAACATCATTAGGGTGTGTCACGGAACAGCCTGTCATGTTCAGAATGCCAATGCCCTGAGCGAAGCCTTGCATGAAGAACTTGCCATTGAAGACGGGCAAACATCGGCCGACGGGCTTTTTACACTCGAACATGTGGCCTGCTTAGGTTGCTGCTCATTGGCTCCGGTGATGATGGTAGGCGAAAATACGCATAGTAAACTGAGTGCAAAAAGCGCCTTAAAAATCATCAGGGAGATTAAAAACCAAGCCTCTCAGGATCAAACGAACGCATGATCATGAAAACACCATCGCAAATAAAAATCGTCGTAGGGCTTGGAAGCTGTGGAATAGCTGCCGGCGCTGCCAAAACCTATGAAAGACTGGAAGAGATTCAAAAAATCGGCCTTTACGATTTCGACTTAGAAAAAACGAGCTGCATTGGCATGTGTTACAAAGAGCCGTTGGTTGAAGTGAACGATGGTAAAAACTGGACTATCTACGGCGATATTACTGCCGACAAGGCAGATGATTTGCTCTCCGCTTTGTTTACGGGAAAGTCAGCTCACACGATTGAAGCCATCGCCAGCAAGGATAAAGCCGGAACAGAAGAGGCATTTCTTCAGGGTCAGGTACGCATTGCGTTGCGCAATTGCGGACATATCAATCCCGAGTCGCTTGACGAAGCAGAGGCTCATGGGGCTTATGCTGCCATCCGAAAAATTGCCGCAAACAACTTGACTTCTGAGGTGGTGATTCAAACCATTATAGATTCCGGTCTTCGGGGCAGGGGAGGAGGCGGATTTCCCACCGGCCTCAAATGGCTTTTTGCTGCCCAAAGTGATGAAACAGAAAAATATATTATCTGTAATGCCGACGAAGGCGACCCCGGCGCTTTCATGGATCGGTCGCTGCTCGAAGGCGACCCCCACTCAGTGCTCGAAGGTATGTTGATTGGCGGCTATGCCATTGGAGCTTCCTCAGGAATCATTTATTGCCGGGCTGAGTATCCCCTAGCCATTAAAAGACTGAAAATCGCCATTGGCCAGGCGAAAGCAAAAGGATATCTTGGCCAAAATGTGTTCGGACTTCAAGGCTTTGATTTTGATATCAGCATAAAGGAAGGCGCAGGGGCTTTTGTGTGTGGCGAAGAAACAGCCCTCATTGCCTCCATCGAAGGGCGGCGCGGTATGCCCCGCAAAAGGCCGCCATTCCCGGCTGTATCGGGTCTGTGGCAGAAACCAACCAATATCAATAATGTGGAAACCTGGGCCAATGTCCCCTGGATCGTCAGCAACGGAGCCGCTGCCTATGCTGCATATGGTACTGAAAAAAGCAAAGGTACCAAAGTGTTTGCCCTCACCGGAAAAGTGAATCATGGCGGCCTCATCGAAGTGCCAATGGGAGTCAGCATCCGCGATATTGTATTTAAAATGGGCGGCGGAATACAGAACGGACACCAGTTTAAAGCCGTGCAACTTGGAGGCCCGTCAGGAGGTTGCATTCCAGCACATCTTGCGGATACCCCTGTGGATTACGACTCGCTGATGGCTACAGGCGCCATCATGGGATCGGGCGGTATGGTGGTAATGGACGAAACGACCTGTATGATTGATCTGGCCAAATTCTTTCTGCGATTCACCCAGGACGAAAGTTGCGGAAAATGCACCTTCTGCCGCGTCGGAACCAAACGCATGCTCGAAATCTTAGAGCGTATCACCGATGGAAAGGGAGTACCGGAAGATATTGATAAGCTTGAAAAATTAGCTTTACAAATTAAGGAGAACTCCCTCTGCGGCCTCGGACAAACCGCGCCCAACCCGGTACTCACTACGCTGAAATATTTTCGGCAAGAATATGAAGACCATATTTATCATAAAAAATGTACGGCCAAAGCATGCAAACCTTTGTTGCGCTACCGTATCCTTGCCTCCGAATGTACGGGCTGCACAATTTGTGCCGTGAAATGCCCGGTTGACGCCATCTCGGGCGAAAGAAAACATCCTCATGTCATCAACCAGGTTATTTGTACCCATTGCGGCGAGTGTTACAGCATTTGCAGGTATGGAGCTGTGGTGGTTGAATAAATATTTTGAGATCGAAGCCATGAATCATCATATCAACCTGAAACTCAACGGAAAAAGTATTGTCGGTTTCCCGGGCGAAACCATTTACGAATGTGCCCGCCGCCATGGGATCGAAATCCCGGTGATGTGCCACGACCCGCGCCTCGACCCGTACTCTTCCTGCTATTTATGCGTGGTGGAGATTGCCGGGATGAAAGGCCACCAACCTTCTTGTTCAACCTATATCAGCGAAGGAATGGATATCTACACCGATACTCCTTCGGTAAAAGAGGCCCGCAAAACTGCGCTCGAACTGCTGTTGAGCAATCATTATGCCGACTGCATAGCTCCTTGCCGGCAAACCTGTCCGGCCGGCGTTGATGTACAGGGCTACATTTCGCTTATTGACAAAGGTCGCTATCACGATGCGGTGGCGCTCATCAAAGAAACCAATCCCCTTCCGGCCATCTGCGGGCGGGTCTGTGTGAGACCCTGTGAAGTGGCTTGTCGCCGAAACCTGATGGAAGAAGGCGCAGCCGTTGGGATTGACTACCTGAAACGTTTTGCAGCCGATCAAGACTTAGAGTCCGACAACAAGTTTGTGCCTCAAATAAAAGCTGAAACGGGTAAAAGAGTAGCCGTGATCGGAGCGGGTCCCGGCGGCCTTTCGACGGCCTGGTTTCTGCGCCTCGAGGGGCATCAGGTGGATATTTTTGAAGCTTCGCCAAAAGCAGGTGGTTGGCTTCGCTATGGCATTCCCGAATATCGGCTGCCCAACGAACTGCTCGACAAAGAAGTGGAAAACATCACCGAACTTGGGGTAAAGATTCATTACAACAAACGTTTGGGCGATAACCTGAGCTATGGCCATCTGAAAGTGGAATATGATGCTACTGTACTGACCATCGGCTCGCAAAAAGGGAGCTCCGTGGGCTGCCCGGGCGATGATGCCGAAAATGTGTTTCCGGGAATAGAATTTCTAAAAAACCGCGAAGCCACAGGCCAGCAGCTCGATTTTTCCGGAAAAACAGTTGTCGTTGTCGGGGGTGGAAACACCGCCATGGACTGCTGCCGTACCGCCATCCGCTGCAATGCCGAAAAAGTCTGGGTTGTGTATCGGCGCACCGAAAACGAAATGCCTGCAAACCCCATCGAAGTTCATGAATCGAAAGTAGAAGGCGTTGAATATCTGTTTCTTACAAACCCTGTCGAGATACTGGAAGATGAAAATGGCAAGCTGTCGGCAGTGCGGTTGATCCGTATGGCTCTCGGCGAACCCGACGCTTCGGGCCGACGCCGCCCTGTCCCGCTTCCCGGGACGGAATTTGAACTCAATGCCGATATTGTGCTGGCCGCCATCGGACAACAAACGGATGTGAATTTTATTGACGACATCAATCGGCATACAGATGAAGGTGCGCTGAAAATCACACGCTGGGGCGATATCGAAGCCGATCGGAAAACCTTGCAAACAGGCATTCCTTCAGTCTTTGCTGCCGGTGATGGTGTTTCGGGCCCGGCTACTATCATCGAGGCCATTGCACAAGCCCGCATTGCTGCCCGTTCTTGTCATCAGTTTCTGAGCGGCCTGCCTGTCGAGCCCGTGAAAAAGGAATTCCTGAGCAAAAAAGAGCACTTCAAAACTTTAACAGCTAAGGATTTCAAGCCATATTATCCACGGCAGTTGCGACAGGAAATGCCAGTGTTGCCTGCCGATGAGCGTCACAATTTCAAAGAGGTCGAGCTGGGATATGTAGATGAAAAAACAGCGCAAACCGAAGCACAACGCTGTATGGAATGCGGATGTAACGCTTTATATACCTGCCAGTTAAAGAAATATTCCACCGATTATGAAGCCGATCAAAAAGCTTACTCCGGCGAGTTTCAGGAATATCGGGTGGATTTCAGGCATCCTTTCATCGAAATAGATAGCAATAAATGTATTTTGTGCAGCCGCTGTATCCGCATCTGTCGCGAAGTTGTGGGCGCAGGTGCGCTGGGGCTTGTCAACAGAGGGTTTAAAAGCTATGTGGCTCCGGCCATGGGATTGCCGCTACAGGAAACAAGCTGCGAAAGCTGTGGTTTGTGCATCACGACTTGTCCCACAGGCGCCATCAGCGAAAATTACGACTATAAACCCACACCACTGCCGTTAGACACCATTCAGGCCATTGATATGTTTGGCTCAGAAGGCTACGAAATCAATCTGCATCACTACAAAGGACAGTTCTACCGTGCCTCGTCACGTTTGGGCGAAATCAATAAGATGGGACTGATCAATCGCCGACAACTTTTTGGATATAAACTGTTTAACCGAAAAGATCGTCTTACTCGCCCATTGTTGAAGAAAAACGGCCATTTCGTTGAAATTGGTTTTGATGAGGCTTATCGCGTGATTAGCGACAAAATCAAAGCAGGGGCGCCCGATGAAAACGCCTTTTTCGGTGGCGCAAGGCTCACCAACGAAGAGCTTTATCTTATCCAGAAATTAGCCCGCGCCGGAGCTAAAACCAATCAGGTGAGCAGTTTTCATTACCTCGGCCGAGGCGAAGGCTATTTCTTCGATTCCAACGAAAATGCCTCTTACTGCGACCTGCGTGGAGCAAGCAAGATTTTCTTTGCCGGCAACGAAATCCATTTGGATCATCCGGTCATCAACCACATCGCTTTCAATACCCGATACAAGGAAAATATTGAGCTGGTGCTTGTTACTAAGAATCCGAAAAGCCGTTTCAGCAAAAAGGTGGATCGGGTGATTGCCGTTGAAAATTACTTTTACTTTTTCAAGGCGGTGAATCATTTTTTAGTTTCCAATGGCTTACAAAACCAGGCTTACATCAACAAACGCACCGAAGACTGGGATGAATACAGCGACCGGCTCAAGGCGTGCGACTTTGAAGAATTGCTTGCTCGCGCCGGAACCGATGCCGAAACGGTGGCCGGCTTTGCTCAGGAATACAAGGACGAAATGAATGCCATCATGGTGTTTCAGGAAAAAGAACTTTCGGCCAATGCCAGCCTCTCTATCCATAATATGGCAATGATTACCGGCAAATTGGGCAAGATTGCCAACGGTGTTTTGGTGCTTAAAGAAAAAAACAACGCCCACGGCGTGATTGACATGGGCATGGATTATCGGATTGGTGTTGGCGCCGAACCGGTGGAGGACGAAGATTTGCAATACCGCATGGCCTTCCGCTGGAAATCAGGTGATTTGCCTGTGCATACACGTGATGTTTACACCTTATTGCTCGAAGGCCAAATCAAAAATGCTTTTGTCTTTAGCGAAGATCCTCTTGGCTGTGCTGTGGATAAGGACAAGGTCAAAAGATTACTGTCCGGCATTGATTTTTTGATGGTTCAGGATCTTTTTCTCACCGAAACCGCGCTTCAAGCCGATTTGGTGATGCCAGCTTCGTATCCCTGGGAAATGGGAGGCAGTTTCACAAATTCACAGCGTAAAATCCAACATGTTGAAAAACAACTTGCTGGCCCATTACTGCAAACCTCTTTCGAACAGTTAAATCAATTGTTGACTCGGTTTGATCTGACTTCGCCTGACACGCCCCGCGAAACACTTCACGAAGCATTAAGCCTGCTACCTAAACGTGGCGATTACAAAGAGCTGCGCTTCACCTACAAGGACGATGATAACGAAAACCGGCTTTTTGCTCATGCCTGCGATATCCTGCTGAAAAGCGTTAATGAGGAGTTTGCCGAAAAACTCCATTGGTAACGACTTTTTTTTGGGCAAGCCTGCATAGCTGTGGTTGATCGTTTGCCCATAAATTTCGGGGCTTTCATCGGGCATTTGTATTATTTTTGCCTTTGATAAACGCAACAGGTGAAAAAAATCAATCTTTATGTGCTGAAATCGTACCTCGGGCCTTTTGTCCTGACGTTTTTCATTGCGCTTTTTATCCTGTTGATGCAGTTTCTCTGGAAATATATTGACGATTTAGTGGGTAAAGGACTCGAAACTGCACTGATTGTCAGACTGATGTTTTATGCCAGCGCCACTTTCGTTCCATTGGCATTGCCCTTAGCCATTTTGCTTTCGTCGCTGATGACTTTTGGAAATCTTGGCGAACATTACGAATTGGTAGCCATGAAAGCCTCGGGCATCTCCGTATGGAAGGTCATGCGCCCGTTAGTCTATCTCTCGCTGACTATCAGCCTGTTGGCTTTCCTGTTTTCGAACAATGTGCTTCCGGTGGCGAACCTGAAGTTTCAATCGCTGCTCTACGACATCCGCCAGCAGAAGTTAGCTTTCAACATCAAACCCGGCGAGTTTTACAACGGCATTGACAACTTTGTAATCCGGGTGGGAGAGAAGGGCAAAGACGGCCGGACAATCTACAATGTGAAGATTTATGATCATACCGACCGTATGGGGAATATCAAAGTGACCACGGCTAAATCGGGCATTATGGAGCTGAGTCCCGATCAAAAATATATCATCTTCACCCTTTTTGATGGATACAACTACAAGGATATTATCACCACGCGCAACTTCCGCGAAAACCGCCCTTTCGAGCGGAGCAGCTTCAAAGAGCAGCGATTGAAATTCGATTTAACCGAGTTTGACCTTACACGGACGAAGGAGGAGTTTTTCAAGAATCATTATTCCATGCTCACTACCCGACAGTTAGAGCAATTTATTGATTCGCTGGACAACCGTTATCGTGAGCGCAGTACGAAGTTTTCGGATGGATTTTACTATCGCTATCAGAATCTGGCCACACTCGATACCTCGAGCAAGCCGAAAACTACAAGCCGGCCTTACGATAAAAAGAAGGCGGGTGAGACAGCCGCCGACAGCCTTCATCGGGTTTCGCTCAAAACGCCGCTGATCCAGAATTTTACGCCCGGCGACCAGTTTAATGTGCTGGAAATGGCCATTACTTCAGCGAAAAACAACAAAGATAACCTTGAGTTCAACAAGAAAGAGCTTGAATTGCAAGCCGAAAATATCCGAAAACATGAGATCGCATGGCACAAAAAGTTTACCCTTTCCATTGCCTGCCTGATCCTGTTTTTTATTGGAGCCCCCATGGGAGCCATCATTCGCAAAGGCGGATTAGGTTTGCCGGTAGTGATTGCGGTATTCTTTTTTGTGTTGTATCATATCGCCAGCATCACCGGAGAAAAATCGGCCAAAACGGGCGATATGGATATGGTGATAGGAGTGTGGCTCTCATCGCTTATCCTTTTCCCGATAGGTTTGTTTCTCACCTTTAAGTCAACCACCGACGCACCTTTGCTTGATGCCGAAAGCTGGAAAAAATTCTTCGTCAAACTATTTCGTAAAAAGCAATTGGTTGAGGAGAACTCATGAAAAAAATTTTGTTTTTGTGTAACAAATCCCCCTATCCGGCGCGCGAAGGCGGGCCAATGGCCATGAACAGCCTCATTCAGGGATTGCTCAATGCCGGGCATCAGGTGAAAGTACTGGCCGTGAACTCTGCCAAATATCATGTGACAGAGGCTGATATTCCGGACGAATATCGAAAACAAACCGGTATCGAATTGGTTAATATTGACTTGAGAATCAAGCCGATGGATGCTTTTTTAAATCTGTTTTCAACCAAGTCGTATCATGTTCAACGATTTATTTCAGAAAATTTCCGGGAAAAATTAGTGGCCATTCTGCACCGCCAACAGTTTGATGTGGTTCAGTTGGAAAGCTTGTTTATGGTTCCTTATGTGGATGAGGTGCGAAAACACTGCAAGGCCAGAATTGTGCTTCGAGCTCACAATATCGAACATCTGATCTGGAAACGGCTTGCCCAGCAATGCCGCAATCCTTTGAAAAAGTATTATTTGAGCCATTTGGCGCGTACCTTGGAGAGATATGAAAAAAATGCGTTGGCTCAGGTAGATGGCATTGCCGCCATCACCCGGAAAGACGCTGCTTTTTTCAGGGGAATCACTGCTACGCCGGTAATTGATCTGCCATTTGGCGTGAAAATCAGCCCGGTGAACTTCACGGAGGATGTCAATGGGCAAATAGGGTTTTTTCATATTGGTGCCATGAATTGGATGCCCAATGAAGAAGGGCTGCGTTGGTTTCTCAACGAGGTGTGGCCCGAAGTTCACCTTCGTTTTCCGCAGGCCCGTTTTCATCTGGCCGGACGTTTTATGCCGAGCTGGCTTGTTACTGGTGTTCAACCGGGGGTAGAGGTGTGGGGCGAGGTGGAAAACGCAACTGATTTTGTCAATCAACACCAGATTTCCATTGTCCCGCTCCTCTCAGGCAGTGGAATACGGATTAAAATTATCGAGGCAATGGCTGCTGCCAAGACTGTGATTACCACCGAAATAGGCGCCGAAGGAATCCATTATCAGAACGAAAAAAATATCTTTATCGCCAATACGAAGGAAGAGTTTCTGTATGCCATTTCGCGTTGCCTGAAACAACCTGGTCTCCATTTGAAGATCGGAAGACAAGCCCGACAGCTTGTGGAACAAATTTACGATCAGGATAAAATTGCCGCACGTCTATTGCTGTTTTACGAACGGCTCCAAAAGCGAACAGCCGAGAGGTTGTCTTTTGAAAATTAGTCTTTTTGAGAATCAAAGCTAGCCTTGATCACCAATTTAGATTTCGAGGCCGAATCGCAAAATCCCGACAAAAGCATTTTTTACCCCGCTTTGAGACCCTCCGGGATGAATGATGTATTGGAAGTCGGGTTGAAGATAAAAGAACCCGGCAATTTGTTTTTTCCAACTGAGCTCAATCATAGATTCATGGCCCATGCCGTGGTTGAGTTTGGCCCAACCACCCGAGACGCCAAGTGTTTCGTTATTTTTTTTGCTGAAAAATCCCGAAAACCCCATGCCTGCTCCAATATAAATGTGATTCAAACTGACCTCAGACGGGCTATATCCCCCATGAATAAACGCGTTGATTTCTTTCGTGCTTCTACTTAGAATTTGCTGCTCGTAACTCAGGTAAGCTCCGGCGGTATTGGTATTGAGAGAATCAGGGAAGTCGTTGACAATCGTCCGCTCAACGAAATGATTGTGTGCAAAAACACCCACTTTATACACCCCCGATAAGCCTTTGAAGGCCACCATGTTCTGAAACTCAGAAACCATCAACAAGCCGTCGCCGACATCAAAATTCCATTTTAGATTATATGGGTTTTGTTCAAAATCAGTTGGAGTGCCATCGTACACAGCATTAAGCCAGGCCATTTTCTTATGAAATTTCCATTTGGTGGTAATGCCTAACGAAGTCAAAGGATAGATGGGTGCATGAAGGTTGAGCGAAATGATGGGAAGAACGCCAAACGAACTGTTCAGAAACATCTCGCCAAAAGCCATGCTGGTGATCTCGACGTTGAGATCCTGCAAGCCAATCGTTAGCTCAAAATTGCGGATGGTTTGTTTGAACCACATTTCCTGAAAATAGGTGTGGTTGCCCGCTTCGATGTTCGACAGCACCTGAATATCGCCTACCAGAGTGGCCGAAGGTTCGGCGCCGTGGGTGTTGCTTGCTTTCAGAAAAAACTGACCGCCTTTCCACAGTTGGGCTTTCTCAGTATCGAAGCCTAAATCCAATTCTATCAGGCCCAAAAAGGCACTCCCTTTTTTAATCCCGCCTGAAAAATTGGTGACTACATCTGCCGTGTACGACATGCCAACATCGAAAGCGACATCTTCTTCAGGAATTTCATTTTGCGAAAAGACAGTTAAATGATGAACTAAAAAAAGAAAAAGCAAAAACCACCGAAAATGTTTCATAAAACCAATTCCTGCATCAAAACGTTTTGTCCTGGACATGAGTCGAGATAGAATCAATATTCAGAAAATCAACGCAATAGCATAGCTGAAGATCAGACTCCTCGCCCTTGCTCATATGATGCAAAATTACCGGGAACAACCTTTTGAGGCAATCCCTAAAAGTAGTGAAATTGGCTTCTGTAGCAGTGAAGCCAATATTGAAAGGAGGATTTTTAATCCTTTTCAGGCGAAAGTATAAAAGCGAAAAGATTGAAACAGTTTTTAAAATCTGTTTCTTCAGATTCATCTTTGAACCTTGAATGCATTCAAAAGACGGTCGAGACCTACCTGTGAAGTCCCGTGAAAGGCTGCTTCGAGAATTTCGGTGTCGTCCCAACCGAGCTTTTTCAACGAATCCACATCGGATTGGTTGGTTGCAAGAGGGTTTTTGACAACTTTTAGCACAAAAAGAAGCAATGCAAGTTCCTTCTCATCGAGTGGCGCTTTTGCCGGGTCGTTTTTGATGACACTCAGTTGTTCGGGCAAAATTCCGTATTGGAACAAAATACCGGTGTTGGTGTCAATGCAATATTTACAGGACTCAATCTCGGAAACCAACAATCTGATTAAGGCTAAAAGCTTGCCGCTCAGATTTTCGTGGCGGCTAAAATGCTGGAGTGTACCAACTTGTGTTTCTAGTAAATACGGGCTTGGGCTAAATAACTTGAAAGCTTCAGGAATAAATCCCATACTGTTGAGCATGGCATCGTAGATTTCGGCTACTTTACCCTGGGCTTCTTCTTTTTCAACTAGTTTAATAATGGCCATAAGTTTTGGGTTGTTTAAGTGAATATTCTATTCAGGATAAACATTTTAGCTTGGGATATGTTCAAAGAAGTTGGCTTGTGTTCTTTGTCTTCATAAAAAATGCAGCTGCAAAACTCAGATTTGCAGCTGCACGAATGAATTTTCCGGAGAGATAATCAGCAGTTTTTCAGGATAATGGCTGTTCCCATTCCGCCGCCGATACACAACGAAGCCAATCCGAAGGTAGCCTTGCTGCGTTTCATTTCATAAATCAGGCTCACGGTGATGCGGTTTCCCGAAGCGCCGATGGGATGCCCAAGCGCAATGGCGCCGCCGTTGACGTTGCAATGTTGGTCAAACCACGAAGGCTCAAGCAGATGGTCTTCACATAGTTGTTTGATCACACCGAGCGATTGCGCGGCAAAGGCTTCGTTGAGTTCCAAAACATCCATATCGCTGAGTTTCATCCCGGCTTTTTTGAGTGCCTGTGCGATAGCCGGAACCGGACCCATCCCCATGATGGCAGGATCAACACCGCCCTGACCGATGGCGACAACTTCCACCAATGGTGTGAGGCTATATTGCTGGACAGCCTCTTCGGAAGCCACAAGCACAAAGGATGCGCCATCGTTGATGCCCGAAGCATTGCCGGCCGTCACGGTTCCGTCTTTGGTAAATGCAGGCCGCAGGGCGGCCAGCTTATTGGCGTCGGTGGTGCGATTGACGTATTCGTCGGTATCGAACACAAAGCTGTCTTTTTTTACCTGAATTGTGATGGGAACAATCTCCTGTTTGAAATGACCATTGTCAATGGCTTTGGCTGCCTTTTGTTGCGAAGCCAGAGCAAATGCGTCTTGCTCCTGACGGCTGATCTGGTATTTAGCAGCAATGTTTTCGGCTGTGATGCCCATGTGATAATCCTGAAAAGCATCGGTTAATCCATCAATCACCATATGGTCAACGGCTTTGAAGTCGCCCATCTTGATGCCATTGCGGATAGTTCCGGGCAGGATATAAGGGGCATTCGACATGTTCTCGGTACCTCCGGCCAAAATCAGGTTGGCTTCGCCTGCCCTGATGTTGTTGATGGCCGTGTGGATGGCTTTCATGCCGCTTCCGCAGATCATGTTTAGCCCCCAGGCCGGCACAGTGTCGGGGATACCGCTTTTGATGGAAGCCTGCCGGGCAATGCCCTGCTTTTGACCGGCCATCAGGATGTTGCCCACGATCACCTCATCAAGGTTTGAAGGGTTGATTTTGGTTTCTTCCAAAATATTTTTGATAACTGCGGAAGCCATCTCAGCCGGACTGAAGCCGGCGAGGCTGCCGCCAAACTTGCCGATTGCCGTGCGTTTGGCTGCAATGATGAATATTTTTTTCATAGGTTAAGAATTAAATTGAGTTAATTTTCGAGCATATTTTTGAGGTTATCTGCAATGATCAGCTTAGCGTCGGTAGCGTCCTGCACTTGTTCAACCGTGAAAACGGGATTGATTTCGGTGAGGACAAGCCCTTCGGGTTTCACTTCCATCACACCCATCTCGGTGATAATCTTGCTGACTTTTCCGGCAGCAGTGAGTGGCAGGGTGCATTCTTTCAGAATTTTCTTGTCGCCTCGTGCCGTATGTTCCATGGTAACGATGGTGTGTCGGGCGCCTACCACTAAATCCATGGCGCCGCCCATTCCTGGAACGCGCTTCCCTGGTATGATCCAATTGGCGAGATTGCCTTTCTCGTCCACCTGCAAAGCTCCCAACATCGTAATGTCAACGTGTCCGCCACGGATAATGGCAAATGAGGTGGCGCTGTCGAAGCTTGAGGCGCCGGGTGTGGCACTGATACAACCGCCTCCTGCACTGAACAGATTCGGGTCTTCGTCTTCCTCGTCAGGCGTTGGGCCAACACCCAACATGCCGTTTTCGCATTGAAGGGTGATGTGGGTGCCTTCGGGGATGTAGTTCGGAATGTGGGTGGGAATGCCAATGCCTAAGTTGACAACATAACCGTCGCGCATCTCTTTGGCCGCCCTGCGGGCAATGACTTCAATAATTTCGTCTTTGTTCATGTTTGGTTTAGATTTATTTTGATATACAGGGTGTTAAATTTTCTCATTCTTTCGCCGAACCATTTCCTGAACGAAGTAAGAGGCCACGTCATCTGCATAGGAGTTGAAGCTAAAGCCGGCATCGTAGCCTAATTCTTTGGCTAATTCGTGCGATATGCGCGGGCCGCCACAAACAAGGATGACCTTATGACGCAGATTCTCAGCCTCAAGCATCTCAACTAATTCAATCATGTTTTTGATATGGACATCCTTTTGGGTAACGGTTTGCGAAACAAGCAGCACATCTGCTTTTACCTCAATGGCTTTAGCAATAAACTCTTCGTTGGGAACCTGACTACCCATATTCAATGCGTCAATCATTTCGTAACGTTCCAACCCGTAATGGCCGGCATAGCCCTTCATATTCATGATGGCATCAATGCCAACTGTGTGGGCATCGGTTCCGGTGCTGGCGCCAATCACAACAACCTTGCGGCCGATGTTTTCGCGGATATAGGCATCCGTCTCCTCCATGGTCATCACGCTCGATTCGACCTTGGGCACATGAATATTTGTGAAATCTACGCTGTGTGTGCAGCTACCGTAACAGTTGAAAAACGTAAAACCTTTTGTAAGTTCCTTATAGAAAACAACTTGCGGATTGTCGAAACCCATCTTTTTCATCAGTTGTTTGGCTGCTTCAATTGCTTCGTCGTTGCAGGGAACAGGCAAGGTGAAACTGAGCTGGGTTTTACCGTCGTTCATGGTGTCGCCATAAGGTTTCACCTTTTTAAGGTCTAAGGTTTGGTTGAAGTTGCCTTTTTCCATTGAATATAGTCCGCCACTCATGCTTCGGTTCTCCTTTCTTTCATCAAAGTGATAAATGGATTCGTGTAGTTATTTCCTTTTTCAAAAACACCGCTGAGGCCTTTACCTCCTGTTTTGGAGCGTTTTACATCGCCAAAAATGCCTTTTTCCAAAGCTGTAAAAAGACCTTCGGCTTCAATGTTCTGAAGCAGTTCGAGTGCTTGTTGCAACACCTGACGCGAACGACTTTGAATGATGCCGTCTTTTTTGAATTCAACATCCTCGCCTATATTTTTCATATTGTTGAAGACGTATTTTGCATTCTCAATGGCCAAATAACGGTCGGAAATAAAAGGCGTGTGCACGGCTTCGGTCATCATGCCCAGCAATTGAATGCCTTGTCCTGTCCAGATGGCAATTTGGTTGAACAGGGTATTTTGTATCGTCCCCCGAAAAATATTTCCGGTCATGAATTTGGTTGGTGGCATGTATTTGAGCGGAGCCTTGGGGAAAATTTCGCGGGTCATCTGTGCCTGTGCCAACTCGTAGAGGAATCCGTTTTCGAGCTCCGGATCCATCTCAAATGCATGGCCAAGGCCCATCTGTTCTTCGGGGAGGCCAGCCATAAGGGCAAGCTGTTCGTTGATCAGGTCGGAGGCCAACACTGTCCGGGCTTCTTCAAAAGCATCGGCTGTGGTCAGGTAGTTGTCTTCGCCCGTGTTGATGATGACGCCGGCATAACCGTTGATGATCCGCGAGAAATACTGGTCAACCAAGGTGCGTTGCATATTGATGTCGCGGAAAAGGATGCCGTAAAGTGCATCGTTGAGCATCACATCGAGGCCTTCGAGTGCGCCCATCACGGCAATCTCGGGCATGCAGAGGCCTGAACAATAGTTACATAAACGGATATAACGGCCAACCTCTTCGCCCACTTCGTTGAGTGCTTTCCGCATGATACGGAAGTTTTCCTGGGTGGCGTAGGTTCCGCCAAACCCTTCGGTGGTGGCGCCATAGGGCACATAGTCGAGAAGACTTTGGCCGGTGGTACGGATCACGGCAATGATGTCGGCGCCCTGACGTGCGGCAGCCTGTGCCTGAACGACATCCTCGTAAATGTTACCGGTGGCGACAATCACATAAATATAGGGCCGCGCACCTTCGCCAAGGGTGGCAAGGTAATGTTCGCGGCGGTCGCGGTTGGCTTTGATGCGTTGAAGCGCCTGTGTGATATAAGGTTTCAGTGCGGCATCAACAGCCTGTTTGTCGGGAGTCTTTGTTTTGCTGATGTCGAGGCTGCCGTTGGCAATATTTTCGGCAATCTGTTGCGGGTTTTGACCGGTTTCTATCATTGCGCCGGCTAACCAGAACAAAACGCCCTGATCCAGCATGTTTTTATTGTTAAGCTCATCCACTACCACATTGGGCAGCGGCACTTCGTTGTTGTTGATTCCGTCAATGCCCATCAGGCGACAAAGGGTGCGTTCAACGGCAACGGTGGAATAACTCTCCACAAAATGCTGCACCTCCGAGGCAATGGCATGGGCTGCTTTTCGCGCTTCGGCTACTTTCTTGAAATCTAAGCCAAGTTTACTTTCCGTCATTTTCGTAGTTGAAAAAAATTATTGATGTGATTTGTTCGATTGGATAAATTGCTCCGCTTTGAGGATGATGTCGTCATCCATTTTCAGGATACGCGCAATGGTCAGTGCGGCCATGGGGGCATCACCTTCGCGATGTTCGACAAGGGCGTAATCAATACAGTCATTTAATCCGGCAACACCCTGAACGCCATCCATTTTCTCTTTGATCAGACCTTTCACCCTGAGTTTTCGGCAATATGAGCGAATATTGCCGTAATGTGTGGTGATAAAAGCACGGGTATGGTTTTCGCTCAGGATATCTAACACGGCGTTCACTATGGCATTGCCTTCTTGCGGGTTGGTGGTTCGGGCAAGCTCGTCAATCAGCGCTAAAATGTTCTTTTTTGCTTTGGCTGCCTTCACAATGTCGCTCACCACGGCCATCTCGGCTGCAAAAGAGGAAAGCCCGCTGGCTTCGGCCTGTCCCTCGTCATTCAGGCTGGTCAGAATATCCTCCACGGGAACAATAACAGCCTCTGCTGCCGGAACATAGAAGCCAAACTGAAACAGATATTGAGCCAACTGGATGCTTCGCAAAAAAACTGTCTTACCGCCCATGTTCACTCCCGTAATCAGCGTGGGTTCATTGCCAAACTCGATGTCAATCGCTTGAAACGATTTGTTTTTTTGTGTCAGCAGGTCTTTCACATAAGGGTTGAAAAGCTGTTGGAAAACAGTTTTTGTTGTTCCGATTATCGGTTTGCAAAAGGCAAAATCTTTTGCCAGCAATGCCTTGGCAATGATGATATCTAATTGAGCCACAGCTTCCAAAGTCTTGAACAGCGCTTTATGTTGGGCTGAAAGTTGTTTGCTCAGGTTTTGCCTCACAACGTCCTCGCGCTCCACACATTGAAGCCGGATAGTTTCGGCGGCTTCGGGCAACTTTGTATAGAGCGATTCGTATTCCTGCCTCAAGGCTCGGAGGGTTTCATCGTATTCCGGATAGATGTAAAAATGTGGAATACGTTGATTTTGTGGATCTAAAATATTGATGGTTTTGCTCAAAAGTGGGATTTCGACAGCCGAAAAACCTGTTTGCAGAAGCAGTTCACGGATATCATCGGCCAGCAATGCAAACTTTTTTACCTCAAAAAGCTGAATATCATCCAAAATCTGCCTGCTTTCCAAAGCCTTCACGGTGCCATGAATGTCGTTTGTTTGCCCTAATTTGATGCCAATTCGCTCTATGATTTTCCGGTCAGCATCATTCCGAAGCAAGACCATCATGGCTTCAACGGTGTCGAAGGCGGCCTGAAGTTGAGCTGGATTATGAGATAAAGGTTGATGCAGAAGCGCGTTTCGACCCAAAGACGAGGAAAGCGGAAGTTTTTCAAACAAAAACTGCAAACCTTTGACTTTTTTAATGACTGTGCCAAATGTTTTCATAACTCAAATTTGTTTGATGTCGTAAACCGGAACAGCAATTTCTTCTGAAAGCCGCTTGCACAGTTCTTGCGAGTTCAATGTATAACCATCGGGCGATATGGGGTTAACGCAAACTGCTTTCAGGCTGGTTCGCAACAACACTTTGATTTTCCCGCCACGACCCAAAAAAGCATCGAAGCTTTCTTTGTCCGCAAAAATTTTCGTGAAATCCCTGACAACTAAGGTCAACCGACTGATATTGGGCTGTTGACGCAACACATCCAACACCTTGTTGGTGAGCGCTCCGCTGATATAAAGGGTTTCGACATCTGTCTTCAGGCGATCAATAAACTTCGCGAGCATAAACACCGACGGAATGCCAAGATCGTCAATGCCATCAGAATGAACAGCCCAAATGCCGCTTTCTTTTGCCAGAAGAGCTTCTTCAAATGTTGATTTGAACTTTTCGAGCCCGATGAGTCTGTGGATATATTTAGTTTTGCTGACAAGTGTGCGCAGATTGGCCGAAACGGCGGCTCCTGTGGTCAGAATCATAGCCTCGGTGATGGCTGGCGAGCCCGGACTAAGGCGCGACAGCGCCCCATCAACAAAGGTGGTGTCAACACCGTGATGCGGCAACTCATCCAAAAGAGATCGTAACCAGACTGTATCGGCCGGTCCTGAAAACATCACCTTGCCGGGCATGAGGCAACGCGCGGTGACCAAACGCCCCAGCGAAGTGGTGCGGGTGCTCAGATCCAATATCTCCGACCCGAGCTGTCGTTCTTTGTAGTGCCTTTCGGAAGTGACAAAAACCATACCCGGATAAAGCGCAATCTCCGGCTTTTCATTGCCCGAAATCTGGCTCACACCTTCGCCATCAATACCGATTGAGGTGACGGCCACCCGATGGCCGGAATCCTTCAGCCTGTTCAGGATGTACTTCAGACATTCAGTCTTGCCGGTGTCTTTGTCCAACCCAACGATGGAAACGGTTTTGTGTTTTATGATCTCTTCAACGAAAGGCATCCGAAACTATTTGTTGTGGTTACGGCGCTTGCGGGTGGTTTTTTCGTGTTCGAGCGACATGGTAACGCCTTCGAGCAGCGAGGCTACTCCTTCGGTGGAATATTGTTTGTCAATATCCGGATTCACATAGTCGGTGGGTTCGGTGTAGGTGGTGATCACCCCTTCGAAGTTGCGCAAAACAACTTTGCCTGGGCTTTGTGAGATGAGATAGGTGGGCATGACCGGAATTTTTCCGCCGCCGCCCGGGGCATCAACCACAAAGGTGGGAACAGCATAACCGGAGGTGTGGCCGCGCAGGTTTTCGATGATCTCAATTCCTTTTGAAACAGGGGTGCGAAAATGTTCCAGACCCATTGATAAGTCGCACTGATAGATATAATATGGCCTTACGCGGATTTTGACTAAGTTGTGAACCAGCTTTTTCATGATATCCACGCTGTCGTTAACGCCTCTGAGCAGCACACTCTGGTTTCCGAGCGGAACCCCTGCATTGGCCAATTTGGCACAAGCCTCGGCAGCCTCGGCCGTCACCTCGTTCGAGTGGTTGAAGTGGGTGTTGAGCCAGATGGGATGATATTTTTTTAACATATTCACTAAGTCATCGGTGATGCGCTGCGGGCACACAACGGGGGTGCGGGTTCCGATGCGGATGATTTCCACGTGCGGTATCTCGCGCAGACGTTTGATGATGGACTCCAGCATCCTGTCATTTACCATCAGGGCATCGCCTCCCGAGAGTAAGACGTCTCTTACGGCAGGGGTTCGGGCAATGTAGTCAATGCCTTGTTGAATGCGATCTGACGGAGATTCACGGTCGTGCTGTCCGGCAAAACGACGACGGGTGCAATGCCTGCAATACATCGAACACATATCGGTGATCAGAAACAAAACCCGATCAGGATAGCGGTGCGTAAGCCCTGGAACCGGAGCGTCTTCGTCTTCCGAGAGCGGGTCGAAAAGGTCGGCTACCGATCTGTATGTCTCGGCCTTGGTGGGGATGGCTTGCTTGCGGACCGGGCAGTTCTTATCCTCGGGGTTAATGAGCGAAAGATAGTACGGCGTAATGGCCATACGAAGGGTCTTGAGCGATTCTTTCACTCCTTCTTCCTCTTCCGGCGTCAGGTCAATGTATTGTTTTAATTGTTCCAATGTCTCGATCCGGTGCTTCACCTGCCATTTCCAGTCGTTCCATTGTTCGTCGGGCACGTTTGGAAAAAACTTAGCCCTGTTGGTTTGATAAAATGTGTTATTCATAACGGTTTAAATGTATATCTTTTCAAATAAGTTACGTATTTCTTCCGACTCGCGCAGGATGTTCAGCGTAAGGTTGGCGTGTCCTTTGGCATAGCCGTTGCCAACGATGAGGTTGATATCTTTCCCTACACCCTCGGCGCCTAATGCGGCTTTGGTAAAAGAAGTGGCCATCGAGAAAAAATAGATGGTGCCCTGTCCTTTGGTGATAAGGATAGAAGTCATCTCGGTGTTGGGAACATTCACGTTGTTGATGGTCACATCGCAGCCACGCTCGCCCGTAATGGCAATCACTTTGTGATAAACATCCATCACATTGGTGGCATCGGCCACAATCACATGATGGGCAAGATTCATGTCGGCAATGCGGCGGGCATTTTCCTTCGAATATTCCACCACAATGACCCGGCCTGTGGGGCCAACGTTTTTCATAGCCTGATAGCAGCACAATATCCCCGATTTTCCTCCACCGCCGATAATGCACACGGTGTCGCCTTCTTTCACCAAACGGTCAACCTGTGCCGGAGCTCCTGCTACGTCCAAAGCAGCAAGAGCCAGTTTTTCGGGAAAATCGGGCGGCAAAATGGCGTAGATACCACTGGCAAAAAGAATTGCCTGCGCCTGAACATCAACCTGGTCGCTCGAAGGGTCTAAATGGACGATCTTGTTGATTTTCAGAGGGGTGAGCGAAAGCGAAACCAAAGTGGCAATGGTGTCGCCTACTTTGATTTTTTTATCCGGGAATTGTTCGCCAATTTCTTTAATGGTTCCAATCAGCATGCCGCCTGAGCCGGTAACAGGATTTTGCATCTTGCCACGCTCGGCAACAATGGAAAGGATAAGGTCTTTCATCTTTTGTGCATCCCCACCACACGATTGCCGTATCTGGGTGTAGCTTGCAGAGTCAATGTTCAGGGTTTTGACGTCAATAAGGAGTTCGTTGTCGTAGATTTCCATGTTGTTATCGAGCCTGAGAGCCGGTTGGGGCAGGGTTCCTGCAGGTTCAATCACGCGATGGGTTCCGTATTTACAGCCTTTTTTCATAGTCAGATTTTATCAAGTAAACGCTTTTGGAATTGCCTGCTATTGGCAGGAAAGGCCTTTGGAAGCGTGGTTTCTATATCCAACGGATGCCACCGGCTTTGCTGATGAAGTCCGGTGGCATCCGCCTTTGAGGCATGGATGGTTCAAGCGTAAAGTTCGGTAAAGACTTTTCTGAGCTTTTCGCTTTCTCTGAGCAGGGCGAGGGTAATCTCGGCATGGCCTTTGGTATAGCCGTTCCCGACAATCATCGTCACGTCGCTGCCTACGCCTTCGGCGCCAAGGGCGGCTTTGGTAAACGAGGTTGACATAGAGAAGAAATACACCACGCCACTGTCTTTGGTGCAAAGGATGCTCGTCATCTCCGTGTCGGGGATGTTCACATTGTTGATGGTCACATCGGCCATCTTGCCGTTAGTCAGTTTTTCGATGGTTTCGAGTACCTGCACCGGCTGGGTGGCGTCGGCTCTGAATACATGGTCGCAAAATCCAAGCTCTTTCAGCCTGTTAGCACTTTTTTCACTATGGCAGAGGCCGATGACTGTTCCGGTGACACCGGCGCGTTTTTTGGCTTCGTAGCTGCACAACATCCCCGATTTGCCGCCGGCACCAATGATGAGAACGGTGTCGCCGGGTTTGACTAAACGGGCTGTTTGGGCGGGTGCGCCGGCCACATCAAGCGCCGAAAGCACTAAGCCCTCCGGCATATCCTGCGGAATCTTGGCATAGATGCCGCTTTCAAACAGGATTGCCTTGCCATCTATATCAACCTGATCTACATCGGGTCTGATTTCTTTTATTTTGTCAATCCTCAGAGGGGTGAGCGAGAGCGATACTAAGGTGGCGATCTTGTCGCCAACTTTCAAATCGGTCTTGTCTTTCAACGCATCGCCGATTTTCTCTACCGTACCTAAAAGCATACCGCCCGAACCGGTCACCGGATTGCGGTGTTTGCCTTGTTTTTCGACGATGCCCAGCATAATCTCGGCAATCTTGGCCTTATCGCCTCCGGCCTGTTGTTTGATTTGTGTGAAACTGGCCGAGTCAATGTTCAAGGTTTGGACGTCAATCAGGATTTCGTTATCCCAGATTTTGTCCATATTGTTATCGAGTTTGTTGGCCGGTTGTGGCAATACGCCTTTGGGTTCAATTACCCTGTGTGTGCCGTATTTATTACCTTTTTCTTGCATTGATGAAATGAATTTTAAAAAGATCGTATTATTTGAGTGGTTTTAATCCTAATATCTGACGGGCTTCGGCGGGGTTGGCAATTTCACGTCCTAACTCTTTGGCCATGCGAACCACTTTGGCAACAAGCTCGCCATTGCTTTTGGCTAATACTCCTTTTGACAGATAGACATTGTCTTCAAAGCCAACGCGAACGTGTCCGCCGTCAATGATGGCAGCCATGGCCAAAGGAAACTCGAAGCGTCCGATACCTGCCACGGTATAGGTGGCTCCTGCCGGAAGACTATGTCTGAGGAAGACAAAATCGCGAAGATCGCCCGAGATACCTCCGTTGACGCCCATCACTAAATCGAAGTGCATGGGAGTCTGGATGAATCCTTTTTTATGAAGACGCAGTGCCATGTCAATCATACTCTTGTCAAACACTTCCAATTCGGGTTTGATCCCTCTTTCGATCATGCGTTGCCCAAAATATTTGATGGTGTTTTCGGTATTCATAAAAACTTCGTCGCCGCCGAAATTCAGTGTGCCACAGTCTAAGGTAGCCATTTCGGGATTGAGTTCGGTGGGTTGAAGTCGTTCGTCGTCGGTCATCCCAACGGCTCCGCCGGTGGAAGGCTGGATAATGACATCCGGTATTTCTTTTTTGATGGCATCCATAACGGCTTTGAAACGGCCTTTATCCTGTGTTGGCGTGCCGTCGTCCCAGCGGACATGCAGATGGATCAGGCTGGCGCCGGCTTCATAAGCCGACTTGGCTTCGCGCACACATTCTTCGATGGTATAGGGAACGGCCGGGTTGTGTTCTTTCAGTACTTCGGCGCCGCATATGGCCGCCGTGATAATCAGCTTTTCCATAATATTTTATTGTTTGTTTTTACGTTGGTTATTTAATGGGGTGACACAGGTGCCGGTGGCGCGGCAAACGACAATGGGCGTCTCAAGAAAATCGGCTGCCGAAGCCGAGATGTCGGGACGAGGCACAACAACTTTGCGGGCTTCGAACGCCATTTTGCGCGAAGATTTACCAATGTGGGTGATAGTGCCTTCAGCTTCGATAAATTCACCGGCATATACAGGAGCCATAAATTCGATATTATCATAGGCTTTGAAAAGGCCTTCATCGCCGTCTAAACGGATAAGCAGCTCGGTGGCCACATCGCCAAAAAGTTGCAACATTTTGGCACCGTCCACAAGGTTACCGCCATAATGGGCATCATTTGAACCCATTCTGAGTCTGATTAATACTTTTTCTTCCATAAGAAACGGGGTTTAATTTAATACAATATAATCAACAAAAATTGCAGGAGTGTGAACGTGATCTAGAGGAATCTCGCCGGGCTCAACCATCTGTTCCACCTCGGCAATCACACAATCGGCAGCGGTGGCCATCACCGGGTTGAAGTTGCGGGCTGTGCCATGATACACTAAATTACCCATTCTGTCGCCTATCCCTGCTTTAATCAGTGCAAACTCGGCTCTGAGGGGTTTTTCAAGCAGGTATTCCTTGCCTTCTACAGTGATGATTTCTTTGCCTTCCGCAACAATAGTGCCTATGCCTGTGGGGGTGAGAACTCCTCCCAGACCGGCTCCTCCGCTGCGAATACGCTCAATTAATGTGCCCTGAGGTGAGAATTCAACTTCAAGCTCGCCTTTGTTCATCTGGTCACCGGTATTGGGATTGGTACCAATGTGCGACACTATCACTTTTTTAACCCGTTTTTGCGTAATCAGCAAACCGATCCCTTTATCAGGAAAATCGGTGTCGTTACAGATAATGGTGAGATTGCGAATGTCGCGATTGATCAATTCGGCAATCAGGTTGTGAGGAGCCCCTCCGCCAAGAAACCCTCCAATCATCAGGGTGCTGCCATCTTTAATCCTTGAAATGGCTTCAGAGGCTGTTGTGAGTTTTTCCATCCAAACGTTTTTTTAAGGATTTTTTACTAAATCTTAAAATCAATTTATTGATTAATGTATTGAAAATCAAATCTTTAAAATTAAAAACCAGTCTTTCTGTTTCGGACTGTAAAATTAAGCTTTTTTCTCCATTTATTAGCCTTGTATTCTTGTGAAAACGGTAGATTGGCTTATTTGGAATCGTTTCAGATAAACAACCCAATTTTAGCGAGATTCAGCAAATTTGCTGGAAAAAAGAATCGAATGTGTAAGTTGTTGATATTGTGAAAAATATATAGTCAATAAAATTAGAATAACCTTAATTAAATATTGTTAAATATGAAAATATTATCACGTGGTTTTAAAAATATGAAAAAAAACAATAGATCATTCAATTTTAAAGTTGTCTGATTTTGGAAATTCCTTGGATAGCTGAAGAAGCCATTGGGGAAAAAACCTATTTTTACAGTTTTAAAAATTGACTTTTCAAACCAAATGCAAAACGATCAACGATACCGAAAAATTCGTCGTGCCACATTGATTGGCATGATTCTGAATGTGTTGCTAACCTTCGGGAAAATATTGGCCGGAGTAGTTGGGAAAAGCTCTGCCATGCTGGCCGATGGAGTTCACTCCTTGTCGGATATCGTTACCGATATTGTTGTCATCGCTTTCGTAGGCGTAACGGCCAAAGACAGCGATCAAAACCATCATTACGGGCATGGCAAATATGAAACCTTTGCTACAATGATCATCAGTTTTGTTTTGTTTGTGGTAGGGGTTGGAATCTTTTGGGATGGAGTGCGGGCATTGTATTCGGTTTTTGTGGAAGGCGAAATATTAGCCAAACCTGGTGTGATTGCACTTTATGCAGCATTGATTTCGATTATCTCGAAAGAATGGCTCTACCGATATACAATGAAAGTCGTGAGTAATACACAAAGTGAAGCCCTGCGTGCAAATGCCTGGCATCATCGTTCGGATGCGTTTTCGTCAATCGGTACGGCTTTGGGTATTGGGGGCGCTATTTTTTTGGGCGAGCACTGGCGTGTGCTCGACCCATTAGCCGGAATGGCTGTGAGTGTATTTATTATGAAAATGGCTGTGGATGTTGGACTTCCGAGCGTGAAAGAACTCCTCGAAACTGCTTTGCCTTCCGAAACAGTGAGCGAAATCGAAGATATTATTCGTGCTCAGCAAGGGGTGAGGTATTTCCATCGGTTACGTACCAGAAAAATTGGGATGTCGGTTGCCATTGAGGTGCATGTGAAAGTAGATAAAAATTTGGATGTGGAGGCTTCGCATCAAATCGCCACTGCTGTCGAAGAAGCATTGCGAAAGCGCTTTGGCGCGCAAACGCATGTGGGTGTTCATATTGAACCTTTTTATCCGAAAGCAGTTTAGTTGCGTTGCCCCCAGCGCATCCGATGACGCCTTCCGCCTCTTTCCATCTGGGCTGATGATTCGCGCAAAAGTCTGTTGTAAAGTCCGACTAATTGGCGCCGCTGATCCGGTCCGGCCAATGCGCTTACTTTCTGCAAATGATGAAAAGTGGCAAGCCGTATCTCGTGCTGGAGCATGGCCGACCGTAAGGAAGCGCTGTTCAATTGGGCTGTATCAGTTCGTTCATCCGACAAAAGCTGAAAAATGAGCGCCTGTTCCTGATGTAACTTTTGCCGCAATGGCTGAACCTGACCTTGGTAATCGTTGAGCAATCTGTCATAAACCGCTGCTTGTTCCGCACCAAATCCCATGGTGTTTCGAAACTGAGCAAAGCCCATGCCTTGCATAAATGCCGGATTCTCTGCTTTTGGAGCCCAGCTTCGCCATAGGGTTGCAACAAGAACTGTTGCCGTTGCAATGAGCAGGAAAAGGGAAGCGTAGAAACCATAGCGATAAAATTGATGTTTTTTCATGGCTTTGCTATTCGTTAAAAAATTCGACCGGAAAACTGTTGTCTGTCGTCACCAACAAGGCATAATCCTGTGCAATATTTTGCAACTCGGGGATTGGCTCAGGCACAAAAAACCTGCTCAACAGCAGACCAGCCACGATGGCAGCAGCGGCCGTCACCACGCTTCGCATCACAATGGAACGGTAATGAACAGGTTCCGAAACAGGCTGTGGAAGAAGCGATTTCAGCGGAAGCAATGGTACTTCGGCATTTTGCCATTGTTCCAAATCACCTGGTAACTGCTCGATGACCGTTCGACAAACCGGGCAATGGGCGAGGTGTGTTTCATGCCGGGCAAGTACAGCAGATGGACTTTCGCCTGAGAGCAGGCTGCCGATGATTTTTTCGGTATGCTCGCATTGGGTTGTCGCTTTCATGATTCAGGTAGTTTTGCTTTGGTAATAGGTTTTTAACAAGCGCGTAAGATTTTGTTTTGCTCTGAAGTTGAGCGATTCAACTGCTGAGACGCTTAGCCCCAAAATGGTGGCTATCTCCGGATTGCTCAATCCTTCGCTTTTCGATAGCACAAAAGCGGCTTTCTGTTGGCCTGGGAGTTGGTCAAGAGCTGCGGCAATGGCATTGCTGTCGTCTTCACGTATCAGCCGGCCGGGGGCATCATTCAGGCTTTTGGGTAAAGATGTGTTTTTTGTGTCTGAACCCCAGTATGATAAACTAAAGAACTGCCTTCTTTTTTTCCATTTCAAATGATTAAGGGCTTTATTAGTTGCCAACTGATAGACCCAAGTGGTTAGGGCAGCCTCGCCGCGAAAATCTTCCACCTGTTCCCAAACCGTCAGGAAAACATCTTGTGTCAAGTCGTTGGTGTCGTCCATATCGCCCGTAATTTTGAAGATAACCCGTGCGACCATTGGCTGAAAACGCGTCACAAAAATCGAAAACGCTTTTTCGTCTTTCTGCCTGAGGGCTTCTGCCAGTTGCCGGTCGTCAGTCATTGAACCCATCGTTGGAACGATTGAGAAACAGGATCTGACAAAGTTACAACGCGGCTCCTGTTTCTCAATGATTCCTGTAAATTATTGTGCTTTAGAAGGCGTTGTGTCGGTTGGGGCTGCGGCAGGCTGTTGCCATCCCATTCCTCTTCCCATTCCGCGACCCTGCCAACCTCTGCCAAAACCCTGGCGACCTCTGCCCATGGTATTGCATGGCCCCATGCCGCGTCCGGCTCCCCGTCCACGACCAAATTGTGGGTTGTTTCCGTTACTGCGCGATTCATAAAAATCGCAAATGCCATTTTTGTTTTCATCAACAAACTGACCCTGACCCCCGCGCCCCTGACCACGTTGTGCCCAATTATCGCACACCCCGTCTTTATTGGCGTCCACAAATTGCCCGCGTTGAAAAGGTGCGGGCGTTACCGGTTTGGGATTCGTTGTGTTCTGGGCAAGAAGACTCCCGCCGCTAAGGGTCAGCAGTGAAAATGCTGCTACTAAAAAAAACTTCTTTTTCATGGCTTTTATCAGTTTTTAGTTATTCATTAGACAATCAACGACGGTAATTCTTGCGCTATCTTTCAATTTTTTTTACCTGCTTCCTTTACTCACAGCCCGGTGATGGGCTCGATTTTTTATATCTTTGGCCTTTGTTATGAATAGGAATGTGATTGCGAATCTATATTGTTGAACATATAAATATATGAATATGAAATTATTAGAAGGAAAAGTTGCGCTCATCACTGGAGGTTCACGCGGTATTGGTAAAGCCTTAGCTCTGCGGTTTGCATCCGAAGGTACTTCCATTGCTTTCTCTGATTTAAAATATGATGAAATCATGGAGGCTACCGAAAATGAAATCAAAGCTTTAGGCGTTCAGGCCAAAGGTTTTGCATCCAATGCAGCATCACTCGCCGACAGCGAAAAGTTAGCCGAGGATGTGGTGGCGCTGTTTGGCAGGATTGATATTTTGGTCAACAATGCCGGAATCACCCGCGACAATCTGCTGATGCGGATGAGCGAACAGGACTGGGATTTGGTAATGAGTGTCAATCTGAAATCGGCTTTCAATCTCACCAAAGCCGTGCAGCGTACCATGATCAAACAGCGCAGCGGCTCCATCATCAATATGAGTTCGGTGGTGGGTGTGAATGGCAATGCCGGACAATCGAATTACTCGGCTTCAAAGGCCGGAATGATCGGATTTACCAAATCAATGGCCCAGGAACTGGGAAGCCGCAATGTGCGCTGCAATGCCATTGCTCCGGGTTTCATCGAAACCGAAATGACACACAAACTCCCGGAAGAGGTTCGTAATCAATGGGTTAGCAGTATTCCGTTGCGCCGTAGCGGGAAGCCTGAAGATGTGGCCGATGTGGCTGTTTTCTTGGCCAGCGACCTTTCGGCCTATGTCACCGGACAGGTCATCAGTGTGTGTGGCGGAATGAGTATGTAGGGCAGATCATTTTTGCAAAAGAAACATTAGAAGATTGATTTTGTGGAACTTGTAACAGGCGTCAACGGCTGGGCCATGATCCCGGTAGTGATGGCTGGCGCGGCGTATGCTTACGTTTTATATGCCCGGAATAGCCGGCTCCCTTTTTCCGCCCGGCTGAAGGCGCTTCTGTTCGCCTTGAGGATGACAGCCGTGAGCCTGATTGCATTTCTTTTGCTGTCGCCTCACCTTGTTTTACGCAAAAAGATTGTCGAAAAGCCGTTGATCCTCATCGCACAGGACAATTCGGCTTCTATCACGGCTCATAACGGCCCGCCCGAAGTCAATGGCCAGCCGTTGAATCTTTTTTTAGCCGGAAAACTTGCAAAAACAGCAGATGTTCAATTGCTTACTTTCGGTGCCGAGGTGAAAGAAGATGGAGAGGTTAATTTTTTAGAACAGAAAACCGACCTTTCGGAACTGTTGTTAACCACAAGAAACACTTATTTTAACCGAAATGTCGGTGCCTTAGTCCTGCTCACCGATGGAGTTCACAACAGCGGTATTCAACCCGAAATCACAGCAGCTTCCTATCCTTTTCCGGTTTACTGTCTGGCTCTGGGTGATACAAACCAATATCCCGATCTGAGTATCAGCGATGTGCGATATAACCGTTTGGTGTATCACGAAGACAATTTTCCGGTTGAGGTGAGTATTCAGGCGCTCAATGCCGACGGTCAGCGCCTGACTATGGAGCTGCTGCACGAATCCAAAACGCTGGCTCACGAAGAAGTGACTGTTCATGGGAACCGTTTTGCCGCCACCAAACAGTTTCGCATCAATAGTCCGGCAAGTGGACGTATTCGCATCACGGCAAAAGTGAGCGAGCTGCCCGGCGAACGACTTGTGCAAAACAACCGGCAGTCTTTTTTTGTGGATGTGGTCAACCAGAAACAGCGCATCCTTTTCTATGCCGCTGCCCCTCATCCCGATTTGGGAGCGCTGAAAGCGATGCTCAACGATCATTACGAGCTGGAACAGCTTTTTGCGTCTGAACCCCTGCCCAAAGCCAAAAATTTCGACCTCATTGTGTTGCATAACCTGCCATCGGTTGGAGGAAATCTTTCACAACTAACACAACTTCTGAAAGAACATCCCGAAGCAGCCTTGTTGTTTATAAATGGCATTGGGACTGATTTTGTGGCTTTCAACAATTTGCAATCAGGTTTAAAAGTTTTTTCGGGCGATAAACAACAGTGGGCCGAAGCCGTGCCGGTGGTGAACGCTCATTTTTCGTTGTTTCAGGCCGAAAATGAATGGCAAAATCAGGCTTCGTCCTGGCCTGCAGTGGATGTTCCGCTTGCCGAAGTGCAGACAAGTCCGGGCTTTCATGCTTTTTTAAACCAGAAAGTGAACGGCATTCAAACGAACAACCCGATGATTGGCTTTATGCCCGACGCCGAAAAGCCAACCGGATATTTTTTGGGAAACGGATTCTGGAAGTGGCGGTTGGCCGATTACCGGCATAATGGAAATCATGAAAACTTTGGTGCGCTCGTCCAAAAAACGATTCAGTTGCTTTTGGTCAGGAAAGATCATCGCCGGTTGCGTATTTTTCACGAACCGGTGGTGATGCTCAATGAATATGTAAAATTTCGTGCTGAGGTGTACAACCAAAGCATGATGAAGGTAAACGATCATGAGCTGAAAATCAGATTGACGCACGTTGATGATGGAACAGAGTATCAATATGTGTTTAATCAGGCCGAGGATGGCTATAGCCTGAATGCCGGACGATTGCCCGAAGGTGAATATCGCTATCGGGCTGAGATTCAGTTGGGCGAAGAAACACTTTTGGAAGAAGGCTCTTTATTGGTTGAGCGCTCCTCACTCGAAAATATGAACCTGACAGCCGACCACGGCTTGCTCAAACGCATTGCCGCAGCCACCGGTGGAAAATTTTTTGAAAAAGGACAGGAACAGCAGCTCATCGAAAGCCTGAAGGAGAATCCTGCCATTACTTCCACGGCTACCTATCCAAAAGTGTACGACTTGCTCATTAACCTGCCTTGGTTACTGGTGCTGATACTGGGTTTGTTGGCGATGGAATGGCTGTTGCGAAAGGCAAATGGAGCATATTAGAACCGCTAAGAAGAAATTATAGGTGAGCCGAAAAAAATCAAGAACAACAATAGAATTTCGGTTGAAAAACAAGCGTTCAAATCACTAATTTATCCTCCCTTCGCGAATTTGCGGCAACTAATTTTTGAGCCTTGAATTCGCAAAAAAGATCCTGCTTTTTTTATGCAACCATTGAAAAGACCACTAACTTTGAAGTGCAAAAAAAACCAAAACATGGACCGATTGCACTCTATAATTTTCACAACCAAACTGAAAACCAATGCTTTGGCCACCGGCGAAGCTTCGGCCAAAGTGAAGATATGCACAATAGGGGTGCGTTTAGCGGGGAGTTACAAGCAAGCATTAAGACTATTCACATAATCGGTTAAAATCCCGCCGCATAAATAATTCCATGGGGAAATTTGATATAGAATATGATTTCAGACAAGACAGTAAAAGCGGCGACCCTGATACCGATAGTACGAAGCTGTATGAATTGCATAAAATATTGTGGGGCAAGCAGCTTCCAAACGGAAAGACATTTAACTTTAATTATAACAGGTGGTTACGGTAGGTTGCTCTTACAGAACGATTTGTGCATGAATTTGTCGAGCGACAGAATGTGCCCTCATTATGACGGAAAATACAGCAATAAATTTGACGGTTGGCTTTCAGACTTGGAACGAGAAGAACTAAAACAAAAAGTGCGGACAATTGGCGGACATATAATTTTTCCTGCACATAAAAAAAATGGTTTCACAATCAATCAAGCCAGAGGTGTAAGCAGAATAATTTGCGACAGGTTCGATTTGACATTGGAGTGTATTAGACGTTTTTACCAAGACGAAGAAAGCCCACTTTCCAAGAAATTAACAAACTACAAGGATTTTTTTGACTTGTTTATTGACTTTAGTGGTTATGTTGAGTTTTTCCATTTAAAAGACTTCGTTGACCAAAATGAGCAAATTGAATTTTCATTACCGTTTGACAATTTCAACAGACCACCAATACCACAAACGAATGACGAGTATAGACAATATAAAAAGCATACATTGAATTTAATAAATAAAAGAAATAAACGAATTTTAGAAAACATATCAAGTGAATAATAAACAACTTGAAAACAGGAATGCCAGCCTGTAACAGCTCGCTTGGCAAAAGCGGCATATAACGACTTCGATTGAAAGTTTTTCGTAAATTTAAAGTTTCGTCTTCGGTTGAAGTTTAGTGCTAAAAATGCCGCCTTCGCCAAGCGAGGCAGACGGTTGCTGCAAGCTTTTGGTGCGATTTTCGTTCATTTTGATGATTTTGGTGAGGAGAAAATGATTCATGTCTCGGTAAAATGGTGCTATTTTTATTTTTTCGACAAAACAACAGCTGTTCGCCGACCAAGGCAAACACAAAGCTCACAAACTTTCAAATTTTAAATTCAAAAAAGCTTATGCTTGCAATAGGAAACACCCAAATTTCAATGTACTTGAAGCCTCTGAAAAGAAATCTTTCTTTGACAAAACAGGGTTCAGACTTGACACACAAGCAGAAATTAAAATCAAATAGATAAACAAGAACACCAGCTGCCAACAAGCGGTTTGAACGCAAGGCGGGCAAATCGCTTCGATTGAACATTTTCGGTAATTTGTAATACCATTCTTCGATTGAAGGTAATCCTTTAGAATCCGCCATTTCGGCAAGCTGGTCAAACAATATTTCCCCTCTCCACAAAACGAACAAAGGTTAAAAATTCTGCTTCCTGAAAAAGGTGGGAATGGTCTTTAAAATGATTTTGAGGTCGGTCATCGGGCTCGAAATCATGGCGTACTGATTATCTAAGGCGATGCGTTCTTCTTCGAGATGAAAACGGTTCGACTTTACTTGCCAAAGCCCCGTAATGCCTGCCGGCGCAAGAAAGCGATACGACATTTGATCGGTAGTCATGCGTTCTGCCTCATACAACGGCAGCGGGCGATTGCCCACGATGGACATATCGCCTTTGAGAACATTGAAAAATTGAGGTAACTCATCTAAATTCGTTCGGCGGATAAAACGCCCGATTCGTGTTACACGAGGGTCGTTCTCGGCTTTGAAAAATGTGGGGTTCAGGCGTTGTTCGCGCTTGAGCTCCCTATACCAGTTTTCGCAAATCGTAGTGCCATCAATAAACAGCAACGGCGAGCAATTGGTACCAAGACGTTGACATTCAGGACATCTGTCTGTTCCGTGCTCAAAATCGTGCTTGTGCCGCTTTTGTATCAGGTATAGATTAAGATCCGACATCGAAGAAAGCTCTTCTTCAGCACCCTGCCGCATCGAACGGAATTTGTAAAAACGGAATTTGTCGTAGCCGGTGCCTATCCTGTCAGAAACATAAATGACCGGACCTTTTGATTCCAGTTTAATGAGGATGGCAATGATCAGCATGATTGGCGAAGTAACCAGCAATGCAAGCGAAGAAAAAACAATGTCGAATATACGTTTCCCTACTCCAATACGAAAACTTTGGAAGGATTCCGGTTGATGTGTCTTAAAGCTTTTGTCCATACTGGATGTTCTAAGGAACAAAAACGATTCCGGCAAAAATAATCATTCCATTTAATATAACAGGACGATTGTTTTTGAAAAAAGCTTCAACAGCTCTTTTTGGTACGGATGGTTTTGTTTTTTTCGACCGTTTGAAGAGCTAATGTGGGATTTTTTCGGAAAAACTAATGAAAACACTCGGATGGCGTAAGCCTTAAAAGGATTATTTATTGTTGTTTAACCGTTTATTTGTTTTTAGTTGAACTTGTTTTTTAAAAACGAAATTGAAAATTCGTAGAGAAATGCTTATTTTTACACTTTGTCAATGGACTTTATTCAGCAAATGAGCTCTAAAAAACTCTTGTTGCCGCTTCTGTCATTTTCAAAAGTAACTTATCTATGAAAACCGAAAAAAACCGTCAAAGTGTAATATCACTGCTTCATTTGACAATGCTCATAGTTGTATCCGGTTTATTTTTGCCGATTTTTGCTCAGCAGAAAAACCCTGGTCAATCTGTTTTGCATTTGAAACAGCATCATGTACCACTTTTCGTTGGGCGCGACAATTCAAATGTGATCGAAATTCATCTTCAAACGAATTCCGAACACCTGAGGCCGGTTTCCGTTGCATTGAGGCTGACCGACGATAGCCATCTCATGGTTCTTGATTCAGTCCGGCTTTTTCGCCTTGAGGGGTTCGGTGAAAAACCTTTGAAACGCCAAAAACTGAGCTCAATTGGTGGTGAAGCGCTTCAGTTGAAGTTCGACGGATTGACAGTTTTTCCTGATACGGCTTATTGTTTTGCCGTTGATTTTGTGTTAAAGGGCGGTGTATTGCTTGAGAAAAGTTTTGCGCTGTCATCGGTTGAGGCGAAGCTGTCCGATGGGAAATATTTACTTGAAAAGGCTGACAGTATTTTTCGATATCGTCCCGCCCTTGTTTTAAGAGCTGCAGGCCAGGATCATTGCCATACTTATCGTATCCCGGGAATAGTGACGACCAATACGGGCACATTGATCGCCGTGTACGATGCCCGCTACAACAACAGCAAGGATTTGCAGGAAGACATAGATATTGGAATGAGCCGCAGCACAGACGGCGGACAACATTGGGAAGCCATGAAGGTGGTCATGGACATGGGCGAGTGGGGCGGAAGGCCACAAAACCTCAACGGAGTGGGCGATCCATCCATTCTTTACGACCCCGTTCGCCATACCTTGTGGGTGGCGGCCTTGTGGTTGAGCGGCTCGCAGCCCGACAAAGCACTCTGGTGGGAATCGCAACCAGGCATAGAGCCGCACGAAACCGGACAGTTTATGTTAGTGAAAAGCACTGACGATGGACTTAGCTGGAGCCAACCCATTAACATCACCCGGCAGGTCAAAGATCCGGCATGGCAGTTGTTGCTGGCCGGTCCCGGCCGGGGAATCACCCTCGACGATGGAGCCCTTGTTTTTCCGGCTCAATTCAAATCCGACCTTGGTGTGCAGGCCATTGATGGCGGAAAATTCACTTGCCAGTCAACTATTGTCTTTAGCCGCGATGGAGGACTCAGTTGGAACATTGGCACGGGAGCTAAACCTAACACTACTGAGTCCCAGGTTGTTCAGCTCAGAAATGGTGCGCTGATGTTGAATATGCGCGATGATCTCAATCGCCGGCAAAAAGGAGATGATAACGGAAGAGCGGTTGCCCTCAGTCACGATATGGGCAATTCCTGGACGCTGCACCCCAGCTCGAACCATGCTTTGATTGAACCCAATTGCATGGCCAGCCTGATCAATGTCAAGTCGGGGATAGGAAGCTTTCTCCTGTTTTCGAATCCGGCCGACGTGTCTGAGCGTCGCAATATGACAGTGAAAGCCAGTTTTGACGAGGGGCTTAGCTGGCCTGAAGAACATCAGATATTGTTAAACGAAAACCCTGGATTTGGCTATTCCTGCCTTACCCAATTGCAGGATGGTGCAATCGGAATCGTATATGAAGGAATTAGTGAGCTGTTCTTTCAAAAAATTCCGCTCAACGAATTTCTAAGAAACAAATAATCAATACAGTAAAATGATTTGTGGATGTGTAATCCGATGGTATTTTGAACCTTTTACTTTGAATTTTTTAAAAAAGTAGAGATAAAGTAGGGAAATAAACAGAATTTTGTTTTCATGAGTTTCCCATTTTTGTAATCAAATAATTCATTTACTAAAATCATCATTTTTATGGCATCAATTATTGACATTGAAGGCATTGGACCGGTGTACAGCGAAAAGCTTGGGAAAGCCGGAATTAAAACCGTTGAAGGCCTTTTGAAGGAAGGTGCAACGAAAAAAGGCCGCACCGAAATTGCAAAAGCAAGCGGTATTGACGAAGGAAAAATCCTTGACTGGGTGAATATGGCCGACCTGTTTCGCATTAAAGGGATAGCCAGCCAGTTTGCCGAACTGCTCAAGGCTGCCGGAGTGGATACTGTAAAAGAACTTCGTACACGTAACGCAGCTAACCTTCATGCTAAATTAGAAGAAGTGAACGCTGAGAAAAAATTGACTAGGGTTGTGCCTACACTCGAAAAGGTTGCCGACTTTATTGAACAAGCCAAGCAGCTCGACCCTGTCGTAACATACTAACCAATTTGGATGATGATGAATCCCCCGGTTCCTGCTTCGCAGTGCGAAGCTATGGAGGCGGGGGATTTTTATTGACCACTTGAATCATATTCGTTGAATGGCAGCAAATCGCCTGACTTTTAAAAAACATCGGCTTGCCTAGTTTTCTTTAATTCATTTTCACGAACGTACGGGGCCTGATTGATTCGGTTTTGCTGAAAAGGAAGCTGCTACCTTGACCCAATGGAAAAACAATTACCTTTGTGGCCTTTTCCGGTCAGTCGGAAAAAAGAGTAACTCATTCATTATTCATTGTTTACGTTGTTCATCCACAATTATTCCGGCACCTCCGAGTTTTGATGACGCTGTTTGAACAAACAAACCTAACATTTATTGCATGAAAATTGGAAATCAAAAAGTTGTTTCGCTCACTTATGAGCTACACAAAGACAACCAACAAGGCGAACTGATTCAGAAAGTGGAAGCCGATCGTCCGTTTGTTTACCTCTTTGGTGTGGGTGGACTTTTACCTAAGTTTGAACAAAACCTCGAAGGCCTTTCCGTAGGCGATTCATTTGCTTTTGGGCTTACGCCTGCCGAAGCATATGGCGAATATACCGAGGATGCTATTCTGGATCTTGATATTGAAATCTTCAAGGAAGACGGAAAAGTGGAAGACGGACTACTGGAAATTGGCAATACCATCACCATGATGGACAATCACGGACATCCGATTGATGGCGTTGTGATTGAGGTTGGCAGTAGCATGGTGAAGATGGATTTTAATCATCCGTTGGCCGGACAGGGTCTTCATTTTTCGGGTGTGATACTCGATATACGTGAAGCCACGGACGAAGAAATCAGTCATGGTCACGTCCATGGCCCACATGGACATCATCATCACTGATCATGTCAATGTTTTTGACCATTCTCTAAGAAGGTCTCCAAAGTAAAAAAACAGCCGGTTTTTTATGTAAATCCGGCTGTTTGTTTTTCCAGTCGGATACATCAGACGAAAAAATCCATTCCTGAGCAGTGCTGATATTGCTGGCTACACAAAGTTTTGTGCCCGGTTGGCAGTATTTGAGCAACGTTTCCAGCAATGAATTGTTGCGAAAAGGTGTTTCGATAAAGATTTGAGTCTGGTTTTTTGAAAAACTATCTTTTTCAATGTTTTTGATCCATCTGACACGCTCTTCGGCGGCAATGGGAGGGTAGCCGTGAAAAGTGAACGACTGCCCGTTGAAACCTGATGCCATCAACGACTGGATGATAGAGCTTGGTCCCGAAAGAGGGCTCACCCTGATGCCCAGGCGGTGGGCGTGGCCTACCACAACAGCGCCGGGATCGGCCACACAAGGGCTGCCTGCCTCGCTTAACAATGCAATGTCGGCGCCTTCGAGCGCGGGCTTCAAAAAGCTTTCTATTTGTACAGGGTCAGTAAACTTGTTGAGCTCGAAAAAGGTCAACGTGTCAAGGTCGAGGCTTTTGTCAATACTCTTGAGCAGCCTTCTTGCCGTTCGCAATTGCTCAACAATGAAATACTTCACAATAGTCACTTTAGTATATGCCTCAACTGCCATCACTTCCGTGGGGGTCACCTCGCCTAAAGGCGTCGGGATCAGATAAAGAGTCCCTTTACCGGTATATGTACTCATTGCCATGGCAGTTGATCCAGATTAGTGTTGCCCCCCGAAAGGATGACGGCGACGGTTTTGTCTTTAAGCGCTGGTAGCCGTTTTAGTGCAACGGCCACAGGTACGGCTGCACTTGGTTCGATGATGATTTTCATCCTTTCCCAAATCCGGTGCATGGCATAGATGATTTCACGGTCAGTGACCGTAACTACCTGATGGACATATTGCTTGATGATGGGCCAGGTGAGCGCCCCCAATGAAGTGCGCAGCCCGTCGGCAATCGTGTCCGGATTTTTCACCGGCATCCATTGGCCTTGTTCTATGGATTGCAACGTGTCGTTGGCGCTTTCGGGCTCACAGGCAATGGTTTTTGTGTGTGGCGAAAAATAATGAGCCGAAAGCAAAGTACCACTCAACAAACCACCGCCGCCCACCGGACAAAGCACAAAATCGGGTTTGACGCCTTGTTGTAATATTTCATGGCAGACAGTAGCCTGACCCGCGATGATGTCGTAGTTGTTGTAGGGATGAACCAAGGTTGCTCCGGTTTGACGGACAATGTTGTCGGCAGTTTCTTCACGGTCGGCCAAGGTGGGTTTGCAGAAAGTAATCTTTCCACCATAAGCCTTCACAGCTTCTACTTTGACTTTGGGTGCGTTTTGAGGCATCACGATATAGGCGGGAATTCCAAAAATCCGGGCAGCACGGGCTAATGCCTGGGCGTGATTGCCGCTGGAGTGGGTGACCACGCCCAGACTGCGTTCTTTTTCTTCTAGGCACAACAGGGCATGTGTAGCCCCACGCGTTTTGAAGGCGCCAGCTTTTTGAAAATTCTCGCATTTGAAAAAAAGGCGCGACCCGCTCAATTGGTCAAGGCTTTCCGAATGCAACACTGGAGTTGTTTCAATGTAGGGGCGGATGAGGTCAGAGGCCGCAATGATGTCGGCGGAAGAAGGCGGATGGATGAGTTTCATCGAAATGAATGTGTTGTGTAATCGTGAGAATACAACGGTTTAAAGGGTGAGCTTATCGAGATCGTTTTTGATCTGACCAATGGCTTTCCCGATCAGGCCGGGTTCATGTTGAAGCAGCTCGGTGGCTAAAAGATGAGCAGGCGAGTCATCATCGAGGGTGTTTTTGCACAGATGGATGAGTTGAATGACTTCTTCATTGGCGGCTTTGGTGAGTTGCCAGGCGGTATCGCTCAGAAAAAGCTGTTGCGAAAGGTTGTATTCAAACTCTTCGCGAATGCCCCGAAGCATAACCTGTGAAAAGACACCGGCTTGTGTACCCCCTTCCTGAAAATATCGGTTGATCAATTGTTGAGGTTGCAACCGCTCTAGAAAAAGAACCATTCGTTCGCCGGCCTGGATACGAAGCGGAAGCATGGTTTTGAAGCCCTCCCTGCGCAAGTCGGCATCCAACGATTTGAGTATGAGCGCGCTATGCTCTGTCTCTTTGCGCATCCATTCGCGGTTGAAGCGCAACAGAAGCCAGGCCTGAGAAAATGTCAAAAGCAGAATCAAAATGAAAAACAGAAGACTTTCGATGGTCATCATGCAAAATTTAGCGTGTTTAAGAGTTCAAAGATAGCGCAAAATTGGGTGGAGCACCTGAGGTGGTTGAATAGGAATGCGAAAAAATCTTTGTCCGTACATCAGCTTTCTCAATTGGTATCAAAGCAGAAAACTTTCTGAGCTGTTTTCAGTGCGAGATGGTCTTGCGGCGGATGTTTTTGCAATAGATCACTAATATTGGCATTGCCGAAATGCTTACATTTGCACCATAACACAAAACATGATGGATCAACAGCATTTACTTTCAAAACGGGTAAAATCCCTTTCGGAATCGGCAACTCTCGAGATGACCCGCCGCAGCCGTGAGCTTCGTGAGCAGGGCATTGATGTGATCACCATGAGTATCGGTGAGCCCGATTTCGACACCCCGGAAATGGCCAAACAAGCCGCTATCCGTGCGATTCAAAACAACGACACACATTATCCGCCTGTGCCGGGAATAGCTCCGCTGCGCAAAGCTATTGCCGATAAACTGCTAAGAGATAATCAGTTGCATTTCAAGCCTTCGCAGATTATCGTCTCCAACGGAGCCAAGCAATCTATCATGAACGCCATGTTTGCACTGCTCAACGATGGCGATGAAGTGATTGTTCCGGCTCCTTACTGGGTTTCGTATCCCGAAATGGTGAAGATGGCAGGCGGCGTCCCGGTGGTGATTGACACATCGGTGGAACAGGATTTCAAGATTACGGCCCAACAGCTTGAGAAAGCCATTAGCCCGGCTACAAAGGCTTTTATCTTCAGCAGCCCTTGTAACCCCAGCGGCTCGGTTTATACACACGAAGAACTGAAGTCATTGGCTGAAGTTTTTGCCCGCCATTCCAATGTGATGATTTTCAGCGATGAGATATATGAATACATTCAATTTGGCCCGCGACACGAAAGCATCGCCCAGTTTGAGGAAATTTTCGATCGGGTGATTCTCATCAACGGGCTTTCAAAAGGCTTTGCCATGACCGGTTGGCGGGTGGGCTATATGGCTGCACCACAATGGCTTGCCGATGCGTGCAACACCATCCAGGGGCAATACACCTCAGGTAGCTGCACCATCTCTCAGGCTGCGGCTCTGGCGGCTGTTACCACCGATCCGGCATCTTCGCCCGAAATCAGGGAAATGGTCAGGCAGTTCGAAGAACGACGTAACCTGCTTTATCAACTCCTTTCGCAAGTGGAAGGTATGGTGCCCAATATGCCGCAGGGAGCCTTTTATATGTTCCCCGACATCAGTGCTTTCTTCGGGAAAACGGATGGTAAAACCATCATTAACAGCAGCTACGACCTGTGCCTCTATCTTTTATCGGAAGCCCATGTGGCCTTAGTCAGCGGCGATGCCTTTGGTTCGGACAACTGCATCCGTTTTTCGTATGCTACCACTCCGGCATTGATTGAGGAAGCCGTGAAACGAGTGGCCGCAGCTTTGAAGAAACTTCACTAAAAAATGCAAATGAAAGACCGGCATCGCAAAATCGGGACAAAAGATGATGTTGTCCGCCTGTTTGATGATTTCACTAAACTCAAAGTGATGGTGGTGGGCGATGTGATGGTGGATGCTTATGTGTTTGGTACGGTTGATCGAATCTCGCCCGAAGCCCCGGTGCCGGTGGTGGCCGTCAACAAAAGGATAAACCGCCTTGGCGGAGCTGCCAATGTTGCCCTGAATATTCACGCCTTAGGCGCTGCTCCTTTGTTGGTTTCAGTCATCGGAAACGACGCCAAAGGTAATGAGATGATGACCCTGCTCCGCAACCTGAACATGTCCACCAAAGGATTAGTGCAAAGCCCTGAACGGATCACGACTACAAAATTCCGCGTGATTGGCAATAAGATGCAAATGCTGCGCGTGGACGAGGAAATCACCTGCGATATCAGCCCGGACGACGAATTAAAACTCCTGCAACGGGTTGAAAAAATGTTTGCCACTGAAAAAGTGGATGTCATCATTTTGCAGGACTATAATAAAGGTGTGCTCACCGAAAAGGTCATCCAACATATTTTGGATATGGCCGGAAGAAGCAATATTCCGGTGACGGTTGACCCCAAAAAGAAACATTTTCTGAATTATAAAGGCGTTACGCTTTTCAAGCCAAATCTGAAAGAGCTGAAAGAAGGCTTAGGCCTGGATTTCGACAGTACAAATCTTGCCGAGGTGAATAGTGCCATGAGTAAACTGATGGCAATAATTGGGGCTTCCGGCGTGATGGCAACCCTTTCCGAGCGGGGCGTGCTCATAGCTTGGGATACAGGTCAAGGGACAGAATATCTGCATATTCCGGCACATTTGCGAAATGTTGCCGATGTGTCGGGCGCGGGTGATACCGTGATCAGCGTGGCCTCGGCTTGCTTAGCGCTGGGAATTCATCCTGCCGATATGGCCAGAATGGCCAATCTGGCCGGCGGATTGGTTTGCGAACAAGTGGGCGTGGTTCCGGTGGCGCGAGAACGTTTTATGAGTGAGGCAATTAAACAGACTGAATTCACTAATCAACACGAATGATGAAACCTACGATTGCCAGAAAAGAGCAGGTGAGCGCCATGTTTAACAACATCGCAAAAAAATATGATTTCTTAAATCACTTTCTGTCGGCAGGTATTGATCGGCTTTGGCGCCGAAAACTCGTTGCCAGATTGCTTCGCGAAAAACCGAACCTCGTGCTCGATGTGGCTACCGGGACAGGCGATTTGGCCATCGAACTGGCAAAGCGTAGCCGGGCGTGCATCACCGGTGTTGATATTGCTCAGGCCATGCTCGATATCGGAAAAACGAAAATTGAAAAACGCGGACTCGAAAAGCAGATAAGCCTGCAATGGGCCGATTCCGAAGCCTTGCCTTTCGATTCCGAAACCTTTGATGCAGCAATGGTTGCCTTTGGAGTGCGAAATTTCGAAGACCTTCATCAAGGACTTTCGGAGATATGTCGTGTGCTGAAAAATGGCGGAACCGTGGCTGTACTCGAATTTTCACGTCCAAAAGCTTTTCCCTTCAAACAACTTTATGACTTTTATTTCAAAAATATCCTTCCGTTGATGGGACGAATGGTGTCGAAAGACCCATCGGCTTATAGCTATTTGCCTGAGTCGGTCTATCATTTCCCCGATGGCCAGGCATTTCTCGACCATCTGAAACAAGCAGGATTCGACCAGACCGAACAAAAACGACTCAGTCTGGGAATTGCTACACTCTATACGGCGAAAAAAGTATCAGACACGATTCGTGCTTAAATTTATACTATTGTGCCGCTTTCAGCGTTTAATGCATTGCTAAGAAATAGAGAATGTTGAAACGATTTATTCTGGCCGGCCTGCTCGTCTGCCTCGTTTTGGTCAACCCCTTCGCAACTCACGCCCAGCGAAAGGTGGTGATGAACAAACCCAAATACGACCTCGAACCCTACCATTTTGGCTTTATCCTGGCCGCAAACATGATGAACCTGAGCTGGAAACCAATTGATGACTATCAGAATGTTCAATATGGACAAACAGATTGTCCCGATTTGGGAAGCTTGAGCCCAAGTTATCATGTCATCGCAATAAGTGCCAATCCAATACCCGGATTTGCTGTGGGCATTGTTGGAAATCTCAGGCTTGGCAATCATCTCGATCTGCGTTTCATCCCCACACTTTCGTTTGGTGACCGTAATATTGGCTATAAGATAGAAGAAATATCTTATAATATTCTGGATGTGAATAAGAATATCCAGACCAATATGGTTGAACTGCCTTTGGAGCTGAAATTCAGGTCGAAACGATTGAACAATTTTGCAGCTTACCTGCTCACCGGGGCAAAATACAGCATAGACATGGCTTCCACGAAAAAAGTCCAAAGCGCTCAAAACATTATCGTAAAGCTCGACCGGCATGATGTTGCCATTCAGGCGGGCGTTGGATTCGATTTTTACACGCCTTTTTTTAAATTTGGAACCGAGTTGAAAATGAGCTATGGGCTTCGCAATATCTTAGTGAGAGATCAATACATGTACAGCCAGGTGCTCGACAGGCTCAACAACAAGATGATGCAAATCTCATTTACTTTCGAATAGTTTTGTGATGAACCGCGACCTAACAAATCAGGATCTATTTAAAGCGCTTGTCGAAAAATCATCGCTCAAATTGGATATTTTCGACAATACTTTGCAGGCGCTTAGATTGTTCAAACAACAGATTGAAAATCTGAATCAGGAGTACCTGCGACAAGGTCAGGCTCCCACAAGTGGACGAAGCATTGCCTTCAGCAATAAATACCGCAGCGACTACGAGATTGAGCTTCAGTTTGGCGGCGACATCCTGTTGTTTTTGATGCACACCAATATTTTTGAGTTTTCGCGCGATCACGATGTGCGGCGCACTTCTTATATCCGAAACGACCCAAATCGTTCCTACAGCGGAGTGATCAACATTTACAACTTTCTGGCCGATTCGTTCAAGTATAATCGTGTGAACGACATCGGATACCTGATTGGCAGGGTGTTTATCAATAAGGACAATCATTATTTTATCGAAGGGAAACGCGAATTGGGTTTCCTTTACAACGATTTCGGCCAAAACGTGATGAATGCCGAAGCCGCCATGACGATTGTAAAGGCTGCCATTCTTTACACCATCAATTTCGACCTGTTGACTCCGCCCTATGAGGAGGTGAAAATCGTTTCGGTGAATAATATTCTGAATACTTTAGACGAGTTTAGCCTGAGAACTGGGAAACGTATTGGTTTTCAGTTCAACCCGGACCAAGCGCCTGCAGAAGAATAAAATTTTTAAAACTGTTGTGGGATTCAAAAAATGTATTACTTTTGCACCCACAAATTTGACCTCAGGCTCCCTTCGTCTAGTCAGGCCCAGGACGCCAGGTTTTCATCCTGGTAACAGGGGTTCGAATCCCCTAGGGAGTACAAAGCAGCTGAAAGGCTGCTTTTTTCATTTTAGAGTATCTATTAAAAAAAGCCAAAAAACATCTACCTTTATTGCATTCTATCCAAAAATCAGATGGAACTGCACAAATATCCTTTTGTTCGGCTTTTATTTCCATATATGATAGCTATATGGTTGTATGACAGCTTTTTGCATCAAGGATATCTATTGCTGGGTTTTGGTTTGGGCTTTATTGCCTTGTTAACTGCACTTTTGGGCTTCATCTTCAACAGAAGCTACAAACTACGCTGGATTTTCGGTTTGTCTTTCAGCCTTGTCTTTTTTGCTTTAGGCTGGATCAACACAGGATTGCGACAGCCTTCGGCCAATAAGAATCATTTAGTGTTGGATACTGCAAAATATGTTTTTTATTATGTTCGGATTACTGAACCGCCTGTTGAACGTGAAAAGTCAATTAAAACCACTGGCGAGCTTTGGGCTGTTTTTGATGGTAAGCACCTTGTTGAACGCAGGGCTAAACTGATGGTGTATTTTGCGGTTGACACCAACCAAACGCTTCCTCAGTATGGTCAGGTTATTCGATTGTCGAAGCCACCGATGCTGGTGGAAGGCCCAAAAAATCCTCATCAATTCGATTATCGGAATTATTTAAGACGCAATGGTATATGTCATCAAATCTACCTGAAATCGGATGAGTGGTGCCTTATACCACTTAAACGGATCAATCCTTTCTACAGCATGGCGTTTTCATTGCGCAACATCTTGTTGCAGAAACTTCAGCTATATCATGTTGAGGGCGATGCTTATGGCGTTGCGGCAGCCATTTTGCTGGGTTATGATGAGGAGCTCCCGGCTTACCTTCGACAGGGATATACTGCGGCAGGGGCCATGCATGTGTTGTGTGTGTCGGGATTACATGTGGGTATTGTGTTCATGTTTTTCAACGTTTTATTGGAATTCTTTTTTCGGAAACGGGGAAAAGCATTCAAAACCATGATTCTTCTTGTTCTCATTTGGTTCTATTCCCTGCTGACCGGACTTGCTCCTTCGGTTCAGCGCTCAGCTCTTATGCTCACTTTTGTGCTTGTGGCCAGCTTGTTCAAACGCAAGGGGTATGTGCTGAATTCGATTGCGGCTTCGGCTTTTTTCATTTTACTTTTCGATCCCTTGGTACTGTTTAATATTGGATTTCAGTTGTCATACCTTGCTGTAATTGGAATCGTACTGCTTCAAAAACCGATTTACGGCTTAATGTTTTTCAGGAGAAAAATCCCCGACAAAATCTGGGAGCTTAGCTCGGTTGCTTTGGCGGCACAGCTTACCACCACGCCATTGGTATTGCATTATTTCAGTCAGTTCCCGGTTTATTTTCTGCTCGGTAATCTGTTGCTGGTGCCGCTTTCTTTTGTCGTCATCGTTTCCGGCATGGCTTTTCTGCTACTGTCGTTTGTACCTTACCTGGCCGACTTTGCAGGCTGGGTAACCTCGGCATTGATCTGGATGATGAATCAGGTCGTCTTGCAGATTGAACAGCTTCCGGGCTCGGTGCTCAAAGGTCTTTTTATCCCGTGGTGGGAATCAGTATTGGTTTTTGTCATCGTTGCCTGCCTATATCTTATTTTGACGCGCCGCAAAAAACCTCTTGCAATCGCGTTGCTGACAACGATGGCACTATTGTTTTCTTCTTTTGCCTGGAGATCCTATCAACACAATCGCCAGTCGGCTACTTTTGTGTATAACCTTAATAAACATACGGCCATCCACTTTGTTGAGGGCAAGACACATTATCTGGTTGCCGACAGCGCACTGAAAGAGGATGCTTTTCAGTTTGGATTTCATTTAGAGAAAAATATGACGGTCAGAGGGCTCAACCTTAAGCCTGTCTGGATCAATCTGGATGACGCTTTTCAAGACGAAAATCTGATTAAAGCCGGCCCTTTGATGCGGACTGCTTCGCATACTCTCGTGCATTGGGATAAGAATGCCGATAACAAGTATCGCCTTGATAAAGGTCAAAAGGTGGATTATCTTGTCGTTAGCGGTCGTATAAAAACCAATATGGCCACACTAATTGAGTGTCTTCAGCCTTCGGTCATCATCCTGGATGCTTCGGTGCCTGCGTGGCAAGCAAAGCAATGGATGACCCATTGCCTTGAGGTTGGGCAAGAAATATATAACATCCGTGACCAAGGTGCGTTTACAACTGAAAATTAAAAAGGCAGCCTTTTAGATGGGCTGCCTTTTACTATTCCTAAAGATGAAACTATTCGATTATCAGTTTGCGGGTTAAATTACCTTGTGAAGTATTCACTCTGACAAGGAAAATTCCCTTTCCAATTTCACTCAGATCGAGTTTGGCCGGACGACCGGCTTCCATCATCAGAGGGGTTTCAAAGACTTTTTTACCAACAAGAGTATAAACTTCGATACCTGATACGTTCACGTTATCAGCCAGTTGCAAGGTAATCTGTCCGTTGCCCGGGTTGGGGTGGATACTGAAAGCCTGTGAAGGCTGATCGGCTATTCCACTTTCGGTGGTCACAGTGAAAGTCCATGCATTGCTCCAGTTTGTAGAATCAAGACCTTGGATGCCTCTGACCCTCCAGAAGTAGGTTTCGCCAACATTTAGTTGAGTAACAGACTGATAGAAATTTTTTGGAACAATAAACTCCGAAACATCGGCAAATGAATTGGACTTCGAGATTTGGAGCAAATATTTTTCGGTTCCTTTGATGTCTTTCCATTCATAGAGCGGCATACGGCTAACTCCGGTGGCATTATTGGCGGGAGCATTCAGGGTAACGGAGTTGATGGTCGTGAATTTGAACACTTCCGACCAGTCGGAAATACCGCCGGCATGCCGTGTGTTGACCCTCCAGAAATAGTCCAGACCATAGGCCAGACCTTGAAAACGGTAGCTGTTTCCATTAGTTTCGAAGGTGAACGGATCGCTAAATGTTTGTTCAGTAGCGAGTTGAACTGTATAGCGTACAACACCTGTCAGGGCTTCCCATTGTGCGAGTGTATCGAGTGCGACATTGGTTGCATTGTTTGCAGGCTTCGATAAGGTAGGCCTTGCCACAATGGAGAAGGAACGTGCTGACGACCAATCGGAGGTGGAAGTTGCATGACGTGTACGGATACGGAAATAGTGGGTATGGCCAAAAAGCAGATTATTGAATCTGAATTCGGAGTTGTCTGCCGTGAGTGAGAAATTCTTCAGATACGGGCTGTTAAATCCTTCGCCCTGAAAAGCAACAATCACACCACCGGCGCCAACAAAATAGCCCGAACTCGGACTCGAGAAAAATACGCCATTCAGGTTTTGGGTTGTTCCGCTGGCAATGGGAGCCCATACGTCCCCATTGTAATATACTAAAGTGCCCTGAGCGCCAACGGCATAACCTTCGGTTTCATCAATAAAGCAGATGTCGTTGAGGTCTTTGGTGCTTCCGCTGGCAATCTCAGTCCAGGTGTTGCCATCAAATTTGTAGATTCTACCGGCTTTGGCCGAAGTATAAACATCATCTGGAGCTAAGGCCCAAATTCCCAGCATATCGCGGTTGATGATAGTGCTCTTTGTCCAGCTTGTGCCGTTAAAGAATGCAAGATTTCCGGCTTTTCCGGTAGCCCAGATATGGTTTTCGTCGAGGCCATGGATGGCATAAAAGTCAACCGTGACTCCTGTGGTTTCGGCAGTCCATTCCGACCCGTTGAAACGGAGTGCTGTACCGCCATTTCCAACGGCAACTCCGTTGGTGGGGCTGGTGAAGTAAACACCGTTAAGGTTGTTTGTAACACCGGATGTAGAAGAGGTCCATTCGGTTCCATTATAGAATAAAATGGTGCCTGATTCGCCAACTGCACAACCAAATTGGTTATCAATGAAGAAAACGTCAAATAGTTTCTTTGTAGTGGGTGAAGTCACCCCAGCCCATCCCGATGCACTGCGTTTCAGGATAAGACCATTATCACCTACTGCCCAGGCATTGTTTTCGTCAATTTCGAAAACATCGTTCAACTGGGTGGTTGTTCCGGATACTTCAGGAGCCCAACTGTATGCAGTGTCAATTTGTAGGTCGTAGTGTGTCACGCCGGTGAGGGGATTCCATTTAACCAGTGGATCGGGGTTTTGTGTTGATTGGTTGTTTGGAGCAGTGATGGTAACTGTATTGGCCACACGGAAAATAAACGGATCAGACCATTCGGAGGTTGTGATTCCATCGGTGGCTTTCACGCGCCAGTAATAGTATTCTCCAAATTTCAGCTCATTCATTTTCATCGCTGTAAATATGGTCGGCTCAAAAGTGGTGGCATCGCTGAAATCGGCATTCTGTGCAAGCTGCAGGGTGTAAGTGATGGTTTGCCCCTGGCCGGTAACAGCATCCCAGTCGAGAACCACATCCGGCATTTGTCCGACGGCATTATTAGCCGGTGCACGTAGCTCAGGGGTATAAATCCTTGTTTGGGCTGACGCCATGAGGCTGACCAGAAGGAGAGAGACCAATGTCAGGTAAATCTTTTTCATCGTATTACGGGTTTTAATGATTCTTGATTAGTAAACAAGGAATTTGGTTGTCATGCTGTTGCCGGATGCAGTAAGCCTCAGGATGTAACTGCCTGGTTTGAGATGATTGATAGTTAACTTTTGCTGGTGCTTTCCGGCCACAAGGTTTCCGTATTTTTCTTTTCCAACCAAACGTCCCTGAAAATCAAAAATTTCGACTTCAACAGGTGCCGATACTTTGAGCTCAAAGCTTACTTCGGCCCGGTTGTCGCGAACAGGGTTAGGGAAGATGGAGAGGGTGTTGACACTCATTTCAGCTGATGGACGTTCTTCGATGCCGACAGGTTTTCTGTATTCGTTGCAGCGATAGAGCCCCTTGCCAAAAGTAGCAGCATAAATAATACCCAGATTGTTGGTCCCCCAAAATTCTTTGATGGTCACTTCAGGTCCGTTAATCAGTTGCAGAGTGTCGGGCGATTTATTGATCAACTGCTGCTTGAGGTCGAAAACGGGAATATTGGCCAAGGTTTGGTCGGCAACCCAGTTTGGTGAAGCATCGAAAACATTGCTGGTCTGGAATAAACCAAACTCCGTTCCAACAAATGCCAGGCCACTGTTGCTCATCTCGAGCAGGCTTGAGTAAACAGGCATTTTAGGCAGATTGCCCTGACGGCTGGTGAAAGTGGGGGTTGCATCCAAAGCATTGGTGGTTCCGAAAACATAATGCTCGTTACCATAGTTGGACAAAGTGATGATCACATTGTTTGCATTGGAGGGGTCAACCGAAATGGAGGTGATGGCTTGTGAGATCGGAGTAGTTGTTCCGGGGAGATATACCGGAATTTCTTTTGTGGCAATTACACAGGAAGGACTGCTTACATGAGCTCTTTCGTAATTGTAGGCAATGGCAATATTGGATATACGATACAACTTACCGTCTTTTGTGCCTACAAAGAGATGATTGGCATCTTTTGAAAGACCGATGGACTGTGGCATACCAGTGAATCCTACCGATGCGTTGCTGATTTCGTACCATTCCGGTAGTTTGCCGAAGTTGAGCAACTCGCGGGTCATCCAGATTTTATTGGCTGTTGCAATAAAGAGTTTAGTGGTTACGATATCTTTTACCCTGAGGGTATCGCCAATCGCAAGGTTTTGATTTGCAGGGAGTTTGTAATAGAATGGGTGCTCAAAGTTTTTACTTTTTACTTTGATGGTCTCACCGCCAGAATAATTTCTTTTGGCACGGAAAGTAACCGAGTCGCCACTGAACTGGTCGTCATAGCTTTCCCACAAGGCAATGGGAGTGAGGTATGCCTGCGGATTCATATTGTCAACGGGTTTAAACTGGTTCGAGAAGGTGAAACCCATATCTTCCGAACGCTGCATGGCTCCTTTGTCCGTGGTGACTACCATGGCCATTGGGTTGATGGTGGAAACAACAACGGGACCGCCCGGCAGACCATCCTGATAAACCGTTTCGCCCTGTCGTTCCGAGTTGCCTTCTCCCGAGATAAAAATCGTTCCCTGATCCTGCGATCCGCCCAAGATACGGTTTTCACGGCCTGATGGGGCAACGGCGTAATATTGACTGGTGATATAGTTGCGGTTGTTGATCGAGAACACATAATCTTCGCCATTGAGATGTCCCTGTTGCACGCCACCGGCGGTTGCAACAAAAAACTCATTGGGTGATCCGGGTTTGAAGACTACGCGTTCAACACCAAAATGCAGATAATTCGGCCAAAAGCCGGCTCCACCGGTGGTGGATTCAATATCCCATGCAAAAAGGCCCTCGGCCACTACTTTTCTTCCTTGGGAGAGTCGTGAGCCTCCAACAATCAAACGGTCGGGGTCATTGGGGAATACAACCAACACATTGTTCTGGTTGCCACGTGAGCCAAAAATATTCACCGAGTTGGTGGCAGGGAGAATTACTGACCAGCTTTCGCCTTTATTCTCTGAACGATAAATACCGATATGAACGCCAAGGTTGTTTACCAAAGCAGCATATACAATAGATGGATTTGAGGGTGCAAAAGCGATCTTGGCTCTTGTAACTTCGGCCGAAGGCAGCATGTTAGCCTCGTTGGTCGAGATAAGCTGAAATGCTGTAGGCCCGTTTTTGGAGATATAAACTTTATTGTCAACAACAGCGCCTAAGGTGCCATCGGAAGCAATTTGAATATCTTGTGCGTTTTGGCTGAGCTCGTTACCGTTATCGTCCTTGGCAGTGGACCAACTGTTTCCACCATCGGTGCTGTAAAGTAAACCGGTGTTGGTGGCTGCAAAAAGATGGCCATTGCCATTGGCTGCAAGTTCGTTGACGAATGCCCATGCCGAAGAATTGTCGTTCAGTTGTGGTATGGTGGAAGGAATCTGGGTAAAAGTCTGGCCATCGGTTGATTTCCAAATGCCATTACCCATAAATCCCGTGCTGTAACCAAGATCTCCCAATACGCTGGTAACCTGCGAGTTGAAACCGTCGCCCGTGCCAACATAAATATCACCCGAAGCGGTTTGAATCATGGCGCTTACCATCATATTGGCGTTGGCAACCGGATTCCAGGTGATGCCGCCGTTGACTGATTTCCAGATACCTCCTCCTGTGGCTCCGGCAAAAATCGTCTGCCCGCTGGCATCTTTGTTGTCATACACAATGCCTTTGGTCTTTCCGCCATAATTGTCGGGGCCGAGCGAGGTCCACTCCAAACCGGCAGAATGACGGCTTGATGCCATGGCACGAACCTCAACACTTGCCCTTACTACATCGGCAAGATTAATTTTACCTGTCGTTTGATTGGCTCGTAACGAGTGAAGATAGGCCGCTGATGAAATTTCTTGCGGCTTTGCCGAGCCGGGACCCTCGTTCTTACCTTCCGCTTTTGCGAATTGCAAAGAGTTGATTATTAAAAGAATACTAACGAGTAAAAATCCTTTTTTCATATGATCTGATTTAAATGGTATTTGGATCTGTACTGACCTGAAATAGTGGCACAAGTTACGCTAATATTTGTTACCTGCAACAGCTTGTTACAGTTTTTATTTAACAATCATTAACAGCTTTTGCCACTGTTTCAATCTGCAAAAGTAAGCAACATTCCGGTTTGGTCGGCATTTTTCGTTGTTTTTGACTAAAAATTTGAAAGCCAAATTAATGACTTGAACAAAAGTTTCAAAAAAAGATTGGCGAAATCTGTAGTTTTAGCCCAGAAATACGGAAGGTAACTGAAGACTATTGCGGCAGTAAGAGAAGCGTGCCGGCCTTCATTTGTGCAAAACGAACATTTTTTATGGGGCCAATTTGATGAAAAACTGCTTTCCCTTCTTTGAAAAAAGCCCAATCTATGGCTTTCCATTCATCATCATGCAAAACAGTCAGATATATCAGTGTGTCATCACATGAACCTTCAAAAACTATGCTGTCAATCGGAACATAATATCGGGTGACATCTATTTGGGGATAATGCCCGAGAAATGGCGGACTAGGCTGATCAGGTTTTTTAAGTGTAAACAAATCTTCTTTGCATAAGCGAAAGCAGCGCCGGAATACTTTTGGAATTTGCTTAAAAGAAGAAATCTCGCCCTCATCAGCTAGAAGCGGCTGATACACATTGTTTTCGTTGAGAAAAACCGGAATAAAACGCGCTGGAATGCCATCAACAGCATAAGGGATATAATCCAAAGCAGCCGGAATGCCGATGCTGCGCAGGATTTTGATTTTTAAGTCACAGATTTCTTCCTCACTGCCCCGGCCTCGTTCAAGCACTTCTTTAGGTGTGGGGAAGTGCGTTCGTTTGCTGAAACGATTGTCGTTAACAATCAAATGATTGATTATCTGATTTACCAAAAAAGCAATTTGATTGCGACTATGGCGGATGCTGTCGGTGATTTGCGGCAAAATGAAATCGGCCAGATACTGACGCCAGTCGTCGGGATACTCATTGAATACACGATAAGGCAGCACGTTCTCGTAAAAATCGGTGTCGTGAATATCAGTCGCCCACGGCCACTTACGACTTTCAACAGCTAAATCAATGGTTTTAACCAGAAAAGAAGCCGTGAGTGTATCACGATCCATGCTGAATCTCAGTGCTTGAAACCTGGGATGACCATGTTTTCCGGAAAACAATTCCCAACTTTCTTTGAGTGGTATTGAATCATCCAGCTCGGTTGCCTGAAATGGAATTTTGTTCTCTCGCGAATCAACAAGCTCGTATTCAACGCTGTATTGGCGAGCGATGTTTCTAATTAGAAAATATGCGGCCTTAAGTTTCAGGCTGTCGTCGGGATAATATCGTACAATAGTTTTGGTGAGTTCCGTCCGGTTGACGCCGGTTTCGCCGATGACACGGACAACATCCTGGGGCAGAACCGGCCCCGATGATTTCAAACAGCCCTGGACGAAAGGGAGCAGCGCGAGGATGAGAAAGCCCGCGGCAACGAACCGGTGCTGGGCTGACGACATGTTAAATGCCTTTAAAAGAGTCTTCGGGCAGCCAGCCAATGCTCCCGTTGGCAATTCTGATTTTTCGCCATCCGGCAGTTTGATCCAATAACGCTACTTTGGTGCCTTCGTGCAACACAAAAAGATCAACACTTGATTCGGAAGGCGAACTTTTAACGGTGATGGTCGAAGCAAAGATGATGGCCTCGTTGGTTTGACGCGTATAGTAATATTTTTGTGAGGCTAAACCAAAAGTGCCAATCGTCAGGATGATGAGTAAAATTCCGGCAAAAAACGAAAGCCGTCGAATGTCCGTACGACTTGACGTAAAATAAAAATAAGCTGCCACGAGTGTGAAAAGAAAAACAATTACCGAAGCCCAGGCCCAGCTGTCGGCAGGCATCAGGTTGTAAAAAGCACGCCACCATTGCCTGAAAAACAATTCGGGCATGACGTCAATCTTATCGGTGATCATGCTGTTTGTCACTTGCAGATTATGACGGATGTCGTCATCCGAAGGGTTGAGTTTCAGCGCTTTCTCATAATAGAGTATGGCCGATGGAATGTCTTTGAGCTTGAAATAAGTGTTTCCGGTGTTAAAGAACAAAGCATCTGAACTATATCCCAGATCAATCAGACTAAGGTAAGTTTTCAATGCTTCCTCATAATGTGCTTCGCCATAAAGTTTGTTGGCAGCTTCGAGCTGTTGGGCTGGCGATTGGGCAAGCGCAGACGAGAAGATGAAAAACAGCGGCAGTAAAATGAGCTTCCGTAAGATATTCATTTTTTTCATACGTTTCGTTGTTTGAATTACCGGATTGTTCCTTCTGTTTTTGTAATCAGTTCGATGCCTTGACGATAAAGGTCATCCATTTTTTGTCCGGCATCGCCTGGCGAGAATCGGGCGAACTCACAATTGTTCAAAGCATCAACAAAAGCATCAATCAGTTCATCGGGGGCCTTGCGTTGTTGCAGGGTAGCTTTTACGTTTTCGATAGAGAGTTCGGAGCGGGGGATGGTAAATTTATCAGAAAGATAGCCCCACAAAGCTTGTGACATTTCTAAATAGAAAGCGTCCTGATCTTTCTTTTGAAGGTGAGCCTGAGCATTAGCGAGTTTTTTCCGGGCTACTTTGGTGGCCTGACGAAGCCTCATCAACGATTGATTGCTCCGGAGATGATCGAGTTTGCGGTGACGCAACAGGGCAAGAGCAAACAGAAGCGACCCGCCCAAAATGATCAGAAAATAGAGCCACGAAGCAAAGAAGAAATCGTTTTTGTTTTTCAGGCTTGTTTTCTTGAGATTGATATGACGGATGTCGGATCCTAGATAGGTGATTCTCTCCTGTGAGCTGGCTGTCATTCCCTCGCTTGCCGAGCTGCCTTCGCCTTTTTCAACATGAATGGGGTATTCGGGTGAGCTTAAGGTGTTGTATGTAGAAGTGCGTGGATCGAAATACACAAAATGAACAGGCGGGATTGTAAAGCTGCCTCTCACGCGCGGGATAATCAGGTATTCCACTTTGCGGCTACCGCTGATGCCACCGGCATTTGTTTTGATATCGGTCGTTATTTTGGGTTCATACACCTCGAAGTCACTGGGGAAAACCGGCGCCGGCAGATCAATCAGTTCGAGGTTGCCTGTTCCATTGATGGTATAAACCAGATTGATGGCATCGCCCGTCTTCACCTGATCGCGGTCAATGGACGACTGGAAGCCAAACTGACCGACAGCTCCTTTAAAATCGGCCGGACGCTGAGCCGTAGGCAAGGGCTCCACCTGGATGGAGATAGCCTCAGAGGTTAGCTTCTTTTCCACATTTTGTATGCCACGATTGAAAAAGGGGTCGTTGAAAAAGGCCTCAAACGGGTCGCGCATATTGCGTTGCGACTGTACCCTGATTTGAGCTGTACAACTCAGCTCCATTGGCTCAATACTCAGTGTACCGCTTTTCTGAGGGAAAAGTGCAACCTGGCGGATATCGGCAACGATGTATTCCGAACCATTGATGACTTGCCTTGACTGTTTGATTTCTTTATTGGTATCCAAAAGGTTTTTCATCCAAAAACCTGGAAATGAAGAAATTTTGGTGACGGTCAGATTTGCGATTGGCACTTTGGTGTAGAGTTTGTAGGTGATGATTACTTGTTCGCCTAAACTTACCTTTCGCTTATCGGGCACGGCTTTCAGAAAGATGTCGTCGTTGCTGCCGCTCACTTCTGCTTTACCGGGATTGGTGCTTCCGGCTGTCACACGAACCGTCACTTTATTGGACGTCAGCCGGTTGCCGTTAACGGTAACCGATGCCGGCCCAATGGTAAATTCACCGGCTTTTTGTGCCATTATAATATAGGTGTAAGTCTGGTTAAAGGAACGATCCATTCTGCCATTTACAATGTTGATGCTCGAACTGGTTGACATCATGGGGCCGGTAAGCACATCAAAGCCTTTGAAATCGGGGCCCGAAAAGTTGCTGCCTTCGGCACTCAGGGTGAGTACAACCTGAAACTGCTCGCCAACCTCGACCTGTGTTTTGGTACTCAGCTCAAAGCTCACACTTTGCGACAGGGCGCTCAGGCGAATCATTCCGACTATGAGCAGGGTGATAAAAGCGGCCTTCTTCATCTTTGATTAACTCTTGTTTTCTATTGTTTTGATTTCGTTTTCAAAAACATCCCAAAATTAAGGATTTGCTCCGACTGGAATTACCAGTCTTTTTCGGACTTGACGGCAGATGCCGCTTTCACCTTCTGCTCATTTAATTTTTGCAGGGTTTTCTTTTCTTCGGCACTCAGAGCCTGCAACATTCGCTCAGCCTCCTCTTTCGATATCTGCTGGGGCTGCTGTGCCGATTGCTGGTTGCGATCGTTTTGCTGCTCTTGATGATTCTGTTGCTGCTGCTGTTGTTGCTGGTTTTGCTGATCCTGCTGTTTGTCTTGCTGATCTTGTTTTTGATCCTTCTGCTCCTTTTGATCTTTCTGATCGTTTTTCTGATTCTGCTGATCCTGTTTTTGTTGCTCCTGTTGTTGTTTTAGTTTCCAACGGGCATACTCAAGGTTGTAGCGTGCATCGTCGTCAGACGGATTGAGCCGGAGGGCTTTTTTGTAATTTTCAATGCTTTCGGCATATTTCTCCTGGCTCATCAGACTGTTGCCGGCATTATACCAGGCCTGCGATTCAATTTTAGGGTTCCGGCTCATGGCTGCAGTTTTTTCAAACTGCTCCCTTGCTCCTTCATAATTTTTTTGCTGATAACGGGCATTGCCAAGGTTGAAGGTGGCTTTCTCGCTCTGGGGATTAAGGTCAGTAGCCTTGGAATAGTTGACTTCAGCTCCCGAAAAATCGCCTTCCTGATAGAGCTTATTGCCATGTCGGACTAGCGAACGCTCGCTTTGGGCTTGTAGCATCCCCAAACCTGACAGCAAAATGACGATGGTTAAAAAATTATGCTTCATGTTTCTTCGGCTTATCAAAAAGGTTAATTTTTGATTCCCATACGGTCTTTCGCAGTGCAATAAACACTTCAATGAAAAGGAATAAAATGGCGAAACCCAAAAATAACGGGAATCGGTTTTCGTAATCTGTGAAGATGCGTGTTTCAATTTCAGACTTGGCAATCTTATTGATTTCAGCAAAAATGGTTTCGAGCCCCGAACGGATATTGTTAGCCCTCACATAGGCGCCATTGCCGGCCGAAGCCACTTCCTGAAGAAGCCCTTCGTTGAGTTTGGTCACCACGGTATTTTGGTTGCGGTCTTTCTTGAATCCGATATTTTTACCGTATTGATTGTATAATGGGATAGGTGCGCCTTCGGCCAGCCCCATTCCGATAGTATAAACGGTGATGCCTTTGGCCGAAGCTTCCTGTGCGGCTTTAATGGCTTGATCTTCATGATCTTCGCCATCTGAAATGATGATGATGACTTTGTTTCGCGAAACCTCTTCATCAAACGAAGCGACAGCCATACGGATGGCTTCGCCGATGGCAGTACCCTGGCTTGGAACCATACCTGTGTTGATGGTGGATACAAAAAGACGGGCAGCATTGTAGTCGGTAGTCAGCGGGAGCTGCATATAAGCCTTTCCGGCAAACACGATGATGCCGATGCGGTCGCCGGTGAGCTTATCAATGAGCCGGTTAATGGCCTGGCGCGAACGCTCCAAACGGTTTGGCTGGATGTCCTCAGCCAGCATAGAGTTGGATACATCCAAAGCAATAAACACATCAATGCCTTCGCGCTTTACCTCTTCCATCCGTGAACCGGTTTGCGGATTGGCAATGCCAATGATGAGCATCGTCAGGGCGGATAAAAGCAATGTGATTTTAATCCAGGGCCGGGTGAATGACTCAAATGGCATGATTGTTTTGAACATGGCTAAATCGGCGAAACTGCGCATGGCCTGACGACGCTGATAGCGCGCAAACATGAAGAAGCCCAGTACAAGCGGAATGATAAGCAGCAGGTACAGCGCTTCGGGTCTTTCAAATTTGAATATGCTGGTTTCCATAGTCGTTAACGCTTTCAGGTGATTGACCGAAATAAGGTGAACCTGAGCAGGGTTTCGAGCAGAAGCAAAGCCAAAGCCGTAACGGCCAGACCAAGATATTGCTCGTATTTTCGGCTGAATTCGGTGACGTCAATTTTCGACCGTTCCATCTGGTCAATTTCCTTGTAGATTTCTTCCAGTTTTTTATTGGATGTTGCTCTGAAGTATTGACCGTTGGTTTTTTGCGAGATGTTTTGCAGTAGCGGTTCGTCAATCTCGACTTTCATATTCTGCAGTTGTATGCCAAAGGGTGTTTGTACGGGATAGGGGGCTTCGCCATAAGATCCTACTCCGATGGTGTAAACCCGTATTCCGAAAGTGCGGGCAATTTCGGCTGCTGTGAGCGGGTCAACCGAACCGGCATTGTTTACCCCGTCGGTGAGTAGAATGACCACTTTAGAGATAGCTTCGGAATCTTTCAGCCGGGCCACGGCAGTGGCTAAACCGTCGCCAATGGCCGTGCCGTCTTCAATCATCCCGCTTTTTATACCGCCAAACATGTTTAGCAGAATGGAATGGTCGGTGGTGAGAGGTACCTGTGTGAAAGTTTCACCGCTGAAAATCACTAAGCCAATTCTGTCGTTGGGACGCCCTTTGATGAAGTCGGCAGCCACGGCTTTTGATGCTTCCAAACGGTCGGGCGTGAGATCGCGGGCCAGCATGGATCCTGAGACGTCGAGCGAAAGCACGATGTCAATGCCTTCGCGCGTTACATTTTGTCCGCGTGAGCTGGTCTGTGGCCGGGCCAGCGCTACAATGAGCAACCCCAAAGCAATCATCCGTAGTCCGAAAAGAAGATGACGCATCATCACCTTTGTGCTTCGGCCAAAACGGGCAAACATGGCTAAATTAGGCATCAGCACAACAGGATGATGTTTTTTCTCGCGGAGAACATACCACACTGTGGTCAGTGGGATCAGCAACAGGGCATACAGATAGCCCTGCTGAGCAAATGTGATATCTTCAAAAAAGTGCATCATAACGCCTCCTCCGTTTTTTCAGCCTGCACATCTTTAACCGTTTGATGGCTTTCCCTGACAAAGTCAGCCAGATGGTTTAAGCTCATGTCGTTTTCCATCCCCGAAGGCTGTGCTTTGGCAAATTTCACTAAGTCGGAAAGTTCTAAGGCAAGTTGGAGCTTTTGCATTGCTTCTTCATTGATACGCAGAGGGTTCAAGGCCTGAAGAATCTCGAAAGTGGTCATCTCAACGGCATTCACCGGAAACTCGGTTTCGATATAAGCCCTGACAATATCCGAAAGGCGAGTGTGATATTCTTTCAACTGCCCCTGCTGCCACAGACGCTCCAAACGTAATTGTTCGAGACGTTCAAGCGCAAGCTCGTGTGGTGGCAGGCCGGGCACCGTTTCATTGCTTTCGGGAGTACTCCTTTTTTTACGTTTCTTCCACCAGCGTGATGCCAAATAAACGAATGCTGCCAACACAACGAGGCCAATGAGCCAGGGCAAAACCTCGGCAAAACTAAGGGGCAGGCTCAGGGTATTCTTGATTGGTTTGAAAGCGGCTGTCGTATCTACAGGCACTGACAAAACCCTGAGCATGAGTGGGTTCGACTCTACAATATAATGTGTGGAAGTGTCACCTTCAGGCGAAAACCGAATGTGCTGGGCTGGAATACTTATCCATCCGGTATCGAAAGTTGTAAGTGCTATTTTTTGCCGTATGATTTTATTCCCCTGTTCGTCGGGTTTTGAAGTCTCAACAGCTCCTCGCTCAAGCACTTCCACCGATGCGCTGAGGGTATCGGCAAAAACAGGCCATTTCACCTGGAAAGTAGAGGGTGTTTTAAGCAATAGTTCAAATCCAAATTGTTGACCCGGCACAACCGTATCGGCGCTCAACCGGCCGATGGCCTCCACCTGCTGTGCAGTGAGCGGGGCTATGGTCATGACAAAAATGATGCTGATTAACCAGTGTTTCATTCCAGTTTTTGTTGTCAGGGCATATTGAACAGGCATGATGCCGGCTTCATTTACCTCTTTTTTTAAACAGTCTCATCAAAGGTTTCACATAATCCTCATCCGTAAATACGGGGGTGTTATCTACGCCGTTTCTGGTAAAAAGGTTATCCAGCCCGGCGATCTGGTGTCTGATCCATCGTTGATAGTGTTGCCGTGTTTCTTCTGATGACGTGTCAACCCAGAATTGCTGCCCTGATTCGCTGTCGGCAAAACGGATAAGCCCTGCCGGGGGCAGTTCCATCTCGCGTTTATCGGTGATACGCAGGGCAATCAGGTCATGTTTGCGGGCAGCAATACGCAACGGTTGCTCAAAATCGGGACTAATCATATCGGAAATCAAAAAGGCTGTTGAGCGTTTTTTGATGGCGCTGGTCAGAAAACGCAGAGCCTCACCGATATCTGTGTTTTGATGCCGGGGTTCAAAGCTGATGATTTCGCGGATGATACGCAAAATATGGCTGGTTTCTTTTTTCGGCGGAATGAACTTCTCAATCTGATCGCTGAAAAAGATCACCCCGACTTTGTCGTTGTTTTGGATGGCCGAAAAAGCCAGAACCGCAGCCAACTCTGCGGCTAGCATCTTTTTGAGCTGTTTGCCGGAGCCAAAAACATTAGAGGCCGACACGTCAATGAGCAACATCACCGTGAGTTCGCGTTCTTCTTCAAAAATCTTCACAAAAGGATGGTTGAACCGGGCGGTGACGTTCCAGTCAATGTTGCGTATGTCGTCGCCATACTGGTATTCGCGCACTTCGCTGAAAGCCATTCCGCGGCCTTTGAAGGCGCTATGATACTGCCCCGAGAAGATCTGTTGCGACAATCCGCGGGTTTTGATCTCAATTTTCCTGACCTTCTTGAATATTTCCTGTCCCGTTGTTGTGGTGTCCATGCTCAGGAGGGTTTTTTCTTATGGCACCTCGATGGTGTTGAGAATTTCGTTGATGATTTCTTCGGTGGTGATGTTTTCGGCTTCGGCTTCATAAGTCAGCCCAATGCGATGGCGCATCACATCGTGTGCTACGGCGCGCACGTCTTCCGGAATCACATAGCCGCGGCGTTTGATAAACGCATACGCTTTACTGGCCAAAGCCAGGTTGATGCTGGCACGCGGGGAGCTGCCGTAGCTGATGAAGTTTTCGAAACGCTTCAGGCGATAATCGGCAGGAAAACGTGAGGCGAATACAATATCAGTGATATAATTCTCGATTTTTTCATCTAAATAAACCTCCCTCACCACCTGGCGTGCTCTGATGATCTCGTCGGTATTGAGGAGACTCATCGTGGTTTTTATCTCGTTGGTGATGTTTTGACGAAGAATCAGCTTTTCCTCTTCTTTCTTCGGATAAGTAATCACCACTTTGAGCATAAAACGATCCACCTGTGCCTCGGGCAGGGGATAGGTGCCTTCCTGTTCGATAGGGTTTTGGGTGGCTAATACTAAGAATGGGTCGGGCAGGGCATAGGTCTCGTCGCCAATAGTCACCTGCTTTTCCTGCATTGCTTCCAAAAGTGCGCTCTGTACCTTGGCTGGCGAACGGTTGATTTCGTCGGCTAAAATGAAATTGGCAAAAACCGGACCTTTGCGCACTACAAACTCCTCTTTCTTCTGGCTGTATATCAGTGTGCCAATAAGGTCGGCGGGCAAAAGATCGGGTGTAAACTGAATCCTGCTGAAATCGGCTTTTACAATCTGAGCGAGCGATTTGATGGCTAAGGTTTTCGCAAGGCCGGGAACCCCTTCTAAAAGAATGTGGCCGTTGGCAAGAAGTCCGATCAACAAACGTTCAGTCATCATTTTTTGTCCGACAATGACTTTGTTCATTTCCAGAGTGATCAGGTCAATGAACTGACTTTCACGCTGAATCTTTTCGTTGAGCTCTTTGATGTCCGTTACAATCATAGCTTGATAATATTATTTTTTTTGAGTGGCAAAGATAGCAAGCCCAAAGGGAGCTTTGTCGTTAAAAAACGTTAAAGCAAATTAAGGAAAGTTAATGAAAATTAGCACTTTACAAATTAAAACAAGACTGTTTTTATTTGTGTTTCAACAACAAACTGAAGGCGGCCTTTTGTTTGTGAAAATATTCTAACTTGCAGCACTTTTTATCAAAAACTGCAACATATGAAATTCACTGCGGCTCAGATTGCCGGATTACTTGCCGGGGCGGTCGAAGGAGATCCCGAAATTGAAGTATCTTCCATTGCCCGCATTGAGGAGGGGCAACCGGGTGCACTCAGTTTTTTGGCTAATCCCAAATATACACCATATATTTATTCCACAACCAGTTCAGTGGTTATTGTGAATCGCGATTTTGTAGCATCCGAGCCAATCCGAGCGACATTGATTCGTGTAGCCGATGCTTATAGCGCGTTTGCACAGGTGCTCAGGTTAGTGGAGCAGTTTCAGGCCGATAAAAAAGGAGTGTCGTCCTTGGCTTTTGTGTCTGACAGCAGCCGGCTGGGCGAGGAGATTTATCTGGGTGAGTTTGTCGTTGTGGGTCAAAACGCTATCATTGGCAACCGTAGCAAAATCTATCCCCAGGTGTATATAGGCGATCGCTGCGAGATTGGCGAGGATGTGGTGATTCATCCCGGAGCTAAGCTTTATGCCGGAACCAAAGTGGGAAACCGTTCGGTGATTCATGCCGGCTGCGTGATTGGCAGCGATGGTTTCGGGTTTGCCCAGCAACAGGATCAGCATTACGAAAAAGTACCGCAAACCGGTATTGTCGTCATCGAAGAGGATGTCGAAATTGGGGCCAACACAACCATTGACCGTGCCACACTCGGTAGCACCATCATCCGCAAAGGTGTGAAACTCGATAATCTGGTGCAAATTGCCCACAATGTGGAGGTGGGCGAAAATACGGTGATGGCTGCACAGACCGGCGTCAGCGGCTCAACAAAAATTGGTCGCAACTGCATGTTTGGCGGACAGGTGGGCTTAGCCGGCCACATCAGTATTGCCGATGGGGTAAAACTTGCCGCACAGTCGGGCGTGGGAAGCTCTATCCGTGAAACCGGAGGAATTTTCATGGGAAGTCCGGCATTTGCCCTGAGTGAATACAAACGGGCAAGTGTTCATTTTAAACGATTAGACCAGATGGCAAAGAAAATTCAGGAACTCGAACAGAAGATCGAAAGCCTGAACCGTTAAGCACAGGGTGTTTTGCTAAAAATCTATAGCTTTGCCAAAAAATCAGAAAAACGAATCTCTGTTATATGGCTGAGTACCAGTGCACAATTAAAAACCCAGTTTCTGTTGAAGGTGTAGGGTTGCATACCGGGCAAAAAGGAACCATCACTTTTCATCCGGCAGAAGCCGGTCATGGAGTGAAGTTCCGCCGCACCGACAAACCCGGCAATCCCGTCATACCTGCGCATATTGACTATGTGGTGGATACCTCCCGCGGAACCGCCATTGGTATCGGCGATCTCAGGATATACACCATCGAACATGTGATGGCCTCGCTCACCGGATTGGGTATTGATAATGTGATGATTGATGTGGATGTGGAAGAAATGCCCATCCGCGACGGAAGTGCAAAATATTTTGTCGAAGCGCTCCAAAATGCCGGAATACAGCCACAACTCCAGGAGCGGGAATATATCATCATTACCGAAGAACTTCGTCTCTCCGATCCGGAAAAGGGTTTTGAACTGAAAGTTGAACCCGCAGGACACTTTATGGCAGATGTGAAGATTGACTACAACACACAGGTGCTCAATGTGCAGACTGCTCATCTCGAACGTCTTGAAGATTTTGCAAAAGAAATCGCCCCATGCCGGACTTTCGTTTTTCTTCACGAGCTCGAATTTCTGCTTCACAATAACCTGATTAAAGGTGGCGACTTAGACAATGCCATCGTTTTTATAAACCGTGCGGTAAGCCAGGAAGAGCTCGACCGTTTGGCCGACCTGTTCAAAAAGCCGAAGGTAAAAGTAAAACCCGAAGGTATATTGAACAACTTAGAACTCCATTTCGACAACGAACCCGCACGTCATAAACTGCTCGACCTGATCGGCGATTTAAGCCTGGTCGGGCGCCGAATCAAAGGACATTTCACCGTTTACAAACCGGGTCATTACGCCAATACCGAATTTGCCAGACTCATATACAAACACACAAAACACTGATTGCTATGATGAAAGAACCTCCATTTGATTTGCTCAATGAACCTGTTTACGACATTCTGCAAATCCAGAAACTATTGCCCCATCGTCCGCCTTTCCTGTTGGTTGACCGAATTCTGGAGCTAACCGACACCTATATCGTTGGGTTGAAGAACGCTACCATGAACGAGCCATTTTTTGTCGGCCATTTCCCTCAAGAGCCTGTAATGCCTGGCGTATTGTTGATTGAAGCAATGGCACAGACCGGGGGAATTTTTGTCCTGAGTCAGGTTCCCGACCCTGAAAACTACTTGACATATTTCCTCAAAATAGAAGAAGTGAAATTTCGTCAGAAAGTGGTGCCTGGCGACACCATCATTTTTGTTCTCGAACTTATTGCTCCAGTGCGCAGAGGGATCTGTCATATGCGTGGCCTTGCTTATGTGGGGAACAAAGTCGTAGCCGAAGGTTCGATGATGGCACAAATATCCAAGAAATAAGTCTTTTTATTCAATAAAACACAATCAGAATGAACCAACCGCTGGCTTATGTCCATCCACAAGCTAAAATTGCCAATACCGTGGTGATTGAGCCTTTTGTGAATATTGAAAAGAACGTGGTCATCGAAGAAGGAACCTGGATTGGTTCCAATGTAACCATCATGGAGGGTGCACGTATCGGGAAAAACTGCCGTATATTTCCAGGTGCTGTCATTTCGGCCATTCCGCAAGACCTGAAATATGCCGGCGAAGAAACCATCGTCCGCATTGGCGACAATACCACCATCCGTGAGTTTGTTACCATCAATCGGGGGACAAAAGCCAACTGGGAAACAGTGGTGGGCAACAACTGCCTGCTGATGGCCTATGTGCATATTGCCCACGATTGTATCATCGGGAATAATGTGATTTTAGCCAATGCCTGCAACTTAGCCGGCCATATCCGCATTGACGATTGGGCAATTATTGGCGGGCTGGCTGCTGTGCATCAGTTTGTTCAGATTGGCGCCCACTCGATGATTAGCGGCGGAGGGATGGCGCGGAAAGACGTGCCGCCTTTCACCAAAGCAGGGCGCGAACCTCTGTCGTATGTCGGTGTGAACTCCATCGGGCTGCGCCGCCGTGGCTTCAGCGACGAACGTATCAACGCCATTCAGGATATCTATCGCATCATCTACCTCAAAGGTTACAACGTAAGCCAAGCTCTTAACTATATCGAGGCCAATGTGCCGTCTTCACCCGACCGCGATGAGATTCTGAGTTTTATTGCAAACTCCACAAGGGGAATCATGAAAGGATATGGCAAAAGCAGAGAATAATTTGCTAACCAATTCTGCTACAAAACAACGCCCTCGCTTCGGACGAAGCGAGGGCGTTGTGCGTTTTTACTTGTCGTAATCGGCTTCCTATTCGGTTGGAATAGAGGTTTCAGGAGATTCTACAGGCTCTGCATTCAGTTTCTTCTCGGCCCGTTTTTTACAAGTTAAACACAGTTCCGAATCGCCAATCTTGCGGGCCTCCCAGGCTTCTTTTACCGTTCCGCCGTGAATCTCCCTGCCTTTGATGTGCTGACAGTCTTCGTAAAGGTGATACTTATTGCCCTGATTCGTCCAATACACATAATCAACTCCTGCATTAAGCTCTTTGATTTCACCCGTCTGGCTGTTGATCTGTTCGGTGTATTTCTCAATCGAAGGCGGATTGAAATCAATACCGGTGATGCCGGCCACAAGCAGTGCCACCACTGCCACGGCTCCGGCTATTCCTTTGGTTTTGCCATCGAGCTTCTTGTCGCTGAAAATAAAAATCACTAACGGCAAAAAGGCAAGCACTGCCATGATGGCACCAAGCTGGTTCTGGATGAAAAACCTGAACTTGTCCTTCTCCGAAGCCGGATCCAGACGGTTCGACTTTTTCCACAACAAAGACCCTGTTATGCTTAAAGCAAGAATCACAACGATGGTCACAACGAGCCAGACAAGAGTTTCGTTGTTGATGAGTTTAAGGATGGCGAAAACTTCACCCCCAATGGCAAGAAGCCATGCAAGCATGGCAAACAAACGAAGCTGTTTTGCTTTGCCCTTCGCTTCGTCCGTGGCTACAAATTGTTTTTTTTCGGTCATCTTTTTCTGGTTTATATTACTTAATTCCGATGGAGACTTTGCAGTAATTGTGCTGAAATCGCATCGGCATTTTTTATATCAAGGCAAAGATAAAAGACTTTTATGCAGATGAATGATTTTTTCCTCTTTTATTCATGTTTCCGCCCCTTAAATACTCGGACATGATTATCAAATTAAATTTGTAATTTTATGGACGTGAAAAAGACAGAAGGAGTATTCAGAGAACTGTGTCAGTCTCGCCCTTGACTAACCGCAAAATCGGAAGTTTCATTTTTTCTGTGTTTCTATCTTATCGGGATGATGGGCGGTTGAGCCTGTCGAAACCGCCCTTGAATAGAAGCATATTTGAAGATGTTTTTCGGGAAAAACTATCGAAAAACTTTAAACCATAGCCGGGTCGGGTGCGCGGGCAGGCGCGAACGGCGGGCAGCGCCGGCAATGAATGAAAAAACAACAGCAAATCCTTGAACCTGGCCTCTGCCAAGAGGCCATCTCGCCCAAAGGGCGACGGTTCATTGGATTTGCGTTGGTTTTTCAGAGCGGGGAGGCGCATCGTTCGCGTAAGGTTTTTTGGCGCTTTTGAACCGGCAAAAGCGCAAGAATAAATACTTTGACTATTACGATATTGGGCGGTTGAGCGACGTCGAAACCGCCATTCCTTAGCTAATATAAACCTTTTTTTCTGTACTTTCCCTTCATGGAAAGTACCAAAGATCAATGGGATGAACAAAGGGAACCTGCCCGCCTGGCCTGGGAAGTTTGATGTGTTTCTGTGTTTAGGTATTAAGATGTTAAAGTGTTTTCAAATCAAAGCTCGCTTTTCAAAAGAAGGTTTTTCTATACTTTTGAACCAAAAGAAGCATAGAAAAATGAGTGATTTTTGCTTTTACGTATTATAGGAATTTTGGGTTGAAACTCCACTCCCTATTCCAATAAAAACCTGTCTTTGGTGTCGAGGCGAGAAACCGACCTAAGCATCTGATTGAAAAAAAACATCTATTCTGTACTGTCTTGCTTCTGACGAATATTTATGGGATAGTCAAAAAAACCGGATAAAATATTTAATTTTGCAGCCAATTTTGATTTAAAAAACCTTATTTATGGCTACAACTGCCGATTTTCGGAACGGACTCATCATTGAATTTAACAACGATTTATACTCTATCGTTGAATTTCAGCACGTCAAACCAGGCAAAGGAGCTGCCTTCGTACGCACACGCCTGAGAAATCTTAAAACCGGAAAAATTCTGCCAAACACCTTCCCGGCGGGTTCCAAGATCAACATCCAGCGTGTTGAGCGCAGACCAATGCAGTATCTTTACAACGATGGTTCCGACTACTATTTTATGAACAACGAAACGTTCGAACAAATACAGATAGCCAAGGAACTCATCAACGCCCCTGAGTTTCTTAAAGAAGGCAGCGGAGTGGAGATCATGTATCATACGGACAGCGATACGGTGCTTACCTGCGAGCTACCTGCAAGCGTTGTGCTCGAAATCACTTATACGGAACCGGGAGAAAAAGGCAACACTGCCACCAACGCCATGAAAGATGCCACATTAGAAACCGGAGCAACCATCCGCGTTCCGCTCTTCATCAATATCGGCGATAAAGTGAAGATCAACACCGCCGAAGGAACTTACTCCGAACGGGTGAAAGAATAAAATCTGACCTGAAGGCGGACATGAGATTTAATCCACCACTGCGTTTAGATGAGGTAGCGGCATTGATTGGCGCTGAGTATGACGGCGATCCAGCTTTTTTAATTACCGGGTTGAATGAAATTCACGTCGTAACACCCGGCGACCTCACTTTTGTTGACCATCCCAAATATTACAATAAAGCTTTAACTTCTGCCGCCACTGCCATCCTGATCAATCAGCGGGTGGAGAAACCTCACGGGAAAGCGCTCCTTATTCACGAAAAACCCTTCGATGCTTTTGTCAGCCTGATTTTACATTTTAGGGCTTTCAGTCCTGCAACCCAAAGCATCAGCCCTTCGGTAACGATAGGTGAGGGCACGGTGATTCAGCCGGGCGCTTTCATCGGAAATCATGTGACAATTGGCAAAAACTGTATCATCCATGCCAATGTGGCTATATACGATCATTCGGTGCTTGGAGATGAGGTGATTGTTCATGCTAACAGTGTGATTGGTGCCGACGGATTTTACTTTCAACGTCGCCCCGAAGGTTATCGGAAATTGGAATCGGGCGGACGAACGATCCTTCACGACAGGGTAGAAGTGGGCGCGCTGTGCTCCATTGACCGGGGTGTTACGGCGGATACCGTTATTGGCATGGGGACGAAACTCGATAATCATTGCCAGATTGGACACGATACGGTGATCGGGGTCAATTGTATCATAGGTGCACATGCTGCCATTGCCGGTGTGACCACCATTGAAGATGATGTCGTTATTTGGGGCAGGGTGGCCATTAACAAGGACTTAGTTATTGGCAAAGGCGCGGTGATCCTGGCTACTTCGGCTGTTGATAAAAGCCTCGAAGGCGGGAAAACTTATTTTGGCTCGCCTGCCGAAGAAGCCCGTAAAAAATGGCGCGAAATGGCCGCCCTGAGACAATTGCCCGAAATCATTCAAAAACTGAAATAGGCAGTTTTCAGTTTTCGTAACAGGAAATAAAAAAGTAGGGCGATGAAGAAAAAAATCGCCGGAAAGTAGTCTGGTTTTTACCCTTAACATTGGCAAATTTCAATCTATTCAGGAATTTGTCCAGCATCCCAAAAAATGAAGATTTCATCACTTTACTACTGCCGGAAGGACGTGTTGCAAGCTGTTTGAAAACGGATGTTTTCTGTTTTTTGGGTGTGGACGCAAATGACTTAGGATTGTCTTTTATTGCAATTTAATTGCTGCTTTCTTCAATTCATAGATTTCAATTCCATTGCTGTTGAAAATCAATTTGCCTGAAATTTCATCTATGGGCAAAGAAATTGAATCATCGCTCATAAGCAACAGATAATCAGCACCCAAACTTCGCAGCGCGTTGATCGTATCAACGGTGATTTGCGCTTTCTTTTCGATATTCCAGCCCATTCTGTCTAAAAATAACAACCCTCCGTTCGGGCATAAATCCGGTGCAACAATAAATTTTGAATCTTTTGGAATTTTCAAACTTTCAATATTTGCTTTATTGTGATAAATCAATGCGCTGATTTTCGAAAAATTATCTTCGGCACGGTGATGCCGGTCGTAAAGCTTTATCCTTGAATAATTGATGCCCGCAATAATAATGACGCTGAATATCAGCTTGATGACAAAATGAAAATATCTGTTTGACGTAAAATTCTGAAATGTTTTCAGTCCATTAATCAACAACAAAACGACGAGCGGAATAAAAGCCAGAAAGTAATAATCATGATCCTTGAATTGAGAATAAAACAGAATAAAATAGGATATTGAACCTAAGGCTAAAATACTGATGAGCATGGATAATCCCCTATCGGCCTTTCTGATGAAGATAATTTGAAATAAAAGAATTACATACAATAAATGGAATGAGGAATGGGCAAAATAGGTTGAGTGCCAATAATTGCTGATATAATCCCAAACTTCGGCAATCTGATGCCTCGATAAATTCCAGATCGGAAGAGGCTTTGTGTTGAACGAAGTTGAGTTGCTGAGGTAATTGTAATAAAGGATATAAAGATTCCAAATCAGGACGAGTATCAAACATATCACTCCACCAATGACAATTTTCCTTGCCTGAGTTTGCTCAAGAAGTTCTTTTTTAGGGAATAAGATGGCAAGCAGAGCCAAACTAAATATGGATAAGGGATTGATAAGATAGGTCACCTTGATGAGTCCGGCCAATACAAAAAAGATAAGACTTGTAACGAGTGTGTTGTTGTGAGGGTTGTTCAAATACCTGAAGCAAAAATACCAGCCCAAAAATGTAAAACCCAAAGCCGGTGCATCGGGCAGATAATTAAACGAATAGTCGTTAAAAACGGTCGAGGTGAAAAGAAACAGAGTTATCGCTGAGGCATAAAAATAATCCTGAAGAAGATGAAAGCTCAATCTGAACACAAAAAACAGGCCTGTTCCCACGATGATCAGATGCAACAGCTTTAATATCAATGTGTTTTTCCCAAAAACGAAATACAATAAAGAGGTAAGGTAATAGGTGATGGGAAATTCACACGCAGCTTTGCCATCAATATTTTTGAGATTGTACAATTCCGGTTTGAAGAAAGAATTTTGATGGTTAAAATATTGGGTTGCAAACGACAGGCTGTCGGTCTGCCTCCATAGATGAAGACCGTGGGGGCCTGAAGAAATCAAGTCGTCAAATCCCAGAAAAAAGAACAAACTCACTGTTGCAGCGAGAAACAGCAGAGCTTGTATCCATATTTTATTCAATTCTTTCATGGTATGCAACTCCAAAAGTAATACTGTTTATCGTTCCACGAATCTGAAAAGCACCAATGCCGGAATATGGATGCGAAAGCGTCTTCCTTTTGTTCGCGATTGACGAAAAACCAAGGAGTTTGGTCAAGGCAAAAATCATTGGAAACATGACACCAACTCGGCTCAATTTTTCAGAAAAAAGCGGGATTTTGTTATTTTCTATGGAGACTGCGACGGCTGTGCGGTGTCGTTGAACAAACTGTCGCCATAGATGTCCATCACCACAATCATGGCCATGCAGGCCCAAACGGGTACGGCCAATTTATCGGTGTCCAAAAAGTTGTTCAGCAGTCCGTGGATGAAATAGCTTACCAAAGCCAAAGTGGCCGAGAGGCTGATGACTTTTGCCTTTCGGCAGTTGTTTTTCTGATAGGCCTTAATACCACGGAAGATCATCACACCAACGAGAGTGATGACGATAAGCATGCCGGGCATCCCCATTTCGGAGAGCGGCCCGATGTATTCGCTGTGGGCATTCCCTTTGTCTCCCACATTGGTACTGATGATGGTTTTTTCTTTTGAGCGCTGGAATGGTCCGTAAACAAATTGGTAAGTCCCCGGCCCCCAGCCGAAAAACGGCCTCTCATGATAAAGGCGTAAAGCGGCCTGCCAGCGGTTGATACGTTCAAGATTCGAGGCGTCCGACGAGATATTGGAGATAGACTGAACATGTTCGACAAGATCGGCCGACGAGTCTTGTTTATTTTTCTCAAGCGCATCAATAATCTGATGCTGGAACGTAAAAAACAAGGCAATGACAGTGCCGAATGAAAGAATGATCCAACGCAGACGGATACGGAACAACACCAGTATTAAAACTCCAATGGCTCCGGCAATACTGATCCAGGCAGCCCGGCTCAACGAGAGCACGGTAGCGATAGTAAGCAACACGATCATTGCAATCACAAACAAACGACGCCATTTGCCCAACCCGGGCATGAACAGATAACCGGCTGTAAGAATCAGAAATATGGCCAATGCTGCACCGTAAGCAGTATGGTCGTTGTAAAGCGGCGACATCACCCAGTGTGCCGATTTCTCATTAAACCCGAAGCTGGCATGTCGGGCAATGGTGTATGCGATGACAAAAATAAGGCCGATGTTGTATAGCCAGATAAAGCGCGAGATGTTTTCAGGTTTCTTAAACATGATTGCACCGACAAAAAACGAAGGAACAACGAACCAAAGACGCGAAATAAAAAACTTGGCCGATACCAACGGGAACTCGCTCGTCATAGTGGTGATGAGAATCCATGAGAACATCAGATAAATCATCACCGCGATGGGATGGGCTGCAATGCGCCGGTCGTATTTTCGTTCGTGAAGCAGCTTGATAAAAAAGAGCACCATCACACCGAAAAGCATAGGTTCAACCGGCAATGAGATGCCTAACCCCACATCCATATCTTCTATGTTGATGGAGAGCGGCGTAAGAAGGCCGACCAGCAGCATCACCTTGTCAATGGAAAAGACGTAAAGCAACAGGATGCCAAGGACTAAAGGCAGGGAAAAGGCCAGATAAGTATCCTTCCTGATTAAAAAATAGAGGCTTACCGCCAAAAAAACGGCAGAAAGCAGATAAACCCATGCTATTTTGATACGTTCGGTCAAAATGGGGTATGAATTAGTTCTTTTTTTGGGCGTCCGGATTACGGGCGTCAATCACAAAAATGGCAAGTAAAGCAAGCAGGAAAGCGCCGATGGCCGAAAACGAAACAACAATCCAACGTACGGGATAAGCTTTCTTGTCGGATGGGAAAGGTTTGCTGATGATATTGGAATAGGTCAGGTTGGCGTTGTAGAAACGCTGGGCCTGTTCGAGTTCAGTTTTTGTCTCAACAAAAGTGCGGGCTTCCTGCTGGATCATTTCGAGCAGAGTGAGCAACTCGCCACCGTGTTTTTCGATGTTGGCTTTCAGTTCCATCACCCCTTTAGTGTTGATGTTGGCTCCATTGTTGCCATAAACGGTACGCAGATAGCCTTTCATGATCTCCTGCGATTGTGCGGTATAATCAATCAGACCATATTCGTTGCCGAGTACATAAAGCCGGCTCTGCAAACTGTCAATCAGACGTTTTTTTGTGGCAAGCTGAAGTTCATACATATGGATAACTTCCAACGACTTACCCTTGTGCAACGAGGCAATTTTCCGGTCGTAAAGCCGAAGAATTTCCATGGCCATTTCGGCAGCTTGCTGCGAATCTTTGTCTTTGACCGCAATGGAAATAGCTTCGTAAGGAGTTTTGCTGATCTTCACATTTTGATGATACTCGGTCAGAAGGGCTGTCTGATAATACCTATATGCCGGATCAATCTTGTAATGCGCTGCAAGATTGAACTTTTGTATCATTGAGTCAACGATGTCCTGCGATTGCAGAATTTGGAGCATTTGTTCGGTTTGGCTCTCATCCGAATAGCTGTTGATGTTGGCCGGATAAGCAATGGCTTCCGACTTATAAAGTGGGGTGATGAAAGTTGATCCCGAAAAAATGATCCCTGCTACGGCTCCGATTATGGTGATGACAGCAAGATGTTTCCGCCATTTGAGCATAAGGTTGACAAAGGAAGTGTTACTGAAATAGTTGTCCATAATTTCCCATTTTTGCTGTTGTGGGGGTGTTATTGCATTAGCGGTTCGTCTGATCCAGCCTCTGAAAGAGGGGGGAGTGGGGATAAGAATTTTTTTTTTAACTCCTCGTCCGAGAATCTGTCGAAGGCAACGAAGATCACAAACGAAAGGAGGAGCGTGGAAAATGTGGCAATCAAAGTGATGAGCCAACGGATGGGATAAGCCTTTTTCTCGGCTTCATAAGCATCGGTTACGACAAATTTGTGTGGCAGATTTTGGGTGGCATCCACCTTTGCCTCTTCATATTTGGCTTTGATCTGCGAGAGTTGTTTGCGTTCGTGTTCAAGCATATCGCGCAGCGAGACATACACACCGCCGTATTGTGCCAGCAGTGCCAGTCGTTGCTCAATGGCACGGATGCCGGCCGTGTTGTTCTTGGCCAACTCCATTGCCAATTGCTGGTTCAGCATCTCGGCCTGACTTTCATAATCGTTGATGCCAAGGCGGCGGATGGAGTTCAGCGAGTCTTCCATGGCCTTCACCTCGTCGCGAAGTTTGAAATATTCGTTTTCAACAATCAGAAATGCCTTCAAAGCCACTTCTTTTTGCATGGTGTTCATCGTGGAGTCGAAAAGCTCGGAGATGTCGTTGGCTATCAGGGCCGAGAGCTTAGGGTCTTTATCAAGAACAGTAATCTTCACGGCCATATATTCCGTACGGCGAAACTTGATGCGGCTCTCGTAGGTGTCGTAAAGACGGGTAAACTTGTAACGGGCATTCGGATTGATGCCATAATGTTCCATCAGTCCGTATTTGCTGATGATACGGTCGCGTATCTTATTGGAATTCAAAACCTGAAGCATACGTTCGGTTTGCTCGTCTTCGCCAATCTCTAACAGGTCTTTGTTGGAATTGAAATTTGTGCTGAGCAGTACTTTTGAGATGGAGTTTGACGAAGTGGGATAAAGAATGACCGTTGATTTGTATAAAGGTGTGATAAAGGTCGGTCCTGTAAAAACCATCGTCAGCAGGGCAGTAGCCACTGCAATGATCGAAAGCGCCCGGCGATGGCGAAGTAAAATGGGTAACAGGTTCAGGCCTGTCAAAGACACGTCATCCGTATGTTTGCTTTGCACGCAGCGTGATTTTTAGGCGTCAAAAATATAAAAAAAAACAATGCCTCAAGCTTTTTGGGAAGTTTCGTTGCAGCATGAGGCGTTGTTTGTTTTGTAATGTCGGATGAATTGGTCTATTCTATCGAAAAACGAAGGCCGGTGTAAATGGTAATGCCGGTGATCGGCCCCCAGACCAACGAGGCATCAAACTCATTGCTGAAGGGGTTTCCGGCCGAGATAACCGGCGTGGGCTGCTTGAAATTGCTTAGGTTTTCTCCGCCGAGATATAGACTCCATCTCCTGAAAAATTTGGTGATCTGTGCGTTGAAAATTGAATAGGACGGCGAATGGGTTTCCGTCATGGCTTCGATGCCGGGCAGACGTGTTGAACCGTTGAGCTGCCAGGTGGCATCAAACTGCCATTTTTTCAAATGGGTGACATACGACAGTGTGACGAGCCCTTTGTGCTTGTTGATCAATGGCTTCTCTCTGATTTCATCGCCAAAATTCATCCGTACATCGTTCAGGCGATAGGCCACCGTGAGGTCGAGGCCGCGCACCGGTTCATAGTTGGCTTCCAACTGCAGGCTGTTCGAAAACGAAACGCCCTGAAGGGTGTAAATCCGAATCCCGGATGGGTCCGAATCTCGATCAATGATCATCTGGTTGATAAAAGAGGTGTGATAGGCATCGAGGCTCAGGCTCAGCTCGCGGTTGCGGATGTCAAAATGCCGGCTCAGGTTGATTCCGGCATTCCAGGCCTCTTCCATGCGGGGAATGTTTAAAAAGACAATCCGCCGTGAGGAAGCCAGCAGGCTGGTGTTTTCGGCAATCACATTAGGCGAGCGGAACCCCTTGCCGGCGGATGCCCTCAGGATGGTGTGCTCGTCGAGATTGTAACGCAGATGAAGCCGCGGGGTAACAAAAAAACCATACTCATTGTGATGGTCGGCACGCAAACCGGCTATCAGGTTAAAGGTCTCGCCATTACTGAAAGTGTATTGGAAAAAAACTCCCGGTACAAGTTCAGTCCGCGTGTAAAGGCTGTCGTTGAGTTTCTCGCGATAGTCATCGTAAACAAAACTCAGACCGCTCGTGAAAGAATGTCGTGTGTCTTTGATGAACGATTGATAGAGTGCGTTGAAGTAGTACGAGTTTTGGTGTGCATCATAATCATTCAGCCCGAAAAACGAGTTCAGATGGTGCCAGGTAAACTGTTGTTGTATGCCCGTGCTGGTGGCCGGTCGGTTTGCGGCGATGAATCCGGTTTTCAGAAAAGCTTCCATGCGTTCGGTCAGGATGCCCACGCCATAGCCGTTGCTTTGGGTACGCGGCCGGTCTTTGTCGAAGCTCAGTTGTCCGCCGCTGCGGCTGTCGCGCATCGCTTTCAGGCCAAACTGCGACTCGAAGTTTTTAGCATTCAATGCCCAGCGGTTGAAGATATTGAGCTGGCTACCCGTGGGCTCGTCAATAAAACCATCGTGGTTGTCGTCGTGCGCAACGGCATTTACGCTGGCATGCCCTAAAAGCATGGTCGAAAGCCGGGGGCTGAGTTTGAGTTTTGCGTTGAAGTTGCCTTCGGAACGCCCCATATGGTTTTGAAACAGGTTGAGAAAGAAACGCTCGTTGCCGGTCGGCTTTTTATACTCCACATTGATTTGGCCGCTGATGGATTCATAACCGTTGATGACGGAGCTGGTGCCTTTGGATACCTGTATGCTTTCCATCCAACTTCCGGGCACATAGGTAAGGCCAAAGCTGTTGGCTAATCCGCGCATCGAGGGCATGTTTTCGGCCAACATCTGGGTGTAGCTGCCGGCTAAACCCAGCATCTCGATTTGTTTGGCGCCCGTTACTGCATCGCTGTATGAAACGTCAACGCTGGCGCTTGTCTCGAAACTTTCCGAGAGGTTGCAGCAGGCGGCTTTTTGCAGCTCTCCCGAGGTGATCTGTGTGGTATTGACGGTACTCAGACGCGAAACAAAAGCCGTTTTGGCACGTGAGGCTACTTCCACTTCGTTAAGCTCTACTAAGTTGCGCATCACATGCCGAAGTCCGCGCCTTGGGACATGAATGTGAACACTGTCATTGACAAATCCAACGAAGCTGAATACCAACAGCTCGGCTCCTCGCGGCTGACGCAATGAAAAATGACCATTTGCATCGCTCGTGGTTCCCTGTGTTGAGCCACTCCAATAGATGTTGACGCCCGGCAATGGAATGCTGTCTGTCCCCGCCGATTCATACACTATGCCCTCGATGGTTTGTGCTGACAACGAAAAACCAAATACATTGAATAATATAATAACCAGACCGATTATGCGTGATTTAGAATAAGTAGTTTTCATCAACGTAAAAAAAAAATTATGTTTGAAAATCGTCCGGAGGGAGAGTGTGTATTACGGCAATTCATGAACACATATGCCGTGCTGTTTCCAAACCGGACAAAAGAAAAAACGAAAAGGCGTTCGGTCTGATCGCCCGAATCGCAACATCAGGCAAAGAGATTGCCTATTTTAAGCTGATGAAAGAGGATGGATAATGCCCGGCGCCGGAGTGGTGGCGGGTCGGGCGATGGGAACCACGAGACCAAGTCGGTGCTGCGCTCCGGTTCAAAAATGGTGTGAAAAGCGATGATGGCCGGCAACAAGCTGAAAAGGCTTTTCAGTTGGATCTTTGGCAAGTCGCTGTCGGTGAATCCTTTATGATAGGAAATGCTGTCGTGGCAGCAATTTTTTACAGGCTTTGGGTCTGGGTTTTTCGTGCCCTGACAACAATCGTGCGATTTGTGTGCGGATTCTGTCTGGCATGCCACAGCGTGATGTTCGCAGGCGGAAACGAAAGGCGAAATGCGGATGCTCTCTGTCTGATTAGACTGGCAGTAATGGCGGTTCATGGGCAGTCCGGTCGAACCCAAAAGCACTAAAAAGGCCAAGGCCAGTACAGAAAGTCGTTTCAACAACATCGCCATTGCCAATTTGGATGCAAAAATACGGTGAATTATGTAGCCAAACATTAACGAAATGTTAATGTGGTTGGTTTTCGGTATGGCTAAAACACGGTTTTTGCAATTATTGCGATATTGTCGGCGCGCCCCATCGTATAAAAATGGATTACCGGCACTTTGGCGGCTACCAATTCGCGGCATTGCTCAGTGGCCCAAGCTGTTCCCACCTCGCGTGCCTGTTTGTTGTCGCTACATTTGAGCAGCTCTTTTACCAAAGGTTCCGGCAGGTCAATGTTGAAGGTTTGCGGCAAGGTAGTCATCTGCGCGATTGTGCTGATGGGTTTGATGCCCGGGATGACGGGAACGTTAATGCCGGCATTTCTCACCCGGTCCAAAAACCGGAAATAACGGGCATTGTCGAAAAACATCTGAGTGACGATGAAGTCGGCTCCGGCTTCGATCTTCTTTTTCAAGAAATGAAGGTCGGATTCCATATTGGGGGCTTCGATGTGTTTTTCGGGATAGCCTGCCACGCCAACACAGAAATCTGTCGGAGTGGTGTTGAGCAGGTCTTCTTCAAGATAAATGCCGTTGTTAAGGTTGGCGATTTGTTTTACTAAATCCAGCGAATGTGCATGACCGCCGGGCTCGGGCTGAAAATATTTCATGGATGGCTGCGGATCGCCTCTCACCACCAACAGGTTTTTGATACCCAGAAAATGCAGGTCAATCAGGGCGTTTTCGGTTTCTTCGCGTGTAAAGCCGCCGCAGATGATGTGCGGCACCACATTCACGCCATAGCGGTACATGATGGCTGCCGCAATGCCGACAGTGCCCGGACGCTTGCGGATGGTTTTTTTCTCAATCAGCCCATTGGGCAGGGTTTTGTAGGCAAACTCCTCCTGATGATAGGTAACGTTGACAAAAGCCGGATCAAACTCCATGAGCGGCCCGATGGTGTTGTGGATATTTTCGATATTCTGGCCTTTCAAAGGCGGGAGAAGTTCGAACGAAAAAAGGGTTTTTCCGTCCGAAGCTTCGATATGTTCTGTGACTTTCAGTGGATTACGCATGTAATGAAAGGTTATTTGTAGTTGAGATGTGTGTTGAGCAGCCGTTCGGTCTCATCCCGGCTGAGGCCTTTCCGGCGGCTGTAGTCGTTGATCTGATCCAGGCTTACCTTGCCGACGTTAAAATATTGTGAATCGGGATGGGCAAAATAATATCCGCTGACGGCAGCTGCAGGGAACATGGCAAAATGTTCGGTAAGGCTGACACCGGTGTTTTCTTCGGCCTTCAACAGATTGAAGAGCAGGCGTTTTTCGGAATGTTCCGGACAAGCCGGATATCCCGGCGCCGGCCTGATTCCGCGGTATTCCTCGCGAAGCATCTCGGCCACGCTGAGCTGCTCATCGGGGGCATATCCCCACAAATCTTTGCGAATCACAACATGCAGATATTCGGCAAAGGCTTCGCCCAAACGGTCGGCCAGCACCTTGGCCATGATGGCGTTGTAGTCGTCGTGTTGCGCCTCGAAATGTTTGACCAATGCATCGGTGCCATGGCCGGCTGTTACCACAAATCCGCCGATGTAATCGGGTATCCCTGACGATAAAGGCGCTATAAAATCGGCCAACGACAGGTTGGGAATGCCTTCGGGCTTGAGTTGCTGGTTGCGCAAAAACGAAAAACGCGTCAGCGCCTCTTTCCGGCTCTCATCACTGAAAACCAACACATCATCGCCATCACTGTTGGCAGGGAAGATGCCGGCCACCCCGTGTGCCGTGAGCAGTTTTTCATCCACAATTTTATGCAGCAAAGTTTGTGCTTCGTCATAGAGTTTTCGGGCTTCGCTGCCCTTGACCGGATCATCAAAAATCTGCGGATACTTCCCGTTCAGTCGCCAGGAGTGGAAAAAGAACGTCCAGTCAATGAAAGGCAGAAACGTTTCCAGATTTTGATGACGGAAGGTGAAAAGGCCTGTTTTTGCTGGTTTACTTACCGTTGTGGCATCGAACAGGCCGGCAAAACGATTAAGGCGAGCCTGCTCAAGGCTCACATAATGCTCTTCCTGACGACTTTCCAAGTATTTTATCCTCAGTTGTTCGTAACGTGCTTTGGTTTGACCGGCGAAGGTTTCTTTTTTTTGCGGTGAGATCAACTCAGATAATACGGCAGTAACCTTGGAGGCGTCGCGTACATGCACTACCGGATGGCTTGTTACAGGATCAATTTTAACAGCCGTATGGATTTCGCTGGTGGTAGCGCCGCCGATGAGGAGTGGCCAACTCAGACCCAAACGCTCCATCTCGGCTGCCACATGCACCATCTCTTCGAGCGAGGGCGTGATGAGGCCGCTCAGGCCAATGGCGTCCACTTTTTCGGACTCAGCCACCTGCAAGATCTTTTCGGCCGGAACCATCACTCCTAAGTCAATCACCTCGAAGTTGTTGCACGAGAGAACCACCCCGACAATGTTTTTTCCGATGTCGTGCACATCGCCTTTTACCGTGGCCAAGAGTACTTTGCCGGTTTTACTGCTCCCTTGTGTCTGCTCCTTCTCGATAAACGGAAGGAGAGCCGCTACGGCTTTCTTCATCACGCGGGCGCTTTTCACCACCTGAGGCAGAAACATTTTGCCGCTGCCAAACAGCTCGCCAACAATGCCCATGCCGTCCATCAGCGGTCCTTCGATCACGTCGAGGGCACGGGGATAATGTGGCCTGGCTTCCAATACATCGGCTTCAATAAAATCGGTGATGCCTTTCACCAAAGCGTGTTTAAGGCGTTCAACCACTGTCTGTTGTCGCCAAAGGTTCTGGTCGGTAGCCTGGTGGTCTTTGGCTTTCAGGTTTTCGGCAAAGAGCAACAGCCTTTCGGTGGCATCGGCACGACGGTTGAGCACCAGGTCTTCGGTGAGCTTCAACAGGTCGGCAGGAATCTCGTCGTAAATCTGCAACATTCCGGGGTTCACGATGCCCATATCCATCCCGGCTTTGATGGCGTGAAAGAGAAATACCGAATGAATGGCTTCCCTCACAGTGTCATTGCCTTTGAAGGCAAAGGAGAGATTGCTTACGCCTCCGCTCACGCGGGCAAATGGCAGGTTCTCCTTGATCCAGGCCGTAGCCTTGATGAAGTCAACCGCATAGTTGTTGTGCTCATGAAGCCCGGTTCCGATAGCTAAGATGTTGGGATCGAAGATGATATCTTCCGGCGGGAATCCGACTTTCTGTGTGAGTATGTCGTATGCCCGCTGGCAGATGGCCGTTTTACGCTCAAAATTGGCGGCCTGGCCTTGCTCGTCGAATGCCATCACCACCACTGCCGCGCCATATTGTTGTATGCGTGTGGCCTGACGCACAAATTCGTCTTCGCCTTCTTTCAGGCTGATGGAGTTGACAACGGCCTTGCCCTGAAGGCATTTCAGTCCGGCCTCGATCACCTCCCATTTCGATGAGTCAATCATAACGGGCAATTTTGCAATGTCGGGTTCCGACATCATCATGTTCAGAAACCTGACCATCTCGGTTTTGGCGTCGAGCATGGCGTCGTCCATGTTCACGTCAATCATCTGTGCACCGCCCTCTACCTGATGACGGGCCACACCCAGCGCTTCTTCATATTTCTTTTCACGAATCAGGCGGGCAAAACGCAACGAGCCACTCACATTGGTACGTTCACCAATGTTGATAAAATTGGATTCGCGGCTCACCTTCAGTGGCTCTAAACCGGCGAGAACAGTCGTGTTTTCGTGAGGTTTCGGAATGCGTATCTTTCCTTGTTTTGCCTGTCGAGCAAACTCTTTGATGTGGGCTGGTGTGGTGCCGCAGCAACCTCCTACGATATTCACAAAACCGTTGGCCACAAAATCGTGGATATGTTTCCCCATCACTTCCGGACTCTGGTCGTAGGCACCCAGCTCGTTGGGCAGTCCGGCATTGGGATAGGCGCTCACAGGGATGGAAGCTAAGCTCGACAGGGTTTCGATGTATGGCCGCATCTCTTGGGCGCCCAGGGCACAGTTGAGGCCGATGCTCAGCAGGTCGAGATGGCTCACCGAGTGTAGAAAAGCTTCCACCGTTTGCCCCGACAGGGTGCGTCCGCTGGCATCGGTGATGGTTCCCGAAACCATGACGGGAATTTTCCGCCCCAGTTCACGCTGAAGCTGTTGTATGGCAAAGAGTGCGGCTTTGGCGTTCAGTGTGTCGAAGATGGTCTCCACCAACAGGATGTCGGCGCCTCCTTCCATCAGTGCCGAAGCTTGTTCGTAGTAGTTGTCCACAAGCTGGTCGTAGGTCACCGCCCGAAAGCCCGGGTCGTTCACGTCGGGCGACATGCTGGCTGTTTTGTTGGTCGGGCCCATCGCACCGGCAACAAAACGTGGCTTTTGTATATCACGGCGGCTGAACTCATTGGCCAATTCGCGTGCCAGCCGCGCAGCAGCCACATTAATCTCGCGCACAAAGGCTTCCATGCCGTAGTCGGATTGCGAGATGCGGGTGGCATTGAAAGTGTTGGTTTCGATGATGTCGGCGCCGGCTTCGAGATACTCGCGATGAATGGCGCTGATGATTTCGGGACGGGTCAGACATAAAAGGTCGTTATTGCCTTTGAGGGGATGAGGATGGTTGGCAAACCGCCCGCCACGATAGTCGGCTTCGGTCAACCGGTATTGTTGAATCATGGTGCCCATCGCACCATCGAGAATGAGAATCCTGTCGTTCATCAGTTCTCTGACAGGAACTGCGGACTTTTCCATAAACAAATGAGTTTTTAGGTGTAAAAAGTTGTTTTTCGTCGCTGTTTTAGCGGCACATTCGGTATCCGATCCAACGAAAATCAACTCTTGACATGCGGTTACACATTTAATTTATAATCACCCGCCTTCGCGGGATTAGGTATTAGCACCACTCCACAAGGGGAAGGTTGCTAGAGCTTCGCCGAGCCTAATCTCTCCGCTCTTCTTTATAAACCAAAAGGACCTTTCTTTTAGAGGAAGGACTCTTGATGTATGAGCCGCAAAGATAAATTTTTTTTCAAACTTCGTTCTTGTGATGATTTTTTTTTGACGCAGGTTAAGGCTTGCTACGAAATTGTTACAGCCTTGACTTTATCAACGGCCCAGCTTGCCTTGAACATACCAGTCCCAAAATTCGTCCGCCATTCTGCAATCTCCAAAATCACGAACTTCTGTTGCATGTTCAATCATTTCGTTCAGAAAGCTTTCCTGTGCGCCCGTAGCAGGATCTTCGTTGGTGTTTTGAATATATAAAACAAAGAAGATAGCCGGACGCCCATCGTTTTAAGGTGTGATGTCTCTGCCCAAACGCTGAATCATTTGTCGCTTAGAATGATTCGCTGACATAATGATACCAAGCTCTGCTTCCGGCACATCAATTCCTTTATCTTGAACAGATGGTGCCGCAAGCACTTTTACTTTTCCAGTCTTAAACTCATTCATGTAATGTTCCCGTTCTTTTTTCTCTAAAGCACTTGAAACAGCAACCGCCGAAATCTTAGCATCATTAAGCATTCGTTCTATTTCTTCGGCTGTACGAATAAACCCGGTCAAAACAAGGCTTTTGTTGACCTTGGCAATTAAAGGAATGAGATTTTTAATGGCTCTTAGCTTATACTGGCCGTTTGCCAATAAATCTTTTCTGTCTTTGAATTGGTTTCACTACTGCCCACTAAACTTTTTTCAAAACATTCCAAAATACCTATAAATTAGTTAGTTAAATTGAAATCACTAGACCTGCATTTGAATTCATTACCCTCTAAATATAACTTAAATCAATTTGCGACTGTAAATTATACACTTATTAATCAAGCGTTTACAATATCCATTGATAGTAAAACCCAGCAACTTAGTTTTTTCGTGGACACTACTGGTATCATTTATCTGTAAAATCCATACTTTCGTTATTTTTATATGTTAAATATAGTTATATTTCTGTTTCCCTCTGCAAAAGTAGAAAAAAATAATTCATATTACGCAACAATATATCATTCTTATACTTTAAATATCAACTAATTGTGGTTTTTTTAATATTTTTTTGTTTTTTCGGAATGTACTGCGTATATTTGCGAGATGCTGCGAAATCCGCTTCGCTCCTTTCGCAGCATCGGCCCGGCGGCTTCCACCGCCCGATGCGCTCGTCCGCTACGCGGACTTCGCACATCAAGCGGTTTTGCACAATGCCTCCGCTTCCGAAGCCTTCGGCTTCAAGCTCCGGCACTGCGCAAAGCCGCCGGGCCGTTATGGGCAATTATAACAATATGCATAAATGGGTTTGCAACCCAACGTCGAGGATGTGAAAGCGAAAACGACATTAAAAAACAAAGTAGCCGAGAATTGCTGAAAATCGAAAGAGTAAGCAATTATTAATTTTAAATTTTAAAAATATGCAAAAGACAATTTTAAGTTTAGTTTTTGTAGCTTTTCTTGCTACCTTTATCTCTTGTAACAAAGAAGAACAAAATGTGGCATTGACTGAAAAGGAAATTTTTAATGAAGATTTAATTCCTCAAAAGCTTAGTTTTCAAAGAAATAACTTGAATTCTAACAATAGAGGTGAAATAATCATTGTCGAATGGGATGAATGGGGTCGTAAAGTGAAAGACTGTAAAGGTTGGGGATTATGTAATGCTGTATGGTTTCCAAAAGCTGAGGAAAAGAGTGTCAATTCTAATTCCAACGTTTATTCGACAAAATTGGAATTTGACCAAACTTCACAGAAATACTTTATTGATATTCTCTTGAGTGAAGTTGTCCCAATTGATATTCCGATTGAATTATATCCACTTCCAATTGACGAGAGTTTTATTCTTTATACCGAAGAAGCAATTGGCAGAAACCTTACATTTGAAGCAGGTGAATATCCATTTGATGAAACTCTTGGTAGTTTTGGAGGATTTCGAATTTATTTAAATTAATTTAACAAAAGCCTGCATATTTGTTTCTAATTATGCAGGCTTTTCTTCATCTCAAATAGTTTATACAAATGAAAAAAAGTAAATTAATTTTTGTTCTAGTATCCTTAATTCTTTCATCATGTTCTGTGGTTGTAAAAAAAATTGCAGGATTAAAAAATCCTGTAGTTGAAACAAAAGAATCTACAATAAGATTTCTTAATAAAATAGATTATCCAACTACTAATACTTATATTTTGGGTGGATCTAATGATAGCTCTCAAATTATTAATAATATATTGAAGTGTTTAAGTCAAGATGTATTGCTATATAATAATATTGGTGTGAGGTATTGTTACAAGTCAAAAGAAAAATGTAATGGTGTAAAATTAAAGAATGCTGTATCTGATGTATTACAATACTATGAACCTTGTAAATCTGATACTATTACAATGCAGGAGGTTATATCCACATTTGAGCCATTGGATTTGGATAATACAACCCGTAGTGAACCAGATTACTTCTTAATAATATATTGGAGCAAATTTTATGGCGGTAAAAAGAGGATGACAGAGGTTTTAGATTTACTTTCATTAAAGAACACTTCTATATATAATATTTCAATCATTTTAGTTAATACTGACCTTCAAGCTGATTGGGGATTAGAAAAAGGGAAACGACTGAAATTGAAATTTAAATTTCTTGGGCAAAAATCAGCTTCATTAGAATTTGGGAGAATACCCTATCAGCGACAAAATAATAAATGCCCATAACAGCACCTATGCCCAATAGCCTATGAAAGAGCAACTTGAAACATTTTACCCCGCAGAAACATTGTACTGGTTGACAGTTACGAAGCCCGCAATACGGCTACTGGGCATAGCTGCCAAACGTTGTGCACAAGTGTAAAAGACAACGACACAGCAGACAATTTGCTACTTAATAGACAGAAAAGAAAAATGAAAATTGCCAACGCACAAAACAACACATTTGCAAGCCCCGACACACAAGCCGATGCTTCAGCTTGCAAAAGAGTTGTTTTCTTGCCGACGCACCCAAGCCCACCCACCACCCTTAATAACTCGTTGACAAGAATTGAAATAAATAAATAAATAGAATTACGGACATAAATCTGTAATTTAGCGACTTAAATTTTTGAGATATTAAATGACGACAAAAACAGAAACAAAACAGTTTCAATATGAAATACAAAGCTATCAGGAGGACTGTGTTACAAACATTACCAGTCTTTTTGAAAGCCTTCGCCAAAAAGTGAATTTTAGTGAGGTGCTAACGGCACACCACAAAAAGAACAAATACAATTTTCCAGTTCAAGACACTAAAAACATTGACATAATGATGGAAACGGGAACGGGTAAAACGTTCACGTTTATCAAAACCATTTTTGAACTGAGTAAACATTTCGGCTACAAAAAATTTATCGTTCTTATTCCGACAGTTCCAATCAGAGAGGGAACAAAAACAAACTTAGAGGACACCAAAGATTACTTTAAAAGCTTTTACGCCAACGAGAAAGAAAAGGAAATTGAAACCTTTGTTTACGAAGGTGGAAATATTTCAGCCGTAAGACAATTTATCGGCACTTCGCATTTATCGGTTTTGGTAATGACACCAAGTTCATTCAGCCACAAAGGCAATATCTTAAACCGACCATTAGAAAAAGACATTAACACACCTGAATTATTTGTAAATAATCAGGAACCGCCAAAATCATATTTGGAATGTTTGAAACGTCTAAATCCAATTGTGATAATGGACGAACCTCACCGCTTTGAGGGCAACGCTTTTAAAACTTATTTTGAAGGTTTTGAGAATTACTTTTTGCGTTTTGGTGCTACATTCCCAAAGAAGAAAGACAGTTTGCCTTTATCAAACGTGGCGTATGTATTAGACAGCATTTCTTCTTTCCGACAAAGTTTGGTAAAGAAAATTGTGGTTTATACGCAAGACGTAGTTGAGAACACAGATACACTCATTGGCATTGAAAAAGTTGGAACAGTTAATAAAGCCTTTGTAAGTACTTTAACCAATGGAATTATAGCCAGACGGGAATTAGGCGTTGGGGCAGTTTTCAACGGTAAAAGCATTAAGAAAATAAATAAAGACACGATTGTTTTAGCGGACGACACCATTGAAAAAGTTGATTATTCTTTGTCGGACGAATCATTGCGGGCAATGATTAAAGAAACAATAAAAATTCATTTTGAGAAAGAAAAAGGTTTGTTTGAGCAAGGCGTAAAAGCACTCACTTTGTTTTTTATGGAAGCCGACACCAGTTTATTTCGTAGCGACAATCCAAAAATCAAAACCTTTTTTGAAGAAGAATACAAAAAGCAATACACCGAAATTGTAAGCAAACTTGACCAATCAAGCGACTATTATAAATTCTTGCAAAACGATTTTGACAGCGAAAATACTTTACAAGTTCACAAAGGATATTTTTCAGGCGACAAAGGAAATGCAGACGAAAAAGTAAAAGCAGGTGTTGACGAAATTCTGAAAGACAAAAAGAAATTGCTTTCGTTTGAAAGCCCTACACGTTTCATTTTCTCCATTTGGGCATTGCAAGAAGGTTGGGACAATCCAAATGTTTTCACAATCTGTAAACTTTCCAATCAGGGAAGCGAAATATCAAAATTGCAACAGATTGGAAGAGGTTTACGCATTTGCGTAAATCAAAACTTACAGCGGAACACACTTAAAAATCTGAATGACAACCAAGAAGCATTTTGGAAAATCAACAACCTTGATGTAGTTGTATCAAGCAAAGAACACGGTTTTGTAGAGGCAATTCAAAATGAAATTTTAAGCAACTCATTCTTGATTTCTGAAACATTTACAGAACAAGAACTCATTAAGACACTCAAAGAAAAATCAGGCTTTGATGATGATACGGTAGTTACTTTGGTTGATGATATTTTGAAAGATAAGAAAATGATTGTTCGCAAGGCAATTGTTGACGGACAAAAGATTTACGAAAAATCGCCTGAGTTTTCAGCTATTCTAAAAGAACAAAATTTGCCCGAAGAACAAGTGAAAGCCATTGAAAGCCTGTTTGCTACCGACACAAACACTTATGTTCAGAAAGCTGATAAGAAAAAAGAGAAAAAGAAAGTTTTCATTAAGGCAACGCACTTGCAAGAGTTTCAAAATCTTTGGAACGCTATCAATAAAAATGCTTTCTATGTTTTAGAAACGTTGACCACAGAACAGGAAAGCCAACTGATACAAAACATTAAAACGCAAATTGAAGCCGTAAACATTGAGGAAATTCTATTGCAAACCATTCGTGCAGAACTAAACGTGAACAAAATTGGCGAACAAGGAGCAATTACAGAAAAGCTGACCGACACGGTTTCATACAAAAGCAAAGTTGACTATTTAGAATTGGTTCGCACTTTATCAAACAATACCAAAACCCCTATTTCATTTGTTGTAAAGATTTTCAATGCTTTGAGTGATGATTTCAAAACCAAAATGCTCTGCAACAATCCTGAACAGGCACAAAGGGAAATTTCCGAAATAATCAACAAGAACTTAATTGCAATGCTCAAAGCAAACATTAAGTATGACGGAATTAACGGAACAGGTTTGCCAAATGTATTCAAAACCGAAAAAGGGAAAACCTATTTAGATACAGGAAGCGTAGGCAAATTTCAAAAAGAAATTTCAGGCGACTTCAGTTTAAAAGCCAAATGGGTATTTGAAGAAGTAATTGAATATGACAGTGATTTTGAATTGGAAATTGTGGAGCAAGACCCCGACATTGACAGCATTGAAATTTTCGGGAAACTTCCACGCCTAAAAATAAAAACGCCTTTGGGAGATTACAACCCCGATTTTTGCTATGCTATTAAAAGCACCGAAGGCAACAAAGTATTCCTTGTAGTAGAAGCCAAAGGCTATAAATCGTCAACAGCAATTCCAGTGGATGAAAAAGGAAAGATAGATTTTGCCAAAAAATATTTTGAGGCATTAGGCGAACACTATAAAGACCAAAACATTAAAATTTCATTTAAAGAACGTATCAATAAAACGCAATTGGCGGCATTGATAAACAACGCATAAGACAATGGCAGAACAAGATTTTATAAAAGCAGGATTTACGGTTGTTGGCACAGAAACCAACGAAAACAAATTGTTGAGTTTTCTGAAAGAGAACTACCCCAATGTGATCCGAGACACCGAAATAAATTTAGAAGAACTAAAAACCGTTTTGGGTTTGCCTATTGACGAAAAGGTAAACGGTTACGGTTTAAACTTTGTAGGCAGAAACTTTGCCAGGGCGAAATATGCTCAAAAGACAGAAAAGGAATTACGCCTGAATAATACATTAAGCAAGAATATTGACACAACAGAAAACTTAGTATTGAAAGGCGATAATTTAGACAGTCTAAAAATTCTAAAAAATCATTACAGCGGTCAAATCAAATGTATTTATATTGACCCCCCTTACAATACTACAAGCGATGAGTTTGTATATCCCGACAAATTCGACAAAGAAGAAGCGGAAGTTTTAGGCTTGGCAAATTTGAGTGAGAGCGATTTTGCAAGAATGGACTTTAGTTTTAAATCCAAAAAAAGTCACAACGGTTGGTTGGCTTTTATCTATCCTCGTCTTTTATTGGCAAGAGACTTATTAAGTAAAGACGGAGTAATTTTTATTAGCATTGATGATAATGAGCAAGCGAACTTGAAACTACTTTGTGATGATGTTTTTGGTGAGGAGAATTTTGTAAATCAAATAGCTGTTAAATCAAGCGAAACTTCTGGTGTGAAAATGTCTCATACGAAAGATAAACTACCCAAAATTAAAGAATATCTATTGGTTTACAGTAAAAACGATGTATTCTTCAATGCTATCAAAGTAAGTAAAACTGATGATGCAGAAAAATTTAGTAATTACGCAAAATACTACTCGAAGATAATTACAAATAAAGAGGAGAATCCTGAAAATTGGAATATTACTACAGTCAATGAATACATGAAAGACAATGGCCTGAATACTAATAGTGATGAGGATATTCTGAAATTTAAGTTAGAAAACTCTGATAGAATTATTTATCGAACAAATAATTCTGCATTATCTGATTTGACTTTTGAAACTAAAACTGCAAAAGTTATTTCTGCAACAGGGCTTGAATATATTTGGTGGGAAGGCAAACAAATGTTATTCCTTTCTGATTATACAGAAGAAAGTTTGTGTGACTTATGGACTGATATATCCACAATAAATCTGAACAAAGAAATGGCTGGGATGCCTGCATTTTTTAAAAATGGACAGAAACCGCTTGAATTAGTAAAAAGATGTGTGAGTTTAATTTGTAATCCAAACGATACTATCCTCGACTTTTTTGCAGGTTCAGGCACCACAGGCCACGCAGTAATGCAACTGAATGCAGAAGATGGAGGCAATCGTAAATTTATTTTGTGCCAAATAGATGAACCTATCAAAGCAGACAAACCAGCTTACAAGTTTTGCATTGAAAATAATTTGCCACCAGTTATTTCAAGTATAACAATAGAACGAATTAAAAGAGCAGGAGAAAAAATTGCTAAAGAAATTGAAGCGGAAAACAGCAAAACAGGAATGTTTGAGGAACACAAAAAGCAAGTTCCTGATATTGGTTTCAAAGTGTTTGACAGTGTAGAAGCCCCAAAACTGAAAGTAGATGACAATGGGCAAATTTCAATAACTGAAAATGAAACAGACGCTTTAAGTCGCATTTACAATATGATTTTCACCGTTGGTTTAGACGAGCCAACACAAGTTCCCGAAGAAGTGGTAAAAGATAGCATTTACAAAATCGGCAACCATTACTACATTACCAACAGCGAGAAAATTACAAGTGACGATTATTCAAACGCAATTAAAAACGGGAAAGTATTTATTGACGGTTGGACAGCCAGCCTAAACGGAACTTTGCAGAATTATAAAGAAGATGTGAAGATTGTGTTTTAGCAAAATTGAAGTAAAATGATAACTAAGCTAAATAACTTTACTCTTAAATCTTTTGTTGGCTATACAAATCCCAACGACTTACTTTTTCGTGCCAAAAACATTCTATTTGGATACAATGGTAAAGGGAAAAGTGCTATTGCTATTGGCATAAAAGATGAATTTCTAAAAGACACAACCAAAAAGCCTGAGAATCTTAGAATTTTCGATAGAGATTACATTTCAAATTCATTATTGCTTGAAAATTCGGATGGTAAAATTAAAGGCGTTGAGGCAAGTTTTGGTAAAGGTGGAGTTGATATAGAAAACAAGATTAAAGAACTTGAAAAGCTAATTATCAAAGAAGATGAAATTGGAAAACTTGACACAGGTATTGCCAAATTACGCAAAGAAATTAGAACTGAAATAGATAAAATTCACGATAGTCGAAAAGGCGAAGCTAACATTCAAAGAAAATCCAAAGATGAATCTGTTGAACGAGTAATTGAACTTTACAAAAAGGATTTTCAGGATGCTAAAAAAATAGAATCAGATGAAGAAAAACTGATAAAGATTAATGGTGACAATGCAATTGAGAAACAAATTGCACAGAATGAAAATTTGAGACCAATAAACTTATCTAAAATTCAAACAAATTTAATCGAAGAAGTAAAAGTAATATTCAAAGAAAAGTTTGGAGAAGATATTTCAATCCCAGAATATGAAGTTGTTCAATGGATTGAATCAGGTTTGAATCTTCACAAAGAGGGCGATAAATGCAAATTCTGTGAGGGTAAGTTAGATTTTTCAGATGTAAAATCGAAAATAACTCAATACAAAGAAAACAAAAGACATAAGGCAACTGAAAAGCTAAAGCAATTCAGAGAACAACTTCAAAGTCTTTTAGAGAGTATCAAAGCTATTGAAAAGGAATCTAAGACTTACACCATTAACATTGGCAATGAGATAGAGCAACATTTTACTGCAATTTCTGCAAAGAAAAACACTATTGAAACTCTTATAACTTCGTGTCAATCGAAAATTGATAGTATTGAAATTCAAGAAAATTTCGACTTTAAACTTTTAGCAGAAACTTTGAAAGAGCTTGAAGAATCAATATCAACTATCTTAAAAACCAAAAACGAACAATTATTAGAGTTAAGGAAGAAACTAATCAACCTGACTACTTTAGTAAAAGGTGCAATTGGCTTGGAAATACTAAAATCAACTACTATAAAAGTTAAACTACAAGAAGTTAAAGATAAGGAAATTGACCTCAAGGAAAAACGAGATAACAACAAGAAAAAGCAAGAAGAAATTCAAGATTTAAAACAACAGAAAAGTCTAACAAAAGATTTTGCTGATTTTGTTTCTCAAATTCTGAATGACATAAATATTTCATTAAAGGTTGAACTTGATACTGACAACAAAAATTACATTATCAAAAGCACCAACGAAAACGCTACTCTTACCATTAAAGATATTAGCGAAGGAGAAAAAAACCTTTTAGCATTGTTGTTTTTCTATTACGAACTTTTTGCAGACAACAAACAACAGAACGTAAAACCTGAAATTGAACTAATCATAGTTGACGACCCAATTTCAAGTATGGATGATTCAAATAAGTTTTACATTTTGGAACTTATTAAAAATCTTTTGGAACTCTCAAATCAACAAATTTTTGTATTGACTCATTCTTGGGATGACTATTGTAATCTTTCATACAATTTAGAAAACAAACAAGATGTTGCAACTTTTGAATTAAGGAAAACCAATGGTATAAGCAATTTGGTGAAATTAAGTAGTAAAGAAAAGCCATACAACTATTTATTCAAAGAGATTTATGATTTTTCAGAGAAAAGTGAAGAGGATATAAAAAATGAGTGTCAGATATATCACTATCCAAATGTAATGAGGCGAATTTTTGAAGAATGGTACAGTTTTAAAGTTGGGAAAAATGTAAAATTTACAAGTAACATTCAAAATCAAATTGCGAGTGTTTTTAATATTACAAGCAACAGCGAAAAAGCAAAACTTGGTGTATTGATTAAGGTTTGTAATATTCTCTCTCATTCAATAAATGGCTCAATGAATCCACAGGAAATTCATAAATCAGCAAAATATCTAATGAGACTTATTCAAGACAAAGACAAACTACATTTTGACAATATGAAGAATTAATCTGAAATGAAAGGACAAGCCAACGCATACAGCCACACACATTGCCAAACAGCTCAAGCCGTCCCTCAAGCCGAAGTTTGGCAAAGAGTGTGTCTGTCCGAACGCACGGCAGACAGAAACGAAGTTGCAAATTGAAAGATAAAAATGACAGAAAAACAGAACACCAGTGCACAACAAAGTGTAGCAGTAATAAGGGTTTCAGAGGGTATTTTAGCGTTCTGCCTCGCATTAAGTTTCGTGTAGGTTGATAGTGATGAAGCCCGTAATCCCTTACTACTGCTACACTCGACCGATGCTGCGAAATCCGCTTCGCTCCTTTCGCAGCATCGGCCCGGCGGCTTCCACCGCCCGATGCGCTCGTCCGCTACGCGGACTTCGCACATCAAGCGGTTTTGCACAATGCCTCCGCTTCCGAAGCCTTCGGCTTCAAGCTCCGGCACTGCGCAAAGCCGCCGGGCCGTTAGCTGCAAGCGTATTAAGACAACGACACAACAGAAAATGACCGTTAAACAGACAAGAAAAGAGTAAACCATTTTGACAGGTGACAAACAACATAAAGACCATATTTCAACAGGACATTTGAGCCGACACTCAAACCGACCCATTGTTTTTTATTTTTTTCCCACCGCACATTTTTTAAAACCATTTTTGAAAGACAGCCACCGCACAGCAAGCACATTTGCATTTTTGCCAACCCGCAAGCCTACCCAAAAAATGCAAAAGAGCTTGCTCTTGACTACGCACCCAAGCCCACCCACCACCCCCCCAGCGGACAAGTGGATTTATAGAGAAAAACGGGCAGACAACGGTATTAAATTTTAACTTTGACAATTGGAAAATTGAAGTAATAAATGACGACAAAAACGGAAACAAAACAGTTTCAATATGAAATACAAAGCTATCAGGAGGACTGTGTTACAAACATTATAAGTCTTTTTGAAAGCCTTCGCCAAAAAGTGAATTTTGGTGAGGTGCTGACAGCACACCACAAAAAGAACAAATACAATTTTCCAGTTCAAGACACCAAAAACATTGATATAATGATGGAAACGGGAACGGGTAAAACGTTCACGTTTATAAAAACCATTTTTGAACTGAGTAAGCATTTCGGCTACAAAAAGTTTATCGTTCTTATTCCAACAGTCCCGATCCGAGAAGGAACAAAAACAAACTTAGAGGACACCAAAGACTACTTTAAAAGTTTTTACGCCAACGAGAAAGAAAAGGAAATTGAAACCTTTGTTTACGAAGGTGGAAACATTTCAGCCGTTAGACAATTTATCGGGACATCTCATTTATCGGTTTTGGTAATGACACCAAGCTCATTCAGCCACAAAGACAATATCTTAAACCGACCTTTAGAAAAAGACATTAACACGCCTGAATTATTCGTAAACAATCAGGAACCACCAAAATCATATTTGGAATGTTTGAAACGACTAAATCCAATCGTGATAATGGACGAACCACACCGTTTTGAGGGTAACGCTTTTAAAACCTACTTTGACGGTTTTGAAAATTACTTTTTACGTTTCGGGGCAACATACCCAAAAAAGAAAGACAGTTTAGTTCTTTCCAACGTGGCGTATGTGTTGGACAGCATTTCTTCTTTCAGACAAAGTTTGGTAAAAAAGATTGTTGTTTATACGCAAGACGTAGTTGAGAACACTGATACACTCATTGGAATTGATAAAGTTGGAACAGTCAACAAAGCCATTGTAAGCACATTAACCAACGGAATTATTGCAAGACGAGAATTAGGTGTTGGTTCGGTTTTCAACGGAAAAAGCATAAAGAAAATAAACAAGGACACGATTGTTTTAGCAGATGAAACAATTGAAAAGGTTGACTATTCCTTATCAGATGAATCATTGCGGACAATGATTAAGGAAACAATCAAAATTCATTTTGAAAAGGAAAAAGGATTGTTTGAACAAGGTGTAAAAGCACTCACCTTGTTTTTTATGGAAAGCGACACCAGTTTATTTCGTGGCGACAATCCTAAAATAAAAAACATATTTGAAGAAGAATACAAAAAGCAATACAGCGAAATAGTTAGCAAGCTTGACCAAACAAGCGAGTATTTTAAATTCTTGCAAAACGACTTTGACAGCGACAATACTTTGCAAGTTCACAAAGGATATTTTTCAGGAGATAAAGGAAACGCAGACGAAAAAGTAAAAGCAGGAGTTGACGAAATTCTGAAAGACAAAAAGAAACTACTTTCTTTTGAAAGTCCAACACGTTTCATTTTCTCTATTTGGGCATTACAAGAAGGTTGGGACAACCCGAATGTGTTTACCATTTGCAAATTATCCAATCAAGGAAGTGAAATATCAAAACTGCAACAAATTGGGCGAGGTTTACGAATTTGCGTAAATCAAAACTTACAGCGTAATACGCTTAAAAATCTGAATGACGACCAGGAAGCGTTTTGGAAAATCAATAACCTTGATGTTGTAGTATCAAGCAAAGAACACGGCTTTGTTGAGGCAATTCAAAACGAAATTTTAAATAACTCATTCCTGATACCTGAAATATTCACTGAACAGGAACTCAAGAAAGTATTGAAAGAAAATGGAAATTTTGATGATGCTACTGTTCGTAAAGTATACCGAACAATGGAAGACAGTGAAATGATTATTTTCAAAGCTACTGTTGATGGCATTGATGTTTTTGAAAAATCTCCAGAGTTTGCAACTATTCTCAAAGAACAAAATTTGCCCGAAGAACAAGTAAAAGCAATTGAAAGCTTATTTGCGACTGATACAAACACTTATGTTCAGAAAGCCGAGAAGAAAAAAGAGAAAAAGAAAGTTTTCATAAAACCAACGCACCTACAAGAGTTTCAAAACCTATGGAATAGTATCAATAAAAATGCCTTTTATGTTTTAGAAACTTTGACTGAAGAACAAGAAAGTCAATTGATACAAAACATAAAAACACAGATTGAAGCCGTAAACATTGAAGAAATTTTATTGCAAACCATTCGTGCAGAACTGAACGTAAACAAAATTGGCGAACAAGGAGCAATTACAGAAAAGCTAACCGATACAGTTTCATACAAAAGCAAAGTAGATTATTTGGAATTGGTCCGCACTTTGTCCAACAACACCAAAACGCCTATTTCTTTTGTGGTAAAAGTTTTCAATGCTTTGAGTGATGATTTTAAAACCAAAATGCTTTGCAACAATCCTGAACAGGCTCAAAGAGAAATTTCCGAAATAATCAACAAGAACTTAATTGCAATGCTCAAAGCAAACATTAAGTATGACGGAATTAACGGAACAGGTTTGCCAAACGTATTCAAAACAGAAAAAGGCAAAACATACTTAGACACAGGAAGCGTTGGGAAATTCCAAAAGGAAATTGCAAACGACTTTTCTCTGAAAACAAAATGGGTATTTGAAGAAGTGATTGAATATGACAGTGATTTTGAATTGGAAATTGTGGAACAAGACCCCGATATGGACAGCATTGAAATTTTCGGCAAACTTCCACGCCTTAAAATCAAAACTCCTTTAGGCGATTACAACCCCGACTTTTGCTATGCTATCAAAAGCACCGAAGGCAACAAAATATTCCTTGTAGTAGAAGCCAAAGGCTATAAATCGTCAACAGCAATCCCGGTAGATGAAAAAGGGAAAATTGACTTTGCTAAAAAGTATTTTGAAGCCTTAGCAGAACACTACAAAGACCAAGACATAAAAATTTCATTTAAAGAACGAATCAATAAAACGCAATTGGCGGCATTGATAAACAACGCATAAGAAAATGGCAGAACAAGATTTTATAAAAGCAGGCTTTACGGTAGTTGGAACTGAAACCAACGAAAACAAGCTTTTGAGTTTTCTGAGAGAGAACTACCCGAATGTAATTAGAGACACTGAGATAAATATTGAAGAACTGAAAGCTGTTTTGGGCTTGCCCATTGACGAAAAAGTAAACGGCTACGGTTTGAACTTTGTCGGTAGAAACTTTGCAAGAGCAAAATATGCCCAAAAGACTGAAAAGGAATTACGCCTCAATAGCACGTTGAGCAAGAATATTGACACCACCGAAAATTTGGTTCTGAAAGGCGACAATCTCGACAGTTTGAAAATCCTCAAAAACCATTATAGCGGTCAAATAAAATGTATATACATAGACCCACCATATAATACGGATAAAGACGAGTTTGTTTACCCTGACAAGTTTGATAAAGAAGAAGCAGAAGTTTTGGGCTTGGCAAATTTGAGCGAAAGCGATTTTGCAAGAATGGATTTTAGCTTTAAAACTAAAAAGAGCCATAACGGATGGTTAGCTTTTATCTATCCACGTTTGTTGTTAGCAAGAGATTTATTAAAAAAAGACGGTGTTATTTTTATAAGTATAAATGACATTGAACAATCAAATCTTAGATTGCTTTGTGATGATGTTTTTGGAGAGGAAAATTTTATTGCTAATTTAATTTGGGCAAATAAAGAAGGCGGTGGCAGCTCAGATAGCAGTTATTTCAGGATTAAGCACGAATATATTTTATGTTACTCGAAACGAAAAGAAGATGTTGAAATTGTAGGTGCAGATATAAGCAATGAAGACAGGTATAAAGAAGAGGACAAGCATAAATCAGTAAGAGGACCATATTACCTGCAAAAATTAGGAATGGGTTCAATTCAGTATTCAGAAAGTTTAGATTATCCGATAGCTACACCTGATAACACAGTTGTTTATCCAAAAGATAATAATTCGGGCAAAAAAGCTTGTTGGCGTTGGTCGGAAACAAAGTTAAAATGGGGAATTGAAAATGATTTTGTTGTAATAAAGAAGGATAGCAAAGGGATTTGGACAGTCTATACTAAACAGTATTTAAATTGCGATAACGAAGGAAACTTGATAGATAGAACTCAAAGACCTTTTGGTGTTGTTGATTCCTTTTCAAGCACTCAAGCGAGTAAACTTCTTGATAATTTAGGTTTAGCCAATACATTCAGCTATTCCAAACCATTTGAGTTGATTAGCTATTTAATAGAAAGAGTAGTTAAACCACAAGATGATAGCATAATACTTGACTTCTTTGCAGGCTCAGGCACAACAGGTCACGCAGTAATGGAGTTAAATAAAGACGGTGGTAACAGACGTTACATTCTTTGTCAAATTGATGAGCCAATTGACCCAGCAAGGAAAAAAGAAGCGTATGACTTTTGTCTTGCTAACAACTTGGAACCAGTTATCTCAAGTATAACAATTGAACGGTTGAAAAGAGCAGGTGAGAAAATAGTTAAAGACGTTGAAACCGAAAACAGTAAAAACGAACTATTTGACGGGGACAAAAAACAAATTCCCGATATTGGCTTTAAAGTATTTGACAGCGTGGAAGCCCCAACTTTGAAAGTGGATGACAAAGGACAAATTTCAATAACTGAAAATGAAACGGATGCTTTAAGTCGTATTTACAATATGATTTTCACCGTTGGTTTAGACGAGCCAACACAAGTGCCCGAAGAAGTAGTGAAAGATTGCATTTATAAAATCGGCAACCATTATTACATAACCAACAGCGAGAAAATAACCAGTGATGATTATTCAAACGCTATTAAAAACGGCAAAGTATTTATAGACGGTTGGACAGCCAGCCTAAACGGAACATTGCAGAATTATAAAGAAGATGTGAAAATTGTGTTTTAAGCCCACGCTATTTGCAAGCACATTTGCAAACCGCACAAGCCGACACACAGACCAAAGTTTGCAAAAGAGCTTGCAAAGCCAACGCAGACAAAAAATGGTTTTAAAAAATTTTCCGACCCTTCAAAAAAAATAAAAAACGCAAAGCACAACCCGACAGACAAATGACTGAAAACTCAACAACGACAATGGTTTACAGACACGGTGGACAGGAACGCCAGCAGCTAACAGCGGTTTGGCGTAATGGCGGGTGCAGTGCTTCGTATGACAGTTTTGTGGTAGGTTCAAGTGCAGTTCTTCGATTGAACTTTTGTGCTAAAAATCCGCCACTACGCCAAGCCGCAAAACGTTATGAGCAATTTGAAGAAGACAATCAACGGTTAAAGACAACCACTTTATGGTAAAAGAGAAAAATGAACCGAAAACAGTCTGAAAAACAATTGTGGTTAACAGGAGAAAAATTTGACCCGAACACTCCTCAAAACAAAGTAGGGCATAATTTAATTCTTTACAAAAATGAAAAAAATGTTTTTTCTTATTGGAATTATTTCCATTTTTGCATTAATTTCGTCATGCGACAAAACGGACGTGCTAAATGCAGAAAAAAGACAAAGTGAGTCAACTCTAAAGTCTTCTGACGAAGTTGATCCTACTGCAACGCTTGAATTGAAAATTTCTGTATCTAGTTCCGTGGTTGCATTAATAAGTTCAAACAAATCAAGAGGTCCTATCGCTACATTGTGGAGGAAAAACAGCAATTGCAAAAAAATGGGCATTTGTAAATGGTTTCCCAAAAACACTAATGTTATAGATAGCAGAACGTTTGAGGGTCGTGAATTAGTAACACCTATAGTCTATAATGCCTCAACTGGAGTGATCGAACCTATTATTTTAGAATTTACGTCATCACCTGTCTTTTTATCGCAAGAGGATATTAAATTCTATGTTGACGAAGATTTTGAGATTGAAGTAACTTCTGAAATGAATTTGCCATTCCAGAAAGTTGTTATTCCAGAAGGCGTTATTGAGTATAATTCTGCAATTGGCCAGTATGGGGGTTATATCCTCCAAATTGTCGGTCGAAATTAATCAATAATTAAAACTGAATCCAGAGTAGAATAATATTCTACTCTGGATATTTTTAAATTGATCTTATCATGTCGAGAATTTTAATTATTGCTTTGGTGTTACTATGCTCTTGCTCTATAACTGACCCATACTATTTAAATTTAAATAGTGAACGCCAAATTGAATTCACAATTAGTAAAATTGACACCAACAATGAATTTAGGAATACAAATATATTTGACATCTATTCAATTAACAGTTCTGAATTATACTATCTATTAAACAGTAATTCAAACAAATATAAACTTCTAATATTTTTTACTAATTGGTGTCCAAACAGTTCTGAAAGTGTACCAGTATTATTAAATGATCTGAGTAAAATTGATGAATTGGATATAATCCTGGTTTCGCCAGATGATTGGGTTAGGAAGAAAAATTATTTGGGATACATTAATAAATATCTTTTAAATTATAATATATATCTTTTAGATGTTTATTCATATGGGGAGAAACGAAACCCTCATTACAGAATGAGAAAATTTATTAATGAATTTTGCTCGGATTGCAATGATATTGGAGGTTTTCCCAGTTTTATTTTATATGATCAATACAATTTCATAATTTTTAAGCATACTGGGGAAATAGACACCAATGTAATTACATCAATTATGAAGAAATAAAAATGCTCATAACAAAAGCTAAATGCAATCGGGCATATAGTGCTGATATGAAGCGTATTGCACTTAATAAGCATCCTGATCTATTGAATGTTAATTGCTTTGAAATGCCCGCCTGCACTTAGCTTCGACCGTTATGGGCAAGTTAAGAAAACGACACAACGGAATGATACAGTCAAGAGAACCACCTGATTTTTAATATATTCGAACAAGTATTAATATTGACAAAATGTATGAAAATGTGGAGACCAGCGACCACTCAAAAAAACGGGGCGGAACTGAAAAGCCACACGAGTAGGAAAACAAAATGGAGTTACAATGAAAAAATATTTAGCGTTACTTTTATTTGCATTAATCACGACTGTGTCATTTGGACAAAGTAATTATCAAGATGTTGTTTACCTTAAAAACGGAAGCATTATTCGGGGAGTGATTATTGAACAAGTTCCAAACAAATCAATTAAAATTGAGACAGCCGACAGAAATGTTTTCGTTTATCAAATGGAGGAAATTGAAAAAATTACTAAAGAGACATTTGATAGCAAAAAGGCTGATTTTAATAGTAGTTCAGATAGGAGAAAAGGATTTATTGGTTTATCCTTAGGTGCTTCGATTCCTGTTGGTGATTTTGCAGATAAATCGGATGGCTTGGCTAAAACAGGCATCCAATTGAATTTGATTAATTTTGGCTATCTATTTTCAGAAAATTTTGGAATTACAGCTACGTGGTTTGGGGCAGCAAACCCATTAGATGCGGATGGATATGACCCTTGGTCTTATGGTGGAATAATGGCAGGTCCACTATTGTCATTTCCTCTATCTCAAAAAGTTGAATGGGACTTTAGACCAATGATAGGTTATTCTGTGACTACTCTTCCAGATATTGGTTATGGCACAGAGCAAGCATCATCTTTTGCATTAAATATTGGTACAGTATTCAGAGTAAATGTAGGCAGTACAATGGCACTTTTATTAAGTGCAGACTATTTCTCGACAAAACCCGAATTTAAAGATTATGGTTTTGAACAAAGTATTGGTACTATATCTTTAGGCTTTGGAGTTGCATACCGACTAAAATAACCAGCCCATAACATCATGTATAAAACATTGGGGGTCATGTGGTTAAGTCAAGCGTTCTGCCCCGCATCGGCGTTTGTGTCAGCGGATAAGAACCAAGCCCGCAATCCCCAACGTTTCATACATGTAACCGTTAGCCACCATTTAAAAAAGACAGAGCAATGAACAGATTTTTAATTTTAACAGTTTTAATTTTCGGTTTCGGTCAATTGAAATCACAGACAATAGAAATCGGACAAGACGCAAAAGAAGTTAAACAAATTATCGAATGGTCGACAAGACAGAGAACGGGATTTGATAGTTACGGTAATTCTTTGGGTAACAATGTTACTTGGGATGTAAACTATTACAATGGACAAATAACAGAAGTGATACAATGTTGGGCAAATCAATTCTTGATTGATTTTAGAATGTCTGCAAACTTTTGTAAGTATTATATGATGGAATATGGCAAATTAGCCTATGTTCTGACACAATATGAAGATGTCTCATTAGAGAAGTTGAAAACTTCATATGACAATTCATACGGGAATATGAAAATTGGCGATTACTATTTTTCAGACGACTATAAAAATTACACAAAACTTTATTTAGCCAAAAACGGCTATGCAACAGCCGAATGGCGTGAAACAGACACGGATTTATTACCGAGCAATATTAAAAATTCAATACAAGCAAAGATTAAACAAAAGGAAGATGAAGAGTATCAAAAAGAATTAGCTCGGCAAAAAGAACTTGAAAAACAAAAGGAAATCAAGTCAAAAACCTATGATTTAAAGGAATATAATGTGTCACTATATAATGAAACACTAGAAGAAATTAAAACTTCAATAGCTAATTATTTTCAAAAATCTTCTTCAAGTTATTATAGTTCAAGCAATGTACCTTCATTTACTGAACTTGCAAACGGAAATGAGAAAAAATATCGCTTTACTAATACATACACTGCATATTACAAACTTGAAGACCACAGTCGAGCAAGTGAAGATTATGGTTATGTTATAGTTGCTGGTTCTTACGATGTAAGACAAAGTAAAGAAATTAAACTTGTTTCCGGTACAGATAATTCTTGCAGTCTTTTTAATTCTATCTCGATACAAATTCCAACTATTGAAATTCAAGGCTACGAAGTAATGACTGAAGCGACTTTTCCCAATATAAAAGTTGACTATGCCAAGGGAGTAACAATCGTAAAGATAAAATCAGGTGAAGTTGAATTTAAATCTTTTCTGCCTGACGAAGACATTCAAGAAAAATTGAAAGAAAAGTTAAAAAGTGAGCCAAAAGGAAAGTATATCGTGCAATATGAAGTTGGAAATATTGCAGGTAAAGAATTTGTAAACACAGAATTAGAGAAGAAAACCACTAAAGTCGGAGCAGGCTGGTTGCTTCTAGGTTTATTAGCATTAGCAGCATTCTTATGATAGAAAAAGAATTACCAGATAGCGACTTGAAAACACTAATTGAGAGTGCTTATCAAAAGTTAGAAAAAACGGAAGAAATTGACAGTAAAATTTCTACCGAGAAATCTAATACTTTGAATTGGATACTCGCCTTGACAACTCTATTTGTTGGTATTGGTATTCAAAATTTCAAATCAATTACAACATTGTGTTTTAAAGAAGAACTATTTTTTGCAGAGAAAATAATCTTTGCTTTTTCTGTCATAATGTTGATTGCGTACAAAATAGCAAACACAAATTACGAGAAACAAAAAAAATCCTTTTTGGCAAACTTGCACACTCATAAGTTAGAACTACTTTTTGACCTGAAAACCAAACTAAAACCAAAACTTACAAACGAGCAGACTTTTATTCCTTCATTTATAAATCGTTTCAGAGATGGAGAATTTATTCCTGACTACGACAAAGAAAGAAAAAAAGCATTTAAGACAATTGACCGAAAAGTAAGTAATTTTGGAAAACTGTTAAAATTAATCTATACGGTGACAATGACAGCATTTATAATAAATCTGACAATAACTATAATACTGATAATGAATATAAACGGTGGCTAACAAGCGGTATAAAACATTGGGGTTTAAGTGGTTATGTGAATATTCTACCACGCATCAAGTTCGGTGTAACTTGACAGGAAAGTAGCCCGCAATCCCCAACGATTTCATACCGCCAGCCGATGCTGCGAAATCCGCTTCGCTCCTTTCGCAGCATCGGCCCGGCGGCTTCCACCGCCCGATGCGCTCGTCCGCTACGCGGACTTCGCACATCAAGCGGTTTTACGCAATGCCTCCGCTTCCGAAGCCTTCGGCTTCAAGCTCCGGCACTGCGCAAAGCCGCCGGGCCGTTACAAGCAAGCCGAGAAAAAAGACAACGACAGAATGAAAGGAAAATTTTTGCTGCATAAAGACAAAGAAGAAAGATGATAAATACCGACACACTTTCAGGCACATTTGGCTTTGCCCGACACAAAAGCCAACGCTTTGCAAAGCCAAAAGAGCCTTCATTTTGCCGACACACCAAAAACACAGTATAATATTAATGAACCCTCAATTTTTTTCAGTATTTTTGCATGATTATGAATGATATTTTTAACACAGAATCTATTATAAATGAGGCATTTGGAAACAAGGTTGAGCTTTTCCCAAGTGTTAATGAATTATTTGAATTAGAATTAGCTCATCTGGAGTATAAGAGCTTATCAGGCGAAGAACTCTTAGAAAGAACTGCTTATATAAAGGCAGTTGACAATAAGTTCTCAAAGCATTACTTATTATATTCAAATAATTCAGAAAAAATTCATGCTGACAGGTCATCAGCAACACAGGCATATTTTGAAGAAGGTCAATTTTCTACAGGATATGCCACTCATGGTTTATTCCCTTATCGAGGAAAATTTCATCCACAATTAATTAAAGGGTTAATAAATATTTTAAACATACAAAAAGGTGAAACTATTTTAGACCCAATGGCTGGCAGTGGTACAACAAATGTAGAAGCAGCATTAATGGGTATAAATTCCAATGCAATTGATGTTAGTCCTTTTTGCCAATTAATGATTAAAACAAAGTATGAAGCACTAACTATTGACCTGAAATTATTAGAACAAACAAAAATTGAAAACAAGAAATTGTTCGATTTTTTCAAGCAAGGAGATGTTTTGAAGAAAATAACTAAGATTGGCGATGATAATAAAATTAAAATATATAACCTTGCATTTTTAGCATTTTTAGATGCCTTGGGTTACTCAAAAAGAGTTGTAAAATCAAACCATGAACAATTATTTGATAAGGTTTTACCAAGATATATTGAAACTGTAAAATCATTTTTATCTAACAAGTATTTTGACCAGAATAAAATAGGCAACTTGAATGTTTTATCTGATTCGGATGCTTTGAATATCAAGATTGAAAGCAATTCCGTTGATTGTGTGATAACTTCTCCTCCATATTCATTTGCAATTGATTATGTTGAGAATGACAAAGACCAATTAGAATTTTTAGGTTATGAAACGACCGAATTAAAAAACAGACTAATTGGTCTTAAAGGAAAAACAAAAAATCAAAAACTCGAAAACTATTTTGCTGACATGGATTTATTTTGTTTGCAAGTTTCTAAGGTTTTGAAAAAAGGAAAATATTTTGTTTTGATAATTGGTTCAAATACCAATCAAACTGGTGGAATCAGACTGGAAGAAACGGTAATAAATTCAGCAAAGAAATATGACATGCCGTTAGTCAAAAGTATTTTGAAACCTATCAAAGGCATGAGAAACACAATGAAAGAAGAATATGTACTAATTTTTGAAAAACAATAATATGGCAAAAAGCGTTGACGATAAGTTTTTAACTGTAATCCAGAAAAACACATTTTATTTTTTCAACTCAAAGTTTGAAGAAAATTACGAAGGATATATCAATTCACTCAAAGAGACTCTCTTAATCGTTAAAAACAAAGTAGAAACAGAAGGTTTAAAGAAAGAAATTTTTGAATGGCTGTTAACTGAAAAGGAGAATGGATTAAGAGCATTATTGGCTTTAACAGGTTTTTCAAATGAATACTTAAAGCGGTTGACAACTATTATCCGAATAGTTGATAATCCTGAACTAAACAGCCTCGTTTTTAAAGAAAAATGGTACAATGAAACAAGTCCTGATAATATTCAAGAGTGGTCTGATAGCACAATTTTAAAGCATATCCAGAAAAATGAATATTTTAGGAAAGGTCTTGTTAATATTTTCTTTGAAGGTGCATCAATACCTTTTTTGGCGAATACAATCCCACTTTTTGAATTAAAAAAGTTAAGCATTTCCAAGTTAAAGTTTGAAATACCTGAACTAATTGACACTCTCATTCGCTATAAGGAAAAAGGTAGTTATTCTGGTATGAAAGGAAACAACCCAGAAACTGTCGTTGCTGCAATATTGGACAAGCTTGGTATTGCATTTGAAACGGGTGATTTAAGTGAACTTATAACAAATGCTCCTGACAATAAGAGAACCATGGATTTTATAATTCCGAACAAAAAGAATCCAATGATAATTGCGGAAAGTTCTTTTCTTGCAACAACATCGTCTGGACAAGGAGATAAATCTAAAACCGAGATTTCTATTGATACACTTATTAAAGAACACTATCCGAAAGCAAGATTTATAGGTTTTGTTGACGGTATTGGTTGGTATGTGCGTAAGGGCGACCTTAAAAGAATGGTTACTGCCTATGAAGATGTATTTACTTTTCATACTGACGAAATGAAAAGATTTGAACAATTATTAATCGAAACTTTCAAAAAATGATAGACAAATACACAAATAAAATCTTACAAGGAGACTGTTTGGAATTATTCAAAAATATACCGGATAATTCTGTTGATGTTACTTTTGCTGACCCCCCATTTAATTTAAAAAAGAACTACACAAGTTATGGAGATAGCCTTGAATTTCAAGAGTATCTAGATTGGTGCGAAAAGTGGATTTCGGAAATGGTCAGAGTAACAAAACCTACAGGTTCTATTTTTTTACATAACATACCTAAATGGTTAACTTACTATGCAACTTATTTAAACAAATTTGCAAATTTCAAACATTGGATATCTTGGGATGCTCCAACTGCACCTATGGGAAAATCATTACAGCCTTCACATTATGGGATTCTATTTTACACAAAAGAAGCTAAAGGAGCAAAAATCTATGAATTAAGACATCCACATAAACGAGATAGAAAACAAGGTTATTTATTGAAAGATTACGGTGGAAAAAAAGACAAGCTACATCCATTTGGACCTTTGGTTTCTGATGTTTGGACAGATATTCATAGAATAAAACATAATACAAAAAGAGACCCGCATCCTTGTCAGTTGCCTATTCATTTGATGGATAGATTAATTCTAATGACCACTGATGAAAATGATATTATACTTGACCCATTCTCTGGTACAGGTACGACAGCTATCGCAGCGAAACGGCTTGGAAGAAAATATATCGGTTTTGAATTAGATAAAAAATATGTTGAAATATCTCAACAGAAGCTTGAAAGGACAGAACCAAATTACAAATTAGGAGAAAGTTGGGTTAGCTTCTATCTCAAAGACATTGTTACAATTAAAAATAATGATTGGAATAATCTTGCAAAATACTTTTTAATTCCAAATCCATTAAGAAATATTGATTTTGAACGAGCTAAATTAATTGACAAAAAATTATTACCAATAGAGCCTGATGTTTTGAAAGATGACCCTGAAATTAAAACAACAGAATGTAAATCAAAATTGAACGGAAATAGAATTATTGAAATTGAAGAATTGAATCCTACGCTAAGTCAAGCACATTTGCAGGTCGCACATTCCACCCTAAAACCAAAACCTGCAAAAGAGCTTGCCTTTTCAAGCACACAGAAAGAAATATATGCAGCAAAAAAATGAAGACAAGAACGGCCAGCTTGTAACATGCGGTATATTTTATTGCCGAGTTAGTGCTAATTTGAAAGGTTGTGGCTCGCTTCAAACTTCATCGTGGCTTGACTGTGACGTGCTCCGAAATCGGCAACAAAAACATACCGCTATCCGTTATGGGCTATTATAAGTACGACATTCTGGTCATTACTGGGCTGACCACCCAAAGTCGAAAATGTGAAAGCGAAAAACGACATTAAAAATAAAGTAGCCGAGCAAAAAAAGCTGAAAATCGAAAGAGTAAGCAGTATTTTACAACATTCTAAATTTTAAAATCATGGAAAAAAAATTGTTTAGTATTGTTGGATTTTTAATAATTGCAACAATAGCATCAATTGTTTTGTTTTCAGGCGGTTGTTCGAAAGAGAACAAATCATCCACTGAAGCAGAAGTAATTCAGGATATTTCGTCCTTAAAAGCAGAAAATGCAAATTCTGCCACGATTCAAATAGAATGTGCTGGTACTTGTGAAAACAATGAAATTTGCGGGGCTCGCTGGAATATTCCCTCAGGCATAATTGAATGTACTTGTAGTGGTTGTGTGATGTCGATTACAAAAGACAATCCTTCTGATAGAAGTACTGCATCTAGATCAGATATGGAAAAAATTGCTGCACACTTTGTTGACTATCTTTATAGAGAACATGGCACGCAAAATTACTTAATCACAAACTACAAACAGACATTCTATGACCTGGCGGAGTACATTGAGATTAATTATATTTTGAATGACGATCCGTCAGAAATTTTCAGCTTAACTTTTCTATCAAAATTTGAATCAACTGATTTAAAGGCACCTCCTCATACAGTCTTGGTTGATTGCCATGGCTCATGTGATACATCGGCTGAAAAATGTGTTGAAGTTTATAACACTAATACTGGTGAAGTTTATTGTAAATGTCAAAGTGATAATTGCAAAATGAAAATCGAAGAAGTGAAATAAACTACTGATAATCAACAAATAACAGCCCATAACAAAAGCTAAATGCAAGCGGGCAGAAAGTGCTGAATTGAAGCATATAACATCAAATAAACATTGTGCTTTTTTGAATGTTCAGTGCTTTGAAATGCCCGCCTGCACTTAGCTTCGGCCGATGCTGCGAAATCCGCTTCGCTCCTTTCGCAGCATCGGCCCGGCGGCTTCCACCGCCCGATGCGCTCGTCCGCTACGCGGCCTTCGCACATCAAGCGGTTTTGCACAATGCCTCCGCTTCCGAAGCCTTCGGCTTCAAGCTCCGGCACTGCGCAAAGCCGCCGGGCCGGTATAGTGCATGCGGGTTTCAGTGGTATGCGAGCGTTTGTGGCTCGTAAAAAAAAGTCGGTGTAGCCTGATAAGTAATCGCTTCGTATTCCCGCACGACACCATACCATAAACCGTTGTGCCCAATATTAGAAAACACTTACAAACATGATAAACAGATTATTAATATTTGGATTATTAATTGTTTTGCTGATAATGACAAGTTGTATTGTTTATCATCCTCAGGCAATTGATATACCATTGATTAGTGAAAAAAATGATTTAAGAATTGACGCAGGGATTTCGATTGTTCCATCAGCCCATGCGACTGTTTCATACGGATTGACTGACAAAATAGCTTTACAGGCATTTGGAAGTTTAGGGTCTGATGAAAGATATTATTTTCAAGGAGCAGCCGGGATTTTTAGAAAATATGATAACCAAAAAGTTATAGAATTATACGGCGGATTTGGTTACGGATACGGCAGTGCATATAGAGACGCAAATCCAGGTGATTTGTACGGTGATTATCAACAGTATTTTTTACAAGTTAATTACGGAAAAATTGATTGCAAATTTGCAAATATGGACTATGGATTTGGAATTAAAGCAGGCTTACTTCATTCTAACTTGACTGATTATAATTATTATGATTTCTATTCGGAGACAGGCCCATTTACAACCTACGTTGATAATAGCTTATTGATAGAGCCAAATATGTTTTTAAGATTAGGTGGAGAGAAATTAAAATTCAATATTAAATTAGGTAGTTGCTGGATTAATAAATTTACACATACGGATCAAGGATTACCATATAGTTTTATAAATTTGGGATTAGGACTAAATTACAGATTTTGAATAAAATACTGGGCACAACACATGATGCTGCGAAATCCGCTTCGCTCCTTTCGCAGCATCGGCCCGGCGGCTTCCACCGCCCGATGCGCTCGTCCGCTACGCGGCCTTCGCACATCAAGCGGTTTTGCACAATGCCTCCGCTTCCGAAGCCTTCGGCTTCAAGCTCCGGCACTGCGCAAAGCCGCCGGGCCGTTATGCACAAGGCTAAAATGACAGACACCTAAACAAATTTAGATTGACAAACTCGAACCTAACATATGAACGTAGATTAATTGCTTTCATAGACATTCTTGGCTTCAAGGACATTGTAAAGCAATCCGAGACGGACTTTACTAAAATAGAGTTGATTTATTCTGTTCTTGAATATTTAAAGGATTGGGAAAAGACAGAAAAGTGGGACTTGAAATTTTTGGAAATTGAAGAAGACGCACAGAAAAAAGGAGTAAGCAATTTTGACTTGCGTGGTAAGACCAATACAACTTCATTCTCTGATAGCATTGTTGTTTCGGTTCAGGTTGACAATAACGTAAATGAGATGGTTTCAACTTTAATTGTTAATCTCGCCTATATCGGAACTGTGCTTCTAGAAAAGGGAATTTTATTTCGTGGTGGTTTGACAATTGGAAATTTAATTCACATTGATAACGGCACTGTATTCGGACAAGGATTAATTGATGCATATATGCTCGAAACAAGAAGTGCAAAATTCCCGAGAATTATTCTTTCAGACAAACTATTAAAAGAATTAAATTATCCGTTAGAAACAAAAAGTAACAGATACCCATATCACCAATATTTAGACAGATTTGATGACGGATGTGTAGGATTTCATCAATTAATTTACTATCAAGTAATCGAAAGTTGGACAGAAATGACACCACAGTTATTAACCGAGTCATTAAGAAAAGTCCGTAAAGTCATTGTAAATGGACTTGATTCAAGTTTTGAGAAACCTGAAGTATTTGAGAAATATACTTGGCTCAAAGACCAATATAACAAATTGATAATTCTTAGTGATTATGATTTTGAAACCAAAACAGAAGAGCATATAAAACAAAAAATCAGAGAACTGAATGATGGGATTGTAGGTAATAATATTCACTACGCTTATACCGACAATTTTTATGAAAACCGTAGAAATGACAAAAACAGAAAATAGCCCAGTGCATAACATCGTATTGGCAATAGGCGGGCTGAACAGCTTCGTATCAACGGAAGTGCATAGTTCAACTTCTGTTCTTCGTATCATCGTTAGTGCTAAAATCCCGCCCATCGCCAATACGTAAACCGATGCTGCGAAATCCGCTTCGCTCCTTTCGCAGCATCGGCCCGGCGGCTTCCACCGCCCGATGCGCTCGTCCGCTACGCGGACTTCGCACATCAAGCGGTTTTACGCAATGCCTCCGCTTCCGAAGCCTTCGGCTTCAAGCTCCGGCACTGCGCAAAGCCGCCGGGCCGTTATGGTCAAGTTTAAAAAACGATACTACGGTCAAATCACGGGCTGACTACCCAATGTGACAAAAAACAGTATAATTTAACTTCATAAGTGGAGTCCAGAACCCACTCAAAAAAACGGGGCGTAACCGAAAAGCCATACGAGTAGAAAACTTAAAAAGGAAAAAATATGAATTGGTATTTAGCAGTATTAAAAAATTACGCTGGATTCAGCGGAAGAGCAAGAAGAAAAGAATATTGGATGTTCGTATTATTCAATGTGATTTTTGCTATTGTAGCAATGATTTTGGATAATGTTCTTGGAATTGCAATTGAAGGGGTTGGCTATGGTCCACTATATGGACTTTATTTGTTAGCAATGATTATTCCAAGTTTAGCAGTTGCAGTAAGAAGACTTCACGATGTTGGAAAAAGCGGTTGGATGATTTTGATTTCCTTAATTCCAATAATTGGAGCAATTTGGCTATTAGTTTTAATGGTGACAGACGGTAATCCCGGAGAAAATCAATACGGACCTAATCCAAAAGAAGTGACAGTCTGAAACAAAGAAAACCAGCCCAAGTCCAATGAAGTTTTTAAACAACACACAGAAATATTAAAGATAATTTCCGGAATAGAATATAATCACTGAAAATTATTAAAATTAAAATTGCTGTTTTTTTACAATTTTAAGAAAGGCAACTTATTTTTCTTTGCAAATTAAAAATTTAAAAATTATCCTCAATATGAAAGCAAAAATAATATTTACAGTAATTAGCAGTTTTTTGATTTTTTTGTCATGCTCAAATAAACAAAAATCTGATAATCAGTCAGCAGTGAAACCATCTAATGATACCGCGATAACTGTTAAAAACGAAAACACTGTTACTCAAGATCAACAAAAGTATTTTGGTATTGAGTGTGGGTATGTAAAATATTCTACTTATACAGCAGGGCAGGAATTAATCAGAGAATGGTGGTTTGATGATTATGGTAATAAGCAATATGAAGAAAACTATTTGATAATTAATGGTGAAAAATCTGGAGACAAGACTTTAATTATAGATGGAATCCAGTACAAATGGAGGCTTGACGCAACAAGTGGAACAAAAATGAAACATTATCAGACAAAAACCGATTATGACCAGATTTCGCAGAAAGACATTGAACGATATGGGATTAAAAAGCATGGATTTGAAGAATTCATGGGTAAAAAATGCCTTAAAGTATCTACCGAAAAACCAAAATCAATTTCCTGGGTATGGGAAAATATTGTATTAAAATCAGAAACTGAAATAGCCGGACAAAAAGTGATTATGAAAGCTATGGAAATAAATAGCAACCAACCAGCAGGTTCATTATTTGAAATGCCTGCAGATGTTACTTTTGAGTAGCTGTATTATGAAAACCAACCTGCTAATATCCCTGCTCCTGAGTTTAGGAATATACTCATCCGGGCATGCACAAACAGTTCCATGCTCACTCAATAAAATTGAAGTGCCTCCAACCTTTCAACAAGCCGAAGGAGGAATTACAAGAGGCTCTTTTTATAGGAACAAGCATAAATATGAAGATGAAAGAAAATTACCTCCATCATTAATAGGCGTTGAACTTTACCTGCAATATCAAAGCACCAACATTTACTCATCAAACGAAACATTTGATATTGCAGGCAAAAAATACAAGGAGTTTTATTTAAACCTCTTTCAACCTGAAAAAATTAATAATTGGGGAGCTGTTACGCTCGACAACACGCGAGAGCAAGACTTAAGTTTGTTAAAACCCGGGGAGGTGTCAGGAGTAGTTGTTTATGAAGCAGATTTGACTTTTCAGTGGTTTTGCATGCCGGAAAATAACACCTTAAAAAGGTTCACAATCATGCTTGTTAACAACTATGAAGACAACATTCTCTATGTTACCGAAGAGTTTTATGTAACTGATCCCAATCCGGCCATGCCTCCTACCGGATACCTTAATTTTCCTGTTCTCCCACAATCCGAATTTCTTCCTGAAGAATCTTATTTACAGTATGCCTGCAATTCATCGATGGAGGCCGGTTTAATATCAGGGAATATGGTATTTGCATCAAATTTGAGTTTTGCCGAAACTGTTGATTGGTTTAAGAAACAAGGGGTAAAAGAACCCAAACTGCTAAAACAAGATATAAATTCAGGTTATTATGCATTTGAGTGCCCTGAAAATGAATATAGCTTTTTGAAAATTGAAAACATCAGTTCTAATGAAAACAGCACTCGGAAAGTATTAATTATTTATCCTATATACCGAGTAAAACTCTATCACAAAGTAATAATTAATGGTAAAATGTGATATCTGATTAAAAAAAGGGCTTATGAAAAAGAAATTATTAATCCTGGTTTTTATATTGACTTGCTTTATTTCGCATATTACAGCACAAATCAATTCCGGTATAGTTCAAGATTCTGAAGGGAACGAAATGTTGCCGGATCAGATTGGGAAAATTAAAGTTGAAACTTATTACGACGATACCTATTCAAAAACAATTCCTGAAAGCACATTGTCTCTATATGAGGATAAACTGGACAAATTAATCTCTGCTTTCAAGAATCAATATTTGTTCAATCCGCCAAAAGGTTTCGACGTTAATTTTAATAAAAGAATTGAAGAATGGGATAAAGAGTATATACCTGCCGGCTTTGCGATCGCTGATGAAAAGAAAATTGCGGCAAGCCTTGAGATAGCCTTAGCACCATATTTCAATATTAATGGGAAAGCTGTAACCGATTTTCATATTGCTTCAATTTTGTATATTTATATCAATAATCCTTACAACATAGCCGGAACACCTTTAATAGCTGACATTTACACTTGTCCGAAGGTGGTTGATGAATTTTATGATCATTCGTTTTACATTACCAATCGCAGAGAATTGACTATCATTAATTATACCGGCAAACCCCTTTTTATACCTGTTTCGCAGGAAGATTTTATCAACACTGTTATCGCTTACTGGGAATACAAAATTGATGAAGTAAATAAGGGACAGGGTGCTTTACAAGAAAATGAAGATGAGTTTTATAGTGATGAAGCAATAAAGCAACGTGATGAAGAATTTAATAAAGCCTACAACGAACTGCTTAAATACGATAAAAATGCTGCTGAAGAACTCAAAAAAAACTATAAAGAATTGGTATATCAATTGAATGATAAGCCAGAGAACACCTCAGATTTAACCATTTTCGAAAAAGAGCAAATTCGTTTGTTAAAAGGGGAATTGCAAAATATGTCACTTGATGAAAAAAAAAGGCAAGCTTACTATTATTCGGGAGCAATGGAAAAGTTCAATAATGTATCTGGATTACTTCCAAAAGAATACAACAATTTAGGTGATCCCCTTGTCAGAATTAACCCTGATTTGGTGCTGGATAATCCCAAAACTGTTCAATTGGTATCAATTCATTGGTATTTGTTAAATAAACAGGATTTTTCGGATAGTCCAAGGCAACAGAGTTATTCGAATGATGCAGGTTTACTTACTGATAATATTATTCTTGACTTGTATAAAGACAAAAATTTTTGGAAAAACATTTTTAGTATCTTACAACAAAAATAACCGGAGGACAAATTATGAAGAGCAAAGCTCAAATATCAATGATGTTTTTAATGCTGATATTTTTTCATCAATGGGGCAAAACAACAACCAGCCTACTATAAAAACAACTGAAGCAAAAATAATTATGCACTATAGCGCATTGGCAGGGGGAATAATTACCGACATTGGCGATGTAACTATTACTTCAAAAGGGATTTGCTGGAGCGATTCAAAATCACTTCCGGAAATAAGCGATAATAAAATTACCAGTTCTGCAGCCGGAAATAGTTACGCGTTGCATATCAATTGTTTAAAGCCTGGAACAACTTATTACATCCGGGCTTTTGCCACTAATAAAGCCAATACTATTTATGGAAACACAATCACCATTAAAACTCTGTCTGATGAAGATGGAACGGTATCGGATATTGAAGGAAATATTTATAAAACTGTAAAAATTGGTTCACAAACATGGTTTGTCGAAAATCTCAGAATTTCACATTATAATAATGGAGACAGCATAATATCTACTAACAATGAAATATATGAAGAAGTTAAGCCCCAATACCAGTGGCCGGCAAATGGAGATGAAGAACTCGTTGATAAATATGGAAGATTATACACCTGGTATGTTATAACAGACAAAAGGGATATTTGCCCTTGTGGATGGCATGTTCCTTCGCAAGAAGATTTTGCCGAATTGATTGAATATCTGGGTGGAGATGTTGAGCAAATAGGTGCATACTTAAAAGAAAGCGAAACAAAAAACTGGATGGCGCCCAATGTTGGGGCAACAAATTCAAGTGGTTTTACAGCGATTCCGGCTGGAGCCAGAGATTATACTTCTGCATTTGTATGGTTCGGTAAATCTGCTTCATTTTGGTCATCAACAGAAAATGATATAGATGATGCTTTTTTTTATAGTTTGGATCATCTTAATACAGAATTTGTAGAAGATGTTTACAGCCATAAAGCAGGTCATACTGTAAGATGTTATTAAAGATTAAATTACGTTGGGTAACACATGGTATAGTGCATGCGGGTTTCAGCGGTATACGAGCGTTTGTAGCTCGTAAAAAAAGTCGGTGTGTACTGATAGGAAATCGCCTCGTAATCCCGCACGACACCATACCATCAGACGATGCTGCGAAATCCGCTTCGCTCCTTTCGCAGCATCGGCCCGGCGGCTTCCACCGCCCGATGCGCTCGTCCGCTACGCGGACTTCGCACATCAAGCGGTTTTGCACAATGCCTCCGCTTCCGAAGCCTTCGGCTTCAAGCTCCGGCACTGCGCAAAGCCGCCGGGCCGTTACCTGCAACCGTAAAAAGACCAGACAATGAAAAGATATTTATCAATATTTACATTTATCGCTTTGACATTCCTATTTGGGCTGACAAGTTGTACTTCAATATTTACTGGACTTTACGGAATGAAAAAAACGAAGACAGTTGACGAAAAAACAATTGTTCGATTTACCAAAAGATATAACATTCCGACTTCTGACAGTTACGAACTTGATACAACTTATTTTTCTTATTTATTTTCACTTGACACGACTAAATTTAAATCACAAATAAAAAATCATTACCAACCATTACAAGCTCTTTACTATGACAATTCAGGACATTTGAAATCTTTTCAAGTGAACTGCTATGCGGGCGGCTTTCCAAACTTAAAATGGGGCAGAAATGAAATAATGACAACTTTTCCACCAAAGCAACAAGCTCCAATTGACAGTATTGTTCCTCTTGAAACACAACTAAAATATTTAAACCCACTTTCCCAGACCTCAAAAATTTCAATTGACAATTATGACTACATTGTAATTGTTTATTGGAATAGATTTATGGGTAGACAAAGTAAGAGACTTATTCGTTTTGTTCAAGACAACAGTAAACTTGAAACAGAAAAAAAAGTAAAAATAATATATGCTAATACTGACAACATTTTTGCAAGACAATAAAAGAACGGCAGCAGGTAACAGCCAGTTTGCCGCAATGGCGGGTAAACGGCTTCGATTGAACGTTTTCAGTAAATTGAAAGTTCGTTCTTCGGTTGAAACTTATCGATAAAAATCCGCCACAAACGCCAAGCCGCCGGGCCGATGCTGCGAAAGGAGCGAAGCGGATTTCGCAGCATCGGCCCGGCGGCTTCCACCGCCCGATGCGCTCGTCCGCTACGCGGACTTCGCACATCAAGCGGTTTTACGCAATGCCTCCGCTTCCGAAGCCTTCGGCTTCAAGCTCCGGCACTGAGCAAAGCCGCCGGGCCGTTACCTGCAACGAAATAAAACAGATTTAAAATAGATGATAAGGATAATAAGTTGGAATTTATCTTATATTGGAGAACCAATGAAAAAAATGGAGACTCTTCAATCTATTATCTCAAAAACCATTAACTCTCAACCTTATGTAATCTGTTTACAGGAAGTGACTGAAAAGACCTATTCCTTTTTCTCGAAAGCTAAAGAATTTAATAATCATATTTTCTCTTTAAATCTAAGAGAACCAGGAATAACAGAAGGTCAAAATCGGAAATTGGGATGTATGATAATAATTTCTGAAGAACTAAGATTCGATAATTCATTTCTGATCAACCGTTCTCTTTTTCCGGAACGCGCTTTAGTTGCAGAAATTACTTATAAAGAAAAGCCATTTCAAGTTATTTGCTTCCATTCTTTAACGGGAGTCGGGTACAAAAAAGCCAAATCAGCAAACTTCGCAACGATTGCGGATTATTTAAATTCAAGAAAAGGAAAACCAACCGTCTTATGTTGCGATTTGAACGAACCTAAGATAGACCATATCGATTTGAAGAGAAACGTTTACTTTAATCAAGGCGGAGATAACGGCAAATATGCAGAACTAATACTAAATCCAAACAAAATCCACGATTTAAGAGATTCGTTTAGACTTTGGCTTGAGAAAAACGAACAAGAATTTATCAAAGTAAAGCAAAGACAAGAATCATCTGAGGAACTTGAATATTCCCCTTTAGTCTTATCTCATAAGGTAAGAAAAGCCTATTCCAAACGATACGATTATATATTGGTCTCACCTGACTTTAGAGTCAAATCGATTAATTACGATTATAACACTGGCATCGATGGCGGAAGTGATCACGCTATTTTAATAGGAGATTATGAACTTAACTAATAGATACGCAGCAGGTAACAGCCAGTTTGCCACAATGGCGGGTGAACAGCTTCGATTGAACGTTTTCGGTAAATTGAAAGTTCGTTCTTCGATTGAGGTTTATCGCTTAAAAACCGCCACTGCGGCAAGCTGGTCAGACGATGCTGCGAAATCCGCTTCGCTCCTTTCGCAGCATCGGCCCGGCGGCTTCCACCGCCCGATGCGCTCGTCCGCTACGCGGACTTCGCACATCAAGCGGTTTTGCACAATGCCTCCGCTTCCGAAGCCTTCGGCTTCAAGCTCCGGCACTGCGCAAAGCCGCCGGGCCGTTAACTGCAAGCCGTCAGAAAAACCAAAAAGCAAGCATTTACTCTAGAAATTACTTTCGTTTATTCCTTACATAAGCTAAAATACACTTAGATTTTACACTAAAAAACAGTATAAACCGAAAATTAATTCTATTTTAGCCATTAAATTATTCTCGAGTGAATCGGATTAAGGAAGTATTAAAAGAAAAAGGAATTACACAAACCTGGCTTGCTCAAAAGTTGGGCAAAAGCTACAATATCGTCAACGGTTATGTACAGAACCGCCAGCAGCCCAGTCTGGAAACACTCTATAAAATTGCGGAAATACTGGATGTAAGTGTGAAGGATTTGCTTGTAGAACAGAATCATAAAAATTGAAGATGAGTTTTTTAAAGATATTAGACAAATACAGAAAAATTGCTTTCTCTGAAAGAGATAAAGGCGACCGTTTTGAAAGATTGATGCAGGCCTATCTGCAAACCGATCCCAAATATGCGTTTAAATTTAAGAACGTATGGCTCTGGAATGAGTTTCCGGGAAAATCGGATTTGGGTGGCAGCGATACAGGTATCGATTTGGTAGCTTTGACGCACGAAGGCGATTATTGGGCCATACAATGCAAATGCTATCAGGAAGATGCGACCATCGACAAACCTTCGGTGGATTCCTTTTTATCTACATCCAGTCGGGAGTTTAAAAATGAACAAATGCAAACCACCCGATTTGCGCAAAGATTATGGATTTCTACCACCAACCATTGGGGAAGCAATGCCGAACAGGCCATTCGCAACCAAAACCCACCGGTTACGCGTATCAATTTGTTCGATTTAATTGAAGCTCCGGTTGATTGGGATAAATTGGAAGAAGGGGTTCACGGTGAAGCTGCCCGAACACCTAAAAAGTCGCTCCGTCCGCATCAAAAGGAAGCATTGGAAAAAACCAACGAATATTTTAAAACCCACAGCCGCGGTAAACTGATTATGGCTTGCGGTACGGGAAAAACCTTTACGGCTCTGCGTATTGCCGAAAATGAAACCAACGGCAAAGGGCTTATTCTTTTTCTGGTTCCTTCCATTGCATTGCTCGGACAAACCCTACGCTCGTGGAGCGCCGATGCCAATGAGCCGATTAATGCCATCGCCATCTGTTCCGACCCCGAAATTACCAAACAAAAGAAGAAAAACGAGGATTCGGATTCATTCAGCGTAGTGGATTTGGCCTATCCTGCTTCCACCGATTCGGATTATATTTTATACCAGTTCGAGCAGATTAAAAAAGCCGGCAAACCTGGAATGACGGTGGTTTTCTCTACTTATCAATCCATTGAAGTAATTGCCCGTGCGCAAAAAGTTTTGCTCAAAAACGGATTCCCTGAATTTGATTTAATCGTATGTGATGAAGCACACCGAACCACCGGTGTTTCTCTTGCCGGTGAAGATGAATCGGCTTTTACAAAGGTGCACGATGCGGATTTTATCAAATCTAAAAAAAGGCTGTATATGACGGCCACACCCCGTCTTTATGACGACAACACCAAAAGCAAAGCAGCCGAGGCAGATGCCATTCTTTGCTCAATGGACGACCCGGCACTCTATGGCGAAGAAATGTACCGCATCGGTTTTGGTGAAGCCGTAGAACGAAATTTATTAACTGATTATAAAGTATTAATTCTGACTTTAAATGATAAAGACGTTCCGCCAGCCGTACAGCGTATGATTGCCGATAAGGAAACCGAAATCAATACCGATGATGCTTCCAAACTCATTGGTTGTATCAATGCTTTGAGTAAACAATTTTTGGGTGATGACGGCAGTACCAAAGCAGCCGACCCGGCTCCGATGAAACGGGCAGTGGCTTTCTGCGCCAATATTGCTACTTCAAAGAAAATTTCGGCTACCTACAATACGGCTACCGATGCCTATTTGGGTTCATTGCCTGCCGGGAAAAAGAAAGAAATGGTGACCATTTCTTCCCAACATATGGACGGCACTATGGCTGCACCCGAAAGAGACCAAATGCTTGCCTGGCTGAAAGAAGATACTCCCGAAAATGAATGCCGAATTATTACCAATGTGAAAGTTTTAAGCGAAGGTGTGGATGTGCCTACTCTCGATTCGGTACTGTTTTTATCGGCTCGAAATTCTCAGGTAGATGTGGTGCAATCCGTTGGACGTGTGATGCGTACAGCGCCCGGTAAGAAATACGGCTACATCATTATTCCGGTGGTGGTGCCTGCCGATGTGGATGCCAATAAAGCTTTGGATGACAACGAGCGTTACAAAGTGGTGTGGACGGTGTTAAACGCCCTGCGTGCCCACGATGACCGTTTTAATGCAACGGTGAATAAAATTGAGCTTAACCGCAAAAAACCGGAAAATATTTTAGTGGGTCGCCCGGAATATGCGTTTGACGGTGATGGCAATCCTTTTGAAGTTGATAAAGACAGTTCTGCCTACGAAACCACCAAAGGCATCAGCCGGCAAATGGCTTTGCAATTTGAGCAGTTGCAATCGGTGGTGTTTGCCCGAATGGTACAAAAAGTAGGCGACCGCCGGTATTGGGAACAATGGGCAAAGGATGTGGCGCAAATTGCCGAACGCCAGATAGAACGCATTACCTATCTGATAGAAAATAAAACCGAACAGCGAAAAGCTTTTGATGAGTTTTTGACCGGTTTGCAGAAAAATATTAACCCCAGCATTACTGAACCGCAGGCGGTGGAAATGCTGGCACAGCATATCATTACCAAACCGATTTTTGAAGCGCTTTTTGAAGGTTATTCCTTTGAAAAACACAATGCCGTTTCTACCGCTATGCAAACGATGCTGAATGCTTTGCAGGGCGAATCAATGGCGGAAGAATCGGATACTTTGCAGAAGTTTTATGATTCGGTGCGCAAACGGGCAGAAGGCATTGACAATGCCGAAGGCAAGCAACGCATTATCATTGAGCTGTACGACAAATTCTTTAAAACCGCTTTCCCGAAGATGGTGGAACAACTCGGTATTGTTTACACACCGGTGGAAGTGGTGGATTTTATCATCCATTCGGTGAATGATGTGCTGAAAAAAGAATTCGGGCGCAGTCTTACCGATAAAAACGTGCATATTCTGGATCCGTTTACGGGTACGGGAACTTTTGTGGTGCGTTTGCTGCAAAGTGGATTGATTGATTTGAAAGATTTGGAACGAAAATACAAACACGAAATCCACGCCAACGAAATTGTTTTGCTGGCTTACTACATTGCAGCCGTAAACATCGAAAACGCCTACCACGATGCTACGCCCGATTCCGATGACGGCATAGGCAAAGCCAAATACACCCCTTTCGAGGGCATTGTGCTCACCGATACTTTCCAGATAGGCGAAACTGACAGCAGCGAACGCCTCTTTTCCGAAATGTTTCCCGAAAACTCCGAAAGGGTGGAGCGCCAAAAGAAAGCCCCTATTCAGGTGATTATTGGCAATCCGCCTTATTCCGTAGGACAAAAATCAGCCAACGATAACGCTCAAAACCAGAAATACGAAAAGTTGGATCAGCGTATTGCCGACACTTATGTAAAACAAACCAATGCCACCAATAAAAACTCACTTTACGATTCTTATATCAAAGCTTTTCGTTGGAGTACCGACCGTTTAGACCCCAAAAATGGCGGGATAATTGCCTTTGTGAGCAATGGCGCCTGGTTGGATGGAAACGCTCAAGATGGCTACCGTAAAACAATAGAAAAAGAGTTTTCTTCCATTTGGGTATTTAATTTAAGGGGAAACCAACGTACCAGTGGAGAATTGAGCCGAAAAGAAGGTGGAAAAATTTTTGGTTCCGGTTCCCGAACTCCTATTTCCATTACCTTATTGGTAAAAAATCCGGCAGCTAAAAACAAAACGGCTACCATTCATTACCACGATATTGGCGATTATTTAAGTCAACAAGAGAAATTAGCTATCATTCAAAAATTCAAATCGGTGGGCAATCCCGATATGAAATGGAGAACCATTCAACCCAACGAACACGGAGATTGGATAAACAAAAGGAATGATGTGTTTAGTTCTTTTATTAATATTGGAGAAAAGAAATTAGCTAGTGAGATAAATAAAAACTTTTTTGTTCCATATTATGGACGTGGAATAGCGACAACACGGGATGTATGGGCATATAACTCTTCAGAAAAAAAACTAGAAAGTAATATTATTGCCTGTATTGATTTCTATAATACCGAAAGAGAAAGATTTTTTCAATTTAATCAAACTATGGGTTTAAATCAAACCCAGATAATAAAAGAAATAAAAAGTTTTATAACTTATAATGATTCCAAGTTTAGCTGGTCTGATAACCCTATTGTAGATTTGGCTAGAAATAAAGAATTTTCGTTTAGAAGAGAATCAGTAGTCGTTTCAATGTATAGACCTTTTTTTAAACAATATCTTTATTACAGCAGAGATTTAAATGAAAGAGTATATCAGATGCCAAGGATATTTCCTAAGGGGAATGACGAAAATTTTGTAATTTGTCTGCCAGGCATTGGGAATACAAAGGATTTTAGTGTAATAATTTCAGATACAATTCCCGATTTAGGCTTAATAAGTGCAACCCAATGCTTCCCCCTTTACTACTACGAAGAGAGGGAAAAACAAAGTCCGTCTTTATTTGATGTGGAGGGCGAAAGCGAATACATCCGCAGAGACGGGATTTCGGATTTTATTTTGGAAAGGGCCAGAAAACAATACGGCAAAAATGTAGATAAGGAAGATATTTTCTACTATGTCTATGGTGTATTGCACAGTCCGGATTATCGCAAGGCTTTTGAGAACGATTTAAAGAAAATGTTGCCACGGCTACCTTTGGTAGAAGATGTACGCGATTTTTGGAAGTTCAGCAAAGCCGGCAGACAATTGGCCGAGCTGCATTTGAATTATGAAGAAGTACCGGCTTATGATGGTGTTGAGGTTTCGGGTGCAGAGTCCGAATTTTTTAAGGTGGAGAAAATGCGTTTCCCTAAAAAAGACCAAAAAGATACCATTATTTACAACAGTAAAATCACGCTCAGAAATATCCCCGAAAAGGCGTATGAATATGTGGTAAACGGTAAATCTGCCATTGAGTGGATTATGGAGCGTTATCAGGTAAGCACCGACAAAGCCAGCGGCATCACCAACGACCCCAACGATTGGGCAGCAGAAGTCGGCAATCCGAGATATATTTTGGATTTACTGCTCAGCATCATCAATGTGAGTGTACAGACGGTGGATATTGTAGCCGGTTTACCTAAGATGGAGTTTGAGGAATAAAGGATGAATGAAAATAAATCGAAGAATTCGGCAAGCAGTTAACAGCTCGTTTGGCAAAAGCGGCAGTAAACGTCTTCGATTTGAAGTTTTTTGCTAATTTTAAGGTCTCGTCTTCGGTCGAAATTCCGTGATAAAAGTGCCGCCTTTGTCAAGCGAGGCAGACGTTATAGGGCATTACGAACAAACCAATAAATGAAAGAATATTCTCTAATTTTGTATTTTAGTAATTCATAATCGAAAATATGGCGAAAAGTAGAATCATACAAGTCAAAGACTCTACCATTAAAGTAATTAATCAAAATGAAACTGATTATATCTCTTTAACAGATATGACAGAAGGTTTTCGAGAAGGAAGTGGATTAATTGGCAAATGGATTACAAATAAAAATACACTTGAATATCTTGGTGTTTGGGAGAATTTAAAGAACGAAAGTTTTAATTACCCCGAATTCGAGGTAATTAAAAATGAATCAGGAGTAAATCGTTTTGTAATGTCTGTTGGTCAATGGATTGAGCGAACAGATGCAATGGGAATGATTGTAAAAGTAGGGCGATATGGGGGTACTTATGCACATAAAGATATTGCCTTTCATTTCGCAATGTGGCTAAGTCCTGAATTCCAAATTTATTTAATCAATGAATTTCAGCGTTTAAAAGATGAAGAAAACGATAGAAATAGATTAGAATGGAATTTGCAAAGAACTCTTGCTAAAGTCAATTATCATATTCATACAGATTCAATTAAAGAAAATCTAATTCCTGCTGAAGTTACTAGTAAACAAGCAAGTTTCATTTATGCTAATGAAGCTGATATTTTGAATGTTGCCTTATTTGGAATGACTGCAAAAGAATGGAGAGATACAAACCCAGATAAGAAAGGAAATATCAGTAGTGTCCACTAAAAAATTAAGTTGCTGAGTTTTACTATAAATGGATATTGTAAACGCTTGATTAATAACTGTATAATTTACAGTCGCTAATTGATTTAAGTTATATTTAGAGGATAATGAATTCAAATGTAGATGTAGTGATTTCATTTTAACTAACTAATTTATAGGTATTTAGGAATGAGATCAAAAAAGTTTAGTGGACAGTAGTGATGGCGTTTATTTAATAGAATTAGAAGTTGAAAATCATAAATGCGTAAAAAAGGTAATTATTTCACACGATTAAGCAACAATATGAAAAAATAACTTTAGGTTTAGCACTCATAATAAGCTTTATTTGTAATGCTCAAGACACCACAAAAGTTCTCTTTATTGGCAACACATGTCAAGCTACTCCTAAAACATTGAACACATGACATAAAGCAACAGAAGCCAAAAGCCAACAGCCAGTAGCCCCCCCTTGACGCATTGCGTTCAAATAAATCGTACTTTTGCAGCCTTAAAATACACGATTATCATGAGTCAAACAATTGTTGAACAGTCACTTCAGTATAAGGTGGCTGACATTCGTTTAGCCGACTGGGGGCGGAAAGAAATTGAGATTGCCGAAAAAGAGATGCCCGGACTGATGTCGCTCAGGGCAAAATTTGGGCCGTCGAAACCGTTAAAAGGTGCCCGTATTTCCGGCTCGCTGCACATGACCATTCAGACGGCTGTACTTATCGAAACCCTTGTTGAGCTTGGCGCTGAGGTGCGCTGGGCCAGTTGCAATATTTTCTCGACACAAGACCATGCCGCAGCCGCAATTGCTGCTGCCGGCATACCGGTGTTTGCCTGGAAAGGCGAGACCCTCGACGAATATTGGTGGTGCACCAAACAGGCCCTCACCTTTGCTGACGGTCAGGGTCCTCATCTGATTGTGGACGATGGAGGCGATGCCACACTGATGATTCACAAAGGATATGAAGCCGAGAAAAACCCTGCGCTGTTGACCCAAACCGGAAACAATGCCGAAGAAACTGCTTTTTGGAAAGCGCTTGCTGTAACTTATCACGAAGACCAGTATCACTGGCGCCGTACCGTTGAAGGCTGGATAGGCGTTTCGGAAGAAACCACCACCGGCGTGCATCGCCTATACCAGATGAAAGAAGCCGGAAAGCTGCTTGTGCCGGCCATCAACGTGAACGACTCGGTGACCAAATCGAAATTCGACAACCTCTATGGCTGCCGCGAGTCGCTGGCCGATGGCATCAAACGCGCCACCGATGTGATGCTGGCCGGAAAGGTGTGTGTGGTGCTTGGCTATGGCGACGTTGGAAAAGGTTCGGCCCGCTCGCTGCGCGCATACGGCGCCCGGGTGATCGTCACCGAGATTGATCCAATCTGCGCACTTCAAGCCGCCATGGAAGGCTTTGAAGTAACCACCATCGAAGAGGCGCTACCCATCGGTAACATTTACGTCACGGCCACCGGTAACAAAGATGTGATCACTTTCGAACATATTCAAAGGATGAAAGACCAGAGCATCGTGTGCAATATTGGCCATTTCGACAACGAGATTCAGGTGAGCCGGTTGGAAACCACCCCCGGCGTGGTGAAAACAACCATCAAGCCACAGGTGGATAAATACACCTTTGAAAACGGAAACTCGGTTTTCATTCTGGCCGAAGGACGTCTTGTGAATCTGGGCTGTGCCACCGGCCATCCCAGCTTTGTGATGAGCAACTCCTTTACAAACCAAACCCTGGCACAGCTCGACCTCTGGAAAAATCGAGGCAAATATCCTGTGGATGTGTATCGCCTGCCCAAACATTTGGATGAAGAAGTGGCCCGCCTGCACCTTGAGCAGATTGGAGTGAAACTGACCAAACTGACACCCGAACAGGCTGAATATATCGGCGTTCCGGTGGAAGGACCCTACAAAGCCGATCACTACCGCTATTAAACTGACAGTAGATTTTTGAACGGGAAAACCTTACCGATATCTTTCAAATCCGACAAAATGTCGGATTTTTTTATGCCTGAGGCTCAGATGGACGCGAAAAAATAAATATCATTGTTCTCGAATTATCATTTCAATAACTTTGTCAAAAAATGATTTGATGAATCGCAATCAGTTCTAATGGTAACGCATCCCGAAGCTGACGGAATACCATCAAAGAATCGTTTCCGGGAAACATCAGACCCTCTTCGAAACAAAACATGACCCGCAAAAAACCTAAAGACATCCACAAAACACGATATGCGAGTTCACAACACAAAACAAAGTTGAGTTTAACAAAATACAGATCAGAATGACGATGCAGATTCCATTAAACCAAGATAAAACTTCAGCAGCATGGGATTGACGACTTTTTTGATCAGAACCTTTTGATGTAACCACAAAAACTCAAACCGATAATGAAAAACCAAATGAAACAATTGTTCAGGCTGGCACTGATTGGCGCAATGCTGATCACTTCCTGCAAAAAAGAAGACCTGAAAGATCAAAATCAAAATCTGATCAACCGGATGAAATCGGTGACGGATTCTATTGTTCTGAATGTGAAAGTGCCCGGCATCGTGGCCTTAGTCGTTGATCATCAAAAGGGAATTGACTGGGTTTATACGGCAGGCCTTTCCGATGTTTCCGAAAACAAACCGATGGATGCAGACTACACGTTTCGGATTGCAAGCAATACCAAGACGATGACGGGAACCGTGCTGCTACAATTGGTGGACGAAGGCCGCATTTCGTTAGAGGATAAACTGGCCGGCTATTTTCCCGAATTTCCCCGCGCCGATGAGGTCAGCATTGGGATGCTGTGCAATATGACAAGTGGAATTGTCAATTATACCGACGACGAAAGATGGGGCGAAGAATTGGATCCAGCCAGGGTGTGGACACCGCGCGGGTTAGTGGAAATCGGCTTTGAGAATCCGTTTTATTTTGACCCGGGTACGGATTGGCATTATTCAAACACCAACACCATCCTTCTGGGAATGATCATCGAAAGAATTACCGGGAACAGCCTTCAGCATGAGGTTGAAAACCGTATTGTGAAACCGCTTAAACTCAACAAAACTGCCTTGCAGACCGATGGGAATGACTTTCCTGGCTCACATGCGAGAGGATATGTTTGGGATGAGGAGATGAACAATTATTTTGACGTGACCAATGAGTACGATGCTTCCTGGACCTGGGCAGCCGGCTCGGCTTTTTCAAACCCGCGCGAACTTCAAAAATATGTTCAGACTTTGGTCGAAGGCGGCCTGCTGAGCGATAACCTTCAGCACAAACGACTGTCCGAACTGCATTCCTTAGCGCCCGGAACGGCCTATGGCTACAACATCCTGAAACGGGGAACTTTCTTCGGACACAATGGCAGTATCCCCGGATTCACTTCATCCATGTATCACAGCAAGGATAAAAACTGTACGATCATCATTTATTTCAATTGTATGGGCGACCTGCACCCCGATTTCCTTTTTTACCGCTTTGTAAACATCTTATATGGGACTGATTATTAATATCCTAAATCACGAAACGATGAAACCTGATTTCTCTGCCAATCTTGCTACAGCAGCCACGTACCCACCTCCGGCTGTGAGACTAAACAAAACTGACCTAAAAACCGGTAGTCTTTTGAGGAAGACAAGCCTGATCTTTTTACTCCTCCTGTGGCTCGCTGCTTCTTTTAACAAAAGCACTGCCCAGATGAGTATTTCGTTTTATTCTTTTTCTTCAAAAATTGGACTGGCCTACGATGTGAACCCTCGATTCTGGAGCGAACTCAGGCTGTATGGCAACACGAATTGGGAATATCTGACCCCCGAAATTGTTGCATGTTATAATGTCGTTTCCAAAGAAAGCCATCAGGTTTACTTTGGTTTTGGCGGCGTCATGAACTATTTTACAGGAGTAGTTGTCCCAGTCGGTTTCAGGTTTCGCCCGATAGAAAAATTCGACCGCTTTTCATTGCATGTTGAGTTTCAGCCTACTATTGATTTTGATGAGGATTTGTTCTTCCAAAGCTCTTGGGGTTTCAGGTATCGGTTCAAAGGAAAAAAGTGAGTGAGAACGGGTTTTGTCATTCATTTTCTACTCAATAACAGGCTGAATTCCGTATTTTTGAGCCGGAAAAGTGCAGGACTGCCCGAAACCAAAACATTTTTTTGTATCTCCGGCGCATGACCTGTTCTTTTCGCGACACGAACGCCCGATCAGCAAACGGTTTTTGGTAGTCTGAATTTTCGGATTGCCGGGCTTTCGGCCAAATCCAAGAAATGACATCCATGAAGAAAATTATCCTTTTATCATTGTTTTTGATTGTTTCCGGACTCATGGGCCGCACCCAGAATATTGTGCCGGCAAACTGGAAGTTTCACACGGGCGACAAGCCCGAATGGGCACTGCCGGCCTTCGACGACAGCCGCTGGCGGAATATTGACCCCTTGTTGAGCTGGGAAAAACAAGATGATCCGGGTTATGACGGTTTTGCGTGGTACAGAACGAAGGTATTTTTTCCGGAACGACTGAAAACGAAAGCTGAAGAGATGGGCGGATTAATCCTGTGCCTTGGCCGGATTGACGACGCCGACATGACCTGGTTCAATGGCGAACTGATTGGCCAGACAGGAGTTTTTCCGCCCGACTATCTGACGGCCTGGAGTGAGCCGCGACGTTATCATATTGATGCTTCACAAATCCGTTGGGGCGCCGAAAACCTCATCGCCGTCAGGGTTTACGATGCCGGCGGCGATGGCGGACTTTATGGCGGCCCGGTCGAATTGCGTCTTGCCGCCCTTGATGAGAAGCTCAACCTGAAGGCGGTATTTGAAACCAAAGACCAGATTCTGACTCCGGCAACGGCAAAACAAATTCAGCTTGAATTTTCCAACGGCCTCAAACAGCCAGTTAAAGGAAGCCTGAAAGCCACGGTAGTCTCCGATTTTGGCCACACTGTGGCCGACACTGTTTTCAGGATCATGATGGGGCAACAGCAAAGTCGCCGTTTTACGCTGTTGCTTTCACGTTTGACTCCCGGTTTCTACCGGCTGAATCTGACCTTCCAAAACGATGATTATGCCCGCCACGAAAGTACCGCCTTTGGCATTGAACCCGAAAAAATCGTTTCACCGGTGGATGCACAACCCGACTTTGACGATTACTGGAAACGAGCAAAGGCCGATCTTGCCGCCGTTGACCCTCAGTTCAAAACCATCCGTGTAGATTCCCTTTGTACGCCGCAGCGCGAAGTTTTTTTGGTCGAGATGCGATCGCTGGGCAATGTCTTAGTGCGTGGATGGTATTCGGTACCAACGAAAAAGGGTGTCTTTCCGGCCATCTTGCGCGTGCAGGGCTACAGCACTTATGCCCGTCCCGGGGATGCGGATTATGGCGATGGCCTCATTGGGTTCGCACTGAATATCCGCGGGCATGGCAACAGCCGCGATGAGCTGAATCCGGGTTTTCCGGGTTTCCTGCTCGATGGCATTGACGACAAAGAAACTTATATCTACCGTGGGGCTTATATGGACTGCCTGCGCGCTGTTGATTTCCTTTTCAGCCGGCCCGAGGTGGACAAAAAACGTGTGGCCGTGGAAGGCGCAAGCCAGGGCGGAGCGCTCACCATTGCCACAGCAGCCTTAGATAACCAACGGATTGCGGTGGCCGTTCCGCAGATTCCGTTTCTGTCCGACTTTCGGGATTATTTCAATATTGCACCCTGGCCGGTAAATGAATTTGCAGCATATATCGAAAATCAAAAAGACGCAAGTTGGGAAAAGCTGTTCAATACCCTGAGCTATGTGGACATTAAAAACTTAGCCCCTATGGTCAAAGCGCCTGTGCTGATGTCGGTTGGCCTGGATGATATGGTGTGCCCGCCTCATATCAATTATGCGGCCTATAACCAACTGAGAAGTCCAAAAACGTTTGTGGCCTATCCCGGTCTGGGTCACGAAGTCCCGAAAGAATTCAACCGCCTCAAGATGGAGTTTATCCGCGCGAAATTCCGTCAGATTAAATGATACAACAGTCCAAAACTGTCAACACTTTTTGAACCTTTTACTCGAAAATGCGTTTAGACTTTACTAATCTAAACCATTTTCAACGATGTCAGAACGATCAATCTGGGTTTCCGACCCCAGTCATAGCGAAATCACTTTCAAGGTTAAACACCTGATGATCACCAATGTAAAAGGTGAGTTCCGCGATTTTACAGCACAGATGCAAACCCTCGGCAGCGATTTTTCAAAGGCATCTGTCAATGTCAGCATCAAGGCCGATTCCATCTTCACCAATAATGGCGACCGCGATACGCACCTGCGAAGCGCCGATTTTTTTCAGGTAGAGCAATATCCCGAAATTCTGTTTAGAAGCACCTCTTTCAAACAGTTGGACGAGGAGAATTTTAAACTCATCGGTTTGCTGAAAATCCGTGATATCGAAAAAGAAGTTACCCTCGACGTAGAGTTTGGAGGTTTGACCAAAGACCCATGGGGTCGCGAAAAGGCCGGATTTTCCGTCAGTGGTAAGATTAACCGTACCGAATGGGGGCTGAACTGGAATGCCGCTTTAGAAGCCGGAGGTGTGTTGGTAAGCGAAGAAGTGAGAATTGCCGCCGAAGTTCAGTTCGTGAAAAGCGCTGAATAGCTCCAACCTGCTTCAACAGGAAACAAAGCCGTAGGGGTTCATTCGCCTGACGGCTTTTTTAGGCTTTTTTCTTCACCATCTGGCCTGCATCGGCTACTAATTGCCTGAAGTCGGCTATGTCAATCATCCGGCTGATGAATGCCACCGACAGAGCCGATATTGCACCAATGCCAAAAGCTACCGGCCACGACAACGGCAGGATGGTGCTGGCGCCAACGGCAAGCGCCAACAATAGAAGATACTCTAAAAGACGCCACCAATAGAGCGTTCCAAAACGCAACCCCAGCAAACGAAATGCCAGCGCCATCTGAATCAGAGCCGTGAAAGCCTGTACACCAAAACTGGCCCAGGCAGCGCCCACTGCCTTGAACTCGGGAATCAGCAAATAATTCATTAACAGATTGACCACCACACCCGATGCAGCCACAAGGTTCAACTGCTTCAGGTTCCCGTTGGCAGTGAGCAGGGTGCCAAAAACATAAGTGATGGACACGGAGACAAAACTCCCCATCAGGATGCGGAGAATGAGCACCGATTCATCCACAACAGGATTTAAAGTTAATTGTGGATCTTGCACAACTGATTGACCATAAAGTAGTTGCATCAGCTCCTCGCTATAAGCCAGCGCTAAGGCCGCCACCGTGGACGACATTACCACGATGAGACTGAACGACTGCCTCACCAATTGGCTCACCGGCTCGCGGCGTTGCAACATGGATGCAAACATAGGTAGCAGCAACACGCTGAACAACAGCGAAATATTGTTGCCCGCATCTAACAGACGGAATGCTTTGCCGTAGATACCGGTTTGAACTAGTCCTTCGCCCTCGGGCAGCAAACGCTCAATGAGCACCGGCTCTAAGCGGTTGTAGAAACTCATCAGCAATACTAACAAGGCGTAGGGAAGGCTGCTGCGAACGATGGAACCAATGAGCGGAAGCGGAATTCCAAGATGAAGACGACCTGCTTTCAACATCAAAAAAAGCAGCGCCACAACGAAAGTGAGGATATAAGCTGCCGTTTGTGCATAGACAAACCATTCAATACGGAATACACTTTCGACCCGCCCGCCCCAAAGCAAAATGCTGCAAATGCCAATCATGATCAGCCGATCGAGCACCGAAAGAAAACTGTCGGTTTTGAAATAAAACAAGGCGGCAATATTCGACCGGAGATAGAGAATCATCGAAAGTAAAATCTGATTCACCGCCACCCAGCCAAGCAGATAAAGCTGCGCGCCTTTGTAACCAATGAGGGCGGCCACCCCAAAAGTAATGATGGCATAAACCAAAGCCAAAAAAAATTTCACGGTAGCAATCCCCGTGAAATAGCTTTTCACCAAACTGTTGTTCTGGGCAATGGTGCGGCTGTTGTAGTTGGTAATGCCAAGATCGAGCAGGATGTAAAAAAGAAATGAAAAACTGTAAACCGAGAGGTAAAGCCCGTAAGCGCTTTCTCCAACGGCATTTTGCACCGAACGGTCAACTCCAAGGATCCAGAATGGCTTTATCAGAAGGTTCAACGTCAGCAAAAAAGCAATATTCCTGAGAAAGCGTTGCTGCATGGCAGTGCCGGTAAAGGGTTTTTATGGCGGCTAAAGTACAAAAAAAGTCATGCTGATGTGCGCTTTTTCTGAACGCTGTTTCAAATCCAAACCATTGCGAGATATTGCCGGAGGATGAAGCCGTCAATCCGGCCAATCCAGTAAAAGAGTGTTCAGTGAATCTGAGCCAGAATCTCTGTAATAAACTGCTCTGTTTGTCTTCGATGCCTGGAAGCCAAAAATGATAGCTTTTTTTGAAAGGTTGTACGAAGATGATGATGAATGTTTTTAATGTGAAAACACAACTGTTGAGGACTTCATCCTTAAAAATTGGTTTCAAAGAGGTTCAAACTGTAGGTTCAAAACTTCATCAGTGTTGCGCATCTTTTTTCTTCCGGCTTCATTTTATTTTAAGATATTTGCGGCTGAGTTCCACCATTCAGTCAAGCCCTTGAAAGGAAAAGAAAAACCATTGCGCATAGCTGTCAATACACGGCTATTGATCCGAAACCGCCTCGAAGGGATTGGCTGGTTCACCTTTGAGACGCTGAAACGCATCACGACGGCACATCCTGAGGTTGAGTTTTATTTTATATTCGACCGCAAGCCCGACTCCCTTTTTTTGTTTGCTCCCAACGTAAAGCCGGTAGTTGTCGGTCCGCCTGCCCGGCACCCCCTTCTTTATATCATCTGGTTTGAGTGGTCGGTTCGGCGTGTGTTGTACCGCCTGAAGCCCGATCTTTTTCTCTCGCCCGACGGCTACCTGAGCCTTGGCAGCCGGATTCCGTCGCTTGCGGTAATGCACGACCTGAATTTTGAACATTTCCCGGGCGATTTGCCACTGACCGACAGCCTACATTACCGCTGGTTTTTCCCGCGCTTTGCCGCCAAAGCAAGCCGTATCGCCACCGTGTCGCAGTTTTCAAAAGAAGATATCGTCAGCCAATACCATGTCGCGCCCGAAAAAGTGGATGTGGTTTACAACGGCGCCAACGAGGCTTTTGCTCCCATCGAAGATGTTGTGGCCGACCAGATTCGTCAGCGCTACACGCAGGGACAACCTTATTTTCTCTTTGTCGGATCGCTGCATCCACGAAAAAACTTAGCCCGGCTTTTCAGTGCGTTCGATCTATTCAGAAGTCAGACCAACCGGCCGGTAAAATTGGTGGTTGTGGGGCAGAAAAAATGGTGGACGAAGCCTATCCGGGAAGCTTTCGATGGGATGGTGTGCAAAGATGAGGTCGTGTTTTGCGGACGACTCAATTCCACCGAGCTACATCAGGTGACGGCGGCTGCGTTGGCCATCACCTATGTGTCGTACTTCGAGGGTTTTGGAATCCCCATTTTGGAGGCTTTCCGATGCGGTGTCCCGGTAATTACTTCCAATGTGACCTCGATGCCCGAAGTGGCCGGCGACGCCGCCCTGTTGGTTAATCCTTATGATATCCTCTCCATCGCACAGGCAATGGAAACCATAGCCGAAGACGAAAATTTGAGAAAATCCCTGATAAACAAAGGCTTGGAGCGTGCCAAATTGTTTAGTTGGGACAAAACCGCCCAAAGTCTTTGGGAAAGTATGATGCGTGCAATAAACCACCCGATATGAATTCAATGGTCAATATCCTTGTGCTTGGCTCAGGAGGGCGCGAACATGCCTTAGCCTGGAAATTGAAACAAAGCAAGATATGTGGAAAACTCTTTGTGGCGCCCGGAAACGCCGGAACAGCAGCCATTGCAATCAATATCCCTATTGATGTTACCGACTTTCAACAGTTGAAGAATTTCTGTATCGAAGAGCAGATTGACCTGATGGTAGTTGGGCCTGAGCTTCCTTTGGTTGAAGGTATTGTAGATTATTTCAGGCAGTTTCCGGTGTTGGCAAATCTGCGGATCATTGGTCCCGGAGCTGCGGGCGCCCGCCTCGAAGGCAGCAAAGCTTTTGCCAAAGATTTCATGCAACGCCATCACATCCCAACGGCAAAATACCTCGCTGTCAAAAAAGATTCATTGGAAAGCGGTCTGTCTTTTCTCGATGTGCTTGAACCACCTTTTGTACTCAAAGCCGACGGATTAGCTGCCGGAAAAGGAGTGCTGATCATCAACGAACGCGATCAGGCCAAACACGAACTCGAAAATATGCTCAACGGTAAGTTTGGCAAAGCCTCGGATGAAGTAGTGATTGAAGAATATCTGAACGGCATCGAACTTTCCTGCTTTGTGCTCACCGATGGCGAACATTTTGTAATGTTGCCCTCGGCCAAAGATTATAAACGTATTGGCGAGAACGATACCGGACCCAATACCGGTGGAATGGGAGCGGTATCGCCGGTGCCGTTTGCCGATAAAACCTTCATGGAAAAAGTCCGCGAACGCATTGTGAAGCCGACAATTCAAGGATTGAAAGAGGAAAATATCGAATATCAGGGGTTTATTTTTGTGGGGTTAATGAATGTCAATGGCGATCCTTTTGTGATTGAATACAACGTCCGCTTGGGCGACCCCGAAACGCAAGCTGTACTGCCCCGCATCAAAAACGATTTGGTCGGGCTTCTGCTGGCTTGCAGCAACCATGAGCTTCAGCATCAGAGGTTGGAAACCGACGACCGCTATGCTGTTACTGTGGTTTTGGCTTCGGGGGGCTATCCCGGCGATTTTACCAAAGGAAAAACCATCACCTGCCTCGAACAACTGAAAACTTGTCTGGCGTTTCATGCCGGCACGGTTACTGATAGAACCAGCGGATTACCAAAAACCAATGGCGGCAGAGTGATCGCTATCACAGCGCTGAATATCAACTTGGAAGAGGCACGACTGACCGCACGCGAAAATGCCGAAACAGTGACCTACGAAGGAAAATATTTTCGCACCGACATAGGGTTAGATGTGATGAATTACAAATCGTGAGGATAGATCATTCATGTTGATCAGATTTTTCAGATCGAGCTTTCTCGCGCAATATACTATGATTGTGCTTACTGCGGCGGTGCTGTGGCTTCCGGCATTTCTCGCACCAAAAGCTCCGGCAGCTCCCGACCCATATAGCTGGTTTTACCGGTGGATTTACGACGTCTTGTCCGGATTGCCGTCTGTTTCGGTGATCATTGCTTTTTTGCTGATGCTTTTTCAGGCTTTCTTTCTCAATGCTGTGCTGGTAAACTATCAGCTTATAGGCAGGGTTTCGTCGCTCGCAGCTTTTATCTATGTCGTGTTGATGAGCCTTTCGCCTGCGCAAACCATGCTTTATCCCATGTTGGTGGCCATGCCGTTTTTGATCTATGCGCTCTCGATTTTTTTCAGAATGTACGAACGTACAGATAATGAGCTGGATATTTTTAACGTGTCATTTCTCATTTCGCTGGCTTCGCTTTTCTGGTTTCCGGCCATCAGCCTAATAATATGGATATTTCTTTCATTGTTGGTGCTCGCCATCACCCGCCTGCGATGCTGGATTATTCCTTTTGTTGGCATCCTGACTCCTTATCTGTTTCTGGCAACCGTTTTCTTTTTGTACAATGAGCTTCTGGCACGCTCGGCGACTTATCTGAATATTCCGACCTTGCTCGGGCTTTTGACGGCTTTTCCGAAACCGACTGACCTGATGGTTTTTGGCTTGATGTTGCTTTTGGCCTTGAAAGCCATTCAAATTGCCTATAGCGGTATTGTGGACAATAATATTGCGGTGCGGAAACGTAAGGCATTGCTGAATGCGCTGATAATTAGCAGTATTCCGCTTTTGCTTTTCAAAGCTTCGCATCCGGCTCATCATCTGTTGCTTGTGCTTCCGTTTACGACTTTTATGGCGTTCAGCTATACTTATATCAAGCAATACAGGCAGGCCAATTTCTTTTTGATGTTATTGATTGTCACCGCATTGTTCAATCACTATTTAAGCTTGATACGATGAGCCGGTTGCGTGAATCATACGACCCGACCTTGCTTGAAGCCGGCCTTGACGAAGCGGGCAGGGGATGTCTGGCCGGTCCGGTGGTGGCCGCAGCGGTAATTTTACCGGCTAATGCCGATCATCCATTACTCAACGACTCGAAGAAGCTAAGCGAAAAAAACCGGATGTTGCTTCGCCAATGGGTGATTGAGAATGCATCGGCCTGGGCCGTCGGCCATGCTTCGCCCAAAGAGATTGATGAAATCAACATTCTTCAGGCTTCCTTCTTAGCGATGCACCGCGCTTTGGATCAGTTGAGTGTGTTGCCACAACATATTTTGGTGGACGGGAATCGTTTTAAACCCTACCGGACAATTCCTTACCGCTGTGCCGTTGGAGGCGATGCACTGTATCGAAGCATTGCAGCAGCTTCAATCTTAGCCAAGACCGAGCGCGATATGATCATGGCTAAACTGCATCTGTTGCATCCGGATTACAATTGGCAGAAAAACAAGGGCTATCCTACGCGCGAACACAAAATGGCCATTTCAAAATATGGGTTTAGCCCGTTCCACCGACTCAGCTTCAATGCTTCAATCCAGCTTGAGTTAGAGCTTTAATGGATCTGACATCAGTTTATTTTGACAGGACATTAGTTTTTCGCTAATTTTGAAATCAGTAACCGTCTGCGGAAAATATCGCAGCCGAAAGATATTCAGCAGCCATGACTTCCGGAAGATTGCTTCTCATCACATCATTTCTGTTGCTAGCCTTACTTATACTCGGATTTTTCTTGTTTGACTTTTCCGAGGAGCGCCAGCCTTATGATGCAGTTCCCGTGCAGTCGGTATTGGTTTGTGAACTGCCGCGTGCCGGTCTTTTCCTTGGGCAGCTTACGGAGGAAACGGAGTATGCCGCCACTTTGAACGAGATGGATTTTTATGCTTCAATTCGTTCCGATTTGTTATCGCTCGATAGTCTGATGGAAGCCGTAAAGCCCGGATTTCACACTGCTTTTTCCGAAACGCCCGTTCTTTGTGCATTGATCGAAACCTCGCATGGCTACGGATTTGTCAATATCATCAAGGTGGGGCGGCATCTTCATATGTATGCCATCAAAGAAACTGTTCCAAGGGTTTTTGGCAATAAAAAAACCGTGGTTGACCGCAAGTTAGGGAAAATCGCTGCAGCTTCACTCATGAATCAGGACGGTTCCGGGCAGGTGAATTTTGCTCTCAGTGGCGGCTTGCTCATCGCGGGTGCCGACCGCGAGGCTTTCGAGAAAGCGCTGCTTCAATTGGATAATCCGACCAAGATTACAGACAATCAGGAGTTTATGAGTATGCGGGCTACTTATGGCCGGCAGGCCGGGGCTTACCTGATGTTGCACACCGAAGCTCTGAATCGGCTACTGGAATCCAATGTGTTGCATCCTTATCGGTCATTCCTCAATTCTGCGCTGGCATCCGGAAAAGGTTGGATGGCTTTGGATATGAACCTTAAAAACGATGTGATCCACCTGAGCGGACTCATGCAGCCGTCCGGCCATCCAATGCTTTCCAGTATGCAAGAACACGGGGAAGTGAAAACGCGCCTTACCCGGATGATCCCTTCCGATACACGTCTTTTTTTACATCTGGGAATGGAAGATTTGAGCGGCTATCTCGCCTCTTTTGCCGACAGCAGCCGCCTTGAAGCCCTTTCATCAATTGCAGGATACAATATCCGCGAACTGCAACAGTTCACGGGCAATGAGATAATGATTGGATTCAGAGCGGGCGAACCTTCCGAAACAGCTTTTCTCGTCGTTGGCCTGCAACAGCCACAGATGATGAAACAACGCCTCGATGCCATCAGTGATCCTGTTCAGGGAATGGGCGTCAGGCAGGTGAAGAACCCTTTGCTGCAGATCCTCCCATCAGCGCTGTGGGGAAAGGCTTTTGGCGCTGTTGACCATATGTGCTATTCCATCCTTGATTCCTGCCTTTTTGCTGCAAACAACCCGACCGCGCTGACAAGGGTGTTGCAACTTGTGAGTCGTGGGCGTGTGCTGGCCAATCAGGAAAGCTTTCAGACCTTTTCCAATCAGTTGACCCCTACGGCTCATCTGCTTCTTTACAACTCGATGAGCGATGGCCCCGATGTGCTCAATGCCTTTTTAGACCCGCGTCTGGGTTATCGGCTCAACCGAAACAGAGCGCCTTTGTCGCGTTTTGGAGGTTTTGCTTTGCAAATCAGTGCCACTCAGCCGATGATTTATGTGCATGCCCTGGCATACTACCAGCCCAATATCAGCGATACCGGGCAAATGGCCTGGCAGTTGCCTCTGTCGGCCCCGTTATCCGGATCACCTGTCATAGTGGTAACGGACGATGATGACCGACAGGGAATCGTAGCGTCAGATGCGGCCAATAATTTGTATTTTGTTCGGCCTGAAGGGAAAATGGTTTGGAAAAAACAACTTCAATCGCCGGTCATTGGCAAAGTACATATGTTGAAGGCGGGCAAACGAAAAACACCTCACCTTTTGTTCAATACCGCCGATAGGATTTATCTGTTAGACCTCAATGGGAATGAGACTCAGGGTTTTCCGGTGAAACTCAGGTCGCAGGCCACCAACCCGTTGAGTTTTACCATCATGGGCGATGGCGCACAGATCTTAGTCAGTTGTGACGATCGTTATACCTATTGTTTTGGATTAGATGGCCGCGAGAACGCACTTTGGCAAAAGCCCGGAAGTCAGGAGAGGGTGAGCCGGAGCATTGACCAACTTTCCGCAGGAAATCAGGGCTATGTGGTAATTACAGACGAGCAGAACGGGGTATTGGTCACCGACTTCAATGGCAAAAACCGGATTCCGTTACGATCAGGCCTCAAAAAGTCGAAAAACGCACTAGTTTATCTCAATAAAACCAACTCCAAAGGAGTATTGCTGACCACTAACGAAAGTGGTAAACTGCTCTATATCAGCGGAACAGGAGCTTCTTCAACGACTGATTTCGGAACTTACAGCCCCGATCATTATTTCCTTTACGACGACTTTGACCAAAACAATGCGCCTGATTTTCTGTTTCTTGACAAAGCCAAATTAGTGATTTACGACCGTTTTAAGAAGACCCTTTTCAGCTTCACTTTTCCCAACGAAATCACTGTGCCGCCGTATTATCTTCACCTGGGAAACGGCACAAAACTCTTATGTGTGACCGATGAGCTTTCCGGCGACGTTTACCTGATTGACAATAAAGGAAAGATGCTCATCAATTCGGGTCTTAAAGGCGATGTCCCTTTTGCCGTGGGCAGCAAAAGCGGAACGGATGAGCTGTATTTTGTCAGCGGGCAGGGCAACAGGCTTGTGTGTTACCGGCCGTTCTGATGCGAACTGCATTCCGGTACAACTACAATGGCAGGTACATCCGTTCAGCAACCAATCAGGCGCGAAATGACCAAACGCTGGATCTCGGATGTGCCTTCGCCGATTTCGAGCAGTCGTTGGTCGCGGTAGAAACGTTCGATGTCGTAGTGTTTCATCAAGCCATAACCACCATGAATCTGCAGCGCGGCATCCACCACTTCGCCGGCCATTTCGGAGCAGTAGAGTTTCGACATGGCAGCTTCTTTGCCATAAGGCCGGCCTGTATCTTTCAGCCAGCAGGCTTTGTAAAGCAGATTGCGTGCCAGTTCAATCTTGGTAGCCATATCGGCCAGCTTGAAGGCATTGACTTGAAACTCCGAGATGCTTTTGCCAAACTGTTTGCGTTCTTTAGCATAAGCTAAGGCCATCTCAAAAGCGCCTTGTGCCGCTCCCAGGCCCATTGCCGCAATGGAAAGCCGACCGCCATCGAGGGTATGAAGCATGATTTTTGAGCCCTGGCCGACTTCGCCAAGCAGATTCTCCCGTGGTACCCGCACCTCGTCGAAGAACAATTCGGCTGTGTCCGAAGCGCGCCACATCATTTTATCGTGCATGGGAACCCTACGGAAACCAGGAGTGCCGGCCTCAACTAAGATGGTGGTAAACTGTTTTTTGCCTTGCTCATCTTCAAAGATGGTCTGAACCGTACAGCCTTTGTTGATATCGGAAGCACCATTGGTGATAAAAATCTTTGAGCCGTTAATAACCCATTCATCGCCCTGAAGGATAGCCGAGGTTTTAGTGCCGCGCGAGTCGCTACCCGCATTGGGCTCGGTAAGGCCGAAACTCCACAAAGCTTCGCCTGTACATAACTGCGGCAGATATTTTTTCTTCTGAGCTTCGGTGCCAAACTGGTAGATCGGTCCTATGCCGAGCGAGTTATGCGCTGCAAGCGTAGCTGCCTGAGAACCGTCAACTCGTGCCAACTCTTCCACAGCAATGATATAGGAAAGAATATCGGTGCCCTGACCGCCATATTCGGGCGGCATATACATACCGAAAAGCCCGAGCTCGCCCATGCGTTTGGTAAGCTTGAATGAAAATTCACCTTTTTCGTCGAGCTCCCGTGCTACGGGTTTAACCTCTCGTTCGGCAAAATCTCTTACCGTTTCACGGATCAGTTTGTGTTCATCTGAAAGTTCAAAATCCATAACTGTTTGTTTTTTAGTCAAGTTCAACAAGATGAATGAGTTGCGTGCGGGTGTCCACCGTATCGCCTTCTTTCACACGGATGCTTTCAACGCGCGACCGTTGTGGGGCAATCAGGTTGTTTTCCATTTTCATGGCTTCGACGATCATCAGCAGGCTCCCCCGCTCGACGATCTGACCCAACTCGACGGCCACCTTGATCACTTTGCCGGGCATGGGCGAAAACAAACTTCCTTTTTCGGTCGGCTCGTTGTCAAAATCGGACATTTGGTCGGCAGCCAACTGATCGCACCGCCGAAGGTCGAACTGGTTGATGCCAATCTGGACAATCAGGCGACTGATTTCGACGCCCGAAACAAAGGCCGTTTGTTGTTGGCCGTCAACGGTAAAACGGAGCTTGCCTTGGTCGTAACTGATCATCTTGGCAATGAGTGGAGTATCGTCAAGGCGGAAACGGATTTCGTCCGGGCTGCGTTCTTCCACCACGATGTCATAAACCGTTTGCGACTCACGTATGCCAAAACGCATATGATTTCTCCAATATCCAATGGCTTGCCAAATGTTTTGAGACTTTTCAGGCTGTTGTACACCCGGATTTATGAGCAGAAAAGCAGCAAGAGGCCATTTCATCCCGACCGAGGTCACAGCCGCACGGATATTCCCCGAAAGCTCACTGGCGTACATCTCGCAAAAAGCAGTGCTGATCTGGTTGTGGCCAAATGCGTCGAGGCGGAGCAAGGCTTCTAAATATGTGATATTGGTACGGATGCCATGAATGGCAAATTCTTTCAGTCCTTTCAGCAATCTTTCGATGGCTTCCAGACGGGTGGCGCCGTGGCTGATCAACTTGGCGATCATCGGATCGTAATCGGCGCTCACGGGCCCCTCTCTGCGAAAGGCGCTGTCAACCCGCAGATGCCGGTCTTCCGGTTCGCGGTAAAAGATAATCTGGCCGGGCGAGGGCACGAAATCCTGCAAAGGGTCTTCGGCATAAATACGACATTCGATGGCGTGGCCTTGGAGCTCAATGTCCGACTGCCTCAGATCGAGCGATTCACCCTGTGCGATACGGAGTTGCTGCGCCACGATGTCAATACCTGTTACGAACTCGGTGACGGGGTGCTCAACCTGAATGCGGGTGTTCATCTCCAAAAAATAAAAATGTCCGTCCGGGCTATACAAAAACTCAATGGTGCCGGCGCTCTGGTAGCCGATTCCTTTGCAAAGGTTTACCGCAGCCTGTCCCATCTTTTCGCGGGTATCGGCCTGGATGGTGGGCGAGGGGGCTTCTTCGATAATTTTCTGGTAGCGCCGCTGGATGGAACATTCACGTTCGCCAAGATGTACCACATTGCCATATTGATCGGCGAGTATCTGTATCTCGATATGGCGCGGGTTTTCGATAAACTCTTCAAGGTAAACCGTGCCGTTGCCAAAATACTTTCCTGCCTCACGGGTGGTGGCCTCAAGCACTGCAGGCAGCTCGGATGGCTGTTTCACGATACGCATCCCTTTGCCGCCGCCGCCGGCTGCAGCCTTCACTAAGATGGGAAAACGCAAGGTATGACTTTCTTTCAACAGGCTTTCCGAATCTCCGGTGAGGCCTTTGGTGACGGGCAACCCATATTTTCGAGCGGTTTCGCGAGCCTGAACTTTGTTGCCCATCAGCCGTATGGTTTCGGCTGTGGGGCCGATGAAAATAAGTCCGTTTTTCTGACAGGCTTCGGCAAACAACGGATTCTCCGAAAGAAAGCCATAGCCGGGATGGATGGCATCGGCTTTGCTCTGAAGTGCGATGCGGATGATCTGGTCTATGTTGAGGTAAGTCTCGCGAAGTCCTTCGCCTTCAAGGAGCCATGCCTCGTCGGCTTCTTCCACATGCAGGCTTTGCTGATCGTTGGAGGCATAGACGGCCACCGAGATGATGCCTTTCTGTCTCAGACTGCGGATGATGCGGTTGGCAATCTCGCCGCGGTTTGCAATGAGTACTTTATTGATTTTCATAAGTTTGGTCTTGTATCCAGGATGGGTTTCGTTTTTCAAAAAAAGCCTTTATTCCTTCCTGACCGTCTTCGGAAGCTCTTGCGCGGGCAATGAATCGTGCTGTTTCAGGGATGAGTTCGGTGGAGGAAAGCTTGCTGCCGCCAAGAAAGCGGATGAGTTTCTTGCATTCGGCAATGGCAGAAGGTGAGGCTTCGTTGAAATATTTGAGATATGCAGCGATGACTTTTTTACGTTCATCAGTCCGGACAACGCTGTTCACTAATCCGAATCGCATGGCTTCCTCGGCCGTGAAACGCCTTCCGGTGAGCATCAACTCTCTTGAGGCTGCTTCGCCACAACGTCTGAGCACATACGGGGCTATGGTGGCGGGGATAATCCCAAGCCTTACTTCGCTGAAAGCAAAACTGCTGTCGGTGTCTGCAATCACGATGTCGCATGCGGCAATCAGGCCATTGGCACCGCCCATACACATTCCCTGAACAACGGCGATCACCGGAAGCGGACATGTGTAGATGGAATCGAAAAGGGTGGCCAGCTTTTGCCCGTCGGCGATGTTTTCTTCTTCGCCAAAGCTGGCAATCTCGCGCATATAGTGCAGGTCGGCTCCGGCACAAAACGATTTTCCCTCACCGCTGAGTACCACAGCCCTCACTCCTTCGAGGCGGGCGGCCTGTGCAAAGATTTCCGTCAGCTCGGCAATCATGATCTGATTCATGGCATTGTGCTTGTCGGGGCGGTTCAGGCGGATGGCCAGATAGTTGCTGCGAGTTTCTACCCGTATCGTATGAAAATCTCTCATGGCGTTTACATCCTGAAAACTCCGTATTGTTGTGGTGGAAATGGTTGGTTGAGTGATGCGGCAATCCCCATAGCTAAGATTTTTCGGGTATCCGCCGGGTCAATGATGCCATCGTCCCAGAGCCGTGCGGTGGAATACAAAGCAGCTCCTTCGCGTTCATATTTGGCTAAGATGGTGTTATAGAGCTCTTGTCTTTCGCTTTCGGGCATGGTTTTGCCTTTTTCGGCATACTGATCCTGTTTCACCGTAACCAACACATTTGCAGCCTGTTCGCCACCCATGACAGAGATTTTGGCGTTGGGCCACATCAGTAACAGTCTCGGTCCGAAAGCCCTTCCGGCCATGCCATAGTTGCCCGCGCCAAAGGAGCCACCAAAAATAACGGTGAATTTAGGTACGCTGGCATTCGACACGGCATGAACCATCTTTGCGCCATCTTTGGCAATGCCGCCACGTTCCACGTCTTTGCCCACCATGAAACCGGTGATGTTTTGCAGAAAAATCAATGGGATGTTGCGCGAGGTGCAGAGCTCGATGAAGTGGGTGACTTTGAGGGCCGACTCGCTGAACAACACCCCAAAGTTGGCAATGATACCCACCGGATAGCCCATGAGATAGGCAAATCCGGTGACCACGGTGGTGGCATAGCGTGCCTTGAACTCCTGAAAACGGCTGCCATCCACAATGCGCATGATGATCTCGCGGGGGTCAACGAGTTTGCGAAGGTCAACCGGGGCGATGCCGTAAAGCTCCTTCGGGTCGTAAAGCGGCTTTTCGGGCTTTTGAAGCTCGAGCAATTGTTTTGTGGCGGGGCGAAGGGTCTCGAAAATATTGCGACAGATGGCGATGGCATGTGTTTCGTTTTCGGCAAAATGGTCGGCTACGCCCGAAATCGCCGTATGTACGTGGGCGCCACCCAGCTCTTCGGCTGTCACTTCTTCGCCTGTTGCTGCCTTCACTAAGGGCGGGCCGCCCAAAAAGATGGTTCCCTGATCTTTCACAATGATCGTTTCGTCACTCATGGCTGGCACATAGGCTCCGCCCGCTGTGCACGAACCCATCACAATGGCAATCTGCGCAATGCCCATAGCCGACATTCGTGCCTGATTGTAGAAAAATCGTCCAAAATGGTCACGATCCGGGAAAACAGTGTCCTGTTCGGGAAGAAAAGCCCCGCCCGAATCAACAATATAAACACACGGGAGACGGTTTTCCATGGCAATCTCCTGTGCGCGCAGATGCTTTTTGATGGTATATTGCATGTAGGTGCCGCCTTTTACGGTAGCATCGTTGGCGATAATCATGGTTTCACGACCATGAATCTGCCCAATGCCGGTGACAATGCCTGCCGAAGGGAAGCCATTGTCATACAAGCCGTTGGCGGCTAAGGGAGAAAGTTCAAGAAAGGGGGTGTTCACATCGAGCAACAAATTGATGCGCTCACGCACCAAGAGCTTTCCGCGCTCTTTGTGTTTCTGAATAGCCAGGTCGCTTCCGCCTTTGATGGCTTCGCGTTCAAGACGTTTTACCTCATCAAGCAGCTTCATAAAAGCCTCGCGGTTGTTAAGAAATTCGCGCGACCGGGGGTCAATTTTTGTTTTTAGCGTGTACAAGTTGTTTTGTTTTAAACATTTGACTGTGACAGACTGTTTCTGTTTCGGTTGACAATCTGCGAAAAATATTTTGGCCTTGAGGCAAAATCAGGCTCTAAAAATAACAAAAAAAGAATCTGCAAAGGCCATTTTGTGCGATTGTTGATTCCGGAAATTGTTTTTTTGTAAGGTTGATTTGTAAAAAAAACTCAATTGATGAGGCTATATATGCCAATTTGGTAGCTTTGTACCGAAATAACATCTCTTTTTGCAAAAACAATACTGAGAAACATGAAAAAAAGAATTCATTCTTCGAAAAAATCTATCCTGCTGTTGACCGGTTTACTGATGCTTTTGGTTTCATTTCCCGTAATGGCTAAAGATAAAAGTAAAAAGACCGAAACTGTAAGCATCAAAACTTCGGCCATTTGCTCGCAATGCAAAGACCGTCTCGAAAAAAATATTGCTTTCGAAAAGGGAGTCAAGGCAGTCAATTTGGACTTGGAAACCAAGGTGCTGACGGTGACTTATAAAAAAGGAAAAAATTCTAAGGAAAACCTGAAAAAGGCCGTAAGTAAAATTGGCTATGACGCGGATGAGTTAGAGGCCGATCCCAAAGCTTACGAGCGTTTGCCTGCCTGCTGCAAAAAAGATGCGGCGCCTCATTGAGCCTGTTTCAGAATTTTCTGAAATGATTCTAACCGGATGCCGTCGACCCGGTAAAGCTTATTTTCCCCTGCCTTGTAGGACGATCAAGACGGTATAAATCAATATTTTGATATCCATAGCGAGGTTCATGTTTTCGATATAGAGGATATCGTATTGTAGCCTTTCGATCATTTCGTCCACATCTGAAGCGTAACCATATTTCACTTGTCCCCAACTGGTTATGCCGGGTTTTACCTTGAGGAGCAAACGGTAATGTGGCGCACGTTTCACAATCTGGTCAATGTAAAACTGGCGTTCGGGCCGGGGGCCGACCAATGACATATCGCCTTTTAGCACCGTAAAGAACTGAGGAATTTCATCCAATCGCACTTTACGCATGAAACGGCCAAACGGGGTGATACGGGGGTCGTTCTCGCTCGAAAGTTGCGGCCCGCTTTTCTCGGCATCTGCATACATGCTTCTGAATTTGAGCATCTTAAATGGCTTCCCCCGGATTCCAATGCGCTGTTGGCTGTATAAAACAGGCCCTTTTGATGAGAGTTTGACACCGATGGCAGTCATAATGTAAAAAGGGCTGAGCAGAATAATGGCCAAAATGGAAATCACGATGTCCATCAGGCGTTTGAGCGATTGTTGCCAGGCGGGCATCAGATCGGGCGAAATCTCAATGAGTGGCGCATGCCAGATCCCGCTTTGTTTCACATTGCCAAAAAGGATGTCCTGCATAATGGGAATAATTTTGATGACCACTACTGTATCTTCAAGTGCAGCAAAAATCTTGTCAATAGTATCGGTCTCGGTCCTTTCAATGGCGATGATCACCTCCTCGATATCGTATTCGTCAACCACCTTTTTAATATTCTGATAAGGCCCCAGATGTGGAAGATACTGCCCTATCTTATAGTCGTCCTTGTCGTAAACACTCAAAAAACCGATGAAAAAATTCCCGGCCGAGCGTTCCTGCTTTTCGATATCTTTATAGATTTTTAAAGCATTGCCATTGCTGCCAACGATCACGGTGTTGAACCCGATTTCTTTCCGATGGATTTTCTTAACAGTGATACTGGTCAGCGTCAGTCGGAAAGCATACGTAAAGGTAAAATGAAGGCTGTATAAAACAATAAAGGACTGATAATAAGATTTATAGGTGACAATCACATCGTCGAGTATGGCAACGAAAAAGATGACTGTGATGCCGATGAGGGTGATGACCAAAGTTTGTCCGAGCTCTTTCAGACGTGCCTTTCGGTAGATTTTCCGATAGGTGCCCACCATAGCGTAAAGAAAAATCCACCCGAGTGGGATCAGGATGATGCCGCGCCAAAAGTTGGGGTCGTCGAAGATGTTTTTGAAATGATCATAAAAAATCGGGTCTTCGCTCTGTTTACGGAAAATATAGAACAGAAACCATGCGAAGGTTGCAGCAATCCAATCCAACAACACATATTTGGCTACCTGTATATTTCGATTCATAGGCCTGGGTCTCTGTAAATTAATTTGATGTTGTCGAAATAAAGGCTTGCCTGATCCTCTGTGTCTAATGCGGCCTCAAAAAATATCTTAAAATATTCGGCTGTGTTGTATTCAGTAATGTTTGGACCCAGATTGATGTAGATTTTGTTCCAGGTGTCGGACTTATTCACAACGACCAAAGGCAATAGCAGGTTGTTGGAAGCCGTTTTGGCGATCAGTCCAACTAAAAATTCGTGGTCGCATTTGTAATCGAGTTCGAGAAACACCGGTTTACCCTTGCCAGGTAGCACATAAGAGAAAAAGCTGGCAGCCTGAAAAAGTTTGTGGGCTGTGTCGAGCTTCACCATACCCGAAAACGAGCTGTAAGGCGAAATCCAGGCTTCCGGATTGTTGGCGGGCGAGGTGACCATCATGGTGGTGTCGCTGCTGTTGGTTTTTTCAAATGAGTTGCTCACACCTTCAAAATCCTCCATCCAGGCAAAGTGAAGATTGTCCTGATAGCTCGTATTTGGATAGATGGTTTGAACCGAATCGGGGATGAAGTTGAACGAAGTAAGGTTAAACGGTTTGTAAAACGGATAGGGTACCCGTGTTGCACTGATGCCGTTGAGCTTGATGCCGGGCGAAATATCTAAACGTTGTGTGCCGGTCTGGAGCACCGGGATCGTTGCCGGAAGCTCATAAACACCGATGAGCTGGTCGTTCACATAAACCCAGGCATCGGTAATTTTGTGGGTGTTGCTGCCCTGAGTGACAAAATCGGTAGTAAAAACAAATGGCTCAATATGCAGATATGCCGGTACAGTCTGTTCACCTTCAAACTTATAGCACGAGCTTGTCAGGAAACTGAGCCCGGCGAATAGAGAAAAGATGATCCAACGTAAAGATTGTGGCATAAACCCGATTTGATTTTTGGTAACCTAAAAACGGCGCAACCGTGTGCGATATTGTGCCGGCGGAAAGAAAATTATTCCGAAAACTGACGATTATTTTCGGCGATTTTTTCTAAAATCTGATAGGCTACCAACAGCACTTTGAATCCGTCTTCGATGGTAACCATCGGGGTTTTGTTGTTCACGACGGCTTCGTAAAAACTTTCGAGCTCAGCCTGAATGGCATTGGTGGGAAGCACTGTGGGTCGCTCGAAACTGATCTGGCGCATTCCTTTGCCGTTGCCCAGATCAATCAGCATGGCAAAAGGGTCGTCCTTGGCTTTTTCGGCATCCGTCATTCTGACTATTTCGGCAGTTTTGTCGAGGAAATCAACATTGATATAGGCATCTTTCTGAAAAAAGCGGCTTTTGCGCATGTTTTTTAACGAGATGCGGCTTGCGGTGAGGTTAGCCACACATCCATTGGCAAAGCCGATGCGGGCGTTGGTGATGTCGGGGGTGTTGCTTACCACGGCCACCCCGCTGGCGCTCACGGAGGTTACCTCCGAATCCACCACACTCAGCAGGATGTCAATGTCGTGCACCATCAGGTCGAGCACTACCGGCACATCGGTGCCGCGCGGATTGAAGTGGGCCAGGCGATGAGTTTCGATGAACATCGGGTTGCGGATGACGTCTTTCACGGCCAAAAAAGCCGGATTGAACCGCTCTACATGACCTACCTGTACCTTTACGCCGGCATGACGGGCCAGCTCGATCAGCTGACGAGCCTCATCGGGCGTGGCTACGATGGGTTTCTCGATAAAAACGTGTTTGCGACGCTGCAAAGCCTCGGCAGCACAGCTAAAATGAGCAATAGTAGGGGTGACGATGTCAACCACATCCACCGCATCCATCAGCGCCTCGATGCTTGCGAAGGCCGGAAGTCCAAATTCTTCCGAAACTTTTTGTGCGGTATCTTTGTCCGGGTCATAAAAACCAACAAGCTCATAATTAGTTATTTGGCGAATGCACTTCAGATGTATCTTGCCTAAATGGCCCGCACCCAACACTCCTATTTTCTGCATGATTTCCAATTTTGACAAAGGTAGTATCTTTTTGGTCTGCCGGATAATGTTAACTTCGCAGTCGCGGAATTTAGAATTCCTCCAGATTAACAAATCGGATTTCATTTTTTGGCCGACATGCAAGATACGTTCAGACACAAGGGTTTGCGCAAAAAGTTGGTGGAAACCGTTCGCGGAAAGGGCATCCACGACAGCAAAGTCCTGGCTGCTATAGAGGCGGTGCCACGTCATTTTTTTATGGATTCCTCCTTTCTTGAGTTTGCCTATCAGGACAAGCCTTTCCCCATTGGTTCGGGTCAAACCATTTCGCAGCCTTATACGGTTGCTTTTCAAACCTCACTTTTAAAGCTCGAGCGGGGGATGAAGGTGCTGGAAATCGGCACCGGATCGGGTTACCAGGCTTCGGTGCTGGCCGAAATGGGCGTACGCGTCTTCAGTATCGAACGGCAGCGAAAACTTTACTTGAAGACAAAAGCTTTCATGGAAAGTATGCCCTGGAAAATACAACTGTTTTTGGGCGATGGCTATGCCGGATTGCCAAAATTTGCCCCTTTCGACCGTGTACTGATCACGGCCGCAGCGCCGGAAATTCCATCAGCGCTTGTCGAACAACTAAAAACCGGTGGAATCATGGTGATCCCTTATGGAAATGGCGATGAACAGCAAATGCTGCGACTGACCAAGCAGGCCGACGGAAGCCTGTCGGAGGAACGTTTTGGTACTTTTCGTTTCGTACCCATGCTTGGAGATCTGGCCGACGACTGAGCGAGTTTTTTATCAGGCTTAAAAAGGTTTTTTGTTTGCAATGGAATGGTGGCTTCGATTTAACTCAGCCACCATTGTAAGTATTGCTCAGCCACCTTTGCAAGTATTGCTCAAGTAAACAGAATTATGCGATGACTGAGGCCCTCGAAGTCATCGCATTATTGAGAGAGGCTCTCGAAGCCATCGCATTGATAAAATGAAGCGGGTTGCAGGGTAAAGACCTGCCATCAAAGTAAAGTACAGAAAGGCATTTCCTGACGCTTTTGTCGGTTCAAAAGCACCAAAAACCTCGCGCGAATGATACGCCTGCCCACCCACCCAGCCCAGCGAGGGTATGAAGATTTTCTGCAACTATTTCCAAAAACATTCTTCTTAATTATAAAAACCAGGTTTTGACTTGAAAACATCTTAACAACTTAACATCTTAACATTTTAACCCCTTAACCCTTTAACTCCTCAACAAAAAATTCTCCATAATGGTTGATTTATTATTTTTCATGTACATTTGAGGCGATGTTTTATTTATATCCAATCTAAATAGCTATGCCCCATTTTCTGACTCGAGGGCACGTTCCCCGCAAAAGACACACCGTTTTCCGGAAAGCCGATGGCAGCCTGTATGCCGAAGAGCTGGTATCTACCGAAGGTTTTTCCGATGTTTACAGTCTTGTGTACCATCTCTGGCCACCAACAATGGTCAAACAGATTGGACTGCCACAGGATGTAAGACCCGTTGCAGCAGTAAAATCGAATATGCAAGCCCGCTGTTTCAAAGGGTTTAGCCTTGCTCCAACCGATGATTTTTTAGAAAGCCGCAAATGTGTTTTATTCAACAACGATGCTCACATCAGCCTTGCGGCACCACGAAAAATGCGGGACTATTTCTACAAAAACAGCCAGGCCGACGAGATGCTGTTTGTACATCGGGGCAGCGGCCTGTTGAAAACAGTGTTTGGGAGTCTTGCGTTTGAATCGGGCGATCATCTCATCATTCCTCGCGGAACCATTTACCAGATTGAGTTTGTATCGGACGATAACCGGCTTTTGATTGTGGAGTCGTTTCACCCGTTACGTTTCCCCCGACGCTATCAAAATCGCCAAGGCCAGCTTTTAGAGAGCGCACCTTTCTGCGAACGCGACCTCAAACTCCCCGAAAACCTTGAGACACACGATGAAAAAGGCGATTTTCTCGTGATGATTAAACGCGATGGTCAACTTTTCCCTTATACCTATGCCACTCATCCTTTTGATGCCGTGGGTTGGGACGGTTGCCATTATCCCTTTGGTTTTTCCATTCACGACTTCGAGCCCCTGACCGGCCGCATCCATCAGCCGCCACCGGTTCACCAAACCTTTGAAACCCCTGCAATGGTTTTGTGTGCCTTTGTGCCACGACTTTATGATTATCATCCCGAAGCAATCCCTGCGCCTTATCACCACAGTAATGTGGATTCGGATGAGGTGTTGTATTATGTGGATGGTGATTTTATGAGTCGTAACCATGTGGAACAGGGCATGATTACGCTTCATCCCATCGGGATACCACACGGACCGCACCCCGGCGCAGCCGAACGTAGCATCGGGAAAAAGGAAACCCGCGAACTGGCCGTGATGATTGACGCTTTCAAACCCTTGATGCTGACCGAAACGGCCCTTACCCTCGAAGATGAAACCTATTATAAAAGCTGGCTTTTTTAAAAAACACACAGAAATACATCAATCTCATGAGTGAAACCGAATTTCTTCCCATCAGCGGAACCGATTATGTTGAGTTTTATGTGGGCAATGCCAAGCAGGCAGCTCATTATTATCAAACGGCTTTTGGCTTTCAGCCGGTTGCCTATGCCGGACTCGAAACGGGCCTCAAAGACAGGGCTTCGTATGTGTTGAAACAGGACAAGATTGTGCTGGTACTCACCACTGCGCTTACGCCTGAATCGGCCATTGCCGACCATCAAAAGACACATGGTGATGGTATCAAGGTGATTGCCCTGACGGTGGACGATGCCCGAAAAGCCTGGAAGGAAACTACGCAGCGGGGCGCACGCTCCTATATGGAGCCCACTGTGCGGATTGACGAAGCCGGTGAAGTGGTGCTGAGCGGCATTCACACTTATGGCGATACCGTGCACATTTTTGTGGAACGCAAAAACTATTTTGGTTGTTTCCTGCCCGGCTTTAAAAAATGGAACCCGGCCTACCGCCCGTCGGAAACAGGTCTGCTCTATGTGGATCATATCGTAGGCAATGTCGGCTGGGGCGAAATGAACCGTTGGGTCAATTTCTATGCCAATGTCATGGGCTTTGAACAACTGATTTCGTTCGACGATAAAGATATCTCGACCGAATATACCGCCCTGATGAGCAAAGTGATGGCTAATTCCAATATGCGTATCAAGTTCCCGATCAACGAGCCCGCCGAAGGCAGAAAGAAGTCGCAGATCGAAGAGTATATTGAATTCTACCGTGGCGCCGGCGCCCAGCATATTGCTTTGGCCACCAACGATATAGCTAAAACGGTGGAGCAACTTGTACAACGTGGAGTGGAGTTTTTGCAAGTGCCCGACAGCTATTACGATACCCTGAACTCGCGGGTACAGGGTATTGACGAGGACGTGGAAACATTGCGAAAATTGCACATCTTGGTTGATCGTGATGAGGATGGATATCTTTTGCAGCTTTTCACCAAACCTGTTGAGGACCGACCCACACTTTTTTACGAAATCATCCAGCGCAAAGGTGCGCGCTCATTCGGAAAAGGCAATTTCAAAGCCTTGTTTGAGGCCATCGAGCTGGAACAATCCAAACGAGGAACTTTGTAAAATGGATATACTCGATCATTTTGGCGAAAAGAAAAGCCTGACAATGCGTTTTTTTACCATCCGGCCGAGGATGAATCCAATTGAACAACGATTATTTTAGATTGTTTTCATCTGGTGTGATGAAACCCTGACTTCGATGAATTAAAAAACCGGTTCCGGTTTCCAAAAAGCATATATAACCCATGACAAAAACTAAAAGCTTCATGAAATCGTGGATTGAAACGCCCTCCGGCAGTGATTTCTCGCTTGAAAATATCCCTTTTGGGATTATCGAATACCAGGGGAGGAGAGGAGTGGCCACACGTATTGGCGATACGGTTGTGAGGTTGTCGGTTTTGGCACATCACGGGTTCCTGGGCTTTTTAACCGGAGATCAGCTACAGGTTTTTGAGGCCCCGGAACTCAACCCTTTCATCGGGCTTGGTAAAGCTGTGACCCGCGAGGTGCGCCTCAGGCTTCAGGAGCTTTTCCGTGAGGGTAACAGCGCTCTGCAAAGCAGGGCTGACGTATGCCGTCAGGCTTTTATCCCGGTCCGTGAGGCCGTAATGCGTATGCCCGTTCGTATTGGCGATTATACCGACTTCTATTCGAGCATCGAACATGCCACCAATGTTGGTAAGATGTTTCGCGATCCGGCCAATGCACTTTTACCCAACTGGCGTCACCTACCAGTGGGTTATCACGGACGGGCTTCGTCCATCGTGCTTTCGGGAACGCCCATCCATCGCCCAAAAGGACAAACCCGTCCAGCTGATGAAGGACCGGTGGTTTTTGGTCCGACAAAACAGCTTGATTTCGAGCTTGAGATGGCTTTTATCACCAATGGATCAACACCACTGGGAAGCTCAATACCGGTGGAAAAGGCCGAAGACTATATTTTTGGTCTGGTTATTTTCAACGACCTTTCGGCCCGCGATATTCAAAGGTGGGAATATGTACCCTTAGGGCCGTTTCTTTCCAAAAGTTTCGGCTCGATCATTTCACCCTGGGTGATCACACTCGAGGCGCTGGAACCTTTTCGCATCGACGGACCCACCCAAACACCCGAACCGCTTCCTTATCTGAGACAGTCGGAACCGGCTAATTTCGATATTCAGCTCGAAGTGGCGCTGCAGGCTTCCGGTTGCCGGCCACAAAGCATCTGTAAATCCAATTTTGGTTTCCTGTATTGGAGCATGGCCCAGCAACTTGCCCATCAAACCGTTGCCGGATGTAATATCCAGGTAGGCGACCTTTATGCCTCGGGAACCATCAGCGGGTCAGAGCCGGATTCCTACGGCTCGATGTTGGAACTGTGCTGGAAAGGTACCCGGCCGCTGAAGCTGCCTGACGGCAGTGAGCGGACTTTTTTGCTCGATGGCGATAGCGTCATCATAAAAGCCTATGCCGAAAAACAAGGTCTCCGGATCGGTTTCGGCGAATGTGAAACCACCATATTGCCTGCTTTACCCTAAACGATTGAAAACGATGCTTTCACTTGATGCCTTTTCCATCAATCAATCCTATCTTCACCGCATTTTGCTGAACAGCGTTGCTCCCCGCCCGATAGCTTTTGTAAGCACTATTGACGACGAAGGGAGGCCTAACCTGGCGCCTTTCAGCTTTTTCAACGCTTTCGGAGTCAACCCCGGCACCCTGATTTTTTCACCGGCCAGGCGTGGACGCAACAATACCACCAAACATACCTATCAGAATCTTCGCCAGGTGCCCGAAGCCGTAGTGAATGTAGTGTCTTACAGCATGGTTCAGCAGGTAAGTTTAGCCAGCACCGATTTCCCGAAAGGCGTCAACGAATTTGAAAAAGCCGGATTCACACCGCTTGAATCGCTGAAGGTGAAACCTTTCCGGGTGGCCGAATCACCGGTGCAATATGAATGTCGGGTGCGCCAGATCATCCCGACAGGGCAGGGCGGAGGCGCAGCCAATCTGGTAATTTGCTCTATCCTGAAAGTACATATTGATGAATCGGTGCTCGACGAAAATAATGAAATTGACCCCGATAAAATGGACCTTGTGGGGCGAATGGGCGGCAATTATTACGTTCGTGCCGATCAAAATGCACGTTTTATCGTCCCCAAACCACTGCATTCCATCGGAATCGGCATTGATGCTTTGCCGCCGGCCATCAGGTTCAGCAAATATCTCACCGGCAACGATTTGGGGCGTTTGGGCAATATCGCGGCATTGCCCGATCAGGATTTGATAAACCGCTGGAAAGCCAATTCCGGACTGCAAGAAATGATCTCAAACAATCCGACGCTTTTCTACGACAATATCCGCGCCCTTCTCGACGAAGGAAAAACCGCCGAAGCACTCTCCCGGCTCATGGCAGCGCTTTTATAAGCACGTTTTGCCTTTATCACAACTTTCCGGCTAAGTACCTTTTTTCTTTTCTCAGAAAAATTGCGGGAAAAATATTGCCGGTTTCAAAAATAAATGACCTCTACTTCCGTGACAATGAACTCGATGAAGCGGTAAAGAGGCTGTGATGACAAGTGTCAAAGCTTATCTAAACACATTCTAAATAAGGGAGTTGCCTGTTTAGAAGTGATTCCCGTAACAAAAAAAACTACATTTGGCCTTGAATTATTATTGCTTTTCAAATATAACCAAAACGAGTTTTAATTTTTATTCAAATGAGAAAAAAACCTTTACTTTTAGCAATCGGCAAAGGACTTTTGACGATGCTGATGCTGTTTACAGTGATGATGGTTCAGGGTCAGATCATTGATCTTGGTCGCAGCCAGAATCAGGCTCAGGTTGTGGAAGATAATTTCAACACAACTAAATTGAATTTTACCTTTTCCACCATTCAATCCTTGGATATCCAGGCCGAAAGGGGTCTTTTCAGCGAGATCTATATCCCCGGCGCTTATTCCGTTGGCGGATTGGGAACTCCTGCACTTCCTGCAGCCAAACATCTGATTGAGATTCCTTTTGGGGCCGATGTTTCGGTAAAAGTAGTCAATTACACCACTACCGAGTACAAGCTTAGCGAATATGGCATCAACAACCAGGTTATGCCTGTGCAGCCTTCCATTCGCAAGGATCAAACATTGGATGATGTACCTTTTGAATTTGACAGCAAACTTTACCAGAAAGATGGTTTCATCAGTCACGATATAGCAAGTGTTGAGGTGCTGGGCGTATTGCGCAGCTACCGCATTGCCCGTTTGACGATTGCTCCGGTGGAATATAACCCCGTGTCGGGGATTATTCGTGTTCACAACGACATTGAAATAGAAATCACCTATACCAACAGCGATCCGGCGCTCACCGATTATATCAAAAGTTCAACCTGGTCGCCCTATTTCGAGCCGCTGAAACGAAAACTGCTGAATGGCTCCACCCGTGATTATCCGGCACACCCCGACCTCACAAAATATCCGGTGAAATACGTCATTGTAGCCGACAGGATGTTTGAAAACGATCTACAGCCTTTTATTGCATGGAAAACCAAAAAAGGGTTCAAGGTGATTGTAGCTTATACCGATGTGATCGGCACAACCTATAATCAGATCCAATCCTATGTACATGGCCAATACAACTCGGGGACTCCGACTGATCCTGCACCAAGCTTTGTGCTTTTTGTGGGCGACACACCGCAAATTCCGGCCATTCAGGGTTCGTCGTCACAAAAGATGACCGACCTTTATTATTGCAGTGTGGACGGCGACTATTTCCCGGAGATGTACTACGGACGCCTATCGGCACGCAACAGCGCCCAGCTTGTGCCTCAGATTGAGAAAATTCTCTATTATGAACAATATCAATATGCCGATCCGACCTATCTGAATAACGTCACCCTGATTGCCGGTGCTGACAGCTATTGGAATCCTGCTGTAGGCCAACCGGCTATTTTGTATGGAACACAAAATTATTTCAATGCTGCACACGGATTTACTAATGTCAATACCTATCTCAACAGTTATTCAGGTTGTTATGATCCGGCCCGCATTGCCGTAGGTTTTATTAACTATACCGCTCACTGTAGCGAGACAAGCTGGGGCGATCCTTTGTTGTCGCAGACGGCAGTGAACAATTTTACCAATCAAAACAAATATCCTTTGGCAATCGGGAACTGTTGCCTGGCTGCCGATTTCGGTTATGCCGAATGCATTGGTGAGACCTGGATGCGCGCTCCCAACAAAGGCGCCGTCACCTATATCGGGTCATCGCCAAGCTCGTATTGGTTTGAAGACTTCTACTGGGCTGTTGGAGCTTTCCCGCTTCAGGGCAACAACAACGGTTATGTGCCTTCTTACAATGAAACCACCTGGGGGTCATACGACAGCCAGTTTGTAACGGATTATGTCACTACCAGCGGATTGGTCTTCGTAGGTAACCTTGCTGTTACGGAGGTTCATCTCCAGAACTACCCCAGCCATTCGAGCCCGATTTACTACTGGCAGGCATACAATGTTCTTGGCGACCCATCACTGGTTACTTATATGAGCGAGGGAGAAGATAATGTAGTGTCGCATCTGCCCATTCTGCCTATTGGGCTGAATACTTATGAAGTGACCGCTCTGCCAGGCTCTTATGTGGGAATCTCGAAAGACGGCGTTCTGCACGGTTCGGCACTTGTTGGCCCGTCGGGCGTTGTTGAGGTTAACATTGAACCTGTTCTTTCATCGGGTAATGTTGATATTGTGGTTACCAAGCCGCAATATAAGCCCTATACGGTACAAGTCCCGGCCGCAGCTCTTGTGGGTCCTTATGTCGTGCTTGATTCATACACCATCAATGATGCCGCTGGAAACAACAATGGATTGGCTGATTATGGCGAAACCATCCCGTTGAATGTAACCATCAAGAATGTAGGCGCCGATCCTTCGGCAGCAGTAACTGTTACTGTCAATGGAACTGACCCCTATGTCAGCCTGACAAGCAGTCCATCGAAAGTATTCCCTGCCGTAGCGCCCAATACCACCGCAACGGTGAACAATGCCTTTACCTTCTCGGTGGCCAATTTCGTACCCGACCAGTATCAGGCCAGCTTCCCGCTGACTTTGACTGATGGCAGCGCCACCTGGCAATCCACATTGCGCATCACCTTACAAGCTCCGGCGCTCGCAATTTCGCCTGATATCTTTGTCGTTGATAATGCCACCGGTAATGGGGACGGAATCCTTGATCCCGGCGAAACAGCCAATATTAAGGTGACATTGACCAATGGCGGACACAGCGCCCTTAGTAATATTGTTGCCGGCATGGTTTCGGCTGATCCTTTGCTTGTTATCAACACGGCCACAGTGAATCAAGCTACCCTCAACGGACAGGCTACAACCGAATTGTTGTTCAACGTCACAGCCAGCGCTGCTGCACCTATCGGTTATCCGGTGAACCTTTCACTTACTGCCAACGGCGGTCCTTCGGGCATTTATACGGCCGAACAAACGGCAATGGTAGTGATTGGACTTGTGCCGGAATATCTCATGTCTAACGGCTCGGCCACAACCTGTGTGGGAACTTTCTATGATTCGGGAGGACAAGGTGCCAATTATGGTAACAATGAAGACTTTACGTTTACCTTTTATCCGGCCACTCAGGGCGGGATGATTCGTGCCAATTTCACCACATTCGACATTGAGAATAATTACGATAAACTGTATATCTATAATGGCCCGAATGCCACGTCTCCACAGGTCAATGGAAGTCCGTTCACTGGCACCACCAGTCCGGGCCTTGTCACGGGAATGAATGCCAGCGGCGCACTCACCTTCCGCTTTACCTCTGATGTGTCGGTAAGCAAACCCGGATGGGTTGCCGATATTTTCTGCTTTGCCCCGACCACGCCCCCGGGCTGCGCTACCAACCCGATACCGGCCAACAACGCAACCAATGTGAGCGTTTCGTCTAAACTGAATTGGACTGCTACGGATGCTTCATCATATGATGTTTATTTTGGGATCTCCTCTAATCCGCCTTTTGTTGCAACGGTTGACGTGAATCAGTATTCTCCGACTTTGACACCAAATACCACCTATTATTGGAAAGTTGTCCCGAAAAACGCCATCGGTCCTGCTGTTGGCTGTCCGGTATGGTCCTTCACCACAGGCGGTCCTGAATACCTGATGTCGAACAATACTGTCACTGCCAGCTCAGGGATGTTTTACGACAGCGGCGGAGCTAATGGCAACTATCAAAACAGCGAGAATTTAACGATGACCTTTGTGCCTTCGGTAGCAGGTGCTCCGTTAAAGTTCACGTTCAGCACTTTTGATGTTGAGAACAGTTATGACAAGCTGTATATCTACAACGGTCCAGATGTGAATTCGCCGGCATTCCCGGGTAGCCCATTCACTGGAACGACCAGCCCGGGCACGATTCTTTCGAGCCATGCAAGCGGTGCCATCACTTTCAAGTTTACGTCTGATGTGTCAGTGAACAAGGCAGGCTGGGCAGCCAGTTTCCAGACGATGGGAACACTTGCCGTTTCGCCAACAGCAAATCCTGCACAGATTTGTGTGGGCGGAGTTTCGGTACTCAGCGCCAATGCAGTGGGCGGAACGGGAGTTTATACCTATCTATGGCAGCCTGCTGCCGGCCTGAGCAACCCCACCGTTGCCAATCCTGTGGCCAGCCCTGCCGAAACCACCACTTATACTGTTACCGTGAATGATGGCATGGCACAGGCAACGGGGACAGTAACCGTTACTGTTTTGCCTGCACCACAAGTTGACCTTGGCCCCGACCAGACTATCTGCCCTTGGATGAATATCACCTTAGATGCCACCATGCCAGATGCAGCTTCGTATCTGTGGCTGCCCTCAGGCCTGACCACCCCATCTGTTACCTTTGAAGGTGAAGATTTGGGAATCGGTGCTCACACCATCACCGTCAATGTGACCTATAACAACGGATGTACGGTAACCGATGAGATTGTCGTTACCGTTGATCCCTGCACCGGCATAGGCGAGAATATGCGTGATATGAGGTTAGACCTCCATCCAAATCCCGCAACAAATCATCTGAATATCCGGTTGAGTGGAAAAGCAGGAAATGTATCTTACGTCTTGCTTAACTATCAGGGGCAAGTGGTGTACAGCAGTGGAAACTTCGCTGTGGAAGGCAGATACGATGCCCGGATTGATTTGGGCGCTTTTGCCAAAGGTATTTATTACCTCCGACTGAATAGTGGCGATGCCACCAGCGTCAGAAAAGTAGTAGTTCAATAATCTGAATTTTTGCAATTTAAACTGCCCCAAAAGGTAAATTTTCTATACTTTTGGGGCAGTTTTTCTTAAAAACCAGTTCCATGAAACAATTTACGCTCACCCTGGCAGTGGTTTTACTGTCGTTGTTTTCTTTTTCAAACAACTGGACGGGCATCACCTCCGATTCACCGGCTCAGTTGAATTACAAATTGCTTCAGTCAAATGAAACGAGCATAGTCATCAGCTTTTCGATTCCTGGTTTCAACAGTACAAACGTGGAAACTCCAAAAGGGAAAGCTGCCATCATCAGTGTTCCCAAGATGGTGTCGATCAGCGAAAAAGGGTCACCCGATCTGCCTAAATATGCTGTTTCAGCCATTATTGGCGATGATGATTTGATGGATGTCAGAGTGTTGTCGTCATCCTATACCGACTTTCCGGATATGGACATTGCTCCGTCAAAAGGCGACTTCTCGCGTCAGATTGATCCGGCAAGCGTACCTTACACCTATGGTCCGGCTTATCGGCATGATGCGTTCTTTCCTTCCACCAATGTGAGCTTGCAAGAACCATATATTCTGCGCAATTTCAGAGGACAGGCGCTGACCGTGATGCCTTTTGCCTATAACCCTGTCAGCCGCACCCTTCGTGTGTTTCATGAATTGAAAGTTGAGATTTACAAAAAAGGCACCGGCGGCGCCAATCTTTTCAGCCGGTCGGCAGTCAACAGCAAGGAAGATTTTGAGTTTGAACACCTCTACGAAAACCATTTCATCAATTACAGTCAGGTTCGTGGCCGTTATCCTGTATTGCAGGAACAAGGCCGCATGTTGGTGATTGCTGCACCTCAGTTTATGGAGGCGATGCAGCCCTTTGTAGATTGGAAAAGAACCATTGGCCGCCCCATCGAAATGGTGAGTGTAGCGAGCATTGGGACTACGCCAACGGCTATCCGTGATTATGTACTCAACTATTATAATACCAACGGACTGACTCACCTGTTGCTTGTGGGCGACCATCAGCATGTTCCCAGCTACAACAACACCACTGCCGGTGGTTATTCGGATAACTATTATGGTTATCTGGCCGGAAACGATTCCTATAACGAGGTTTTTGTCGGACGTTTTTCGGTTGAAACCACTGCCCATGTTCAGACAATGGTTCAGCGTGTGATCACCTACGAACGCGATTTCAATCAGAATGCTACCTGGCTCGACGTGGGAACGGGCATTGCCCGCAACGAAGGCGCCGGCGGAGGCCATAACGGCGGCGAAGCCGACTATGTACATATGGATTATATCCGCGATAGCCTTTTGCATTATACCTACTCTACCGTTCACCGCGAATATGACGGAAGTGTTCCCGGTGTGCCCAATACCACCGCAACACAAATCTCGGCTCGTATCAATGCCGGTACGAGTATTATCAACTACTGCAACCACGGTTCACAAAACAGTTGGAGCGTTGGTGGCTATTCCTCAACGCATGTGGATGCCTTGACCAATACTGACCGCTGGCCCATTGTTTGGGCTGTTGCCTGCGACAATGGTAAGTTTACCAACGGCACCTGTTTTGCCGAAGTCTGGACCCGCGCCACTTACAATGGTCAGCCCACCGGAGCCATTGGAACGATGATGAGTTGGATTTCACAGCCTTGGACTCCGCCGATGACCGGACAAGATGAGATGGTGACCATTCTTGTTGAAGGCTACCAAAACAATATCAAACGCACCTTTGGCGGAACTTCTATCAATGGGAGTATGAAAATGCTTGACCTTCATGGCAGCTCAGGCCGAAGCACCCACGATACCTGGATCCTGTTCGGCGATCCTTCGCTCACCCTGAGGACAAAAGCCCCCGTGCCGATGACTGTGACTCACATGCCTACGATTTTCCTTGGAATGAGTGAGTTCACTGTGAATGCCGACGCCGAAGGAGCAACGGTTGCATTAACCGTTGACGGACAAATCCTTGGGACCGGGACCATTGCAAACGGCAGCGCCACCATCAGTTTCCCTGCTCTAAACAATGTAGGCACCATGAAAATCGCCGTGTTTGGATTTAATCGTGTGACTTATATCCATGAAATTGACATTATTCCTGCTTCCGGGCCATTCATTGCCTATATTTCCAACACCGTCAACGGTATAGCAGGCGGGCAGGTTCATTATGGCACTGAGGTAAACCTCGGGGTCCAGCTCCGCAATCTTGGCGTTGAAAATGCTACCAATATCGTAGCAACTCTCAGCTCAACCTCACCTTATGTGACCATTACTGACGGCACTGAAAGTTATGGTATCATTGCTCCTGACCAGGTAAAGATGATTGACAATGCCTTTGCATTCAGTGTTTCCAACGATGTTCCGAATAATACCCAGCTTCCGTTTACTCTTACCATCACGGCCGACGAAGGAAACTGGGAAAGCAGTTTTAACCTCAATGCCCTGGCGCCTTCATTCAGCATTGGGAACTTCACAGTGAACGACGCCTCGGGCAATGGCAACGGACGGCTCGATCCGGGCGAAACGGCTGATCTGAAAGTGAGCTTCACCAATAGCGGCTTGAGTCAGGCTGCCAATGCTTTGGCCAATCTGTCGCTGAACTCGCCTTTCGTTACAGTCAATTCGGGCAGTTTTGAATCGGCCACCGTTGATGCCGGACAAACCGTTGAGGCTATATTCAATATCACTGTCAGTGGCGGAACACCCATCGGACAGGCTGTTCCGTTCACGGTGAATGTTGCTGCAGGTGCCTATCAGGCTCAGAAAGATTTTACGGCTAAAGTTGGCTTGATTCTCGAAGACTTTGAGTCGGGCGGGTTCAATGCGTTCAACTGGACTACTGGCGGCAATCTGCCCTGGATCGTAACCATGGCCAATGTATATGAAGGCAATTTCTCGGCAAAATCAGGTGCAATTACCAATAATCAGAGCTCACAGCTCCTCCTGCAATATGAGGTGAGCGCGAGCGATTCAATTTCTTTCTTCCGTAAAGTATCGTCAGAATCTGGCTACGATAAGATGCAGTTCTTTATTGATGCCAATAAGGTTGGCGAATGGTCGGGCGATGTGGATTGGAGTAGGGTAGCCTATTCTGTCACAGCCGGAACACATACTTTCAAATGGGTGTATATGAAAGACGTGAGCGTGGCCAGCGGCAGCGACTGCGCATGGCTCGACTACATCACCTTCCCGCCGATGCTGACCACTACCGGATGGGCCGGAAACAATGCTGAAATCTGCGCAGGCTCTACCTATCAGCTCAATGCTACGGCTGCACAGTACAACAGCCTGAACTGGACAACTACCGGCGACGGTAGCTTTAATAATACTAATATTTTGAACCCTATTTATACGCCGGGCAGCCAGGATATTGCCGGCGGAAGCGTCCAGCTTAAACTTATCGTCACCGGTAACACAAGCACAGTGGAAAGCACTATGACCCTTACCATCCACGGAAATCCCGAGGTGTTTGCCGGTCAGGCTCCTTCGGTTTGCCATGGCTCTTCCGTTGAGTTGAACGATGCGACGGCTGTCAATTACAGCAGTCTCCTCTGGACAAGTACGGGTGATGGTGCGTTTGATGATGCTACCGTTCTGCACCCTGTTTATACACCTGGAGCCAGTGACCTTGCCAATGGCTCGGCTGTTCTCACCCTCACCGCAAATGGCATTGCCGGCTGTGAACCTTCATCCACCACTGCCACGTTGACCATCAATCCATTACCGACTATCACGATTTCGGGTGATCAGACCGTATGCGAAGGACAACCCGCAACTTTGGTATTTACCCTCACGGGAAGTGCTCCCTGGATCGTTGAAATGTTGGACACTGAACCAATCACGATGACTCAGTCGCCCTGGGAAATGGTGGTTACGCCATATTCATCTACAACTTTTGTGCTGACGGGTGTAACTGATGCAAACAACTGCTCTGCCGCTGCTTCCGGACAAGCTGAAATTATTTTGAAGAGCGTCCCTGGTATTCCCGGACAGCCTTCCGCTCCTGAAAGCGTTGACCATGCCTTTGATCCACAGAGCACTGTCAGCATCACCGCTGTTGAAAACGCTACCTCGTATGCATGGACTATCGAACCGGCAGAGGCTGGTACAATTAGCGGAAGCGGACTTGAAGCTGTCGTTGTATGGAATGCAGACTATTTGGGCAAAGCTTATATCAAAGCTGCCGGGATTAATGATTGCGGACAAGGACAGTGGTCGCCGGCTTCGGAAGTGTTGGTTCACAGCACCATCGGCCTCAACGAGAATACTTTTGCATCGCTCAAGGTATATCCCAATCCTTCGGCTGGAGTGTTCACTGTCGTATTGCCCGGTATGGTTGCCCGTGGCGATATCCGTGTTACCAATGCCATTGGCGGTTTAGTGTATAGCGAAAGTGTATCGGACTTCAGTGCCGGTTTAAAGGAAGTCAATCTGAGCCACCTGCCCAACGGCGTTTATCTGATAAGCCTCACAACAGACAATAAAGTTGCGATGCAACGCGTAACAATCAGAAAATAAGTTTCTTGATTTGATTGCAACAAAAAAAGCAGGGCTTCAGCCCTGCTTTTTTCATTATATTCCAAGTAGCCGCAGCCCACGATAGATCAGTTTTTCGAGCGATGGTTGCCGTTTGGATATAGCACGCAGCCCATCGGTGAGTTGGTCTGCTAAACTATGGTCGGAAAGCTGAATGGCCAGCTCCACCGCTTCGAGCCAAAGCAGCCATTCATCGGGATAGGTTGTCAGCGAAGGCGAAAAGCCTTTCATCAATTCGTGTGGCCGCGATGTTGATTCGCGCATCTGCCGGAGTTGCCTATAAAGCTGATGGAGTTTGCGCTCATGATCATTGTGTTCGATGGCATGGGTTTTTTCGAGCGGTTTTGGGTAAGAAAGACCGAAAGCATCGGCATTGGCCGGCCCGGAAAATACCGAAGTCAAGGCTTCCCCAACAGCCATATCGTAGGTTCCCCACGAAGGCTCGAAAAGGATGCGGTCCTGATGGCTCACTTTGCAGTTGCGAAAACTGAGCATCAGCAGTTTGTCCTCTTTTCTCAGTTCGGAAAAGAGCTCGCCTTCTACCCTGACACTCGACTCAAATTCAAAAGAGCATTTTTTGCCTTCGACAATGCCGAGATTTTGCATGTCAGCCTTGTCCATGTAACGGGGTGGTTTGAGCAGCCCTTTGATGCGTCCTACGGGTGCTCCGAAGCCGTGAGCGTGTTGGTCGGGGAGATGACCTTGCAGAGGCTCGTTGGCATAGCTAAGCAGTGTGGGGCCTGTGGTCTGGATATATGCCGGCTGGTTTTGAAGGATGAGGCAATCGGAAAACAAACCGCTCACCTGAAGCCCCGAGCTGTAAACTGCCGTAGCCGGCCAACCCGAATCAACCGCCTTCAGCATGCCTTCAACACCGCCTTTTCGAAGGGCCATGCGGTCGGCAAAGTCGTCCAAAACCTTGCCGAGCCAGTCAAAGTCGGGCGTAACAAACAGTTGCGGCTGTTGACGTGTGATATCGAAATTGTAGTAAACGGCATCAATGGAATAAGGTATTTTTTTGACTGCCTTGCTGAGTGCATTTGCGCTTTCGCCAATGGATGAAAGCAGTCCGGCACCATAAATCAATGGTTTTTCAACGGTACCGACAAGCCCGTATTCCACTGTCCACCAATGCAGGTTGCGCAATGAAGCCATTTCGGAGGCCACGCCAAGGCTTCTTTCTTTGGCTTCCAAAGTTTTCTCGGCTAAGAAAATTTTCTCGGCCGGACTTCGTGGGTCGGCTTTCAGGATGGAGAGATGCCGGATGGCTTCGTAGAGTTCGTAGTCGGAGGCCGATGAGAAAGCTTTTGAGCCGATTTCGCCAAAACGCTGTAAATACGCAGCATAGCTTTCGTCGGCGATGATGGGAGCGTGCCCGGCAGCCTCGTGGAGGATGTCGGGAGCAGGCGTATATTCAATCTGGCCGATAGGACGGATGTCGGCTGCAATCACCAACACCCGATACGCCTGAAACTCCATGAAAGCCGCCGGTGGGATAAACCCATCCACCGTTACCGCACCCCAGCCAATACGTCCCAGGATGCTGTTCATCGTGGTCATGTCGGGAATGCGCTCAATGCTGATGCCGGTTTTGCGCAACCCTTCCAAATAGGCCGGATGCGCTGCCGAACGCAAAAAATCAACGTTCTGACGCATCACATAACGCCAAATGGCCTGATCCTGCGAAGTGTAACTGTCGTACGGTCGTTCGATAATCCAGCCGTGCAGATGACGAGGAAGACGCTCTATTGCCTGATTTTGAAGCATAATCCTGATTATTTGGAATGATTATAAATTACCCAAAAGTAAAAAAACTTTGCTCCCGTTGACCAAACGAAAAATTTTGAGCCTGCCAACCGACCAATGCTGCGAATTGTCTATATTTGTTAGCAATGTGAACCGAAAATATAGAAGTAATTGAAGTGTGTTTTGACTCAATAAACCTTTTTAGAATTTCAAACCAAAATATATAGATTTAATACTGACCTATTTTCGATTCTGTTAAACGCTAAAAACCAGATTATGAAAAGAATCGTTTTTACTTTTTTCCTGATTTTCTGCCTCATCGTCAAGGTGGGGGCGCAAGGCCTGACTGTTAGCGGTCAGGTGACAGATGCTGCCGATGGTCAGCCTATGCCCGGGGTGAGCATCCTGCTCAAAGGCACAACAACGGGCACCATTACCGATTTGGACGGGAGATTCAGCCTTTCCGGCTTGAAGAAAGGCCAGACCCTTGCCATCAGGTTTATGGGCTACGAGAGTCAGGAGTTAGTGATCGGCGAAAGTACTTTTTACCCAATTGTATTGGCCGAAAGTACCAAGGTGCTTGATGAGGTTGTCGTGACGGCATTGGGGATTACCCGCCAGAAGCGCGAAATCGGCTATTCCACCGAACGCATCGAAGCCACGGTGGTTACCGATTCCAAGGCAGCTAATGTGCTTAATGCCATCTCGGGTCGTGCTGCTGGGGTGCAGATTTCGCAACCCGATGGGGTAGAGGGCGGCTCTACACGCATCGTCATCCGCGGCAACAACAACATTGGTTCCGACAACCAGCCGTTGATTGTGGTGGACAATATCCCCATCGAAAACACGCCCGGCCTCACCAATATCGGTCGCGGAGTGGACTGGGGCAGTGCCATCAACGACCTGAATGCTTACGATATAGAGAGCATGACGCTGATGAAAGGCGGCCCGGCATCGGCTCTTTATGGGTCGCGGGGTGCCAATGGCGTGCTTTTTATCACCACCAAAAGGGGAACAAAACAAAAAGGCATCGGGGTTACCTATAACACCGACGTGAAAGTGAGCATCCCCTATCTTTTCCGCGATGTGCAGAATGTATATGGCCATGGCGGACCCATCTCGCTGACTCCGGCCGTCTTTCCCACTTCGGGCGACACCCTGCTCTATCCCGGAATCTACGGAAACGACCATCTAATTCTCAATCAACAGGGCGAAACATCGAGCACTTCTGCCGAGTTTGGCTACTACGGCTCGGCGGTGTCATGGGGGCCGCGTATGGACGGACAACTCATCAAATGGTGGGACGGAACGATGCGCCGTTGGGAGCCCCAGCCCGACAACCTGAGCATACCATTCCACAACGGTTATACCACCACTCACAACGTCTCGGCCACGGGCGGCGGCGACAAAGGAACCATGCGCGTATCCTTTACCCGTCAGGACAACAAAGCCATTGTGGACAACAGCAACTTCGACCGCACAACGGTGAATCTTGGAGCCAATTTGAAAATCAGCGAAAAACTATCCACCGATGTCACTATGTCGCTCATGAAATATAACCGTCTGAACAGCCCTATGCTTGGCGAGGACGAGCATTCATTCAACAAAGGATTGCTTTATTCCTGGCCCAGAAGCTACCGTGGCATTGACCGTGAGTATTACGCCAATCCTGACGGATCGCGCAACCCTCAGGAAGGTTATCCTTTCTTTTATGTCAGCCCCTCGCTCTGGTGGGATTATTACAACAACAACACCCGTCAGAAACGCGACAAATATACCGGTGCGCTGAGCCTCGTTTACGACCCCTTCGACTGGCTTAATATTCTGGGGCGCATGGGCATTGACTACACCATCGAGCAGTTTGAAACCCGCAACAAACCCACCGACCCGCTCGGATTGCAAAATGGCTACTATTCCAACGGCCTCTCGCGCAATATGGGCGACAACTACGACGTGATTGTCACTGCCGGAAAAGACGCCCTCTTTGGAGGTCAGCTCGATGTGAAGCTCACCGCCGGTGCAAGTCTTTACAGCAAAGATTATTACGCCCTCAACGGACATTCGGGCACCTGGTATTATCCCAATATGTACACCTTTTTCAATTTCACCGAAACAACCTATGCGAGCGGCCCCAACAACACCACCATCGTTGACCGACCGGGCAACAGCGCTTCGTCCATGGTCCCACGCGAAAGCATCCTGCGTAAGCGAAACAATTCGGTGTATGCTTTCCTGAATTTAGCCTACAAACAAAGCCTTTTTGTGGAGCTTACAGGGCGTAACGACTGGTCGTCGGCCTTGCCGCAAGGCAAAAACTCCTATTTCTATCCTTCGGTATCGCTGAGTTTTGTGCCTACCGAAGCCCTGCCGGTGATGAAACATCTGCCCTGGATGAATTTCCTCAAGATTCGCGGGGGTGTGGCTCAGACGGCTACCGATACCGACCCTTATCTGCTGAGCTTTTACTACAATACAAGCCTCTTCGGCGGTCAACAGTCGTCGGGCTTTCCCGATATCATTCCTCCGCTAAACCTCAGGCCACAAAGGGTGAATGCCTACGAGGCCGGACTGAATGCCAGCTTCTTCGAAAACATCATTGATCTCGACTTCACCTATTATTACCTGTATTCTTTTGACCAGATTATTCCCAACCTTCCCGTGGCCGTTTCTTCGGGAGCCAGTTATGTCATGACCAATGAGGGCGTACTGACCAACAGGGGCTTTGAATTGATCATTAACGCAGTACCTTATAATACACGGAAGCTTCAGGTGAAGACCGGCCTCAATATCAGCCGCAACCGTAACAAAGTGGTGAGCTTAGGAGGCGATGCCGATACCTACCTTTTGGCCGATATCTGGGGGCTGAACGGCCCAGCAATGGTGCTCCAGGAGGGCGACGACTACGGAACCATCAGCGGCTACGACTATATCTACAAAGACGGACAACGCGTGCTGAACGATGCCGGAACCAAATATCTGATTACCGACACACGTGTACCGATTGGCAATGCCTCGCCCCATTTCATTGCAGGCTGGAACACAGCCGTCAAATGGAAAAACCTCCGATTCGGCATGTTGATTGACACCAAATGGGGCGGCGATATCTATTGCGGCTCGTATGTGATCGGACTGCAAACCGGCCAAAGCCCCGAAACACTCAAAGAACGCGAAGGAGGCGGATTGCCTTATACCGACCCGACCGGAAACACCAGCAATATTGGCATTATTTTGCCCGGCGTTCACGAAGACGGCACGCCCAACACCACGGTGGTGCATTATTACTACAAATACCTGCCCAATGCCGGCGGCTGGGGCAAATTTGTCTCCACCCCCGGAATTGTCGAAAACACCTGGGTGAAGATGCGTGAACTGACTTTGGCCTACACCCTGCCACTCAACTGGATTCAAAAAAGCAGGCTGTTTCAAAGCCTGACGCTCTCCATAACAGGCCGCGATCTGTTCTATATCTATAAAACACTGCCTGACAACATCAACCCCGAAGGGATCATGGGTTCGGGCAATGCGCAGGGATTTGAGTGGGCTTCAAACCCCGGAACCCGTTCGTTCACTTTCAGCCTGAGTGCAGGTTTCTAATCAACACAAAAATGACCAAAGACATGACAAAGACGATAAAAACCAGATCTTGGAAAATGCACCGGTTTAGCCTGAGTGTGTTGTGCATTGCGTTGGCGCTCGTTTCGTGTACCAAAGATTTTGAAGAAATCAACACCAACCCACATGGATTTACCAATGCCAGCAATGGGTCGCTTTTCAACCACATCATCTCGTCGCTGGTTCCCACCGGTAACGAAATGTTTTATATCCAGAACGAAATCCTCTACAAACAAACCCAACAGGCTGCACTCACCCGCGCAGCATGGGGTAACTACACCCTTGGAACGGAGGATATGTGGAAAAACTACTATTCCACCCTTCCCGATTTCAGGGAGCTTGATAAACGCCTTGCAGCTTACGACACCACGGACGAGGTACGCAACATCGAGGCGATGCTTAAAATTACCCTTGCCCTGAAAACCTTTAAACTCACCGACATCTTTGGCGATATGCCCTTTTCCGAAGCAGGCTACGGTTTCCAGAACCTTGACTATCTGAGGCCAAAATACGACAGCCAGCGTGAGATATACCTGAGCCTGCTCAGCGACCTGGAATGGGCTGCCAACAACATCCGACCTGCAGCCGTTGTCAAAGAGCCATTCAAAAGTTTTGTGCCTTTCGATAAACTTTTTGGTGGCGACATGACCAAATGGCTCAAGCTGGCCCATTCGCTTCGCCTGCGCCATGCCGTGAGGATGTACGAAAAAGAGCCTGAGTTGGCCGGCGCCATCATCAGCGACATCATCGGCAATGAAAGGCCGGTGTTTTACGGCTACGACTTTATCACTCCAAAGCTTGAGAGCGCCTGCCTGTGGCCTGCTGCCGCCGGATTTAAACACGAAGCCCTCAACTGGTCGTTCCGCGAACACAACAACCTGCGCATGGGCGAGGTCATCTGGCATCAGCTTTCGACCAACGACAATGCCGACGGGAGCGGTATCAGCGACCCGCGTGCCTATATCTTTTTCGAGACCAACAACGCCAATCAGTGGAAAGCCTATCCGCAACCCGCACCGGCCGACACCCCTCCATCGGGCGGAATTCCTTACGGAAGCCATCGCGACCAAGATGGTGCTTTCGATATTAAAGGCGAAACCAATATCTATTCCGCCTTCAACTATTTCATAGTGCGCGACGAAGACCATATTCCCATCATTTTCATCACCGGAGCCGAGCTGCATTTTCTGAAGGCAGAAATCTTCTTCCGCGGATTAGGTGTACCCCAGGATAAGATGCAGGCCGAGATAGAATACCTTAATGGCATCAATGCCTCGGTAGAATGGTGGATGCAGGTGGCAGCCGGCTCCACACTCCCAAACTCGGGACTGCGTTTCCCGGCCATGATTCAAATTCCGGCGAGCCTCAGCTCGGCCAGTGTTCAAAACCGCTGGGGTTTCTGGAACGCCACTGACGACGAAACCAAGCTGCGATTCATCTATGCCCAGGCCTGGCTCGATGCCTTCAGACAGCCCGATCAGGCTTATGCACTCGTCAGACGAACTGCCAAAACACCCCGCACCGACGAACCAGTACAACATTTCCGGCTGCCTTATCCTCCTTCGGAAGCTGCCTACAATGCCGTTAAACTCAACGAAGCCATTCAACGACAGGGCGGCGACAATCCGGAAAACAAACTCTGGTGGATCCCCTGACAGATTCAGATGTCGTAAAACATGATAAAAATTTGATAACCAGATAATCACCAAAACAATTAAACCTTTCAAGCCATGAAAAAAAACCTAATCTACTTCATTGCCCTGCTCTTGTCGCTCAGCGGCCTAAAAGGGCTAATGGCACAATCCAACCAATACCTGCATTTCGACCGTGTGGACGACTATGTGATATTGGACAACGCTTCTCAATATTTCAGCGGTACCAATCAATTGACTATGACAGGCTGGTTCAACTGTGACCAACTGGCTTATGGTCAGGGTTATATGGGGTTTCGCAGTGGAACAGGAAATGCCGAGATGTATCTGATACAGCTCAACAACGGGGTGCTCGAGTGTCGGGTAAAAACCACCACCGGCCTGCACGAATACGTCTCGCCCGCCAATACGGCGATTCCACAGGTGTGGCAACATATTGCCTGGGTTTTTGATGTAAATACCGTAAAACTTTATGTGAACGGAAACCTCAAAGGAAGCTCACCTGCTTCGGGTATTTTTCAGGGAACCAATGTGCCTTTCGGTATTGGAAAAAGCCTCTTAGGCGGCTTCAACTTTGTGTTTGGCGGCCGGATTGATGAAGTCTCGGTATGGAAAAAAGCCCTCAGTCAGGCTGAGATTCAGGCCATGATGCAGGACGAACTCACCGGCAGCGAAGAAGGCCTGGAGCTGTATTATAAGTTCAATCAGGGTGTGCCGGGCGGTGACAATACGTCTATTACCGAACTGAAAAGCGAAGTGGGCGCTCCAGAGCGCAATGCCCAACTGATGAACTTTGCCCTTACCGGCGAAACCTCCAATTTCAACGGAACCCTCAACACCAATTATCAGGCTATCTCGTTCCCACAAATCGCGGATAGATTGGTGTCGCATCCGCCTTTTACCATCGAGGCCACAGCCACTTCCGGACTGCCTGTGTCGTTTGAAGTTGTTTCGGGTCCGGCCACCATCGAGGGCGATTTAGTAACCCTTACCGGTGAGGCTGGAACCGTCACCATTAAAGCCACACAACCCGGCAACGAGCAGTTTAACCCTGCCGTGCCGGTGATCAACAGCTTTGCCGTGCTCGACCCGGTCACTTTTGTGCCGGACATCAATGTGCGCAACCCGCTGCCCGGAACGGTGTATATGCCAAACCTCACGCCAATCCAGCTTTCGGCTGTGGCTACCATCGGCTACCCCGCACTTTTCAATGTTACAGGGCTGCGTTTCGAGGTGGATGGTCAGGTGATTTATGGGAAGGATCTGTATGCCAACAGCCACTATACCGCATGGTGGACGCCCTCGGCTTACGGAACACATACCATCAACGTTGTTTCGACCAACAATTATGGCGCTTCGGGCGTGCAAACCGTGCAGGTGAACATCGTCCCGACAGCAGAAGACATGACCGTGACGGCTGCCGAAGGCGTCTGGCTCAACCCCTCTACGGCTACCCAAACCGTTGAGGCCACCCTGCCGTGCTATGTGGGTGCTTTCCAGCAGATTACGGCTACCCTTACCGTGAGCTGCCCCACCGGCGGTTGCGGCGAGTGGGACCGTGTGGCCAGCGTGGAAGCCATGGGCATCGAAGGACGCTGGTTCGAGATCATCCGCTACATCACCCCTTATGGCGTGCCCTGCCAGCATACCATTGACCTGACAGACTACGCTTCGCTCCTGCAGGGGAAAGTGAAATTCCGCTTCAACTGCATGACACTCGACAACGGCTTCCTCTATAAGCTGACGCTCAACTACAACAAAGGAAACCCACAATATCTCTATAGCTCGGTTTACGAAATCTGGCACGACATTTATCCTTTTGGCGACTATGCCAATCTGCAGCCAGTGGAAAACGTCACTTTCAAATTTCCTGACAATGCCGTTGCTTCCACTTTCAAACTCGTCTCGTCGGGACACGGATGGGGCAGCCTGAATACGGGCAATGCCGCCGAGTTTTACAATACCAAACACCATATCTGGGTCAACGGACAGCAGACCTTTGAACAACACAACTGGCAGGTGTGCAACCCCAATCCCGATGGCTGCCAGCCACAAAACGGAACCTGGTATCACAACCGCGCCGGCTGGTGCCCGGGCTCCATCGCTCCCTGGTTCAACTTTAATATGAACCCTTATGTGGGAAGCAACCCCATCACTCTCGGATACCGCTTTGCCGAAGAATATGTTGACCTCTGCCATCCGCATCACCCCGACTGCGTGACAGGCGTCACCTGTGCCGATTGCAACGACGGCTATAATCCCGAACTGCACGTAGCGGCCAATTTGGTCGTTTACTCGGCCAACCCCATCGTTGGCATTGATCCCAACTACCACAGCGCCGATGTTTCGGTATCGCCAAACCCCACAAATGGACTACTCACCCTGCGTTACAGCGGTTACGAACTTTTCAGCAATGCCCTCGTGAAGCTGCACGATACAAAAGGCAATGCCATCTGGCAAACACGCTGGAACGGCAGCGAACTGAAAGCCGACCTGAGCCATCTGCCCAAAGGCGTGTATGTGATGACCATCGAATCGGGACGAAAAACAGAAACAAAAAAGATTGTGCTTCAATAAGATATGTGCATTCCAACTACAAAAATATCCGCCGAAACCGGCGGATATTTTTTTGTGATGAAAGCCTGACCTTCATGGTTGTCGTAGATGCATGAATGGAGAGTTGATGGGCAGCCCGGGCTTGACTGTGTTTTTCAAAATATGAACTGTTCAATTAGGGGTCGTGGTCGGCGACAGAGGCTGACCGAACAAACCCCGAAAATGACGATAGCTTCGCATCTCTTTAAAGCCTCAATGAGTCCGCAGCCATTTGTGTGAAAACCTCTCCCTGATAATTGTATAGCTTGATCTTGGTTTGCGAAGCGGCATCGGCCTTTTGCGGTTGAATGACCACAAAATTCATCGTTGTCGGGCCTGCATTGTTATGGTCAATCCAGGTTCCTGAATTTGCATAAATCGTTTTTTGCCCCTGAAGGTTTTCCGAGGGGATGATTTTGGCGTCATGGGTGTGGCCGAAGACGACGATTCTTTTGTCGGAATTCGGATTTTGGAAATATTGGATCTTCGCCTGATTGTCCGTTTCGTCTGCGGAAGCTGAATTGGCGATGGCCTGCTGTGCCGGAATATTGACGGGTACGTGGTTGTAGGCTTGTCGTTGATCCCATGTATCCTGTATGCCCCGGAACAGATGAACGTCAATTTCGCCACCGGCAGTGGCTTGATACGGCAGCAAATCGTTGATGGAGTATGTTCCGGTGAATCCGTCCACATTCGTGACGATGATGTTTTCGTCAAATTTGTTTTCCACCGGCAGAAGTTTGATGGCCCACTTCCAGACATTCCAGTAGATGAACAATAAACCCTGGCTTAAGCCGCCCGAAGTGTTTTGTGTCAGTTCCGGCATGGTGTCGTTGGGGGTATGACAATCCTGCACATGATGAAGTGCGGCTATCCTTGTAAAGAAATATCCCGGCGGCGTGATGGTGCCCGGCGCAATATCCTGATTTGAATATGGGTCGGGCGCACAGAAAAAGTTATACCGGTGCCCGTGTTCAATGGCTAAAGCCGGCATGCCCGGGGGCGAATATGTGCCTATGCCTTGTTCGTTGTCACGCACCTGGTTGATTCCCGGGAAAACAAGGTTGACATTTTCCGAAGTAATGGTCAGGTCGTGGTTTCCAGGCACATAAGTCACCGTGATCTTTTTTTCTCGAATGATTTTGTTGAAAACATCCACCACATCTTTATTGCTTGTCGCGATGCGCCCGACAAAATCTGTCTGGTCTTTTCCCTGATAGGTGTTGACGTTGGCCGGAACATACCATTCGTCGAGCAAATCTCCGGCAATGATAAGCTCTTTGACATTTGGAGCTTTTCTCACTTTCTCAAGAAAATTTTCCAAAGCCGTTAAATTTTCACTACACTCAGCATAGGCCAAATCGGCGCCAAGATGAAGGTCGCTGATCACTACGATTACGTTTCTTTCGTTTCCACCATTGCTAAAAGGGTCATTTTCAGGGTTATCCGGTTCCGACTTTTTGCATGAAACCGAAGCGGTGATGACCAGGGTCGCAAATAGCACACTGAATATTCTCATCAGATTTTTCATCGGTAAAAGGTTTTGTTTGTGAATTTGATTTTGAATTTGCTCTGAGGGCAATGAATGGAGGGCATCCCGATTTTCTTTGTGCTATTTTTCTCAGAAAAGATTTGTCCTGGCAGTTCATGCGGACAGAACTCGTTGTGAAGCGCATCTTAAAAAGTGTCTGTTTCCGTGAAAGTCACACCATTTAAGAGGTTTCGGAGGCTGATGCGCGGGGGCGATTTACCGGAAGAGTGGTCTTTCCGTTTCATGAATGGGGTTTCGGATGCAGCAAATTTAAAGCCTTTTGGAGTGCTTTCGACAAAGTGAATTTTTTTTTGGGGGGGAGGGGAGTTATTCTTGAAAACCGTCTTGTGGAGCGGGTTTAAGGATAAAAAAAACGAACATTTTGCGCCAAACAGGAAAATGCTAAATTTGCGGCATGACGCCTGCTGTGCATAAACGTATCCTCATCATTCAGACAGCATCCATCGGCGATGTGATTCTCATCACGCCACTGATTGAGTCGCTTCATGGCCAATACCCTGAGGCTACGATACATGTGTTGGTTCGAAAAGGTTTCGGCGCCTTGTTCGATGGCCACCCTTTTGTGAATGAGGTCTTGTTGTGGGATAAGAAATCACACAAATACCGTAATTTGTTTCGCCTGATCAGTAAGATTCGCCACCGGCGTTACGACTTGGTCTTCAATGTGCAACGTTTTTTCACCACCGGACTGCTCACGGCATTGAGCGGGGCAGGAGCTACCGTTGGTTTCGATAAAAATCCGATGAGTCGGTTTTTCAGCCGTTGGGTTTCACATCATTTCAATGCGGGAGGCAGCGCCCATCATGAGGTTGACCGCAATCTCAGCCTGATCCGGGATTTTGTTTCGGAGTCCCGGCGCCGTCCCCGCCTTTATCCTCAGCCATCTGACGAAGATGCAGTGATGCCCTACAAACATCGGGAATACATCACCATAGCGCCGGCTTCGTTGTGGTTTACCAAGCAATATCCCGAAGAGCGATGGGTTTCGTTTTTGAAAAAAGCACCGCCACATCTTCAGGTTTATCTTTTGGGCGGTCCGACCGATCAGGCTCTTTGCCGGCGTATCATGGGAGCAGCACAACATCCGCTGACGATGGAACTTTGCGGACGGCTCAGCCTGCTGCAATCTGCTGCTTTGATGCGCGATGCGCGGATGAATTTTGTGAACGATTCGGCTCCATTGCACCTGTGCAGCGCGGTGAATGCCCCTGTGACAGCTGTTTTTTGCTCCACAGTGCCCGAATTTGGTTTTGGCCCCCTGAGCGATGACGCCGACGTTGTGCAGATTGACCGGCCGCTCTATTGCCGTCCCTGCGGCATCCATGGCCATCGGCAGTGCCCCGAGAAGCATTTTCGGTGTGCATTTGAGATTGATGAAAATAAGCTTTTGGAAAGGTTATGAACATATTTGAAAAAGAAGTGACTCTGGCTTGCGAGGCTCTGCGCAAAGGGAAAGTGATCCTTTACCCGACCGATACCATCTGGGGCCTTGGCTGCGATGCTACCAACAGCCGTGCGGTGGAGCAACTGTTTAAAATCAAACGCAAAAATGAACAGAACAGCCTGATTGCACTCATCGAGTCCACCGACAGGCTTCGGCATTATCTGACCGAGGTGCCTCCCATCGCCTTAGACCTGATTGCTTATGCCGCAAACCCCATCAGCATTATTTATCCCAATGCCCGCAACTTTGCAAAAAATGTACTGGGTAAAGATGGCTCGATCTGCATTCGGGTGACTAATGACCCCTTTTGCACCGCTTTGGTCAAAATGTTCGACAAACCGATTGCTTCCACCTCGGCCAACTTCTCGGGCGAGCCTACCGCCTTGTTCTTCGAACAAATCTCAGCCGAACTCAAGAGAAAAGTGGATCATATCGTGAATCTTTACCACAACGAAATCAAAGCCGCCAAAGCCACCACCATCATCCGTATGGAAGAAGGCGGAACGTTTACCATTGTCCGTCAATAGCTTTTCATAACCCTTTAGCCTTTCAATGCAGGCATACATTGAACTTCTTTTCGGCTTCTGTGTTTAATAACCCGAATAAACACCGCTTCGTGGGATTCATTTCTGAATCGGGCTTATTTAGATTGGATATAAATTAAAGAAAAATACCTATTTTTGCACCCTCAAAAAAAAGTGGCTGTAGCCCTCAAAAGTTGAAAAAATGACACAAAAGAGAAAGTTTACACTCGAAACAACGGACAAAGAGACTCTGAAAAAATGGTATAGCCTGATGACTTTAGGCCGTCAGATTGACGACAAAGCGCCCAATTACCTGAAACAGGCCTTAGGCTGGTCGTATCATGCCCCTTATGCCGGTCACGATGCAATACAACTGGCGCTTGGCCAGGTGTTCCGTCGCAATGTTGATTTTCTGTTTCCATACTATCGCGATATGCTCACCGCTATTTCGGCTGGGCTGACAGCCGAAGAAATCATCCTCAACGGGATTTCTAAAGGTACGGACATCGCCAGTGGCGGGCGACATATGTCGAACCATTTTGCCAAGCCGGAGTGGAACATCCAGAATGTGTCGTCGGCCACGGGTAACCATACCCTTCATGCCGTGGGTGTGGCCAGAGCCATCAAACGCTACGGAGCCAAAGGCATTGCCATCAGCTCACAGGGCGAATCATCCACTTCCGAAGGTTATGTGTTCGAGGCCATCAATGGTGCTTCGAACGAGAAACTGCCGGTGATGTTTGTGTTTCAGGACAACCAGTTCGGCATCTCGGTGCCCCAGCGCGACCAATCAGCCAACCGCCGTGCAGCAGCAAACTATAGCGGTATCAAGAACCTGAAAATCATGTATTGCGACGGCAAAAATGTGTTCGATTCGATGAATACGGTCTTTGCCGCAAGGGAATACATCGAAACTCATGGCATTCCGGTGATTGTGCATGCCAATTGCGTGCGCATCCATTCGCATTCCAACAGCGACAATCACGAGCTGTATCGCGACGACAACGAACTTCATTGCGTGAAACTGTCCGACCCGCTCGAACGTTTTAAGATCCAGTTGCTGCATTCGGGCAAGTTTACCGAAGAAGAAATTGCAGCTTTGGACGAGGAAGCCCGCAAGACCATTTCGGCTGCCCACAAAAAAGCCATTGTGGCTCCCGATCCGACGCCCGAATCTATTTTCAATTTTGTGATGCCGGCTCCTTATGTGTCAACGAAATATCCGCAGGGTTTGCACGATGGCACCAAAGGCCGTAAGCTGAAGTTTATCCAGGCCCTCAACGAAACACTGAAAGCCGAATTCCGTCATAATCCCGACACCTACATCTGGGGGCAGGATGTGGCCAACAAAGACAAAGGCGGCATCTTCAACGTCACAAAAGGGATGCAACAGGAGTTTGGCCGCGAACGCGTATTCAATGCGCCCATCGCCGAGGATTATATCACCGGCACCGCCAACGGCATGAGCCGTTTCGACAAAAAAATCCGAATCGTCATCGAAGGAGCCGAGTTTGCCGATTATTTCTGGCCGGCCATGGAGCAACTGCTCGAGACCTCGCACGACTATTGGCGCAGCAATGGCGCTTTTGCACCGAACGTAACCATCCGGTTAGCCTCCGGAGGTTATATCGGCGGCGGCCTTTATCATAGCCAAACCATTGAGGGAGCACTTACAACCCTGCCGGGCCTTCGCATTGTGTATCCCTCGTTTGCCGATGACGCTGCCGGATTGCTCCGCACGGCCATGCGTTCCGAAGGCCCGACCGTTTTCCTCGAACCCAAAGCATTGTACAACGACCCGGTAGCCGAAACCATGGTACCCGACGATTTTGAAGTGCCCTTTGGCAAGGCAAGGATTCGTCGCGAAGGCAAACACCTGAGCATCATCACATACGGAAACACAACACACATGGCTTTGCAGGTGGCCGAACGCATCGAAAACGAAAACGGACGGAGTGTGGAAGTGGTGGACATCCGCTCGCTCATCCCGCTCGATAAAGAAACCATTTTGAATTCGGTGAAAAAGACTTCACGGGTATTGGTAGTGCACGAAGACAAGATGTTTGGTGGATTTGGCGGCGAGCTGGCAGCCACCATCGCCGATGAAGCTTTCAGCTTTCTCGATGCCCCGGTGAAGCGTGTCGGCTCCACATTTACACCCATTGGCTTTAATCGCATTCTGGAAAAAGCCATCCTGCCAAACGCCGAAAAGATTTATTTGGCTGCCAAAGAGGTGCTTGAGTTTTAAGCTGCTCTTAGGCAAATGTCGAGGAAGCTTTTCCGTGTCGGGCAACGTTGCCTTGAGCCGGAAAGGCTTCTCTTTTTGTGCCAATGCTTAACAAAGATTAACAAAAACCGGAATGTCGTCCGATGGCCACAGGGCATTTATGCCTACTTTTACACGCCAAAATGAGTAATTATCTTTTTCAAAACCTATTTTGATATGAGACTGTCTTTCCGTAACGGACTGATCATCTGTTTGTTAACCGTTTTTACATTTACCGGAACACGGGCTCAAAACAGCAAGAGCGACCCAAAGGAAACCAGCCAGAAATTGGCCGCAGCGCTTTATTATATTGAGAATTTTTATGTGGATAGCACGCAGCCGGCCAAACTGACTGAAACTGCAATTGTGAGCATCCTTAAAGAGCTCGACCCACACTCGGCTTATATCTCTAAAGAAGAACTTTCGGCTGCCAACGAAGCGCTCGAAGGGAGTTTTGAGGGCGTGGGCATTTCTTTCCAACTCAACCGCGACACCATCCTTGTGGCCTCAGTCGTTCCGGGCGGGCCATCGGAAAAATTTGGCATACAAGCCGGAGATAAAATAGTGAGAATCAATCATGAGGATGCCTTTGGAAGCAAAATCAATAACAAATGGGTGATGGACCGCCTCAGAGGAAAGAAAGGAACAGTCGTGCAGGTCGAAATTCTTCGGCTCGGACGTAATGAGCTGATCCCTTACGACATCGTCCGCGATAAAATCCCGATCAACAGCATTGATGCCACCTTTATGTTACCCGGTCAAATTGGATATATCCGGCTCAACCGTTTCTCGAAAACCTCGATGGACGAATTTTATGCTTCTATGGGCCAGCTTAAAGAGAAAGGGATGCAAAGCCTGATCCTCGACCTGCGCTCAAACTCAGGAGGTTATCTGAATACTGCTGTTGAACTTTCCGATGAGTTTCTGCCCGATAACAGGCTGATCGTATATACTGAGGGAAAAAACAGCCCGCGACAGGATTTCAGAGCTACGGGCAAAGGTAGCTTCGAAAAAGGAAAACTGATTGTACTTATCAACGAGTCGTCGGCCTCGGCCAGCGAGATTGTGTCAGGAGCGGTTCAGGACTGGGATCGCGGATTGGTGATCGGCAGGCGGTCGTTTGGCAAGGGATTGGTGCAGCGGCCTTTCAACCTTCCCGATGGTTCGGTGATCAGACTCACCAGCGCCCGGTATCATACTCCCTCCGGACGTTGCATCCAACGACCTTATGACGAAGGCTCGGATAAATACTACAAAGACCTGAACGAGCGCCTCGAAAGGGGTGAGTTCGTCCATGCCGACAGCATCCATTTCCCCGACTCGCTGAAATATGCCACACACAATGGCCGAACGGTTTACGGCGGCGGCGGCATCATGCCGGATGTGTTTGTAGCCTGGGACTCAATGCAATATACCAACTTCTATTCCGACCTCATCCGCAAAGGCGTGCTCAATCGTTACACCCTTGAATATACCAACGAAAACCGGAAAAAGATGAAGAAAGCTTTTGCCGATGTCAATGCTTTCATCAACGGATTTCAGGTGGATGGGAAGATGCTTGCCGACTTCGAGTCTGTGGCCGAAAATGAAGGGGTGAAATGGGACAGCGCTGCTTTCGAACGTTCCAAAACCTTAATCCTCTATCAGATAAAAGGTCTGATTGCCCGCAATATGTGGGATATGGGAGCTTATTACGAAGTGGTGGCCGGTTTCGATGAAACGCTTCAACGCGCTATGGCCATTATGAACAGCGACGAAGAATATAACTCCTTCCTGAGAAAGCGCACTCAATAATCGAGATAGCGTGGCGAGAGATAGCTGCGCTCCGGCTTCTGAATCCGAAGCACAATCAACACTTCATGCGTACCGCTGTTGACGGTCGCCAATTTGTTGATTCCCATGTCGTAACTGTAATGAACCTCAAGGTTTTCTGTAGCGTGTATGCCGGCTTTGAGGATAAAAGCATCTTTGTTCCTCCATCCAAGCCCTGCTTCCAACACGCCCAGCATGGCTTGAGCATCGAGCTGAAGATAATGAACCTTGCCCTGCCGGTGATACGAAATGCCTGTACGGAGACGGTATTCATCGGTCAGATCGAAAAGATAAGTGCCGTAGGCATGCAGATGCAAGGGGATGTGCCGAACCGAAAGGTCGCGATTGATCTGGCCTAAATGATTGATAGCCAGTCCTGATTCAATTCGCCCGACACTTAGATGTGCGCCAAATTCAAAATCGGGTTGCAGGTATTTTTCATCGGGACGAAGCAGTGGCTCGTCGTTATCGTTGTATATCAGTTGGCTGTAAAGTATGCTTCGTTGGTAGATTCCGGCGCCTAAACCAAAATTCAGTGTGGCGCTATTCGACAGATTGACGCGATAGGCATATGCTGCCACAAGCCGTTGCATCAGTTCTTTGCCCATGCTTTGCGAAATGACCTGAAGCCTCACACCCATCTTTTTCTCTTCGAAAAAATGCTCGACGCTGAACTGCATGGCCTGCGGAGCATCGTGAAAGCCAACCCACTGCTGGCGACCGCTCATCCGAAGGTTGATCTTGTCGTTGGCTTCCATCAACGCCGGATTGTAGATGATTGCTGTATTCATGCTGTTGCTGAACAGCAGGTCGGTCTGCCCCGACGAACTGAATCCTGTCAGCAGCAAAAGAAAACAGATCCAAAACGACAGTTGGTTTTTCATGGGATTTGAGCTTTTATCATTCACATTTCATCCCTGTTGATTATTGGTTTTTAAATTCTTTGGCTTGCTGCATGCTCACCCTTTGTCCGTCGAGATAGGGTACGATAAAGCTGTCGGCAAAACCTGCGCTGCGAATCAGGTTGCGCAAGGCCTCGGCCTCGCTGAGGTTGTGACGGTCGCCGGCCTCGTAGCGGTAAAGCTTCTCGTTTTCCTGAACGTAAATACGGATGTCTGGAATCACTGTACTGAGAGCCGAGAAATAGGTTTCGGGGTCGTAACGGTTGGCTGAAACCAACAACTGAACGCGGAAGATTAGTCTCGGAGCCGGAGTGTCCTGTTTTGTTTCAGTAGTTTTCGTGAAAGATTTGTCGTGAATTGTCTGGTCATACGAAATCACCTGAAAAGTGGTCCGGCGGTTGGCTTGATGTTGGCTCTCGTCGGTGGCATTCTTGAAAATCATTTGCTGTTTGCCGTAACCTTTGGCAATCAACCGCGAAGGATGGATGCCGCTGGCCACTAAATAATCTACTACTGACTGAGCCCTTTCCTGCGAGAGGCGGTCGTTGTAGGCATCGGTTCCGCGCCCGTCGGTATGCGAGGCAATCTGAACGCTCACACCCGGCGTCTCGCGCAGCATGGAGGCCAGCTTCTGAAGCTCTATCTTGGATGCTTCGCGCAAATCGGCTTTGTCAAAATCGTAGTAGATGTCCTTGAGTGTGACTTCTTCTTTTTCGCGGATACGGGTGAGCTCGAAATCAAGGTCGTAGCCGTTTGCCTTTTGCAGGATGATGTCTTGTCGCAGGTCGGGCACGCGGATCACCCGTGATTCGGTGAAAATGCCCGGTCCGCTGATGCGGACGGTATAGATGCGGTCTTGCTGCAGTTTCTCAAAAAGATAATGTCCGCTGTGGTCGGTTCGGGTCGAAGCAATCTCGCCCCCCGGCATGATGAGCTCTACCAGCTCGCCTTCCATCGGTAACCCGGTGCTGCGTTCGGTGACCAGGCCGCTTGCCGAAACTGCAAACGTTGTGGGGCTGAGCAATATCCACAGATGCGGATTGCCGGATGCCCGGGCAGCGGGAGTATTCATTTTTTCGGGATAATAACCGCGCCGGTTGACGGTGAACTGTGCCTTTGACTTCTCGGGCACCGACACGGCAAAGTGACCATGGGAGTCAGTAATCACCGTGTATTCGCGTCCGGCCATGGTGCAATGCACAGAAGCCGAATCGAGACCAATACTGTCGCGGGTTGCCACTGTCCCGCGCAAGATGTTTCGCAAAGGGTAGTCGTCGAAGAAATACAGGTCGTCGCTGCGACCCGTTGTGCGGTTGGAGGTGAAGATACCTTTGGAGCCGTCGGAACGCATGCTCAGCGAAAAATCATCAGCTCCCGAATTGAAAGGTGGCAGCAAAACCCGCGGATTGCTATATCCGGTGGCACCAATGTCAACGGCTACGAGGTCCAAGCCACCGAAGCCGTTTTTGAACCCTTCGGTCGAAAACACTAAGATGCTGTCACCCAAAAGGGTAGGGAATAGCTCGTCAAAAGGCGTGTTCACCAAAGACCCGGCATTTTCGGGCACACCCCATGAACCATCGGGTAGGATAGAGATGCTGTAAATGTCGTTGCCGCCAAAGCCACCCGGCAGACTTGCGCTGAAAAAGAGCTTCGAGCCGTCGGGGCTCAGAAACGGATGCCCGTAATGTTGTTTTTTGTTCACAAAACCGGCAGGCTTGCCTTTCCCAAAAACGAAGGTTACCGGATCGAAGCTGCAAACCTCAATCAGGCAGCGGCCTTTGTTGTTGTTGCAACGTGTATAATAGGCTAGTTTGCGCACCGGATCAAAGGTAAAGACGCCGATATTCCGGTTTTTTCCGATGGGGAGCGGAATAGCAGGCGCAAAGTCACCATAAAGATTTTCGATGGAGAGAAAAAGCGCTGAGTAGCTTTCCGAAGTGCGACCGTCTTTCTGCCGACTGAGATAACTGTCGCGTGAAGAGGAAATGACTAAATCGCTATTGAGCCATGATGCCGAATAGTCGCTCGATGTGGTGTTGAGCTTCACCGCTTCGTGAATAACCGGCCATTGGATGCGGCGTGTGGCCTCGTAGTTTTGTATGAACTGCAACATCTGTTTTGCCTCGGACGAAGTCCGATCGGCAGCCAACACTTTGTCAAGAACTTCTCTTGCCCCGTCGAGGTTGCCCGTTTTGAGCATGACATCTGCCTGGGAAAGCAGCCATTCGGTAGGCGCATCCTGATGGCCAATTGCTGTGTTGAACCATTGGAGACTCTCGGAAAACTTGTTCATCCTGCTGTAGGCCAGCCCAGTCTGAAAGGCGAATCTGCGTTTTTCCTCTTCTTCTTTGCTCTGTGTAAAGGCTTTCTGCCACAGGCTTGCAGCTTTCTCAAAATTATGAGCTACGTATTTTTTCTGCGCCTGACGCGCCAGCCCTTTCTGGCTCATGGCCGGAATAGCCCAAAGCAGCAGAATCAATATACCGAAATACCTTAGTTTGCTCATTCCGTTACGATTGTTACCGAACCTTTTGTGCTTCTCACCACCATTCCGTTCACATCGCGCAGTTCAACAATATAATAATAAGTGCCTGGCGCGACCACCACGCCCCGGTAGCGTCCGTCCCAGCCTTCATCGCCTGCAAACAACTCCAATCCCCAGCGGTTGAATATCCGGATAAACTGTCCGGCCAGAAAACGGTCGTTGATTTGGTCGGAGTTGGGCGAGAAAGCATTGATGGTAATTTCATTGGTGATTAAGCCGGGGACGAAAATAGATTTTTCTGTCACACAACCCTGCGAATTGACTGCCCTGACGAAGATTGTATCAGATGGCAGCACCGTATATCCATAAGAAAAGAAAGGCTGAGTGGTTTCGGCAAGAAGTTGCCCGCCGGACAAATAGCTGTAGTGTGAGTAATGTTCTTGTGAGATGACGATAATTTTTCGCAAATCGGGTTCATCCAAAAGTTCAAAATCTGGCAAAGGGAATACCTGGATATGGTGCGAAACAGAATCGGAGCACCCAAAGGCATTGGTGGCACGCATCCAAATGACTGTGTCTTCGTCGGGTTCAAAAACCAAAGGATTACCCTGAACGGGCGGATCGAGAAGCCAGCTGTATTGTTCACCTCCGCCGGCTGTCAGGCTCACGCTCTGGCCTGCGCAAACACCTTCCGGCCCGCTGATCGAAGGGTCAGGCATGGGGTAAAACAGCGCGGATGCCGTTCCGGCCATGGTCGTGCTGCAGTTTGTACCCGGATGGATGGCTTTCATCGTATAAATGCCTGAGGTCGTCGGAACGGCAATGCTCATGGGAAAGCCTGTGCCGCCAAAAAACCTGCCCGTCTCATCGCCGTTTAAAAGCAGTTCATATACCATTCCTTTCTGTGATCCGGAAAGCAGAAAACCGACATCCGCATCGTTCGCACACCAGGTGCCGCCTCCCGAAAAACTGTAAACTTCCGGCTGGGCAAGTTTTTCGATGGTGGCACTACCGGCCATCGGACGATCGCAGCCATGGGCATTGGTGGCTGTCATCGTGTATTGTCCGTTCATCCCTGCCGGGCTGAAACTCAAAGGTTGTCCGGTGCCGACAAACGACTGTCCGGTGAAATATCCGTTTTTATTGAGCCGATACAGTTCGCCTGAACTGCTCCCCGAAAGTGTGATCAGTGGCACATCGCTTCCTTCACACCAGCCGCCGCCGCCCGAAAGGGTGAAAAGTGCAGGTTTGGGGTAAACCTGAATCCAGGCCGAATCGCTGACAAGGCTGACGCCATCGCTCACCGTGACTTTTATCCATTGATTGCTTTCGGGATAGAGCAGCAATGAAGCACCAACGGGATTGGAAAAGGAGCCGGTGCCGCTCCACCACCAACTGTAATTTCCGCTTCCGCCCGAAGGGATAGCTGTGCAATTCACCGGCTGCCCCGGACAAACCATTGCCGGATTGACAGTTAGCTCCACGCTCAACGGCCCGCCTCCGACAAATACATAAACCTGATCCTGTGCCTGACAGGTGGTCTGATTATCGGTAACATGAAGTTGGAACATCACGCTTTTGTCAAGTGGATGGCTGATTGGTTGTGCCGAACCGGGATTGAGCAGCAGGCTGGCCGGCTCCCAGTTGAAAGAATAGACGCCCGAACCATTGTAAACCGTACCCTCAAGTTGAACGCTGCTGCCCGAAACAATGCTCCTATCGGGGCCGGCATCAGCCACAAGCGCCGGATGTTGCTGGACAACAGCCGAACCGGCCATCATGGCGGCACAGCCATGTGTATCGGTGAATGCTTTTGAGGTGTAAAGACCACTTTGTGCGAAAATGCCAAAAACCAAAGGTTCGCCCGTCCCAATCACCGTCATCACTGATTGATTAACATCTCGGAAAAGCGTGTAGGCAACCTGAGGCTCGCTTTGTTCAAGCCCGATCTCGACGCCCTGACTATTGCCGCAGATGGCGCCTCCGCCGGTCATATTCATCACTTCGGGCAAGGCAATCACCTGAATATCGGCCTGACTCTGAGCCATATTCTGACCATCGGTGAGCTCTACTGTTACCTGAACAGAGATTTCAGGCGTCAGACTGAGTTGCTGCCCGTAGCCGAGTACCTCACCATTGCTCCCCCGCCAGATGAAACTGTAATTCCCGCTGCCCCCTCCCGGAATAGCCGTGAGGGTGATGGATTCACCCTGACAAATCACAGCTGTATTGGGCAGAATGTTCACGGTGAGCGAGCCGCCTGTTACCACAACGAGGGTGGTATCCGGTGAACTTGCGCAACCGCTTTGCTGGTCGCTGCCATGAAAGTAAAAAGCTGTACTTGCGTCCAACGGTAGAGTAGGTGTGATGGCCGTATGGGGCGAGAGGGTTAAGTACGAAGGATTCCAGTTGTAGTTGTAAAATCCTGAGCCGCCATTGATTGTGCCTTCGAGGATGGCCGTCTCACCCGAAGAGATCATCTGATCGGCTCCGGCATAGGCTACAGGGCTGGGAAAAAGATTTGCAGTGGCAACACCACTCATCCACGTTGGGCATCCGCTGGATTGCATGATGGCTTTCACAGTATATTGACCAGCTTGAACGATGTTCCCGAAACTCATCGCCTGACCGTTGCCCGAAAGCGATTGCCCGGTTGAATATCCGTTGCGCATCAGGAAGTATTCTGTCCCGTTTTCCGAACCGGAAAGATCAACGCTTACTGCAGTACTGCCCGTACAGATAGCTCCGCCACCACTCACCAAAAAGTTGGCCGGTGCCGGTTTGGTCGTTAAACGGATGCTGTCGGTGAGCATGAAATGGCCATCATTCACCGTAATATAATAGGTGGTGGATACAACCGGCTCAACGACCGGATTGAACACAGTAGAATGAAAACCCGGAGGATTTGAAGTCCACTCATAGCTCACCGGGCCGTATGCGCCACTCACCAAGGCATATAATCGGGTGGTGTTTCCGGGACAAACTGTTGTTTGATCACTGCTTAGCTGAAGATGAAGGTTGTTGTTCTGAATCAAAATAAAATGCTGTTTCGACACTGTACAGGCTGTTGTCAGGTCGGTCACGGTCAGGGTAAATAGGGTATTTTCGGTCAAAACCACACTTTTTGTGACAAGCTCATGAGGGTTTTCAACGAGATTTGAGGGTTCCCATTGATATCCAAAACTTCCGGAGCCACCCCTGACAGCCGCCGAAAGTTGCGCCTGCTGCCCTTGCCAGATGGTTTGAAACTCAGGCAGAGTAATGCTGATAGGAACCGTCGAAATGACCGATACTTCACCCGGCATGACACTCGTACACGAATTTTCGGGTTTACGTGCCACAACCGTATAATTGCCTTCTTGAATCAATTGATTGAAAGACAATAGATTCCCCGTCCCGTACTGGATGGCAATCAGTTGATTCTCATTCCAGCGAAGCTGATATTCGATTCCCATCTCAGAATCTTCCAAGGTGGCATTCAAGCTTGTAACACCTTGACACAGATAGCCTCCTCCCGAAAAATTGAAAAGTTGTGGGCTGTCTAAGAGGCTTATTTCAAGCTGTGCGCTTGCTGTCTGAGTTCCATCCAACACACTTACGGAATAGAAGCCCGATTTGGTCGCCAATAGGGTAATGGAGCGTTGGTTACCAATCACCATTCCGTCGGGGTCTTTCCAAATGTAGCTGTAATTGCCGTTTGCGCCGCTTGCCAATGCGGTAAGATTCAGCTCACTGCTACGACACGCGGTGGATGAAGCTGCTTCAATGGAAACATTGAGTGCATTACCGGTCACGGTTACAAAAGTACTGTCGCAAAGGCTGGTACATCCGCTATTGAGATCAGTGGCCTCAACCGTGAAAATCCGGGAAACTGTCAGCGGTATGGTGCTGGTTGCCTGTGCGTTGGGATTGGTTAGAAAAGCTGCCGGCGACCATTTCCACGAGAATGACCCGCTGCTGCCGCCGGCTTCTGCGGTTAGTTGAGCCGTGTTCCCTGCTGCAATCAATTGGTCGGGACCGGCCACTACAACCGGTCTGGAAACAAAAATCACTGTTGCTGCTCCATTCATCTTTTGACTGCATTGTTGGCCGTTGCTGGACTTGACTGTGTAAACTCCTGATTGTCCGCCTGCCACCTCAAAGCTGAGCGGGTTGCCATTTCCCTGAACAACATAAGGAGTGGGATAGTTGTCTTTGAAAAGCCGGTAACTTGCGCCTTGTTCAGACCCATTGAGCTGAATGACAGCTGTTTCGTCTGATCCGCAAAAACTGCCGCCTCCGCTGAGCAGATAAGCTGTGGGGGTAGGAAACGTATTGATCATTAAACTTTTGCTCACCACCTGAGTACCGTCGTTTACCGATACGCTGAACAGGGTAGGTTCTGTCGGATAAAAAACAGGGTTAGCTGAGGTGGAGCTGTGCCCGGGAGGTTGAGATGTCCAGGAATAGGAGTACTGGCCATTGCCGCCACTTGCCAGCGCAACTAACCGGACAGGTTGTTCAGGGCAAACAGCAGAATCTGTGGAATGGAGTTCAACGTGTAACGGGCTACCCTGGACGAAAATCGTAACAAAATCAACCGAAGGCGGGCAATGACTTCCTATGCCCGATGCCGTCAGTTTGAAGACCGTTGTTTGCTGGAGGGCTTTTGTCTGCGGTTGAATCTCCTGCGGGTTGATGAGCAAATACGCCGGGCTCCACGTGAAAGTGTAAGCTCCGTCTCCGGCTACGATCTGAGCTTCGAGCGTAGTCTGGCCGCCCTGAATCACTGTTTTGTCTGGTCCGGCTTCGGCGACAACCTGTCCCGAACTGCTGATGGCAACCTGTCCGTCCATCCAGACCGGACAGTTGTTATTCGGTTGGCTCGCTTTCACCTTGTATTCGCCGTTGGCATTGAACAGGCCAAACTGCAAAGCTGCGCCGGTTCCAACAAGGGTGAGCGCCGGGGTTTCGTTGATAAAGAGTTGATATTGTGCGCCGTTCTGCGAGCCTGAAAGCCCAACCGGAAGATAACTTTCGGGGTTGCAAAGCTGCCCGCCGCCCGTGACGACAAAGGGTTCGGGCAAACTTTTAACGTTCAGCACAAACGAGGCAGTTGCGGTCTCAAGGCCGTCATTTACGCTGAGGTTGAATTTCGTGGTTTGCAATGGCTGAACGTTCAGCGAGGGCTCATTGCCATAATATCCTTCCGGTTCCGACGTCCAATAATAGGTGTAACTACCTGTGCCACCGCTGACTATCGCCTCCAAACCAACAGATTCTCCTAGACAAATGCTGCCCGATCCAGCTTGAATTCCGACAGATAATGCGTTCCCCGTGACAAACACTTTTTTCTGATCGGGGAGACTCGTGCAATGGCTTTCAGTATCGGTCGCTGTGGCATAAAATACGCTGGTCGTTGTGAGTGGCCTGCTGGGGGTAGAGGCTGCATCGGGGTTGACCACCAATGAAGCCGGCTCCCAGTGGAAAGAATATCCACCCGATCCCCCGCTTACCGTAGCGGTGAGCAAATGGGTTGTGTTGTATGGTACTGTAACGTCGGGGCCGGCATCAACCACCGGAACCGGAATAGCCTGAATGACAGCCTGGCCCTGCATGAGGCTGCCACAAAGTTGAGTCGGACTGAATGCCTTGATACCGTAGCTGCCATTTTCCTGAAGAATCCCAAAACTGATCGTATCGCCTGTCCCTTGACGGATTTGCCCGGTCTCAGCCCCGTTTTTTAGCAAGCTGTAATACACATTTGGCTCTGAGTCTGATAGTTCTACTTCGACTCCGGCGTCACCCGAACAGAAGCTGCCGCCTGCTGAAACCTGAAATATTTCGGGTTTTGGCCTCACTGTAATACTGATCTGCGCGTTAGTACTCAGAAGTCCGTCACTGACGGTGACAGTATAAATGGTAGTCGTGTCAGGTGCTACGTTTGGGTTAAACACATCTGAACTAAAGCCCGGGGGCTGTGAGTTCCACGAAAAAGAATAGTTGCCCGTTCCACCGCTGGCTAAGGCTGTAAGCTGCACCAACTCGCCGGAACAAATGTTAGTGCTGCTGGCTGTAATCTGAACTTGCAAAACCGGACTGCCACTCACGAAAACAACCGTTTGTGCAGCCTGACTCAAACAGCCTGATTCAAGATCACTCACTACAAGATGAAACTGTTTCGTGGAAGTCAACGGCACTGTGGCTGCGTTTGCCGATGTTGGGTTGATCAGGTATTGCGTTGGCGCCCAGGAATAAGCGTAATTTCCCGAACCACCGCTTGCCGAGCCTTGCAAGAGGGCAGTCCCGCCCTGTTGTATCAATTGTTCGGGCCCGGCATTGGCCAACGGTTTCAGAAAATTGCTGATAAGAACATTGCCAGTCATGATTACCGAACATCCGCCATTGTTTCTGGTGGCTTCAACGCTGTATGTACCTGCATCGGTAAACTGTCCGAAATTGATTGGGCCACCGGTGCCATTTTTGATTAAAACAGGGTTGCCATTGCGCAATAGCTGATACGAACAAGCCTGTTCGGAACCCTGAAGGATGATGGATAGGCCGGGATCGCCGTTGCAATAGTTGCCGCCTCCGCTGAGCTCAAAAAGTTGTGGCAGAGTGAATACCGTGAGGGTGATGGATTTGGTGAGCGTTGCATTGCCATCGTTGATGGTGAGGGTGTAGGTAGTGGTTTGTGTTGGACTGACATTGATCTCAGCCTGATTCGAGCTGTAGCCGGGCGGATTAGAGATCCAATTGTAGCTGTAAACACCCGTTCCGCCACTTGCGTTGGAAGTGATCAAAACATTTGTGCCCGGACAGAGCTCGTTTTGGCTGGCCGAAAGGCTCAGTTGCAACGGTCCGCCTGTAACCACCACCCTGACACTGTCGGGGGCGCTCTGACATTGCGAAACTAAATCTTTAGCCGAAACAGTGAAGATACGGGTCTGATAAAGTGGAATAGTCTGGGTTACAGCTTGTTGAGGATTCTGAACATAGGCAGCAGGCTGCCATTGATAAAAATAGTTTGAGCTGCCGCTCACCTGAGCATTCAGCGTGGCTTGTGTTCCTTGAGCAATTGACTGGTCGGCACCGGCCGAAACCTGAGGAAGAAGATGACGAATCACTTGCGCATTGCTGTTCATTTGTGCGCTGCAAAGGGTCATGGGGTTGGTGGCCGAAACGGTATAAAAGCCGGTTTCGACTTGTGTGCCGAAATTAAGCGTAAAGCCCGTGCCTTGCTGAATGCTGCCCGTGGGTTGTCCGTTTTTTAATAACTGATAGTGAATTCCAATCTCCGATGACGAAAGAAACACTTCCGGTGCCTGACTGCCTTCGCAATAGCTGCCACCACCCATGACTGTTTGTGGCAGTGGAAGCGGATTCACAATGATTTTCACTGTGTTGAGCATGGGAATGGAACAGCCCGTGGAACCATTGATGGCAACAACCGAATAAGTGCCGGCTTGCGTGAATGTGCCAAAACTGATGGCCTGGCCGTTACCCGAAACCACTATGCCGGTGGGAGAATCGTTGCGGTAAACATGATAGGCAATTCCTGTTTCGGAACCACTCAAACCGATGGGAAGACCCTCACCTCCAGCGCAATAGGAGCCCCCGCCGGTAACGTTTTGCAGGGTAGGAGTCGGATTGACAAACAAACGGGCAAAAGTCGAAATCTCAGGACAGTTTCCATTGATCACACGACATCGGTAACGGAAACCATTCATCCCCGTAGTGGTAAAAATACTCAAAACAGGGGTTGTTGAACCCGAATAAAAAGCATCGTCAGTAACGTTGATCCAGCCCGAACCAACACTCTCCTGCCATTGGTAACTGTCTGCATATAAAGCACTTATAGTGAATATAGCTACTTCATTTTTGCACACGGTTTGATCTAAAGGATTCAGCGTGATAATGGGTGGCTCATTCACACCCAGCATCGCAGAACCCGAAACGGCACTTTGATTACTGCCGTCTTTCACCACACATCGGTATTGATAACCGTTCAAACCTAAGTTCGCATCATGGATTTTAAGAAGTGGTGTAGTAAATCCTTCGGCATAAGTGATAGAGCTGTTGATGTTGTACCAACCGACACCATCGTTCTCCTGCCATTGATAAGTTACGGCATTCACGGCGAGCACCGAAAATTGGGCATTGCCTCCAATGCACACGGCTGTATCTGCCGGTTGCCCGATAATCACAGGCTGAGCATTAATTCGGGCGGGCAGATGAGCCAAAAGACCGAACAGAAATAAAACGACCGCTCCGGCAATTTGCCTCATGGAATTTTGTTTTTTACATTTGTAAGTGTCTTTTATCCAATGGTTTAATTAATAAAAAACAATTCCAAATGAATGGTTGATGATCATCCGGTTGACAAAAATTACCTGTAATGTCTGCTTTACACAATTGGTGGTTCAGATATTCAAAATTAGTTGTTTTCTCTCTTGTTTTTGGGGAGTATCCGGCTTATTTGCTAACATTTATTTGTTCACAATTATTTCCCAAAATGGGTCTAACGGATCAAAAATGAACATGTTATTGCTCGTCTTTGAGAGGTTTGCTGAGTTGTCAAAGTGAATTTTCGGCAATTAATTTTGTTCAATGAATCCGGTTGTCATTGCACAATTTTACGCTAATTTTACATCATCAACCGTTTAAAAATTTGACGTTATGGTTAGCCTTGAAACTTCTTATATGGGTCTGAAACTCAGGAGCCCTATCATTGTAGGCAGCTCAGGCCTTACAAATTCAGTCGAAAACATTCGCGAGGCAGCGTCCTTCGGAGCCGGAGCCGTGGTGTTGAAGTCGCTGTTCGAAGAGCAGATCATGCATCAGGCTAATCACACTTTGCATTACGGAAATATCGGGATGCATTATCCTGAAGCAGAGGATTATATCCGCAATTATACACGCTCAAATGATGTTGAAAACTACCTTCAATTGATTCGTGAAAGTAAAAAGGCAGTGAATATTCCTGTCATTGCCAGCATCAACTGTCTTACTTCAAGCGAATGGGTTGATTTTGCGTCACGCATGGAAGATGCTGGTGCTGACGCCATTGAGCTGAATGTTTTTGTTTTGCCTTCCGATGTTAACCGCTCCTCTGAACAAAACGAAGCTGTTTATTTTGATGTGGCTTCCAAGGTTTTACAGAAAGTGAAGATTCCGGTGAGCCTCAAAATCAGTCATTACTTTTCAGCTTTGGCGCAAACTGCGGTTAAGTTGTCGTGGGCCGGTGTGTCAGGATTGGTTTTATTCAACCGTTTTTATTCGCTGGATATTGATATTGAACATTTCGAGCTCCGACCGGCTCATGTGTTCAGCAGCCCGGCCGAATTGGCCACATCACTGCGATGGGTGGCCATGTTGTCGGCTAAAATCTCTTGCGATATTGCAGCCTCCACAGGTTGTCACGATGGAAAATCGGCTGTAAAACAATTGCTGGCAGGGGCCAAAGCTGTGCAGGTGGCTACCGTACTTTATAAAAAAGGTTTCCGCGAAATAGAGATCATGAACAATGAGATCCGCGAATGGATGGAAAAACACGAGTTTAAAAGCCTCGACCAGTTTGTAGGGCGTATGAGCGTGAAACCTTCCGAAAATTCGGCAGCCTACGAAAGGGTTCAGTTTATGAAGCATTTCAGCGGAATTGACTGAGTGCTGAGGCCTCTGATTATCTGAGCTTTACCCTTGTGATGCCATGTCCGCCGGTTTCTAAAGTGGCGTCTTCAAACTTGCTTACCTCTTTGGTGTTGGCTAACATTTCGCGAATCACGCGACGCAATATGCCATTGCCTTTTCCGTGCAGAATGCTTACTTCCTTGATGCTGAGCAGCATGGCTTCGTCAAGGTATTTGCCTATCAACTCGAGGGCTTCATCTGCGCGTTTTCCTCTTACGTCAATGGTCAGACTGAATTGTGCGGCTTTTTCGTTGATGTCGTCGGTGTAGGTTCCACCTTTTTTTCTTGTCGTAAGCCGTTCAGCACGCCTCTGCTCGGCCTTGCTCATCGCGCTGAGCTTTTCGGGCGAGGTGCGCAACCTGACACTGTTGAACACCACCACGGCTTCATGGGCGTTGATGGACACCAACTCGCCGGTGATGTCCATCTCCTCGATACGAACCATCATACCCGGCTTGAGCTCAGAAGGAATTTCAGCTTCATCCGGCTGTTCAACTTTCAGGGCTTCTGCACGTTGTCCGGCTTCTTTTTCAAATTCAGCTTTCTGGTTTTGGAGATTTTGCCGCAAAAGTTTGGTTTTTTCTTTTTCAGCTCCGGCTTCTCTGATTTCTTTGATGGTCAGCTCAATCTGCCGATTGGCTTTCTCTATCAGTGTTTTAGCTTCGCGCCCGGCTTCGGTCAGTATATTTTTCTTTTTTTCTTCGAGCTGGCGAAGCAGGCGTTGATACTTTCCGACGACTTCGTTCAGCAGATTGTCGGCCACGCGTAACTCAGCTTCTTTACGGGCAATTTCGCGTTTTTCCAATTCCAACTGCTGAAGCTGTTGCTCAAAATTGAGTTGTGAAAATCCGGTGATTGTTGTGGCTTTTTCTAAAACTTTTTCTGGTATTCCGGTCTTTCGGGCAATCTCAAAGGCAAAACTGCTGCCGGGCTTACCTGTCTGGAGCAGGTAAAGCGGCTGTAACCTCTTGGTGTCGAACAACATGGCTCCGTTGATGATGCCGGATTGGTTATCGGCCAACAGCTTCAGGTTGGCATAATGGGTGGTGATGAGACCGAAAGCCTTGTTTTCGTTCAATTGTTCGAGCACTGCTTCGGCAATGGCTCCTCCCAACTGTGGCTCGGTTCCCGTGCCGAACTCATCAATCAGAAAAAGCGTGTGCGCATTGGCATTTTCCAGAAAAAAGGCCATGTGCATCAGGTGAGAGCTATAAGTGCTTAAATCGTTCTCGAGCGACTGTTCATCGCCGATATCAATGAAAATGCGTTGAAAAATACCACAAACCGAGTCGGGGTGCATGGGAGGCATCAATCCGCACTGAAGCATATATTGCAGCAATCCGGTGGTTTTCAGACAGACCGATTTTCCGCCGGCGTTTGGCCCCGAAATCACCAGAATACGTTGGTGCTCATCAAGATAAAGGTCTAAGGGTACGGTTGTTTTGTGTTGTTCGCGCAAACTGATTTCGAGCAGAGGATGTACGGCTTGTTTCCAATTGAAGAGAGGTTGGTTGTTGAGTTGAGGTTTTACGCCACCAATTTTTCTGGCTAACCGTGCTTTGGCATGGATAAGGTCAATCTCGCCCATCATTTCCCAAATTAGAAGTAGCTCAGGAAGAAAAGGCCGGAGATGCTGCGAAAAAACAGATAGAATCCGCTGAATCTCACGTTTTTCGGCATATTCTAACTCGCGGATTTCGTTGTTGGTATCGAAAATCTCAGCAGGTTCAATATAAACAGTTTGGCCGCTTGCCGACTCATCGTGAATAAAACCCCTGAGCTTGCGTTTGTCGGCAGCGCGAACAGGAATCACCATTCTGCCATTACGGATAGTGGCTTCCACGTCGCTGTCGGCCCAGCCTGAACTTTTTGCCTCACCAAGCAACTGCCTGATTTTTCGTGAAATCGTTCCTTGTTTCCGACGGATGTCCTGCCGAATCTCGGCCAACAAATCCGAAGCCCGGTCGGGAATCTCGCCCCGATCGTCCATGATACGCTCAATTTCTTTGATTATATTTTTATTAATACTCAGCGTGCCAATCACATCGCGAAGCGTCTGAAAAGGTTGACTGGCCTCGGACTGCGCAAAACGAATCAGTTGCTGGGCGATGACTAATCCGCTTTTAAGCAAAAACAGATCTTCCTGTTCAATCACCGTGCCTTCAACGCGAAGGTGATGCAGTTGCCCGCGCAGGTCGGGATAATCGGCCACGACAAAGGGCATCCCCTGATCCATGAGTCGCATCATGGCTTCGGTTTGATCCAGACTGAGTTCAATCAACGGACAGTCGGCAGAAAAAGTAATGTTGTGGGCTTTTTCGAGCCCCATCGCACTGATGCACAGCTTTCCCAACATCTTGCGGATTTGGGTGAAACCGATCTTTTCTTCAAAGGTGGAAGGATATATCACAGACATAGAAATATATTGCAAAACTACAACGTTTTAGCGGCTTGACGAAGTGATGGGCTTCTAGCGCAAATTTCAACCGAAGAAAGATGGGAGGGTTGATTGGTTCGACCCCATCAGGGTCGAATAAAACTGTCACATTGGTTTTCAATAAACATAGAATTCTTTCGAGATTATGCCTTGTTCTCCACCTTAAAAGCCTAATGCTGCAATCTCTCATAATTGCTCGGTAACTTGTTGATTGGCAGGGATATGTTCTTTGATTTGTTAGGCTTTTTATTCATTACCGGCGCAGCTTGCTGCTCGCGCCTGCCCGCGTACCCGGTACTTCGAAAGTTTGAAGATTTTCTGCCATTGTTTCTGAAAAACATTCTTCTTTTAAAAAAACAATCTCTAACTTAAAAACGAATAAACCCATAAACAACTAAACAAAAACCTCATGGCCTCAAAAACTATCTCTTCGAAGTTGTTGATGACGCAAACTCGCCACATGGCATTTTTTTGCATCTTTGCAGGATAATATTCAGTCGGATGAGGTTGAAAAACTCGTTGATTCTCTGGGTTGTGGCGGGCCTACTGTTTTTCGCGCGCTGTGCCAATCCGGTGATGCCTACCGGTGGCCCGAAAGATACACTTCCGCCGCAAATCCGTTTTTCGCATCCCGAAAACAATTCGGTGAACTTTCAGGGGCGTATTGTTGAGATTACTTTCAATGAATTCATCCGGCTTGAAAAAATCAACCAGCAAGCACTCATCTCGCCTCCACCTCAGGAAAATCCTGAATACCGAATAAAAGGAAAGACATTGCAAGTGAGGTTCAAAGAAGATCTCAAACCGCTGACCACTTACACCCTTTTTTTTGGCAATGCCATTGTTGATTTGACCGAGAGTAATCCGCTAACCGATTTCACCTTTGTTTTTTCCACTGGTCCGGCTTTAGATTCGATGGCTTTGCGCGGTCAGGTGGCCTTTGCCTTTGACGACAAGCCTGCCGAGGAAGCTTTTATTTTGTTGTATCGTTTAGAGGGCGACAGCGTTCCGGCCGATTCGCTGCCTTTTCTGCGAAAACCATATTATGTGGCCCGAACAAATAAACAGGGCTATTTCAGAATGGGTAACCTGCGCAACGAGCCGTATAAGATGTATGCCCTCGAAGACAAAAACAGCAATTTCCTCTATGACAAAGGTGGTGAAGCCATTGCTTTTTCCGATTCGGCCGTGCAACCTGAATGGCTGAAGACTTCTGTGTTGCCAAAAACAGCTGATACAACCCTTCAGCCTGCCGATAGCCTTTCTTCTTCAAATGCGCGATTGTCGGCAAAAGAAATCAACCGGCGCGACAGCATCGCCTATGCCGAACGCCTTTTCGCCGATTCAGTTCGTTTTGCACAAATCAGCACCCATCGGCTACGGCTTTTCAATGAAGTGGATTCCACCCAGAAACTGCTTCGCGCCGAATTGCCTTCTGCCGGTTTGCTGCGCTTTGCTTTCCGTTATCCGGCACAGAAAGTGGAGGTTGAGCCACTTGGAGAAGTTCCTGACTCGCTCCATCTGCTCAGAAGCTTTAATCCAGCGATGGATACACTCTTCTGGTATTTTCGCGACAGTATCCTCGATTCACTTCATGTTACTGTTAGGCTCGATACTCTGATTAACGACACCCTTGCACTCTCGCTCAAACCAAAAATATCCTCTTCGAGCCGGAGAACGCGACAGAAAGAAAGCCTCAAAGCGCTTGCTTTTTCAACCAATGTGTCGGGCAGCAAACTCGATATCGGTCAGCCACTCCGGCTCTCGTTTGCCGAACCGGTGGTTCATTATCAGATGCGCGATACCAACTGGATTATTCATAATGGCGATACTTTGTTGGCTCAGCTTCATTTTGTCAAAGAAGATAGTATCGGCCTCAAATACCTTTTTGATCATCCGCCTTTTGCTCCTGAATCCGATTTTCGGATCAGATTTCCCGACTCGGTGTTTTTCGGGCTGAGCGGACGACATAACGATACGGTGGATATCCGGTTCAAGGTACCGCCTCTAAGCGATTACGGAAATTTCATTATCAGTATTTCACCCGATGTGGATACACCATTCCTCATACAGTTGTGGCAGTCAAAAGGGGAGATGATCTCACAACGTGTCATTGCCGGAACGAAAAAGCTGACCTATGAAAATCTAAGGCCAGGAAAATATACGCTAAAAGCCGTGTTGGATCAAAACAAGAACGGAAGGTGGGATACCGGAAACCTTACGAAAGGTTTACAGCCCGAAAGTGTATTCTTCTTTGAAAAAGAGGTGGAAATCAGAGCAAACTGGGACTTGGAAGAAGAGTGGAAGATTGTTAGTCAAACGGATAAAACGAATTCAGAAAATGCGGAAGACAGTCCTTAGAAATGCATCTTTACGCTTCCGCTTTTCACAATAATGCTATTTTCTTTCGAGTTCTTTAGCCTTGTTGATACAGTTCATAATATCGACAAGAGCCTCGTTCTGAAGCGAATAGTAGATTTTCTTCCCTTCACGTTTCGAGTTCAGAATGCCTTTATTCTTCATGATGTTGAGATGATGCGATGCCGCAGCCTGCTCAATGTCTAACAAAAGATATATTTCTGTAACACTCAGGCACTTTGATCCTGCAAGCATCTCAATAATGGCAATGCGGACAGGGTGTGCAATCGCTTTGAGCTTCGAAGCCATTTGTTCTAATTTTGCCGCACTTAGGTTGATCGGTTCCATGCAAATACTCTTAAATTTTTGCAAAAATAAGCATTACTGTTTATTTATTAACAGTAACATATATGAATATTTCGATAATTCCCTAAAATAGAGCTAGTCTAAATTAGAAGGTAAAATTTAGGGATATAATATTGATAATGTGTTGATTAAAAAACAATCGTTAATCAACTTCGAGCTGGGTCATGCAGAATTTTTCGCCATCGAACAAGCCTTTGTCGCTGATTTTGAGTTGAGGGATCACCAAAAGAGCCATGAACGAGAGTGTCATGAAAGGCGCGTGAAGCGGAGTTCCGGTTTTTTTTGCAAGCGCATTGGCAGCTTCGTAGGCCTTTGCTACCTCATAACCATCGGCATCCGACATCAAACCGGCTACTGGAAGAGGCAATAGAATTTCTTCGTCACCACAAACAACAGCAATGCCTCCTTTTGAATCAATAAGCTGATTTACTGTGCGCAACAGGCTCTCATCATCAACCCCGACCGCAATAAGGTTGTGTGAATCATGGGCGACCGTTGAGGCTAAAGCGCCTTGTATCATCCCGAAATTGTGAATAAATCCAAAGGAGGCTTTTGAAGGTTCGTACCGGTTTAAAACCATGATCTTCAAATAGTCACGCTCAGTATCGCTGACCATATATCCCTTTTCAACCTTGGGAAAATCCAAAATGGTTTTGGTGATGAGCTGGCCTTCGATGACCTCTATGATCCTGATTTTTTTGTTGCCGGCCGGTATCTGCAAGTCGGAAAGGCTTAGCGGATGAGCCTCAAAACGGTTTGGGTGGCTTGATTGCGGCGTGTTGATCAGGCTTTTACCGTTTTCGGCCACTTTGATGCCGTTGATGAATGTTCTTTGTACATTAAATGTTTTCAAATTATCCACAACGATAAAATCGGCAGCATCGCCCGGCTGAAGCAATCCGACATCTAACGAATAATGCCGGATAGGATTGAGAATGCAGCTTTTTAACACCTTCATCGGCGGATAGCCCAGAGCGATGGCACGTCGAGCCAACTCATTGATGTGACCTTTTACCAAATCGTCGGGATGTTTGTCGTCGCTGCAAAAAAGTACTTTGTCAGCATGGTTGTCCATGAGCGGAATCAGCGCATCGAAATTTTTTGCGGCACTTCCTTCCCTGATTTGAATTTTCATGCCGTAACGGATTTTGTCGAGTGCTTCCTCCATGGTGAAGCATTCGTGATCGGTGGTGATTCCGGCCTGTGCATAAAGGCGGGCTTGCTCGCCGGTAAGGCCGGGTGCATGGCCGTCAACAGGCTTGCCGTGTTTTTTGGCAAGTTCTAGCTTGGCCTCCACTTCCGGATCATGGTACAACACACCCGGGTAATTCATCATCTCGGCTAGATAAGGAATCTCGGGCATAGATAAAAGAGCGTCAAGTTCTTTGATGCCCAAAACAGCGCCTGAGCTTTCAAATGTGGTGGCCGGAACGCAGCTTGGTGCGCCAAAATAGAATTTAAAAGGTATTTTTTTTCCGTTTTCAATCATAAAATGTACCCCTTCAACGCCAAGCACGTTGGCAATTTCATGCGGGTCGGAAACAGTGGCCACGGTGCCGTGAACCACCGCTAAACGTGCAAAAGCCGCAGGCGTGAGCATGGAGCTCTCAATATGAATGTGGGCGTCAACAAAACCCGGCATGATGTATCGGGGATCGGCTGAGTCGGTTTTGGTGATCGAAACAACCCGGCCATCAGCAACTTCCACTATGCCCGGAAAAATCTGGTCGTTTATCAGGTCAACCACCTGTCCGCTGATACGGAATGAAGGAGCATTTTTCATCTTTTTAAATGGATTGAAAAGCAAAGTTACATAAATCGCGGACAACTGTTTTTGAAACAAGTATCGGCAGGCAAATCGTATCTTTGTCTTTTGAAAAATCGGATATGGGCAAACGTTTGGATTTGGGCAATTTGTGGGAGAGTTTTCGGTTTGCTTTCAGGGCTTTGGAAAGCCGGAATTTTCGTTTGTTTTTCTACGCAGGATTAGTCTCCCTCATGGGAACATGGATTCAGAATCTGGCGTTGGGATGGTTGGTTTACCGTTTGACCAACTCGGCTTTCTATCTTGGTTTGGTTGGATTTGCCGGGCAGATTCCGGGCTTGTTTCTTACTCCTTTTGCAGGGGTCTTTGCCGATCGTCTGAATCGTCAGCAAATCCTCAAAATCACTCAGGCTGTTTCGATGACGGCAGCTTTCCTCATGGCAATTCTGGTCTTCACTGATACCATCACCGTTACGTTAATTTTGGTCATCGTGATCATCAATGGTATTGCGCTTTCGTTCGACACCCCTTTCCGACATGCTTTTTTGTTGGATATGATTGGCGATAAACGGCTGATCCCCAATGCGGTGGCATTGAACTCAACCCTGGTAAACACAGCACGTTTTCTCGGTCCAGGCATTGGCGGCGTACTCGTTGCCTTATATGGCGAAGCCGTGTGTTTTCTTATCAATGGTTTTTCGTTCATGGCTATGCTCATTGCCTTGATGCTGATGCGGGTTTCGGTGCGAAAGGTACAGAAGAAACAAACCTCGCTTTGGCACGATCTGTCGGAAGGTTTTGCGTTTACCTGGAATTTCAAGCCTGCCCGCTCAATGATTATGTTAGTGATGGTGACAGCCACTTTCGGCCTCCCTTTTCAGTCGTTTCTGCCTGTTTTTGCCCGCGATATTCTTCGTGGCGATTCACAGCTGCTGGGCTTTCTTACCGGAGCCGTTGGAGCCGGCGCTCTCACAGGCGCCTTATATCTGGCTACCCGGCCGAGCGTGAAACCTTTGCCGGCCATCATCCGTTTTTCGGCACTTACCTTTTCGATTGGCTTACTTATCTTCAGTTGGTCTGTATGGCCGGCTTTCTCTGTCATTGTATTGTACTTCAGCGGGTTTGGAATGATTACCCAGTTTTCGGCAACCAATACATTGTTGCAAACGGTGGTGGACGAAGACCTCCGCGGAAGGGTATTGTCGTTTTACAGTATGTCGTTCATTGGATTTACGCCTGTCGGAAGCCTCATTTTGGGCTATATCGCCGATCAAGCCGGTGTTTCACTTACCTTTACTTTTGCTGCTGGTATGTTGCTGACCGCTTCGCTTCTGTTCTCACGCTCGTTTAACAGTATTCGCGAGAACCTTCAATTGGGCTAAAACTCATAAATTCAGATCGGAAAAACTAAATCAACCTCACTCTTTGTAAATCTCAAAATCTATAAGTTCCGCTGTCTCAGTAACTCCATGATTTTCGTGAAACTTTTTTGCGATGCCAACGAGCTTGATTTTTTCGCCATGGCGTAAGATTTTAGCTGAAAATTGTCCTCCCGACCCGGGTAACTCAATATAATACTGGTTGTTATAGGCACCGCTAAAATTCATGTGAAACAGATTCACGATACCAATTTCTACCGTCAGCTGGCTGTTTTCGCTGTTCAGGTTGGCGTAAACATCTTTATCGGTTGTCTCCTGGTAAGTGGAATCATTCAGATACTTCAAATGACTGGCTTTGCCTTTGTAAGCACCTGTGATGGTTTCAATTGTGCAGTCGGAACACCACATCCATGTTTCTTTTTCTTTTTTACAGCCCGAAACAAAGAAAATCAGCAGTCCAAAGACAAACGAAAGGCCGACTGTTCGAAGGAAAAAGTGATGGGTTTTCATGTGATTTCAATTTTTTCTGCAGAATAGAGATTTTCTTTTTTCAGAAAATTTTGAGGCTATTTTACTGAACGATAAATCGTGAATAGCCTGTCAGATAAGCATCATGATCGCGCAGTTCGACAAAATAAAGACCTTTGGCCCAGCCATCTAATGAAAAACGAACCGAGTCTTTTTCTGTCACCGAATGCCGGACAGCCAACCTGCCGCTGCCGTCATACACCGAAATGATTCCCGAAAGCGGTTTATCCCAGCTTAGTTTAACGGTTTCTGTTGCCGGATTGGGCTCTGCTTTAACGGTATTGTTAATGCTTCTCTGGTTTTCGTTCAGTCCGACGATATTTTTGTCATACACTGCCAGTGTGTATTGTCCCGGCTTCAGATCGTTTACGGTAATATAACCGATATTCCAGAAACCTTCGCGGAACTGGGAAACTGGCGTCCAGTCCGAAGCCGGCGACGTACGGTAGAGAATGACAGCCGAATCTTGTTCGGTGAGGATAAGCGATCCATCAAGCGAGTTGCTGTTGCTGTAAAAGAAACGGCCACGCATCTTTGTCCCCTCGGGGAATATTCCGCACAACTGCCAATGCCGGTAAGGCGATAGCCGAAGCCCGGCGACGGCTTGTTTCAAACTGTCGGGCGCTGCCCAGTGATGGGTTACGCGGTAAAAAGCTGAGTCGGGAAGAGCGTCAACCATAAGTTTGAAGTTAATGCCCGTATAATTAGTTTCTCCAACCGTGCGAAGGACACCCGAAAAGTCGGTTGTGGCATCAGCCGTTTTGTCGAAAGGATCAGCCAGCGTCAACAGAGGAGCAAAACTCAGGGTCTTTTCGGTCACGTCCGTTGGACCATCAAAATGAATAGTATCGGTATGAATTTGCCAGTTGTCATCCATAAAACCTACTTCAATGATGTTTTTTGTCGAAATATGAGAAACACCTTTGTGTTTTTGCTTCATAAAAAGCTTCACTTTGAACTGACCATTTTGCGGGATAACTTGTGTTGAATCAATCGAAAAATGGGGTGTGCCCGCCGTGAAAACCCAGGCATCAAAAAAAGGCTGCATATCGGTTCCGGTATATGAAGTCAGAAAATCCTGCAGGTCGTACGAACTGGCATGATGATAAGAAAACTGCTGAAGATAGGCTTTTATGGCATCGAAAAACACCTCTTGGCCGAGATAGTTCATCAAGGTGTGAACCACAGTGCTCCCTTTATCATAAACCGTCGTACCGTAGGTGTAGTTTGTGGGTACATCATGCAGCGGAAGATAAGAACCGTCGGTGATATGTGCGTTTTTTAAAATATCTAAATGGTTGACATTCATTTCGTTGCGGTAGATATTCGGGCCATAAAGATCATATTTGAAAAAATAGTGACAAAAAGTTGCCCAACCTTCGTTCAGCCACATATCGCCGGCATCGGCGCAGGTCACCTGATTGCCGAACCACATATGCGAAAGCTCATGGGCCAGCAGATATTCATTGCTGAGGTTGCCGCTGATGGATGAATGAGGGAAAGCAATATTGCCCACATGCTCCATAGCGCCAAGAGCAGTTCCAACATAGCCCACCCGATCAAAAGGGTAGGGGCCGAAACGATTTTCGAATATGTTGACGATGTCCTGAAGATGGGCGAAGGTGTTGTTGACTTTACCCGAATCAATGGGTCGGGTGTAAATAGCGGCAGGGAGAATGCCGTTAAGGCTTTGGAGGTCGTATTTTTTTACAACATAGTTTCCGGCGGCTGCCGAAACCAAATAAGTGGGAATAGGTTGCCTGATTTGCCATTCCCAGGTGATGGTACCGTTGGTGTGATGGGTCGTATCAGCCAAAATGCCGCCGCCGACGCCCGTCATGGCTTCCGGCAGCGTGATCAACACATCATAAGTAGCCCTGTCCTGAAAATCGTCCACACACGGAAACCAAGCCTTTCCAAGGTTGTGTGGGTCGCTCTCGAACCCGACACCCAGGTTAAACGCATAATTTCCACTGAAATGAAACCCGCCCCAGCTTTCATGAAACGGCGCACCGCCATAAGTGATTTCAAGCTCAAGCGTATCGGTCGGATGAACTGTAGTTCCCATTTGGATGCCGAGCCTGTTTCCGGATTGTGTGAAAACAAGATCCTGTTGACCACGTTTCACCGAGCTGACCTGAAGCGCTTTGAGTTCGAGAGGAATGATGGTTGTGTTTACTTTTGGCCGCAGCCTGACAATGGTTTTGGCCTGTATCGTTTTTGCCGTGAAATCAATTTGTTGCAAGTGGATGCGATAGTGAACCGCGTCGCAAGTGTCGGCTGCTGCAGATGAAGAAAAGTCGAGACGATGTTCGTACTGGGCCACACTACTCATTTGAATGCCAAAAACAACGGATAAAACAAAAAAAAGTGCTTTCATTCCGGAAAATTTTAGCAAAAATAAACTATTTACTGCACTTTTGTGCCTGAATTGATTCACTGACAGGCTTGGTTTTCCAGTTGTCAGCGTTGATTTTCTTTCTGCTCCGTAAATGATTCGTCAGACCATAATGGAGAATGGTTGAAGCCTTGTTGATTCCGGTGGAAATTCGTGTAATGACACGGACGAATTGAGTACATTTGTGGCATATTTTTGGTGTGAAAAAGAATACATTTTTATTGTTCATGTATGAAACCAGGCAAAACAAAACATAATCGTCATTTTTCGTGGGGTATATTTCTTGCCGGATTGCTGTTGTTGGCCGTAAGCATGAGTACCTTAGCTCAAAGGGTTTACACACTCGAAGAGTGCATTCAGCTTGCGTTAGAGAATAATATTCGCATCAAACAGAGCCGACTCGAAGTCGAGAACACTGAACTTTCTCAGTTGCAAAGCAAGCTTGATCTTTTGCCATCGCTCAATGTCGGTAGCTCACACTCCATTGGATGGGGCCGCGCCCTCGATATGGCAACCTACGATTATGTGGATAAGCAGACGAAATCAACCTATTTTAACATCAGTTCGGATTTGTCTCTCTTTTCCGGATTTCAGAAGCTTAACACGATCAAACAGCGGCGGGCCGATTATCTTGCATCCAAATACAGCGCCGATAAGATCCAAAATGATGTGTCTTTGACAGTTGCCGGAGCTTATCTTCAAATTTTGTTTAGCCGCGAATTGCTGAACAATGCCCGTTTGCAGGCCGACATTACAGCCCAGCAGATGGAACGAACCAGGAAGCTGGTGGAGGCCGGAACATTGGCCCATGGCAGCTATCTTGATGTTCAGGCACAGTTGGCCAACGAGGAAGTTGCTGTTGTTCAATATACCAATCAGTTGAATCTTGCGTATTTAGACCTTCTGCAACTGCTCGAGCTGAAGGCCGGGACGCCTTTTGAAATCGAGGTGCCCCCATTGGAAATAACGTCAGAACCAAGTCTTTTGCCGGTTGATATGATTTACCATAAGGCGATCGAATTTATGCCCGAGATTAAAAGCGCCGAACAGCAATATCTGAGCAGTCGGCAAAGCCTGAATATTGCCCGTGGCAGCCGGAGCCCTTCTTTAAGTTTAAGCGCTGCCCTCGGGACTAGTTTTTCCGATCAGATCAGGGTGAGCAACAACCCTTTTGACGGTGATTACAACAAAATCAAACCCTTTAGGGATCAATGGACTGACAATCGCAATGCCACCCTTTCGTTCAGGTTCAATGTACCGATTTTCAACGCCTACCAGATTAGTTCCTATATTGGAAAATCACGGATTGGGTTGATGAATGCTGACTATAATCTGCAATTGTCGAAAAATACCCTCCGCAAAAACGTTGAAACTGCTTATGCAGATGCTTTATCCGCGCATTCCACTTATGTGGCCCGGGGCAAATCGTTGGCCAGCCTACGCGAATCATTTCATTATACCGAGCAGAAATTTAATGTGGGAATGGTCAATGCGATAGATTATAATTTGGCCAAAAGTCAATTAGCCAAGTCGGAGTCGGAGTTGCTTTCGGCAAAATACGACTATCTTTTCAAGCTCAAGATCCTCGATTTTTATCTTGGCCGCCCGTTGACATTCAACGAAAAAGAAAAAAATACACGTGAATAAGCCATCAACGGAACTACAGTCGGCAATCCAATGACAATCAATGTAATAAACCGGAACAGTGTTTTAAAACCTTCACAAACTTATGAACAGGACTTCAAAAAATACAAAAAAATGGCTGATCGGCGGCGGGCTGTTTGTTGCGGTAATTGCTGCTGCAATCCTTTATGCCAAAAATAAAAATCAACACGAATATAGTGTCAGTGTTGAAAAACCGGCTCTTCGTACCATTATTGAAACGGTGGCGGCAAACGGAAAGATTCAGCCTGCACTCGAAGTCAAAATCAGCCCATATATTTCGGGCGAGGTTGTCGAGCTTTATGTTCGTGAAGGTGATTTTGTCAGAAAAGGTGATCTTTTAGCAAAAATTGATGCTACTTTATATGTCTCGGCTTACGAACAGGTAGAAGCTTCGCTGAACAGCGCACGGGCCAATATGGCCAACACTAAAGCACGTGTTGCACAGGCCGAAGCACAGTTTATGAAAGCAAAACTCGATCGCGACCGCAACGAAGCGCTCTGGAAGCAAAAAGTGATTAGCGATGCCGACTGGGATGCTGTGAGGGCTTCGTATCAGGTGAGCAGCGCCGAGTTTGAAGCGTCGAAAGAAAGCCTTAAAGCTACACAGTTTCAGGTTCAAAACGCCGAAGCATCGCTGAAAGAATCGGGCGAAAACCTGAAAAGAACCAATATTTACGCACCTGCCGATGGCACTGTGTCGCGACTGAATGTGGAAGTGGGCGAGCGCGTTACCGGTGCGTCGCAGTTTTCCTCAGGAACCGAAATCATGCGCGTAGCCAATTTAGATAATATGGAGGTGAAGGTTGAAGTGAGCGAAAACGATATCCCCCGCGTGAAACTCAACGATACCTGCCTCATCGAAGTGGATGCTTATCTTAACCGTAAGTTTAAAGGCTATGTTACTGAAATTGCTACTTCGGCAAACAATGTTACGGTGAGTGTGGATCAGGTGACAAATTTCGAGGTAAAAGTCCGACTTCTTAAAGACTCTTATTCTGATCTGATGAAATCAGACAGTACGATCAAAATGCCTTTTCGCCCGGGAATGTCGGCAACGGTGGACATACAGACAAAAACCGAGAAGGATGTGCTGACAATCCCTATTCAGGCAGTGACTACACGCCAGGACACCAGCTCCTCGACCGGAACCAGAAAAAAAAGTGATGAAACCGCTCAGTCATCGAACGAACCACTAAAGGAATATGTCTTTGTTGCCGAAAAAGAAAAGGCCGTTCTCAAAGCCGTAAAAACGGGGATACAAGACAATACCTATATTCAGATTCTCGAGGGCATCGGATTGGATGATGAAATCGTCACCAGCCCATATAAATTGGTTTCCAAAACCTTGAAAAACAATGACAAGATTAAGGTAGTGGATAAAAGTAAGCTTTTCGAGGGCGCGAAAAAATAAGTGAGCATGACCTCTATTCTGCTTCTTGAAACTTCAACCCGGGTTTGTTCGGTGGGACTGTCCATTGACAACCGGTTGGTCTCAATACGCGAAACCTCCGAAAGTCAATCGCATAGTGAGTTGATTACCAGCTTTATTGAAGAGGTTGTTTCCGAACCCGGACTGGCCTTCACCGATTTAAGTGCTGTTGCAGTGAGTATGGGCCCCGGCTCCTATACAGGTCTGCGGATTGGTGTTTCAACCGCTAAAGGGATTTGTTATGCTCTCGATATTCCGCTCATTGCCATTGATACTCTAAAGGCAATGGCTTTCGGAATGTTGCAGAAGGCTGACCCGAAACTTCGTCACAACTCATTTTTTTGCCCGATGATTGACGCCAGAAGAATGGAGGTTTATACTGCGGTGTTCGATGATCAAATCCAAACCCTTGAACAAACGCACGCTTTGATCCTATCCCCTGAAAGTCTTAAACGATGGTTCGATGCCGGACAAGTGTGGATTGCAGGCGATGGTGCTGATAAATGCCTTGATCTTTGGCCTGGCAAAACAAATTTAAATCATATTAAACCATTTGTGCCTTCCGTTCAATGGATGACAGATTTGGCATACCAGCAATTCAAACAACAGCAATTTGCTGATCTTGCTTACTCTGAGCCTTTCTATTTAAAGGATTTTATTGCCGGAGTACCTCGCGTAAAAGGCCTCTGATTCACTGGATTTGTTGGAATTTAGGTTGTTTCTGATACTTATATTATCCGGTTTAGCCATTTAACTTTGAAAAAAAATAGCAATTTTTGTAAAATTGTATTTATTTTTGACTTCATTTATGACATAATATAATACTATGAAAGTCAATTAAATGAAACTTATTTTTATTTAGTAGAATTGAAAATTAAAAAAAAATTGTAATAATTTCATTAAAAAATTAAAAATCTGTAACTATTTCATTAAAAGATATATATATTTGTGAAAAATAAACAGACAATGAAATTCTCAGACAAGCTTAATGAATTTGATGTACTCGATTTATTAAACGAGTATCATTCGGAATTACGGAAATTAAAAAACAAGCTCACCTATGTAAAAAAGCGTATTGGCGAGCTTGAAGATGAGTATCAGCGTATTCTCAGGCGCCAGGAAAAAAAGGCTTCCCGCCTTATTTCGGATGACCAATTTGCGGAATTTCCAGAAAATATGAATTCCGAGGACGACACAGCTGCACTAACTGTTGATACTGTTGAAGAAGCAGAAACGGTTCAGAGAAAGAAAAGAGAACCAAAAGAAAAAAAAGTAAAGAAAACCACCCGGAAAAAGAAATCTGCAAAATTAGGCCGCAAACAGCAACCATTATCTGAATGGGATCAGATGATTGTGGATGCAGTGAAAACCAAAGGAAAAGCTGCCATTAACAGCGAAATTCTTGAAACTGTTACCAAGGTTGCGATCGAGCGTGGCTTATATAAAGATGAGGAAAAAACTAAGGCCAAAATCAATCAGTGTTTGGTAAAACTTACTGCCGACAACCGAAAAGCTTTGATCAAAGTACCCTATTCTGGCCGTGGTTTTGGATATGCTTTGCCAAAGTGGGTTGACAAAGAAGGTCAAATCTTAGAAGCTCATTCTTATTAAACTGTGACTTAATCTAAAAGAAGCTGCCCGTCCACTCAAAGGGCAGCTTCTTTTTTAACCAAGCCCATAATAGTCACTTCCCTGTTTTTCCTGGCGCCTTTCGGCTGTATTGCGAAGTACCTGCAGTTTTTCTTCATCTGTATAACGATCCCAGTTGACTACCTCTTCCTGTGTACGATAGCAACCGATACACACGCGATCTTCATCATAAATACAGATAAGCTGACAAGGCGACTTGATTTTCTTTCTTAACATCATTTCGTTTTCTGGACAAAACAAGAAAAATGCCCGAATGTTCAGTTCAACCGTAGCGATTATTGAATTTCCAGAACGGCTATGCCACGGGTTTTGGTACCAAACCAAATCTTATTGTCTTTGTCAATCAAAATACTGGTTACCCATTGATCAGGTAATCCATTGTTCTCGGTAAATGAAGACCAGGTAGTGCCATCGAAAGATGAAACCCCAAAACGGGTTCCAAACCACATGGTTCCCTTTTGATCTTTAGCTATGGCATCAACCCGGTTGAAAACCAGGCCGTCCGACATAGAATAATCTTTAAATGTTTGATTGATAAAATTGGTAACTCCTGCCAATGAACCAAACCACATACCATTGTTTCTGCCGTTGAAGAGCGAGACTACAAAACCAGCCTGATTGTTTCCAGCCATGAATGTTTGCCAGGTCTGATCATTGTAAAGTGATATCCCAAATTCTGTACCGAACCACTTTTGATTATTGTTGTCAATAGCTATCGAACGCACAATGTCGTGAACCAGGGTGTTGCCGCCTTCTTTCACAATTACTGTCCAGTTATTTCCATCGTAATGACTTACACCTTTTCCGGTTGCAAACCAAGGCGTGTTTTGTTGGTCAATGGCAATGTCGTAAACATAATTATATCCTAAACCGTTATTTTGGTTAAAAGATTGCCATTGTTGATTGTAAAACAACGAAACCCCGTAAGGAGTACCAAACCACACCCGATTGTCAGACCCAACGGCAACCGCATTTACCTGATGGTGAATCAAGCCCTGAGGGGTGTTGTATTTTGTCCAGGAAACTCCGTCAAACATAGATACACCAAATTCTGTTGCAACCCAGATGTTACCTTGGGCATCCATGGCAAGATCATTCACATTGTTGTCGATTAGCCCGTCTTTCGTGGCATAATATGTCCATTTATAGGAGGTTGGAACGGGTGTTACTTTTGAACATGCCGTTAGAAGTAATGCAATGCTGAGCACGAATATCAGGTATTGGACGATTTTTTTCATGGCTTTGTAGGTTTATTTATCTAAATTCATGCGGATTCGGGAGGCAACAATGTCAATGGCCACCTGATTGGCGCCACCTTGCGGTATAATGATATCGGCAAAACGTTTTGTCGGATCAATAAACTGGAGATGCATGGGTTTGACAAAGGAATCGTAGTGTTTGAGTACTTCTAAGAAGGTCCTTCCGCGCTCTTCAATATCGCGTTGAATGATTCGCATCAAGCGGTCGTCGCCATCCGCATCAACATAAATTTTAATATCCATTCGGTTACGCAACTCAGCATTGGTAAGGACAAGAATGCCTTCGACAATAACAACTTTGGTGGGTTTTACGGTGATGGTTTCGTGTGAGCGGGCACAGGTCACATACGAATAAATCGGCATTTGGATGCTTCGTCCTTCTTTAAGATCGTCTAAATGACGTATAAGAAGGTCAAACTCAATAGATTCCGGATGGTCAAAATTGATTTTTTTCCGTTCTTCGGCACTCAGATGTCCGTTGTCAATATAATACGAATCTTGCGAAATAACGGATACCGAGCTGTTGGGTAACGCCCGGATGATTTTTTTTACGACTGTCGTCTTGCCCGAGCCTGATCCTCCGGCTATTCCGATAATCAGCATACTGGTTTTTTGGTCATATAAAAAGCCGGAAAACCTTTTCGAAGGCTTCCCGGCTGTAAATATAAATCATTTTCGGTTTACGAAAGAAAACCAAGTAAAATACCTGCTGCAACGGCGCTGCCAATCACACCGGCCACATTGGGCCCCATGGCATGCATGAGAAGGTGGTTGGTTTTGTCGTATTCAAGGCCAACAAACTGTGAAACCCTGGCGCTGTCGGGAACTGCCGAAATACCTGCATTCCCAATCAATGGATTCATTTTGTTGCCTTCTTTCAGGAAAAGATTGATGATTTTCACGAACATCACACCTCCGAAAGTTGCAATCACAAACGAAAAAGCACCCAGCACAAAAATCCCGACCGATTTGTAGGTGAGGAATGTGGTGGCCTGGGTGGAAGCTCCAACCGTTAATCCGATAAGGATAGTCACAATGTCAATCAGTGGGCCTTTGGCAGTATCGGCCAGGCGTTTAGTTACCGTGCTTTCTTTCAATAGATTACCGAAGAAAAGCATACCCAAAAGCGAAAGCGCCGAAGGAACAATGAATGTCGTGAGCAACAATCCGATGATCGGAAACATGATTTTTTCGTTTTTGGATACGGCGCGAGGCGGTTTCATGCGGATGACACGCTCTTTGTCCGTGGTTAGGAGCCGCATGATAGGTGGCTGTATCACTGGAACAAGTGCCATGTATGAGTATGCTGAAATGGCAATGGCCCCTAAAAGATCGGGTGCAAGTTTCGAGGAGAGAAAGATGGCTGTTGGACCGTCGGCACCGCCGATAATGCCAATAGCTCCGGCCTCTGTCGGGCTGAAACCAAGCATAAGTGCAATGGCATAAGCACCGAAAATACCCAATTGAGCTGCTGCACCTATCAGCAGAAGCTTTGGGTTAGAAATCAGCGCCGAGAAATCGGTCATGGCTCCGATACCCAAAAAAATCAATGGAGGGTAAACTCCCTGCAATACCCCGAAATAGAGATAGTTAAACACACTTCCGGTTTCGTAAACCCCAATCTGGAATCCAGGCTTAAACGGAATATTACCAATAAGGATACCAAAGCCAATAGGAACCAAAAGCAGGGGTTCATACTCTTTGGTGATTGCCAGGAAGATAAAAAACAACCCGATGGCAATCATAATCACATGACCAATCGTAATGTTGGCAAATGCAGTATAGCTGAAAAATTGCTGAAGGTGTTCGATGACGAAGCTTAAATAGCTTGATGAAGTCTCCATATTGTTAGCCGATTACGAGTAAAACATCCCCCTCCATCACATTGTCGCCTTTGCTGACGTTGATGGACGAGACTACGCCTTCTTTGTCGGCATGGATAATGTTTTCCATCTTCATGGCTTCGAGGAGTATAATTTTCTGACCCATTTTTACCTGGTCGCCCGGTTTAACGTATAAATCGAGTATTAAGCCGGGAAGAGGCGACTTGATATTACCGGCGCCTTTAGGCGAAGCCGGGCTGGCAAATTTTGCTGTGCTGGGTGCCATATCCGTGCTGGGTACGCTTGGCGTACGCACCAAACGAGGCGTTTTGGTAGGCTGAATTTGTTTGTCAACCTCGACCTTATACAAGGTGCCATTAACCTCTATTTCAGCAATATTATCGTCAATATTCTGAATGTCAACATCATAAATATTGCCGTTGATGGTGAATTTGAATTTTTTCATTGGATTATGCGGGCTGTTAAATAATTGCTATTTATGAAAGTTCCGTAAACCATAAATCTTTGAACTCCATGGAGAATAAGTCCTGGCTACTTTTTTGATGGTTAAGACAGTGGCTTCGTTATCGTGTAACTCGTTTCTGAAAAGATAGAGCGATAGGGCAATTGCAGCGTTCACCTCGCCCGTTAAATCGGGCTGGGCTTCAACTTTGACGCCCGAAACGGCTTTTTGTTTGAATAAGTCAGAGAACTTGATACCATAAAGACTTCGGGTGTTTTTGAAAACTAAATAGAGCAGAATGAGGGCTAAAAACACAACCGTCATTGCGATAAGAGCCATTCCAATGCCAAAGGGGTCAAACTCCTTAAATTCGAGGCCAGGATTGCGTGGCTCGCCGGTGAAGTTGTTCGATTTTGGAGTTGTCTTGTGTAAAACCTCCCACTCACTTCCGCCATCGGTAACCCTGCCATAAGATTTATCAACTTCCAATTTTGGAAATCTGACTTCGTCAATCAGGGTGCGTCCGTTCATGTCGTACAATGCCAGATAATCGCTGTCTTTGAGGTCGAAATTCAAATGTAGAATCCCCCTTGTAGTGTGATTGTCGGCAAAAAATATCAAATAATTCCTGGCAGGGATTGAAGTGATGGGGTCGCCTTTTGGAATCCTGTATTTTGTGGGATTATTCGGATCGTTTGTTAAATACATTCCGCCAACGTCCACCTTGTTATAGGCCGTATTGAACAACTCAATCCAGGCATTACGCTGGCCGAAGTCGTCAATATAGTTTGAATCGTTTATGACAAGGATTTCGTTGATGCGGATGTCGTTACCGCTCTGGGCAGCTGCCCGAGGCATGGCAATCAGGCAAAACGCTGCCAAAAAGCTGAGTGAAAAAAGTATTCGGATGCTGCGCATAGCTTTGGACTTACAAGGGTAAATTGGAATGTTTTTTGGGTGGATTGAGGTCTTTTTTCGTGGCCAATGCCTGAAAAGCTCTGATCACCCTGAAACGGGTGTTGCGAGGCTCAATCACATCATCAATATATCCGTATTTTGCTGCATTGTAGGGATTAGCGAATTTGTCACGGTAATCTTCCTCGCTTTTGCTGATGAATTCTTCTTTAGCTGCGGCATCTTCGATAGCCGAAATCTTTTTGTTGTAAAGTACTTCGATGGCGCCTTTGGCTCCCATCACGGCAATTTCGGCTCCTGGCCAGGCGTAGTTGATATCGCCACGCAAATGTTTCGAACTCATCACACAATAAGCGCCACCATATGCTTTGCGCAGAATCACGGTAACTTTTGGCACAGTTGCTTCACCATAGGCGTAGAGCAGTTTTGCACCATGCGTAATGATGCCGCCATACTCCTGAGCAGTGCCGGGTAAAAATCCCGGGACGTCAACCAAAGTTAGGATAGGAACGTTGAAAGCATCGCAGAAACGGACAAAACGGGCAGCTTTGCGCGAGGCATTGATGTCGAGCACGCCGGCCAGGTAATTGGGCTGATTAGCCACAATCCCAACGGGCATACCGTTGAAACGGGCAAAACCTGTCACGATATTGGGTGCGTAATAGCGCTGAATCTCAAGAAACTCGTTGATGTCAACGATGGCATGGATCACGTCTTTTACATCATAAGGTTTGTTGGGATTATCAGGAATAATATAGTTCAGACTGTCTTCCAATCGGTTGATCGGATCGCTGCAAACGGTGAGTGGCGGGTCTTCCAGATTGTTTTGTGGCAGGTAGCTGATGATTTTGCGGATCAATTGGATGCCTTCCTGCTCGTCTTCCGCTACAAAATGCGAAACTCCCGATTTTGAAGCATGCACCATGGCTCCACCCAGCTCATCTTCAGTCACTACCTCTCCGGTGACGGTTTTCACTACTTTAGGGCCGGTAACGAACATATTAGAGTTGCCTTTGCTCATAATGATAAAGTCAGTGAGTGCGGGCGAGTAAACGGCTCCGCCGGCGCAAGGGCCAAAAATGGCCGAAATCTGTGGAATCACGCCCGAAGCCATGATGTTGCGCTGGAAAATTTCAGCATATCCGGCCAAACTATTGACGCCTTCCTGAATGCGGGCGCCACCCGAATCGTTGATGCCAATCACCGGCGCGCCAACTTTCATGGCCTGATCCATCACTTTGCAAATTTTATTGGCATAAGCCTCCGAAAGGGATCCGCCAAAAACTGTGAAATCCTGCGAAAACACGTAAACAACCCGTCCGTCAATGGTGCCATGACCTGTGACAACGCCATCCGAAAGAATTTCTTGTTTGCCAATATCAAAGTTGTTGCAACGATGGGTGACAAACATATCAAATTCTTCAAAACTACCTTCATCGAGCAATAATTCGATGCGTTCACGAGCGGTGAGCTTGCCTTTGGCGTGTTGGGTTTCAATGCGTTTTTCGCCACCCCCTTTTTTGGCTTCGAGCCGTTTATTGAGCAGCTCCTGTATCTTCAATTCAATTGACATAATATTTCGTGTTTTATTCGGGTTTGTTTTTGTCTTCACAAAGTTCGGTCAGGACGCCAAAAGTAGATTTCGGATGTAAAAATGCAATATCAAGGCCTTCGGCACCTTTGCGGGGGCGGGCATCAATGAGCTGAATACCTGCTTCTTTGGCTTTCTCCAATTGCTCCTCTAAACCTTTGACAGCAAATGCAATATGATGAATGCCTTCGCCTTTCTTTTCAATGAATTTACCAACCGGCCCTTCCGGATCGGTGCTTTCAAGGAGTTCAATCTTGGTTTGACCAATTTTGAAAAAAGCCGTTTTAACACGCTGTTCGGCCACTTCTTCAATGGCATAACAGGGGCTCCCCAGTAATTGCTCGTAAAACGGAATTGCTGCATCTAACGATTTTACCGCAATTCCAATGTGTTCAATATGAGATGGTTTCATGTGAATTGAAATGATGTGAAAATTTTCACAAAAATAGACTTTTTATTGGAGCCAGAGACCAGGAAAGTGAGAAAGATAGCTGTTTTTTAGCATAAACTCAAATTTAGAATCGTTCTATTGTTAAGAAAATTGTAATATTGCTGTTAAAAGCAATGGTTTATGAATAAATCAACTGTATCTGTTTTCGTATTATTTACAATTTTTGTGACAGCAACCATTAAGGCTCAGACATTTACCGATGTTCGGGCTAACCTTACCGGGGTTGCTGGCAGCGCTGCAGGATGGATTGACAACGACCGAGATGGTGACCCCGATGTGTTTGTAGCCGGAGAATTTTTCCGTTCCCAGGCAAATGGTATTTCAACTCGAATTTATAACAATCATCGTAACGATCGTTTTACGAATGTTCAAAGCAATATTCCCGACTTTCACCGAGGCGCTTTTGCTGTGGGCGACTTAGATTTAGATGGAATAAATGATATTGGAATTGTTGGGGAAGCAGCAAACGGGCAACGAATTGCCTATGTCATGAAAGGATTGGCCAACGGCTCTTATCAAAAAATGCCGGTTTCCCTCACAGGCGTTCGGGATGGCAGTATTGCTTTTGCTGATATGGACGGCGATGGCGATCTGGATATTCTCATCTCGGGCGAAGCAACCGCAGGATCGGTCACGTTGATTTATCGCAACGATCGAAATATGAAGTTCAGCGCTGTCAACCATGCCATTCCTGGCGTGAAAAGAGGAATGGCCAGTTGGAGCGACTTTAACCTCGACGGCCTGCCGGATGTTTTCATCAGCGGAATTGACCCCGCCGGAAATGTTATCAGTCAGCTCTACCAAAACACAGGTGCGGGATTTCGAAAACATCCTACGATTTTTACAGGTCTTAAAAATGCTCATCATGCCTTTGGTGATGCCGACAATGATGGCGATGATGATTTGTTGATGACCGGAGAAACAGCTCAGGGACAGCCACTTACATTGCTTTATGTGAATAACAGAAGTGGGTTTCAGCTTCGACAAACGACTTTAGTCAACGTGAGTGATGGCTTTGCCGATTGGGGCGATATGGACTTGGATGGCGACTTAGATGTACTCATCAGCGGAATGTCGGCCAACGGGGCAGTTTCAAAAGTGTATGCCAACGACCGCAATTTTCAGTTTCGCGATATTCGGGCCAATATTATCCCGCTATATAACAGCTCGGGACAATGGGGCGATTACGATCTTGATGGCGACCTCGATATCGTTATTGCCGGAATCAGTAATACTCATCAACCTGAAGCAAGGGTTTACCGAAACGGAGTGATCGAAAAACAAAAGTCAACGGCTTTGTCGTCAAGTTTTTCAAAACTCAACCTAAGCTCGGCTCATCCGACAAGGAACAAACCAGTTTGGTTTTATGTTTATTCATCAAGCTATTCTGACCTCCATAAAGTGGGGAAAAAGGATTATTATATGTTTGTAAGTCCGGTGAAAAAACCGGCCAAATCATACGAAATGGAAGAGAAATTTCAGTCGCTGCTTATTCAGACTTACCCCACCTGGTTTAGAGTTGATCAGGGAAATATTGTGCAGAATGGCTTCCCGACAAAAAACGAGGCTGAAAAGTCACGCACTGAAATGATTCATAATTACCAAACCAAAGGCTTCAAATTGGTTGAAGTCAACTGGTAACTCAAAGCATATTGCCTTCTTTTTGCCGCTACTTTTTAAGGTATTACGTTTACTTAATTGCCAATAAAACCTGTAATAATCTAATAAGAGTACCGTACTTTTCAAGGGTTCATAAATAAACTTTGACTAGGTATATAATTGATAAATAAACCGTTAGGTTCTATTTTGTATTGTTATTTATGCACCTCTTTTACAAAAGTTTCCACTTCGGGAATGCCGCCCTGATACACTAAATATCCACTGTAAGGCTCTCTTGGTGTGATTTCATCGTTTACAGGTGAGAGCATCAGTCGTTTTACTTCTTCAGGATCGTTGGTTTGCCCCAGCACCCAGCTCAGCTTCACCCATGCAGTTTCGGGCAGCATATTGCCGACGGGCACAATACCTTTTGCCATCAGGTCGCGACCGGTGTCATACACAAACATATTAGCATAACCCCAAATGGTTTGCAAGGTCATGAACATATGCACGCCTTTGGAATGAGCTCTTTCGATGGCCGGATAAAGGTCTTTGTTCACGTGCCCCAAACCGGTACCCACGAAAATCACCCCGCGATATCCGGCATCAATGAGGGCATCAAGGGTGTCGGGCCGAATGCCGGGATAATAGTAAAGCATGGTGACTTCATCGCTGAAATAAGGCAATAGCCGCAGGCTTTTGTCGCTTCGCCTTTTGTTGTATGTTTTATGGATGGGTGTCACCTTGTAGCGGTTGACCATCGCAATGGGAATATCTCCAATAGTGCGGAAAGTACTGCGATAGCTCGAGTGCATTTTTCTGACCCGCGTGCCCTTGTGCAGGAGGCCGTATTCATCGGATGTGGGGCCAAACATGCATACCATCACTTCGGCAATATCCGAAGTTCCGGCAGCTTTCATGGCATACATCAGGTTGAGGGCTGCATCCGAACTGGGCCGGTCGCTCGAGCGTTGGGAGCCGACCAAGACCACTGGAACGGGAAGATTTTGGCACATAAATGTGAGCGCCGAGGCTGTATGCTGTATAGTGTCAGTCCCGTGCCCGATAACAATGCCGTCAATACCCGATTCTACTTCGCGTGCGATGGCTTGAGCAAGGGTGATGTATTGTTTGGGGCCCATATTCTCGCTGAAAATGGCAAAGATTTTCTCGGTCTCCAAATTGCATATCTCAGCCAATTCGGGAACTGTGCCATAGAGCTCGCCCGGCGAAAATGCCGGAATCACAGCGCCGGTACGATAATCGAGCCGCGAAGCAATGGTGCCCCCCGTGCCGAAAAGCTTCACGCGCGGAAGACCGGCTGTGAACGGAAACTCTTTCTCAAGAATCTTGTATTGTGCTTTTTTATACCCGGTTTCTTTCATCGAAAGTAAGGTGGCAATATTGATTCCAACATTGTATCCGGTGTTCATTTTTAGCACGATATGCTGATCGTCATCGTTTTCGGCACGCGGCAGAACGGTGCCCGAAAACAATCCTCGTGTGGTGTTCACTTCCACCTGTCCCCAAACCCGAACGCCATATTTTTTCAATACTTCGAGCGAGGCGCCTTTATATCCTTGAAAAAAATCTTCGATCATGATAATTGCTGATGTATTAGTGAAGCCAACTCCGACAGGCTCATATTGCCAATGGCAAGCGGACGCATCTGACCCATAATCCAGTTGAAACGGTGGCGTGGGTCGGATTTCGATTTCTTTTCGATGAATTTTTGTTGCAAGAGGGGTATCTTAGCCAGAATCTCCTGACATCCGACTCGTTTGAATTGGATGGTGGTGAGAGCCGATTCAAACTCAAGGCGCGGATGCTGCATCAATACCGGAAGCAGATCCCAGGCAAGTTGAGGGTCGAGGTTTTCGCTTTTCAGAAAACTCAAAAGCTGATAAATGGTTTGTGCTTTGAACCTGCTTTTGGGAAACTGTCCGAGCAAATATTTGTAGCGATGCCCCAGAAGTGTTCCGGCCATCGCCGCCGGGCATCCAAGCGTTGTGATAATCTGGTGCAGCAAAGGATAGAGGTTTTTTGAAAAAAGAAAAACGTAGGTGTCTTCCGGAATCCCCCATTGCCGGAGCTGATGGTAGCGTTTGAGAATGTCGGAAGGTAGTTTTTCCTGTATGGTGTGAATGGTGCTATCATTGATTGGAATAGGCGCTGAGTCGGTATCGGGATACATCCGGTTGGCTCCCGGCAAAACACGTTCGAAAACGGTGGTACCGTTGGGTAGCGCTTTACGCGTTTCGGGAGGAATGCCTTCAAAAGCCATTTTGCAGCGTTCTTCAATGGTTTCCAAAGCAGTAGGTATATCGTCTTCCGGACCCCAAATCAGTAAAAGACCGTCATCGGGATCGGCCGAAAGTGTCTTGCCAAGCGTTTTCCATTCCTGTGGGCTAAGTCCGACGGTTAAACCTTCGCTATGAAGCATATTGGGTTTCCCAATGCAGGCAATCACCTTGATCCGGTCAGAAAGCTCATCGGCAAAACACTTTCCCGGTTGTGTGAAATGCGACAAGGCTGTTTTGAATCCGGGCAGCTTGACCAACATCACCGGCTGTTTAAGCGCTAAAGCCTGAGCAACGGGAGGATAAGCCAACTGATGGGGCCCCGGTACGATGCGAATTGATTCTGTTTTCCAATGGTCTGTGTCTTTGATTTTTGCTTTGAGCTTGTCGCGCAGAATCAGCAGCGACCATTGCCTGAATGCTTCATTGTGCGTCAGTTCGGGGATGCGGCGGGTGTGCGCCACTCCTTTGATTTCAACGCGTGATCCTCCCCGGCAGCTCACATTCACGTCCTGGCGAGCCCTGCCAATACCGGTGCGCACTTTGCCCGTGCTTCGGTTCATAAAACGGATACAATCGCAGGCTTCTTTCACCTCGTGGGGATTGACACAGTCGGGATAAGTCACCGTCTCGATAAGCGGAATACCCATGCGGTCAGTCTTGAAAATACGGGTGTGGCCAATATCGGAAATTTCGCGACAGGAATCTTCTTCAATGCAAAGTTGCTGCAGCCTGATGGTTTTATGTCGCAAGCCGATTTGCCCGCCAACGCCAATGATGGCAGTACGCTGGAAACCGGCAGGAATGCTACCATCTAAGTATTGCTTGCGTGAGATATGTACCTCGCCCACAATGTTGGACCGGCAAAGCAGCGCTATCTCAATGGCAATGCCGAGGGCTTCGCGGTTGATGGGAAAGGGTGCACTGTCGTCCACTTCATAAGTGCAGGCCGATTCGTTTTTGATGCGATAGATGATTTTTTTGCGCGTTTTAAACTCCATTAAAGCCGTTCCATCGTATTCGCCAAACTCGCTCAAAGTGGGCCGCATATGACGGACAAGCTCGGCATCGTAATCTGAGTCTTTGTTGTAAATACCTGTCGGACAGTGACAAAAAAGCTTTTCACGCGTGAGTAGTTGCTGGTGTACCTCCAAACCCGACATGAAGCCAATACGTTCGTAATCTTCGGATGTTGCTTCTTCGAGGCTCACATAACCGGCCTGGCGCTTGGTGGCTTCGTAATTGGCCTGTGGGTTGAAAAAAGTTTCCATAACAAAAGTTCCTTTCTCAAATCATAACTACCCCGATTGTAAATTGTCCGAAACGAAATTCACAATTTTGATGTAATATTTTGGTGGTGTGCATATTAAGTCAATTCGAAAGTCGATATGACGAACAATTTTAAAACAGGGTAAAATTACGGAAATCCGTGGCCTCCCAAACCCGATAATGATTCTAAATAAGCCATATGATTTGAGTCCTATTTTCTGCCGAATGCTATCCACTGCTGCAATAATCCTATTTTTGCAACGAAATACAGGCTTATGCGTTTCATCCGAATTCAATTTTTACTGCTGTTGCTTGTTTGTGGTGTGGCACTTCATGCCCAGCAAAAAACGGTCATTCATATCGAAAGGGCGTTGCGGCAGGAATACGACAAACGCCTTGGCGAAGACATCGAAAGGCTGATCGGTCGCGTTGTGCTCAGGCAGGATTCCACCTGGTTTTATTGCGATAGCGCTTACCTGAACGAGAAGCTGAGGGATTTTGAGGCTTTTGGCAATGTACATATTAAGGTGAGCGACACACTTCATATCTACGGCGATCGCCTGAAATACAAAGGCGAAAGCCGCGAAGCCGAACTCTTTAACCATGTGAAGTTAGTGGACGATACCACCGTGCTGTTGACGGAATATCTGATTTATTACCGCTTGCAGCATCTGGCAATGTATCCAGACAGCGGAACGATCACCAGCGGTCAAAACATCCTGATGAGCAAAAAGGGTTTTTATCATTCCCAGCGCAAAGAATTTTATTTCAGCCGGAATGTGGAGCTGCGCAACCCCGAATACACCATCAAAACCGACACGATGATGTATAACACCCGCAGCGAGATCGCCTGGTTTTACAGCCCCACCTATATATATACGGACGAAAGCACAATCTATTCGGAATGGGGTTGGTATAACACCCGTACGGATCAATCGCAATTAGAAAAGAATAACCGCATCAGCGGCGAGGGCCAAACGATTGAAGCGGGCTGGTTGCGATATAACCGCGATACCGGCTATGGCGAGGCATATCACGATGTGATGATCAGCGATACGGCCAACAAAATGATGATCACCGGCGAAACAGGTCGTATCTGGGAAGACGAAGGACGTTCCTATGTCACCGGAAAAGCGCTTGGTATCAGTTACGATACTGAAGATAGCCTCTTTATGCATTCTGATACCCTGTTCCTGTTTTTTGATAAAGACCGTAAAGCACGTGAAATGAGAGCATATTTCGGTACGCGATTTTACAGGAGCGATATTCAGGGTGTTTGCGATTCACTTGTTTATCTGGCGGCCGACTCTACTCTGCGGATGTATAAAGAACCGGCATTGTGGTCGGGGAAAAACCAACTGACCGCCGACTCCATTTATATCATCATCGCAAACCAGAAACTCGATTCGCTGATTATGTTCAATAGTGCGTTTATCATTTCCAACGATACCCTGAAAAATTTCAATCAGGTGAAAGGTAAAAATATGGTTGGCTATTTTGTTGAAAATGAATTAACTAAGATTTTCGTTGATGGTAACGCGCAAACAGTTTACTGGGTGAGGGAAGACGATGGCACATTGATTGGCATCAACCTTTCACAATCGAGTACCATGGCTATAAAACTTGAAGATAAGAGTGTGAAGGAGATTGCATACTTCAGCTCACCACAAGAGGTGATGTATCCTGAAAAAGATCTGCCAAAAGAAGAGGCTGTACTTAAAGGCTTCAAATGGTTGAATCCACTTCGTCCGACGGATAAAAACGATGTATTCCGAAGGCCGGAACCTCAGGATCAAGGCGAGGCCGAAGCAAAAGAGGATAAAGAGACCTCGGCTAAAACAGACTGATTTTTACGTAGCGCTTCGGATTTAACCTCACGTCTTCCAAAAGTTTGTTCAGTTGCTCAGCCGAACGTTCCAACTCATTATATAAGGTGTCGTTGGTAATCAGCTTGCCGGCCGAACCCTGACCTTTGTTGATGGCCAAAAGCAATTGGTTGAGCTCGCTCAGCGAGCTGTTGATTTTGTTAACCGTTCCGGCAATGTCGGCATGCGAAAGGGTGTCGGTCAAACGTGCTGTATTGGTCAATATCGCCGTAATTTGCGCATTGTTGGCTTCTATGTTGCGGGTAATCAGTTCGATATTGTAGAGGATTGAAGCAAGACGCGATTTTTCTTTGGTTACGATACTGTCCACGGTGGCGGTGGTATGTTCAAGATTTTTAATGGTTTGGGCAATACTGGTGATACCTTCGAAGATATTCTGTTGTGAATTCTTATCCAACAACGATTGCATGATGATGACCAACGAATCCACAGATGATATTAAACCTTCGGCTTTGTTTTTTAATGGGAGAACCTGGGCATTCACCTCATCCATCAAACTGGCTTCGATTTCGGAAACGAGGGTATCGTTGGGTTGAAGGGCGATGGGAGAATCGCCTAACTGAATTTCAACAGCTTTTGATCCCATGAGGTCGGAGCTCACAATCCGTGCAATGCTGTTGCTGGGAATAGGGAAATCGGTGGTAACTGACAATTCAACGATGAGGCGGCCACTCTTGTTGGGATGAAAAAAAATGTCGCTGACCAATCCAACGCGCAAGCCATTCAAAATGATTGGATTACTCTTTACCAATCCGTTTACTGTGGGATATTCGGCATAATAAATGTCTTCCTTGTTGAAAATGTCTTTTCCTTTCAGAAAGTTAAAACCCCATACAAAAAGGAATAGTGCGGCTAAAAAAAGGAAGGCTACTAAGTAAAGCTTTTTATTTTTCATTCTTCACTTTCTTAAAAGAGCGTTTCAATATATCTGATATACAAGGTATTGCCGCATTAATCGAAAAAAAGACGATTTGATTTCACGACGCTGCAAAGATAATGCTTTGAGCTGTAAATATGTGCTTTGGTTGATGAATCCATTTACTGCCCCCGCATTTTTGATGTGATTTCCACCCTGATTTGATTTTCAAACGCAACGACAAATGCATCAGAAAAGCCCATTCCGCGCAATTTTGTCTGATGTTTGGTAGCTTCGGCAAACGAGTTGAAACGGCCTGAGGTGTATTTGTAAACCCCGTTATGAAAATAGGATGATACTTCGGTCAACCCGTTGAATCGTTTATCATTCAAAGGAATTTCGCGTTGAAAGGTAGCAAATTGAACTTTAAAAACCACAGCCTGACTACCCGCCTCAGTTTTTGGAACAGTTTCTTCGGATTCTGTTTTTTTAACGGTATCGGCTTGATTTTGGTTTGTTTTTTGGGCTGTGGTTGCAGTTTTTTCCGCTACGGGCGGGGAGCTGTCTTTTTTTGTTTCTGCCTTTATTTCGGGCTTATTCTCAGCTTTTTCTTCATCTGCTGTTTGCTGTTTTTTTTCTTTTTCGGCTTTAACAACATCCGGAACCAGCACTTCTTTCCACTCTTCGGGGATTTCAGGCGCCGCTGCATTGCTGCGGTCGTAACGGGTTTTATAATCCCTGAATGCCCTGTAAATGGCTGATGCCATATAAGTCTTACCATCTTCCGACATCAGAAATTTCTCTTCAGCCGGATTGGTGATAAAACCCAGCTCGACTAAGATACTTGGCATGGCTGTTTTATAAAGGACTAAGAAGCTGGCCTGTTGCACACTCCGGTCTTTGCGTCCAACGCGCTGCGTAAACTGTTCCTGAACAGCCTGAGCTATTTTAAGACTCTGCTGCTTGTTTTCTGACTGATAGAGCGAAAGGGCGATGTAGGCGGCAGCGCTGTTGGGATCGAACCCGCCGTATTCTTCGCTGGCGTTTTCCTCAAAAAGAATGGCAGCGTTCTCGAGTTTTGCTACTTCTAAGTTGGCTTCGGTTTTGTTTTCACCCATCACATAAGTTTCAGCTCCGTAAACCTTTTTATCTGTGGATGCGTTGCAATGAATGGAGATGAATAGATCGGCCTCGTTTTCGTTGGCAATGGCAGCACGGCGGTGAAGCTCAATAAATTCATCTTTGGTGCGGGTGAAAACAACCCGGACATCAGGAAGGTTTTGCTTGATAAGTTTGCCGGTGAGCAATGCCACATCGAGCACGATGTTTTTTTCTTTGCTTTGTGAACCAATAGCTCCCGGATCGCGACCCCCGTGGCCTGCGTCAATCACTACTGTCCTGATTTTATTTCCTTTCTGTGCCCATACAGGTTGAACCCACAGCAGGGCTGTGAGAAATACAACAAAGTAAACCCGAAAACGTTGATGCTTAAAGTCTGTGTCAATCATATTTTTGGAAGTATATTTGCACACTGGATTTTTAGCCCACAATCGCTTACAAATTTAACCGAAACTCCATTGGTAAAACCCATGTTTCTTTTTAAACGCTCATTTTTACCGATTGTGGCCTTTTTTCTGATCTTAGGCTTTGCTACCTCCACTGCATCGGTTTCAGCTTTCGAGTCTCGGTTCATGTTTGATAAGTTACACAGAATCAATGCGATTTCTGGTGACACACTACCGATTTTACCCGATACCTTAAAAAAACTATTACCCGATAGCCTTGTGCTTAACGATAGTATTGTGCGTAAAACAAAAAACAAACTCGAGGCAAAGGTGGAACGCTCGGCGCAGGATTCCATTGTGCAGGATCTCAAAAACAAGAAAATTTTCATGTATAACAACGCCATCGTTACCTATGGCGACATCAAACTCGAAGCCTATTACATCGAGTTTAATCTCGAAACCAATCAGGTGTATGCCCATGGCATAGCCGATTCAACAGGAAAACTGAGCGGACGGCCTCGATTCACCGATAAGACCCAGACCTTTGAATCGGATGAACTACATTATAGTTTCGATACAAAAAAAGGCATCATCAACAAGGTGGTTACCGAAGACGGATCAGGATATTTGCATGGGCTTCATGTAAAAAAAATGGCCGACAACAGCATCAATATCCGTTTGGGAGGCTATACCACCTGCAACGACAAAGAACACCCGCATTTCGAGTTCAGGTTTAACAAATCAAAAGTCATCCCCGACAACAAAATTGTTACCGGGCCGGCTTATCTGGTCATTGAAGATATGCCAACGCCTTTAGCCATTCCTTTCGGGATGTTTCCTAACAAAAAGGGTCAGCGTTCGGGTATCCGCGTCCCCACTTATGGCGAGGCCGCCAAAAGGGGTTTTTATTTTGAAAATGGAGGCTACTACTGGTCTATCAACGATTACCTCGATCTCGACATCCTTGGCGATATCTACACGCGTGGAAGTTGGGCATTGAAACCTACTTTACGCTATACCAAACGATATAAGTACAATGGCAACCTAAATCTTGCGTATGCCATCAATATCACGGGAGTGGAGGGCGCTTCCGACTATCAGAAAAGCCGCGACTTCCGTATTCGCTGGACACATCAGCAAGATCCCAAAGCACATCCGACAAACCGGTTTAGCGCCAATGTGAATATCGTCAGCAGTAATTTTAACACCTTCAATCCGGTCAATACCGAAAGTTATTTGAGCAATGAGTTCCAATCGTCAGTGGCTTACCAGACTAATTGGAACAACAAATACTTCCTCACGGTGAATGCCAGTCACAGACAAAATACCAAAACCAAAATTGTGAATGTTACCCTGCCGTCAATGACTTTTAACACCAATAAGTTCAATCCGTTAAAATCGAAAAAACGGGTTGGCAGACCAAAATGGTACGAAGAACTTAATCTGGGCTATACGATGCGAGCCGAGAATACCGTCAGCCTGCCCGACAGTGTGCTTTTCAAGCCCAGCAGTATGAAAAAGATTCGAAACGGCATTCAGCATAATATTCCGATCAACCTGCCACTCAAAGTATTAAAATATTTTTCGCTCACCAATTCAGTCAATATCACGGATAGGATGTATTTCAGCCAGCAACGAGTTTACTGGTCGAATGATACACTTTTCCAAAACAACGATACGATTCTTGGCGGCTACAAGCGCACCGATACCCTGTCAACTTTTGGCAATGTGTTTGACTACAATTTGTCCACCAATCTCAGCACCAAGGTTTATGGAATGGTGATGTTTAAAAAGGGAATTCTTCGAGCTGTGCGTCACGTTGTTACACCAAGCGTAGGCTTCTCGTATATGCCTGATTTTGGCAATCCCAAATGGGGTTATTACGACTCTTATTTGGATAAGGACGGTAATGAAGTCCGTTATTCTAAGTACGAAGGTGCCATCTTTGGTTCGCCTTCAGCAGGCAAATCGGGAAGAATAAATTTCAGAATAAGCAATAACCTTGAGATCAAAGTCCGCTCGAGAAGTGATACCATCACGGGCATGAAAAAAATCGCCCTCATCGAAGACTTCTCTCTTTCGGGAAGTTACGATCTGGCACGCGACTCGCTGAAAATGAGTTATATTACCATGAATGGACGCACCAAGTTGTTTAAAAATATGAGCGTTACCTATTCGGGAAGTTGGGATCCCTATGTGCGCGATTCACTAGGCAAACAAATCAACCGTTTTGAATGGATCGAAAACAGACGGCTGCTTCGGCCTACGCAAACTTCGTGGAGTTTAGGCGCCAACTGGAGATTCAGCCAGCAGGATTTTTCCAGAGCGCCTGCAAAAAAAACCGATAGAACAAGCCAGGTGGCTAGCGAAGCAGAACTGGATGAGATTAACCAAAACCCTGACAACTATGTAGATTGGACTATCCCTTGGTCGGTCACAATTAACTATAACCTCCAATATACCAATAACGTATCATACCTTGATTTTGCCCGGACAAACAATCGAAAAATTATTCAAACGCTCGGGGTTTCGGGCGATATCAACCTTACGCCGAAATGGAAATTTTCGGCTCAAACCGGTTGGGATTTTGAGAACAAAGGGTTGTCCTACACAAGTGTCAATATTTACCGTGATCTGCATTGTTGGGAGATGCGTTTCAGTTGGATCCCCATCGGGCCGCGTAAAAGCTGGAACTTTACCCTTAACGTAAAAGCTCCTGTATTGCAGGACTTAAAATTGACCAAAAAGAAAGACTTCAGAGATATTTAACGTCCGTCGAAAAACCGACGGCTTTGTTTCATTTTAATATTCAACCTATGAAAAAAGTTATCGTTACCAGCAATGCCCCGGGTGCCATTGGCCCGTACAGTCAGGCCATCGAAGCCAATGGTATGCTTTTTATTTCGGGTCAGGTTCCAATCAATCCTGCTACCGGAAAATTGGTAGAAGGCGGTATTACCGAACAAACCGAACAAGTGATGAAAAATATTGGCGCAATCCTCGAAGCAGCCGGCTACACCTACGCCAACGTGATTAAGTCAACCTGCCTGTTGTCCGATATGGCCGATTTTGCCGCTATGAACGCCGTTTACGGGAAATATTATCCAACCGAATCGCCTGCGCGTGCAGCCTATGCCGTGAAAGGCCTGCCATTGGGTGCCTTGGTCGAAATTGAAACCATCGCGGCAAAATAGATTATCCTACAAACTCCTGATAATCTGTAAATTATCAACTTATCCCTGTCCGGATTTATCCATTTTACGATTGGCCGGACAGGTTTTTTTCTTCGTCCAAAAGGCCAAAACCAAATCCTTGCTGTTGTGCTTGTTTTAAGGTGGCCTCAAGCGTAGGTAACATATTGTGTTCAGCCTTCAGACTATCGTGAAAAACAATGATGGCGCCGTCTTCCAAATTATTGAGAACATTGGCGGTGCATTGCTCAATACGGGTTTCGCGATCGAAATCGTAACTCAAAATCGTCCACATTACGATGGTAAACTCTTTTTTCAAAGCCTGAATCTGACTGGGGGTGATACGTCCGTATGGCGGTCGAAATAGCTCTGAATCAATGTATTGTCTTGCTGCGACAATGTTTTCATAATAAGTATTAAGTGGGGTTTTCCAGCCATTCAGGTGGTTCATACCGTGGTTCCCGGTCAAATGCCCGACCCCAAGGATGCTCTGGTAAATTTCCGGATGTTTGCGAACATTGTCTGCCACACAAAAAAACGTGGCTTTTGCATCGTATTTGGCCAGCAGGTCTAACACCCGCGGTGTTACCTGTGGATGTGGCCCATCGTCGAAGGTGAGATATATGCGGCGCTTGCCCGATGGCATCTGCCACAGCAGAGAAGGATAGAACCACCGCAAAAATGCCGGTATCGTTGTTGCTTTCATGCCGTAAAATTAGCGATACCAAAGCGGAAAAGCTGTAAATTTGCAAAAAAGTTGAAATTTTTTCATTTTTATATATCCACCTAATTTAAGCGTTTGATTATGAAAAGAATGGTTTTAATGCGCCACGGAGAAAGCACCTGGAACAAGCTCAATGTGTTTACCGGATGGACGGATGTCCAGCTTTCGGAAACCGGCGTGGAAGAAGCAAAAAAAGGCGCCCGCCTGCTGAAAGAAAATGGTTTTGATTTTAAGATGGCTTTTACCTCCTACCTCACACGTGCCATCAAAACATTGTGGATTGTGCTCGAAGAAATGGACTTGATGTATATCCCAGAGGTGAAGTCGTGGCGACTCAACGAAAAACATTATGGCGAGTTGCAAGGCCTGAACAAAGCCGAAACAGCCACCAAATATGGCGACGAACAAGTGTTGCTCTGGCGTCGTAGCTTCGATGTGCCGCCGCAACCTATGGCTGTTACCGACAGTCGCAGTCCGCACAACGACAAACGTTACAAAGATGTTGACCGCAGTTTGTTACCTCTCACTGAATCGCTGAAGGAGGTGATCGAACGAATGATGCCTTACTGGGAAAGCGACATCCGCCCCGGACTCGAAAAACATGGCGAAATCCTTGTGGCTGCTCACGGAAACAGTCTGAGGGCACTCGTTATGCACCTGAAAGGAATGAGCGAAGAGGAAATTCTGGCTTTCAACATCCCCACCGCAGTACCTTATGTGTTTGAATTTGACGATAACTTAGTATTGCAAAAGGACTATTTCCTTGGTGATCCTGAAGAAATTAAAAAATTGATGGAGGCCGTTGCCAATCAGGGGAAGAAAAAATAAAACCCTGAACTTTAAAATAAAGATGAAGCCGGTCGTCAAAACTGACCGGCTTTTTTTACTTACGTTATATTTTCTATCTTTGCGCATAAAGCCATCCACCCCATGAACAATAAACGTTGGGTTATTCCCGATATTCACGGTTGCAGCAAGACTTTGCGCAGCCTGATCGAAAATCTGATTAAACCGGGAAAATGGGATGAGTTAATTTTTCTTGGCGATTATATTGATCGTGGGCCCGACTCAAAAGGTGTGATTGACTATATCATGCAGCTTCAACATCAGGAGTATTCTATCCGCCTGCTCAAAGGAAATCATGAAGAATACTGTGTTAAAACTTATGATGAAGATAAGGCAAAACGCCGTTTTCTAGGTCTTTCGTTTCGCACACGTGCACAGAAAATGTGGGAGATGCATGGTGGCAAAGAGACATTGGTAAGTTTTGGTGTTGATTTGGCCGGACAAATTCCCGGGAAATACATTGACTGGATGCGCAAACTCGAAATGTATATCCAAACCGAGAAATATATCATTGTACACGCGGGTTTAAACTTTAAGATTGAAGATCCGCTGTCCGATACTTTCGCTATGCTCTGGACCAAGGAATTTACGGTTGATCCCAATAAAATTCAACAAAAGAAAGTCATCCACGGCCACACCCCCGTTGATCTTGAATTTATGGATCATGTGATCCGTTCATCGGCCTATCAATTTATTGACCTCGATAATGGAGTGTATATGCCGAATCGGGCTGGATATGGAAACCTGATTGGGTTTGAGCTGCAAAGCGGTGAGTATGTTGTCCAGCCCAATATTGATTTATAAAGGTTTCTGATTCGGTAAAAAAAGGCAACTGTCGCCGTAACTCAAAAACCTGAAGTTATTTTGGGCTGCATAGTCGTATGCCCGACGCCAATCGGCACCCACCAGAGCCGAAACCAACAGCAACAATGTGCTTTTAGGCTGGTGAAAATTAGTAATCAGGCCGGTAGCCAGCCGAAAACGATAGCCCGGAGCAATCATCAAAGCGGTGGAAGCTTCCAACTGGCTGAGGCCGTGCTGTTTCAGGTGATTATGTACAGCTTCCAAGGCGATGCCCGGATGAATGTCTTCAATGTCAGGCGAATAGGGTAGCCATTGGTCAATGTGAAAGTCTGAAATCTGATCTGGCTGCGTCAAGAGCAGCACACCAATCCAATAAAGACTCTCGATACTTCGCATACTGGTTGTTCCCACCGGGATGATAGGTTTTTGCAGATTTGCAAGCAGTGAAACAATGGTTTCAGACGTGATGACGATTTTCTCGGAATGCATCTCGTGTTGTCCAATGGTCGCTGAGGTTACCGGCTTAAAAGTTCCTGCACCCACATGCAGGATAAGGTTGGTAAAACTAAATCCTGCCGCACTCAGTTGTGCTATAAGCCGGTCGTCAAAATGAAGTCCGGCAGTGGGCGCGGCCACCGAACCTTCTTCGCGAGCAAAAACCGTTTGGTATCTGACCAAATCGCTGTCTTCGGCTTTGCGATGCAGATAGGGCGGAAGAGGCAGCTCACCGGCCAAAGAAATCAAATCGCCGAAGCAAAGGCGCTCGTCGTTCCAGCGAAACTCGATCACTGAATGACTATCGGTCTTATCAAGTCTCAAAGCGTTCAGAATAACTGTGCTGCCTTCTGTTGATAAAGCCATTTCCAGGGGGCCTTCTTTCCAGCGTTTGGAATTTCCAACAAGACATTTCCAACGCACAGGCGAGCTTGCTGCCATCGGATGTCCGTGGTTGAAACTCTCGTCTAAGGGCTCCAAACAAAATACTTCGATCGGAACGCCATTGGCTTTCTTGAAAAGCAACCTCGCTTTGATAACTTTGGTCTGATTTAAGACTAAAAGCGTACCAGGTGGTAGATGAGCACCGATATTGGAAAACGTATCCTGCGCCAGTTCACTGTTTCTGAAGATTAAAAGCTTCGATTGCGTGCGGTCGGCAACCGGGTATTTTGCAATTTGATGTTCTTGCAATGGATAGCCGTAATCTTCAATAGAAACCGAGCAGATATCACTCATGGTGATGGTTGGTTTTTTGGATGAACATGGCCCGGAAAAACAAGAAAACTGCCGGATTGTGTTTGTCGGCCATGAAAAGAGCAGGATGACGTGTGATGTGTTTCATGGCGCAAAATTAAAGAATCTTTATCTGCTTTGACTCAGTTCGTTTTGCTAAGCAAACCAAAGTCATCTATCTTTGTGTCTTAAATCCCGTTGTCATGGCTTTCAAGAAACACATTCCCAACTTCATCACATTGTTGAATCTTACCTGTGGGCTGGTCTCCATCGTTTTTTTTGCCGAGGGGCGGCTCGATATGGCTGCATTTTTGGTATTTCTGGCGTCTATGTTCGATTTTATGGACGGTTTTTTTGCACGCTTGCTCAAGGTTTATTCACCACTTGGCGCTCAGCTCGACTCGCTGGCCGATGTGATTTCGTTTGGAGTAGCCCCTTCTTTGATTTTATTCTCCCTGATCCAAGAAAGCCATGGACTGCCCGACGTCCGAATAGGACAAACCAATCTCCTGCCTTTTGTAGCGTTGATGATTCCGCTTTTTACGGCTTTGAGATTGGCCAAATTCAATGTTGATACACGTCAGAGTGTATCGTTCATCGGACTGCCGTCGCCGGCTTCGGGTTTGTTGTTGGCCTCGCTGCCGCTCATTAAATCACAGCTTTACAGCAGCCAGTCCTTGTCTTATATGGTTTTTACCAATACCTATTTCTATATCGGGCTGGCCATTCTGATGAGCCTGCTCATGGTTTCGGGTTTGCCCTTGTTTGGCCTGAAATTCAAATCATTTGGATTTAAAGGTAACGAGGTGCGTTACCTGTTTCTGGCATTGGCACTGGTTCTGCTGTTCAGTCTGCAGTTTGTTGCCATTCCTTTTATTATCCTACTTTATATTTTATTTTCGGTTGTTGTATATCTTGTTGATATACAAGGATAAAATAATTACTTTTTACGTAGTTCAAAATTTTGGCCAAGATAAACCTTGCGCACATGCTCATCGGAGGCCAGCTCTTCCGAAGTGCCCGCTTTGAGGATTGAGCCTTCAAAAAGCAGATAAGCACGATCGGTAATCGAGAGGGTTTCGTGTACATTGTGGTCGGTGATCAGGATGCCGATGTTTTTATTTTTGAGCGATGAAACGATGGACTGAATGTCTTCCACGGCGATGGGGTCAACACCGGCAAAAGGTTCGTCGAGCAGGATAAAACCCGGGTCAACGGCAAGGGCGCGGGCAATTTCGGTGCGCCGTCGTTCGCCACCCGAAAGCTGGATGCCTTTGCTGCGACGGATATGTTGCAGCCCAAATTCATCGAGAAGGCTCTCAAGGCGTTCGTGTTGTTCTTTCTTGCTGTAGTCTTTAAACTGCATCACCGAGAGGATGTTGTTCTCAACGGTCATCTGTCTGAAAACACTGGCCTCCTGTGCCAGATAACCAATGCCGCGCTGTGCCCTGCGATACATCGGCTCGTTGGTGATGTCGAGGTCATCGAGATGCACATACCCCGATAATGGCTTTATCAATCCCACGATCATGTAAAACGTGGTGGTTTTACCTGCTCCGTTCGGACCAAGAAGACCGACAATCTCGCCTTGGTTTACCTCAACCGAAACGTCTTTTACAACAGTGCGCTGCTTGTACTTTTTATAAAGATGGCTTGTCCTGAGCTGCATGAAAACTTCAGGTTTGAGTTCTTTGTGTGCCGCAAAGGTAACAGTTAATCAAATAAATTTCTGATGACCGTTTTTTTTTCAGCAAAATGGACGCCTTTGTCTTTTGGTTCAAGGTGAGAAAATATTGGCGGGGAATTTTGGTTTTATTTTCCTTCCGCGTTGGGGCCGGCTTCAAGCTCTTCCCAAAATTCCAAAGCACGACGCGTGTGAGGAATCACAATGGTTCCGCCAACAAGATTGGCAATACCAAACACTTCCATCACTTCCTCAGTGGAGGCTCCCAACTCATAACATTTCTGAAGATGGTAAAAGATGCAATCATCGCATTTGAGCACCATCGAAGCCACAAGCCCGAGCATTTCTTTGGTTTTAGCGTCGAGCGCCCCTGCTTCGTAAGCAATGGTATCCACACTTACAATGCGTTTTAAAATTTTGTTGTTGGGCGCTGCCAGCATCTTTTCGTTCATCCGCGAACGATAACGGTTAAATTCGTCAACTTTACTCATTGTTAAACTTGTTTTTTTTAAAATAGACCTTCTTTTAAAATGTCGTGAAGATGAATAACACCCAGATAACGACCGTTTTCCACAACGGGTAATTGGGTGATGTTGTGCTGACGCATCAGCTCAAGAGCCTGAACCAAAAGTGCATTGGGGTGAATTGATTTTGGATTGGCCGTCATGATGTTGCGGGCAACAACAGAATTGTCAGGCCGAGGGTTGGCCAAAAGCATCCGGCGCAAATCGCCATCCGTAATAATCCCGACAAGGGCGCTGTTTTCAATAACTGCCGTGGCTCCGAGACGTTTGGCCGAAATCTCAATGATGACCTTAGAAAGATCATCGTCGGGCGACACTTGTGGAACCTCATTCTTTGTAAAGACGTCTTTCACGCACAACAACAATTGCTTGCCAAGAGCTCCACCGGGATGAACCCGTGCAAAATCTTCGGTCGTAAATCCGCGACATTCAAGCAAGGCAATAGCAAGAGCATCGCCCATGACAAGTTGTGCAGTGGTGCTGGTGGTTGGGGCAAGATTGTTGGGGCAGGCTTCGCGTGCAACGGTCGTATCGAGAACAACATCCGACTGTCCGGCTAGATAGGATGAGATATTACCCACTATTGAAATCAACTTGTTTTTTCGAACTTTTAAAAAAGGGACTAACACTTTCAATTCGGGGGTTTCACCACTTTTCGACAGGAGCAGGATGATATCCTCATCGCGTATAATGCCCAAATCGCCATGAATGGCATCAGCAGCATGAAGAAAAACAGCGGTCGTTCCGGTTGAATTGAACGTAGCCACAATCTTTTGTGCAATGATGGCGCTTTTGCCTACACCCGAAACAATCACTTTCCCGCTTGAAAAATAAATCATCCGCACTGCTTCGGCAAAGGTGTCGTCTATGCGTTTGGCCACTGATTGCAAAGCGCCAATCTCTGTTTCGATTACTTTTGAGGCAATCTGTCTGAGTTCGTCAGTTGTTTTCAAAACAAAAAAGTTATGGTGTAGGCCTTACGTTTTTTACTGAAGTAATCTACTTTTTTTGGCACAAAAATATTGTGAATGCCTGAAAAGCTGCATACTTTTTTCAGTATTCCCTGCATGAGTTTAACACTTATTCAATTTGTTTTCCGGTAAGTTTCTGAAACGACTCTTCCATACGGTGAGTTTTGCGTGCCAGTGAAAGGATAGTGAAACTGTTGGCGGCAGCCCAGCTGTTCAATGCCTGGCGGATATCGGTCCCTGCGGCCGATATAAGCACCCACTGACTACCTTCGCGAACCACTGACACCACACCTTCGATTCCTTTTAATTGCCCGATGGATACCTCCTCAGCAAATTCCACACTCACCGTCTCTTTCTTTTCGTCCGAACGAATGGCGCCAATTTCATCATAAGCCACTAAAATTCCTTTGTTGAGGATGGCCACCCGGCTGCACAAAGCCTCCACCTCCTGCATGATGTGTGTTGAAAGGATAACTGTTTTATTTGCTCCGGTCTCTTTAATCAGCCGACGGATATCGACTAATTGGTTAGGGTCGAGGCCTGATGTGGGCTCGTCGAGAATGAGCACCTGCGGGTCGTGCATCAAAGCCTGAGCAAGTCCGACCCTTTGACGATAGCCCTTCGACAGCATTCCGATTTTTTTGTGTAACTCATCCCCGAGGCCGGTTAGTTCAATCATCTGATTTACCCTCGCTGCCGATTGCTTTCCAAGCCCGAAAACTCCGGCAACAAACAGCAAGTACTCCTTAATATACATATCTAAATAGAGAGGGTTGTTTTCCGGCAGATAACCCACTAATCGGCGGACTTCTACCGGCTGTAGCCTCACATCGAAACCCATTATGGAAGCTGTTCCTGATGTAGGTGGGATATAACAACTTAAGATCTTCATCAGGGTTGACTTGCCGGCGCCATTGGGGCCAAGCAAACCCACGATCTCGCCCGGATGGATGGTGAGGCTCAATGAATCGAGCGCTTTTTGTTCACCATAAATTTTTGAAACCTGCTGAACGTGAACGGACATGCTGTGTCGAAATGATTGATTTGGCAAAAGTAAGAAAGAATCCTTTTGCCATCGCAGCACACTCACGGATGTCAGTAGCAGGACAGAGAAATATAGCTTCTGTTGGCTTTGTATTTCGTCACGCTGTTTCAAAGCGTTACGAAAAATGAAAGAGAATGATTTAGATGTTTTTAAATTTGTTCAGTTGAAAAAATGTTTCTATTTTTGCACCCCGTTTTGGAAAAAAGGTTGCCAAAACGAAAGAAGAAATCTATAAGTCAATGAATACACTGAGTTACAAAACTATCAGCGTGAACAAGGAGAATGCTGATAAAAAGTGGATGGTGATTGACGCAGAAGGATTGGTTCTGGGAAGGCTTGCTTCTACTGTGGCCCAGGTCCTGCGCGGCAAACACAAACCCAACTACACTCCCCACAGTGATTGTGGCGACAATGTGATTGTGATCAATGCTGAAAAGATCGCGCTCACCGGCAAAAAAATGGACACAAAATTTTATGTCCGTCACACGGGTTATCCCGGTGGACAAAGAGTTCGGCCGGTTAAAGAACAGTTAAAACGTAAGCCAATAGCCGTGGTGGAACATGCCGTGAAAGGAATGCTTCCCAAGACAAAGCTTGGCAATGAACTGTTCCGCAATCTCTATGTTTATGCCGGCCCTGAGCATAAACATCAGGCTCAGCAGCCAACCGAATTAACCTTAAATTCAATTAAATAATCATTATGGAAGTAGTCAACGCCTTAGGCAGGAGAAAAACAGCGGTTGCCCGGATCTACATGAAAAGCGGAAATGGCAGCATTGTGATCAATAAAAGAGATTACAAAGAATATTTCCCCGTGAGCATCCTGCAGTTTGTTGTTGAACAGCCCCTTGCACTTACCGGAAATATCGGCGCATACGATATCAAGGTAAACTTAGATGGTGGTGGGATCAACGGACAAGCCGAAGCCCTGAGCTTAGCAATCAGCCGTGCCCTGTGCGAAATCAACCCTGAATTCCGCCCTGTCCTGAAAGCAAAAGGCCTGCTCCGTCGCGACCCACGTATGGTAGAGCGCAAAAAGCCCGGCCAGCCCAAAGCACGTAAGAAGTTCCAGTTTAGCAAGCGTTAGTCTTACGGGCAAACGATTGTGTTTAGTATCCAAATTGCTGCGATGTCTTCCCAGACCTACCCGGCAATTGAATTCGTGAATGTAAACATTTTTTAATCCTTTTTTATGTCAAGAGTATCATTTGAAGAATTATTAGACGCAGGAGTTCATTTCGGACACCTTCGCAGAAAATGGAACCCCAGTATGGCTCCTTATATCTTTATGGAGCGTAACGGAATCCATATCATTGACTTATACAAAACGCAGGCAAAAATGGAAGAAGCTGCCAATGCCCTGCGTCAGATGGCCCGTTCAGGAAAGAAAATCTTGTTTGTGGCTACCAAAAAACAAGCTAAAAGCATTGTGGCTGAAGAGGTAGCAAAAGTCGGAATGCCTTACGTTACCGAGCGTTGGCCCGGTGGAATGCTGACCAATTTTGCCACCATCCGCAAAGCAGTTCGCAAAATGTCGAATATTGATAAACTGATGGTCAGCGATTCGTTCAATAACCTGTCGAAAAGAGAACGTCTTCAGATTCAGCGTGAACGTGAAAAACTTGAAAAGAACCTTGGGAGTATTGCCGACCTGAGCCGCCTTCCATCGGCTGTTTTTGTGGTGGACGTGATCAAGGAACATATTGCCGTGGCCGAAGCCCGCAAACTCAATATCCCCACTTTCGCTATCTGCGATACCAATGCCGATCCCAATATTATTGATTTCCCCATTCCCGGAAACGACGATGCCAGCAAATCTATCGCCATCATCGTGAAAAGCATGACGCAGGCTATCGAAGAAGGTCTCAACGAACGGAAAATTGCTAAGGAAAAGGGTCAGGAAGAAGGTAATGACGAGGCCGATGACTTCGTAGAAGAAACCGAACATTTCGAAAGCTCGGAAGACACTGAGCCACGTAATGAAGGTCGCAGAGATTCGGGCGAAGAAAACCGCGGCAAAAGACCTCGCAGACCATCCGCAAGGAAATAATTTAATTATTTAAGATACAATTTGTTATGAATATTACTGCTGCTCAGGTTAACGAACTGAGAAAGATTACAGGCGCAGGCATGATGGACTGCAAAAACGCCCTTGTCGAAAGCGAAGGCGATATGGAAAAAGCCATTGATATCCTACGCAAAAAAGGTCAGAAAGTGGCTGCAAAACGCGCCGATCGCGAAGCCACCGAAGGCGTTATCATTGCAAAAACAAACGCTGATGCTACCTATGCCGCTTTGGTTATGGTGAACTGCGAAACCGACTTTGTGGCTAAGAACGAAGATTTTGTGAAATATGCCCACGGCATTCTTGATCTCGCCCTTCAACATAAGGTTCAAACCATTGATGAACTGAAAAAACTTGAGTTGAATGGCCGTAAGGTTGAAGATACCATCACTGACCAAACCGGTGTTATTGGTGAGAAAATTGATCTTGGCGGATTCTATAAAATCGAAGCTCCACTGACTTCAGCATACATCCATCCCGGAAACCGCCTTTCATCCATTATTGGTCTGAATAAGGCTGACGTTGCCAATGTTCACCAAATTGCCCGTGAACTTGCAATGCAAGTGGCTGCAATGGACCCCGTAGCCATTGATGAAGCTGACGTTCCGGCCGATGTGATTCAGCGCGAAATAGAAATCGGAATGGAACAGGCGCGTAACGAAGGTAAAGCCGAAGATATGCTTGAACGTATCGCACGCGGAAAACTCGGAAAATTTTACCGTGAAAATACCTTACTCAATCAGGATTTTGTACGCGACAGCAAAAAAACTGTAAAACAGTATCTTGCTGAGGCCGATAAAAGCTTAACCGTTACCGCCTTCAAAAGGCTGATGTTGGGCTAATCTACTCAAAAACCAAATTAAAAAGCTGCCTGTTTTTTATAGGCAGCTTTTTTTTGTAAAATTTGAATTTTGGCATCTTCACCCCTCGAAGACTCCTCTGTGGTTAATTCTTTGTTTTCAACCATATAGGAGTTCACAAAAGAGCATCAAGGTTGTCCACAGCATATCTGTCCAATATCTCCCTATATTGTTTTGCAAAAGACTTAGAATGTTATTTTTTAGAAAATTTGATCACTCCTTTGGGAGAGCCGACATAAGCCGTGCCATCGGGTGCAATGGCAATGCCTGAGTAATGATTGTTGTAGATAATCTCATCCAGCCCAACCTTTTTTTGGAAAGCAACCTGTCCCGTGGTCGCGTTAACAGCCGTGAAATACCATCCTTCGGTATCTTTGGTATAAGTATAAATCAAATTGTTTGCCGAAGAGTATTTTGAAACTACTGAGGGAATAATCAGACTCGATGTCCATGCAATAGAATAATTTCCGTCTGCACGAAAATCAATGCGGCATAAACCCGGCTCGGAAAGATGTCCTACAAAATTGAAAAGATTCGAATACCCATAATTATTCTCAACGATGATTGAATTGTTAAAAGCAATCAACGAATTTTCGTTTGATGATGCACCACTTGTAAAGACGGGTACTTTACATAATAACCTGTTTGAGCTGATGTTTTTCGCTCTTTTGTAGATCAGAACGTTCATCCGTGGCTCCGCATTGTCAGTTATCGCAACGTAATCTTTTGAAATTAAGGTTGGAGTTGTGCCCGAACCAAATGAAAGCTGGCCGGGCTTTTTCATCGTACCTCTATCGTATTCTTCTCTCCACACCACAACGGGTTGTCCAGCACCATTAAGTTCAAATCGGTATAAGGCATAATCGGATACGATAAAAACGCCTCCTGTTTCATCTATGGCAAATGAATTTGCAATCGGCTCGTTGACAACGGTATTTGTTATCGAATCGAGATGAGATAACTGTAAGGTGTTCAGATTATTATCGCCCACCACTCCGACAATGCCTTCTGCTGTTACAAACCATAAGTTGCCATTCCAATCCGGTAAAACCGATGCGATATTGCATGGGTCAGGAAGACTTGAGAGGTTATATTCTTTTTCTAAGGTCAACTTCGCCGGATTCCCTGAGGTTCCAATAATGAAAATTCTTTTGTCAACAGTTGGAATCACAGCCCTGTAATTCTGATCTAAATAGAAATATCCACCACCGGCAACGCTCAGAGTCCCCGTAGGAAGATCAAATTTATCCAAAATCACTAAATTTTCCGGATCAAGGATGTATAATGCCCTTGACCCATCAGCCCAGATTCCAAGAGTGATGATTTTATTCTCACTGTTAAATGCAATGGTGCCGCCTAATTTACCAATGTTCGACATCGTCACGTTAAGGTCTCCACTTTCAGGCCCTTTGATGGTGTAAACATCGGTCATATACACATCGTTATGAATATTGTTTTTCCCATTCGGAGCCATATAAGGGTGAGAAGGAGCGTTCCAATCCATCTTGCCATCGTCAGTTGGATTGTCGGTTTTTTTACAGCATGTAAAAACAAAGACAAGCATTACGTAAGAAAAAAGGAGCTTTTTCATCTTTTAAACTTTTTATGGGTTACAGTTTTCAGAAATTTGGTTTTATAATTGTGAAGGACACAAGAAAACTATTCCGTAAATACTGGTCAAACCCTGCTGATCAGTTTATTACAAAATTAAAAATGTTCTTGTCTGTAAATCAAGAGAAAACGATAAAACTTTCAGAAATTTTGTCCATTAAGCCTGGAACAGTATGTGGGCTGTTGAATAGCCACGGAGTTTAAATGTTTTGTAAAAAAAGAAGGCTACCCCGCGAAAGGCAGCCTTCTTTGATGTGAACAAGCTCAAATTAGTGTTGAACTACTATCTTCTGTGTGTCTCTCGAATGTTCGGAGGTGATGGTAAGAAAATAAATTCCGTTGCTCAGTGATCCGGTGGGGATCTGAAGGTCTTTCAGATCCGAAGCATTGAGTTTTTGCTCGAAGATGAGAAGGTTGAAACGGTCTTTAAGTTGTACGACATAATCGAGACTAGCCTTATCATCGAAACGAATGTTCAGATGATTCTGTGCCGGATTCGGATAAACTGCATACAATGGCTGGTCGAAGATGGTGAAATAGCCATCGCTCAGGTCGCTGATAAGGTCGGAATGGATACTCCTGACCTTGATTTTATACTTGTTGCCAAGAGCCTGTGTCAAGGGAATGTCCCAAATCCAGGTTGTGCCAAGAACATTGGATGCCAATACTTCAGTGGTGCTGGTGATGTCGTTGATAAGCAGGATGTTGACGTTTTCGGGAATATCGTCAATCCATGAGATAAGATAAGAAGTGCCTCTTGAAAGGTATTCTCCTCCGTTAGGCTGCAACACTTGAACATTGCCGCCGGGGGTGTCGGCAACAGTGAAAGCATTGTCACTGAAATCGCATACAGTGCCGTTGTTTGCACACACTTTCACCTTGTAGTCGTTGCCAAGAGGAAGGGTGGGTGGGATAGCCCAGATGCAGGTTGAGCCCTCATAGTTGGTGACGATGTCATCCACTTTGGTTGCGCCTTTATAAAGCTCAACATTGACGGGGCCTGTCATAAAGTTGGATTCCCATGCAATCAGATAAGATTGACCTCTAAGCCATATCAAATTGGCCACTGTGGGCTGGTTGACGGTGAGTGTGCCGCCGGTTGCATAGTCAACGAGTTTGAACGTGTTTGCGCTAACGCCTGAAACAGAACCTTTTACCACCTTAATTTTGTAGTCTGAGCCCACCGGATAAGTAGTGGCAGGGATGTTCCAAACCCAGGTAGAACCTTCAACATTGGTTGCTAAAGCCGGGCTTTGGTCAACGCCTCCCTTGACTAAATAGATCGTGGATTTTCCGGGGACATTGGAATCCCACGAAATCAGATGTGCTGTGCCTCTGATCCATTCAATGCCGCCGGCGTTGGGCTGTTCGAGTTTCACGAAACTGTTAGCATTGTGGTCAACAATGGCGAAAAGGTTATTGCTTTCGTCAGAATAGGTGTGTGATGCATCGGAAACGCGGATCTTGTAGTAAGTGCCTGTGGGAAGGTCGTTGGGCACCGTCCATAGATAGGTGGAACCGGTGGCTCCAGCTTTGAGGGTGGCCACATAGACAGGCTTGGTGATTTTGAGGTTGTCGAAATAGTTGAATTTCTGCGGGTCGCTGACAGTAGCGTTGTTGTTCACATTAAAATACAAACCATCCGGGATGCTCGGTGTGGTGTATGTCTTGCTCCATGTTTCAACACCATCACGACCTGTTGCTTCCACTTTGATGTGGGTTGCATCCACAAGGGTGAATTTGAAATTCATTTTTTTGGTGCCCGGATTGTTGAAGATGGTTTCATAATCATTATCAGAATAATAAAATAAAATTTTGTTGTCAGCAGTTTCGAGGCTTGGACCGAAGTACCCACCTGCAGGTCGCGTCAGACTGAACCATTGCCAACTTCCATTGTATTGATTCACTGCCCAATCTACTGAAAAAGTGTTGCCAACGGCAAGAGGTGTGACGAATTTGCGTTCAGCAAAAACATTGACATTGCCGGGTGAGCCTGTAATGGAAATACTTTGTGCGAATGATTGGGGGTCCATTCCGGTGATGCCGCCTGTAGCCGGATTGGCAATGGTATTCATTGAGGTGCCTCCGGCATTGTCAGAATAGATATTCCATGGCTGGAATCCTGTTCCTTTGTTGTCGCCATGATTCCATGTGGTGTAATTGCTGCCTTTATCTGATGCAATGACTTCAGTACCAATCGGAACGGTGCTCACAAGCTCAATATCAACTGGGTCGGTAAAGTTGCCGATCCATGAAATGAGATAGGTCTCACCCTTCAGCCATTCGATATTGGCTTCGGTTGGTTGCAACACTTCAATGGCACCTTGTGCTGGAATTGTAGAAATGGTGAAGTCGTTGTCGCTACGGTCTTTCACCGTTGGATCGGTCTCACTGATTACACGAATTCGGTACTTACTTCCATTGACAATAGTTTGTGGAATCGTCCAGTTATAGGTCGAACCTTCAACATTGCTGGCAATGAGGGTTTGAACGGGAGGATTACCTGCAGAATAATCAAGGAGTTCGATTTTAAATTTCCCTGGGATATTGTACCTTTCCCACGAAATGACGTAAGTGTTGCCTTGTTTCCAGGTGATTCCCGGCGCATTGGGCTGTTCCACTTTGATATAGGCTCCCGGCAGCGATGTTACCAACGAAAAATACTCAATACTTTTGGCCTGATAATCAACGTTTACTATACTGCTTACCTTAATCTTGTACTTGTTTCCCGGTTGCCAGAGAAGTGGGTCAATATACCATAGATAAGTTGAGCCTGATACATTACTTGCAATCATCAAAAACTGAGGGTTATTGATGTCAGTATAATCCACTAACTCAATATTCACAGGCTTGGTGAAATTACTCGTCCATGAAATAAGTTTTGTGGAACCGATTTCCCAAAAAATTCCAGGAGCCGTTGGCTGATTAATGACAATCGTTGGTGGTTGCTGGCTGTATACCACAGCACTGAAGGCAAGAAGGATCAGCACCAGAAATGCCTTCAGGGAGGTTAGACGTTTTTTCATGTTGTAAAGATTTAATAGTTGTTGTTATTTGTTGATAATTATTTTAATTGTTTCGGTATTGTACTGTGTCTGAATCGTACAGAAATATATTCCATTGGGCAAATGTCCGGTAGAAATCTGCTTAGGTAAGAGTTGAGCCTTTCCTTCGTATAGGCAGGCTGCAAATCGTCCGTCGCTGCTAAATAACTTAACTCCTATCATAGTTTCTTCGGGTAGGGTGGTTGCTAAATGGATACTTTCTTTCGCCGGATTGGGGAATAGTGAAATAGTGGCTTTTCTCTCGTGTTGAGGTAAACCAACTATGGCCGAAATATAATGAGCCGTTGCCCGATAGCCGGTGTAATAGTTTTTTAAATAGCTGTTTGAGTAACAAAGTTCAAGAAGAGCATCCTGGTTTTGCATCCATGCCGAACCATCCCAAAAGTGAACATTGGCCGATAGAGCATTGCCATTTTCATCATAGGCATTGGTGATGAGCATATTATTTTGCCAGACTGCCGATGCCCAATTCTGAACCAGACCCGACAAAATGCCTCCAAAGGTGTTGTAAGAATATTGGCTTCGTTCGAGATTTTGCCATTGACCGCTCTCCCATTGCTGGCCGGTGGCGGTAAACAGAAAACCGGCATCGGTATAGGTGTAATTATATTTGGTGGAGTTTTGCCAGCTCGTCCCGTTCCATTCCATACCAATATATTCGCTGAGCCTGTTGTTAGTGTAACTGTAGGTTTCTTTGTAAAAATTCACCCAATCGTCGTCTTCCCAGTTTTTGATGGTGGCTAACAGTAGTTTCCCACTACTGGAATAACTGTAGCTGTATTCCTGACTGTTGAGCCAATATACGGCGTTCCAGATCTGACGGATACCACTTGTCAGGTTGTTTTGGTTATCGTAAAAATAAAGTACATACACATCGTTGATCCATTCATTGTCAACCCAGCGCTCGGCCTTGTAGGTCGAATGGTTTCCGTTGAGGTCGTAGGTATTTGTTATCTTTTCAAAATTCGTCCATCCCGAGCTTGTCCATGTCTGAAGGGTACGGGTGAGTATTTTGTTATTATAATAGGTGTATGTTGTCTTGCTGGTATTTTGCCAGTTGCCGTTCTGCCAACTTTGCCAGATGGAAGTGAGGAGGTTGCGCTCACTGTCGTAAGTGCATGACTCATACGCAATATTTACCCATTCTTCATTTTCGTATAGCTTGATGATGGTCAGTAGCCGTAATCCATTTTCGGAGTAGAAATAGCTGTATCTGGTCGGATTCTGGCTGATGGAGTAAACGATTACAGTGTCGGGGAAAAAGCCAATCTCATCTTGATTGCCATCTCTATGATCATCACTTTGGCTATTTAGTCTTTCAACATCCATCCGATGGTGAAAGGGGTTGTCCAATATGTCGTCCGAAATTGGCGCTATGATAGGGTTAACGAAAGCTTTGTTGTCTAAAAATGGGAAAATCTGTTTTTGAGCCGTTGCGGGAAGTTGAAACGCCAACAAGCTTGAAAAAAGATATAGCATGTTGAGGGTTAATCCACATGAACAGAGAAATTTGTGGCGATATGTCCCGTCGAAAAAGATCATTTTTCGTTCAAAGTTTTATCCATTACGGATTGATTATTCAATGCGCAACAAATATGCCAATAAATTTCTGATAATCATGATAATTAGGCTGGGGAAGAGGAAAAAAATTATGAACATTTTCTTGGAAATAATCAAGTTTCCCAAAAATGGAATTTTAATCTAAAAATTAGATTTTTAAGCTTGAAATTGGAATTTATTTTCCAGAATTTGGAAAGGTTATCGGATTTGATATCCCTTTTTCGATTTTATGAAAAAAAGGCTGCCGTTTTGAAGGCAGCCTTTTATCATTCCCCCCCCCTTTTTTTATACAGATGGCAGGGTTGAGCCATCGAACAGTTTGATGATTATCCTAAAAGTGTTTTGACGAGCGAAGCAATCGTCTGGTTGTCGGCTCTACCGGCTACTTTGGACGAGACTGCTCCCATCACCTTACCCATATCTTTCATCCCCTTTGCGCCTGTGGCTTCAATGACGTCCATGACAATCTGGCGAAGTTCCTCATCCGGGATTTTTCCCGGGAGATAGCTCTCGATAATAGAAGCCTGAAACTCTTCCTCTTCGGCTAAGTCTGAACGGTTTTGGCCGGCATAGATGGCAGCCGATTCACGACGTTGTTTCACCAATTTCTGTAACAATTTGATCTCGACCGATTCGGGAATAATCCCGCTGCTGACATCTTTGCCGGTTTTTTCGAGTAGCAATGCTGCCTTGATAGCCCGGATTGCATTTAATTTACGCATATCCTTGGCTAACATGGCCTGCTTAATGTCGTCATTGATTTTCTTTTCGAGTTCCATTTCTGGTATCAGTCAACATTATCATGTAAAAACGGATTGTCTAATCTGAGTCCGGGCCGTCCGCTCGAAGGATCAATGCTGAAACGCGACATTTCCTGATACTGTGGCTCGTTGTCAAGCTCGGTGCCTTTGCGTTTATAAGCTGGTATGCGCTCGAGTTCGTTTACCCCTTCATCGGTTTTGATCTTCAGGCTCATGGCTTTCAGTCTGTTCTGCCGCTCAATACTGCGACGCTCGGCATCCTGAGGACTTTCATCCGAATAATGCGGAGAGGCAGGTTTGCGAACAATCTCGGCTATGATCTCGGCTTGTGGTTCCACAATTTCAAAAACAATTTCATCAGCCCCTTTGAGTTTGACTGGCGACGATTGAACCTCAGTTTCATCCTTATTTAAGAGGTCGGTCGCGATAGTCTGGGCAGTTTCAGCAGGTTCTGTGTTGACGGTGGAAGTTTCTTGTGGTTCCGGAAAGTCGAACAGATGATGAACTTTTACGGAAGGCGATTTTGCCTGATTGTCCGAAACAGAGGGAATAGCGGGTTTTGTGGCTTCGGCAACGGATGTTTCGCGGAAAGAATTGGTGGCCGGAATATCTGTCGAATCATTATCCTGATTGTCACCATAAAGTTGCGTCACTTTTACGCGAGCCGGAGTAGGATATGGCGACAGCGAATCGCTGTTCTCAAATCCGGTAGCAATGATGGTGATGGCAATGCTTTTTCCAAGATTTTGGTCGGTACCGTTACCCCAGATGACTTCGGCCGTATTTCCACAAATCTGCTGGATGTAATCGGTGATTTCATGTACTTCATCAAGCGATATTTCGTCCTCGCCCGAAGTGATATAAAGAAGGATATCTTTTGCTCCGGAGATATTCGAGTCGTTGAGCAGGGGAGAGCGCATGGCCTCTTCGATGGCTTTGATAGCCCTGTTTTCTCCTTCGGCTCTTCCCGAACCCATGATGGCTTTTCCCGAATCTTTCATTACGGTTTTCACGTCTTCGAAGTCAACGTTGATGTAGCCTGTAACTGTGATGATTTCGGCAATACCTTTCGAAGCAATGGTCAAAACATCGTCAGCTTTTTTGAAAGCTTCGGTCAGCCGCATGTTTCCATATTCTTCACGGAGTTTATCATTGCTGATAATCAATAGTGTATCTACGTGTTTGCGAAGCTCCTCAATGCCTTCGATGGCTTGTTGCCTTCTCTTTTTGCCTTCGAAACTGAACGGCAGGGTGACGATACCAACCGTTAGAATGTCTAATTCACGGGCAATTTTTGCTACAACAGGCGCTGCGCCTGTCCCCGTTCCACCGCCCATTCCGGCAGTGATGAAAAGCATCTTGGTGTGTGGTTGTAATATCTCGGTGATTTCCTCAACCGTCTCCAAAGCAGCTTCACGCCCGACGGCTGGGATATTACCTGCTCCAAGCTGCCTTTTGCCTAAGTGTATTTTGTTGGGAACCGGACTAGTATCCAAAGCTTGTGAATCGGTGTTACACAATACGAAATCAACGCCTTTGATTCCTTGGTGAAACATGTGGGTTACAGCATTGCTTCCACCACCTCCGACACCGATTACTTTTATGATATTTGATTGATCCTTAGGATGTTCAAATTTTAACATTTCAGTCATGATTCAGCAAATTAAAATTAGTTCTTCAATTGATTGGAAAATAGGTTTATGTATTAAGTTGTCAACAATTTAAAGTTGATAAACTGGTCTATTCTAACATTTCGCGATCGAAAAGCCGGATGATACGGTCGAGATATCTGGTTTTTTTCTTTTCTGCAACCGGCTCTTCTTTTCCTTTTTCGGATTCATCGGCATTGTTAAGCAGTTCATCGGTTTTGTCGTCTTTTGAACGTTCCATTTCAAGCTCGGTATCAAATCGTTTGATTCCTTCGATAACCAAACCGATTCCGGTGGCATACATCGGGCTGGCCAGTTCGGCTGGCGTCCCTTTGGCCAGATGCTCGTTAGGATAACCAATTCTTACCTCCATCCCGGTGGAAAAAGCCGTGAGCTGGCTGATATCTTTTAGCAGCGCGCCGCCGCCTGTGAGCACAATTCCGGCAATCAGCTTGCGCTCGAAACCTGAATTTTTTATTTCAAGATGTATATGGTCAATGATTTCTTCCATACGGGCCTGGATGATGTTGGCAAGATTGTGAAAAGAGATTTCTTTGGCTGGTCTGCCCCGGATTCCGGGTATCGAAACCACTTCGTCTTCGCGGTTGAGGCTTGCCACAGCCGAGCCGAATTTGATTTTTACTTCTTCAGCGTGCTTTTTAATAATGTTGCAACCTTCACGTATATCGTCGGTAATCACGTCGCCGCCAAAAGGAATCACAGCCGTGTGGCGCAATATTTTGTCATAGAAAATGGCAATGTCGGTTGTTCCGCCGCCAATATCCACCAAAGCCACACCGGCTTCCTTCTCTTCGTCACTAAGCACGGACTCGGCTGATGCGATGGGTTCCAGAATCATGTCAACCATCTGCAGACCTGCGCTTTTTACACATTTCAGGATGTTTTTGGCAGCTGCTGCCTGTCCAATCACTACGTGGAAGTTGGCTTCCAACTTGCTTCCCAGCATTCCTACCGGCTGTTTGATGCCTTGCTCCCCGTCCACGATATAATCCTGCGGAATGACGTCCACAATCTCTTCGCCTGCAGCCATACTGAGCCTGTACATATCATTGTTGAGTTTTTCGATTTCGGCTTTTTTTATGGCTGTTTCACTTGATTCTCTGATCAGACTTCCCCGATGTTGTATGCTTTTGATGTGTTGACCCGCAATACCAACGTTGACGTAACGTATATCCACTCCCGAATGCTCGGAAGCTTCATGAACTGCTTTTTTGATGGAGTTCACCGTGTCTTCGATGTTAGAAACAATGCCGCGTCTTACGCCGATTGATTCGGTGCGCCCATGCCCAAGCACTTCAATCTTTCCATGCTCATTGCGACGGCCTACAATACAGGCAATTTTGGTGGTGCCAATGTCTAGTCCGACAATAATTTCTGATGCTTTCATAGGGTATCGTTTTTGGTACATACAATCTGATTTCGAAAACTTGCATTGATGCTTTGGTAGCGACTTAGCTCCGGATTGTCTGATTGAGTGCGGAAAAAAGCCGACACAGCTCCAATTTTTTCCTGAAGATGGCTTGTGTCGCCTAGTATAACAGGGGCATTGCCTATCTTCGGGCTGAGCTCTATTAAACTGTCGTCAGTGACAAATAACTGATCTATTAAAACGTTGAGTAACTTATCTTTTTGAATGGCTTTTGCGACAACCGCTACCGGTATGACCATATGTTTGCGATTCATAAGCTGTTGAAGCGGTAACGCTTGATGATCCTGAACGGGAACTGACGGTATATTCCCGTTGGCAACCATTACTCTTGCAACATAATCCATATGGGTTGGGAAAATCACCATCTCGTCGTCAATATAAAAGGTTTGGCCAGTTTGGGTAAAAAAGCGTAGAATTGGTTTGCGCTCCACCAATCTAATTTTGAATTTGCGTCCCAAAGTGGTATAAGCTTCTGCCTGAGCAACATATGGGTTTTTCTTGAGCTGCTCCCTGAGTTGCCGTAGGTTGACGCTGCCTAAACTTTTCAATCCATGATAGCCTACTAACTCGCCAATTGAAGCATAGGTTTGATTGTAGGGGAGAAAGCTGCCTTCGGGCTGATGATCAATGGTTAAATCAAGGCCCGAAACGGGTTTCAGATAGTGTGTTTGTCGTGCAAAGCCCAGTAATACAACTAATCCGGCAAAACTGAGCGTCCAGGTGAGTATGGTGAGGATGCGTTTTACCATGAGGCAATCAATTTGGTAAGTGGTTCAACGAGTTGGTCAATATTTCCGGCTCCGAGGCTAATCAGCACTTCGGGCTTATTGTTTTCTAAATAGCCCGCAACTTCTTCTTTCGCAAGAAGAATTTTCGAGGGGTTGCTGCACCTGTCGAGCAAAACCTGTGAGCTGATTCCGGAAATGGGTTGCTCGCGGGCGGGGTAAATATCAAGGAGGATGAGCTCGTCGAGCAGGTTTAGGCTTCTGACAAAGTCGTCGAGAAAATCACGGGTTCGGCTGAAAAGATGCGGTTGAAACAGGCCGCAGATTTTCTTTCCGGGAAAAAGCTCGCGTGCTGCGGTGATACAGGCTGTCAGCTCTGCCGGATGATGGGCATAATCGTCAATATAATAATGAGTTGGCCCGTTTACTTTCCGGTCGAAACGACGGGCAACACCTTTAAAAGTTGCCAAAGCTGCTGCAATAATTTGGGGCTCAATGCCGATTTCGATACCTACAGCCGATGCGGCAAGTGCATTCTCGATGTTGTGTTTCCCCGGAACCTGAAGTTTTATTTCAATAGGCTGATGTCCTTCACGAAGCCAGGAAAAAACATAAAGCCCGTTTTCGATGTGGATATGATGAGCCTGATGGGTGGCACGACCTTTCAACCCAAAAGTAATAGGGTTTTGAACTTGAAGATCCTCAAGATCAGCACGATGGATCACCTTTCCGCCTTTGTTGATATTCATGGCAAAACGACGGTAGTGATCTACAAGCTCAGCATGATTATGATAGATATCCAGATGGTCGGAATCTACGGATAATATTAAAGCTATCTCGGGTTTTAAACGCAAAAAGCTCTTGTCATATTCGTCGGCTTCAACCACAATAAACCGACTGTCGGGCATGAATACAAAATTATTTCCGAAGTTATTGGCAATACCACCGATAAATGCTGTGATGGGAATGCCAGCCTCGACCAGCAAATGGCTGATCATTGATGTAACGGTGGTCTTGCCGTGAGTGCCGGCCACAGCGATCACTTTGCTGCCTTCAGTGATTTCTTCAAGCACTTCGGCACGTTTTTTCAGGGCGATGCCACGTCTTCTGATTTCTGCCATTTCCAGCATGTCGTTTGGAACGGCTGGTGTATAAATGGCTAAATCAATGTGTTGTGGAAGCTGGTCAGGGTTATCCGTATAATGAATTTGAATGCCTTCAGCTTCCAATGCTGCTGTCAAAGGCGTGCGCACGCGGTCATAGCCCGAAACAATGGCGCCGCTTCGATTGAAATATCGCGCAAGAGCGCTCATGCCAATGCCGCCAATGCCGACAAAATATAAATGTTGAACCGGTGCTTTCATTGTTTTACGAGATTAAGTATTTCTTTAACAATGAGATGTGTGGCTTCAGGTCGGCCAAATGAAGTCACTGCATTAGCCATTGAAGATAGTTTCTCCGGCTGTTCAATGAGGCTGAAAGCTGTCGGCAGCAACTGTTGTGCTGCTTCATGATTGGGGATGAGTATTGCTGCACCGGCTTCTGCCAAACGCAGAGCATTGCTTGTTTGATGATCTTCGGCGGCTGTGGGTAGCGGAACTAATATCACTGGTTTACCAACAATGCTAATCTCAGCAATGGCAATCGCTCCGGCTCTCGAAATGATGAGGTCGGCAACAGCATAGGCAAAGTCCATCTTTTCGATAAAGGAAACCACTTTGATTTGCTTGGACAATCGGGCAGATTCAACAGTTTGCATGGCTTCGGTGTAAAACGCTTTCCCGGTTTGCCAGATGAGTTGAACCGTGTTATCCGAAAAAAGATTGAGGTTTTCCAGTATGGCACGGTTGATGGCCAACGCACCCTGGCTGCCGCCGATGACAAGCAAAACCGGATGTGTTTGATCCATGCCAAAAAAATGTGCAGCTTCCTGTCGTTTCCCCACGATATCCACCGAAGCAGTTCGGACAGGATTGCCCGTCAGAACGGTTTTTTTAGCCGGAAACCATCGCTCCATGCGGTCGTAAGCTACACAAATGGTGTTCACCTTGCCGCCCAAAAGTCGGTTGGTGATGCCCGGATATGAGTTTTGCTCCTGAATGAGGCTGGGAATATTGAGCCAGGTTGCAGCTCGCAGTGTCGGTCCGCTGGCATAACCACCAACCCCCACAACCACGTCGGGACGGAATGACCGCAGGATAAACCAGGATTTGATTAAAGATACAACTAACCGAAGCGGAAATATCAAATTCGAAAAACTCCATTTTCGTTGAAACCCTGTGATGTTCAGCCCTTTGATGGGGTAGCCTGCTTGAGGAACTTTTTCCATTTCCATCCTGCCTTTTGCGCCAACAAAGAGAATCTGCACATTTCCATCTGCCAACTTCAAAGCATCGGCAATGGCAATGGCCGGAAAGATATGGCCGCCTGTTCCGCCTCCACTAATCACAACTTTCAACGACTGATGCTTCATCGGGGTTATTTTTTTCGGGTTTATTAGCCACTTCTTTGCTCACACTCAGAATAATGCCAAATGAAATACTTGTAAACCAGATTGATGTACCGCCCATACTCACCATAGGCAAGGGTTGACCTGTGACCGGAAATACGCTAACAGCAACCAACATATTGATCATGGCCTGAAAAACTAAACTAAACGTTACGCCAATGGTTAGGAAAGCGCCAAAGGTTTGCGGGATTTTTGTGACGATAACCACCGCTCTGAATAACAGAATGAGGTATAATAATAACACAAAAGCTCCCCCAATCAGACCGTACTCTTCGATGATGATGGCATAAATAAAATCAGAGTAGGGGTGTGGAAGGAAGTTGCGCTGGGTGCTGTTGCCGGGTCCTTTGCCAAACAATCCTCCGCTTGCAATGGCTATTTTGGCTTGTTCGGCCTGATAATGATCGCTTTTGTTTTCAATACGGTTTTTCCAGGTCTGCATACGCCCTTGGTTTCCTTCGGGCATCATTTTCAAAATCAGGATAAACAGCATGAAAGAAGCGATGGCGAGGCCGATTAATGAAAAAATATATTTGAGTTTCACCCTGCCGATAAACATCAATACAAGGCTGGTAATCAGCAACATGGCGGCTGTTGAAAGATTGGCCGGTAAAATCAGAAATACAATGATCAACACCGGAATCATCAAGGGGACGAAAGCCGATTTGAAATCCTTGATATTGTCTTGTTTTTTAGTTAAAGTACGTGCCAGATAAGTGATCAGGGTGAGTTTGGCCAAATCGCTGGTCTGAAACGTGAGCTTGAAAGGCAATTGCAGTACACGTTTTGCTTCATTCAGATCAACGCCATAAAGAAGGGTAAAAATTAACAAGGGGATGCTTATCCAGAGTGCAATTTGCAGAAAAGGCGAAAAATATATGTATTTGACTTTATGGGCCAGATAGATAAAAAGAAAACCGATAGCCAGAATGATACTGTGCTTCAGAATGAAATGACTGGTGTTACCTCCTTTTTGTTCATATGACAAACTATAGGTGGAGCTGTAAACTGCCAGAATCGAAAAAACCGACAGCAACAGTACGATGGCCCAAATCACTTTATCGCCTTTTATGTCTCTGAAAATACCCATATTAGTCAAAGTGAGCGTACAGCTTTTTTGAATTGGTTTCCACGATCTTCATAATTTTCGAACAAGTCGAAGCTGGCACATGCCGGCGAAAGCAGCACAACATCGTTTTTCTCCGATAAGAGCGAGGCCATTGTCACCGCATGTTCCGCCGATTGGGTTTCAACAATGGTTTCAACTACTCCCTCAAAAGCCTCGATCAGCTTGCTGTTGTCGCGGCCAAGACAGATCAATGCTTTGACTTTCCTGCTAACCAATGGCAGGAGCTGGCTGTAATCGTTGCCTTTGTCAATTCCTCCCGCAATCCACACAATCGAGCGGTCGAACATTTCAAGTGCATACCAGGTGGAATTGACATTCGTGGCTTTTGAGTCGTTGTAATAGGCTGCTCCATGCACGTTGGCAACATATTCAAGACGATGAGCCACATTTTGATAATCGGAAAGGCTCATTTTAATGGTTTCGTTGCGGATACCGATAATTTTTGAAGCAAGGCCGGCAGCTAAAGAATTGTAAACATTGTGCCTTCCCTGCAGAGCCAGTTGTTCAAGAGTCATGTCGAAAGTGTTTTGTTGTATTTCAAATCGAAGAATTCCATGATGTTCATAAGCGCCTTCCCCGGCCAAAATATGACCTGAAGCAAACGGGATGCATCGTGCTGCCGGAGCTGTTTCTTTTAAAAGGCGTGTGGTTTCGGGGTCATCGTAGCAGTAAATAAAGTAGTCGGTACTTAGCTGGTTTTGCGTTATTCTGAATTTGGAGCGTGCGTAAGCTTCAAACGAGTTGCCATATCTGTCTAAATGATCGGGTGTAATATTGGTCAAAATGGCTACATCAGGACGAAGGTCACGAATCCCGTCAAGCTGGAAACTGCTTAATTCAAGTACAAAATATTCGTGATCGTTTTGGCTGAGACAGGCTGCAAAACTAGGCCCGACATTCCCTGCTACTCCCACATCAAAGCCGGCTTGTCGTAAAATATGACCGAGCAGCAGGGTAGTGGTGGTTTTGCCATTGCTTCCTGTGACGGCAATGATTTTTGCATTGGTAAACCATGAGGCAAACTCAATTTCGGAAATGATCTTATGCCTGTCAATTCCTGCAAGCGCCATGCTATTGTCGGGAATACCAGGACTTTTAACAATGAGTTCGGCCTGTTCAATTCGTTGACGGCTATGGCCGCCTTCTTCGAATGGAATAGAGGCTGCCACAAGCTGTGAGCGGTATGTTTCGCGGATCTTACCGGCATCGGAAACAAATACTTCAAGGCCGTTTTTAACGGCAAGCAGAGCTGCACCGATGCCGCTTTCACCGGCGCCCAGCACAAGGACTTGATTGTATTTATTCCGATTAGCATTCATTAACTATCTGAGTTTTAGTGTAATGATGGTGATCACAGCAAGGAAAATTCCAATAATTTGAAACCTCAGGACAATTTTGGGTTCGGGATGTCCCTTCTTTTGAAAGTGATGATGCAGAGGCGACATCCGAAAAATGCGCCGACCTTCACCAAATTTTTTGCGGGTGTATTTGAAATAACTTACTTGTATGATAACCGAGAGGCTTTCGACAAGGAAGATCCCACAGAGAATGGGCATAAGCAACTCTTTACGTATAAGGATGGCAAAAACAGCAATGATGCCGCCAATGGTCAGGCTGCCGGTGTCGCCCATGAAAACCTGCGCCGGAAAAGAGTTGTACCACAAAAAGCCGACAGTAGCTCCAACAAAGGCGCTGATAAAAATGGTTAACTCGCCCGTATTGGGTAAGTACATGATATTCAGATAATCAGCGAAGATGATGTTGCCCGAAACCCATGCAAGTATCCCAAGCGTGGCGCCAATGATGGCTGAAGTGCCCGTCGCCAGACCATCCATCCCGTCGGTTAGATTGGCTCCGTTACTAATTGAAGTGATAATGAAAATAACAATTGGAATAAAAACCAAAAAGGCCCATTTCCGGTATTCGGGTCCAATCCACTGAATCAGATTAGCATAATCAAACTCATTGTTTTTAATAAAAGGTATGGTGGTTTTGATAGCGCCATGTTCGCTTTCTCCAAAACGTGTAAAATGTTCTGTTACTGAATGATGAGCTGCAACCTCGATTTTTTCCGACAGGTTTTTCTCACGGGTTACAACCGAAGCATCGAAATACATGGTGATGCTGACGACAAGACCCAGAATCACCTGGCCGATGATTTTCATCTTGCCTGGCAGGCCTCTCTTGTTTTTTTTGAAGACCTTAATGTAGTCATCCGCAAAACCGATCATGCCAAGCCATAGGGTGGTGAAAAGCATCAGCAATATGTAGGTGTTGTCGAGCTGGGTAAAGAGCAGTGTAGGAACCACAATGGCAGCAATGATGATGATACCGCCCATGGTGGGAGTTCCTTGTTTTTCTAATTGACCTTCCAACCCAAGGTCCCTGACGGTTTCGCCAACTTGTTTGCGATTTAGAAAATTTATCCAACTTTCGCCAAATACCAATGCAATGGTAAGCGAGGTAAGTACGGCAGCAGCAGCCCTAAACGAAATGTACTGAAACACTTGCGCCCCAGGAAAATCATACACCCTGTCCAAATATGAAAAAAAGTAATACAACATATCGCTAAGGTTTTTGAAGATGATTAAAAAGTTGGATGACTTCTTCCTTATCGTCGAATGGGAATTTCACACCTTTGATTTCCTGATATTTCTCGTGCCCTTTCCCTGCAATGAGAATGATGTCGCCCGGTTTAGCCATCATCACTGCTGTTTTGATGGCCTCGCGTCGGTCGGCAATAACAATATATTTTTTGAAATGCTCACCAGGGATGCCTTTGCGCATATCGTCAATGATGGCCATAGGGTCTTCATTGCGAGGATTGTCGGAAGTGAGAATAAGAAGATTACTGTTTTCGACGGCCACACGAGCCATTTCCGGACGTTTGGTTTTGTCGCGGTTGCCTCCGGCTCCGGCCACAGTGATCAGTTGTTCGTTGTGCGTTCTGATTGTCCCGATGGTCTTCAGCACATTCAGCAAAGCATCGGGAGTGTGGGCATAATCAATGATGGCGGTGATGCCATTGGTTGAGCGTAACTGATCAAAACGACCTTCGGCGCTTTGCAGCAGGCTTAGCCCCCGCAATACCGTTTCGCGCTCCATCCCCAGCAAAAGAGCTGCTCCGTAAATGGCTGTCAAATTGTAAGCGTTAAAACGGCCAATCAGTTGTGTATAAACTTCATTGCCATCGAGGTTGAGAATTAGGCCTTCGAAGTTGTTCTCCAGAATTTTAGCCTTGAATGTTGCCGTTCCGTTTAAGCTGTATGTACTCACACGGGCATGGGTGTTTTGAACCATGTACAAGCCGTTTTTGTCATCAGCATTTACTAAGGCAAAGCTTTCAGAACCCAGAAGATCGAAAAAGAGTTTTTTTGCATCCCGATAAGCGGAAAATGTCCCATGATAATCCAAATGGTCGTGGGTGAGATTGGTGAAAATCGCTCCGGCAAATTGCAAACCGAAGGTGCGCATCTGGGTCATGGCGTGTGAGCTTACCTCCATGAAAACATGTGAACAGCCGGCTTCAACCATTTCGGACAGCAAAGCATTCAGGCTGACCGGATCAGGTGTGGTGTGGGTTGAAGGAATGATTTTTCGGCCAATCTTGTTGCAAATGGTTGAAATCAACCCACTCGGATATCCTGCCTGGTCAAAGAGTTGATGCAGTAAAGTTGCAATTGTTGTTTTTCCGTTCGTACCCGTAACGCCTGTCAGTTTCAGTTTTCGTGACGGATGGCCATAAAATGCCGCTGCTGCTTTTGCCAAACTGTAAGCTGAGTTCTCAACTAATATCCAGGTGCATTGTGAATCGGCAAATTCGGGGAGATGTTCGCAAACAATGGCGATTGCACCTTGTGCAAGTGCATTGGCAATGTACTGATGACCATCGGAAGTGGTTCCTCTGATGGCAAAAAATACATCTCCCTGCCTGACAATGCGTGAATCGAATACCAAACGTTCAACGCTGAGGTTGGTTGGGCCAATTATTTGCTTTACAGCGGCATCTTGCAATATGTCGTTCAATCGGGCTTGCATCACATCATGAGTGTAAGTTCAACCGTTTGTCCTTGAAAGCCGTATGTGCCTGGCTCAACCGATTGGGCTGCCACCCGGCCTTTGCCACTGATCATGGCTTTGTAGCCCATGTTTTCGAGCAGGTAAACCGCATCGCGGGCGTTCATTCCTTTCATATCGGGGATGGTACCCTGGCGGACTTCGGCCGGTTTAAACAGCATCGAGTATTTTTGTGCCTGTGTTTCAACCCAGGCATTGTTCTTCATGTTGGGATTGCTGCTGACGCCTAAAAAATCGTAAAGCTGATACGCATCGGCCGCAAAACATTTTCCGGGGATAGCCGGAACCGTCAGGCTGTCGTGCCTTGTTTTCTCAAAACCATCATGAATGCCCGGGCGTGTGGCATAAACTTTATCGGCAATTTCTTTGAAAACCGGTGCAGCAACGGCTCCGCCATAAATTTTACCTGCTGAAGGATTGCTCACCATCACAATACAGCTGTATTTGGGGTTGCCTGCAGGGAAATATCCTGCAAAAGAAGCAGTGTAATTTTGTTTGTTATATCCACTTTTGCCACTTGCAATCTGTGCTGTTCCGGTTTTTCCGGCAATCTTGAATGGGCTGTTGCTGAGCGCTTTGGCGGTGCCGCGCTCTACAACGCCTTCCAATAATTTTCGTGCTGAATCAATAGCCGGCCCACTGGCTATAGCTTCGTTGATGACGATGGGTTCAAAACGACGAATAACGATGTTTCCATTTCGTATCTCTTTGATAAACTGGGGCTTTACCATTTTACCGCCATTGGCCACGGCATTGTAGAGCGTCAGCATTTGTAGCGGTGTAATGGTAATTTCGTAACCAATTGACATCCAGGGGAGGGTCACTCCCGACCATGTTTGTTTATTGCTTGGATGCTTAATATTGGGTTTGCGTTCGCCCGGAATATCCAATCCAAGAGGCTGATTCAATCCCATGCGGTAAAGGGCATCAACATATTTCGAAGGCTGGTCTTTATATGCGTTCCAAACCAATTTGGAAATGGCCACATTCGATGATTTTTCAAAAGCCTCCCTCACTGTGATGCGCCCATTGCGAATGGGGTGAACGTCTTTCATCGTACGTGAGTAGTAATTCATCTGACCGTTCCCGATATTCATGCTGTCGCGTGGCCGAACTTTGTTGTCGTTGAGTAAAACAAGCATCGAGGCAAGTTTGAACGTTGATCCTGGCTCTACACTCTCGGCAATGGAGTAATTGTAGGTTTCATTATAGGTTTTGGTTTTTTTGTCTAACGAAAGGTTAGAGATGGCCACAATCTGACCTGTGGCAACTTCCATCAATATGGCACATCCTTGTTCGGCTTCATTTTCAATCAGATTTTTGCGAAGGGCATTCTGGGCAACATCCTGAATATTGACGTCAATCGTGCTCACTATATCATAGCCATTCACGGGTTCAACGTCGTTTTCGTCATACAGAGGCACCCAATCACCATGGTTGATCCTTCGCTTTACCTGCCTTCCATTGGTGCCTTTTAATATGTCATGATAGGCTCCTTCGATGCCAACAAACAAGTTTTCGCGGCTGTTTTCGTAGCCTATCGTTCGGTTGGCTAAATCTTTGAATGGTTTCTCGCGTTTACTGCCCGGATTCAGGATGAGCCCTCCTTTATATTTGCCGCGGTTGAAAATGGGGAGTTGTTTTAAGGCTTTGACCTCTGCATAGGTTGCCTGATTCTTGATCAGCCAGTAACGGTTGCCCTCCATCCTTTCGCGACGCAAATCCTGTAGAAACTCACGTTTGCCTTTAGTGCCCAGAATTCGTGAGAGCCCCTCGGCAAGGGAATCAACCTTTGTGTTAAAAGTCACATCGTCAATAAGCTCGGATGCAACATCCATTCTTACCTCAAAAATGGGGACCGTAGTGGCCAGCATTGAACCATCGGCCGAGTAAATATTGCCTCGCATGGCCGGAATGTCGAATACCCTGACTTCCTGTTTCTTGGCCATTTCTAAAAGCTCGTCTCTATACTTGGTCTGTAGCTGGATGATGCGTGCCAGAATAACAATCCCGGCAATCAGGCAAACGGCATATACGATATAAACGCGCCATAGAATCTCACGTTTTGGCTGAATCATGGCTTGCTTTTTTGAGATAATACAATTTTCACAACCGGATCAACCGATTCTTTCAAGCCGCGATTTTTTAGCTTTCGCGCAAGCTCTGTCTGTTTGCTTTCAAAAAGCACGGACGATTTACCGTAGGTATATTCAAACAGTAACTCTTTGATCTCGCGATGTGTTTTGTCAATTTGCCGGATCATTCTTTCCGTATAGTAGATGTTGGCGATATACAGGAAACAAAGGCCTGCAATAAACAGTAGGAACGGAGCCTGCCGGCTGCTCCATTGATGAGCCAAAAATTCGCCTCCCAGAATATCATGAAATATTTTGAGGAAGAAAGACGGCTTTTTCTTCATCTGTCCGTTTTTGGGCTGCTGTTCTATGACCTCGGGCGTACTCATGATTACCTTTTTTCAGCAATGCGTAATCTGGCGCTTCTTGCCCTAGGGTTTGCCTGTAACTCAGTTTCACCGGCTGTGATCGGTTTACGGCATATGAGTTTGAAAGGCGAAAGGTTGTTGCCAAAGAAATCCTTTTCAACCTCTCCGTTGACATTCCCCGATTTCATAAAATTTTTGACCAACCGGTCTTCCAATGAGTGATACGAAATCACCACCAAGCGTCCGCCCGACCTCAATACCTGAGCGCTTTGCACCAGCATGGATTCCAATGCCTCTAACTCCTGATTCACCTCGATGCGTAAAGCCTGGAAAAGCTGTGCAAGGGTTTTGTTTTCTTTCCCAAAGGGGAGAAATTTGCTTACCACTTCTTTGAGCTGCAGTGTAGTGTTAATTGGAGAAATCTTTCTGGCTTCCACTATGGCTTGTGCCATGCGGTTGGCTTGCGGAAGCTCGCCATAGACCGTGAAAAGCTGACTGAGCTCAGCCTGTGAGTAGTTTTGAAGAATTTGTGATGCCTCCACAGGGTTGTTTTGATCCATACGCATGTCCAAGCTGCTGTCAAAACGCGTTGAAAATCCGCGGGAAGGCTCATCGAACTGGTGCGATGATACACCAAGATCGGCCAGGATACCATCTACCTCCTGAAGCTGAAGTAGTTGAAGAAAGTTCTTCAGATATTTAAAGTTGTGAGGAACAAAATGAAAACGGGTATCATCCGGTGTGTTGTTGGCAGCATCCTTATCCTGATCAAATGCCACAAGACCGCCCCCTTTGAGTCGGCGCAGGATTTCGCGCGAGTGACCGCCTCCGCCAAAAGTGACATCTACATAAATGCCGCCCTCACGAAGGTTCAAGCCTTCAACACTTTCGTGCAAAAGAACCGGATTGTGATACATAGATTTGCGCTGACTTACAGATTGTTACCACCTAATTTTTCTTCGAGCATTTTTTCGAGGGTCTCCTGATCCAACTGGTCCAGCTCTTTCCGGTAAGCGTCTTTATCCCAAATCTCCATATAGCCTGGCAATGAGTTGATAACGACGTCTTTTTTCAACCCAATTTCGTCAACCAAGTGTTTGGGCACCTGAAGCCGGCCGCTCGCATCAAGCTTTACCATTCGTGCACCGGCATTATACTTACGCATAATGTCAACATTGGCTTTCACAAACTGGCTGAGTCCTTTGAGCTTTTGTTGGGTTGCCATCCAATCGTTCATGGTGTATAACTCAATGCACTTGCTGAAAAGGCCGGGCCGGATCACAAAACCCTGTTTCAACTGATCTCCAAGCTGCTCCTGAAAATCGGCTGAAATCATCAAACGGCCTTTGGCGTCGAGCTTACACTGATATTCTCCAATCGGATAGTTCAAAAAAGGGCTCTTTTAGGTTGTAAAAATACTGCATTTTTTACCACAATTCACCACTTTTTACCACTTTTTGTATATGAAGGTTACGTTTTTGAGTAAAAAAAGAAGCGGATTGACTATAAGTATCACGAAATCAATGTGTTTAATGCTTAAAAAAGTTATTAACAACTTATGAGTTGGTTTAAAATGGGTTTTTTGGCTTTGATGGTTTACTGAGGAATGAAGTTGGGTTTGTATTTTTAACCACCAAACACATTGAACTTTGACACAAAATTCAAAAATGGTTTTTCATTTCGGTAGATTCTATATACCCACATAGCTCCCTTTATGTTAATTTTTGTTTTTAAACACCAAGAAATAGTGGGATTGTCACAAAAAAATTGTTGCTATGATGAAAAAGTCTCCTTCATTTTTTCTGAAAAACCATTATAAAAAAGCTCTTGCACCCTGAAATGGATTTTGGTTACATTTGTGTCCTAAAAAATAACCGTTACCATGTCGCAAAACGTGGAAATTCCGCCTGAAAAACGGGCAGTTGATGTTGAAAAAGTCATTGCCGGTAAAAATCCGGCCCTCTTAAAAATATTGCCCGGGTTTCTGTTACGCTATCTGAAACGAACGATACATCAGGACGAAATCAATGACTTCATGCAACGTGAAGGTGAAAAAGTGGGACTTGATTTTGTTCAGGCGATTATTGAGGAGTTTCGACCTGAAATTGATGTGATTGGAATCGAAAATATTCAGCTGACACAACGAATTGTGGTGGCAAGCAACCATCCGCTCGGAGGCCTCGACGGCATTGTGCTGATGCATGTGATTGGGAAAGTGAAGCCCGAAATACAGTTTCCCGTGAACGACATTCTGCTTTACCTTACCAATCTCCAACCGTTATTTGTCCCAATCAACAAACATGGAAGCAATGCCGATAATATCCGTATCCTCAACCAGACATTTGAAAGCGATGCGGTGGTTTGTTATTTCCCTTTCGGCCTCGTGTCGCGTAAACGCAATGGAATCATCCGCGATCTCGACTGGAAGAAAACATTTCTGTCGAAAGCCAGAGCTTTTAAGCGTGATATAATACCTACCCATATCAACGGCCGGAATTCTGCTTTTTTCTATAACCTTTCCAATTTTCGCAAGGCGCTGGGTATCAAGGCTAACATTGAAATGCTTTATCTTCCCGATGAGTTTTTCAAACAAAAGGGGAAAAGCATTACCATCACTTTTGGGAAACCAATCCCATACACTGTTTTCGATAAACGCTTCACTGACGTGCAATGGGCAGAGAAACTCCGCGGTTTTTCATATTATCTAGGAGAAAACCCTGATGCCGTGTTTGACCCGCAATTAGAATATTTTCAACTACTTCACTCATAGAAACACAAACTGAATGGAACCACTAATGGATGCGGTTGATCGCAACCTGCTGAAAAGCGAACTGACGCGCGAACGTTTTTTACGGAATACGGTGAATGGAAACAAAGAGCTGTATATTTTCAAAGGCGATGAAGCCCCGCATCTGATGAACGAAGTGGGAAGACTACGGGAAATCTCGTTTCGTGAGGCCGGTGGTGGAACAGGTAAAACCATTGATGTGGATGATTATGACTTTGGTGAAGGCGGATTTTTGCAACTCATTGTCTGGAATCCGGAATTAGAAGAAATTGTAGGAGGCTACCGTTTTGTGGATTGTAGTATTCTGAAAGTGGATGAGTATTTTCAGGTTCATACCCCAACGGCCAAACTTTTTAACTATAGCGAGAAATTTGTTAAAGATTATCTCCCATATACCATTGAGTTGGGACGTTCATTTGTGCAACCCGAATATCAACCGACCAAGAATATTCGCAAAGGAATGTATTCGCTTGATAATCTGTGGGATGGGCTTGGTGGAATCGTGGTAGAATATCCCAAGGCAAAATATTTCTTTGGTAAAGTAACCATGTATGGCCATTTCGAACCGCATGCCCGCGACCTTATCCTCTATTTTTTCAATCTCTATTTTCCGGATAAAGACCAATTGGTCCGACCACATTCTCCGTTGCTCTATAAAACCGATGAAGCTTTGTTGAGAGAGTCATTTCAAGGTGGATCATATGAAGCAGATTTTAAGCATCTTGTACATCTGGTCAGAAACTATAATGAAGCTGTGCCGCCCTTGTTTAATGCTTATATGAATCTTTCGTCCACCATGCGGACATTTGGAACGGCTCTCAATGCTTCTTTTGGCGATGTGGAAGAAACAGGTATTATGGTAACGATCAATGATATCCATGCTGCAAAAAGAGAACGCTATATTTACAGTTATATCAAAGGCGAGGTACCAAAACATCTTTTATGATTATCCAAACGGCCGATTTTGTAATCAGCAGCTCTAAGTTCGAAAAACTTCCTTTGCCGACAAAGCCTGAATATGCCTTCGTCGGACGATCGAATGTTGGTAAGTCGTCACTCATCAATATGATCTGCAACCGGAAAGGATTGGCTAAAACCTCGGCCAAACCAGGGAAAACCATCACCATTAACCATTTCAATATCAATGATTCCTGGTATTTGGTTGATTTACCCGGCTATGGATATGCACGCAGGTCAAGAGAGGCCAGAATGCAATGGCAAAAATTGATGGAACAATACCTGCATGGCCGAAAAAACTTAGTTTGTACTTTCATTCTGGTAGATTCGCGTATTGAACCTCAGGCTTCTGACCTTCAAATGATGGAGTGGATGGCCATTATGGAGTTGCCTTTTGTGATTGTTTTTACCAAAACCGACAAACTTGGCTCGACAAGGCTCGATCAGATGGTGTCTGCCTATAAAAAGAAGCTCCTCCAGCAGTGGGAAGAGCTTCCTGAAATTATTCTGAGTTCATCAGAGTTGGGTCGTGGCCGCGAAGAAATTCTGAGCTTTGTTGAAACTCATAATGATCTTTTCGGCAAACTTACTCAAGTTCAATAATCAATTGATTTTTAATTACTTTTATGCCTTTCTCAACGTGAATGGTTTTTACCTTTCCATCGAATGGCGCACAAATCTCATTGAGCATTTTCATGGCTTCGAGCACCGCCATCAGTTCACCTTTCTTCACCTCCTGACCCGGCTGAACGAAAATATCGGTGATGAGACCCGGAATAAACGCTGTTAAGAGCCGGGGATCAGATGGTTGATATTTTTTATTCCCGGCGTATTTTTTTGTGTAAAGGGTTTGATATTCAAAGTCGTCAACCACTAACTTCTCAAAACCGGGTTCTTCATTTTTCGCCTTTTCTTTTTTCGGGGGTCTGTTTTTCGACATGAAATGTTGTGTTACGGGTTATAAAACTCTGAAAAAATGTAATTAAGGTTCAGAAAGTGATCGTTTAAAATGGAGGGATGCCATGTTTTTTCATGGGAACTTCCACCATCTTGTCTTTTGAGATTTCGAGCGAATGCATCAACATTCGGCGGGTTTCGGAGGGTTCGATAACTCCGTCAACATAACCGTAAGCAGCAGCTACAAAGGGATTGGCGAACTTGTTTTTATATTCCTCAACCTTTTGTTTGCGCATTTCTTCCGGATTTTCGGCACTCATAATCTCTTTTCTGAAGATGATATTGGCAGCGCCTTCGGGTCCCATAACGGCGATCTCGGCTGTTGGCCAGGCAAATACAAAGTCAGCTCTCAAATGGTGCGAACACATGGCAATATAGCCCCCGCCGTATGCTTTGCGCATGATCACAGTGATCTTTGGAACAGTGGCTTCGGAGTAAGCATAAAGCACTTTGGCCCCATGACGGATCACGCCGGCATGTTCCTGGTCAATGCCCGGAAGATAACCCGGAAGGTCAACCAAAGTGACCAAAGGGATGTTGAACGCATCGCAATAACGGATGAAACGGGCTGCTTTGTCAGACGAATCAACATCGAGGACGCCGGCCAAAACCATTGGCTGGTTGGCTACAAAACCAACCGTATCGCCATTGATGCGACCAAATCCAACGACGATATTGGTAGCAAAAAGCTCCTGAACTTCAAGAAAATCCGAATTATCAGAGATGGCTTTGATGATGTGACGCACATCATAAGGCATACGTGGGTCGGAAGGCAGAATGTTGTCAATTTTATATTCGCGGGTTTTTGGGGCCTTTTTCGGAAAACGCTCGGCCTTTTTCATGTTGTTCCACGGAATGTAGCTTACTAATTGTTTGATTTGTTCGAAACATTCCTCTTCGCTTTTGGCGTAAAAATGGGCATTCCCCGTTATTTCGGAATGGATACGCGCTCCGCCAAGTTCTTCCATCGAAATTTCCTCACCCAGAACGGTTTTGATCACTTCCGGCCCGGTGATGAACATCTTGGAAATGTTTTCAACTACAAAAACAAAATCGGTCAAAGCAGGTGAATAAACTGCACCGCCGGCACAAGGGCCGAGAATAACCGAAATCTGAGGGATGACTCCGGAGGCCTGAGTGTTGCGGTAGAAAATCTCACCATAGCCGGCTAATGAGTTAACTCCTTCCTGAATACGCGCACCGCCAGAGTCGTTGATGCCAATGATTGGCACTTTGAGCTTCATGGCGTGATCCATAATCTTTGTAATCTTCTTTGCGTGCATCCAACCCAGAGAGCCTCCGGCAACTGTAAAATCTTGTGCATAAATGCAAACCGGATGACCACTTACTGTACCTGTGCCGGTGATAACTCCATCGCCCGGAAGGTATTTCTTATCCATGTCAAAATCTTTGGCCGCATGCTCTACAAAAAGATCATACTCATGAAATGATTTTGGATCGAGTAGGGTGATGATGCGCTCACGAGCTGTGAGCTTGCCAATTGATTTTTGTTTTTCGATGGCTTGTTCACCTCCACCCATGAGTGCATCGCGCATGCGCCGCTGCAAATCACTAGTTTTCTGTTTAATGCCCATAAAAGGATGATTTAGTTCTGTGTTGTGCAAAAAAGCAATATGTGATGGACTTTGTCCCGGTTGAAAATCAATGCAATACGTTTGTTTGTTTTCAAAGAACACATATTGTCCCATCACAAAGGTAAAATATTTTAACTGACAATAGCAAAAAAATCAAACCTTCCGGAAGGCAAATTCTGTTGGATGAATGTGTTTTGCATCATTTCAAATTGAAAATCAAGCGACTAAAATTTGTTGAAAATATCATTTTTTGGCTATGCTTTAGATGATAACTTTCTTAAAAGAAAAACGCCTGTTATAAAAACAGGCGTTTTTAGCTGAATTAAAAATTGTGCAAAGGCAACTTATCTTCGAATGACGAGTTTTTTGCTGACAATATTTTTGTTGTCAATATAGAGGGTGTAGAAATAAACACCTTCTCTGAGTTCGCTTACAGGAATGTTCAGATGCTTTGCTCCGGGCTCAATCACTTGTTCAAGCAGAGGCTGCCCGAGCAGATTTTGAATGACCAATCGAGCGTTACGTTCATTGTTGCCAAGGTCGAGATCGAAGTTCACCATTCCGTTAGCGGGATTGGGATAGGCATTGCTGATGGAGGCCTTTTCTTTTCTGTCGGCCAAACCAACGGCTTCTACCTTAAATTTAACAACAAACGAAATGCTGTCGTTTGGATCCCCTTCAATAAAGAAAGAGTATTCCAACACTGAGGTGCCGGTTTTTGATTGCGGGAGGTAATGACCGGAGAAAATGCCTTCGGGGGTCATTTCATTGCCGGGGATGGGGTATGGTACCGAAGATACATCAACAAAAGGCGGATAACATGCCGACCAGCAGAACTGATTTTCGGTTCCGTCCACCACTGAGTGGGTGATGCGACGAACCATGACCGAAACTTCGCGATCGGTATTGTTTTTCACCTGCGCAAAGGCGATCATTTCATAATAAGGATCTTCGTTAAGCTCGCTCACAATTTCAACTTCTTGGCCATTAGCCAATTGTTCGCCTTCATAAAAAAGGGACAGCGACTGTGCACCGGCCAAGCTGCTGCCGAGCAATGCCATAATAAGGAAAAGTAATCTTTGTTTCATATTCACAGTTTTAGTTAATAATATACAATAATCGTGCTACAATTTAGATTTTCTGTAAGACAACACTAATGGAGCCAAAGTTGCATTATTTATTTCTTTTTGTTTCAAAATAAATTGTTAATAATTTCATCTTCAACGAGATTTGGCAGGGTAATCTGGAGCAAAGGTTCGTTATTCATGGCACGTTGAATTGCAAAGAGTGCTTCTTTATTGCGAGCCCAGCTTCGGCGGGCAATCCCGTTGTTCACATCCCAATGGAGCATGCTTTTCAGTTTCCGGTCAGCATCATCTGAACCATCAAGCACAAGCCCGAATCCGCCGTTGATGACTTCACCCCAGCCAACGCCGCCTCCATTGTGAATCGAAACCCAGGTAGCTCCCCGAAATGAGTCGCCAATCACATTGTGAATGGCCATATCGGCCGTAAAAGCTGAGCCATCGTAAATGTTTGAAGTTTCCCGGAATGGAGAGTCGGTGCCGCTCACATCGTGATGGTCGCGTCCGAGCACAACAGGAGCCGAAATTTCACCTTTACGGATGGCTTCGTTGAAAGCCGTTGCAATTTTGATTCTTCCTTCTGCATCGGCGTATAAAATACGGGCTTGTGAACCAACCACAAGCTTATTCTGTCCGGCATGCCTGATCCAATGAATGTTGTCAGCCATTTGTTGCCTGATTTCATTGGGAGCAGTCAGTGCAATTTGTTCAAGCACATTAGCAGCAATCCTGTCGGTGGTTTGCAGGTCGGTTTCGTTGGAAGAGGTGCAAACCCAACGGAAAGGCCCAAAACCATAATCGAAACACATTGGTCCCATAATGTCTTGAACATAAGAAGGATAACGGAATGTTCCGTCAAAATTGAGGATGTCGGCGCCTGCCCTGCTGCTTTCGAGCAAAAAGGCGTTGCCATAGTCGAAAAAGTACATGCCTTTGGCACACAAACGATTGATTGCATCAACCTGACGACGTAGCGAGGCCTGAACTTTCTCTTTAAACAGATTGGGATTTCCGGCCATCATGGCCACCGATTCATCATAAGTCATGCCAACCGGATAATAGCCTCCGGCCCAGGGATTGTGCAGCGAAGTTTGATCAGATCCAAGATCAACAACGATATCGCGTTCGGCAAGTCGTTCCCACAAATCAACCACATTGCCAAGGAAGGCTATGGAATGGGCTTTGTTTTGTTTTTGCCAGCTTAGCGCTGTGTCAATGGCAGTATCAACATTGTCAATCACTTCGTCCACCCATCCTTGCCGATGACGTTTAAAGGCAGCTTTCGGATTGATTTCGGCGGTGATGCTCACCACACCGGCAATATTTCCGGCTTTGGGTTGTGCACCGCTCATGCCGCCAAGGCCCGAAGTGACAAAAAGTTTGATACCGGACTGGTGTTTTGGATGCTGTTTCATGCGGGCAGCATTCAAAACAGTAATGGTTGTGCCATGAACAATTCCTTGAGGGCCAATATACATAAACGAACCGGCGGTCATTTGCCCATACTGGCTCACTCCAAGGGCATTCATCCGTTCCCAGTCATCGGGTTTTGAATAGTTCGGGATTACCATCCCGTTGGTGACCACCACCCGTGGTGCTTCTTTGGACGAAGGAAACAGACCGAGCGGATGGCCCGAATAAAGCACGAGCGTTTGTTCGTCAGTCATCCGGGCAAGATATTGCATCGAAAGCAGATATTGAGCCCAGTTTTGAAAAACAGCTCCATTTCCTCCGTAAGTGATGAGTTCATGTGGATGTTGCGCTACAGCCTCATCTAAATTGTTACTGATCATGAGCATAATGGCCGCAGCCTGCTTTGACCGGTGAGGAAAATCGTAAATGCTGCGTGCGTGTATTTTATAGGAAGGGCGAAAACGGTACATATAAATACGACCATATTGCTCAAGCTCATCGGCAAACTCTTTGGCCAGAATCTGATGAAAACGATCGGGAAAATAGCGTAATGCATTTCGAATGGCAAGTTTTTTCTCGGTCTTGGTCAGAATATCTTTCCGTTTTGGGGCGTGATTCACGGCAGGGTCAAACGGCTTTGGGTTGGGCAATTCATGTGGAATGCCCTGAAGTATCGCTTGTTGAAACTCGTTTTGCTGGCTCATGCGTCAGGTTAATTTGGAGTTGCAAAGATAAAGAAACAATGCCGGATTGGCCAGATTGGTGTCTAAATCTTATCCTGCGACCTTTTTAAAAGTTGAAAAAGAAATTCTCTTGCCCTGAATAACTGGGCTTTGACAGTGCCGAGCGGGAGATGCATTTTTTCAGCAATTTCCTCGTAACTCATTTCTTCGTAATAACGCATCTCGATCAGACTGCGATAATGAGGTTTGAGTTTTTCGACCACTTGCCTCACATGCATCAGTTTTTGAGAATGAATTACGGATGCCTCCGGGTCAGAACTGCTTTCGGCTTTCAAAAGATCGGAATAATTGCGTTTTTCTTTTTCAGTCTCGGAAAACGAGATCGTATGAATCTTGTTTTTCCTTTGAAAATCAATGCAATTGTTTGTGGCTATCCGGAAAAGCCAGGTACTGAAACCATATTCGGGAACATATTGATCCAACTTCTTGAATGCCTTGCCAAAAGCTTCGATGGTGCAATCTTCGGCATCATAAACATTTCCTGTCATCTTAAGCATGAGATAATACACCGGCTCGCGATAATACTGAAGCAGTTGGGCATAAGCAGACTGGTCGTGCCGGCTCAATGCACGCTGGATGAGATCGAAATCTCGCTGCCCTTTTTCAGTAAGACGCTGTTTTACATCCATTTAATAGGTTTTGTCACGCTATTGATGAAGATGAGTAAGGGGTTAAAAATAATAAAAAAGATTTCAGCGATAGGGCTGAGATAGAAGGGAAATTTTTCGTGAAGCGTTTTGCTGCTTTTGCCAAAAATGACGAGTTGCTGGATATAATGCAGCAGAAAGAATCCTGCCGGAAAAACCGGATGAATGTGCAATAACAGCAGCCATACAAGGCTTGCATAAAAACTGAACTGGCTGAATGCAAACAATGAAAGCTGAAATTTAATACCTGGCTTGTAATATTTACCTGTGGTGAGATGCCGTCTTTTCTGACGGATCCAGCTGCTAAAAGTTTTTTCAGGTTCGGAAAAGGTGAATGAGGCTTTTTCAAGAGCTACCCGACAATTGCGTTTATTGGCCACTTGCTGGATAAAAAGATCGTCGTCGCCCGAAGGAATGTTGTAATGCGAAATGAAACCCTTGTTATCCATAAACAAACTTTTCAGGTACGAAAGATTTCGCCCGACTCCCATATAGGGTCTTCCGGCTAAAGCTTTTGACAGGTAGAGTATGGCTATTTGCAGAGTGTCAAATCGTTGCAGAAATCCGAGAAGACCCTTTGCACCGGTATAAGGGCCATAACCCAGCACAATTTCGGTGCCTTCCTGATAATGTGAGATCATGCACCGAATCCATTTGTCGGATTTTGGACGACAATCAGCATCCGTAAAAAGCAACAACTCATTTTTGGCTGATTTGATACCGAGACTTAACGGGAATTTCTTCCCATGAAAAAAGTTCAGGTTTTGACGAATGTGAACAATGTTCAACTTTGGTTCGTAACGTGCCAGTTCAGTCAGAAATTCTTCGGTGCCATCATCGGATGAATCGTTGACAACAACCACTTCGAACTGTGGATAATCCTGATAGAGGATGTAAGGAAGGTTTTTTTCAAGGTCGAGCACGGCATTGCGGGCCGAAATAACCACGGATACCGGCGGTAACTGCTCATCGTTGGGAGAACTTTCCATGTTTTTGTAGAATGCCAAACGTGAAAACAGCCCCCAATAATAGGCCATCTGAACGAGCAGCGAAAAAGAAGTTATGCCTAAAGCTATGTATGTGAGCAGGTTAAAATTGAGATCAATCCACACAGACTGGTTTTTTTAAGATTGCAAAAATATCCAATCTTTGGGAATTGGCTATCTTTGCGCAAATTTTGACGGGATGGAGTTCAGTATTCAGGGGAGCGATTCAAAAAGTTCAGCACGTGCCGGCATTCTGACCACTGGTCATGGCAGCATCGAGACGCCTGTTTTTATGCCTGTCGGTACGGCTGGTACCGTAAAGGCTGTGCATCAGCGCGAATTGAAAAATGATATCAATGCCCGCATCATCCTTGGAAATACCTACCATTTGTATCTCAGACCAGGATTGGACATTTTATCCCAAGCCGGTGGTTTGCACCGTTTTAACAATTGGGATCGCCCGATTCTGACGGATAGTGGTGGTTATCAGGTGTATTCGCTCAGTGCCCGACGTAAGCTTACCGAAGAAGGAGTGGTTTTTCAATCTCACATTGATGGCAGCCGGCATCAGTTCACCCCTGAAAATGTGATGGATATCCAGCGTATCATTGGCGCTGACATCGTGATGGCTTTTGACGAATGTACTCCTTATCCCTGCGATTATGGCTATGCTTTGCGTTCGGCCGAAATCACCCATCGCTGGCTCGATCGCTGCCTGACCCGCTTTAAAGAAACCCAGCCCCTTTATGGGCATCAGCAGGCGCTTTTCCCCATCGTTCAGGGGAGCACTTATCGTGATTTGAGAATTCAGTCGGCTGAAACCATTGCTTCTAAAGGAGCTTCGGGCAATGCCATCGGAGGGCTGTCGGTTGGCGAACCACATGAAACAATGTACGAAATGACCCAATTAGTGTGTTCGATCCTGCCTACCGACAAACCCCGCTATCTGATGGGTGTAGGAACACCGGCCAATATTCTCGAAAGCATAGCTTTAGGTGTGGATATGTTTGATTGTGTGATGCCAACCCGCAACGGTCGTAACGGAATGTTGTTTACCTCTGAAGGAATCATCAACATCAAAAATGAAAAATGGAAAAACGATTTTGGTGCGATTGACTCCAATGGCTTGGTATTTGTGGATAGTCAGTATTCGCGGGCATATTTGCGGCATCTTTTTGCTGCCAAAGAAATGCTTGGTGCGATGATTGCCAGCGTTCACAATTTGGGGTTCTATCTGTGGTTAGTGCGCGAAGCAAGAAAACATATTCTGAGCGGCGATTTTGCTTCATGGAAAAACCAAATGGTCTTACGGTTGATGCAACGCCTTTAGTTTGTGGTATGAAAATCATTGACTGGTATATCATTAAAAAGTTTCTTGGGACTTTTGTTTATGCCATTTCTTTGCTCATCATCATTGTGATCATTTTCGATGTGAGCGAGAATATCGAGGATTTTTTAAAAAACAAAGCCCCTTTGCAGGCTATCATTTTTGATTATTATTTGAATTTCATTCCTTATTTTATCAACCTCTTTGTTTATCTCTTCACATTCATATCCGTCATCTTTTTTACCTCCAAAATGGCGGGCAATACCGAAATTATTGCTATCCTCAGTAGCGGAGTCAGCTTCCGGCGTATGATGCGACCTTATTTGATGGCCTCCGTTTTGCTTGCCCTGATATCGGCCTATTTAGGTAACTTTCTTATTCCGAGAACCAATGAGCTGCGCCGCGATTTTAAAGGGAAATATATGGAGCAGCTGACCAAAGACCGCAAACGTAACATCCATCTTCAGATTGAAAAAGGTGTGTTTGTATATGTCGAAAACTATAATAGCTCACAACATACGGGTTACCGATTTACGCTCGAAAAATATGATGATCAGAATCTGGTCTATAAACTGAGTTCCGATCGCATTGAACGCGACACTGCCGACAGCCTGTGGCATATTGTTACCTATGCCGAACGTTGGATTAAAGGAGAGAAAGAGATATTGAAAAAAGGCGCCCGGAAAGATACTTTGCTACCATTGAAAACTACCGATCTGTATGAGATCAAGGAAGATTTTGAGGTGATGAATTTCTGGGAATTAAAACATCATATTGCTCAGGAAAGACTCAAAGGAAACGATCAGGTAACCCTTTATCAGGTTGAAATGAACAAGCGTATTGCTTCGCCCGGAGCTATCCTCATCCTCACATTTATTGGCGCCTCTTTGTCGAGCCGAAAGGTGAGGGGGGGTATCGGTATGCACCTTGGGGCAGGTATCGCATTGGCTTTCTCATACATATTATTCATGCAGGTTTCAACGGTTTTTGCTACTTTTGGGAACCTAAAACCCTGGATTGCCGCCTGGATACCCAACATATTGTTCTTTATCATCGGCATATACCTTTATATAAAAGCGCCGAAATAGTCGTCTAACCATTCTGAACATTTATCGGATGGCAATACTCAATACATTGATGTCGTGGCTGATGCGAAAACGCATTCATCAGATCGAACTCTTTATCAAATATCCGCATGAGGTGCAGGAGGAGTGGCTCCGGCGACTTATTCATCAGGGGAAAACCACTGAATGGGGTAAAAAATACGACTACAAATCCATTCAGTCATATGATACCTTTGCAGAACGTGTTCCGGTAAACTCCTACGAAGACCTTCAACCCTATATTGATCGCCTGAGACAAGGCGAACAAAACATCCTCTGGCCCGAAGAAATAAAATGGTTTGCCAAATCCTCGGGCACTTCGTCTGGTAAAAGCAAATTCATTCCCGTGAGCAATTCCGCTCTCGAAGAATGCCATTTTCGTGGAGGAAAAGATATGCTCTCGCTTTATGTAAACAACTTCCCCGACACCCGAGTGTTCGATGGGCGCAGTTTGGTGATGGGCGGCAGTCATAGCATTACGGAAGTGAGCAACAGCTCTTATTATGATGGCGACCTTTCGGCGATCCTGATCCAAAACCTTCCTTTCTGGGTTCAACTTTTGAAAACTCCCAACCTTAACATTGCCCTGATGGACGAATGGGAGTCGAAAATCGAAAAAATGGCCAATGAAACCATCTTAAATGACGTTACGAGCATATCGGGTGTGCCCTCGTGGATGTTGGTTTTGTTGAATAAAATATTGAGTATCAGTAAAGCAGAAAATGTCACTCAGGTCTGGCCCAATCTCGAGGTCTTTTTTCATGGTGGGGTAAGTTTTGAACCATACCGTAGCCAATTCTTGCAGCTTATTCCATTGGCCGGCATGCACTATATGGAAACCTACAATGCCTCGGAAGGTTTTTTTGGTATTCAGGATATGTCAGACCGCAACGAACTTTTACTGATGCTTGACTATGGGATCTTTTATGAGTTCATTCCGGTTGAAAATCTGGACGATGAAAACCCTAAAACATTGCGACTAAGTGAAGTTGAAATCTGGCGAAACTATGCCGTGGTCATTACAACCAATGCAGGACTTTGGCGTTATCAAATTGGCGATACGGTTACTTTTACTTCACTTAGTCCGTACAGAGTCAAGATTTCGGGGCGCACCAAAAGCTATATCAATACTTTTGGCGAAGAGCTCATGGTGCACAATGCCGACAAGGCATTGGCCATTGCCAGCGCCAAATGTGCCGCTGTGATCACCGATTATACGGCAGGGCCGCATTTTCTTCCCGATCGTAATACTGCTTATCACGAGTGGATCATTGAGTTTGAGAAAGAACCTGAAAACCTGGGATTTTTTGTCGAAACCCTCGACAATGCGTTGAAATCGCTCAACAGTGATTATGAGGCCAAACGATATCATAATCTGATATTAAAGCCCCCTGTTGTCCATCAGGCAAAACCCGGGACTTTTTATAACTGGTTGAAAATGAATGGTAAGCTTGGAGGACAAAACAAAGTTCCCCGCTTGTCGAACGACAGAATCCTGCTCGAACAAATTCTTCCTTTGATTGATTAACCAATCGTTGCAAAGCTTACATTTGCAGAAAAACTTTCCTTATGCATATCGCCATTTCAGGAAACATCGGTTCCGGTAAAACAACCCTTACCCGACTGCTATCAAAGCATTTTGGCTGGCAGCCTCATTACGAGGATGTAGAAAACAACCCTTATCTCCATAGCTTTTATGAAGATATGCAGCGTTGGTCATTTAATTTGCAGGTTTATTTTCTCAATAGTCGTTTCAGGCAGGTGATTGATATTCGCAACAGCGGTAAAACCGTGGTTCAGGATAGGACTATTTATGAGGATGCCTATATCTTTGCCCCAAACCTGCATGCGATGAATCTGATGTCATCGCGTGATTTCAGTAATTACACTTCTTTGTTTGAGCTGATGGCCCAGTTTATTCAGCCTCCGGATTTGCTTATCTACCTTCGGGCATCGGTGCCAACCTTAGTTAGTCAGATACAAAAACGTGGGAGAGAATACGAAGCATCCATTCGCCTCGACTATCTGAAACACCTTAATGAACGTTATGAAGCCTGGATTTCAAAATACACCATTGGCAAACTGCTCATTGTTGAAGTGGATGAGATTGATCTGGAAAAGCCTGCTGATCTGGCTTCTGTGATCGAAAGTGTAAACGCCAACCTGCACGGACTTTTTTAACCCATCATTAAATCTGGATCCGATGAAAGTCCTGGGCGTGATTCCGGCACGTTATGCCTCGAGCCGTTTTCCCGGCAAACCATTGGCTGATATTGCCGGTAAACCAATGATTCAACGTGTGTACGAACGATGCCAACTGTCGAAAACATTGAGCAGTTTAGTGGTTGCCACCGATGATCAACGGATTTTCGATGCGGTGATTGCTTTTGGCGGAAGAGCCGTGATGACCCGGGAAGACCATCAAAGCGGAACCGACCGTTGCTTTGAAGCGCTGCAAAAGCAAAATGAGCATTTCGATGCGGTAGTCAATATTCAAGGCGATGAGCCGCTCATCAATCCGGAACAGATTGACCAGCTTGTGCGTCTGCTCGAAAGGCCCGGGGCTGAAATTGCCACTTTGGCACACCAAATACGGGATGCAAACGAACTTCAAAATCCAAATGTGGTAAAGGTAGTGAGCTCTTTAAATGGTAAAGCCTTGTATTTCAGCAGATATGCAATCCCATACATTCGAAATCAAGCCGGTAAAAATGCTTTAAACGACTTCCCGTTTCTTAAACACATTGGACTTTATGCCTATAAAGCTGCTGTTTTGAAAGCCATTTGTACTTTACCACCCTCTTTGCTCGAAAAAACCGAATCGCTTGAACAGCTTCGCTGGCTCGAAAATGGATATGCCGTTTTTGTGGGACTCACTGAGTATCAAAACATAGGTGTGGATACACCCGATGACCTTAAAAAAATACACAACTTTTTCTGAGATTTTCCGTAAAAAAGATGTATCTTAGCAAACTAAACAAGTTACAATTCCATTAATTGGCTGACAAAGCGGAATGAAGATAGCAGGCTATATTGCTGATTTACTTTATGAATACGAATGTGTGGTGATCCCCGGCCTGGGCGGCTTCCTCACGCGGGATCATCCGGCCTATATTCATCCGATGAAGCATTATTTCAAGCCGCCTCATCGGGAAATAGTCTTCAATCCGATGTTGCGAACCAACGATGGATTATTGTTGAGCCATATTGCCCGTTTTGAAAAACTGACCTATCAGGAAGCAAAATCTAAACTCGACCGTTTTGTACTTCGTTGCATTACCATGATGGACGAGGGTAAAAAGATTAAGTTCCGTAACATCGGTAGTATCTTTTACAATAAAGACAAACAGCTTGTATTTGAGCCTGATACAACGCAGAATTATCTTGCCTCTTCCTTTGGGTTAAGCAGTTTTGTGTCGCCTCCGGTGAAACGCGAGGATTTTCAGCAGAAAGTTGAGAAAGTGTTCAGCAGTCCGCCCCCGCGTCCCGAAAGAGAGCCGGCTAAGCTAAAACCGGAATCACATCAGGCGGCGGAAATGCCACCAAGAAGAATGTTGGCTTCACGCCGGCCTAATCGCATTCGCAAACAACTGGCTGTTGTGGGAACAGCTGCTACTTTGATCTTTGCCGTTTGGGCAGGAATGAATTATCAGACCGTAAATTCTGTGTATCAACAATACAAATCGAAAGCTACGCTTTTCCCGATTTTCTATTCGAGCCCAAATGAATATATCCTGAGTAATTACGAAAAATTCCCAATAGAAGGAGCATTTTCGTCTGACAACGGGGCTACTTCAACCGATGATTTGTTTAAGGCAAAAGCCGGTGTCAACGATTTGATTCCGGCAGGAAGTTATAAAGCCCAGGTTGACGCCAAACCGCCTGTTACTGAAGAACCCGCACGCAAAACTGAACTCGAGATAGTGCCCGAAGCAGTGCCTTATAGCACAATTGACGCCAATGATCATAGCCAGACAGTTGAGACTGAATCTGCTGAAAAACATCCGGTTGAAGTATCCTCACCGGTAATATCTGAGCAAATTGTATTACCTCCGGAAAAGCCTGCTCCCAAAACAGTAGTGTCACAAAAATCACCGTTTAAAGTTGGGGGTAAAACTTATTATATCATTGCAGGAGCATTCAAAGATAAGTCGAATGCCGAGAAGCTTATCAATATGCTCAATCAAAAAAGTTTTCATGCACTTTATGCTGGTCAGACCAATAATGGCCTGTGGCGGGTGTCATATGGCGAATATCCAAACGAAGAAGAGGCTCTTCAGCAGCTTGCCATGATCAGGCAGCATGAAAACCCGCAGGCCTGGTTGCTCGCTTTATAAATAACTTAAGAAGTGAATATCGGTGGGATCGAAGAATAAACTGCAGCGTTTTGCAGAAAATCTAACTTTCGACAATCTTTTCCAATACAATTACGAACAGCTGATTAATTTGCCTTTTGAATACAAAGGACGATGGGCACGTGATTTTTTTAAAAACGACAATCCCGTGGTCGTTGAACTGGGTTGCGGCAAAGGCGAATACACCGTTGGATTGGCCGAAAAATATCCCGATAAAAATTTTATCGGATTCGATATAAAGGGGGCACGGCTGTGGAAAGGCCTCACGATAGCCCGTGACAAGGGGCTGAAGAATGTTGCATTTGTACGCACCAAAATTGACCATATTGGGTACTTTTTCGATGCATCCGAATTGTCTGAAATCTGGATCACTTTCCCCGATCCTCAACCTCGTCTCTCACGTTCCAAAAAGCGGCTTACTTCACCTTTGTTTCTCAGCCGTTATCGGCCTCTTCTTGCAGCCGGCGGGCTCATACATTTGAAAACCGACAGCCGGCTTCTCTACGATTTTACCCTCGAAACCATCAAAGAAATGGGGCTGGAGCCTTATTTTCATGATGACGATCTTTACTCAAATCCCAATCAACTTGAGGTGAAAGAAATCCGTACTTTTTATGAACAAATCTGGCTCTCGCAGGGGTTGACCATCAAATATATCTGTTTTGGCTTTCCGAAAGATGAAGTCTGAAGGATTTTTTGAACTTGTATATCAGACAGTGCGTCAGATACCTTTTGGCCGTGTGACTTCCTATGGCGCCATTGCCGAATACCTTGGCACAAAGGGATCAGCACGTATGGTCGGTTGGGCAATGAATGCTTCGCATTTGCAACCAGATAACATACCGGCACATCGGGTGGTCAACCGAAATGGCTTGCTCACTGGTAAAGCGCATTTTGGCAGTCCCGATCTGATGCAAAAGTTACTCGAAAACGAAGGTTTCGTGATCGAAAACGATAAGATCAAAAATTTTAAGGAACGCTTCTGGGATCCTTCAAAAGAGCTTGATTTGGATTAAGTGGAGTTGCGAACCACTAATTTTGTCCTGATTATCTTACGAACAGGCTGGAAGTCGGTGTTTTCGCCTTCTTTCAATCGCCTAAGCAACATGAGACAGGCTTCGCGGCCAAGCTCAAACCCAAACTGATCAACAGTAGTCAGCTCAGGGTCGCTGAATGCGGCCGATTTACTGTTTTCGAAGCCCACAACTTTCACATCTTCCGGAACGCGCTTACCTAATTCTTTGGCTGCTTTGATAATGGCAATGGCCGAAATGTCGTTAACTGCAAAAAAACCATCCGGAGCATTGGGCTTCCTTAAAATTTCATGAGCGGTTTTACGTGCAGTCTCAAAAGTGTCAGCCAGAAAAACAAGTTCGTGGCTGAAATGAATATTGTGTTTAAGCAAAGCGTCGTGATAGCCCGCTAAGCGGCTTTTCCCAATCTGAAGGTGCTGAGGTGCGGCAAAATGAGCAATCCTTTTGCAGCCTTTTTCAATCAGATGGTTGACTGCCTGAAAGGCTCCCTGATAGTCATCTGCAACCACCTGATCGGCCGGAAGGTCTTCTGTGGTACGATCAAAAAAAACTACCGGTATCTCGTTGTCAATTAGTTTTTGAAAATGAGAAAAGTCGTTTGTCTCTTTTGAAAACGAAACCAACACTCCGTCAACCCTGTTGGTGAGCACGGCGTTGGTGTTGATGACTTCGCGTTTGTAGGATTCATTCGACTGGAAGACCATCACGCTGTAGTCGTTCTTATAGGCAATTTCTTCAATGCCATTGATGATGGCCGAAAAGAAATAATGTTCAATCTCGGGAATAATCAGACCTATGGTACGGGTTGAATTGCTACGCAGGTTAAGAGCAATACGGTTAGGACGGTAGCCGAGCAATGCAGCTAATTCCTTGACGGCAGTACGCGTCTTGGAACTGATGTCGGGATGATCCTTCAGAGCACGCGAAACTGTAGAAGTGGACAAGCCGAGCTTGTAGGCAATGTCTTTGATCGTAACCTGACGTTTCATTGTAAAATGAGTTGTTTTTTTATGAAAGAAATGAAGGATTAAAAATACATCATTTTCCATCCTTTGAAAGCAGTTTCAAAAGTATTTAATTTATTTCAAACGTTTGCGAGAAAAAAAAGAGAAATTCGAATGAACGAAACCAAAATTTTTAAGGATGATTTCGTATTTTTGTACAAATAACCTTGAAAGAGAAAAACGTATTTCGTTTTCCTGATTTCAGAAAAGCAAGATTTCTATCACTAATCACAAAATTATTATTTATGAACAGTGTTTTACGAAGGTTAATCCCATTGGCGCTAAGCTTGTTTCTGACGGGTTTTGCCTTTGGGCAGTCAGGAACGGTGAAAGGTACCGTAAGGGATAAAAGTACAGGCGAAACCCTCCCGGGAGCCAATGTGTTGGTGAAGGGTACGCTCACCGGAACTTCGGCCGATTTCAATGGTAGCTATGTACTGGAACATGTTGCGACCGGAAGCGCTACAATCGAGGTTAGTTTTGTTGGCTATCTACCACAGTCGAAGACCGTTAACGTTGTTGCCGGAAAAACCATCGAGCTTGATTTCTCACTTGAAAACGATGCCATCAACCTGCAAGAGACTCTTGTAATCGGTTATGGCGTCCAGAAAAAGAGCGATAAAACCGGCGCTGTTTCACATTTGGTAGCTGATGAGTTGAATCAGGGTACATTGACCGACCCCATTCAGGGAATTCAGGGTAAGGCAGCCGGTGTGCTCATCTCGAAGAAAGGCGGCGACCCGAACGCCGGATTTGCTGTAAGAATCAGAGGCTCGGCTGGTTATGATGCCAGCACAACACCACTGTTTGTCATTGACGGGGTGCCTAATGCCGATCCGACAGCCATTGCTCCCGAAGACATCGAAAGCTACAACATCCTCAAAGATGCTGCTTCGACGGCTATCTATGGTTCACAGGGCGCCAACGGTGTTATCATCATCACCACTAAAAAAGGGAAGCTTGCTACAACACCAGGCTCAAAACAATCGAAAGTTGAATTTACCCATCGTACCAGTTTCGACCGTGTTGCCAATAAGTTTGATGTGATGACTGCCGATGAAATACGCGACTTCGCCAAAACAAAACTACAGGCAGCTCTAGCGGAGCACCCAAACTGGACTGTGGACAGCATCTTCCGCGACGGAGGCGCCAACACCGATTGGCAGGACGAGATCTTCAGAACAGGGATTAATAACGAAACGCATATTAACTTTTTCGGAGGTGATGACAAAAGCGCTTATTACGGCTCTGTTGCCCGTGCACAATGGCAGGGCGTGATGAAGGGAACTGAAAAAGACCGTATCACAGCCAAAGTAAACCTGAGCCATAAAGCCTTTAACAACAGACTTACCCTTTCGGGAAATCTAAATACTTCGTTTGAAAATAATGATTATGAAAATTATGGCGGCTGGGGTAAGGAAGATATTATTTATCAGGCCATTTCGCGCAATCCCACCGACCCTGTTTACGATGCACAGGGCAATTACGATAAAACACAGCGCGAGTTTAACTACGAAAACCCCCTAGCCATCATTAATATGATTACCAACACCCGTGATGCAAAAAGATATCTTGGGAGCATCAGAGCCGATTTGGAAATCACCAAAGGGCTTGTGGGTAGTGTGAATGCCAGCTATATCCGCAACGACCACGAAGGAACCTATTTCCGTCCGACAGGTGTGTTTGCTTCGGCTGATAATGGCTATGCAAGCCGGTACTATTCAAATAACTACAAAAAACTGATCGAATCAACACTGAATTATAATACCAGTTTCGCGGAGTTTCATAACCTCGATGTGATTGTGGGACATTCATGGCAGGAAGAAGGGAACGATGGTTTCTCAGCCAATGCCAGCAATGCTTCCTCACCCGGCATTGGAGCCGACAACCTGCGGTCGCTGGTGGATGTAAAATGGGGTGACATCAATTCGTACCGTGATGAAGCAACTTTGATTGGGTTGTTTGGCCGTGTGCAATACAATTTCAATTCAACCTACTATGCTTCTGCCAGTTTGCGGCGTGACGGCTCAACCAAGTTTGGGAAAAACAACCGCTGGGGCTGGTTCCCCACAGCTGCTTTGGGTTGGAACATTCACAATGAAGAGTTTATGGCCCGTGTCAAGTGGATTGATCAGTTGAAGTTTCGCGCCAGCTATGGGGTTTCAGGAAACCAGGCTTTTGCGCCTTATTTGAGCCAGGCTGCCTGGTCTCCAAGCGGAATTGCCATCAATCCTGAGACCGGAATGAACGTGATTTCCTATCAACCGGCCTGGAACTCCAATCCCGATTTGAAATGGGAGAGGACCTCGGAAGTCAACATTGGATTTGACTATGCTTTCTTCAATAGTAAAATCAGTGGAACGATTGAAGTTTACCAAAAAAATACCAACGATCTGATCGGACAATATGCTGTGCCGGTTCCACCTAACCTTGCCCCACGAACCTTTGCCAACTCGGGAAGTATCCGAAATCGCGGAGTTGAATTTTATATCCAGAGCTATGTGGTGAACATGAAAAACTTCAGCTGGAAAACCAGTTTAGTAGCAGCACATAATAAGTCGGAGTTCACTGATTTGGGTAATTTCGTTACCGATGCCAACGGTGTGCGTCACGAAGGCTATATCTCCGGGCGAGGAATGGTTGGCGACGACTTCTATCTTCTTGGCATTGCCGTCGGACAAGAGGTGGGTGCCTTCTATCTCCCAAAATATATCACTGTGAAAAACGGTAAATTCATCTACGAAAGTAAATCGGGCGGTTATACCGATATCCTTTCCGAGGCTAAACGCTATTTTGCCGGTACAGCCAACCCGGATATCGAACTGGGATGGTCCAACAGCCTCACTTTCATGAAAAACTGGAGTCTCGATTTCTCGTTCCGCTCGCTCATAGGTAACAAGGTGTACAATGCGACCAAATCGTTCTTCGATTCGCCTGGCGTGGCACCTTCGCTCAATGGCATGCCCGATGTGTACGACTGGTATAAACAAGGTCGTACTCAAGGCGCCACAATCGCGGATATTTATTTGGAAGATGCTTCTTTCCTGAGACTCGACTATCTGACTCTGGCCTACAAGGTGAACACCAAAAAGATTGACTGGCTGAGCGATTTAAAAGTTTATGTTGTTGGTAGTAACCTGGTTACCTTGACGGGATACTCCGGAATTGACCCTGAAACGACGATTCAAGGAATCAATTACGGGATTGACCAATACAACGTTTATCCCAAAACCAGATCAATCTCCATTGGTATAAATGCAAGTTTTTAATTTTTGACTATCATGAAAAAGATTATCTATACCCTGTTTGCAGTCGCTATCATTGCATTGAGTGGCTGCACCAAGCTCGAAGAAGACTTGTTTGATAAGATTCCGGGCTCGGTCTATCCCGAAAATGCCGATCAGGTAGCCAACCTGAGCGTTGACGCCTATAAACGGCTTCAAAACCTTTGTGATGACAACGGATGGTGGTTTTTAGCTCAGGAAATCAGTTCTGATGGTTTTTGCGGACCAACCCGTGCCTCCGACTGGTATGATGGGGGAAAGTGGACTGATATGCACCGTCATACCTGGTCGAATGACACCGAAGGAGTCAACCGCATGTGGAGCACATTTTGGGATGGCATCACTTCCTCCAATCAAATCCTTGATATGCTTCGGAAAATGGAGCAAAATGACGACATTAGAGCTAAAATTGCCGAAGTGGAAGTCATGCGTTCGTTTTATTACTATCTGTTGATGGATAACTATGGTGATGCACCTTATTTGACTACGGCTGATCTTCCGTCGGATTTCCTGCCGTCGAAGATAAGCCGTAAAGCTATTTACGATAGTTTAGTAAATACTGTTGAGCGAAATCGTTCAATGCTCAAACTTCAGGATAGCAAACTGTTAGCAAACCGTTATATGGGGTTTGCGTTGCTTGCCAAGCTATACGCTAATGCCGGTGTATATTCCGGAACTCCTCAATGGGAAAAAGCCGATGCTTATTGCGACAGCATCATTGCCGGGCCTTACAGACTCGAAAGTGATGTGTCGGCTGCATTTGTGACCAACAACGACAACTCGCCTGAAATCATTTTTGCTATTCCTTTTGACGAAGATAACTTTCAGGGTTTTCGCCTTCACATGCGCACGCTTCATTATCAGCACAACCTGACCTATGATATGCCTGTGGGGCCGTGGAACGGTTTGGCCGTTGTACCGACCTTCTTCCAGAAATATGAAGAAAGCGATATCCGGAAACATAAATGGTTCATCTACGGTCCGCAGTTTACCAGCTCCGGAGAACCCATTATTGAAAGTGTTACTAACGAACCTTTGGTAATTGATCCTCTGCTTCCTGCTTTGGTGATGCTCGAGGGCGAATATACCCCTGAACAAATTCGAACTACAGGCGCCCGTGCAGGCAAATATGAAATCAAAAAAGGAGCTAAAGAAAATCTCAGCAATAATTTCCCGCTTTTCAGACTCACCGATTTCTATTTGCTGAAAGCCGAACTGGAAGTCAGACTTGGCCGTAATGGCGACCAATGGGTGAATCCGATCCGCCAGAGGGCCGGTGTGTCAACCTATAATGGAGCTACTCTGACCGACATTTACGACGAGCGTGGACGCGAGCTTTGGCTCGAAGGCCACAGGCGCCAGGATCAGATTCGCTATGGAAAATGGGAAGAATCGTGGTGGGAAAAAGGCGTTACTGACGGAAGTCGCCGGACTTTCCCCATCCCCAAATGGGCTACCGATGCAAACCCAAATCTTTTAAATTAATTTTGTACTCTCACTAACCCAATTTTTTATCAATCTAATTTAAAGTTATTATGAAAAAAATCAGTTTAAGAAAGTTGTTGCAACTGATGAGCGTGATGCTGCTCGTAAGCGTGGTTACGGTTTCTTGTAAAAAAGACGACCCAGAGCCAGATCCGGATCCGGAAGTGGTGCTGGATGGTATCTATCTTAAAGGAGCCGGAACAGCCTTGGTTGAACTCAACGAAAAAGGATTGCTCAAAGCTACCCGCAACGAGGTCAATCAAACTGACCGTGCTGCTTTACTCGAAATCTATGTAGCCGTAAAAGCCGGTTCTGATGGTTTTAATATTGTGAAAGTTGCAGGTTCAACACGCACTACCTACGGTCCGGCAGCCGACTTTGCAGTGGTTTCCGAACCCACCACCGATGAGCCTCAAGTGGCTTTTCAACGCGGGGGATACGCCGAAAACCAAACTAAGTTCACGGTTGATGCCGATGGACTTTATCACGTGGTGATGGATACCGAGCTGAAAAAAATCGCTGTTATTCCGGTTAAATACTGGGGGCTTATCGGCGCTGCTACCCCAGGCGGATGGGGCGGTGATACCAAAATGGAACCAAAGGGTTTTGATCTTAACACCATGACCTTCGAGGTTGAGGATGTTACCATGACCAAAGCCGATTTCAAATTCCGCTATTCAGGTGGCTGGAAAGTGATCATTGACGATCAGGTTGATCTGGGTGGTGGAGTTGTCGGTGTAAAAGCCAATACCAACTTTGGCGGTGCTGTGAATGCCCTTGTACCCGGTGGCGACAATATTACCCTTGATGCCGGTGGAAAATACAAAGCTACCATGGTATGGAAACTCGGTTCACCTTATACCGCTACCTTGGTTAAGACAGGTGATCTCGAAGTGATTAACTATAGCGACTATGAAATGGGCCTTGTTGGTGATGGCCTTGTTGTCAATGGCGCTCAGCACAATTGGGATGAAACCATACAGATTCAAAAACCCACCGTTACCAACGAAACCAATTACACCTGGAACTTTACCAATGTTGGTGTTACAACTGCCGGCGGTGGTTTTAAAATCCGTCAGGGCCAAGACTGGAACGGAAAGAGCGTTGGATACAATGATGTCGTGATGGCTGGTTTATCCGCCGGTGATTTTGAAGCTAATGGTGATGGTAACTTTGTTCCGAAAGTGGATGGTGCAGTATATGACATGAAATTTGAAATCAATGCTGTTACCGAAGTTTATACCTTTACTGTAAATCCTGCCGGTGCTGCTCCTGAAATGTTTATGCTTGGCGACGGTTGCGCTGCCGGCTGGGATAATAGTGCAGCATTGCCAATGACGGGAAGCGATGGCGTTTACTCCATTACTACCACTCTTTATGGCGGTGGTAAATGGATCAAATTCATCACTACCCTTGGCCAGTGGGCTCCAATGTACGGGACCGATGCTCAAGGTACAAGCACCAGTGGTAACCTCGTTTATCGTCCTACGGAAAGCGATCCTGATCCGGCCAGCATTCCTACACCTGAAACGGAAGGCGTTTATACCATCACCATCAATACCAATGATTTGACTTATCACATTTCTGCTCCGCTCTATATGTTAGGCGATGGCTGCGCTGCCGGTTGGGATAATTCGGCTGCATTGCCCTTTTTCACTTCGGGCAATGGAGTCTATTTCCTGAAAACAACCCTTGGCGATGCCAAGAGTATTAAATTCATCACTACCCTTGGTCAGTGGGCTCCCATGTACGGTACCAATGCTGAAGGTACCAGCACCGGTGGAGCACTCGTTTTCCGTGCAACCGAAGGCGACCCTGATCCAACCAATATACCAACGCCTGCTGCCGGCGGACAGTTTGTGGTTACAGCTGATATTGTTAACCTCACTTATACCATTGCCGGAGCTAAATAAGCAATCGAAATGGTGAATAAGCAAAAAAAGCTGCCCAAAAGAAGGGCAGCTTTTTTGTTTTGAGATCTTTATGGTATGCTGTCACAATAATTTGCCTGTCAGAAAGATAGCTGCAATGCTAAAATAAATAACCAAACCGGTGACGTCAACCAATGTCGCCACAAATGGCGCCGATGCTGTGGCTGGATCAAGGCCAACCTTTCGTAAAATGAAAGGGATCAGCGAACCGGAAAGCGTTCCCCATAGAACTATAAAAACTAAGGATACCGCAACGGCCATGCTTACCGAGAACCAAAATTCACCATAGTCATAGATGCCTGCTTTTTGCCAGACAAAGATTCGTAAGAAACCGATTAACCCAAGGAGCAGACCCAGGGCAATTCCCGAAATGATTTCTTTCCGCATGACATACCACCAATCTTTGAGCTTTAATTCCTGCAATGCCATAGCCCTGATAATGAGTGAGGCTGCCTGTGATCCCGAGTTACCGCCGCTGGAAATAATCAATGGAACGAATAGTGCAAGCACAACGGCTTTTTCAATCTCATCATCAAAATGCCCCATTGCAGAAGCAGTAAGCATCTCACCAAAAAACAAAATTGTCAGCCAGCCGGCACGCTTTTGAACCAACTCGAGCCAGGGCGTCTTGGTGTACGACAAATCTAACCCCTCAACACCCCCGAATTTATGAATATCTTTGGTGTCGCTTTCTTTGATTTTCTCAAAAATATCATCGAAAGTAACAATGCCAACCAAAGTGCCTTGCTCCGTGACTATGGGAATTGATGAACGGTCGTATTTGTCGAAAATACTGAAAGCTGCTTCCATCGGTGTTGTGGTCTGAATGCTGATGAAATTGTGATCAATCATATCAGCAATGGGCGTATTGTCAGTAGCCATCAGCAAATCTCCGATTTTTACGTCATCAATCAGTTTGTTCGTCTCATCCACTATGTAAATATAGGTGAGGGTTTCTGCTTTTCGGCCGTGTTTACGAATGTGGTCGAGTACCTGTTTGACTGTCCAATGTGCTTTCGCCTGAACATAATTCGGAGTCATCAGGCGCGCGATACAATCTTTGGGATATCCGATTAAACTTAGTGCTGTTTCCCTTTCTTCATTACTCAGCAGGTTGACAACTTGCTTGATCAAATCGTCCGGAAAATCTTCCAAAATGGCAGTTCGGTCGTCGGGGCTGAGGTTGTTCAGCACATCGGCCAGATCCTTATCGCTCAATGATTTAATGATTTCCTGCTGGACATTCTGCTCAAAATAAGGGAAAACTTCCGACTTCTTTTCGCTCGATAGCAGCAAAAACGACAAATCTCTGGTTTTCTGGTCAAAGGCTGATAGTTGCTCGGCAATATCGGCCGGATGCTGGTCTTGTAAACTGACGATATTCATACTCATTTTCGGGGTTAAGGATGAATCATTGGGTTAAAAAAATGTCCGGCTTTTCGAAACGGCAAATGTACGCTTTTGTTATATCCGTCCAAAGATGGCAAAATCCGGCGATCACATGGCCTATTTTTATTTGTTTGTCCTACAAGGGTATTTGCGCTAAAATGTGTATATTTGCACCCGCTTTTAAAGACAGTGTCAGAGAAAGCCAAAAGCGGATGTGGCGTAATTGGTAGCCGCGCCAGACTTAGGATCTGGTGCCGAGAGGCGTGGGGGTTCGAGTCCCTTCATCCGCACAATCTTTTAAGCCGGATCAGGCTTGGTCCGGCTCATTTTTTAACCCATTATTGATAAATAACATTCCGCATGCAAGTTAGCCAGCAAAGCATCAACGAAGGATCGTTAGCCATTGAAGTAAAAATTGAAAAAGCCGACTTTGAGTCGAAAGTGAATAAAGAATTGAAAACATTCCAGCAAAAGGCTTCGATGCCGGGCTTCAGACCTGGTAAAGTACCTTTCGGAATGGTAAAAAAAATGTATGGAGGCCAAATCCTTGCCGATCAGGTAAATAAAACTGTGTCGGAAGGCTTGAATAATTATCTCACCGAGAACAAAGTGAATATCCTTGGCCATCCAATGCCCGATTTTCAACGAACAGGAACCCTTGACCTCGAAAATGGAAATGAGTTCAGCTTCTTTTTCAATGTGCTGCTTACTCCTGAATTTGATGTGAAATTGGAAGAAATGTCTTTCGATTACCCGAAAGTCATGGTATCGGACGACGAGCTCAACCAAACCATCTCCAAAATAATCGAAGAAAACCCGGAAACAACTTACCCGGAAACTGTCGGAGAAAAGGATGTTGTTGAATTGAAAGCTGCTCAGGCCGGAGCCGATGGAAACGAAGTAGATGGCGGCTATCAGACAAAAGTCGTGATTAGCATGGAAGATATTGCCGACGATGAAATCAAAAACCTGCTGTTGGGCAAAGAACTGGGTTCAGAGTTTCTTTTCAATTTTGCCAAAGCCTTGGGCGATAAAGAAAAAGCTGCAAAGCGACTCAGACTCGCCGAAGAACAAAAACATTTAGCCGAAGAAACCTTCAATGTGGTACTCGATGAAATTCGCGGCGAAGCCCCCGGAGCCCTCAACGAGCAGCTTTTCGATCGTATTTTCCCTAACGATACTTTCGAGAGTGAGGCTGCTTTCAGAGAAAAAATAAGGACGGTCATGAGCGAACAATGGGACAGCCAGTCGAATTATTTTGTCTATAGCCTTGCACTGAAAAAATTGGTGGACGAAACTCCCATGAAATTCGATGACGAATTGCTTAAACAATGGCTGCTCGAGGTTGAACAACAAAAGTTGACGGCTGATCAATTGGAAGAACAGTTTGACGATTACGTCAAATCACTGCGTTTCCAGCTCATCGAGGAACAACTTCTCGGAAAATATCCTGAACTCAGCATAAGCCGCGACGATGTGCGGCAATATGTTGCCAATTTTTACATCCGTCAGTATGGAATGGGACTTGGTGATGGGATGGATTCACTCATTGATTCACTCACCGATTCGATTCTAAAAGATAAAAAAGAAGCTGAACGGATCCACAACCAGATTCGCGAAACAAAGCTTGTGAAACTTTTCCGCGAAAAACTTCAGCTCAAGGAAGTGTTTATGTCAAGCGAAGAATTCAAGGATCTGATGAAGTCAAAAGAGGAAAATCCTCAAAACGAAGAGATTGAAAAATCAAACGAATAAATCATGGAAAACGAATTTAGAAAATACGCTTCAAAACATCTGGGGCTGAGTACCACCGGCCTCGACAGGTACAGTAAAACCACCACGGCCTATATTTCGCCCACCATCATCGAGGAACGTCAGCTTAATATTGCTACAATGGACGTTTTCTCGCGCCTGATGATGGATCGCATTATTTTTCTGGGAGTGCCGATTGATGATTATGTGGCCAATATTATTCAGGCACAATTGCTTTTCTTAGAGTCCGTCGATTCCCGCCGTGATATCCAGATCTACCTCAATACACCCGGTGGCTCAGTTTATGCCGGTCTTGGCATTTATGATACCATGCAGTATATCAAACCCGATGTTTCGACCATTTGTACCGGAATGGCTGCTTCCATGGGTGCTGTTTTGCTCTGTGCCGGTGCAAAAGGAAAACGTACGGCATTGAAACATTCCCGTATCCTCATCCATCAGCCGATGGGCGGCGCACAAGGTCAGGCCTCCGACATCGAAATCACCGCTCGTGAGATTCAGAAACTGAAAAAAGAGCTCTACGATATCATTGCGCATCATAGTGGGCAGCCTTACAAACGTATCTGGAAAGACAGCGACCGTGATTATTGGATGACCTCGGAAGAAGCCAAAGAATACGGAATGATTGACGAGATATTGTTGAGAACCAAGAAGGATTAAAATGGCCAAAAAGAAAGATACTTGTTCTTTTTGCGGCGCCAGCCGGGACGAGGTCGGACTTTTGCTTTCAGGCCCCGATGGAAATATCTGTAATGTTTGTGTTGAACGGGCAAACCAGATTGTGAAAGAAGAGTTTGGGAGTCGGAGGAAAGTGAAGCAGACTGCCAAAATCGTGCCCAAAGTGCTGAAACCCATTGAGATAAAGAACTTTTTGGATCAATATGTCATTGGACAGGATATAGCCAAGCGCATCTTGGCTGTGGCAGTTTATAATCACTATAAACGCATTGATCATGCCCAAACTGCCCGCGAGGATGTTGAAATCGAGAAGTCGAACATCATCCTTGTTGGTGAAACCGGAACCGGTAAGACTTTATTGGCTCGCACCATCGCGCGTATGCTGAATGTTCCTTTTGCCATTGCTGATGCCACCGTGCTCACTGAGGCAGGCTATGTTGGCGAAGATGTGGAGAGTATTCTTACTCGTCTTTTGCAGGCCAGCGATTACGATGTGGAAGCCGCCGAACGGGGAATCGTATTTATTGACGAGATTGACAAAATTGCCCGCAAGAGTGATAATCCCAGCATTACCCGCGATGTTTCAGGCGAAGGCGTTCAGCAGGCTTTGCTCAAACTGCTCGAAGGAACAATCGTAAATGTGCCACCCCAGGGCGGACGAAAGCACCCTGAACAAAAAATGATTCAGGTAAATACCAAAAACGTGCTCTTTATCGCCGGTGGAGCTTTTGATGGCATTGAACGTATCATCGCAGCACGCCATCACACCAATGTAGTGGGCTATGGCACGGACAAAAAGGAACAAATTGACAAGGAAAACCTTTTGCAATACATTGCTCCGGCCGATCTGAAAAAATATGGCCTGATTCCCGAAATTGTCGGACGCCTGCCTATCCTTACCCACTTGGAACCACTCTCGGCCGAAACGATGAAACGTATCATCACCGAACCTAAAAATGCTTTGGTAAAACAATTTACCCGGCTTTTTGAACTCGATGGAATCAAGCTCGAATTCGAAGCAGACGTTTTCGATTTTGTGGTAGAAAAATCTATCGAATATAAATTGGGCGCACGCGGATTGAGGGCTATTTTCGAGGCAATTTTAGCTGATGATATGTTTGAGCTCCCTTCGCGAAAAGATGTGAAACATCTGTTAATTACACGCGATTATGCCGAGAAAAAGATTAAAAAATCGAGTCTTTCAAAGTTTAAAGTGGCTTGAATCAATATTTAAACCGGCTGAAATGGCCGGTTTTTTTTACGCCGGATTCTTTCTGGCATAGTTGTTGCGAAAAAATGAAGTTCTTTGTAGCAAGCTTTGTTTTGTTTTACCTGAAAGGATGAAAAAACTGTCGGTATTCTTTTTTCTGCTTCTTTGCGCAACGGCTCTTTTTGCCCAGGAGCCGGCCCGGCCATCAAAATGGCCCTATGGCGACAGCTTAGTGGTCTTTGCCAAGGTGGTGGGAAATGATACCATCCCCATTGTTCAGCTTCCCGAAGTTCCCGTTTATGCCATCCGCCTTTTTGATAGCCGCCGCGATATCCGCAAAGTTGAGAAGCTGATCTATCATGTGAAAAAAGTGTATCCGTATGCCCGTTTAGCCGGCATCAAACTCAGACAGTATGAAGCTCAACTTCAGGGAGTTTCATCGGAAAAAGAGCGAAAACGAATCATGAAACAAGCGGAGGATGAGATCACCGCACAATTTGGCCCGGAGCTGAAAGAACTAACTTTTACGCAGGGGAAAATCCTTATTAAACTAATAGATCGTGAAACTTCTTCCACCTCTTATGCGCTTGTAAAGGAATTGCGCGGAAGCGTCAGGGCTTTTTTCTATCAGGGCTTTGCACGTTTGTGGGGTTACAACCTGAAAACCAAATACGATCCAAAAGGCGAAGACGAACTCATTGAACTCATCGTGCTGATGATCGAAAATGGCCAGCTTTAACCTTGCAACAACTTATATCTTGTAGGTTCGCCAGTTTCCTTTGAGCAAATATAAAAACGAGAGGGCCGAAAGCATCATACCGTAAAGCACTTCTACGAGCCAGGCAGTTACAATACCACCACCCATCCATCTGACGGCCACCACCACATACATCAAATAGAGGATTAATGTCAACGTTTCGATAGCAAATGAAATATTGGTTTTTCCCGTTCCCATGACTGCATTAAACAACACAAAACCTATAGCAAGCAATATCGCTCCCACATTCACCACATGCAAGACCGGAATACTCATGTGAATGAGTACCAAGTCGTTGGTATAAATACGCAGCAAAGCCTCAGGAACAAAAAGACTGATCACTACCAAAATGGCTACACCACCGGCCGACATGGCAGCAACACGGCGAATGAGTTTGAAAATTAATTCGTGACGACGCATCCCAATCAGGTAGCTCACCATCGAATTGGTTGCCGAAGCAAATCCCCAGATCGGAATCATCAGCACCACATATACACTACGAATGATGTTGGAAATGGCCAAAGCCTGCTCGCCCAGTTTTTCAACGATTAAAAAAAAAGCAAACCAAATGCCAAACGACAGAAAGTTCTGTACCATGATGGGAGCTGCCAGACGAAAGTTGCGCTTGAAAAGTAAACTGTCAAATTTCTCAAATCGGAAAAGCCCATAACTTTTATGATGTTGGCGTTGTCTCACATAAACCACTAAAAACACCAACGTAATTCCTTCGGCTATGGTCGAAGCAATTGCTGCTCCTTCAAGCCCCATCCGTGGCAAGCCTAAGTTCCCGAAAATCAATCCATAATCGAGAATGATATTCGTTAAGGCCATGACTAAAGTACTCCAGGTGATGACCTTGGTTTGAGCAATACCAATGTAAAACGACCGAAAAAGGATATGACCAAAAACAAAGAATATCCCCGGCATGCGATATTTCAGGAAGTCAACCGAAGCCCGAAAGACATCTTCGCTTTGGATTACGCTTCTCAGGATTGGAGTGGAGAAAAAGAAAAGTATTCCAAATGCCACGAAGGAGAGCGGTAGAAGGAAATATAACGCATGATCGAAGGTTTTTCCAATAAGGTGATGATTGCCTTCGCCATGACGTCGCGAAATGATGATTTGGGTTCCGGTTCCGAAGCCCAATGCCAGCATAAATAGTACCAAATAAAACATGCCCCCCAAAGCCGAGGCGCCCAGTTCAACCTCGCCAACACGCCCCAGAAAGGCGGTGTCGGTGACGTTGATCAGATTTTGAGCCACACTACCCAGAATGATGGGATAGGCGATACTCCAGATACGTTTGTATGAGATATTTGCTTCCAGAGAGGGGGAGGTTTGGCCGCAAAAGTAGGGAATTTAAAATGGGTGAAGAAAGTTCACAAAGCAAAGAGCAAAAACGAATGAGTGAACGGTTGTTGTGCCTTCCTTATCACATATCGGGACAATTTCAATGTAAAGTCAATCAGATCATGATCGTAAATTTGAACGGAAAAATAATGTTGTTTTGATTTTTTTGATGATTCCTAATCTGGAAAAAAGGTTTTGCAGAATTTTCATGCTGCTTGCGACATAATGGATATTTATTTGTTATGATGAAAGACTAAAATATTTTGAGATGAAACGAAAGATAGCAGTCAAACGAATTTACGAACAGCCTGAAGATGGCGATGGGTATCGGATGTTGGTGGATCGTCTTTGGCCAAGAGGGATGAAAAAAGAAGACGCCCGTCTTGACGAATGGAATAAAGATATTGCCCCTTCCAACGATCTACGTAAATGGTTCAATCACGAACCGGAACGCTTTGATGAGTTTGCAAAGCGTTACGTGCTGGAGCTCCAGGATAAAACAGATGAACTGCTTCGTTTATCTCAAATAGCTGATACCCGGGGACTTACCTTGCTTTTTGCAGCCAAAGATCTGAGCCATAACCAAGCTGTTGTCTTACTGCAATTGCTCAATTCTTTGAAGTAGCCAATGGTGTTGCCCTCCACTCGACACCCAAAAGATAAAAAAGCGTTAAATTTTGTTTGGATGGCTTGCGTCTATTAATAAGAGCCTGTACTTTTGGATTATTTAGAATAATTCTAAATAACACACATCTTTTTCATCCAATAATAACAGGTTATGATCATAGACGACTACGATAAAGCTCAGGGTCATTGGATTCTGGCACGAATGGGTAAACGAGTGCTGCGGCCCGGCGGCAAAGACCTTACACAAAAACTAATTGAAAACCTGAATGTTGGCTCAAACGATACTGTGGTTGAGTTTGCACCGGGGATTGGCTATACGGCCCAACTTATTTTAAAACTCAACCCGTTATCTTACAGTGGGATTGATCTTAATCCGCAAGTGGTTGACGATTTGCGCAGAAAATTCATCAACTCAAAAGCGGAATTTCTTTTATCCAATGCAGCAGAAACCGGCCTGGCCGGAGCCAGTATTGATAAGGTTTTTGGCGAAGCCATGCTTACCATGCATGCTGACTACCGCAAAGAGGAAATCGTAAGAGAGGCTTTTCGAATATTGAAAAAAGGCGGTTTTTATGCCATTCATGAATTAGGCCTTTTTCCCGGCTCGATTTCAGCAGAGAAGAAATCAGAGATTTATCAGGATTTAGCCCGGACTATCAAAGTGAATGCACGTCCTTTGATAGAAACTGAGTGGATTGCTTTGCTCGAGAAGGGGGGGGTTACGATTCAAAAGATTGAAAGAAACAGCATGAAACTTTTACAACCTACCCGAATCATCAGCGACGAAGGCTTTTTCAAGGCTTTGAAAATTGGATTTAATATTCTGAGTCATCCGGCCGCAAAACGGCGTGTAAGAGCAATGCGAGGTGTTTTTCTGAAACACAAAGAACATATCAATGCCCTGATGATTCTGGCCAGAAAAAACTGAAAAAAAAACTACCCGACAGTTTCAAAAACTGTCGGGTAGTTAGAAAAATAATTGTGTTGTTTGTGCGAGCCAGTTTTTAAGTTGTTAAACAACAGCAGGTTATCTGCTGATTGCAACTTTTGAACTTGCGGTGTTGTTTGAAGCATCGGTCATGTGAACGATGTAAGTGCCAACAGGAAGTTGTGATATATCGTAAAGTGGTGCGCCAACAACCTGACCACCCATCACGCGCTTGCCCTGCATATCGAATACGGCATAAGATTTTACTTTCCCGCCAAGAGCTAAGCGTTGACCTTTAATCACCGCCTTCATGGGATTATCGCTTGATTTTGGACTTTCAATGCCGGTGATGGAGCCAATTTTAAAGACCCAATTGTATTTTGTAACTCCATTGGTACCTACGATGGTTTTGCCATCTGCCGAAACGCTGAAAATGTTACCAAGTCCGTCGTAACCAGTTTGTTCATGAATGTCAATGCCGTAGGTGTTGATAATCTCCTGTTCAAATGAAACCCATTGACCGTTTTTAACAAAATAGGGATTGCGCATCGGGAAATTCAAAGGGTTCGCTCCGTAAAGAACACCGTCGTTGTCTGATGCAAACGAAGCCATTTCAACATCGTCTAAAAAGAGCTCAACTTCGTCAGTTACGACGTCATAGCGGAACGGGCAATAATATTCGTTGGTCCAAACTTCTTCAATCCAGTAAATATCACCGGTAACATATCTGCCGTTGGGGCTCATCGAAAGCACATCATAGAAATTGTATTCGTCGCCACCGGTAGCAGGATCATAATATTGGGCGCCAAACATGATGTATTCACCGTCTTTGATCACAAAAGCTGTGCGGTTTGGCAATACATTATAGTTGAGGCAGCCCAGAATTGTATTGCCATCTGCTGAGAAGGCCACAATCTCGTTAAAATTGGCATTATCACCAAAGCGGTCAACATCCGGAAGGTTCAGCTCTACAAGCTGATCATTTTCCCATACACAGGCATATGAGACAGTCAAACTCGAGTTGAAAGCCCTTCCGCCCATTTTCGAACCGTCAGGCGTAACGGCTCTCACTTCACCAATCGTTGCAATGCCCGGCAGTGGAAGCACGTGCCAGCTCCCATTTTGCCAATAAGCGGGTTTGTTTTGATAACTTCCAACAACAACGCTTCCATCGTTTGAAACATCGTATGCGGCAGCCACCCCATTGGCATCACTCAGGTGAGTTGCCTCGTAGGTGGTTAGATTCCATAAAGTGCCACCAACATCGTTGCCTTCTGAACCATAATAACCAACAGCCCAAAGCCCATTGTCCGATACTTTGAACATAATAGCATTGTCGTCGGCTACCACAGGAACCAGCGTGGCTGTTTGGGAAACCAATCTAGAATGTCCCATAATGGCCATCAAAAAAAGTGCAGTAAAAAGGAATGATCTTTTCATTTTTGTCTGTTATAGGATTTTACATTAAAATTTTCATTGACAAAAGTAATATGCATTTTTACTGACTGTTTTAAATATAACAGGCACTTTTCCGCTACGATAACAGGCACTTTTCTGCTACATTTCATTTTTCTGAAATACAACATTAATGCATCAAAGAGATGTAAAGCTTTGATTATTAATATAATCAAAAGGCGACTTTCTCAATAGCAACCTGTGAGCATCAATAAGAAAAAATAAATATTCGGTCAAAGCTAAATGAGCTTATGAGGGAGGGTTTGATTTACAATTTAGCTCTCCGCCTGACTTTCTAATTTAGCTATTCTATTGATAATTAGTGCAATTGCTCCATCACCTGTCACGTTGCAGGCTGTTCCGAAACTATCAACTGCAATATATAGCGTAATCATTAGTCCGGTCATCTGTTCGTTGAATCCTAATGCGCTCTGTATCAATCCAACAGAAGCCATAATGGCACCACCAGGTACGCCGGGAGCAGCCACCATCACAATGCCCAACATGAAGATGAAACCAAAAAATACCAAAGGATTGACAGGAACTCCATAGAAATAAAGAATGGCCAATGCAAATCCGACAATCTTCATTGTGCTTCCGGCCAGATGGATGGTTGCACAAAGTGGAATCACAAAAGAGGCAATGCTTGGATGGACACGGCTTTTAATAGCACATTGCAGCGTTACGGGAATAGTGGCTGCTGAAGAAGCCGTGCCTAAAGCAGTAGCATAGGCTGGCAGCATCCCCAGAAGACTTTTCAAGGGATTGCGGCGTGAAATGAGGCCGGCAACAAGAAATTGTAAGAAGAGCAATGCGATATGTAAGACAAAGATGATGAGAATGACTTTGATGAACAGAGCAATAACAGAATACACCTGACCGGATACCGACATGGATAAAAACATTCCAAAAATGTAAAGCGGCAAAAGAGGAATAATGACAGAGCTGATAATCAATGTGATGACTTCACGAAAATCAACAAATACTTTCTGAAGCATTTCGCCTTTCACAAACGTAATGCCCAGCCCAAGGCTAAATGACAGAACCAGGGCCGACATGACGTCGAATAGCGGCGGCATGGCAATGCTGAAAAAAGGAAGGATAGCACCTTCATCAATCTGTTGAAACGTATTGGCTCCGGTATTGGCCGTTAAAATCAAGGGATAAAGAGCCCGACACGAAAAAAAGGTAAAAAAGCCGGAGAAAAGAGTGGAGGCGTAAGCAATCAATGCCGTGATAAGCAGTAGTTTGCCGGCTCCTTTACCCAATTCACCAATGGCTGGTGTGATGAGCCCAAGAATGATGAGCGGTACAATAAATGATAAAAAGTTGGCAAACAGATCGTTAAAAGTTGCAAACACGCGGACAACTCCTACCGGTAGAAAAAGGCCAAAAATGATACCGCTAACAATGGCAATGGCTACACGACCAAGTAGCGGAATTCGTGAGAGTTTGTTTTGCATGAATATCGGGTGGTTGTGCGCCGAAAGGAATTTAGGCTTCGGTTTGTTCTGGCGTGGCGCTTGCTTTACGATTTCCTTTTTTTTGGGGATAGGTTCCGGGCAATATGACGTTAATCAGCTTTTTGCCCCAAAGCCCTAACTGCACTCCGGCTGCAAGGCATAAAATACTCAGGACGAAAGTCCATATCCCGTAGTCTTCTCTTGGACCTAACGCCATCATTAAAATGGAGAGTGAAACAATAATGATACTGAAAAGGATTTTGTATTTTAATAAAGGTGTTTTGAGTGTCTTGAATCGTGTAAGGCCATCAATAACACCTGTAATCATTGCTAATACTAAGGTAAACGGAAATATGAAAACCGAAAACACTAAAACCCCACGTATTACATCAGGCCTGAAATCTGGAAATATTCCGGCAAGAAAGATAAATACCGGTATGGCAATCACCAGTGCCTGTGAAAGATGAATGGCAATGGGATGAAGATCGAGGTTGAGCAATCTGAGTCGGTTGAGCGATACCTTTTCGCGATAAGGTTCAAACACTTTGCGGGGCATACCGCAGGCCGGACAAACATCACCCAGTTTGTCGGCTTCCATCACATAGCCGCAGGGGCGACAACGTACGAGTTCTTTCATGAATTTTGGTTTTTACATCGGACAAATTTACAAAAATCATTAAATCGAACGATTGGGTCTGTTCAAATGTGGTTAGGCCTTTGTTTTTTAACAACTAAGTTCATAAAGGTTTTGTACGAAGCTCACCAAAAGATTTCCGTTGTTTTTTACAGATGTATTTTTATTGAAATAGGGAGAAAAGGCCGCTCTTCGTTTTTGTCTTTTTCAATTGAGAAGCAAAACATTTTTTCATTACTGCTGTTAAATACACTAAACAGGCAAAAATGAAAATCATCATCAGTGGTGCAACTGGCCTCATTGGCAGTGCTTTGGTTAAACGACTTTCTGGCCGGCACGAGCTGGTGGTTTTTAGTCGGGATGTACCTCATGCCCGAAAAGTCTTTGGAGGTGGTACAGGAATTCATTTTGCCGATTGGCATCAGCCTCCCTCACATCTTGCAGCGCTCATTGACGGAAGCCGTGCTTTGATCAACTTAGCCGGCGAAAGTATCGGCCAAAGCCGTTGGACCCCAACACGCAAACGTGCCTTGCTTTGGAGCAGAGTACAAACAACAGGTATGCTCCACGCTTTGCTGAAAGCTTCCGAAATCAAATTAGATACCATAATTCAGACATCAGCAATCGGCTATTACGGAAACAGTAATACCGAAACTTTCGATGAGGAAAGCCCTTCAGGAAGTGGTTTTCTGGCCGAGGTTACCCAAAAATGGGAAGCATCTGCAACGCCATTGGCCGAAGTTTGTCAGCGTTCGGTGATTGTCAGATCAGGATTGGTGTTGGCTTCAAATGGCGGGGCTTTGCCAAAAATGACTTTACCTTATCGGTTATTTATGGGTGGAAAGGTGGGCAGTGGAATGCAGTGGATTTCGTGGATTGATATTGAAGATGAAACGGAAGCTATTCTTTTTCTTCTGCGCAACGCACGATGTCAGGGTGTGTATAACCTTGTATCGCCAAATCCTGTTCGACAATCCGAATTTTCGGTTTCACTGTCAAAAACGCTTCATCGCCCGTCATTTGTTCATATCCCGAAGTCGTTAGTCAGATTGGTTACAGGGGAGATGGGTGAGGAACTTCTGTTACAGGGTGCACGTGTCATGCCCAAACGATTGCTAGAAGCGGGTTATCGCTTTCAATACCCAATGCTTGATGAGTCACTGAGATCAAATCTTGGCTGAACAATTGCCCCCCAGAAATGTTATTCATCACATCGGTTTAATAGTTAAAAATGGGGAGCTATTCCATCAAAGATCTGGAACGTCTTATCAATGTTAAAGCCCACACCATCCGTATGTGGGAAAAGCGTTATGCCATAGTTGACCCCGATCGCACAAAGACCAATATCCGAAATTATACCGATAACGATCTTAAACGTTTGCTGAATATTTCAATCCTCAATCGTCATGGCCTGAAAATCTCTAAAATTGCCGGACTGAGTAACGATGAGCTGAATCAAAAAGTTATTGAAATCGTCGCACCGGGAAGTGATTTAAGCCAGATCGAAAGTTTGGTGGCCGCTATGATCGAATTGAATGAGGGGCGTTTTGAGCAGATTCTTTCTCAGAATATCCTTAAAATGGGTTTTGAAGAGACCCTTTACCGTGTAATTTACCCTTTTTTTGAACGTATCGGGCTGTTATGGCAGACCGGAACGGTGAGTCCTGCACAGGAACATTTCATTTCGAATCTGATACGGATGAAACTCTGTGTGGCTATTGATGGACTTCCTATAGTTCAAAATTCCGAAGCCCGCCGTATTATTCTTTTTTTACCTGAATGGGAACTGCACGAGATCGGACTGCTCACCTATTATTATTTGGCTCGCCGGCATGGCTTCAAAGTGTTCTATCTTGGTCAAAGCATTCCGACCGGCGACCTTGCACATGTGATTCGGTCAATAGACCCGCATCTCATTGCCACATATTTTGTTTCGGCTGTAGGAGCTGAAAAATTGGAAAAATACATCATTGAGCTGAGCTCGTTGTTTGCGCTGAGTACGCTGTTAATCAGTGGAATGCAAACACAAACTATCCGTTTTGCCTTGCCTCCCAATGTTCAGATTTTATCTTCGGCATTGGAATTCAGATCAATACTCGAAGCATTGGATAACTAAAACAACCAGGCAACACGAATATTTACAGTTTTTTCTAAGCTTTAGATTGATCTTTTCCAGGAAAAATGCTCGTCAGAGGAAAAATCACTTTCGGATAAAAACACCCAGACACTCAAAAATTATCAATAGTTTTTTCGGGATTTTGTAAATTGCGACTTTTTTAAACCGGACTGCTATGCAACGTACTGTAATTCAATTATTGCGCGAAGCCGCCACCCATTACCCTCATTCATCTTATCTCAACGAAAAAAGCGATAATGGCTGGATTTCATATTCATTTTCTTCAGTTCTCGAGAAGTCAGGATGGTTTGCCTCCTCACTGATTGATCACGGTTTTGGTTTTAACGATAAAGTGGCCATCCTGGCTGAGGGCCGCGCCGATTGGGTCATCACTGAATATGGTGTCTTGCGTGTTGGCGGAATCATGGTACCGTTGTCTATCAAGCTTTTGCCCGATGAAATTCAATTTCGACTGGAACATTCCGAGTGCAAGGCGATCATCGTTTCGTCAAACACTCTCGAAAAGGCATTGAACGGCCTGAAAGGAGAAATGCGTCAAAAAATCCGTATCATTTATCTTGATCATGATCTAGAAAGTCAACTTTCGCAAATTAAACCCGAAGGGATCAGTCAGAGTCAGTTTCTTTTTGCCAGACAGCTTTATGACGAAGGACGGCTCACTTATAATGAGAATTCGACCAAGCTTAATGAGATCGAAAATGGAATCGCAGAGGATCAGGTGGTTACAATTTCTTATACAAGTGGCACAACAGGCAATCCAAAAGGAATCATGCTTACTCATTTGAACTATTACAGCAATAGCACCGATGCGATGCAGTATTTTGATGTTTCTGTGGGCGACCAGTTGATGATTATTCTGCCATTAGATCACTCTTTCGCACACACTGTCGGGATATATGCCTGTGCGGTAAAAGGTTTATCCATCCATTTTGTTGATGCCCGAGGCGGTAGCGCCAATGCGTTGAAAAATATTCCCATTAACCTGAAAGAGGTGAATCCGCACATCATGCTTACTGTTCCGGCGCTTACCGGCAATTTCATGAACAAAATGAAAGATGGGGTGAATGCAAAAGGAGGCTTTATTCGAAAACTGTTTGAGGCCGGACTCAAAGCCGGGATCGAAATCAATGGCAATGGTTATGAAAAAACAAAATGGCCCGGACTCAAAAAATGGATCAACTATAAATTGGCATATCATCTGATATTCAAAAAATTACAAAAGATCTTCGGGAACAACATGCGCTATTGTGTTGGCGGAGGCGCTTTGCTCGATTTGTCACAACAGCAGTTCTTTGCAGCCATCGGAGTTCCGGTTTATCAAGGTTATGGCCTGACCGAGGCCACTCCCATCATTTCGGCCAATAATCCTAGGGTGCATAAATATGGAACCTCCGGAAAGGTGATTCCCAATCTTGAATGTAAAATCATTGGCAGCGATGGTCAGGAAGTATCGCAGGGAACAAAAGGCCAGATTGTGATCCGTGGTAATAATGTGATGAAAGGATATTATCGGAATCCTACTGCAACTGATGCTGCAATTAGTGATGGGTGGCTCTATACCGGCGACCTTGGCTATTTCGATAGCGATGGTTTCTTAGTCGTCATCGGCCGCGAAAAAGCATTGCTTATCTCGGCCTCAGGCGAGAAATACTCACCCGAAGGAATCGAAGAGGCCATTGTGAATACGGCTGAATTTATTACTCAAGTGATGGTCTATAATGATATGAAACCTTACACTGTGGCCGTTGCTGTTTTGGCTGAGGATAAAATTAAAAAATTGGTCAAACAACAGCAGATTTCTAAAAAAGAAGAACTTATGGCACTTGTTGCTAACGATATTAGAAAGTTTACACAACATGAGGCTTATGCCAATCAATTTCCTGAAGTTTGGGTGCCCAGACAGTTTGTGCTGGCTTCTGAACCGTTTACCGAACAAAATCTGATGATCAATTCGACCATGAAAATGGTACGACATAAAGTGCTCGAAACCTATAAAGACCCCATCGATGCACTTTACCGTTCGGAAAATGGTGTCCATCAGCATAACCACAAAACCATTTCAACACTTTTTGGTATCTGAGAAACCTCATCCAAAAAAACCGATTTTGTTTATTTTTTGACAGGTAATTTTGAAGAATTCTTCAACAAAAAAGCCTTTTTTTGCCCACAATTTGCATTGTCAAAGTGTTTTTAATACTTTTTAACACAATGTAACGAGTTGTAAATCAGTGTAAAATCGCATAGTTCAAAATATTTATTTAGAATTATTCTAAATAAGCTTGATAGTTTGGCCTCAATGTTTAAATTTGCGAGGTAAAACTTAAACAAAAACTATCATGACTGCCCTCGAATTTAACTATAATCTTACTTCAATGCAACGCTATCTCGAAGTGTTTGCAAAACAGCTTACCGGCAACGAAGACGATGCAAAAGACCTTCTCCAGGAAACTTTTCTCAAAGCACTCGTGAATCGTGAGAAGTATGTGAATCAAAACAACTTCAAAGCATGGGTTTACACCATCATGAAGAATATCTTCATCAACAATTATCGCCGGAATAAAAAATCGAAAACTTTCATAGATCAGACGGACAGTCTTTACCACATCAATTCTGTTTCGCTTGACACCGAATTTAATCCTGAGTCAATCATTGCCACTAAGGAACTTACCAAAGGAATTCAGGCTTTGGATAAAGAATTTCGTCGCGCCTTTGATATGTACAACGAAGGATACAAATACAAAGAAATTGCTGATGAACTGAATCTGACCATTGGTACTGTGAAAAGCCGGATTTTCTACAGTCGTAAAAAACTGATGGATAACTTACAGGAATATCAACCGGAATAAACTCCTTGTTGTGAATGGAAACAGGCCCGTGTTTGACAGGAAACAACTTTAAGATTAAGTGCTTCTGAACGATCATTTTTCTCCAACACTTTTTTATACAAAATGAGCCGGAATCAGTAATGGTTCCGGCTCATTGATGATGGCAGTTGAAAAACCTATTGCATGAGTTTTTGGTCAATCCGGTGGACACTTGCTTTGAACTCTTTGTCGGTATCCATCAAATTAGAAACTGTTTTGCAAGCGTGGAGTACTGTAGCATGATCTTTGTTGCCGCACTGCTGCCCGATGGTGGCTAATGAAGATTTGGTGTGTTTTTTGGCAAAATACATGGCCACCTGCCTCGCCTGAACAATTTCGCGTTTGCGGGTTTTTGCGTAGATCTGGTCAATTGGAAGTCCATAATAGTCGCAAACCACCTTTTGAATATAATCAATGGTAATTTCCTTGGAGCTGTTTTTAACAAAACGATCAATCATTTGACGGGCCAGGTCAATGGTGATGGCTTTTTTATTGAGCGATGACTGAGCTATGAGCGAGATCAAAGCGCCTTCCATTTCGCGAACGCTTGTGGTGATTGAGGCTGCCAGATAATCAATCACATCGTTGGGAATTCGAATGCCATCGCTGTAAAGTTTTTGTTTGAGAATGGCTATGCGGGTTTCGAGGTTGGGCATCTGAAGGTCAGCCGAGAGCCCCCATTTAAACCTTGATAACAGCCGGGGTTCCATTCCTTTGAGTTCAACAGGCGGTTTATCGCAGGTAATAACAAGTTGTTTGCCGTTCTGGTGAAGATGATTGAATACGTGGAAGAAAACGTCCTGAGTCTTTTCTTTCCCGGCCAAAAACTGAATGTCGTCAATAATCAGCACATCAATCATTTGATAAAAATGAACGAAATCGTTCTGGTTTTTATTTTTAACAGACTCAATATATTGATTTACAAATTGTTCTGTTTGGACATAAAGAACGGTCTTTTCAGGAAAATTCGATTTCACCTGTAATCCGATGGCGTGGGCGAGGTGGGTTTTGCCAAGGCCGGTCTGGCTGAAAACCAATAAAGGGTTGAAAGCCGTTTTGCCCGGGTTTTCGGCTACTGCATAGCCAGCCGAACGTGCCAAACGGTTACATTCGCCTTCAACAAAGTTTTCAAACGAATAACTTTCGACCAATTGCGACTCCACCTTGATTTTTTTCAGGCCGGGAATGATGAATGGATTTGGGATTTCATTTGAACTGCTTTTGTTCAAATCGAGGGGCATGGCCACATAGGGGTTTTTGGTCGCGTTTTGGTTGCTCGTCGGATAACTGATGGCCAAGGGTCCCGATGGGCCTGCGTAGCTGTCCATGATGATGCTGTACTCTAACTTTCCTTCGGGTCCGAGTTCCCTCTTGATGGTTTTTTTCAACAACCCGATATAGTGCTCCTCGAGCCACTCATAAAAAAACTGACTGGGTACCTGAATAGTCAAAACATCGTTTTCGAGCTTGATGGGTATAATGGGTTCAAACCATGTCTTGAAGCTCTGAGCGTGAACGTTATCGCGAATGATGCTCAGGCATCTCTCCCAAACTTCATTGTATTTCTTCTTCATTAATACTTTGAAATTCAATCAATTAAATAATTTACGCAAGCTATCAGAAAATGCAACAAAGCAAAGTGATTGATCCTTACTGTTTTGCAAAAAATCAGAATTGCTTTTTAGTTTTCAACAAAAATGAAGAAAAGAAAGTTAAAAAAAAAGCCTTTTTGCCCTTGATAAAAAAGAATTAATGTTGTAAATTAAGCAAGCGGTCAAAAAAGATCATTTAGCGTTGAGAATGAATAAATTAAGCCGTTTTTAGAAATTTAATCTCAACTCCATAAATTTTTTTGAACTTATCTAATACATTGTCAGACAGCGAAATACGACATTTAAATTCGATTTCACAGTCGAGCTCAAAACGACTGGCAAGGGGTGAAAGGTTTTCTTCCCGCAGCACCCTTTGAACATCGTTCATAAGCGGATAAGCAAATTTAACAAGGTAATAGTTGTCCACTGTCCTCTCTTCTCGTGGCGCTGAGGCAAGCGCTTCGCGTGAGGCTGTTTTATAGGCATTCACCAGACCGCTGACTCCTAATTTGATGCCGCCAAAATAACGTATCACCACAACCAAAATATTTGTGAGATTGGCCGAGTAGATCTGGTTCAGAATGGGTTTGCCTGCACTGCCGGATGGTTCGCCATCATCGTTGGCCCGAAATAGACTTTGATCGGAGCCCAAAACCCAGGCATAGCAATGATGGCGTGCATCGAAATATTTTTTTCGGATTTGCAATAGAGCCTCTTTGACATCGTCTTCGCTTTGTACGGGAAGAGCTAAGGCAATAAACTTACTACCTTTTTCTTTATAAAGACCCTCGCTTTTGGCGGTAATGATATTGTAGGTGTCGTTATTCATCCAAATGCAATGAAAAGAATGGCCATGATGGCAAGCACAAATCCAAGATAGTTTTCGCGCCCCGGCTTACGGCCAAAAAAAAGTAATTCGGACAAAGTGGCAAGCAATACAATGCCAATATTCAATACTGGGAAAATGGTAGAGCTTTCGATGCTGTTGACACTCTGAAAGATAGCGTAAGTTGCACCAAAATTAACCAAGCCGAGTAACAAACCTGCCGGTATGTTACGCGGGTGAAAAATAATCTGACCCTGCATCCATTTGACCATCAGGATAAATAGACCTGAAAGCATTGATACGAAAAAGACAACAGTTAGAAATAGAGGCAAATCATTGTCGAGATAGTGATAATCAGCATATTTGATGAGAAAATCGTTGCTGCCAACCCCCAAAAAAGCACCGATGAGAAAAAGAAAACCCAAGAACGAAAGTGCGTACTTTTTTTCGTTTTTCAGGGTGAAATAAAATGAAGGTAGAGCTAAAAGAATCCCTGTGATTTTGAGAAAAGTAGCTTTTTCGCCAAATAATAGAAAACCGCTTGTTACAGGAATGATTACCGACATACGGCTGGCAATGGCAGTTGCTGACACACCTGCTTTTTGGGAGGAGAGCGCAAGCAGAAAAAAACTTGCAATAAACAAAATCCCCATGCCCATAGCTAGCCAAAGCCACGTTTTCTGAATCAATAAGTCGTAATGTGGCAATGAACCAAAAAAAAGAAAGCCCATTGAGGAAGCTATCAGATAGTTCAGGGTAATGGCCTGTAAATTATGAACTTTCCATTGATGAAAAAAACGAAACAACAACAGGGTTGCCGTACTGAAAACAATGGAAAGTAACAAAAAAACCATAGTGCTGTTTTTGCAAAAATACAAAGCCGGTACGACCTGCTCAAATAAAAGGAAACTACTCGTTGAAGAAATGGTTTTTTCGGAACTTGTAACTTTCAGGGGGTTTGAGGCGTCCTATGAGCAAATCTCAAAATTAAACATCATGAAAACTCAGATGAACACACGAAAAATGATTTTTTTCATTCTCTTTTCCTTGCTCACCATACAGAGTATTGCACAGACAAATGGCCAATTGACAAGAAAAGAATTTCCACTTTCCGGCTTCACGGGCATTGAGGCAGGTGGTGCAATCCGGATATCATTCACTCAGGCCGAACAATATGCTGTTTTTTTTGAAACCGATGAAAACCTCATCAACAAAATTGAGATGAAGGTGACTGATGGTGTCTTGCGTATCTCGGCAGGAACTACCCGCAATGCTTCCAGGCTTCATGCTGTGGTAGCTTGTCCCGAACTTAAAACAATAAACCTTTCGGGTGCTGCTACCTTTAACGCCGATGGAATTGTTCAAGCTGAAAATTTGGAGCTTACAGCAGGAGGGGCATCAAAAATAGAAGCGGCAGTAGATGTTCAGAATCATCTGACTACGAAGCTTTCGGGTGCAGCAAAAATTATCCTCTACGGCAATGCAGTTTCACACGAGGCATATCTGAGCGGAGCATCCAAGCTCGTGGCACAAGGCCTCGAAACTACAGCTACTTTTGTGGATGCCAGTGGCGTCAGCGAGGCACGCATCACCGCCGATACACTTGAACAACATATAAGTGGAATGGCAAAGGTGACAAATACCCTCGGCGACCAGAACGAAAAAAACGAACGAGAGGCTAAAAGACAGCAAACCACGGATTCGGTTACCGTCAACTTAGGAAAAGTGAAGGTGAAAGTGCTGGATGGCGATTCAACAGTGGTGATCGTTGGCTCGCGTAAAGTTGTGGTGGACGAAAATGGAAATGTGAATGTTTCGAAAGAGCAAAAACCAAAAAAACGCAAATTCAACGGTCATTGGGCAGGATTTGAACTCGGAATCAACGGCCTGGTTACACCTGATTTTAGCATGGACTACGGACGTGGGTACGAGTTTTTAGATCAAAGGGTGGAGAAAAGTATCAATGTGAATCTGAATTTCTTCGAACAGAACATTTCTTTCAACCAAAAAGGCAATGTCGGATTAGTGAGCGGTCTCGGGCTTTCGTGGAACAACTACCGTTTTGCCAATGATGTGATGCTCAAGAATGAAAATAATAAACTGGTCGGATATTATTTGGATGGCATCAGTGTGAAAAAAAGTAAACTCGTTAATTCTTATCTCACCTTACCCATGTTCATAGAGTTTCAGATGGGGCCTGAAAAAAATAAAGGGAAAGTACACCTTGCCTTTGGCGTCATCGGCGGATGGCGATTCAGCAGCCATACGAAAATCTATTATCTTGAACAAAACAAAGTATTCAGGTTGATAGATCCAATTAGTAATGAGGTAGTCAGAGAAATGCAGTCGCCTGCAACAAACAAACGCAACATTGTGAAAGAGTTCGACAGCTTTCAGCAGTCACCCTTTAAACTCGATGCAAGCCTCAGGGCAGGATGGGGGGTTGTCAACCTGTTTGCAACTTATTCGATAACACCTATGTTTATCAAAAACCGTGGCCCGGAGCTTTATCCCTATTCTATCGGAATTACGATAGGCGATTGGTGAGTGATTCGAAACCTTGTGTTTCGGGACGAAAGAGCAGGCATTGCCTGCTCTTTCGTTTTATGCAATCCATTGCAGCTGGAAATGCATATGCATTCACCGGCAAGGTGGCGTTTTAGCTCAAAATGTCTTAATTTTGATGGATGATTGATCCTCCCTTGCCATGAAAAGACGAATTTTAACGCTGTCTGCAATCTTTCTGCTTGTATTTTCTCAACAATTAATTGCTCAGCTTATTTCAGCCGATCCGGTTTTCCCTACCGATCAAAGTCAGGTGGTGATTACTTTTGACGCAACCAAAGGAAATGCCGGGTTGAAGAATTATACCGGAGATGTGTATGCTCACACCGGCGTGATTACCAATCTGAGTCAAAGTGGTTCTGACTGGAAACATGTGGTAGCATCCTGGACTACCAATCTGCCCAAAGCAAAAATGACACGGATTGCGCCAAACCTCTACACCCTGACGATTGGGCCTTCCATAAGGCAGTATTACAATGTGCCGGCCAGCGAACAGATTTTGCAGATGGCTTTTGTTTTTCGAAGTGCAAGCCCGGTCGGAGGGTCTTATCTGGAAGGGAAGACCGAACTTAATGGAGATATTTTTTATGATGTTTACGAACATGGGCTTCAGGTCGTTTTCATTGAACCCGACAAAAAGCAGGTGTTGGCCGAAATTGGCGACTCCGTACCCATCCGTATAGCTGCCATTGATGCCGACTCGATCAGTCTTTTTTTGAATCAACAAAAACTATCCTCTACCACTTCTTCACAACTGAATTACCTTTTCGTTGCTTCGGATACCGGCAACTATGAATTCAAAGCTAAAGCTTATGGCAACAATAATTTTGTGGAAGATTCAACGCAGATTTATGTTCGCCCTCCAATCACGGTTGAGAACCTTCCTCCGGGAATGATTGACGGGGTTAACCGATTGAGCGATAGTGCTGTGCTGGTTTCGCTTTTTGCACCCGAAAAACAATTTGCATTCCTGATAGGCGATTTTAACAATTGGAGCCTCGACCAAAACAACTATATGAAACGAACCCCTGATGGGAAGCGCTATTGGCTGCAAATCAACAAGATAAATCCAGAAAGGGAATATGCCTATCAGTTCTTTATTGACGGTCAGATTCGGGTGGCCGATCCTTACAGCCAAAAGATCCTCGACCCGTGGAACGATGCTTATATCCCGCCGAGTACTTATCCCAATCTTAAACCCTATCCCGTTGGGAAAACAAGTGGTATTGTTTCAGTCATGCAAACAAACCCGGAACCTTACAACTGGCAAATCACAGATTTTCAAGGTCCACCAGCTGAAGAACTGATTATTTATGAACTACTTGTACGCGATTTTGTGGCAAATCGCGATATCAAGTCGGTACGCGATACACTCGATTATCTTCAGCGCCTTGGTGTGAATGCCATTGAGCTGATGCCCATCAACGAGTTTGAAGGGAACGATTCCTGGGGTTACAATCCTGCCTTTTATTTTGCCCCGGACAAAGCTTATGGCACCATGAACGACTACAAAGCTTTTATTGATGAGTGCCATCGGCGTGGCATGGCTGTGATTGTAGATATGGTGCTTAATCACTCTTTTGGCCTTTCACCAATGGTTCAGATGTATATGGGTGCAAACGGTCAGGTTGCTCCCAATAATCCCTGGTATAATGTCAGCTGTCCGCATCCGCCTTATTGCTGGGGATACGATTTTAATCATCAAAGTGTTGCTACACAGGAGTTTGTTGATCGGGTAAATCGTTACTGGCTTCAGGAATTTAAAGTGGATGGTTTCAGGTTCGATTTCACCAAAGGTTTCACCAACAAATCGGGCGATGGCTATAGCTATGATGCTTCACGCATTGCTTTGCTCAAAAGGATGGCGGACCAGATCTGGGCTGTTAAAAACAATGCTTATGTCATTCTGGAACATTTTACCGCCAATACCGAAGAGAAGGAACTGGCAAATTATGGAATGATGCTCTGGGGAAATGTTACGAATGCATATAACCAAAGTACAATGGGCTATCTTTCTGATTCTGATTTCTCGAACGTTTCGTACAAAAAGCGTGGATGGGAAAACCCTCATTTGGTGGGCTATATGGAAAGTCATGATGAGGAGCGTTTGATGTATAAAAACAAAAAATACGGTAACAACAGCAATTCATACCACAATCCGCGCAACCTGAATATTGCCGTGAAGCGCAATGCTGCCGCGGCTGCCATGTTCTTTTTGGTTCCGGGTCCAAAAATGATCTGGCAATTTGGCGAATTAGCCTACGACTATGGAATTAACCATTGCCCCGACGGCTCTTATAACGAGGGATGCCGTACCAGTGCAAAACCAGTTCGTTGGGATTATCAGCTGGATTGGAACCGGCGATTGTTGTTTCATTATTATCGCAATCTGATTGCGCTTCGTAAGTCACACGAAGTATTTAAAACTTCTGACTTCAACATTTCGGCCAATACTTTGGTGAAAACTTTGAGTTTGAAAGGACAGGAAATGGATGCCGTCGTGGTTGCTAATTTTGACGTTGAACCGCGTTCGGCCATCACTTCGTTTTCGTCAACCGGTTATTGGTATTCGTATTTTTCGGGTGATAGCCTTCAGGTATCGGATGGTTATACTGAAATTGTTTTAGGCCCGGGCGAGTTTAGGGTTTATACCACAAAAAAACTCGTTGTTCCTGATTTTGTGGGACTTGACGAGGTTGGCGAAAGGTTGGTTCCTCAGGTAAATATTTTCCCGAATCCGGCTTCCCAATATGTTGTGATAGAGCTGACTACTGATGAGCCTTTTTCTTTAGTTGTGGATGTTCTGAGTTTCGATGGCCGGATTTTGCAAAGAGAAGAAAAAGGTGTCGTCAGTCCCGAAAGACTGAATCGCTTTAAGTTTGAAACTAATCGGCTAAAGCCCGGTGTTTATTTGATCCGTCTTGATACCGGAATGCGATATATTACAAAAAGGCTGATTGTCAGATAGCTGACTTATTTGAATTCGTCTGAGATCTACGGATTAATGTATTGTTCACATTTATCACTTCCGGAAAACTCCTTATCTTCGGTCTGAGCCTTAAAACCAATCCTGACCCAACCATCGGTTACCTTGACTTTTGCTGTTGTTTTGGGTATGACCCGACTGCTGAAGAAGAGGGTGTCAGAAACGGGGAGTGCCAGCGATTGTTTTTTGATTTCACCTTCGGGGGCAAGATAAACCCATGAATCAACATGATAATTTCCATTGCCTTCGATGGCATAGATAACCATGATGTTGTTGCCTTCAATTTCATCAGTCGTGGCTTCGAGCTGGCATTGCAGATGTTCTACTTCTTCTTTTCCGATACAGGAAAACAAAAAAAAGCCCGGCAAAAAGAGCATCAATCGAACAATGATTTTGTTCACAGCTCAGAGTTTTGACATAAATTTTTCGGTGTCAACCACAAAGCGCGTATGCTTTCCCTGTCCGATGATGCCTTTTTCATCGCTAACCGTCACTTCAAACACTACCGAGCGTCCCCTGACTTCAGTGACGCGACTTACGCAATGAACGGTATGGCCTATCGGAGTTGCTCTGAGATGATTCACACAAACTTCGGTGCCAACGCTGGTCATCCCTTCGGGTAACAACCAGGCAATACTCTGAAAAGCAGTGTTTTCCATCAAAGTAATCATGGCCGGTGTCGCAAAAACTTCAACTAAGCCCGATCCAAAGGCGTTTGCAGTGTGGGTGTGGTCAACCACAAGCTTCTGCTCGCCTTTAATGCCTTTACTGATAATTTTTTCCATTTTAATCCAAATAAATCAATTTAACCTCCTGCTTCAAATCAGGGTGAAGACTTAATGCCACTGGACAGGTTTTTGAGATATGTTCAAGAATCTTTTTTTGTTTTTGACTATAGGTGTTGTGCGGAAAATACAGTTCGACGATGATTCTCCCGATCCGTCGCGGCTCCGATTTCATCTCTTTGGTGACCAATGCTTTGGTTCCGTCAATGTTGAATCCGTGTTCGCGGGCAGCTATGCCCATGATAGTCAGCATGCAGCTTGCCAAAGAAGCCGAAGCCAGATCGGTTGGCGAGAATAATTCTCCCTTACCCTGGTTGTCAATCGGCGCATCGGTGAGCACTTTTGTCCCCGAAGCTAGGTGGGTCATTTCGGTGCGTAGGCCGGTGGTATAAATAATTTCAAAGTTTGCCATGTGTTTTTTTTGCAAAGCTAATCCGATTGTATTTAAAAAAAAAGCCCTCCGACATTCATCGGAAGGCCCAAACCAAATTAAAACAAAACGTTAGGATGAGTATTATTTTTTATCGTCGCACTTTTTGTCACCGCTTTTCTCGCCTTTGGCTTCGCTGCAGCAGCTTTTTTTGGTGGTGCATTCCGATTTTTTTGTTTTATCTTCTTTCTTTTTGTTGTCTTTGTTATCGTCAACACGACTGATTTCAATACCCGAGTTGGCAGCAATTACAGTTTGTAGGCTTCCGGCACCAATGCTCAGAAAAGTAATCAGGGCAATGCTCAATGCAATTTTTTTCATAATGTCTTAGGTTTTAATTATGCGCCAAAAATAATATGTCGGATAGGCCTATGTTGTTAATGCCTGGTTAAATGCTGTTAATGATACGTTAAAAATGGCGTTTTATCATGCTAGTCCTTATTTTTGTGCTGTATATAAGAAATAAATGTCGTTAAAAAAACTGAACTTACTGGCTCTTTTGGCTTTTATCTCACTTCTGGGAGTGGTGGTGATGCAGGTTTACTGGGTTCAAAACGCAATTCGGCTTAAAGAAGATCATTTCAACCGAAGCGTTGACATTGCCATGAAAACGGTATTGAACCGTTTCCTGGAACTCAATACCGGCGAGAATCTTCGTAAATTAACTATGAATGAGACTTGTGTCAACGAAAAAACCGATATCAGCGACGTTATTTCGCCTTCGCTTCTCGATTCATTGCTCCGAACAGAGTTTAAATGCCTGAAACTCACTGCTGGTTATGAGTATGCGGTTTATAGTAAAATGAATCACCGGATTGCTTTTGGCAATGTGGTTCAATATAAAGAGGAGATTTTTACTTCGGAGCATCAACAAAGTTTGGAAGCGCTTTACAAACCCGGTCCTTATATGTTGTCAGTCTATTTTCCTGAGAAAACAAGTCGTATGCTTCAGGGAATATTGGGCTGGATGTTACTTTCAGCTTTATTTTTGGTTGGAGTGATGACCAGCTTTTGGTACACCCTGCGGATGGTTTACCTGCAAAAACGCTGGTCGGAAATGAAATCTGACTTCATCAACAACATGACGCACGAATTTAAAACGCCCATTGCTACTATCGGCGTTGCTTCCGAAATGTTGTTTAAAGACGAGGTGAATCGGGATACAGGGCGCATTAAGAAATATGTTTCGGTCATCCAAACTGAAAATAAAAGGTTGCAAAATCAGGTGGATCAGGTGTTGCAGAGTGCCACACTCGAAAAGGGGAACATCAGCCTACGGAAAAAACCAACCGATGTACAGCAATTAATTGCCGAGATCGTCGAGGTGTTTCAGCTTCGGGTTAGTGAAAAAGGTGGTAAAATTCAATTTGAACCTTTGGCTACGATGCCCATTCTTCAGGCTGATCGCGATCATTTGACCAATGTATTGGCCAACCTGATGGATAATGCTATCAAATATTCGAACGAAAGCCCGATGATTACGATTCGCTGTTTCAACCAGAAGAACCGCCTGATTATCGAATTTGGCGACAAAGGAATGGGAATCCGTCGCGAGGATCAGAAGTTGATTTTCCGAAATTTCTATCGTGTTCACACGGGAGATGTACATGATGTGAAAGGTTTTGGAATAGGGTTGTTCTATGTCCAAAAAATTGTTGAACTTCACGACGGAATTGTTGAGCTGGACAGTGAGCCGGGAAAAGGCTCTACTTTCCGTCTTATTTTTTCTATGATTGACTCAAAACAAGTACAAAATGAACTCGATTGAACAAGTGGTAATCAGCATCTTGTTGGTTGAAGATGACGCCAACCTGCAGATGGTGCTGCAGGATTTTTTGGAATTGATGGACTACCGTGTTACGGTAGCCTCCGATGGCGAAGAGGGTCTCAGACTTGCCCAGACTAATAATTTTCACCTTATTTTACTCGACATCATGTTGCCTAAAATGGACGGCTTTAGTGTTGCTGCAACATTGCGCGAAACAAAAAAGCAAGTACCAATCATTTTCCTTACAGCCAAATCGCTTAAAGAAGATCGGCTAAAGGGGTTCATGTTTGGATGCGATGACTATATTACCAAACCATTTAGTACAGAAGAATTGAATGTACGTATCAAAGCCATTTTGCGTCGTTGTCTTAAGAATTTTCCAAATGACGGGCAAAAAGAACAATGGGTGTTCACCTTTGGAAACTTTATCCTTGATGCACACAATCTTACCTTGACAAGCCCCGTAGCTGTTCACAGTCTGACAAAAAAAGAAGCCATGCTTTTGAGAATGCTCTGTGGTAACAAAAATTCAATTGTCAGGCGTGATGAACTGCAGAATAGTATCTGGGGTGAGTCGGGTTATTTTGTCAGTCGGAGCATGGATGTGTTCATTGCCCGTATCCGTAAATACCTGAAAGATGATCCGCAGGTAAAGATTGTCAATGAGCATGGTGTCGGCTTTAAACTCAATGTGACCGAATAAATGAGTTCATATTGTATGAATTGCAATAGACCGGATGTAAACCCGAAATAGCACTTTACATTTTAAACGTAATTGATTAAAAAAGTTGAGGCTGAACCTAAAAGGTTCAGCCTCTTACATATTGATCGAAAAAGGTAATCCCTCCCCTTACAATCAATGTAGGTTTTTTTCCAGTTCTTTATATACTAATGCACTGGCACCAACGATGGCGGCATCACCGGCTTTCAAGTGGGATGGAAGAATTTTGACTTTATTTTTAAAAATAGGCAGCAGGTGATGTTCCATACTTTCGGTGGTGGGCCTGAAAATATAAGTGCCGGCAGCTGTTGGTCCGCCAAAGAGAAAAATAGCTTCAGGACTTAGGTGATGTACCGTGTTGGCTAATCCAAGGCCTAACCATTTCCCTGTGAGTTCAAACACTTCACGTGCAATACTGTCGCCACTTTCGGCGGCTTCAAAAATGGTTTTGGCATCAAGCTCGTTGAAGTTTTTGTTGGCTAAAGGGCTGTTCACTGCATTGTATTTCGAAAGAAGTTCAAATGCAGTGCGTTTCATACCCGGTGCGGAACAGTATGCTTCAAGATGGCCATAACCGCCACAGCCGCACAGGCGACCTCCTTCAACAATGGTGGTATGACCACATTCGCCTGCAAAGCCATCAGCCCCATAGACCAGATCGCCATTGACTACCACGCCGCTGCCAACACCAGTGCCTAAGGTGTAAACAACGAAATTTTTCATTCCCTTGGCGCCTCCATAAACCATTTCGCCAATGGCAGCCGCATTGGCATCATTGGTGATGGCAATGGCCTTGAGCTCTGGAAAATTATTTTCTAAAAGCCTCACCAAAGGAACGATGCCTTTGAAAGACAGATTCGGGGCATGTTCGATATTACCGGTGTAATAGTTGGCGTTGGGTGCGCCAATACCAATGCCTAAAACTTCGGTTTCCGGATTGAGTTTTTTTACGGCATGAATCATATTGCGTACTGAACCAGCCATCTCGTCCACAAACAGGGCTGCGTTACCATGAGTCGGAGTAGCAATGCTGTCTTTCATCAACACGTTTCCTTCGCGATCAACAATGCCAATGACCGTATTCGTCCCTCCGATATCAATTCCGATAGCGACTTTCTTCATAAATGTAAATTGTTAAATATCTGTTGTTTAGCGAACTCTGCTTCCTGAAACTGCATAATAGAAAATATAGAGATAGCAGAATGCCGGAACGATGAAAGCCCAGGTATAGCCAACGCTGTCGGCCACAAATCCCATAAGCGGCGGAATGACGGCGCCTCCAAAAATGAGGGCATTGATCAGACCCGAAGCACCGCTGAGTTCGCCTTTATCCAATCCGTTCACAGCAAGCGAGAAAATATTGGGGAACATGATGGAGTTGAACAAACCGATGGAAATGATGGTCCATAGTGCAATACTGCCTGTGGTGAAAGTCGTCGTAATATCAAGCAGGGCGGCAACAAGGGCAAAAATTGCGAGGGTTTGACCGGCCTTGCCTTTGCCGAGTTGCATGATGATAAAGTTGGCCAATGCAATGCCTGTAAAAATTAGTCCGATTTCCCAGTTCCAGTTAGTGACAAACGATCCTGAAATGGCAGCCAATACCAAAACAGGTAATGCATAAATGATTTTCTTGTTTTGACTCATATCACTGAACATAAATGAGCCAAAGAAACGGCCAACCATGGCGCCGCCCCAATAGATTGCAGCATAGGTCGAAGCTTGTTCGGGAAGCATCCCTAAGCTGTTTTTCAGGTAATTCACAATGAGACCGGCGTTACCCACCTCAGCGCCAACATAAGTGAAGATGGCTAAAGCTCCCAGCACAACGTGCGGACGATTTAAAATGCTTTTTTTCTCATTTTTTTCGCTTTGGATCACCGGAAGCTTGATGGTGAAGATGGCCACTGCCACCAAAAGCACAATAAGCCCCATCGTGATAAACGGAATGGGAACACGCTCAGCGGCAACGGCTGCATCGGCAGGAAATGTCAGCCCTTTGAAAATGGCAACTGAAATGAGCCAGGGTGCAATCATCGTGGCGATGGAGTTAAGGGCTTGTGTCAGGTTAAGCCGGCTCGAAGCTGTTGCTTCGGGTCCAATAGCTGTTACATAAGGATTGGCAGCAACCTGCAAAAAGACAACACCGGTGGCCAGTACAAAAGTGGCAATTAAAAAGATGGGAAACGACGGCATGTTGGAGGCCGGAATGTAGATGAAACTACCCAGTGCCATCAGTACAAGGCCTGCAATCACCGTCCATTTGTAGCCAATCCGGTCAATGATCATACCGGTGGGAATTGACATAACGGGATATGCAATGAAAAAAGCCGACGAAACAAGTTGGGCGCTGAACTCCGACAATCCAAAAATCTCTTTTACCGGAGCACTCAATGTCACGATAAAAGTGGTGGCAAAGCCAAAAATGAAGAAGATGGCGCCAAAAACTGACATGCCGACAACAAGATGATTGCTTTTTTGACTCATAAAGAAACAGGTTTTAGTTTTCGTTCTTAGAATGATGCCTACTCCCCACGGGAGTTGAGCAAAAGTACAAATTTAACAAAACAATGATACTGCTAAATAAATTTGGTCTTCAACAACAAAAAAACATTTTACTTCTTCAGTTTGTTTGAGGCAAGCCCGGAGTCAGGCGTACAGAATTTCATACATTTGCACGAATCATCATGTCGTATGGGCAAAATTAAAGAGCAAACCATTCAGGGCACTATCTTTTCCTACTTGGGAGTGCTGCTTGGTTTCCTGATTTCAGGATTGTTCATGCCACGGTTTTTCTCGACCGCACAAAACGGATTGATAAATTTATTGATTGCCTGGTCGGGATTGTTTGCCCAGTTTGCCACTTTGGGGTTTGGCAATGCTACCGGGCGGCTGTTTTCGTGGTTTAGGGATGAAAAGACAAATCATCATGGCTTCAGTGCACTGACACTTATTGTAGGTTTGGCCGGTTTCGCCCTCGCGTGGATCGTTCTGATAGTGTTCAGAGAAAATATCATCCGTACAAAAGACGGTGGGATCAGCATACTGGCCGATTATTTCTTTTTCCTGATTCCATTGATATTTTTTACTTCATTTTATCTGCTCTTCGATGTTTATTTCAAAATGTTGTATCGCACTGTGGTTGGAACTTTCCTCAAGGAGTTTCTCCTGCGAATCTTCATTTTGCTTGCATTGCTGCTATTTTATTTCGGGTGGATTGACTTCAGGGGATTTGTGGTAGCTTATGTGATAGCCAATTGCCTGCCGGCTTTCATCATGTTTGCCATGCTGATTTTTCAGCGTCAAATAAGCTTAAAACCCGATTGGCATTTTATAAGCCGCGAAATGGCTCGGGCGCTCGTGAGCATGAGCTTTTTTGGCGTCATTGTTGGTTTTTCGAATGTATTGGTGCTTTCTGCCGACCGCATCATGGTTGAAAAACTGATTGGAATTGATGCGGCCGGGATTTACTCAATCACTTTCTTTTTTGGGACTTTGGTCGTCATTCCGGCGCGTTCTTTACGAAAGATAGCCGGTACAATGCTTGCTGAGGCCTGGAAAAACAAAGATAACCGGACAATTGAGGATATTTATGCAAAGAGCATTGTAAATCAATTGCTTATCGGAACGCTTATCTTTATCGGGCTTTGGTCAAATATTCATAATGTATTTGAGATTTTGCCAAAGGAATATGAATCGGGAAAGTGGGTCATCTTTTTTGTGGCGTTAGCCGGATTGGTTGAAATGAGCAGTGGAGTAAGTGAAATTTTGGTGCAGACTTCGGCTTATTATCGTTTTAGTGCAGTACTCAATGGTTTGTTCTTAATTTTCGTAATAGGATTTAACTATTTGTTTATCAGTATTTTTGGATTAATGGGTGCAGCTTTGGCCAATGTTGTTGCTTATTTGTTGACCAACTCGATTCGTTATGGCTTTTTGTATCGGAAGCTGGGATTGCGACCGTTTCGGCCGACGCATCTTTTGGTCTTGCTTTCCGGCTTAGTTGTTTATTTTCTGGCCGAACTCCTGCCTCCTTTAAAGCCTTTTATTCTGGATATTTTTATTCGGAGCTCGACTATCACCTTGATATTTACATTATTGGCATATAAACTACGCCTTTCGGAAGATGTGAACCAAACCATTGATGGCCTCTTGTTGCAAATTCAAAAGCATTTTCAAAAGCCTAAACCCCTTGAATAACCTGTTCGAGTCGTGCTTTGCGGATGCTGCACGAAAAACGTGGTAAAACCTGCCTTTGGATAGCTTCAATTTTTTCGAACTCCGATTTCATCCCTTGACGAATACATTCCGCTGCCTGAACAACATCCAAATCATGAATCAGCGTATTTTGAGTGCCCTTAAGGATTTCTGCGGTTCCGCCAAAATCATAACCAACCGGAAAACAACCCATCGAAATGCCTTCGAGTAAAGCAAGTCCGAAAGCCTCGTGGCGCGAAAACTGACAAACGATTTTACTTTTCAGGAAAAGTTGCTGAAGTTCGGGGTGGGGAATAGGGTTAATGACTTTTAAATTGTCGGGCCGGTTTTTCATAACAAATTCAAAAGCCTCACCGTGAAGTCCCACAATCGTAAACGAATGTTCGGGAGCCGCCCGGGCTACTTCTGCAAAAAAATCAACGCCTTTAATAAATAAGGTGTTCACCCGATTGGCCAGACAAACGGTGATGATTTCGGTTCGGTTTTCAATCTTTGTTGTAAAATGCGGAGCATCAAAACAATTGTAAATTACTTGCGATTTCGCATCAAGTTGCGGTGAAATATGGGTTAAAAGTGAATTTTTTGTAAAATGACTCACCGGCAAAAGATGTGTAGCCAGCCGGGTTGATATGTGTACACTCAGTCTCCCTAATATTCTTGTTTTCGTACCATATTGAAACTCGGGCAAGTAAGAGGCATCCACGCCGCCAATTACAACGACAATTTTTCGTCGGGCAATGCGACCAAGCAAAACAGGGATGATGGCGTGAAAATCGGCAAACCAGATATATACAACATGACTTTGAGGAATCCACCATAGCATAAAAAAGAATTGCCGGATAAGAGCCGGAATGATACGCCATCCTTTGTTTTGCTTCAAATGAAATACTTTCAGCCTGTGCTCTTGCGAAAGTAACTCTTCGTCGCGCCGAATAAAACTTGAGTCAAGATGTTTCACAAAAAGAACAGTCTTTTTCATGGCGGTTGAAATCAAACAAGCGGATAATTGGGCAAACCAAGCTCTGTTTTATTTTCGCAAGCTCTGGCAATACTCACGTTGAGTTCAAACCCGATGAGCAGGATAAAAGCGTTGAAGAAAAGCCAGAGCAGGAAAATGATCAAAGTGCCGATTGAACCATACAAAGCATTGTAATTGGAAAAATTGGCAATGTAAAAATTAAAACCGAGTGTTCCCAGAATGAGCAATGCGGTGGCAAGAATTGAGCCGGGGCTGAAAAAACGATAGGAACTTCGCTTGGCGGCACCAAAATAATAAAGAAACGAAACACTGAAAAAAGTGAGGCCAAGAATAATGACCCATTGCAAAATTTCGAGCGTCAAAACCGTAAAATCATCATTAATGAGATGAGCTAAAATGAGCCACTGGATCATCAAGTCGCCCATCGTAATGAGAAGAATGGCCAAGACTACTAAGAACGATAGAACCAGCATCAAAAAAATGGCTATTAACCGCTGTTGAATCCAGCTTTTTGAGTGTGTAATCAGTTTCGAGCCATTAAACCCTTCAAGAATGGCGTTGATGCCGTTGGTGCTGAAGATAAAAGTAAGCACAAATCCTAAGGAAAGTAACCCTGAGTTATGTTTGGTAACAATCTCAAAAATTGTTGCCTCAACCATGCTGTAGGTGTCTGGCGGGATAATTTCCGCAAAAAGATCGAGCAGCAATTGCTGGAAATTGTCAATCGGAATATAAGGGATGAGCGTAAACAAGAACAGCAGAAACGGAAAGATGGCCAAAAAAAAACTGAAAGCAACTGCAGCGGCTCTCACCGACAAGGCTCCCTGAAATAATCCGTTGATGAAAAACCGTAAAACATCGTATAACGGAACTCCTTCGAAGCCAGGAACAGTTATTTTGCGAAGGAAGATCACCACACGCTCACGCTGGCGGATATAAATCCGAAAAAACCTGTTCAGGAGTTGGCGCATGGTATTGTTGTTGAGGTCAATGAATAGCCCTCAGGCTCATATCAAGACTTTTGATCTGGTGGGTTAAAGCCCCGACACTGATGAAGTTGACACCGGTTTCAGCAATACTTCTGAGTGTTTCCATGGTGATGCCGCCCGAAGCTTCGGTCTCTAAACGGCCCTTCACCAACTCTACTGCCTTTTTCATGTCGGCAATACTGAAATTGTCGAGCATAACCCTGTGCACCCCCTTTAGTTGCAACACTTCGTTCAGTTCATCGAAGTTGCGTACTTCAACTTCGATGCGCAGGTCTTTTTTGTTTTTTTGAAGATATTCAATCGTGTTTTGTACGGCAGCTGTCAGGCTTCCGGCAAAATCAATATGATTGTTTTTGATCAGAATCATGTCGAACAGCCCGAATCGGTGATTGCCTCCTCCGCCAATTTTCACAGCCATTTTTTCAAAAACACGCATATTGGGTGTGGTTTTACGGGTGTCGAGCAGGGTTACGGGCAAGTCGCTGATGAGGTTCACCATCTGGTGCGTATGGGTGGCAATACCACTCATGCGTTGCATAAAATTGAGTACTAAACGCTCAGCCGTGAGCAATGAACGACTTCTTCCGGCAACGCGAAAAGCGATATCGCCGGGCTTGACCAATGAACCGTCTTTGAGGTATGGAGTGAAAACTATGGAATTGTCAAACTGTTCGAAAACCATTCGGGCAACATCGAGCCCGGCCAAAACGCCCTTGTCTTTGATGAGTAAAACGGCTTCGCCCCGGGCTTCGGGCGGGATGGTGGCTAATGTGGTGTGATCGCCATCACGGACATCTTCGCGTATGGCTAAAAGAACAAGTTGTTCAGGGCTGAGGTATTCACTCATTTTTTGTTCAGGTTAAGGTTGAAAATCAAATCTTGTCCGTGTTGTCTTCGCGAAACGATATAAATATAAAAGGTGATATTGCCGCTGTAATAATCCCCAATCAGGTAATGACTGTCGCCGCCCGAAAGGCCTTGCTTGCGGATCCGGATGCTGTCAGCAGGATAAATCCGGAGAAAACTCTGAAAAAGCTGAGTGGCCTGCTGCTTTCGATAAGTCCCCTGATCGGTTGGCGTCTCGAGTGTAACCACTTCATCAAAGCTGTTGCTCAGCGTTTGAACTTTCCCGGGATTCAATATGCCGGAAAGATTGCTTCCGCCCGAAAACTTTTCCTGCGAATGACCCCAAAATGGGATATAAAGCAGCATAAATAAAAAAATGACAAATGAGAGTTGAATAGTTTTGGACATGATTATTTCACAATGAACCAACAAGCAAAAGTACAAACATAATCCTTCTTTGGCAAAAGAACGAAAACTCCATTAGCTCCGGACACCCAAAAAAATAAGAACAAAACGATATGTTTTAGAAAAAAGACTACTTTTGAACTTCTTTACAAAGAACATGCCTCAATCAACAATCGTCATGATGAAACGACTTGTTTTTTCCGTATTTGTCCTTTTTGCGTTTGGTTTTTTCTCTTGCGACCCGCCGCGCGAAGAGTCACAGACCGAAAAGTTTGAACGTGACCTTCAGGCATTTAATAAGAAAATGGACAATGTCAGCCAGACCATCAACATCCTTGAAGCTTTACAGAAGGAGCTCGACCAGCTTGAGCATCAACGTGCTGAAGGAAGTATTTCGGAGGAGGAGTTTAATATTCGCGCCAATGAATTAAAAGATGCCTACGGACGTGCTTTGGCAAAACGCGATAATCTGAAGCCGGCCACCGGATTGCCGCAATGGGCTGTCCAGCTTGGACTTACCGAACCTCAAGGTATGACGCTTGACCAGGCTTTCTCGCAGATTACCTCAGTGGAAAACAATGATGAAGGCTTCAATTCTGTGACTTTGGTATATACCGGAAATTATGAACATGCCATTAACGAGGCTACTCGCATTGCCCGCTTAGCCGGAATACCACTCGGAAAAGATTTCGTTCAGGCACGTGAATTAGCCAAAACTTATAGCTCAAGCCCGGTGAAAGGTATCGCATTTATGAATTTTGATCCATATCTTAAAGATGCACCCGTGAATATCTCCATTACGGTTGACGAAGTGGGCGTATTGACCATCAGCGCAGTAGATGTGGAACAAATGAAACGTCAGTTTGAACGCAGCCGCCCGAACGATAACCCATAGATCGTTATCAGTAATCTGAAACTTTTTCTGGACAAATACTAATTCAAAAGACGATGGATGTTATCATTACCGGATGCAGCCGTGGAATAGGTTTCGAGCTGAGCCGTATTTTTGCTACCGATTCGTCGTGCAGGGTTTTGGCCATATCGCGGACAATGAAAGGGCTTTCGGATTTGAAAAAGCTTTTCCCCAATACAATTTTCCCTTTTCAGGACGATATCACTTCGGCCGATTTTATCAATCATTTATGTCTTCGGCTCGATGAATTGCATTTCGCACCCTCCCTGCTCATCAACAATGCCGGACTATTGGTGAACAAAGGCTTCGAAAGCCTGACAGCCAATAACTTGGATGATATGATGAATGTCAACCTGAAAAGCCCTTTCTTATTGATTCAGGCATTGATGCCATATTTTCACAAACCGGCACATATTGTAAATATTGGCAGTATGGGTGGTTTTCAGGGGAGTGTGAAATTCCCTGGGCTGTCTCTTTACAGCGCTTCCAAAGCGGCATTGGCTGCGCTCACCGAGTGTTTGGCTGTCGAACTTCAGGGAACAGATATTCACGTGAATTGTTTAGCTATAGGTTCGGCTCAAACCGAAATGCTCGAAGAAGCATTTCCAGGGTATGTTTCGCCGGTCTCGGCCCGCGAAATGGCAACATTTATTCATCAATTTGCCCTGAACGGACATCGTTTCTTTAACGGAAAGGTGATACCTGTTTCATCAACAACTCCTTGAAAAACTGAAAAATGACCAATTTGCCTAAGGAAATCGTCAAGCACCCGGGGGTTGTGGTCAAAACCGGACCGGATGAAGTTGAGGTGATGATCCTCGCTCAATCGGCATGCGCTGCCTGCCATGCCAAAGGGGTGTGCACCATGGCAGATATGAAAGAAAAAATGGTCAAAATTAAACCGGAAAACTCACAGCATTTTTCGGTTGGGCAACAGGTAGTGGTGAGCATGAAACAGAGCATGGGTTTGAAGGCTGTGCTTTTGGGTTATATTCTGCCTTTTGTTGTGATGGTTTTCACATTGGCAGGGCTGATTGGGATGGGGTTTTCCGAAGGAAAAGCAGGCCTCACTTCTTTATTGGTATTGGTTTTTTATTATGTTTTGCTCTTCATTTTTCGCTCGTTTATCGAAAAATCATTTGAATTTACGGTCAGTGAAATAGACTCCGTCCAAAACCCCGAACCCGAAAACCTTTGTTTTTAACGATTCTAAATTAGGCCGACCGTCTAATTTAGAAAAGGTATAAATATTACCGTAAGTCTATTGAGTCACAGCAAGATATATTGAGGCAGACGATTTTATCATTTTAACCCTATTTCACTTTAAACATCACGTAGTCAGTAAGATAACTTTACTGTCCCCGATAGACCGATTATAAGCTGTTTTTTGGTAAATCGCATACATTTGTAATGCTGTTAGCAAGCTAACAGTTTAACTACTGGTGTTTAAGCTAATACATTGTCCGAAGTGAACGATATTCTTCTATTTACCTTGCTCACTTTATGTCTTCTGGCCATTGTTCTTGCAGTGGTTTTATATTTTGTGGCTCAGAAATTTAAAGTGATCGAAGACCCGAAAATTGATTTGGTTGAGGATGTACTTCCCAAAGCCAATTGTGGAGGCTGTGGTTTTCCGGGTTGTCGCAATTTTGCGGAAGTAACGGTTAAAGCGGCTAATGAAAACAATAGCCTTGGCGACCTGAATTGCCCCGTCGGCGGCAACGAAGTGATGAAACAAGTTGCGTCCATTCTGGGGCTTGAAGTTCAGGAAAAGGATCCGCTGATTGCGGTTGTACGCTGCAATGGTAGTTTTGCGCATTCACCAGCTAAAGTCAGATTCGATGGCCCGGCCTCCTGTGCTTTTGCGCATCAGCTTTTTGCCGGCGAAGGCGGTTGTCAATATGGCTGCCTTGGCCTTGGCGATTGCGTGGCATCTTGTATTTTTGATGCTATTCACATGGATGCAACAACGGGGCTACCGGTTGTCAATGATCTCTGCACGGCTTGCGGTGCATGTGTGAAAGCTTGTCCTCGCGGCATCATTGAGCTGCGGTCGAAAGGGAAAAAAGACAGGCGAATTTTTGTGAGTTGTATCAATAAAGAGAAAGGCGGCCCGGCTAAGAAAAACTGTGAAGCCGCCTGTATTGGCTGCTCAAAATGCCAACAGGTGTGTCCTCACGATGCAATTGTGATGGCCAACAACCTTGCTTATATTGACTTTGTGAAATGCAAACTCTGCCGCAAATGTGTGGAGGTTTGCCCGACAGATGCCATTCACGAGATCAATTTCCCACCCCGAAAACCCAAGCTGGAATATACGGAAACGAACACTCAGCCGCCGGGAGGACACGATAGGCTTGAAAAAGTGCAACCTGTTCAAAATAAAACTGTTGATATTGAATAACCGGAAATGGGAATGATGAAATTAGCTACATTCAGGATTGGCGGTGTCCATCCACCGGAGAATAAATTGTCAGCCAATGAGCCAATTATACGCCTGCCCTTGCCAAAACAATTGGTCATCCCATTGAGCCAGAATTTGGGCGCAGCGCCAAAACCTGTCGTCAAAAAAGGTGATGAAGTGAAAAAAGGGCAACTAATTGCCCGTGGCGAGGCTTTCATCTCGGCAAACCTGCATGCACCGGCGAGCGGGAAAATTGCTAAAATTGATGATGCAGTTGATTCATCGGGCTATCGTCGCATGGCAATATTCTTGGATGTTACGGACGATGAATGGATGGAAGGCATTGATTCTACTGATGAACTCATTCACCAAAACTTGCCTTCATCTGAAGTGATTCGGGAGCGAATCAAAGAAGCTGGAATTGTCGGCATGGGGGGAGCCGCTTTTCCAACTCATGTAAAAATGATGATCCCCGAGGGGAAAAAGGCGGAGGTTTTGCTGATCAATGGGGTGGAGTGTGAGCCTTATCTTACCTCCGATCATCGGTTGATGCTCGAGAAAACCCAGGAAATTATTTTGGGTATTCGTATCCTCATGAAAGCCATTGATGTGAAGCGTGCCCTTATTGGGGTTGAAAACAATAAACCCGATGCCATCAACAGGTTACAGCAGTTTTGTAATGCCGACAATGGAATTGAGGTGCATGCCCTGAAGGTGAAATACCCGCAGGGAGGCGAAAAGCAGCTTATCAAAGCCCTCTTGGGCCGCGAAGTGCCTTCCGGAAAACTTCCAATCGAAGTAGGTTGCGTTGTGTCGAATGTTGGAACAGCATTTGCCGTGTATGAAGCAGTTCAGAAAAACCGGCCATTAATCGAAAGAGTAGTGACGGTTACCGGGAAAAAACTCACAAAGCCATCGAATTTTTTGGTTAGAATTGGCACTCCGATGTCAGCACTTATCGAGGCGGCAGGCGGAATGCCCGTAGATACCGGTAAGATTGTCAACGGGGGCCCTATGATGGGAAAAGCGCTTCCGACAACCGATATCCCCATTACCAAAGGTTCGTCGGGCGTATTGTTGGTAGATCAAAGCGAGAGCAGGCGATCAACTCCCAACACCTGTATTCGTTGTGCCCGATGCGTCACCGTCTGTCCGATGGGGCTCGAACCTTATCTTTTAGCCAGAATTTCGAAGCTGTCTTTGGTCGAACGGGCAGAAAAAGAGCGAATTATGGATTGTATTGAGTGTGGTTCGTGCCAATATACTTGCCCTTCGGCTTTGCCACTTCTCGATTATATTCGTTTGGGAAAACAACGCACGGCATCTTATCTCCGTAACCGTAAATAGAAGAATATGAATAAGTTGGTTATTTCAGGTTCTCCGCATATTCACGACCACGACAGTGTCAGCAAAATCATGTACACAGTGGTTTTGGCCATGATCCCGGCCATGCTGGCTTCGTTTTGGTTTTTTGGTTTCGACAGCCTCAGGGTGATGTTGGTGGCAGTCATTTCTGCCCTTTTAATGGAGTGGGCAACTCAGAAATTTCTGCTGAAAGGCCCATTGACAATCAATGATGGATCCGCAGTGGTTTCCGGAATTTTATTGGCTTTCAATTTGCCCGCCGGCATTCCTTCCTGGATGGTCGTGGCCGGTGCTTTTGTCATGATTGGGGTGGCAAAGATGACTTTTGGAGGACTGGGTAAAAATCCTTTTAACCCGGCTTTGGTTGGTAGGGTGTTTATGTTAATTTCGTTCCCGGTGGAGATGACTAAATGGCCTGTTCCGCGACCCTTGTTTGCAACTCGCCTGGCCGATGCCATCACCGGCCCAACGGCTTTGGGGTTGTTCAAAGAGGGAGTTGATGCGGGTCAGTCGGCCCAAACCATGTTACATGCGTCGCAAATGCCCACCGAAATAGCTCGTTTCTTTGGTGAAATGGGCGGTTCTTTGGGGGAAGTGTCGGCTATTGCCATTCTATTGGGCGGCGCTTATATGGTATATAAAAAAGTGATTGACTGGCAGTTACCTTTGAGTATTTTACTTACAGCCTTCCTGTTTTCCGGCTTGTTTTATCTGATCAATCCTGCTGTTTATGCTCCGCCGATGTTCCATTTGCTTACCGGCGGACTTATCCTTGGTGCAGTTTTCATGGCAACAGACATGGTGACCTCGCCTATGACCATCAAGGGAAAAGTGGTGTTTGGTGTGGGGATTGGGTTACTCACCGTTACCATCCGTTTGTGGGGCTCATATCCGGAAGGAATCTCATTTGCTATTCTGATCATGAATGCTTTTACCCCATTGATTAACAAAGCGTTCAAACCAAAGCGTTTTGGTTCTGACGTGCTAAAAACTGCAAAAATCTGAAGCCATGATTGGTAAAAAAGAATCGAATTTTATCAATATGTTTACAAGTTTGCTTGTCATTTCTTTTGTGGCAGGTATTTCACTCGGTAGTGTATATAATCTGACCAAAGCGCCGATTGCTGCAGCCGCCGCAAAAAAAATGGAGGACGCACTGAGGTTGGTGCTTCCCGATTTTGACAGCATACAGCCCATCAAGCTAAAATCAGCTTTTGAACCTGATTCATTATTGGTTTTTCAGGGTTTTCAAAATGGTCAACTCACCGGATGGGCAGTTAAAACCTGGTCGAAAAAGGGCTTTGGGGGAGAAGTCAACCTGATCGCCGGGTTTAAACCGGATGGAAGCATTAAAAATATTTCAGTGCTTGATCATAAAGAAACACCCGGACTTGGAGATAAAATGCAAGCATCCAAATCTGACTGGTATCGCCAGTTTTTGGATAAAAACCCTGCTGATTTTCGATTGAAAGTAAAAAAGGATGGGGGCGATGTGGATGCCATCACTGCGGCTACCATCAGTTCAAGAGCCTTTACCGAAGCCGTGGACCGCGCATGGCAAACCATTGAAAACGCAAAGAAGGAAGGAGGGAACGAATGAATCAAATACAGAATTTTACGAAAGGACTGCTGAAAGAAAACCCGATTCTTGTACAGGTTTTAGGTACATGCCCTACGCTCGGTGTAACCACTTCGGCATTCAATGGTCTTGGAATGGGGCTGGCTACCACTTTTGTGCTCACTATGTCCAATATTGTCATCAGCTTGGTGCGCGATTTTATCCCTGATAAAGTACGAATCCCGGCTTTTATTGTCATTATCGCCTCATTTGTTACAGTGGTGGAATTGGTGATGCAAGGATTCTTACCGGCTCTGTACGAGCAACTTGGACTTTTTATCCCGCTCATCGTGGTCAACTGTATTGTGTTGGGAAGAGCCGAAGCCTTTGCCTCGAAAAACAAACCCTTCTCTTCGATGATAGATGGGCTTGGAATGGGCTTTGGCTTTGCTCTGGCCCTCACCGTACTGGGATCAATCCGCGAGTTTCTGGGTAGCGGCGCTGTGTTCAATGTCAAGATTATTCCCGGCGACCTGATGCTGGTTTTTATTCTCGCGCCGGGTGCCTTTATTGCCTTAGGCTATCTGATTGCCATTACACGTAAGCTAAAAGATCATATTTAATCCTTTGACTCAATGGAATATATCATCATCATAATTTCGGCGGTTTTTGTCAACAATATCGTATTGGCTCAATTTCTTGGGATATGCCCCTTTATCGGCGTTTCCAACAAGATCCCGACTGCCCTTGGGATGAGTGGAGCTGTTTTGTTTGTGATTACCTTGGCCACTATCGTCACCTGGTTAGTACAGGTATATGTACTCAACCCACTGGGGATCCAATTTCTACAAACGATTGCCTTTATTCTTATCATTGCGGGATTGGTGCAGATGGTGGAAATTATTCTTAAAAAACTGAGCCCCGGGCTTTACTCGGCACTCGGAGTCTTTCTCCCGCTCATCACCACAAACTGTGCCGTGCTCGGAGTGGCCATCCTTACCATTCAGAAAGATTTTAACCTTATCCACGGCGTTGTATTTGCAATTGCCAATTCGCTCGGATTTGGCTTTGCGCTCGTTTTGTTTGCCGGGATTCGCGAACATATCGAAATCATGGAAGTCCCTGAAGGAATGAAGGGTGTGCCTATCGCACTCGTTACGGCAGGTATCCTTGCGTTGGCCTTTATGGGATTTAGTGGCCTGGTTTGATCCACTTGCTTCTGATACGCAATTGTAGTTTCACAATTGCGGTTTGCCCAAAAGTTTTGTATCTTTGGCTGTATTCAATCAGCCATTCCATAAATTAGAATTTATTCCATATATTGGAATTTATTGTAAAAATGGGAGTAAATATTATGCTTGATAATCAATGATTTATGATTTTGGTATGCTTTTGGCCTTTATCAGAGTATTATTATATTTAAAAATTAGGTGTTATGAAAAACATAAAGACAGTCATTACCTTAGCCTTTGTTTTATTTGCATTGGCATTGACTTCGTGCAGAAAGAACTCACCCATTGATGGCCCCAATTTCAATGGTACGGCTGATCTTCGCGTGAGCCAAAACTTTGACTGGTCAACCACCCAGGAGGTTGATTTCAATATCGTGCTGAGCGGCAATGATTTTTTGCCACTTAAATCCAAAATAAGCCTTTATGTTGATGACCCCTCCACCGGAGCGCCACTCATCAGCAGCGGGAGTGTCAGCCTTTCACAGGCTTATGTCGGAAAGGTGAAAATTCCAAGCTATGTGAAAGAGATGTTCATCAAGTTAGAAACGACTACCGGAAATATCAGAATAGAGAAAGTGAATATTGTAAATCAGCAATTAGCCTATACTTTCACTTCGGGAGTGAAAATGGTGGATGCCGTTGAAGCCGTTGATGTTGTGCCCGACGAAGGCCCTGATTGCGATGACTGTGATGTGGTTTTATCCGGTAATCAACCTGCGACCATCAGTGGCGGGAAAACCTATTGTGTGACCGACAGCTATGCGGGTCATATTGAATTTCAACCCTGGAATGGCGGCGGGACCCTCAAAGTTTGCGGAATTGCTACGCTGAAAGGGAGTACCGAACTGGGAAATAACTGCAAAGTTATTGTCACAAAAGAAGGTCAACTGACAATTGATATTTTGTCAATGTATGGAAGTCCGACCATTGCGGTTTATGCCAAGGCAAAGCTTTTTCTCGGAAATCAATTAACGACTTCGGGTTATTTTGAAAACCATGGGCAGATTATAGTCAAGGACAGGGTTAATTTGCAAAATCTTTCAGCACCGGCCATTAACAATGGAACCATTACCCTTGAATCAGGTTCATTTGAAATGCAAAATGCTACATTGGAAAATAATGGAGTGTTAAACATTCCGGGCCATTTCCACCTGAATACCAATTCGGGACTGACCAATACCGGAAAAATTGTAGCCCGCACAGGCGTTGAATTGAACGGAGCTCCGGTTACAAATACCGGTGAGTTGAAAGTACTCGATGGGTATTTCAATGTCAATGCCGGAGGAAAACTTTACAATAAGGGCACGGTGATTACCGAAACAGGGAATATCAATTTCAACTCAGGTGTGCTTTCTGAAAACTATCATGTTATCATTTCCGGAAAAGATATCAATCTGAATGGCGGCAGCAAACTGATCAACTATTGCCAGATGATCTCAAAACGCAATTTTGATGTCAACTCAGGAGGTTTCGAGATGGTCAACGGTTATCTGAAAGTGGCCCAAAAACTTACCCTCAATGGAGGTGCGAGTATTAAGATTAGCAAGGCCAGCATGATTTCGACCGATAAACTGGTTATGAATGCCAGTATCTATGGTTCTGATGACCGCAATACAGTGTTGGCTCAGACCCATATAGTCATCAATAGTAATAACGTGATCTCAGGTCCTATCGAGGCCGCAAGCCAGGAATTGAAAATAAATGCAGGAACCCCACCTTCGAAACACATCATCAATGGGGCAACTTTTGTGAAACCTGACGAGATGACGAACTTCATCCCCATCACGGGCTGCAACCCCGAAGGAGTAGGTTCGCAAGGAATTGTGGACACTGATAACGATGGTGTTCCGGATGATCTTGACGACTTCCCGAACGATCCCGAAAGAGCCTTCAGATCGTGGTATCCTTCAAAAACCACCTTTGCTACCCTTGCTTACGAAGATTTGTGGCCTGGCCTTGGTGATTTCGATTTCAATGATGTGGTGGTTGATTTTCAGTATGAAATGATTACCAACGCGAAAAATGAGCTGAAAGATATGGTCGGCAGGTTCCATCTAAAAGCCGCAGGAGCCAGCCTGAACAACGGATTTGCCGTGTCAATGCCGTTTGCCCCCGACAAAGTTCAGCGTTTGGAAGGGACAAACTTAGTTGGTGAAGCTATTGCCCTGGCTGCCAATGGGGTAGAAGATGGCCATACCAACGAAACTGTCATCGTGGTGCTTGATGCCATCGGCACTTTGTACGGCGAGTTTCTGAATACCCAACCCGAACGTCCTTATGTGGAAACAGATATGATTACCCTCAAAATGGTTTTGGGTACTGCCGTAGCTGACTTTGGCGTCGCTCCCTTTAATCCCTTCATTTTCATCAATCAGGAAAGGGGCAAAGAGGTACATCTGATTGACCATAAACCAACTGAACTTGTTGATGCTTCGTATTTTGGAATGTGGGAAGACGATTCGAAACCTGACGAAGGCAAATATTATCAAACCGATAAACGCCTGCCTTGGGCCATTGAAATTCCTGTTCAGTTCGACTATCCGGTGGAAACAGTGGATATCTTACTCACCCATCTCAAGTTTGCTGAATGGGCCATGTCATCAGGAACTGAATATCAGGATTGGTACCTCGACAAACCCGGCTATCGCAATGAGGAAAATATCTACAAACGTCCGCAAGAGAAACGATAATCGGACGCAACATTCAAAAAAGAACGGGAGTAGTTTTCAATTACTCCCGTTCTTTTTTACCAGCCCGCAGCCAGAATGTCGGCAATATGAATGGTTTTGATAGGAAGTTTGTATTTGTTGACATACGACTGAAGATGCATCAGACACGAGAGGTCGGTCGAAACCATGTATTCGGCTTCGGTATCTAAAGCATGTTGCACTTTTTGTTCGGCCATGGCAACGGAAACGGCTTCATTTTTGATACTGAAAGTTCCTCCAAAGCCACAGCATACATGCCGATCCTGCATTTCGACCAATTCTAGACCTTTGACTTTTGAGAGCAACATGCGTGCTTCGTTTTTCAGGCCATATTCGCGCAGGCCGGAACAGCTGTCGTGAAAAGTGACTTTATGTTCAAACCTAGCTCCAAAATCAATGATCCCGAGTTGGTTGACCAAAAAGTCGGTAAGTTCGTAGATGTTTTTAATGATACGTTTGAATTCCAGATGGTTGGAGGTGTTGTGAAAAAGTTGCTGGTACGAGTTTCGAATGAACGCGGTACATGAGGCAGATGGGCCGACAACGGGTCTGTCGTGTGGGAAATCTTTGAGAAATTTTCCGCCAAGGGCTTTGGCTTCGTCCCAGAAACCGCTGTTGAAAGCCATCTGACCACAGCAGGTTTGTTCGGGATTGTAATGAACGTCAACCCCGGCTTTGCGCAAAACCTTCATCATGCTGAAAGCCGTCTCGGGGTAAAACTGGTCCACAAAACAAGGGATGAAAAGGTCAACCGTCATAATCATTTGATTGTTTGGCAAAGATAACCCAATCACTTGAAAAATGAGAATGAAAAATCAGTTGTTTTCGTTTTTAAACTTTAAATGAACAGCACCGGAAGTGGCCATTTCTTCCCAGAAACGAGGGTAGGATTTTTCGACGACTGCCGGGTTTATGATTTCGACTTGTTGAAAAACCATTGCCAGCGGTGCAAAGGCCATGGCTATCCGATGGTCGTTGTAAGTCTCGAACACCGGAGTTTGTTCCTGAAATTGAGCAGTTGAAGGGTTTGAAAGAAGCCTGTAACTGTCGTTGCTTTCGTGGAGAAATTGGGTTCCAAATCGAGAGAATTCCTGCTGAAGAGCCAAGGTTCGATCCGACTCCTTGTGGCGGAGATTTGCCAGACCACAAAAACTTGCCTCTACGCCAAGTCCGGCACAACAAGCTGCTAAAGATGGCAGCATATCGGGAAAATGATGCAGATCGAACTTCAGATTCGGCTCAACTTTTCCTATGCGGCGGATGCGAACTCCTTCGGCTTCCTGCCGGGAACTGATGCCAAGCTTCTCAAACATTTTGATCATTTCACGATCACCCTGAAGGCTGTTGACATCTAAGCCTGCGAGCAACACATTTCCGCCATGGCTCAAGGCCACTAATTCATACCAAAAGGCAGCGGCGCTCCAATCGGCTTCCGCTTTAAGCTGTGCCTTGCCATAAGCCTGAGGATAGACGGTTACTAAATCATGATTTCTCACAGCTATTGCACCACTTTGGCGCATCATGGCCAAAGTCATCTCCAAATAAGGCAGCGACGAGAGCGCACCTTCGAGTTGAAGTTCGAGACCCTTTTCCAAAGTGGGAGCCATCATCACAAGTGAAGAAGCGAATTGGCTGCTTTTTCCCATGCTTACCCTTGTTTTGCCGCCCGGAAGTTTTTTCCCGTTGATCCTTAAAGGTGGGAAGTCCTGTTTTTCAGCATATTCAATTTCAGCCCCTAAATGACGGAGGCTCACAACAAGATCAGAAACCGGACGCTGTTTCATCCTTTCGCTTCCGGTAAGAAGCCAGCAGCCTTCTGTGGAAGCCAAAAAACCGGCTAAAAAACGGAAAACCGTACCAGCATTGCCACAGTCAACAACAGTCTGAATATGAGAGTTGTGACTTTCACGAATAAGCTTTAGGTTTTTCTGCAACAGACGGGTGTCATCGGCATCGGAAAGAGCGCCGCAATCAATGGTTACGGGTTTGGAATAAGCCTGAATCATCAACGCACGGTTGCTGATACTTTTGCTCAAAGGCAGATGAATATTTGCCTGAAAATCAACGAGATTTCTCCTGACAACAAGGCTCATCTCCAATTTGATTTAAGTAAAATTCCAAACTTTCTTTTACCAAATTTCGCTCAACAATGCAATCATAATCGGCTTTACCGGCTTCACTGATCAACACAAAATGCAATTCACCACCCTTGTTTTTCTTGTCCTGAGCCATGCGCCCAACGATGTCGTCAATATGTAATTTATTGAAAAAGAATGGGGTAAAATATGAATGCCATAAATCAACATAATCGTCAAGCACTTTTTTGTCGAGGCTGTGTCGGCGATACGAAAGATATAATTCAGCGACCATTCCTGCTGCAATAGCCTTTCCGTGAGAAAGCTTCAGTCCATTTTCGAGTGCAAAGGATTCAAACGCATGGCCAACAGTATGTCCGAAGTTCAATATTTTACGGATTCCCCGTTCGTGCGGGTCGCTTTGGGTGATTTTGACCTTGATTTCGGCACACTCTTTCACTATTTGTAATAATTCGGAATCAGTAGGTTGTGTCAGGAAATCGCGATTGAGAAAATGGGGCGAGGTGATGAATCCATATTTGAGAATTTCTGCCTTGGCCGAGCGCATTTCCTCTGGGGGCAGTGTTTTTAGAAACTTTGTGAATATCAGCACTTTTTCGGGAAGATGGAAAGTCCCGATCTGATTTTTGAAATCGGAAAAATTGATCCCTGTTTTGCCTCCAATGGCGGCATCAACCATGCCCATCAGTGTGGTGGGGATGTTGATGCAACTGATTCCGCGTTTGTAGCAGGATGCCGCAAAACAGCCCAAATCGGTAATGGTTCCGCCACCGAGATTCATCAAAAGTGTATCCCGTCCGGCCTGATGTTTGGTGAGTACTAACCAGATGTGTTGAGCTGATTCAAGGGTTTTGTTTTCTTCGCCGGCCTTCACCTCGATTTCAACGATTTGATCATTTTGCAACAATATTTCGTGAAAAAAAAGTGGCAGGCATTGCAAGTGGGTGTTTGTGTCGGTGAGGATGAAAACAGAAGATTTTTTCTTCCTGTACGATTGTATCTTGTCAGCCAGATAGTTAGCTGCCTGTTGTTCAAACATAACTATGGAGTCGGGCATCTTTGGCGATGGTTAGCAATTGCAAATCTAAGCTAATCTGCCGAATGTTTTGGTAGTTTGATTATTGGCTGACTGATGTATTTTCTCAGAAGAATGCAGCCAGCAACAGATCGAGGTACTGAAGCGGAAGGTCAAATTTCTTGCTGATTTGCTCGTTGGTGAGAATACCGTTGAAGATATACGTTCCTTTTGCAAGTGATGAATTGGATTTCAGACTGTTGCTGACGCCTCCGTTTTCAGCAATCTCGATAAGGAGCGAGCCGAAAAAATTGCTAAACGAGCTGGAGGCCGTATGAGGCACTTTTGAGGCAATGTTAGGAACACAATAATGGGTCACACCATGCAATTGGAACACCGGATTCTGGTGGTTGGTTGGGCGCGATGTTTCAAAGCAGCCGCCCTGGTCAATACTCACATCAATGATGACTGCGCCGGATTTCATTTTGCGCACCATTGATTCAGGAATGAAACAGGTAGAAATACCTTCGGGGGCATGTTTGGCAGCAATCACAACATCGGCTGAAATCAGGGCTTCTTCGATGACATCAGGTTGAAAAACAGAGGTATAAATCCGTTGTCCTAAACGATTTTGCAACTCGCGAAGCTTATAAATCGAGCTGTCGAACACTTTCACCGAGGCTCCCAAACCCAAAGCGGCTCTTGTGGCATATTCCGAAACGGTGCCGGCTCCAATAATGACCACCTCGGTGGATGACACGCCCGGAAAACCACCAAGCATGATGCCCTTGCCATATTGTGGATGACACAAATATTCGGCTGCAATCAGCATGGCAGCATTACCAATGATTTCGCTCATAGCACGAACTAAAGGAAGCGAACCTGTTTTATCCTGGATGTGTTCAAAAGCAAGGGCAGTGACTTTACGGGCCATCAACTGATTGAAATACTCTTTGGAACGCGTTGGCAGATTGAGAACCGAAAAAAGGCTTTTGTGCTTACCGAGCAACTCAATCTCTTCACTCAACGGAGGCGAAACTTTCAGGATGATGTCGGCATTAAAAGCCGCTGCATGTGTTTCAACGATCTCGGCTCCGGCATCGGCATAATCCTGATTGCTGAAAAAAGACCGCTCGCCGGCGCCCTGCTCAATGATGATCCGGTGCCCGCATTTGGCGAGTAGTTTAACAGCGCTTGGTATCAGGCTTATACGATTTTCATTCGCTGATAATTCACGTGGAATGCCAATGATAAGCTGTTCGGGTTTCTGTTTTGTCTCAAGCATTTCTTCCTGAGGCAGAAGCCCTGTTTTCCCTGAGAATTGTACAAACTGTCTACTGTCGTTCATGTGTTTTGTTATGGCATCAGGTTGCGGGCATTTCAGTTTCAATCAGGCGGCCTTCATGCCCATCGGTGGCGGAGATGTTTACTTTTACGAATGATTTGGGTAAAAGTTGCTCAATTTTCTCGGGCCATTCAATCAAACAGGGAAAGCCACTGTAAAAGTAATATTCATAACCAATGTCAAAAGCCTCTTCTAAACGCGTAATACGATAAAAGTCAAAGTGATAGATAATGTTACCTTTTGAATCGGCATATTCGTTCACGATTGAGAAAGTGGGGCTTGAAGCCTGATCGGTGATGCCAAGCTGATGACAAATTTCTTTGATGAGGGTGGTTTTGCCGGCTCCCATCTCGCCATAAAAAGCCATGATCGGGCTCTTTTGAAGCATCCCGATCAAAACCGAAGCCACTTCGGGGAGTTGGGAAAGGTGACTGACCTTAAAAACTTGTTTCGTCATCTGGCTTTTAAAAAGACAACCGGAACTAAAATTTCCTGCATCGAAATGCCACCGTGCTGAAACGTGTTCCGGTAATAGTTCACATAATGGTTGTAGTTGTTGGGATAAGCGAAAAAGTCGTTGTTGCGTGCAAATACAAAAGCCGTACTCACGTTGAGACGGGGTAAAAATGCGTCTTCCGGATTTTTCACTTCAAACACCTCTTTCGGGTTGTAGTTTAGGCTTTTACCATATTTGTAGCGGAGATTTGTGTTCACGGTGCGGTCGCCAAGTATCTTTACCGGGTCTTTTACATACACCGATCCGTGGTCGGTCGTCAGGATGATGTCGCATTTTTTGGAACTGATGAAACGGATGATGTCGTAAAGCGACGAATGTTTGAACCAGCTGAGCATGAGGGAACGATAGGCCATTTCGTTGTCGGCTAATTCGCGGATCATTTCCATTTCGGTACGGGCGTGCGACAGCATATCCACGAAATTGTAAACGATCACATTAAGCCGGTTCGACATCAGGTTGGCCATGTTTTCAGCTAATTTTTTACCCGCGTTGAGATTCAGCACTTTGTTGTATGAGAATCGGATGTCTTTTCCAAAACGCCTCAACTGTTCGCCAAGCAACTCCCCCTCAAACTGGTTTTTGGTGCCTTCGTCTTCCTCGTCCACCCAATATTTTGGATATTTCTTTTTTATTTCGGTGGGCATGAGGCCGGCAAAAAGGGCATTGCGCGCATATTGTGTGGTGGTGGGCAGAATGCTGTAATACAGATCGTCGGCCTCTGTGCGAAACGATTCTTCAATCAAGGGTTGAATGGTTTTCCACTGGTCGTAACGCAGATTGTCAATCAGGATTAAAAACAGGGGCTTATCGCTACTTTCAAGACGAGGCAAAACCTTGTCGCGTATCAGGGTGTGTGAAAGCACCGGTTTGTCAGTGGTTTTATTGTTGATCCAATTTAGATAATTTCGCTCAATAAAGCGCGAAAACATATTGTTGGCTTCATCCTGCTGCATCCTGAGCACCTGCATGATGCCTTCGTCCTGCGATTTTTCAAGTTCAATGTCCCACCTGCTGAGCTTTTTATAGACTTCAATCCATTCGTTATGGTCTAACTGGTTCGATAGTTCAAGACCGATCTGACGAAACTCCTGTTGGTAGGTTTGGGTAGCTTTCTCACTTACAAGTTTCTGATTTTCAAGATTTCGCTTTAGCGAAAGGAGAATTTGGTTAGGTTTTACAGGTTTGATCAGGTAATCGGCAATTTTGCTTCCTATGGCCTCTTCCATGATACTCTCTTCCTCACTTTTGGTAATCATCACAACCGGCAGATTGGGATAGTCTAACTTGATCTGCTCGAGTGTTTCGATGCCGGAGAGACCGGGCATATTTTCATCTAAAAATACGATATCGAAATGATTTTGCTTCAACAAATCGAGGGCTTCATCGCCATTGTTAGATGTAGCAACATCGTAACCTTTTTGCTCCAAAAAAAGAATGTGGGGCTTTAGTATGTCAATCTCATCGTCAGCCCAAAGAATCTTCACTTTTTCCATAAACAGGATTTCATTAATTATGTTAGGGTTGAGTAGAGTTGATTCATTGAACGTACTTTTGCAAGCTATAATGATTTTTTTGATGGTTTATTGTTGCAAAGACGATGCCATCAGCACAAAATTAACTTTTTTTATGGCTATGGAAATGTCAGGACGCAACAAAATTTTCAACGACCCGGTTTATGGGTTTATTCGTGTTCCGGATAAACTTCATTTTGAGGTCATTGAACACCCTTATTTTCAGCGTTTGCGCAGGATCAAACAGATGGGGCTTACCTATCTTGTTTATCCCGGCGCGCATCACGGGCGGTTTCAGCATTCCATTGGTGCGATGCATCTGATGCAAATTGCTTTGGAAACCCTGAATAGGAAAGGTCATCATATTCCTCGCAATGAGCGACAGGCAGCTTCGTTAGCCATTTTGCTCCACGATATCGGCCATGGGCCATATTCCCACGCCTTAGAAGAAACCATTGTGTCGGGTCTTGGCCACGAGGAGCTTACCCTTCTTTTGATGCATCAGATCAATAATCAGTTTGGTGGAGCGTTGGATGAAGCCATTGCCGTGTTTGAAGGTACACACCCGAAAAAATTTCTTTGTGAGTTGGTATCCAGTCAATTGGATATGGATCGGATGGACTATTTGAAGCGCGATAGCTTTTTTACGGGTGTGAAAGAAGGAAATATCAATTCCGACCGGCTTCTGGCTATGTTGCAACTCAGCAACAACCATTTGGTGATTGAGGCCAAAGGTATTCATTCGGTCGAGCATTTTTTGGTGGCTCGTCAATTGATGTATTGGCAGGTTTATCTGCATAAGACTTCGCTTTCGGCAGAATTTATGCTTGTCAACTGTCTTCGCCGTGCCAAACAGTTGAGTATGAACGGACATCAGCTTGCTGCAACGCCGGCGCTGCAATGGTTTTTGCAAAACAACCCTCAGCCGTCGGATTTTTATCCAGGCTCCGAAGCCATGGAGAAATTTACACAATTGGATGATTATGATGTATTTACGGCTCTTAAGCTCTGGCAGAATGATTCCGATAGGGTGTTGCGGTTGCTAAGCCGAAACATCGTCAATCGCCGTCTGTTTAAAATTGAGGTATCAAAAGAAGCTTTCGCTTCGGGAACAGCTGAGGCTTTGCTGCAAGGTATCAGGGATACTTTTGAACTGAATGCCGATGAAGCAGCTTTTTTTCTGGTGAACGAATCCACTTCCAAAACACTTTATAACCCCGATGAACCGCCTTTGCACATCCTTTCAAAAGATGGAAGTTTGGCCGATATCCGTCAGGTTTCGGATCAATTTAATTTCACCCTGATGGATCAACCGGTTACACGACACTACCTCTGCTATCCGAAAGAAGTTCGCGGCGAAATGAGATAATACACTTTGAATGTGTGTGATGGTAAAAGGTGTTGCCCGACAGTTTTGCTGAAAGAAATTGAAAATTGTGTTCTTCTTTGACTTTCAGTCCGGACAGCAGATGGTGCCTTCACTTAGAATTTGATGGAAAAATTCGTTTTTTGAGATTGTTTTTTCATTTCAATAGCTTTCAAAAAGCGCTAACTTTGTGCATCAATACCCTGTTGCGATGCACCTCACAAAACGAACTGAATATTCTCTGGCGTTGTTGCGAATGACCGTTGGCTGGCATTTTTTATATGAAGGCTTAGTGAAATTAACGAATCCGGCCTGGTCGTCCAAAGCATATCTGCTCGATTCGGGCGGCTGGTTCAGCGATTTCTTTTTTTGGATTGCCCATCATGCAGCCTTGTTAAAATTTGTTGACCAGTTCAATGCGCTGGGGCTTTCGCTAATTGGCTTATTTTTGGTCTTAGGTATTTTTAGTCGGATTGCCGCCGTGGGAGGCGCCTTTTTGCTGGCACTCTATTACCTCTCGCATCCGCCCTTTCCGGGGATTGAATATTTCTTTCCGTCCGATGGCAGCTATTTCATCGTCAACAAAATTCTAGTCGAGTTGATGGCACTGGCGGTAATTTATCATCTTCCTGCCGAGAATCGTATTGGTTTGAGAAGGTTTGTTTTGTTAAAAAAGAAAGACGATGCAGAATAACAACGAAAAAGGGAAGGGGATGAGCCGGCGCGACCTCCTTGCCGGAATGGCAGCTTTGCCGGTGCTGGGAGCCATTGGCTACGGATTGTTGAAGCAAAACAGCTTGGATGCACAAAAAAACGAAGCCGGTCTTAATGATATTGACCTCGCCGGATCCGTTTCAACACCAGTTCAGGTACCGGGAAAAGAAATCCGAATCGGAATTGTGGGCTGCGGGAGCAGAGGCGCTTACCTGATGAAAGCATTGGGTTTTGTGCATCCCGACCGGGTGGATGACTGGAACAAACGTGGAAAAGACGACCCCTACTGGAAACAATATCTTGACGACTTCAGGACACAGGAAAACCTGAACGTGAAAATTGTGGCAATTTGTGATGTTTTTGAAAAAAATGCCGAACGGGCAATCAAAACCGGCGCCAATAGTCATCGGAACGGACAAGACGGACCTATGGGAGAGGCCCCCCGTCGCTATGCCACTTACCACGAATTAGTAGCTGCTCCCGATGTTGATGCAGTGATTATTGCTACACCCGACCACCTTCATGTGCCTGTAGCTTTGGAAGCTGCACGATCCAACAAGCACATTTATTGCGAGAAACCTCTGTCGTGGACAGTTGAAGAAACTTATGAAATCCGAAATGTTGTTAAAAATCAAGGGATTGTCTTTCAGCTTGGACATCAGGGGCGGCAAACGGAAAGCTATCAGGTAGCCAGAGCGCTCGTTGAAAAAAATGTGCTAGGAAAGGTCTCCCTTATCGAGGTTTGCACCAACCGAAACGATCCTAATGGCGCATGGGTTTATGATATTGACCCGGCAGCCAACGAGCAAACCATTGATTGGGAGCAGTTTATCGGTCCGGCACCCTGGCATCCTTTCAGCCTCGAACGGTTTTTTAGATGGCGCTGCTGGTGGGATTACAGCACCGGCCTGAGTGGCGACCTTTTTACGCACGAATATGACGCCATGAACCAGATTTTTAATCTCGGCATACCTCATTCGGCTGTGGCTTCGGGCGGCATCTATTTTTACAAGGACGGACGTACGGTACCCGATGTGCTCAATATGGCGTTTGAATATCCAAACCGCGACCTTACCTTGCTTTATAGCGCCTCGCTGAGCAGTGAGAAAAATCGTGGGAAAGCCATCATGGGTCACGATGCCTGGTTGGAACTCGGTGAAAATTTGACCGTTTTTGCCGACCCGCGATCAACCCAATATAAGGAATATTTCGACAAAGGTTTACTCGAACCAGGTAAAGCCATGTTCTCGTATGTTCCCGGACAAGGAAAAGTGGATGCCATCACCACACCCACCGAGAAATATTTTGCCGGACGCGGCCTGCTCTATACCTATCGCGATGGCAAGGCGCTTGACACCACTCATCTGCATTTGCTTGAATGGCTCAATTGCATCCGAAAGGCCAATGGTTCGCAACCAAGTTGCAATATTGACAGAGCTTTTGAGGAAGCCATCACTGCGCACCTGGGGACAATCTCTTACCAACAGGGACGTCGGGTGTATTGGGATTCCGACAAAGAACAAATCATTTGACCAAAGCTATGAACGCTACCCGCTCTCATTCCGGCATCGAACGCCCTCCACCAATAAACACGGTCATTGTGGGATTCGGACTATCGGGCAGTGTTTTTCATGCGTCTTTCATCCACCATCATCCGGCCTTTCGGCTGCATGGCATAGTTACCTCAGCCGAGGCTGCTGCTCAGTCATATCCCCAAGCCGTCATTTATCGCTCATTGGAGGCAGCTCTTTCCGATCCTGAAGTTGAGCTTGTTGTGATTTGTAGCCCGCACACCCATCATGTTCAACAGGCCACATTGGCGCTTGAAGCCGGAAAACATGTGGTTGCCGAAAAGCCTGTTGGCCTTGAAAGCCATGAGGTGGAACTGTTAGGGCAGCTTGCAACCCGTCAACAAAAACTTCTTGTTCCTTTTCACAATCGTCGTTGGGATGGTGATTTCCTGACATTAAAAGATCTTCTTTCGCGCGACCTTTTGGGAACGCCGTTAGATTTTGAATCACGTTTTGATCGTTTTGCGCCAACGGTGACGCGCGCCCATTGGCGGTATCAGGATAAACAGGCCGGAGGCACGCTATTTGACCTGGGTCCGCATTTGGTGGATCAATGTCTGGTTCTTTTCGGAATGCCTCTTTCTGTACATGCCACACTGCTGAATCACCGAAATTTTAAACAAAACAACGATGGTTTTGATATCCGTCTTTTTTATCCCAACCTAGTAGCAAGCCTTAAAGCCGGTGTTTTTGTGCGAAGCCCGGGTCCACGATTTCAGCTTCATGGAACGAAAGGCTCTTTTGTGAAATACGGTTTGGATTCTCAGGAATCTTTTCTCAGAGATCAAAAAGATGATCGCCCGCCAATTGCCTCTGGAAGGAATCTTATGCAAAGAAGTATTTTGATTACGGATGATACCGGTACAGCGAAAAAATATCCTGTTTTGCCTGGAAGATATATGACTTTTTACGACCAATTGGCAGATGCGATCAAGCAAAATGCGCTGCCGCCTGTATCCGTTGAAGATGCCATTGCCGGATTGAAAATCATTGAAGCAGCCATAATGAGCCATCAATTGAAAAAAAATATTGATCTTTAACCTCTCATCTCAAAGCCTATGCAAACCCGACGCGATTTTCTACGACTTAGTCCGCTGATTCCGGGAACTTTGCTTTTTTCATTGCTTCCCGGACAACAGGCTTATGGCAGTCAAAGCTTTAAGAAAGATGTTGGAATTCAGCTCTGGACCTTTCGCAACGAACTGAACAGCGATTTGGAAGGCACCCTCGATGCGATTGCCTCCCTGGGATACAAAACCCTTGAGCCTTATGGCTTCGATGGGCGGTTTTTTGGCCGCGACGCATCCGATTTTTATCGGATATGTGCCGATCGAGGCTTGACAATTTACAGCACTCATACCGGAATTACCTCTGAAAATGCCCCAGAGTATGCCGAGATAGCTGCGAAAATTGGGCTTGAATTCCTTGTTTTACCTTCATTTATGGGGCGACCCGACAAAACGACCGATGATTTTAAGAAGACTGCCGATGAACTGAATGTGATCGGCGAACAATGCCTCAAGGCAGGAGTGCGTTTTGCTTATCACAACCACGATTTTGAATTTAAAAATGTTGACGGCAAGCTGCTTTACGAGATTTTACTCGAAAAAACCGATCCCGCGCTGGTCTCTTTTCAAATGGATCTTTATTGGGTGGTGAAAGGCGGGCAAGACCCATTCCGCCTGTTTCACAAGTTCCCCGGAAGATTCACCACCTGGCATATCAAAGATATCTCAGCCGAAGGACGTACGGCAATCGTGGGAAACGGAAAAATTGATTTCAAAAATATCATGACCAAAGCTGCACAGGCCGGCCTTGAAAAACTGATCGTGGAACAGGAACAATACGACGAAGGCTCGCCTGCATTTTGTGCCGGACAGAGCTTAAAATACATTCAGAAACACCTTTTATAGACTTTAAATTCCTTTTTTAACCACCAAAAACCTTAAAAAAATGGAAAAGACGAACAGTTCCGGAAATGGAATGGATCGCAGGTCGTTTTTGCGAAACTCGGCCCTCACGGCTGCCGGCTTCATGATTCTGCCTTCGAAGGTCATCTCCGGATTAGGTCACAAAGCCCCCAGCGACAAGCTGAATATTGTGGGAGTGGGCGTTGGAGGTCGCGGCGGCGGCGTCATCCGCGCCGTAAGCAGCGAAAATATCATTGCCCTCTGCGATGTGGACTGGAAATATGCGAAGAAAATCTTCGATGAGTTTCCGGAATCAAAAAAATATTACGACTGGCGCAAGATGTTTGATGAGCTTGGAAAATCCATTGATGCAGTGGTGGTTGGCACACCCGACCACACCCACGCCATCATCAGCATCAATGCGATGAAATTGGGCAAGCACGTGTATTGCGAAAAACCCTTGACGCATTCTGTATGGGAATCGCGACAGATGACCGAGGTTGCCCGTCAGTACAAGGTTGCCACTCAGATGGGCAATCAGGGCAATTCGGGCGAAGGCATACGTCAGGTTTGTGAGTGGGTGTGGGATGGCGCCATTGGCGAGGTGCGCGAAGCACACGCCTGGACCAACCGACCTATCTGGCCTCAAGGTTTGGAACGCCCTGCTTCGACACCACCTGTGCCCGAAACTTTGGCCTGGGATTTGTTTTTGGGCCCCGCTCCCGAACGACCCTATAACCCCATTTATACGCCCTGGAACTGGCGCGGATGGTGGGACTTTGGTACAGGAGCGCTCGGCGATATGGCTTGTCATATCATGGATCCGATCTTCATGTCGCTTCGCTTGAAATATCCTATCAGGGTGCAGGGTTCTTCCTCGCAGTTCAATACCGAATCACCACCCTTGGCCGAAACGGTTCAGTTTGTCTTTCCTGAACGTGAGGCATATAAAGGCGTACCGATGCCGGAGGTGAAGGTCACCTGGTGGGATGGCGGTTTGCTGCCTCCACGCCCAGCCGAACTTCCGGATGGCGAAGTGATGGGGCGCGACACCAATGGCGGCTGTCTGCTTGTTGGCACAAAAGGAAAAATCATGACCGGTTGCTACGGTCGCGAACCATTCTTGCTGCCCTTGGATTATGATAAAGACTATCGTCGCCCAACACCAACACTGCGACGTGTAACCACGAGCCACGAGATGGATTGGGTGAGGGCATGTAAGGAATCGCCCGAAAGCAGGATAGAAGCCAGCTCTCATTTTGGTTATTCCGGACCGATGAACGAAATGGTGGTTATGGGCGTAGTGGCAGTCCGACTGCAAGATCTCAAGCGTGAACTGGAATGGGATGGCGAAAAAATGGAATTTACTAATATTGGTGATAACGACGAAATCAGGGTGGTCAAAAGCGATAAGTTTGAAGTCATTGACGGTCATCCTCATTTCGATACCAAGCACGAAACGATAAATGCCAAACAAGCCGCTGCGGAATATATCCGTCATACCTATCGTCAGGGCTGGTCGCTTTAAATGGATTTAACTATCAGAAATATAATTATTTAAATCTAAATGTTATGAAAAAAATCTTTCTCTTTTTATCGGTTATTCTCGTAGTGACCGCCTGTCAACAATCTCCTCAGAAAACACAGGAAACCCCTCAAAACACAGTAGAAACCGTTGCCGATAACACGCTTACTCAGGCCGAAGCAGATGCCGGATGGATTTTGCTTTTTGATGGACAGACACCGGGCAAATGGCGCGGATATGAAAAAGACTATTTTCCCAAAGGTTGGGTGATTGAGGATGGAACTTTGCGTTGCCTGAGCAGCGGGCGAGGCGAAGCCGGAGCACAGGATGGCGGCGACATCATTTACGACGAGAAATTCCAAAATTTTGAACTCTCGCTCGAATGGAAAATTTCCGACGGAGGTAACAGTGGCATATTCTATCTGGCGCAAGAAATCCCGGGAAAAACAATCTGGCAAACCGCACCCGAAATGCAAGTGCTCGACAACACCAAACATCCCGACGGACGCGATGGTGTACACAGCGCCGGCGCACTCTACGACATGATTGGCGTGGATCAGAACAAAGTGAAACCTGTGGGCGAATGGAACCAGGCAAAAGTGATGGTGTATAAAGGAACCGTGGAACATTGGCTCAATGGTGAAAAAGTAGTGGAATATCACCTTTGGACTCCTGAATGGAACGAAATGGTGGCCAAGAGTAAGTTCCCGCAATATAACCCCGATTGGGCCAATGTGGCACAAGAAGGTTTTATTGGCCTGCAGGATCACGGCGATGATGTTTGGTATAAGAACATTAAAATCAGGAAGTTGTAACAGTTTTCCTGAGTTGGATTAAAGCTCTTTCGGACAAGATGGTGAAGACCATGAGCCTGAAAGGGCTTTTTTTATGTGGCTTTCAAGGATTGGATTGCCGACAGAAAGTAAAAAAACGTACTTTCGTTTAAATTTTTCAAAATGACAGAGCCTACACTTCATCGCATCGTTGTGGCCGGCACCGGAAGGGTGGCGTGGAACCTTTGCAAGGCTTTTGTTGAGAAAGGGCTCCCTATTCATGAAGTTGTTGGCCGTGATTTGTCGCGGACGATGGCTCTGGCTGAGTTTGCGAAAACAAGAGCCGTGACAGGTATAGACAAAATGACGCGGGAGGCTGATTTTTACATTCTTGCTGTGAGCGATGATGCCATTGCTACGGTGGCAAAACAAATGCCGCCCACCGATGGATTGGTCGTACACACCTCTGGGATGACAGGCGACAAAGTTTTGAAAGAATATTTCGGAAGATCGGGAGTTTTCTATCCTTTACAGACCTTCAGTGTTGGGCATTACCCTGATTTTGAACAGATTCCGATCCTAGTTCAGGCTGATTCCGAAAATGATTTGGCCTACCTGAGCCAATTGGCAGCTAAGCTGAGCAATTGTGTCATGCGAAGCAACGACCACCAACGCCAAACCTTACATTTGGCAGCAGTATTTGTGAACAATTTCGGAAATGCTCTTTTCGATATGGCGGCACAAATACTTGAAAAAGAACAGCTTCCTTTGAGTTTGCTCGAGCCTTTAATCTTAGAAACGGCTTCAAAAATAAGCCGGCAGACGCCTTCGCAGGCACAGAGCGGCCCGGCACGACGCAACGATTATGGAACAATCCATCAACATTTGAATATTTTAAAAGAATATCCTCAGTTAGAGCCTGTATATCAAATGTTTACAGAATATATCAGAAAAAAATACCTTTCCTGAATTATGAGTAATTACAAAACCAAACTCCGCGATATAACCACTTTCATTTTTGATTACGATGGCGTGATGACCGATGGGGTGATCCTGCTCAACAACGAAGGCGAACCTTTGCGAACGGCCAATGTAAAAGACGGCTATGCACTGCAATTAGTGAAAAAACTGGGTTTCAATATCGCCGTAATATCAGGCGGATTTTCGCCCAGCATAATGAAACGCTTTGTGGCGCTCGATATTCAGGATGTGTTTCTCGGCGTGAGCGATAAGTTGAAAGTGTATGAGAAATATAAAGCTGATAAAAATCTGACAGATCATGAGATAGTGTATGTGGGGGACGATATTCCTGATTATTACTGCATGAAAAAGGCAGGAGTGCCGGTTTGCCCAGCCGATGCCTCTGAAGAAATAAAACGTATCAGCTTGTTTATCAGTCGTTACAGAGGAGGGCATGGTTGCGTTCGTGAAATTATTGAACAGGTGCTCAAAGTTCAGGGAAAATGGATGACCGATATTGCGCATCACTGGTAAGAAAAATTGACTTTATGAAATATTTGCGTTTTTTCCGTTGGCCAAATTTGTTGGTAATCATTTTTACCATGTTATTTGTCCGCAATTTTATTATAGGATCGGTTTTGCGGGAACTCGGACCGAAAGCCCTTTTGCCGTACCATACTTTCTTGCTTTTGGTGGTGTCGTTTGTGTTGATTGCCGCAGGCGGCTATGTCATCAACGACCTCTCCGATACCGATGTGGATAGCCGGAACAAACCAGATAAAATGTTGATTGGCTCTGCGATCAGCTTCAAAATGGCGAATTATCTCTACCTTTTGATGAATGGAGCGGCTTTTGCGCTGGCAATCTGGCTTTCTTATGATTTGCAGAGCTGGCGTTTTGGGCTGATCATGGTGATGATGATCGGTTTGTTGTGGTTTTATTCTAAACGTTACAAGCGGATGCTACTTGTTGGAAATGTGGTGGTTGCCGTTGCAAGCAGCATGGCATTACTGATCGTTTGGCTGGCTCAGTTTTTTTATTTAGCCACCAAAACTTCTCTTTTTGTGGAGGCTTCCTTAAAATTTCCGCTTATTCTCGAGCCTTTGCTGGCTTTCACTTTCTTTTCATTTCTGACGAGTTTGGCCCGCGAAATTGTGAAAGATATTGAAGATGTGGAAGGCGATAGCCGTTATGGCTGCCGCAGCTTACCTGTGGTGGCCGGAATTTCCGTAGCCAGATGGGCCGCACAAGCAATATTGCTCCTGATTGTTTTCCTGTTGGTTGGCTGGCAATATCACCTGATCAAGGAAGGGAGAATCGTTTTTGCCGCTTCCTTAATTCTTGCTCTGATCGTTACCGGAATTGCCGTTTTTCAACTTGCCCGCGCCAATCAGAAACAGCAATATCATTTGGCGTCAACCTGGATTAAATTGGCGATGGTCAGTGGCGTGGCATCCATGTTGTTTTGGCCTTTTTAACAACGAAATAGATTTATCTAATGGTTTAAATTTCAAATGATTAAATTCTAAAAATGAAAACCAGGACGATTCCCTTTGGGAAGTTGCCCGAAGGCGAGGCCGCAGCGCTTTTTGTTTTTGAAAGTGCCGCAGGTTTAGAGGTGAGTATTACCAATTACGGGGGCATCATCAGCTCGGTGCGACTGCCCGACCGTAACGGGAAAAAGGAGGAAATCACAGCAGGATTTGGGAATCTGAACCAATATCTTGATCCTCATCCTTATTTCGGAGCCATCGTTGGACGCTATGCCGGACGTATTTCCAAAGGAATTTTGCCGGTTGACAAACAGATTTTTCAGCTTGAGCAAAACAGCGATGGACATCATCTTCACGGAGGTACGACAGGTTTTCACACGAAGCTTTGGGAAGCTGAACTCGATTCCCAAACCGAATCGGCTTCCCTTCGGCTTCGCTATCTGAGCCCTCACCTCGAAGGGAACTATCCGGGCAACCTGCAGGTTGAAGCACATTATCTGATTACAGATGACAATCGTATTCAGTTGGAATTCACTGCCCTAACCGACAGGCCAACACATCTGAACCTGACGAATCATGCTTATTTTAATTTAAATGCTTTTCGTGCAGATGTTGGCGATCATTCGCTGAAAATCAATGCCCAGCGTTTTGTAGAGCTCAACGAAAACCTGCTACCGACCGGAAGACTGCTCAATCTTGAAGGGACAGTTTTTGATTTCCGACAGGAAACCTTGCTCAGAAGCCGTGCGATCCCTTTGCAACATGAATTGGATCATTGTTTTGTGCTTGATACTCCTGTTGCCGGAGAGCCAGCTCTTGAATGCCGACACGAAGCCAGCGGTCGCCGGATCCGTATTTTTACCTCACAGCCAGGGATTCAGGTATATTCGGGCAACTTTCTCGATGGCAGCCTCAAAGGCCATCAGGAAACAGCTTATACCAAGCACAGCGCCATCTGTTTTGAAACACAGCATTTTGCCGATTCCCCAAACCAAGCTGCATTTCCCGGAACGCTTTTAAGAGAGGGAGAAGTTTTCAGAGAATCAACGACTTACATTTTTGATAATTTTTAAACCTCAACAGATTTAAAAACAACTATGGAACCACAACACACCAATACTCCACTCACCTTGGTGATTCTTGCTGCCGGAATGGGAAGCCGTTATGGAGGCCTCAAACAGGTTGACCGACTGGGGCCTTCGGGCGAAACCATTATTGATTACGCTGTTTTTGATGCCTTACGCGCCGGATTTGGGAAGTTAGTTTTAGTGATCAGGAAAAGTATTGAACAGGATTTTTTAGAAACATTCGGACAAGGTTTTTTAAAAAAGATACCTTATGAATTTGTGTATCAGGAATTAGACGTTTTACCCGAAGGTTTCATGGTACCAGCGTCACGCACAAAGCCGTGGGGAACAGCTCATGCGCTTTGGGTTGCCCGTCACGCGATTCCAGGCGATTTTGTGGTAGCCAATGCCGACGATTTTTACGGGAAAGAATCCTATGCTTCTTTGGCGGAGTTTTTACAACAAGCAAATAATCAGAGTCATGCCTATGCCATGTGCGGCTATCAGTTGTCCAATACGCTTTCGGCACACGGGACGGTTTCAAGGGGAGTATGCCAGAAAGATCAGCAAGGGAATCTGATTTCGGTGGTGGAACATCTTAAAATCGGTTACAACCAACAAGGTCGTATCATCAGCCATCATCAAGGTGAAGATATTGAGTTGCAAGAAGATACGATCGTCTCGATGAACATTTGGGCTTTTCGTAAAAGTATCTTTCCCATTATTGAAAGCTATCTCATTGATTTCCTGAAACAACGTGCCGAAGAGCCCGCTTCCGAATTTTTTACCCCATTGGTTGCCGACCTGCTTATCCGTGAAAAGAAAGGAACCGTGAAAGTGATTGATACTTCAGCATCTTGGTTTGGAGTGACTTATACTGACGACAAGCCCATAGTGCAGCAACGCCTGCGTGAACTGGCTGCCTCAGGCGATTATCCTTCGCCTTTATGGAAATAATATTGCCGAATGATCATGAAAGAAAATAAAACTATTTAAACCTTCTGACTCGTTATGGGGACATTTCAAACCATTGATTATGTTATTTTTGGCGCTTATGCTTTACTCATCTTAGGCTTAGGTTTATGGGTTTCGCGTGGGAAAAAAGGCAGCCAGAAAAGCGCTGAAGATTATTTTCTGGCCGGCAAAAGCCTTCCTTTCTGGGCCATAGGCGCTTCGCTGATTGCGGCCAACATCTCGGCCGAGCAATTTATCGGCATGTCGGGCTCGGGTTTTGCCATTGGCTTAGCCATTGCCTCCTACGAATGGATGGGTGCGCTCACCCTGATTCTGGTGGCCAAGTTTTTCCTGCCGATTTTCATCCGTCAGGGCTTATTCACCATTCCCGAATTCATCGAGAAGCGTTTCAATACCAATCTGAAAACCATCTTAGCCGTTTTTTGGGTGGCACTGTTCATTTTTGTCAACCTCACTTCGGTGCTTTTTCTGGGTGCAAAAGCCTTGGATACCGTGATTGGCGCTGGTGATGGCAGGTTGATTTTTCCACTTATCCTGGGATTGGCATTTTTTGCTGCAGCATATTCCATCTGGGGCGGGCTGTCGGCTGTGGCCTGGACCGATGTTGTTCAGGTTGTGCTTTTGGTGATTGGTGGATTGGTAACGACTTTTATCGCTCTCGACAAAGTGACCCCCGATGGAGGTTTATGGACGGGTTTGCAGCATGTTTATGATCAGGCTGGCGACAAATTTCACATGGTGCTGCACCGCAATCATCCTGAGTTTCTGAACCTTCCGGGTATCGGTGTAATCATTGGCGGACTTTGGGTGGCCAACCTCTATTATTTTGGTTTCAACCAATACATCATTCAAAGGGCATTGGCCGCCAAATCGTTGCGCGAAGCACAAAAGGGACTTGCTTTTGCGGCCTTCCTAAAACTGCTTTTGCCTGTTTTGGTCGTGGTGCCGGGCATTGTAGCTTATGTGCTGTTTATGCAAGGCCCGGGAACAACCGAAATTGACGGCGTTCAGCAGGTCTTCCTGAAAACAGATGGCAGCATCAATTACGACTTAGCCTATCCATGGCTGGTGAAAACTTTCATCCCCACCGGACTCAAAGGATTGGTGGTGGCAGCTCTCACTGCGGCCATCCTTTCATCGCTGGCTTCGATGCTCAACTCCACTGCAACGATTTTTACGATGGATATCTATAAACCCTATTTCTCAAAACGGAGTGATGGCACTGATCTGGTGGCGATTGGACGAATTTCGGTAATCGTTGCATTGGTCGTGGCAGTGCTCATTGCTCCGGCTTTGGAAAGTATGCCGCAGATGTTTCAATACATTCAGGAATATACGGGAGTGGTAAGCCCCGGCGTATTGGCTGTGTTCCTCATGGGCTTGTTCTGGAAAAAAACCAATACCAAAGGCGCCATCACAGGTGTGGTGACCTCAATACCTGTCGCATTGTTGCTTAAACTTTTGCCCATCGAAATGCCATTCCTCGATCAGATGCTTTATACTTGCCTGATCACCATTGTTGTCATCCTGTTTGTGAGCTTGATGACGGCCGACTTCGATGAAGATCCCAAATCTATTGCTTTGCCAAGAGAAACTTTTAAAACCGGCAAACAGTTCAATATTGCTGCTTACATCGTTTTAATTATTTTGACGGTGATTTATACCGTATTTTGGTAAGCCGTTGATGTTGTGACGAATAGATATTCTGAGTAAAAGCCATTGCCGACTTCTTCGGGCCTTGTGTCCTGTAAAGACAGAAGGCATTATCTTTGCAAAGAAAAATCAATCTTTGCCGCTTTTTGGGATGGTATCATCGGATGGTTGTATGGTGTTAGAACAATTGAAATCTTACAATGTGGTGTTGGCATCGAAATCACCTCGTCGCCAGGAGCTATTGAAAGGAATGGGTTTGGACTTTAGTGTATTGACAAAAGACCTTAACGAATTTTTTCCTGACCATCTCCCACCAACGGAAGTTGCATCCTATCTCAGTCGCGTGAAAGCAGAAGCTTTTCGGGAGGAAGAGCTGCCCGAAAACTATCTGTTGATTGCTGCGGATACGGTTGTTATCGTGGGTTCTGCCATCCTCAATAAACCTGGCGATATTGCTGAAACCATCGGAATGTTAGGCCAGCTTTCGGGAAAAACCCATACCGTGGCTACCGGAATATGCCTTCGAACTGCTCAGAAAACGTGTGTTTTCACAGATTTTACCGAAGTGGATTTTGCTAAGCTCAGCCATGACGAAATGGAATATTATGCGCAGAATTATCGCCCTTTCGACAAAGCCGGTGCGTACGGAATACAGGAGTGGATAGGATTTATTGGTATCACCGGCATCAGAGGCTCTTTTTATAATGTGATGGGACTGCCCACCCAACGCCTCTATAACGAACTCAAGCAATTTATTTCGGAACCGAAACAGACTGCATCTGAAACCTCACGTATTGATCTATGAAACGGATTCTCAAGCGTTTGCTCAATTATTTTTTTCAGGGGCTGCTCTATATTGCCCCGGTGATGCTCACCGTGTGGGGTTTAGTCACCATTTTTGAATTCATTGACGGACTGTTGATTGACTATTTGGATACCCTTCTCAAGCGTCATATCCCGGGCCTTGGAATTTTTGTTCTGATTGTTTCTATCACTCTGATTGGTTTGGCAGGTTCCAGTTTTTTTCTGCGGCCTTTCATGGCATTTTTCGATCAGCTTTTAACAAAGACACCCCTGATTAAAATTATTTATACTTCTGTGAAGGACTTGGTTTCGGCTTTTGTTGGCCAGAAAAAGCGGTTTACCGAACCTGTTTTGGTGAAAATTGGAAAGGGTTACGACCTGGAAAAGATCGGGTTTATTACCAATAAAGACCTTGAATTTCTGGGAGTTGAAGGCCGGAAAGTGGCCGTTTATCTTCCCCATTCTTATGCCTGGTCGGGTAATTTATTTATTGTACCTGCCGAAAACGTCCGACACATTGATGCCTCTTCAACCGAAGTGATGAAATTTATCATTTCGGCCGGCGTCACAAACTTAGAAATACAAAATGAACATGACGAAAACTGAAAATCGCCCCACTATACTCATCACGAACGATGATGGTTTTTTTGCCCCCGGCCTTCGCCATCTGATCCGAATTATACGGCCATTAGGTAAGATTGTGGTGGTTTCAACCGAGCAACCCATGTCGGGAATGGGCCATGCCATTACCATCAAAACGCCTTTACGACTCAAAAATGTAGATAAGGAGCTTGATTATGAAGAATATATCTGTAACGGAACACCAGTTGATTGTGTGAAATTGGGCGAACAGGTTGTGCTTAAACGAAATCCTGATCTCGTGGTTTCGGGCATCAATCACGGCTCAAATGCTTCGGTCAACATCATATATTCCGGCACTATGGCGGCGGTGATTGAAGCTTGTATTGACGGGATCCCGGCCATTGGTTTCAGCTTAGACGACTATAGCCTTCAGGCCGACTTTAGCCATCTAGATGCTTTTATAGCCAGAATTGCCGAAACAGTACTCGACAAAGGGCTGCCCGATGGTGTTTGCCTGAATGTCAATCTGCCTAAAAAATCAGAAGAACCCATCAAAGGAAGCCGTGTCTGCCGGCAGGCTCATGCCCGCTGGGTAGAATCGTTCGACTCGCGTTTAGATCCGCGTGGTGCGGATTATCACTGGCTGATGGGGAAATTTGAAAATGACGATAAAGCTCCTGATACCGATGTGTGGGCACTCGAAAATAACTTCGTTTCCATTGTCCCTGTCAAATACGACCTGACTGCTTATTCGCAGATGGAACTCATTTCGGGCTGGAAATTTGATGAGTAGCTATCATTAAAGCATTCGCTGTTTGCTATGAAAACGTTATTCGAAAAAGATTGCCTCCTCACCGGAATTATCCTTGGGCTTTTAGCGGCAGGCCTCACCTATGGCTTGGTGTATTTAGCCACGGCAGCCTTTGAAAATTTGCCCTATTGGCTTGCGAGCCGCCGCTCGCATTTTTTCATTGCATTGATTCCCGATGTGCTTCTTTTTCGAATTTTCATGGTCAACCGAAAACAAGATAAAATTGGCAGGGGCATTCTTTTAGTGGTGATTGCGGTTGCCTTTCTCGTGATTTTTTTGATGAGATAATTCGGAGCTATGAAATATTACATCATTGCCGGCGAGGCCTCGGGCGATCTTCACGGAGCTAATCTGATCAAAGAGATTCGTGCACTTGACCGCCAGGCCGACATTCGCGCCTGGGGCGGTGAGTTGATGCAGCAACAGGGAGCCACGCTTGTCAAACATTACCGCGACCTTGCCTTTATGGGCTTTGTCGAAGTGTTGACGAACCTGCTGGCAATTTTGGGCAACTTCCGGTTCTGTAAACGCGATATCCTTGAATTTCAACCCAATGTAGTGATTCTCATTGATTATCCTGGGTTTAACCTGCGGATGGCAAAGTTTGCGCATGCCCATCACATCAAAGTTGTTTACTATATCTCGCCACAGGTTTGGGCCTGGAAAAAAGGACGGGTGAAAACCATTCGAAAAGTGGTGGATAAAATGATGGTGATTCTTCCGTTTGAAAAGGATTTTTACAAAAAATCCCTGATGGAGGTAGATTTTGTGGGTCATCCGTTGCTCGATGCTATTCAAAATACGCCTGTTCATCCTGATTTCAGAAGAATAAACCATTTAGACCATCGCCCAATCGTTGCCCTCCTGCCGGGCAGTCGTCTGCAGGAAATCGGAAATATGTTAAGCTTAATGCTCAAAACAGCTGTACAATTTCCGGATATTCAATTTGTTGTAGCAGCAGCCCCGTCGGTTGAACCGAAAGTTTACCAACAAATGATGGGTGCCGAAAATGTAAAAGTGGTTTATGATCAAACTTACGCTTTGTTGCAACAGGCTTCCGCAGCTTTGGTTACTTCGGGAACTGCTACCCTCGAAACTGCTCTTTTCGGTATTCCGCAAGTGGTTTGCTATAAAGGCAACCGTATCTCTTATGCCATTGCCCGCCGGATTGTGGATATTCGTTTTATCTCGCTTGTCAATCTGATTATGGATAAAGAGGTGGTGAAGGAATTAATTCAGAACGATTTGACGGTTGAAAATATGATTACAGCCTTAAAGGAGATTTTGCCGGACGGCGTGAAACGGCAGGAGATTTTGTCGGATTACCGTCTTTTAAAAGAAAAGTTGGGCGGAACGGGTGCTTCGCAAAGGGCTGCCCGCATCATCGTGAACGAGGTGTTACAGGCAGATAACGAAGCTCATTAATAGGATATTACGGCAAAACTTTGATACTCCTTCCAAAAATCCGATTGCTGGATAGTCAAACACAACGAACAATCCTTCGCGGCTTGGATGTTTAATCCCGTATTTTTCACAGAACTGCTTGCTATTTTGCTGTAGTGAATCATGGCATGGCTTTCCTGCCGAGTGGGTCGAGATGCGTGAGAAAATGACTTAATTCTTCGGCATTTGAAGTTCCGATGAGCAGGCTCTTGCCGTTGCGAAAACGCAACCGAAGACCCATATCACCTTTAACATTGTATGCCATGCTTCGGCGACCATAGCGCACACCCCAGCCTCCAAACTCGGCAATAGGGCGATATTTGACCACCTCAAACGACTCGATTTCGCTCCATAAAAAGGTCTTTTCTTTTCTAAAAAACGGCCTGAAACGTACGATAATTGCATTGCTGTCAATCCTTACGGTTAGTTTTGCAAAAAGAAAAAGCAGAAAAATACCGGTCATTAACAGTGTGGTCAAGAGTGTTGTGAGGATGAGTCCGGCATTATTCATGGGTTTATCGCCGTAAGGGATACCTTTCCCAATCTGAATATACAGGCCGTAAACAAATTGCCCGATCACGCCAACGGAAATCGTCGTGAGCAAAATCCAAATCCATATCTGGGTAAACTTTTGTTCTTCAACATATATTTTCATAAGATAGGAGATTTATCCGACAAAAAAATCAAAAATATTGCCTAACATGCTGGCTTTTGTTCTGTAGAATTCAGTGAATGTGCAGCGCGTGCAAATCACAGCCGAATACTTTTGGCTTTGAACATCAAACAGTTTGGTGAAAACGTTGCCTGTAACATACATTTTTCCAATCTCATATTGATGCCAGCCACATTTCGGACAGGTGTATTTCAAAGGTTTCATTGGTCTTGATCGGTTTTGGTTTTTGTTTCGGTTTTCAAACGCCCTGCATTGCGCAATGCTTTGTCAATGATCCATTCAATCTGTCCGTTGGTGCTGCGAAATTCATCGGCAGCCCACTTTTCGAGTGCAGCTAATTTGTCTTCGTCAATGCGTAATGCAAAAGCTTTTTTTCGCGACACGGTTATTGGTATAAGGTTCCTGTGTTGACCACCGGGGTGGCTTCTTTGTCGCCGCATAGCACTACCATCAGGTTGCTCACCATTGTGGCTTTTTTGTCATCGTCTAAGTCAACAATTTTCTTATCCGACAGTTGTTCCAATGCCATATCAACCATTCCCACAGCACCTTCCACAATTTTGAAACGTGCGGCCACGATGGCTGCGGCTTGCTGCCTTTTGAGCATGGCCTGGGCGATTTCCTGCGCATAAGCGATGTAATTGATGCGTGCTTCAATCACTTCAACGCCGGCCATGCGTAAACGTTCGCCAATCTCTTTTTCAAGCTCATCGTTCACCTCTTCGCCGCCTGCACGAAGGGTGATCTCGGCCTGATCATCATCAAAATTGTCGTAAGGGTACATGCCGGCAAGCTTGCGGAGAGCTGCTTCACTCTGAACAACAACAAAATTCTCGAAGTTGTCCACCGCAAAGGCAGCTTTGAAAGTGTCGGATACCCGCCAAACCAAAACCAAACCAATCATGATGGGATTGCCAATCTTGTCATTTACCTTGATCGGGTCGCCATCAAAATTATGCGCCCGCAATGAGATGTTTTTCCGATGAAAAAGCGGATTCACCCAAAAAAAACCGTTCTCCCTGATTGTACCGCTGTATTTGCCAAACAAAACCAATATCATGGATTGGTTTGGATTGACAATGGTGAACCCGATGGAGAGAAAAACGGCCGACAAAAGAGGAAGGATAAGCCAAGGCGTGGCTTGCGAAGGAATCACGGCGAGTGCAACGGTCGCCAAAATTAATAAAAAAATGATGGCCAGCATCTTGTATCCCGATTTGGCCTGATGTGTCTTTTCCATAATATATGATATTAAAATGATATCACAAAGATATAAAAATAATAAAAGGTTTGTCAAGTGTTTTTTGAAAAAATCTTGGTCTAAAGCTGAAAAGCATTGTGATAAAAAAAATTAAAAAGGAAACGGGCCCGGTTACTGGTGAGCTGGGCCGGCTTTAACATAATGATAATCTGGTGTTTAGAGCGGGGAAATAAAACTATTTTCAGAATGTTTTGGGAAAAACGAAAACAATGCAGGACAATACGGTTGGTTGTCCGGCAATTGAGTAAAATACAAATGAGAGGGGAATGGCGTGTTAGTCAGGTTGATTCCCAAAATGAAATATTTGTTGGAAATAACCCGGAGGAAAAAAGATTATTTCTTGATTAGCCTGATTCCTTTTTCGGTGAGTATAATTTGCCGATTTTTATAGAGCAGTCCACAAGCTTTTTTGAAGTTCTTTTTACTCATACCCAGATTTTCGTATATTTCTTCGGCATCGCTGTGGTCGTTTAGCGGTAAGAACCCTTTTCCGGCTTTCAGTTTGGATAAAATGATTTCGGCCAATCCGGCAATTTTGTCGTAGCCGGGAGGCAAAAGTCGCAGATCAATCTTTCCGTCGTCGCGGAGTTTTGCGATATAGGCAGTTTTTTTCATGCCTTTGCGCAGAATTTCAAACACCTCATTAGCGTAAATCAGGCCAACGGCGCGGTTTTCGATAATGGCTTTGTAGCCAAGTTCCGTTTTTTCCCACAGTATAATTTGTACTTCCTGCCCTTCTTTAAAGGTGTGGGTATCGTTTTCAAGAAACTTTTCGATACGTGCCGTAGCTGCAATACGACCTGTCTGTGGATCGCGAAAAACATAAACCAACACTTTCTGCCCGGGCTCAAGCCGTAGTTTTTGTTCGCCAAAGGGGAGAAGCAGGTCTTTTTCCAAACCCCAGTTCAGGAAAGCACCAGCCTGGTTTACATCGGCTACTTCCAAAAAAGCCACTTCACCTACGATGGCTGCCGGCTGCATAGTGGTGGCTATGGGGCGGTCTTCCGAATCGAAATAAACAAAAACCCGAATGAGATCTCCGCTTTTGCCCCCTTTTGGAACCCATTTTGCGGGTAAAAGCACTTGATTACCAGTGCCATCCCGAAGATAGGCTCCATGAGCTTCGATGTTGGCTATCTCAAGATCGTTGTAAATTCCGGGAAGATAATTTGTCGTGATTTCCATAATTTGGATTTCGTTGTGGGCTTTTTCTGCAGTGGCTTGCAAAACTGCAAATTGACCAAACTCCTGCAAAAATAGGAGTTTTTCAACTTGAGGCTCAACAGTGGTGATTCAAAAAAAGGGCCTCACCATCCGTGAAGCCCCTTTGTGTTAGGTTTGGTGTTAAATCATTGGATAGTTCTTGAAAATCTCTTCCGATTTCATCAGAATGTCAATGTATTGAGCCCTGCGATAGGTGAAAGGGTCTTTAGTTTTTTTGTTTGAAAGTATTCCTCTGAAATCGTCTAAGCTCTTGTAATTCTTCGTTGTCATCCAGGCTTCAATCTCTTCGAGCATACGGCTGATTTGTTTTGGGCCATGCTTATAGATGGTGCTCACAACTTGCACGGCATCGGCTCCGGCCAGAATCATTTTCACCACATCGGCTCCGGTGAAGATACCGTTGCTGGCGCAAATGGAAGCGTTGATGTTGCCATAGAGCAGCCCGGCAAATCGAAGAGCCAGACGATTATCCTGTTCGCTGCTCAGATTATAGGGGAAGTGATGTTTTTCAGTGTTGATGTTGATGTCGGGCTGGAAAAGCCGGTTAAACAACACAAACCCATCGGCGCCTTTTTTGGCCATTTCGCTTATAATATGCAGCGGATTTGTGTAATAAGGGCTGAGTTTCACGCTGACCGGAATGCTGACAGCGCTTTTCACCATCTCAATGACATCGAGTTCTTCGTTGTGGATTGCGCGTCCGTCGAGGTCAAACTCTAATGGAACAGCATAGAAATTGATCTCGATGGCATCAGCTCCGGCATCCTGAAGCTTTTTGGCATACGACTGCCAACTTTCATCATACACGGCATTGATGCTGGCAATGAGCGGAATACCCAATACCTTACGTGCCTTGGCAAACTGGGAGATAAACTCTTCAGGGCCATGGTCGAGCAAATCGGGAAACAGGCTGATCATCTCGGCATTGCGCTCTTTGTATTCGCTTAGTTGTTCGTGAAGCTGGAGATTTTCAAGGTGTATCTGTTCTTCAAAAAGCGATTTGTAAACAATGGCCGCGGCGCCGGCTTCTTCAAGTTTTTTCAACATAGCAGCATCGGTAACCAGATTGCTGGCTCCAACGACAATGGGGTTTTTGAGTGTTAAACCCAGATACTTAGTGCTGAGATTCATAGAGTTATACTTTTAGATGTGAATATTCAATCGTTTTGACTTTTCATAGGGGTAAAAATAGACAAAATTCGTTCAGCGCCGGAGAGCTAAAGTAATCTATAATCAGTATAAATTAGGCATTTAGCACCTCTTTGAGGCCATAAAAGTAGGCAAAGATTTTTATTATGGCTAATTTTGTGCGCAAATTAAACAATGAATCGAATTTATTTTAAAAGCCTAATAATAAACACATTATGACAAGAAAGAAGAACTTTATTACTTGCGATGGCAACTATGCTGCTGCGCATGTGGCGTATATGTTCAGCGAAGTAGCTGCAATTTACCCCATCACACCTTCGTCCACCATGGCCGAATATGTGGATGAATGGGCTGCTTATGGCCGGAAAAATATTTTTGGCGAAACGGTTCATGTGGCCGAGATGCAGAGCGAAGGCGGCGCTGCCGGAGCCGTTCACGGGTCGTTGCAGGCCGGTGCGCTAACCACCACCTTCACAGCCTCGCAAGGCTTGTTGCTGATGATTCCGAATATGTATAAAATTGCCGGCGAACTCCTGCCCGGCGTCTTTCATGTGAGCGCACGAAGCCTTGCTGCTCAAGCGCTTTCCATTTTTGGCGATCATAGCGACGTGATGAGTGCACGCCAAACCGGCGTGGCCATGATGGTCACAGGCAGTGTACAGGAAATCATGGACCTGGGCGCTATTGCCCATCTGGCAGCTATCAAATCGAGGGTGCCATTCCTGCATTTCTTTGATGGATTCCGCACCTCACACGAAATTCAGAAAGTGGAATATCTCGAAGAAAGCGATCTGAAACCACTTGTTGACTGGGAAGCATTGAAACGTTTCCGCGATAATGCCCTTAACCCTGAACATCCTGTTACTAGAGGAACAGCTCAGAATCCGGATATTTATTTCCAGACCCGTGAAGCAGCCAACCGTTTTTATGAACCGCTGCCCGACTTGGTTGAACATTATATGCAGGAAATCGGAAAAATCACCGGTAGAGAATATCATCCTTTTGTCTATTATGGTGCCCCCGATGCCGAAAATATCATCATTGCAATGGGTTCGGTAACCGAAACCATCCGCGAAACCATTGATTATCTGAGTACCAAAGGCGAAAAAGTCGGCCTTGTTTCGGTTCATCTCTACCGCCCCTTTTCTGCAAAATATTTACTCAACGTGATTCCGCAGTCCGTGAAACGGATTGCCGTGCTCGACCGCACCAAAGAACCCGGCGCCAATGGCGAGCCTTTGTTGCTTGATGTGAAAGAGGTCTTTTATGGCCGCCCGAATGCTCCGCTTATCGTTGGCGGACGTTACGGACTCAGTTCAAAAGACACCACTCCGGCCATGATCTTGTCGGTTTACGAAAACCTGAAGCTCAATGAGCCCAAAAGCGGCTTTACGGTGGGCATTGTTGACGACGTGACTTTCCTCTCATTGCCGTTGCTGCCCGAAATCAGTATCAGCCCCAAAGGAACTTACGAAGCAAAATTCTATGGCATTGGCGCCGACGGAACCGTTGGAGCCAACAAAAACTCAATCAAAATTATAGGTGAGACCACCGATAAATATGCTCAGGCCTACTTTGCTTACGACTCTAAAAAATCCGGAGGTGTCACCACCTCGCATCTGCGCTTTGGCGACCACCCCATCCGCTCGACTTATCTTGTCGGAACTCCTGATTTTGTGGCTTGCCATGTGCCTGCCTATCTTGGTAAATATGATGTGCTTAAGGGAATTAAAAAAGGAGGATCTTTCTTGCTGAACAGTATCTGGGACGAAGAAGAAACTCTTAAAAAACTGCCCAACAGCATTAAAAAAGTGCTTGCCGAAAAGGAAATCAATTTCTATATCATCAATGCTACCCGCATTGCCGAAGAAATTGGACTTGGCGGACACACCAACACCATCATGCAGTCGGCCTTTTTCAAGGTTGCCGAAATTATTCCTTACGAACAGGCTGTCGAAAAGATGAAATCATTCATTTTGTCGAGCTATGGCAACAAGGGCGAGATGATTGTGAAAATGAACTATGCAGCCGTTGACCGCGGTGGAGAAGTGGTAAAAGTGAATGTTCCGAAAGAATGGGCCTCGCTTGAGGTTGAAAAACTCATCCAAATCGAAGGAATGCCCGAGTTTATCCAGAATGCTGTTTTACCTATCAATCTGATGAAGGGCGATGACCTTCCGGTGAGCGCCTTTTTAGGCCGCGAAGACGGAACATTCCCGGCTGGCACAACCCAATACGAAAAACGTGGTATCGCCGTCAACGTCCCCGAATGGCAAACCGACAACTGTACTCAGTGTAACCAGTGCGCCTATGTGTGCCCGCACGCTGCCATCCGTCCTTTCTTGGTGAACGAAACCGAAGAGGCCAACGCTCCCGAAGGAACCACTTATCAAAATACTCGTGGCAAGTTTGCTCCGCTCAAATACCGTATCCAGGTGAGCGTGCTCGATTGTACGGGCTGCGGCAACTGCGCCGATGTTTGTCCAGCAAAGGATAAAGCATTGGTGATGAAACCACTCGAAACACAAGAAGCTGAAATTGGTCGCTGGGATTATTTTGCCAATAAGGTTACCTATAAAGATACGATTGTGGATAAGTTCCAGTCGGTGAAAAACAGCCAGTTTGCCAAGCCGCTGTTTGAATTCTCGGGAGCCTGTGCCGGTTGTGGGGAAACACCTTATATTAAAGCCATTACCCAGTTGTTTGGCGAACGTATGATGGTGGCCAATGCTACGGGATGTTCGTCCATCTATAGTGGCTCGGCACCCAGCACGCCTTATTGCACCAACGATAATGGAAAAGGACCCGCTTGGGGGAATTCACTTTTTGAGGATAATGCCGAATATGGCTATGGCATGGCCTTGGCAACGAATAAGTTGCGCAACCGTATCAGGCTGCGCTTAGAAGAAGCACTCAAAACCGAAACCGACGAAAACACCAGAGCTGTGTTTACGGAATGGATCCAGTGTATGAACGATGGCAACGCCTCGGTTGCAGCTTCGGAAAAACTGACAACCATTCTGGAAGGCCGTAAAGATGCTTTATCAGCCGAGTTGCTCGAACTGAAACAGTATTTCGTGAAGAAGTCGCAATGGATTATTGGCGGTGACGGTTGGGCTTATGACATCGGATTTGGAGGCCTTGACCATGTGCTTGCTTCGGGCGAAGACGTAAATGTAATCGTCCTTGATACTGAAGTATATTCCAATACGGGCGGCCAGTCGTCGAAATCAACGCCTGCCGGTGCAGTGGCCAAATTTGCTACTGCCGGAAAGCGTGTGAAGAAAAAAGACCTCGGAGCCATGATGATGTCCTATGGATATGTTTATGTAGCCCAGGTGGCAATGGGCGCAAGCCAAAACCAGTTCTTCAAAGCGCTTAAAGAAGCTGAAGCCTTCCCCGGCCCGTCAATCATTATTGCCTATTCACCCTGTATTAACCATGGCCTGAAGATCGGCATGGGTAAATCACAATATGAAGAAGAACTGGCTGTTGAATCGGGCTACTGGCAGCTTTATCGCTATAATCCTCTGCTCGAAGAAGAAGGCAAAAACCCCTTCCAACTCGACTCAAAAGAACCCGATTGGTCAAAGTTCCAGGCATTTATTAATAGCGAGGTACGTTTCTCCTCACTCAAAAAGACCTTCCCGGTAAATGCCGAAGAGTTATGTCAAATGGCTGAAGAAAATGCCAAATGGCGATATAACCAGTACAAACGTCTTGAAGCAATGGATTATTCAAAATAACCTCGCACTCATTCTCTAAAAGCCGGCTTATTTGCCGGCTTTTTTTATTTTTGTCTGTCAAAAGTTAGTTCCAATGAAAAAGAAAATCACCTTTTTTGTTTGCCTGATGGGCATTGCCCTGTTGTTTCCGGTGTGTAAACCGCCGATGCAAACCGCCATTATTCAAAAATCACCGACAGTCAGCCCAATTTTATATAGCACTTTGTATCAACAATATGCTGCTGAATACAGGGCGCTTTGTTTTCAGGCCTATAATATCGCAGACTTTAGACTAAATGAAGCCACACGTCGTGCCTCGGCGAGACCTATGGCTATCGTTCTCGATATTGATGAAACAATATTGGATAATATTCCCTATGAGGCTGAAGCCATCAAAGGAAATTTTGGCTATCCCGAGGGATGGGCAGAGTGGATGGAACAAGCCAATGCCGAACCATTGGCCGGAGCAGTGGATTTTCTGAATCGCGCTAAAGGGTTGGGTGTTGAATGCTTTTATGTGAGCAACCGGAAGGAGATCTTTAAAGAGGCTACCATTCAGAACCTGAATGAGAAAGGTTTTCCGTTTGCCGATGAAGCCCATGTGATTCTTCGTTCATCGTCCAACGAGAAACAAACACGACGGAATGAAATTGCCAAAAAATATGATATTATTATGTTGATTGGGGACAATCTTGGCGATTTCGATGGCATTTTTGAAGAAGTATCGGCAAAAGAAAGGATGGATGCTGTGAATAGTAATAGCCGCTTTTTTGGCAGCCATTGGATCGTGTTACCTAATGCTGTTTACGGGAACTGGGTTGATGTTTTGCCAGGCTACAATTCCAAACTGAAAGAGCCGGAACTGAGCGATTCTTTGAAACAACATCTCAAAGGGTTCAGGAAATAAAAAAAGCGGGCAAAGCCCGCTTTTTTTATTCTTTGTGTGATGATTATTGAATTTGCATAAAAAATGGCATTCGTGCCTGAACTCCTTTCATATTGGAGAGCAAATGGATGTATTCAACGTACGGATAATACTCGCCCAGCTGATTTTTTAACATGCTTTGGGCACGGGCTTCGTTGCTCAATCCTTCGATCAGTTGTTGAAAAGGATCCTTTTGTTCGGGGAGTTGGCTTATTTTGTAATCATTAGCAATGTTGGCCTTTTCAGCGGCGTATGCGATAGCTTTTTCCAGGCCTCCTAATTCGTCCACCAATCCAATCTCAAGGGCATCTTTTCCCATCCAGACGCGACCCTGACCAATGCTGTCAACATAACTTTGTCTCAGGTTTCGGGTGCGTGCTACCAGTGCGGTAAAGTCATCATAAATGTCCACCACTTCTTCCTGAATCTTGGCTTGCTGATACGCGCTGAGCGGCTCCATCACGTCAATGTAATCCGAGTTGCGGTTGGTCATCACTTTGTCAAAAGTAATACCAAGTCTGTCGTTGAAAAGTTTCTTCATATTTGGAATAACACCAAATACACCGATACTGCCTGTGATGGTCGTTGGGTCGGCAAAAATATAGTCGGCATTGGTCGAGATCCAATATCCGCCTGAAGCAGCCACATTGCCCATCGAAACGATGAAAGGTTTGGTATCTTTAGCCAGTTCCACTTCGCGGCGAATGATTTCCGAAGCTAATGCGCTGCCCCCCGGCGAGTTGACACGCATGACAATGGCTTTTACCTTTTCATCTTCACGGGCTTTGCGAATTACTTTCGACAAGCCTTCGGAACCAATAGCGCTTTCGGAGCCTTTACCTCCTCCGATTTCACCAACAGCATAGATCACGGCAATCTTATTGCGACTGATGCTGGTTTCGCCAACCTTGGCATGGGTATATTTGGCCAATGTAACCTGATTGATTTTATCTTTTTCGGCGACGCGGGTTTTTTCGCGTAACTTCGCCAGTATCTCATCTTTATACGCTAAGCCATCCACAAATTTCAGCTCAAGCGCTTTTTCTGCCTTGGTCAGTGCCAGTTCATCGGCTGCCTGATTCAGAGTTTCTTTGCTGATGCCACGCGAATTACTGATGGCCGAAAGCATCTCATCCCAAGCAGTATTCAGCATTTTCTGGGTCTGAAGCCGGTTGGCATCGCTCATTTTATCGTACATCAAGGGCTCAACGGCGCTCTTAAACTGGTTGTTTGGCCCACGGATGATCTGAGTCTCAACATCTAATTTCTCTAAAAGATGTTTTACAAAAGTAATCTGTGTGTATAAGCCTTTGAAAAGAATGGCGCCTTCCGGATTGAGATAAATTTCGTCTGATACCGAAGCCAAATAATATGCTCCCTGACTATAGCCCTCGGAATAACTGAGAATCCATTTGCCTGACTTTTTAAATTCAAGAAGTTTATTTCTGATTTCAAGCAAATTGGCCATCCCACTTTGAATTTCAGAAACATCCAGATAAATCCCGCTGATGTTTGGATCCGCGGCTGCCTTTTCAATATTATCTAGTATCTGTTTCATTCCAAGTGGATTACGAGACTCCATGCTCGTAAAATCGAAAGATTCAAAAGGATTTTTCGATGCCCGATCGGCAACAGGCACTGAAAAATCAGCCACTAATACGGTGTTTGGTTTGAGTTTCACCTGTTCGTTGTCCGACATCGAAACCAAAGCAGTGACGGTAGCCAAACCAATCAATAACAAAACAAAAAGTGTTAACAGGGTGCCTAAAAATGAGGCAAACATGAATTTGAAAAATTGTTTCATGAGCTGAGCTTGATTAAAAATGGGTATTTCGAATGATTTTTATGTCGAAATTTTTGTTGAACGAATCATTTGACTTTGACCAAATAACTGACTATTAGAGAATATTTTTCAATGTTTGAGCAGGTTAAGATGGTTTAACGATATGTGAACATGCTTTTGTGAATATTTCGCAGAAATCAGTTGTTGGATTATTTAACAAAAATACGATTTTTGTATATTAGAAAAAGTGTTTTTTTATGAAGTGGTTGCCTTATTTGTTTGTTGCCAGTTTATGTTTTGTCCGGCCTGTCCCTTCAGGTGCCGGGAGCACACCACTGACTAAGCTACAAATGGCTGAAGGAGACACTTTAAGAATTGTTTCCCATGGCCTCGAACTTCCACCGGGCTTCACGATGACCAGCGTTTCTTCTGAAAATATTCCTGTCGTATCAACCGAATATGGCTCGCGTTATATTAATCCTAAAAAGTTTGAACTTCCAAAACGTATCATGACAAAAGGCGTTTTGCCTAAAGAGAGGATGGTGAGTTTTTTGTGGCTCTATAACGATAAACTCGATGTGGCTGATGTTGAGAAATTAGTGAGCCTTTATATTAAGGAAGCAGATATTGAGGGAGTTAATCATGATATCGCCTATGCTCAGATGTTGCTTGAAACCGGGTACCTTAAATTTGGCGGTGATGTTAAAAAAGAACAAAATAATTTCTGTGGACTGGGAGCTATTGGCGGGGGCGAACCCGGGCTATCGTTTGCTACCATCGAGGATGGTGTCAGAGCACATATCCAGCATCTCAAAGCTTATGCTTCTACCGATACGCTGAAAACCCCGAAAGTGGATGATCGTTTCGGGCGTATCAAACGTGGTACAGCAACTGAAATTCAACATCTTACCGGTCGTTGGGCCGAAGATCCGCTCTACCATCTGAAGCTCGAGAAACTCATTCAAATGGTTTTCGACGGGTATATCCCTCCCCGTAAATCAACATTTGTTTTGTTCGACTAAGCTATTTGTATTTATTGCTACTTACCTCTTTATTTTTCCTTTAAGGTTGTCTTTTATTGCCTGGTATCGAGTAACTTTGTCATGATGGAAAAGAAGCTTGTGTTTCTATTGTTGGGATCGAATCTGGGCGATCGGTTGCAAACCTTAAACCTTGCTGTTGAGGCAATTAATCGGCAAATTGGACCGATCAGGATGAACTCCGGGATTTATGATACAGTTGCTTTCGACATGGAGAACAGCCCAAACTTTCTCAATCAGGCCATAGCGGTCGAAACCAATTTAAGTCCCGAATTGATGCTGCAAACGATTCACCGAATCGAGCATTCATTTGGAAGAGTGCGCAATTCTCGCCACAATGGCTATGCTTCCCGAACGCTTGATATTGACATTTTGTATATTGATAACCTGGTGATTGAAACTGGAGAGCTGACGGTGCCACACCCTCAATTGCACAAAAGACGTTTTGCCCTGGTGCCACTCAACGAGATTGCTCCTGACTTTATACATCCGGTTTTATATCTTTCAAACCATGACTTGCTGGTTGCATTGCCTGATGACCCTGACAACGTAAAACGAATCATCTGACGGAAACAGCCCATGACTACTTCTCCTTATCGCTTTATTGCTATTGAAGGTACCATTGGTGCGGGGAAAACCTCGCTGGCAACAAAAATTTCAGCCGATTTTAATGCCCGTCTGATTCTTGAGCAGTTTGAAGACAATGCTTTTTTACCTAAATTTTACGAAGATCAGGAGAAATATGCATTCCCGCTTGAGATGTCGTTTATGGCTTCACGATTTCAACAGTTGAAAGACCATTTGGGGATTCCTGACTTGTTCACCGATTTCATTGTTTCAGATTATTATGTGGCCAAATCGCTCATTTTTGCCCGTGAAACACTTCAGCCTGATGAGTTTTTACTGTTTCAGCGCTTTTTCAACCTGATTGATCTCTCTTTGCCAAAACCTGATTTGTTGGTTTATTTGTATCTTGAAGTGGACAAGCTTCAGGAAAATATCCGAAAAAGAGGACGTAGCTACGAGCAACATATCCCCAATGAGTATCTGGCAAATATCCAAACGGGTTATTTTGAATTTCTGAAACAACAGAAAGATATGCGTGTTTTATTGCTCGACACAAACCGCCTTGATTTTGTCAACAATAACGATGACTATCAAAAAATATTAGAGGTGGTTTTTCAGGCGTATCCGGCCGGGATTCACCGTATCATCTTTTAACCTGCTTCAATAAAAAAAGCCGGTATATACCGGCTTTTTTATTGAAGAGTATTTCCACTATTTAACGATAGCCTGGAAATCGGCTTCCTTAAACAGCTTGATGAATTCGCGGTCGTGTTTTGCGATGTCTTTGTATTCGCCTTTTTGTTGAATAGCTTTGATCAGGTTGCTGTAAACATCAGCATTTTTGCCTTGACGAGCAGCCAAAACGGCTTTCAGATAATTGGTTTTGGCATCATCGGCACCGCAGTTAAGGGTGGCTTTTGCTGCATCATTTTCTTTGTTGAGCAACTGAGCCAGTCCGAGATTGTAATCACATTTTTCTGAAACCATCAAATGAACGGCCTTGTTGTAGTCGCCTTTGAAAATGTTCAGAACTCCGGTGTTGTAGTCAACATTTCCGCCAAGCTGTCTGGCTTTGTTCAAATTGGTTTCGGCCGATTTGAAATCGCGCTCAATGATATTTACCACGGCGAGGTTGCTGTATGCGGCAGCCGATTTGTCAGACATTGAGATAGCTTTGTTGAGCAAGCTTTTGGCTTCGGCAATATTTCCGAGGTTAATGTCAACTTCAGCGGCATTCAAAACGGCTCTCATGCATTTGGGGTGGAGTTCCATAGCGCTTCCATAAATCATCCTCCTGGTTTTCAGATCGTTTGTCAGGGTAGCAGCATACAACAATTCGTTCAGACTGAGCGAAGCAGGATCGCTGGTTGCTAAACTGGCAATGTCGGCATCGGTTTTCTTAGGTTCAAAGGTGTTCACGTTAATGATGGCACGACGCAACGGAGGCAGGATTTCTTTTTCCAACTCGGGATATATCAGAATCATGTTGCGGATTTCCTGTTCACGGTTGGCCGGATTGGCAGAGCGAACAACGTTCAGAATTGCGCTCTTGTCTTTGATGGAGGAAGCTTCGACAGCGGCCATGAAACCATTCCAGTCAGGGCCGTTTCCGCTCTTGTCGTAGGCAATTTCTTTTACGTTTTTGAACGGCAGCTTATTGTCTTTTTTCCTGAGCAGCTTCCCAAATTCACCGTTGAGGTATTCAATGGCAGCTTTGGCGCGGTTTTCTGACAAGCCGTTGTTAAAGGTTTCTTCCCCTTCGGGTGAAGCCCAACCGGCAACCGTGATGTCCTTCAGAGCATAGCCTTTCTGTAGATTGGTTGAAACGGCTGCCAAAGCTTCTTTGTTTTCCTTCACCTTGTTCAAAGGAAGATTCCAGTCGAGGATATAACGGTTAACGGGATAGTAAATAATGGCATTTTCAGTGAGGATGGTAACTTTTTCATATCCGTGATCGGCAACCGAGGTTTTGAATTGGTCAGCGATACGTTTTGAAGTATAAATGACGCCATCATCGAGTTTGCGCTGAGGAGCCTGCAGATATTTTTCGTTGGCTATCACAGCTTCGCGGGTGGTGTTTTCGATGCTTCTGGCAGGATAGATCAACGGAGCCACAACCAGATCGCTCACGTTGAGGTTCGGATGATAGGGGATTTTATCGGTATAGACGAAAGTGCCGCCGTTGGCATAATTCACTAAGATGCCATCGCCACTTACAGTTTCGCCCTTGAAGGTTACAGGTTTCAGAACAACCGAACCGCCGTCATAGGCCAAAACGGGAGTGAAGTTCATAGCAGCATGTTTCTTGAAATATTTTGGTGGGAAAGTGGCTTTGATGGTCACAAGCACCGAATCGCCACGTTCTTCGAGCGGCTGAGGTGTAGCTTCCAGAATGACCAAACCATAGTTATCCACCATACTCTTTACGCTGTTATCGCCGGTCAGCTTCAGCCTTGCGCCAAGATTCAGGTGGCCGTAAAGGTCATCTTTATAGTCACCTTCGGGCCAGTGCCTGTTGTCAACACCGTTGTCAACAAAAGCATCCAGACGGTCAGTGTCGGTAAAACTAAAGGTGTAGTCAGCGTAGATATCTACTTTTTGACTTGCATGGTATGTGAATTCAGCGCCAAGAGGCAAGATCCAGGCATTGGCTCTGCCGGTCCAGCCTTCTTCAATTTTGTTGGTTCCGTAGCCAATTTCCGGATCAAAAGCAAGACCGGTGGTTTTGTCCACGGCACGGGCTTTCCAATCAATCTGCCCAAATCCCAGATGCATGCCGACACCAAATTTGCGATCAGGATTGTAACCGGCAAAGAGGTTCAGCATCTCGAACGAGGCGTTCAGGCTCATATCGAAAAATTTGGCCTCGTCAATTTTGGCATTGCGAACCTGGCCGTTCTTGATAGCGTCTTTGTCACCACCAAAAGCACCCAATCCAATTTTACCAAAAGCGCCAATTACTGGCGTAAATTGGTACCCAAAACCAATGTCGCCATTAAGCTTCATATTCTTGGGATCAGCCAGAAAACCATAACGGTTCAGGTCACCATTAAAAAGACTTAAACCGGCTTCACCAAATACATGAAAATAAGGGTCAAAAACGCTCGAACTTTTTGTTTTAGCCTCGGAGGCTTTGTCCTGCCCCATTGACTGCGAAGGTGCAAATAACAGTGTCAAGGCCAGAATAATTACCGAAAGAAATAGATTTCTTTTCATAACAGATTGATTAGGTGTCTACTATTTTAATTTAATGATCAATTATTGCTTAGTTTGAGTTGTCCATTAAACAAAAGAATTCCTGCAAAAATACTTAATTCAAAACGAAAAACAAAAAAAATATGGTTGTGTTCAAAAAAATGAGAACTTATCGTAGTTTCATGAAAAAAACCAACCGCATTTTTTGAAGTGAAATTTTCATCGAAATTAAATCTGTGAATGAAAAATGGTTGCCTGAAAAATAAATTGAATTTTGATATGACTTTTTTTGAATACAAATGAATGGCGAAAAATATTCCTAGAAACAATATATGAAGGCCTCAAAACAATCAGCTTTGATTTATGATTTTAGAGGGTATAATTTACTGATAAACTGATGTTAAAATCAAATTGGAATTTAGTGAAAAATGAGGTTTTGATTGTATTTTATATTTTTTAAAGAAAACCATAAGCAGATGAAAATCAGGTGCAAATATGGTAAAACAGTTTCTAAATGTGAATTAATCGAATGAAATTGAGAGTTGATTGAAACAATGCCAAATGACTATACCTCCACATACCGCTACATTCAGTGAGTGTTTGGTCCCCAATTGTGGAATTTCAACTGCAAGATCGCTCTGCTGTAGTGCGGCATCCGACACTCCGTCCACCTCGTTCCCGAAAACGAGTGCGACAGGTTTTTCAATTTTTAATTTTGACAAGGGTATGCTTTGAGTGGTTTGTTCGATGCTAATAATCTGGTATCCTTGCAGTTTTAGATTGTTTAATGCATCTTCTACTTTGTTAAAATATTGCCATTCTACCGATTCTGTTGCTCCCAGGGCCGTTTTGTGAATGTCGCGATGGGGTGGGGTTGCAGTAATTCCACAAAGATAGATGGCCTGAATACGAAAAGCATCGGCAGTGCGAAAAAACGAACCGATATTGTTCAGCGATCGGATATCATCAAGAACCACAACCAGTGGGAGCTTAGGAGCCTCGTTAAATTGTGCCGGACTAAGCCGGTTGAGTTCGGCCATGCTAAGTTTTCTCATCTCATTTTTGAGGCAAAAATACAAAACAGCCGTGATGATTTGATTCTAAGAATCGGACAGACTGTGTATCTTTGCCTTTTTGAAGAAATCACCCTGCCGAATGAATCGTTCCCAAGCCGTTGAAACGCCCTTGATGAAACAATACAACAGTATCAAGGCCAAGTATCCTGATGCTTTGTTGCTTTTTAGAGTGGGCGATTTTTATGAAACTTTTGGCGCCGATGCCATCCGGACTTCGGAGGTATTGGGTATTGTACTCACACGTCGGGCCAATGGCGCTGCGTCGTATGTTGAGTTGGCAGGTTTCCCGCATCACTCGCTCGATTCTTATCTTCCTAAACTCGTAAGAGCTGGCCATCGGGTGGCAATTTGCGATCAGCTTGAAGACCCGAAAATGGCTAAAACCATTGTCAAACGTGGTGTCACTGAATTAGTGACACCGGGGGTTTCGTATAACGATAACGTGCTGAACCAAAAAGAAAATAATTTTCTGGCTGCCGTTCACCTCAACGACGAAAAATCGGGAATTGCTTTTTTGGACATCAGCACGGGCGAGTTTTTTATGGCCGAAGGTAATTTAGAGTATCTTGATAAGCTGATTCAGAGCTTCAGACCAAGCGAGATGGTTGTCCAGCGGAATAAACGACGGCAACTTGTCGAAAATTTTGGTGAACGTTTTTATCTCAATGTGTTTGATGATTGGGTGTTCACTTATGATTTTACGCATGAGCTTTTGTGCAATCATTTCAAAACCAATTCGTTGAAAGGCTTTGGTGTGGAGGAATTGCGTTTTGGAGTGGTGGCAGCAGGGGCCGCTTTGTATTACCTATCCGAAACTAGGCTCGATAAAATTGATCATATTGCTTCCATTGCGCGAATTGACCAGGGCGAGTTTGTATGGTTGGATAAATTCACCATTCGCAATTTAGAACTTCTTGCAACACCATATCCTGACGGAAAAACCCTTTCAGATGTGCTCGATCAGACGGTGTCGCCCATGGGCAGCCGTATGCTCAAACGTTGGATCGCCTTGCCACTTAAAGTTCGCAGCCGGATTGAAGAACGTCATGATATTGTCGAAAACTTAGTCAAACAACCTGAGTTGCTGAATCAATTGCGCGAAAGCCTGAAGCTGACGGGCGACCTGGAACGTCTGATTTCGAAGGTGGCTTTGGCTAAAGTCAATCCGCGTGAGCTGCTTCAGATTGCCAACGCCTTGCAGCAAGTGGAGAAAGTTGCACAGCTCTGCACTTTAGCTGAACTGTCCAAACTTAATTTGATCGGGGAAAAACTAAACCCATGTCATGCGATTCGTGAAAAAATTCGCGTAACGATTCAGTCCGATCCACCTGCCGTTCCCACGAAAGGCGATTTGATTGCCGATGGTGTTTCATCCGAGCTTGATGAACTCAGGCAACTTTCACGCTCGGGAAAGGAATACCTGCAAAACCTTCAAAAGCGCGAAGTGGAACGAACGGGGATCACCAGTCTGAAAGTGGGATTCAACAACGTTTTCGGTTACTATTTAGAGGTTACCAATGCCCATAAAAACAAGGTGCCCGACGATTGGATCCGAAAACAAACCCTTACCGGGTCGGAACGTTATATCACCGAAGAACTGAAAATATACGAACAGAAGATTCTTGGCGCCGAAGAAAGGATGCTGACCATTGAGTTAGAGCTTTTTGCGGCACTGATCGAAGAAACAAGTCAATACGTGCCTCCTGTTCAGCTCAATGCTGCTTTGATGGCGCAGCTCGACTGTTTGGCCTCTTTTGCTTCAGTAGCTTTGAAGCAGTCTTATGTGAGACCAAAACTCAACGATGGTTTTGCGATTGACATCAAAGAAGGCCGGCATCCGGTGATTGAGCAACAATTGCCGCCGAGCGAAACCTATGTGAGCAATAGCGTTTATCTCGATAATCAGCAACAGCAGGTGCTCATCATCACCGGGCCGAATATGTCAGGCAAATCGGCTCTGCTTCGCCAAACGGCGCTGATTGTGTTGATGGCGCAGATGGGAAGTTTTGTCCCCGCGGAATCCGCCGAACTGGGGATGGTGGACAAAGTCTTTACCCGCGTTGGTGCAAGTGATAACATCTCGTCTGGCGAGTCAACCTTTATGGTCGAGATGAACGAAACCGCTAGTATTTTGAACAATATCTCGTCGCGAAGCCTTGTCCTGCTCGACGAAATTGGCCGGGGTACCAGTACTTACGACGGAATCAGCATTGCCTGGGCCATTACCGAATACCTTCACGATCATCCTGCTTATCGAAGCAAAGTGATGTTTGCTACGCATTATCATGAACTTATAGAAATGGCCAACTCGTTTCAACGAATTGTGAACTACCATGTTGCAGTGAAAGAAACCGGTAATAAAGTGGTTTTTATCCGTAAACTGAAAAAGGGCGGCAGCGCACACAGTTTTGGAATCCATGTTGCCACCATGGCAGGAATGCCCCGCAAAGTGATCGAACGGGCAAATCTGTTGCTCGGAATGCTCGAGAAAAGCCATTCGGATGCCGGTTTGAAAAAATCTATTTCCGACAAAAATCAACCGCAGTCGGGCGATGGTGTCCAACTAAGCTTTATCCAGCTCGACGACCCGTTGCTGCTGCAAATCAAAGACGATATTCTGAATACCAATATCGAAACGCTGACACCTGTAGAAGCTTTGCTCAAACTGAATGAAATCAAAAAACTTTTAGGCAAATAGATTGAGCCTCAATACCTCAAGTGATGCAGGAAAAAAAAATGGTAAAAAATTGTTTGATAAATAAAAAATGCCTTAAATTTGCAGCCTCAAACGAACAACGTACTGTTGACATCATGCGGAAATAGCTCAGTTGGTAGAGCACGACCTTGCCAAGGTCGGGGTCGCGAGTTCGAGTCTCGTTTTCCGCTCAGCGAAAAGATCCCGACGAGCGTCGGGATTTTTTGTAATAAGGTCTTTGCCCGAGTGGTGGAATAGGTAGACACGAAGGACTTAAAATCCTTTGGCCATTGCGGCCGTACCGGTTCGATTCCGGTCTCGGGTACAAAAAAACTGCATTCTTCGAATGCAGTTTTTTTGTTTTCTCAGTTCCCTATCGGTTTTATCTTCTCATCATGCCAGCTGGCATACATCGTATATGAACTTGAAATGCGCATCACTTCGCCTTCGAGCAATGACTGATCAATATCTTTGATTTTTTTTGCCGGAATGCCGGCATACACACTGCCCGATTCCACAATGGTATCTTTGCTGACGAGCGCTCCTGCGGCAATGATGGAGTTTGATTCCACAACGGCCCCGTCCATGATGATGGCTCCCATACCAATCAGCACATTGTCGTGAATGGTACAGCCGTGAATGATGGCCCTATGGGCAATGGAAACGTTGTTCCCGATATTGACCGGCGCCTTTTTGTATGTACAATGAATGATGCTGCCGTCCTGAATGTTCACATTGTTTCCGATACGGATGGAATGAACATCACCGCGCACGATGGCATTGAACCAAATACTGCAGTTGTCACCCATTTCAACGTCGCCGACAATGGTGGCATTTTCGGCAATAAAACAGTTTTTCCCGAAAACAGGAGCTTTTCCTAAAATGGGGTAAATGGTAGGCATAATACTGTAAGTTGTGGGTATTCAGTCTTTTGATGGATAATCAATGGAGTAATGCAAACCAATGCTTTCCTTGCGCTGTGAAGCAAACTTGATGATGAGGTGAGCCACGTTGATCATGTTCCGTAACTCGCACAGCTCAACCGAAAGCACCGATTTGTCGTACAATGCTTCTGTTTCGCGGTAAAGGATTTCGAGTCTTTGGGCTGCGCGAAGCAGTCGGAGGTCGGAACGCACAATACCCACATAATTGCTCATGATGGCTTGCAGTTCTTTACGGGATTGGGTAATCAGAATCATTTCTTCGTTCAACACGGTCCCCTCAGCGTTCCAGTCGGGAATAGATTCCATGAACTCTATCTCCTGAATCTGTTTTACAGCATGTTCGCTGGCTCGATGCGAAAATACCAATGCTTCAAGCAATGAGTTGGATGCCAGCCTGTTGGCTCCATGTAGCCCGGTTGAGGCCACTTCGCCCGAAGCATAAAGATGGTTGATGCTCGTGCGTCCATCGGCATCGGTTTTGATTCCGCCGCAGATGTAGTGTGCAGCAGGCACCACCGGAATCATCTCTTTCATCACATTGATACCAATGCTCAAACATTTGGCGTGGATATTGGGAAAATGATCGAGAATCTCACGTTCCGGAATATGCCGTGCATCTAAATAAACGTATTCTGAACCGCTGAGTTTCATCTCGTTGTCAATGGCCCGTGCCACGATGTCGCGCGGTGCAAGCGAGCCCCGGCTGTCGTATTTGTGCATAAACTCGTTTCCTTTTTGGTCTTTCAGAATAGCTCCCGCACCCCTCAGGGCTTCGGTAATCAGGAACGAGGGTTTTTCTTTATGATTATAGAGCGAAGTGGGATGAAACTGAACAAACTCCATATTGTCCACAATGCCTTTGGCCCGATACACCATCGCAATGCCATCGCCGGTGGCAATGGTGGGGTTAGTGGTAGTCTGGTAAATGTTTCCGGCTCCGCCGGTGGCAATCATGGTAGTTTTGGCGAGTATTGTGTCAATGATACCCGTTTCGGGGTCAAGTACATAGGCTCCGTAACATTGGGTGTCGGTGTGAGTTCGGCGGACGATTTTCCCAAGATGATGTTGGGTGATGATATCCACCGTGAAATGGTTTTCTAAAACTTCGATGTTCGGATGCTGAAAAACTTTCTCGGTGAGTGCACGTTGAATTTCAGAGCCGGTCCGATCGCGGTGATGAAGCACCCTGTACTCGGAATGGCCACCTTCGCGGGCCAAAGCATAGCGCCCCGACGATTCCTTGTCGAAATGGGCTCCCCATCGAATCAGCTCTTCAATTCTTTCGGTTGACTGGGTGATGGTCATCGTCACAATCTTCTCATCGTTGAGAAAACTGCCGGCAACCAAGGTGTCCTGGATGTGTTTGTTGTACGTGTCAGGATTGTACATCACCGCGGCAATACCGCCTTGTGCATACCAGGTGGCTGTTTCAAGAATTTTTGTCTTGCTGATGATGAGCACTTTGCCATGCTCGGCTACTTTAAGGGCATAGCTCAAGCCAGCGATGCCTGAACCGATCACTAAAAAGTCAACTTTTCGTCGCATGAGAGAGAATGTTAGAGACCGAGCAGGATTTCATCGGGATTTTTCGATCCGAAAAGCATGCGGGTGGGGTTTTCGAGCATCTCTTTCACTTTTACGAGAAAACCAACCGACTCACGACCGTCAATGATCCGATGATCGTAGCTGAGCGCCACATACATGATAGGATGAATCTCAACCTTGCCATTGACGGCGATTGGGCGTTCAACCACGTTGTGCATTCCCAGAATGGCCGACTGCGGAGGGTTGATAATAGGTGTGGAAAGCATGGATCCAAATACACCGCCGTTGGTAATCGTAAATGTACCACCTGCCATCTCGTCGAGGCTGAGTTTGTTTTCTCTGGCTTTTGTGGCAAGCTCTTTGACTTTTAATTCTATCTCAGCCAAACTGAGTACTTCGGCATTGCGGATAACCGGCACGACCAATCCTTTAGGCCCCGAAACTGCGATGCTGATGTCGCAATAGTCGAAGCTGACGATCTCATCGCCATTGATTTGCGAGTTTACTTGCGGATAAAGCTTAAGCGCTTCGGTGACAGCCTTTGTGAAAAACGACATAAAGCCCAGGCCGACCTGATGCTTTGCTTTGAAGGCCTCTTTATAGGTATTTCGAAGGTTCATAATAGGAGTCATGTTCACCTCGTTAAATGTGGTGAGCATGGCTGTTTCGTTTTTCACCGAAATCAATCTTTCGGAAAGCTTCCTGCGCAATGGGCTCATTTTGCTGCGTTGTTCTCCGCGCGAGAGGCTGTTGCTGGTTTTCGTCAGAATACTTTGCATCGTCATCCAGTTTCCTGCACTCTTTTGTTTCTCTTCCAGAATGAAAGAAACATCTTTTTTGCTCAACCTGTAATGTTGCAGGAAGTCAATGATTTCCTGATCTGTGAGACCGGCATCTGAACTCATTTTACGAGCCAAAGGGCTCATGTTGAGTCGGAGATTCTCGTCCTGAACAGGTTTGATTTCGGCTTGTGTCGTGACAGGAGCGGCGGGTTTTTCAAGAGGTTTCTCAGGAGATTTTTCTTGAGCAGCAGGTGCTTCTTTCGGTTTGACTTCCGGGGGTGCTTCGGTGGCTTCCACCGTGGCAACCACCCGACCCACTTCGATGGTTTCACCCTGAGCTACTTTCAGACTGATGATTCCCGAAACTTCGGAGACAATCGTCAGGGTGGCTTTGTCAGAGTCAATCTCAGCAATCTCCTGATCCTTTTCAACATAGGCTCCATCCTGAACAAGCCAGTTGGAAAGTAATACTTCGCTGATGGATTCTCCCGGGCTGGGTACTTTTATTTCTGTAGTCATGGGATAAAAGTTTATTCAAGTTTTTTGAGGGCAGAATGGAATTTGCTGTCAATCATATCCACATGGAGCTCTTTCAGCTCGTTTTCGAACGACTGCCATTTGTTTCCAATACAAACCATATTGCACTGGGTTCCGACAAGAGGGCATTCGCAGGTTTCAAACGATTTGTCAATGATTTTTTGCTGCCGGATGCTGTGGAATTTGCTCGATCCGGTGGCCGGACTACCGCTCTCAGGCTTGGCAATAGTGCTAATTTTAAGACCTCTCATTTCATTCTGGATGAAACGCCATGCGCCCATATTCAAAGGTTCTTCCTGCACCCAGATGTAGGTTCTTGCTTTAGCGTATTTTGCAACAACCTGATCAACCTGTTTATGCGGAAATGGGTAAAGCTGTTCAATCCTGACAATGGCCACATCCTGCCGGTTCAGTCTTTCCTTTTCTTCAAGAAGTTCGTAGTATATTTTTCCGGTACAGAACAGGATTTTTGTGACTTCAGATGGCTTTGCAACCGGGTCATCAATCAATTCATGGAAATTTCCATGCACCAGTTCATCAACCTCCGAGATACAGCGCGGGTGGCGCAACAGGCTTTTTGGGGTGAAAACAATCAATGGTTTACGGAAGGGGCGTTTGAGTTGTCGCCTCAGGATATGGTAAAAGTTGGCCGGAGTGCTGCAATTGGCCACCTGGATATTTTGCTCTGCGCAAAGGGTGAGGAAGCGTTCCATTCGGCCACTCGAGTGTTCAGGTCCCTGGCCTTCGTAACCGTGAGGCAGAAGTACGACGAGGTCGTTCATCACATTCCATTTTTCTTCGGCGCTCGAGATAAACTGGTCGAAAATGATCTGCGCTCCATTGTTGAAATCGCCAAACTGAGCCTCCCAGATAGTGAGTGTTTGCGGTGCTGCAAGGGCATAGCCGTATTCATATCCCAATACGCCATATTCCGAAAGCAGTGAGTTGTAAACATCAAAACGTGCCTGACCTTCGCCGATATGGTCGAGGGGGATAAAAACCTGTTCGGAATCCTCAACCCTTAAGACAGCATGGCGGTGCGAAAAAGTGCCGCGCTGTACATCCTGCCCGCTCAGTCTGACGGGGAAGCCTTCGGCAAGCAGGCTGCCATAGGCTAACTGCTCGGCAAGAGCCCAGTCAACCTTGTTATGCTGAAAATACATCTCGTGGCGCTGCTCCATCAGTTTCACGGTTTTGCGGAAAAAATTGAGATGTTCGGGAAGGGACGAAAGTTGTAAAGCTATCTTGTCGAGCCCCTGTTTGTCGAAACCTGTTTCGGGCGATTGATCGAAATCATCCTTAGTGGCTTTACGCACATGACTCCACGTTTCCTGAAGAAAATTGGTGATATTGGTTGTAAGTTTGGCGCGTGCGCCGGTCAGGCTGTTTTCGAGAATCTCAATATGGTGTTTTTCAAGTTCATCGAGCTCAGTCTGGCTGACAATGCCTTGTTCGAGAATCTTTTTGGCGTAAATCTCCCGTGGGTTGGGGTGTTTTTCGATGATGCTGTATAACAACGGCTGGGTAAAACGGGGTTCATCGCCCTCGTTATGACCATATTTGCGATAACAAAGCAGGTCAACATACACGTCTTTCTGGAATTTTTCCCTGATTTCGAGGGCAAACTGAACAGCATAAACCACTGCTTCGGGATCATCGCCATTGACATGGAAAACGGGCGATTGAGTCACTTTGGCCACATCGGTACAATAGATGCTCGAACGGGCATCTAAATAATCGGTCGTAAATCCAAGCTGGTTATTCACCACAAGGTGAATGGTGCCTCCGGTTTTATAGCCTTTGAGCTCCGACATCTGAGCAACTTCATACACTATGCCTTGTCCGGCAATACTGGAATCGCCGTGAATGAGGATAGGAACCACTTTGGAATAATCGCCGGCGTAGTTGTTATCAGCCTTGGCTCTCGCAATACCTTGAACAACCGGATCAACGGCTTCGAGGTGGGAGGGATTGGGAGCAAGGGTGAGTTTCACCGTTTTGCCGTTGGTGGCTTTTCGCAGGGCGGTGTAGCCCAAATGATATTTCACGTCGCCCAACAGGGTTTCGTCTTCATATTCTTTACCTTCAAACTCGCTAAAAATATCCATATAGGGTTTTTTCAACACATTCGAAAGCACGTTGAGCCTTCCGCGATGAGGCATTCCGATCACAAATTCGAGAGTGCCCAGTTCGGCGCCTTTTTCCATGATGGCTTCCAAAGCGGGGATAAGCGATTCGGCGCCTTCGAGCGAGAAACGTTTCTGACCGGGAAACTTTTTGTGGATAAATTTCTCGAAATTAACGGCTCTATCGAGTTTGGTAAGGATTTGTTTCTTGTCGGCCGGTGTATATTGCGGGCTGTTACGGATAGATTCCATTTTTTGGATGATCCATCGGCTCATTTCTACATTCCGGATAAACATGAACTCGGCACCGAAACTCCGGCAATAGGTCTGGTTAAGCGCTTCAACGATTTTGCGCAAAGGGGCTGGCCCGAGACCAATTTCGTTGCCAGCCTCGAAAACCGTATCTAAGTCTTTTTCGCTCAATCCAAAATGGGAAAGCTCTAAAGTAGGGAAGTAGCTTCTGCGTTTTCTCACCGGGTTGGTAGCAGTGAACAGATGACCGCGTTTACGATAGTCATCAATGAGATTCAACACCTTAAATTCGCTTGAGGTCACCGTTTTGGCAACAGGCAATGCGGGATAGTTTTTCGATGCAAAATCAAAGCCTTCGAAAAAGCGTCGCCAGCCTTCGTCCACACTTTGAGCATCAGCCTTAAACTGCTGGTAAAGCGCCTCAATCACTGCGGGATCGTTACTGTTAAGGTAATTATAGGAATCCATGTAAATTAGGTACTGTTGATTTGTTTGCAAAGGTAAGATAAAATCAGGAATCCGGATACCGAAATGTGGATTTGCGTAGTCTTAAACAAAAAAGGCTTCCATTTGGAAGCCTTTTTGTCTTTTCAAACCTGTGATATTATTCAGGGTGTATTGCCTCAACCGGGCACACATCGGCGCAGGCGCCGCAATCGGTGCACAAATCGGGATCAATAACGTAGATGTCGCCTTCAGAAATGGCGCCCACCGGACATTCGTCAATGCAAGTACCGCAAGCGGTGCAATCGTCAGAAATTTTATAAGCCATGATAGTAGTTTTTAAAAGTTCTACAATGAATTTCGGTGCAAATATACTTAAGCTTACATTCATTTGTTGGTAAATGGATAATTTATAGATGGTCTAAATTATTTTATGCTTTATAGTTTGTTGAATTACAGAGTTTAAACATATCTAAATAACTGTATATTTAGAATGAGTATAATTTAGCCTGTGAAAAATCCTGAATATTGACCTTTGGAATAGGATATAAATATTTGAAATACAGTAATATGAGACATAAAATAACCGATAAAATCACCCGGATGGACAAGGCCTTTCGGGCAAAGGATTTCGATAAGCGATGATGTTTTCTTTTTACCTTTGCCGGAAAATAAAATTCACCTTATGACAACGAAAAATAGCAAGGTTGTAGAGCTGGAACAAGTGGTAATCCGCTTTGCCGGCGACTCGGGCGACGGTATGCAGCTCACGGGTTCGCTTTTCTCCGATTCAACTGCCTTTGCCGGGAATGATTTTGCCACGTTCCCCGACTATCCGGCAGAAATCAGGGCTCCTCAAGGCACGGTCTCCGGTGTTTCGGGTTTTCAAATCCATTTTGGGCAAAAAACAGTTTATACCTCCGGCGATCAGGCTGATGTGTTGGTAGCCATGAACCCTGCTTCACTTAAAGCAAATATGCGCTGGGTGAAAAAAGGTGCTATCATAATTATTGACATTGATGCATTTGTGGATAAAGGCATCGAAAAGGCCGGATATAAAGCCGACCCGACAACCGATGGAAGCCTCCACGAATATAAACTGATCAAAGCGCCCATCAGCACATTGACACGTGAAGCAGTGAAGCATCTTGACGTGGATATGAAAACCAGCATGAAGTCGAAAAACATGTTTGCGCTGGGGGTGGTGATGTATCTGTTTAACCGCGAGTTAGACCAAGTTAATCGCTATTTCGAAAAGAAATTCAAATCGAATCCTCTGGTTGTTGAAACCAACAAAGCTGTTCTGGCTGCCGGATATAGCTATGCGGATACGGTTGAACTTTTCGCAACGACGTATAAGGTTGAAGCTGCTCCCCTTGAGCGTGGCCGCTACCGTAACATTACCGGCAATGTGGCAACGGCGTGGGGATTTATGGCTGCATCAGAAAAATCGGGTCGGCCATTGTTTTTGGGTTCTTATCCGATTACTCCGGCTACTGAAATTTTATCGGAGCTTACCAATTATAAAAACCTGAATGTTAAGGCTTTTCAAGCTGAAGATGAAATTGCCGGCATTGCCTCGGCCATTGGTGCAAGCTACACTGGCGCAATGGCCATCACCACTACGAGTGGCCCCGGTCTTTCGCTCAAATCTGAAGCCATCGGACTGGCTGTCATGACCGAGCTTCCTTTAGTGATTGTTGACGTGCAACGTGGTGGTCCTTCAACGGGCTTACCCACCAAATCGGAACAAAGCGACCTGATGCAGGCTTTGTTTGGCCGCAACGGCGAGGCTCCTGTGATTGTTCTGGCTGCTAAAAGCTCGGCCGACTGTTTCTTCAGCGCTTATGAAGCTTCAAAACTGAGCCTCGAACACATGACACCCGTAATCCTGCTCACCGATGGCTCGCTTGCCAACGGCTCTGAAGTGTTTAAGGTGCCGGCCATGGCCGAACTCCCCGCCATCACACCGCCATTAGCTTTGCCCAACGACCCTGAATATAAACCCTATCGCCGAGATCCTGAACGCCTAAACCGAAAATGGGCGATCCCCGGAACGCCTGGATTACGTCATCGTGTCGGCGGATTAGAAAAAGAAGATGGGAGTGGAAATGTTTCGCACGATCCGCTGAATCACGAAAAAATGACCAAACTCCGTGAAGCCAAAGTGCAGAAAGTTGCCGATTTTATTCCAAAACAGAAAGTTTACGGAGCTGACGAAGCCGACCTTCTTGTTGTGAGCTGGGGCGGCACTTTTGGCGTGATGATCACAACGGTAGAGAAAATGCAGGCCGAAGGAAAATCCATCGCACTTGCCCATTTTAAACATATTATGCCGCTCCCTTCCAATACGGAAGAGCTTCTCGGACGTTACAAAAAAATCGTCGTCTGCGAAATTAACAATGGCCAGTTTGTGAAATACTTGAAAATGAACTTCCCACAATTCAGGTATGAGCAGTACAATAAGATTCAAGGTCTGCCTTTTATGGTAGCTGAACTTGAAAACCGGTTTAATGAACTATTAAAACAATAAGAGATGGATCAAAACACGATAGATGTTGGCGTTTTGAAGCTGACAAAGGAAGATTTCAGCAGCGACCAAATGGTAAAATGGTGCCCGGGTTGCGGCGACCATGCGATCCTTCATGCCGTTGAGAATGTTTTTCCCGAATTAGGTATTCCAAAAGAAGATTTCGTGGTGGTTTCGGGTATTGGCTGCTCTTCGCGCTTTCCTTATTATATGAATACTTATGGTATTCATGGTATCCACGGCCGTGCAGCAGCGATAGCTACCGGCGTGAAGCTGGCCAATCCCCGCCTGAGTGTATGGATGATTACCGGCGACGGCGATTCGATGGCTATCGGCGGGAACCATTTTATTCATGCCATCCGCCGTAATATTGACATCAACCTCCTGCTTTTTAACAATAAAATCTATGGACTGACAAAGGGTCAATATTCACCTACCACCCCGCAGGGAACCAAAACCAAAACCAGCCCGCAGGGGACTTTTGAGCGCCCGTTCAACCCCGGCACACTTGCTATCGGTGCACAAGCAACATTCTTTGCCCGCACACTCGATACCAACCCGAAAGCCATGACGGCTGTTTTCATGGAAGCTGCCCGCCACAAAGGAACTTCAGTGGTAGAGATCCTGCAAAACTGCGTGATTTTTGCAAATAAAACTCACGAGCTGATCACCGGTCGCGAAACCCGCGACGACAATCAACTGTTTGTCGAACATGGCAAACCATTGATCTTTGGAAAAGAAAAGAACAAAGGCATCCGTTTGAACGGAACAAGCTTCGAGGTGGTTACCATAGGGAAGGATGGAGTGACGGAAAAAGATATTCTGGTTCATAATCAATATGAAAGAGACCCCGGAGTTCACTCGATGCTTGCTGCCATGATGCCACCTGAATTCCCGGTAGCTCTTGGTGTGATTCGTGCTGTGAAACAACCTACATTTAACGATGCGATGATGGCCAGTATTGAAGAAGAATCGGCTATTTCACCTGTTAAAAATATGGATGATTTGATGAATAGTGGCGCAACTTGGGATATCGAATAAATTTTTTGCTGAAAAACATACAAAGGCCAAAGGTTCAACCTTTGGCCTTTGTTTTTTTGCCCAAACAGCAGAGATATCAATTCTCCTTAATATTTCCTGCCTTTTCTTTAAAATAATTGTAGATCAAAGGCTGCGAACGAATCTCTCCGCTATTTATGGTGTTGTTGCGATAAGTGTTGATTTTCCCGCTTCCGGTTTTGTTCACCCAGCGTGCCTTGCAGTTATCAGCCCATTGAATCTGGAGCATATCGGCTATTTCCTTTTGCAAAGCCTGATCTTCAATCGGACAAACGATTTCAAAGCGATGATCAAGATTACGTACCATCCAGTCAGCAGAGGCGATATAATACAGTGGATTCCCGCCGTTTGCAAACACATAAATCCGGCTGTGCTCGAGAAAACGATCAATAATGCTGATGACCTCAATGTTTTCACTCAATCCCTCTTGTCCGGGAATCAGCATACAAATGCCGCGACAAATAATGCGGATTTTGACACCCGACTGGCTGGCTGCATAAAGTTTTCGAATCAGAGTTTCATCTACTAAGCTATTCATTTTCAGTGTACACCAAGCCTCCTTCCCTTTTTTGACATTCCTTATTTCGGTATTGAGCAATGACAGAAAATGCTTTCGCGTATGGTATGGCGAGATAATCAGCTTTTTGAATTTTGGCGGACTGTATGGGGCTTCAAAAAGCTTAAACATCTGGCTGACTTCGAGGCCAATTTGCTCATTGCTGGTCAGCAGGCTGTCATCGGCATAAATCTGTGCTGTGACTTCGTTGAAGTTTCCGGTACTGATATTTGTGTAATAAATATTTTCTTTGCCTTCTTTTCGCCTGATTAACAATAGTTTAGCATGTACTTTTAAGCCGGGAATGGTTTTGATGATTTTTACGCCTTCTTCGTGCAGCTTTTCTGACCAACGAATGTTGGTGTTCTCGTCGAAACGGGCCTGAAGCTCTAGAAAAACTGTTACCGACTTGCCATTGCGGGCTGCATTTACCAAGGCATTCACCACGTTGGAATCGGTGGCAGTGCGATAAAGCGTGATCTTGATGCTCTTCACTTTTGGATCAATGGAGGCTTCACGCAGCAAATCAATGATATGGTTAAAGGTGTGATATGGGAAATGCAGCATCACGTCTTTATTCTTGATAATGGCAAAAATGCTTTGATAGGGTGGGAGGTCGGGATGACGCATTGGTGGCAGCGGTTTGGCCCAGAGGCTAGCCGGTCCGATGCGGGGGAAATTCATGAAATCACGAAAATTATGATACTTTGAACCGGGGATGAGAATGTCTTTCTTGTTGATTTTAAACTTTTTAAGAAGAATATCCAACATCTCGGTAGGCAATTCCTTGTCGTAAATAAATCGAACCGGAACGCCACGTTTACGTTGTTTTACACTTTCGGCAAGGATTTCGAGAAAGCTTTTTGAAAGATCGTTTTCAAAGTCAAGCTCGGCATCGCGCGTGAACTTGATCGAATAGGCATCGAAAATGTCGTATCCAAAGGGAAGAAAAATCTCCTCTAAATTGTATCGGATGACATCATCGAGCAGTACAACCACCGACTCAACCCCATCGTCGGGCAGCAGAAAGAAACGCGAAACCCTTGAAGTGGGAACTTCAACCAGCGCATAATCTTCTTTGATGTCCGTTTGGGTGCTTCTGAGCCGCACCAATAGGTAAATCGAGTTGTCCTGTAAGCCCTGGGTGTCTTTGATGCCGCCTAACATGATTGGAAAAAGAAACGGCCTGACCGACTGAAGAAAATAGCGTTTGACTTCGCGCAGCTGGCTGATATTCAGTTTGCCAAATGTTGAGATGTTAAAACCGGCATCACGAAGCTCATTGCGTACCATGCGGTAAGCTTCGCCATAGGTTTGTTCCTGATGATTGATGATGGTGCGTATTTGCTTGAGTATTTTGGCCGGATTAAAATCCAGCATCTCTTGTTTTTCTTTTTGAAGATCGTTCAAACGGCGCAAAGTGGCTACCCTTACCCTGAAAAATTCGTCACGGTTGTTAGAGTAAATTCCAACAAAACGTAGTCGTTCAAACAGCGGATTCAGCGGGTCGGTGGCTTCCTGAAGTACCCGTGCGTTGAAATGCAACCAACTGATTTCGCGATTGATAAACTTTTTTTTAGACATTGAGGTTGTTTTTTGAATGGGATGAAAGCTCTTTTGGATAGATAATAAACCGGAGACTGGCCTTGGCATGTTGGATATTTTGCCACTCTGCAATGTCGAACGCAAGGCATACAACTGCTGATGTCGGGAGCCAGTCAATGGGCTTTTTAAGAAATAAATTGACAAAACCGGTAATGCCGGGATTGTGGCCAACTATCATTAACACTTCAATTTCATCGGGTTGAAGGCTGACTTCTTCTAATATTTTATCTTCATCGGCTAGATACAGCGCTGATTCGGCCTTGATGATATCATTTTTTAATCCCAGCCCAGAAACTAATAAAAGCGCTGTATCCATTGTTCGCTTCGCAGAACTTGAGAGAATCAACTGAGGCTTTGGCTCTTTTTGATGTAAATAGCTGATTATCTTTTTTGTACACTCTTGCCCCAATTCGGATAACTGACGCTCGTGGTCCGACTGATTGAAAGCGCTCCACGACGATTTAGCATGACGAACGATATATAAAGTCTTCATAAAGCCGGTTAGAATGCTGTAAAATTAAACAAAGCCATTACGAAAAAATAAGCTTGACCGAAAAATCTTTCAAAATGGTTTTGATTTTCAGTTTTTCATGGATTGATTAATTTTGCTCCGGGATTGGTTATGAAAAAAGTTTTCCGCTTTCTGTCGCGATTCAAATATCTCCTTGCTTTGCTTGCATTTGGAGTGTGGATGATTTTTTTCGATACGAATCGGGTGTCGAACCAGTTCAAACTGCGTGAAAACCTGCATGAACTAGAAATGCAAAAAGAATTCTATCAACAGGAAATTAAAAATAACCAGCAATTGCTTGATCAGTTTCGGTTCGACTCTGCTTTTATGGAGCGTTATGCCCGCGAGCATTATTTGCTTAAAAAAGATAATGAGGTCATTTATCTGATTGTTCCCGAAGAATAAGCGTAAGTGCTAAACGAAAAAAATCCCAATGTTTGTCAGGTTTTACATTGGGATTTTTTACTTAAGCCGGTTTAGTCCAAATTATTTCAATGCTTTGATGGCTTCGTGTGCAGCTTTGATGATGGGTTTTGGCGAGATGGATTCGCCAACGGCTTGTTTCATCCAAAGCTGTGGAATAATGCGACCTTGTGAGAAGCAACGATAAATTTCGCCGGCAAAATCTTTCCCTCGGATATATTCGCCAAACTGGAACTCAATGAGTTGCCCGATTGGATAGGCCGGAAGATAGAGTGGGATGTCAATCATATGGCTGTAGATGGCCAAAATGGGTGAATCTTTGATGCCGAACACCGGAGCGTAATAAGTGTTCCAAATTTCAACGGCAATTTGGTTGACGGCTTTGTTTAATTCTTCGGCATTTGCCTGTGGGTGTGCGTAAAGCCATTTCCAAACGTTGATGTCCACTAACGATACACCCATGATCTCGAAATTCGACCAAAGCTGATCGAGTATGGCAAGATTGTGGCTTTGATCGTTGGTCTGATCCATGCCAAGAAGTTGCAGGTCGCGTGCCTGAAATACAAAAGCCAAAGCCTCGGTAAAAGCAGTGTTCGGAACGCCGCTCAGGCTGTAATAATCTACATTGTGCAGACTAATGGTTTGCTCTACATTGTGGCCAAACTCGTGAATGGCAATATTATAGCCTTTATAGTCCATGCCATCGTCGCCAATACGGGTACGCAGGCGGGCTTTGTCCGATTTCATAGCAGCCCCCCAGGCATGGCCCGCTCCACGCGAGGGATCAACAATTACCTTCGAAGTGATGGTTCGTGCCGAATCGGCATTGAACCCCAACTTAATCAGAATATTTGGCAGGTCATTTTCAAAAGCCGTCTTGTTAGGATATTTGGTTTTTAGCAGGGCATCAATTTTTGCGATGTCTAAGTTGGACCTGGTTTTGAATCCATCATACCATATATCCCAGGGTTGAAGCTTGCGTCCAAGACGTTTCCCGATGATTTGTCCAACCTCTTTTAAAATTGGATCGGATACCAATTCTTTGAAAATAGCTTCGATGTCAGCTACGGGGATCTCCATCTCATCGTCAAATTTGCGCTGAATGTAATCCGGTAAATTCGGTGAATAGGTGTCAATGGCCTGAATAGCATGGAAGAGGTTGATTACCTGTTGATAGCGTGTATTAGGCTCGGGCGTGAAGCTGACTTCATTGCCATTGTTAAAAAGTTTGTTGTCGTAAGGATTCCATGTAAAAGCATCATTATTGATGACTTCTTTGGGTATTTCCTGACGAATGATACGTTTCATTGCTTCATAAATCATCGCTTGCCCTGCAAAACCATTTTTGGATGCATATTGTGCTTTGATTTCATCGCGTAATCCCCAGTGTGAAATCAGTTTCATCCCGGCAGGAAAATAACTTTTGCCTTTTTTGTCGGTCATTTTCCCAACATAAAGGTTATAGTCGGAGATATAAGCGTCGGCATCGGAGCTTACTTGTGCGTATTGTTGCAGAATCGGGGCAGGAATACGGCTTTTGAAACTATCGCCAAGCCGTGCGTAAGCCCATTCGAGCCGCGACCAGTTTGGCCCTTGCTGTGTTTTTTCGGCCAAACTGTAAAATGGGAAGTTGATCACCGTGATGAAAGCCAGCTTGTTGGTAAAAAAATCATCGCCCAGATGTGCGCCGGGCTCATAGCCTCCAAAGATGCGGTCAATCTCCAAAATCTCACCTTCATCCACATGAAGTGGGATTTTCAGGCCGACACTCATTTTGTTGAAACTGCCCGAAAGCAACTCCAAATTGGTTTCCAAACGATCGAAAACTGCCTTGCGTTCATCGGCTGTCTTGCACGAAAATTGGGTACACAACTGAATGAAATCTTCAGCAGAGCCGTCCTCTTCACGCCATAAAGATACGGCCTGCTGAATACCTTTTTCAATGCGTTGATGCTGGTCGGGCGACGAAAGTTTCTGCACCTTTTCAATCAGGCTGGTCAGCTCTTGGGTGTCGAGCATGGGTTTTTCGTTTTGAATGGATTGGGCCATGCCTTGAAAATGAATAAATGAAAAGAAAATAGAAATAATTAATAATTTGATTTTCATAATGATAGGTATTTGGTTTTAGCTTTTCTGCCTGTTGAACAAAAATACAGAAACTATTTTTAGTTTTGAAAAAAACGGGACTACACCCCATTGATGCAGTCCCGTTTAAACAAGATGAAAGTTTTTTAATCCAGCTCTTCGAGTCCTTCGGAGATAATGTTGGAAATTTTTACACTCTTATTATACATTGACATAGCACTCAAACTCATACCCATACTGGAGAAGCCTCCGTCGTGGAATAGGTTTTGCATAGTAACTTTTTTCGTAAGGTCGGAAAAAAGTGTGATGGCGTAATCGGCGCATTCATCGGCTGTAGCATTGCCCAGTGGCGACATGCGTTCGGTAAAATCAATCAGGGCATCGAAACCTTTCACACCGCTGCCTGCCGTGGTTTTGGTGGGCGACTGTGAAATAGTGTTCACTCTGATCCTGCGTTCACGGCCATAAATATAGCCAAAGCTTCGGGCAATGCTTTCCAAAAGTGCCTTTGCATCTGCCATATCGTTGTAGCCATACAAAGTGCGTTGGGCTGCTACATATGAGAGTGCGACCACCGAACCCCATTCATTAATGGCATCGAGCTTAAAGGCTACCTGGAGCATTTTGTGAAACGAAATGGCCGAAATATCCAGGGTCTTATTGAGGTATTCGTAGTTTAAGTCGTTATAAACGCGTTTCTTACGTACATTCAGCGACATGCCAATGGAGTGAAGAACAAAGTCAACTTTGCCTCCCAGAACTTCCATGCTTTTTTCAAAAACATTCGTCAGATCTTCAACAGAAGTGGCATCGGCAGGGATGACCGTGGCGTTGCATTTGGCAGCAAGCTCGTCGAGTTCGCCAAAACGAAGCGCCGTCGGAGTGTTGCTCAGGGTGAAAACAGCGCCTTCTTCAAAAGCGCGTTCGGCCACCTTCCAGGCAATAGATTTGTTGTCAAGCGCCCCGAAAATGATTCCCCTTTTTCCTTTAAGAAGTTGATAAGCCATAAGATTTGGTATTCGTTAGCAAATGGTGTTGTGTGGAGGCAAAGATACAAAAAGTGTAATATCTCGATTATTAAATATATCCGATTGAAAATGAGGTGCGTCGAAAAAATATCGCGCCGATTTGTGGCAAGGAATACTGCTTGATGAATTGTAAAATCCGTGGATTTGCACTGATTGGGCTTTTATTGGTCATGTGATTTTCCCCACTGTTTAGAATAGTAAATGCGAGTTTTTCAGTGATCATAACGCCTTTTGCCAACTTTAATATGAAACATGGATTGATTAGAACCTCATTCACAGTTGAGAGCCTAAGTTCCAATGTGTCAAATGATTTGAAACAAAGAACTTCAACAAAAGTATGCGCTGCCGATAGAAAAAGCCGGATATCAATAACCGCTCATCAGCTCTTTTGCCGCATTCCGTGCAGCGGGTGTCACCACGTCATCGCTCAGCATTCGGGCTATTTCGTCTATTCGTTGTTGTTCGCTCAGGTTGATCATCAAACTTCGAGTGCGTTTTTCGTCTTCCTTTTTATAGACAAGCAAGTGTTGTGAGGCTTTCCCTGCAATTTGCGGCAAATGGGTGATGGCGATCAATTGCGTCTGTCGCGCCATGGAGGCCATGATACGTCCGACCCGGGCTGCAATTTCGCCCGAAACACCGGTGTCAATTTCATCGAAAATGATGGTCGGCACATTTTTTTGTCCTGAAATCAGGCTTTTGATGGCGAGCATCAGCCTCGATAGTTCACCGCCCGAGGCCACCCGTGAAATATCGTCGGGGGCAATTCCTTTGTTGGCCGAAAATAGAAAGTTAAGCCGGTCGGCTCCGCTGCTGCCAAAAGTTTCGGATCTGCCAAGTTTAGCCATAAAACTTGCGTTGGGCATACCCAACTGAACGAGTAAAAGCCTCACCGCACGCTCCATCTCCGGAACGACTCTCTGCCGGGACTGGGTAAGCAGCTGGGCTTTCTCGCCCAATCGTTTTTCAGCCTGATCCAATTGGCGGCTAAGCTGCTCAATATTAAACTCTTTGGTACTTATCCGATCCAAGCGGGCTTCGATCTGACTGCGGATACGTAACAGTCCGTCGGCCTCTGCTACACGGTGCTTCATCATGAGCTGCCGAATCAGTGAAATACGGGCTTGCGTTTTTTCTAATTCTTCAGGATCGAAGCTGATTCTGAGCTCGGCTAGTTCGGTTTCACGGGCAATGTCTTTCAGCTCAACCAAAACGCTTTCTAAACGTTCTGACAGATTTTGTAGCTCAGGAAAATAGCGTGCCGATTTACCCAGATGTCCAATGGCTTCGCGAAGCAGACTGATGGCATTTGTTTCGTTGCGGTTCAGTGCTTCACCGGCTGAATACAGGCCAAGTTTGATTTCTTCGGCATGGCTTAATAATTCCGATTTCTGTGTCAGTTCGTCCATTTCGCCCACTTGCAGATTGGTTTTCACCAATTCATCCAACTGAAACCGGAGTATTTCTTCCTCGGCTTGATTGTCGCCGGCCATATTTTTGAGCTGTTCGAGTTCCTGCCTGAGCTGTTGCCATTTCTGGAAAGCCTGAACGTAATCCCGTTGCTGGAGGTCGTTTCCAGCCAGTCCGTCAATGATGCGGAGCTGAAAAGCCGAATCGGTCAGGTGAAGCGAGTCGTGCTGCGAATGAATATCTACTAACAACTCACCCAACGATTTTAATACTGGGAGATTCACTGGGCTATCGTTGATAAATGCCCGCGACTTGCCACCGGGTGCGATTTCGCGTAAAACGATGCACTCATCGTCATAGTCTAAATCGTTGGCTGTAAAAAATTCCCGAACCGGAATATCTTTCACATCAAAGAGAGCTTCCACCTGGCATTTTGACTCTTTATTGTGGAGTACCGATGTGTCGGCCCGATTGCCCAACACCAAACCTAATGCACCAAGCAGAATGGATTTGCCGGCGCCTGTCTCACCCGTGATCACGGTGAAACCCGGCTTAAACTCAATTTCTAAATGCTCGATGAGGGAATAATTGCTGATGCGTAAACGACGGAGCATGGCGAATTTGTCTTCCCGACAAATGTAGTGATTCTTCCCGGATAAGGTTAATTGGTCAGAATTTTTTCGTAACGCGATGCGTTGGCGGGATCAACCTCGCGCATTAAATTGGCAACTTTGGTTTTTTCCTGTGGACTTCCTTTGCTGAAGATGTTGATGATTTCATCGCGTTTGGCATCGGCAATCAGTTGCAGAAAAAACAGGTCGGATCGCGACTTTTTTACTTGTTCAAGATAGGAAAGCGCCGTGGCAATATTGGCCCGGCCTTCGTCCTGATTGTCAGCCATCAAATCGAGCCCCTGACGATGATATTCATAAATGAACTGATGCAGCACACGATAGGCCGGATTGCGCAAATTCTCGACAAGCCAATAGCGATTGCGGGTACCATCAAAGGCTTTCCATCCACGTTCGTTAGCGTTTTGGGCACTGTTCACAATGCTTTCGGCAGCATTGTAAAAAGCATCTCCGCCATTGAGAGAAAAACTGTCGAAATCTAAACCTAACATGATATAGGCGTAGTAAGCAAAAACCGCGGTAAGGTTGGATGAAAAGGTGTTATCGGAAAATTCGAGTGGCTGAGATTCCAAATAGCGGAATTGAACGTTCTCGTCAATAAAATTAAATTGTGGTGAGTTGTAGGATGTTTTGTAAATAGGCCGTTGGAGCACCACATTCAATGTGCCTTTGTATTCATCAGACGAAACGCGCTCACGTACGGTGAGCATCATGGTGCATTCGATGCGTTCCAGACTTTTAATGTTGGCATTGGTCCATTTGCGGTTGTTCATAAATTCATATAAGGCCGATTGCAAAGCTTCAAAAACACGGCGATCAGTGCCTTCGATGGTGGGTGCACTCACGCTGATGTTAACTAAAAATTCCTGAGCTTTCAGTAAAGTTAAGCTGCTGATAACAACGAGGATGGTAAGAAGGATTTTTTTCATCTGCCTTGTAAAAATAGGTTATCGCTATAACTTATTGTTGCCTTAGATTATTGCCCTTGCGCCGGAATTATCCGGGCGATATGGTCGAGGATATCGGCGGCCACTTCGTCTTTCGATTTCAGGGGGAAGTGATAAATCTGGCCATCTTTTGGAATAATGCTGATTTTGTTGGTGTTGTGACCAAAGCCTGCGCCAGGCTCGGTGGCCATATTCAATACGACGAAATCCAAATTTTTCGATTTCAGCTTTTTCAGGGCATTGGCTTCTCCATTCTCAGTTTCAAGAGCAAAGCCAATCAGTATCTGATGGTCTTCTTTGCGTTCACCCAAGGTTTTGAGGATGTCCACCGTAGGCTCCAGCCGAAGTTGCAATCCTGCATCCGTTTTTTTTATTTTCTGGCTGGCGCTGGTTTGCGGTCGGAAATCGGCCACGGCTGCCGTCATCACGGTGATATCGGCCTGCTCAAAATGAAAAAGACATTGATCCAGCATTTGTTGGGCCGAGCTGACGGCATGGGTTCGAATGGCAGGATGATGTGTTGAAAGGTGCGTCGGGCCAAGCACTAGATCCACCTCTGCACCCTGTCGGGCAAACGATTCGGCCAATGCAATGCCCATTCGGCCGCTGCTGTAATTTCCAATAAAACGTACAGGATCAATGGCTTCATGGGTCGGACCGGCCGAAACCAATACTTTTTTACCCGCAAAACGTTGCCTGGTTGCAAAATGCTGACGGATGACGTCAAAAATGGCTTCCGGCTCTTCCATACGGCCTTCGCCACACAGCCCGCTGGCTAGCTCGCCTGTGCCGGCAGCGATAATCTGGATGCCGCGCTGCTTCAAGGCTTCGATATTTTGCCGGGTAGCCGGATGCCGATACATATCCAGATCCATTGCCGGAGCTGCCATTACCTGACAACGTGCTGAAAGACAAACCGTCAACAGATAATTATCGGCTATGCCATAAACCATCTTTGCCAAAGTGTTGGCAGTGGCGGGCGCAATCAACAGCAAATCGGCCCAGAGACCAAGCTCAACATGACTGTTCCAGCGGCCGTTTTCGGCATCAAAAAAACCGGTATGAACCGGTTGACCCGACAGTGTGGCCAAAGTTAAAGGGGTAACAAAATCTTTTGCTGCCGGAGTCAATATAACCTGAACGTTAGCGCCCGCTTTCCGAAGTAAGCGCACCAACAGCGGAATTTTATAGGCTGCGATGCCACCGGTAATTCCGATCAGGATATTTTTCCCCTGAATCATGCAAAAGGAAGTGGCTAGAAATCAGCCTGATCTTTATGGGGATTACGATAATAAATCTGATCGTTCAGAAACTCGTGTACGGCGATAAGGGTAGGTTTTGGGAGTTTCTCGTAAAATTTGGCCAACTCAATCTGTTCGCGGTTCTCAAAAACCTCTTCCAGATTGTCGGAAGATGAACCAAATTCCTGAATCTTTTTGTGTAACTCTTCCGTCATCTCGCGCGAAATCTGATTCGAACGCTTGGCAAGAATAGCTACTGTTTCATAAATATTGCCTGTGCCTTTATAAAAAAGGTCTTTCTGACGGGTTACTGCAGTGTTTTCAGTTTTGATTTTTTTGAAATCCATAGGAATGGGATATAATGAGAAAATTTAATTCGATAATTTCTTGCGAGCCTTTGCAACAACGGGCTCCAAGCTCTTCAAATATATGCTTTCAGGATACTGGAACTTGAGGTTGTTATAGGATTCAATGGCGGCTTCATAACGTTCCTTCTGCTTGTCGGCAATGCTTTTTTCGGCATATTCGTAATTGGCCAACACCATTTTTTGCAATACATCTTCCCCGCGCTCAGTATCGGGATATTTTCGCAACAAATTCTGAAACGAGGTGATGGCTGCCTGATAATCCATCATTTTCAGATAAAGCAACGCAATGTTATAGTCTTTTTCTTCGAGCTTGGCGCGAAGATTGTCAATCAGTGTGTTACATTCAGCAATGCGGCTACTTCCAGGATATTGATCCATGAAAGCCTGTAATTCCTTGATAGCCAAAATCGTATTGCTTTGGTCGAGGCTGGGGCGGGGGGAATCCAAATAATAACAATAGGCATTCATAAACGCACATTCCTCGGCCCGGGCCGAAGTAGGATAAGTTTCGGCGTGTTTCTTAAAGTAGAAACTGGCTACATTGTAATCTTTAAGATTGTAATAGCAATAAGCCATCCGATAACTGATTTCTTCGCCTTTACTCGTCCCCCGATAGAACGACTGTAGCAAGTCAAAAAGCTCGAGCGAACGGGTGTAATCTTTCTTCTCGAAATAGTCCAATGCCGATTCATATTTCAGCTCATTGTCGGTGCTTTTGAGCAATTTTTGGTATTTGCTGCACGACACAAGGCTGAGCAGCAGAAAGATAACGAGGGATAAAAGCAGTTTTCTGATCATGCTGCAAAAGTACACTTTTTTTGTTTGCCATAAACGCCTCTGTTTCACATTTATTGTTGTATTGTGTAAGCACCTTCTCACTGTAAACAAATTAGAGTCAAAGGCCGGAGCGGTTTTGGGAATTGAATGCTTTTTGCTACTTTTGCAGCCAAAATTGAGCGATCACAACTGCTATGGATGTTTTTGATAAATGTACGATGAAAATGGGGCCATTGGGCCAGTATGCCGACCAAACCGAAGGCTATTTCATGTTCCCGAAATTAGAAGGTGAAATTGGAAACCGGATGGTTTTTCGCGGCAAAGAACGACTTGTCTGGAGCCTGAATAATTATCTGGGTCTTGCCAACCACCCCGAAGTGCGCAAAACCGATGCCGAAGCCGCTGCAAAATATGGGATGGCTTACCCGATGGGTGCACGAATGATGTCGGGCCAAACAGACTATCACGAGCAGCTCGAACGCGAACTGGCCGCTTTCGTGAGCCGCGAATCGGCTTATCTGCTCAATTATGGCTATCAGGGCATGATTTCGATCATCAACTCCTTAGTAGATCGCAACGATGTGATTGTGTATGATTCGGAAGCCCACGCCTGCATTATTGATGGGATGAGACTGCATTTCGGAAAACGTTTTGTTTACCCACATAACAATATCGAAAACCTTGAAACCCAGCTAAAAAGAGCGAAAAAGATGACTTCCGAAACCGGTGGCGGAATCTTGGTCATCACCGAAGGCGTTTACGGAATGTCGGGCGATCTGGGCAAACTGAAAGAAATTGTGGCCTTGAAAAAGAAATATCCTTTCCGGCTTTTGGTTGACGATGCCCATGGCTTCGGAACAATGGGGCCGACCGGTGCCGGAACTGATGAATATTTTGGCGTTCAAAAGGATGTTGACCTTTATTTCGGAACTTTTGCCAAATCAATGGCTGGGATTGGCGGTTTTATTGCAGGCGAAAAACGGGTGATCAAATACCTTATGTATAATATGCGTTCCCAGATTTTTGCCAAATCTCTGCCAATGCCTATGGTGTTGGGTGCACTTAAAAGGCTCGAACTGCTCAGAAACCAACCCGAGCATCGCGAAAAACTGTGGAATATCGTCAGAGCTCTTCAAAACGGCCTGCGCAACGCCGGCCTCGATATCGGAAACACGGAATCGCCTGTTACCCCTGTCATGCTCAATGGCAGTGTGGGCGAAGCCACCCAAATCACCTTCGATCTGCGCGAAAACTATAATATCTTCTGTTCTATCGTTACCTACCCTGTTGTGCCGAAAGGGGTAATTCTGCTTCGACTGATTCCGACTGCCGTTCATACGCTCGAAGATGTGGAATATACCATACGTGCCTTTAAAGAAGTGAAAGAAAAACTCGACGGAAAAGTTTATACTGCCGAAATGGCCGAAGTTTAACCCATTGATACAGCCTGCCGCTTCATGGCAGGCTTTGTTTTTTACAGGATGCCCTCGCTCACTCGCCGCAATTTCTGGATAATCACATTTAATTCGCTGGCTTCATTTGTGTTGGCTTATCTGATCGTGTTTTTTTTAAATCAGTTTTCTTACGTGCTGACAGCGGGGATGTTTGGCTATCCGGTGACGGTTAACCATGCAACATATTTCTTTCATATTGAGCCCTATCAGTGGACTCACGATGCTGTTTTTGTGATCTTTTCATCAGGCTATGTGCTCACTTTTCTGCTTGGACTTCTTTCGTTGCTTGGCTTTTTAAGTTTGGCGGGCGAGTCGGCTCCAGTGAAGGTGCTTTTTTTCTGGCTCATACTTCATAGCAGTAATTTTGTGTTTGGCGGTCTGCTGTTGGGCAACCTGCTTACTGAAGGTATTGGACACGTTTTCAATTGGATGTATCTGCTCGATACGTCCCGGATGATCATCTCCATCATTGGATTTTTTGGATTGCTTATGACAGCCTTGTTTTCGGCCCGCCTTGTCGCCATTTCGTCTGATGCCTACTTTATCAAATACAACGAAAAAATGGCACCCTTTTTCATTACAGCTCAGGTTCTAGTACCTTATATTATCGGGTCGGCTTTGATTTTTTTCTATTTCTATCCGAAAAATATGTTCCACGAAAAATATGGCTGGATGGTTTTGGGCGTGATGATTCTGATATTTTTTATCAGGGCCAGATTTTTAGATGACCTCCTTTTTGAAGAGGATGACAACCGAAGCATTCGCCCGATGCGTGGACTCATCATTTTTACTATCCTCTTTTTTGTTCTCAGCCGTCTCATCATGGGCCGGGGCTTTACTTTTCATGCATGAAAAATAATAAAAAAGCTGGCTGCATCATGGAGCCAGCTTTTTTTGTTGTTCAGCCAATGAATTCCGTGATTTATTCATCGGGCATGTCTTTGGTGAGGTGCTTTTCACGAATGCCCACCATTTCTTCGAGCATATCGGTTGTAAGCGATTTCGGACGTTCGAGCGGATAGAGCAGCGCGCGATCCCAAATGAGGTTGGCAACGATGCCAATGGCCCGCCCGATGCCAAAGAGCACGGTATAGAAATCGTATTCCGTAACGCCATAATGCCACTGAATCACTCCCGACTGCGCATCAACGTTGGGCCACGGGTTTTTGGCCTTTCCTTGTTCCTGAAGGATGGGCGGAACTACATTATAAAGGAGATCCACATATTTGAAAATCGGGTCGTCTTTCAGATGCTTCAGGCTAAATTCGCGCTGAATCATATAACGGGGGTCGGTTTTGCGTAATACAGCGTGTCCGAAGCCGGGAATGACCTGTCCGCTGTGGAGCGTATCCCAGACGTATTGTTTCATTTCGTCCACAGTAGGGGTTTCCCCACCCATTTTATCCATCAGGTCTTGCAACCAGCGCAGCACTTCCTGATTGGCCAGGCCGTGAAGCGGGCCGGCCAGCCCGTTAATCATGGCTGAGGTGGCCAGATAGACGTCAGAAAGCGAGCTTCCGACCAGATGGGCTGTGTGTGCACTCACGTTTCCGCTTTCATGATCGGCATGGATGATGAAGTGCATGCGGGCAACATCATCGTAGGGCTTGGCTTTACCCATCATGTGTGCAAAATTGGCGCCGAAATCTAAATCCGGATTACCGACAATTCGCTTCCCATCGCGGTAAAGCTTGGCATAAATATAGGTGCCGATTTCGGGGAGCTTGGCCAGCAGATTTAATGCGTCCTCATACATCGGCTCCCAGTAATCCATTTTGTTGATTCCGGCTTTGTATTTTTTGGCAAAGAACGACTCGCGTGCCATAGCCAGTATGGCCGAAGAAAACATGGCCATAGGATGGCTGCAGCAAGGCCAGGCATCAATTACTTCGTAAACATAACGGGGCAGGATGCGCCGGCGCGAAAACTCGTCAACTAAGTCGAGTGCCTGCGCTTCGGAGGGGATGTCGCCGGTGAGCAACAGATGAAGCAGCCCTTCCACATAAGGCATCTCGGCATTTTTGGGCTTGGGCAACAGTTCAAAAACTTCAGGAAGGGTATATCCACGGTAACGGATTCCTTCGTTCGGGTCAAGATAAGAGATGTCGGTGACAAGGCATTTGATACCCCTCATACCGCCAATGATCTGGCTAACAGTCACTTTGTCAATCACAACTTTGCCGTGTTCTTCAAGCAGAGCTTTGGTGCGCGGGCGCCAGTCGTTGATTTTTTCTTTGAGGATAGTTTTCAGGTTTGACATAGGAGTAAATGAGTTTTAGGATATTTGGTTTGTTAAACGTTGGCGTAATTCCTGATTGATGGCTTCCAGAAAATCTTCGGTATAAAGATAATGTTCGCTCTTGAGATTGTTTCCGTGGATGAGCATGGCCAGATCCTTAGTCATCTTTCCCGATTCCACCGTGGAAATACAAACATCTTCTAAGGTATGTGCAAAATGAATGAGTTCCTGATTTCCATCGAGTTTTCCGCGGTGCGCCAGGCCGCGCGTCCAAGCGAAGATACTGGCAATGGGGTTGGTAGAGGTTGGGTTGCCTTTCTGATGTTCGCGGTAATGGCGTGTTACGGTGCCGTGGGCAGCTTCGGCTTCCACGGTTTTCCCGTCGGGAGTTACCAGGACCGAAGTCATTAACCCAAGCGATCCAAAACCCTGCGCCAACGTATCGCTTTGAACATCACCATCGTAGTTTTTACAGGCCCACACAAATTTTCCGCTCCATTTCAAAGCTGAAGCCACCATATCGTCAATCAGGCGGTGCTCATAAAAAATTCCAGCAGCCTTAAACTGTTCGATGAAATGTTGTTGGTACACTTCTTCAAAAATGTCTTTGAAACGGCCGTCGTATTTTTTGAGAATGGTGTTTTTTGTGGAGAGATAGAGCGGCCAGCCCTTGGAAAGCGCCATATTGAAGCACGAGAAAGCAAATCCCCGGATAGACTCATCCGTGTTGTACATGGCCATGGCTACCCCATTGCCATCGAAGTTGTAAACCTCGTAGTGCTGAATATCGCTGCCGTCGTCTGGCGTAAAAGTGATACTGAGTTTGCCTTTACCCTTGGTAACAAAATCGGTGGCACGGTACTGGTCGCCAAAAGCGTGGCGTCCGATCACGATGGGATGATGCCAACCGGGGACAAGACGAGGGATGTTGCGAATCAGAATGGGTTCGCGAAACACCGTGCCGTCAAGAATGTTACGTATTGTTCCATTGGGCGACTTATACATTTTTTTCAGGCCAAATTCTTTTACACGGTTCTCATCAGGGGTAATGGTGGCACACTTGATACCGACGTTATATTGTAAAATGGCTTTGGCAGCATCTACAGTGACTTGGTCGTCCGTGGCATCGCGATGTTCTATGCCTAAATCGAAATACTTAATGTCGAGATCAAGATAAGGCAGAATCAGCTTGTCTTTGATGAACTTCCAAATTACCCGTGTCATCTCATCGCCATCGAGCTCAACAACAGGTTTGGCAACCTTGATTCGTGTCATGTCTTAAATGTTTAAAATTAGATACGTTGATGCGTCAATAAATCAAACGCTAAAAATATAAAAAACTTTCATTCCCTGCCTGATTGACTTTTAGAAAAGCGGATTTTTTTATTTCGTACCAAAATCCTGATTCACTTCAGAGTTAAATCGTTGATATAAAGGCGAATATATTTTTTGTTCTCTATAACAATGGAGAGCTTTTGAGTTTGTTTTACGCTCATATAATCATTCACAGATCAGATTTTACTAACTTCTGCTGAGGTGTTTTGCCTGATTTAGGCTTGCTGCTTTATACTTTGATTGAATGACTGGTTTTTGTTTAATTTTTCACAATTTGATGAATCCGAACCTGTCTTTTGGATGGATGCACAGGTTTTTTTAAGATGAGATTAAAAAAATCAGTCCAAATTCCCGTTTAAGTGTAACCATTTCCGCATCTTTGCGTCATATATTTGATTTCTAAAAACAAATGGAATGGAAAATACAGAAAAACCCTTGCGTCGCAGTCAGAACAACAAGAAGATAGCCGGTGTGTGTGGGGGCATAGCCGAAAAATTAGAAGTGGATCCCGTGATGGTCCGCGTGGTATTTGTTTTAATGTTCTTGTTTGGCGGTGGCGGTTTATTGGCCTATCTCATTCTCTGGTTCATCTTGCCCGAAGAGCCTTGGATTCAGGCTTCGGCAGTACCGGCAGAAGGGGTAGAAAGGGAAGCTGAGGTCACGGATAATCAGTTTGAGGCAGAGCCACCTGTGGTAGAAAGGAATTCAAAAAAATCATTCCAATTAGGTCTGATTCTGATTATAGCCGGTCTGTTTTTTCTTGCAGCAGCATTTATTCCGGGTATTGAACCATACGACATTTGGCCGGTAGTGCTGATTGCCGTTGGCGTTTATTTGATTAAACCTTCTTGGTCAACAACAAAAAAGTCATGAAACAATCCAATATTTTCTGGGGGTCTGTGCTCATCGGGATGGGCTCTTTAATGCTTTTTGACAAATTGGGAATCATACATTTCAGTTGGTGGGAGTTTTCGCGCCTCTGGCCTTTCCTGATTATCCTTTGGGGTGTAGTGATCCTTCCTGTTAAAAATGGCATCAAAATTTTACTAGCCTTGCTCACTTTGGTGGCGAGTTTATGGTTCTATTCCTATCGTGTTGACAATTATAGCAGTTATCGGAAACATTACAATGGCTGGAGTTTCGATCAGAATGATGACGATGAAGTGGAAGCATTATCGGAGACCGGGCAGTCATTCAGTGAACCCTTTGCGGAAGGCATTGAAAACGCGAGCCTTGAAATGGATGCCGCAGCGGGAAATTTTATCCTTCAAGGCTCAACCAGCGAATTGATTTATGCCGATAGCCGCGGCTTTGGAAGCGATTTCATTTTCAAGGTTGAAACCGGCGACAACCATAGTAAAATTACTATTAAACAACAGTCGGGCGTGAAAATGCCGTTTAAAAACCACAGCTCATTCAACATGATGCTGAATACAACGCCTGTCTGGGATTTTGATTTCGACATTGGCGGAGCTAATTTCGACTTCGACCTGAGTAATCATAAAGTTGAAAATCTCAAAATTGACGGGGGTGCAGCAGCTATTGATCTGAAATTTGGCACACTTCAGCCTGAAACAGATGTTCGTATCAACACCGGAGCATCATCGGTTAACATCACCATCCCGACAAGTGCCGGATGTAGTGTGGAAGGGAATACCGTGCTTTCGAGCCGCGACCTGGAGGGTTTCAACCGTCTTGCAAAAGGGCGTTACGAGACTCCCGGATTCGATACGGCTCAACAGAAAATCAGAATAAAATTAGATGCAGCGGTATCGAGTTTCAAGATAGCCAAAGCTGAATAACTAACTCAAGATCAATAATTTATCCGGCAACTTTAAAAACTGCCGGATTTTTTCTGTTTACTCTCATCCGGATTTGATGGGCATAATGGGTAGCACGGTTTAGCTTGTCGAGCACTTCGCGCGATTTAGAAAAATTCCCTTTCAAACGATAAAGTTCTGCCAGATAAACTTTGTCGGCTTCCTTGTCGGGGAACGAACGCACCAGCTCAATCAGGCGTTTGATATTGTCGTTGTAGGCCTTGGAGTATGAAAGAAATATAAATTTCTCGGTCAGATAAGTTTTACGGTTTTGTCGCCACGAACAGAAGCCAATCTTCCCTTGTAGTAATGCCAAAAAGCCGATAGCCTGACTTTCACGAACCAGATCGTTGATGGCCCAAAGCAAAGATTTTCGCAAATAGAGCTCTTGTTCAGGACTCAGGGGCCGCAGCAGCAGAAGGAATTTCTCTAAACGACGGATAAGCGCTTTTTTGCCGGCAGTCTGATGCATATTAGCGCCAAAAAGATACCACGAGCTGTATGGATAAATTGACCCATAGTCCGAAATCTCAGTTTCAGGAATATGATCGTCCTGATTTTTAGAACGCCAGAATATGTGGCTGCACGATGGACAACAAACCAACCATTGCGGTTCGGTCAAAAAATCATCGCAAAGCATTTTGCCATCGGAATACAACTCAGTAAAATTCATGCCAAGCATCTCTAAAGTTTTGCCTTCAAGCACCGCATTGCAGTTTGGGCAATGAAAATAGAAATTATTGAAAGCGTGCATGCCGATATTTTTCTTTGACAAAAGTACACATTCCCGATTGTTTGATGGGTATTGAATGAGCAAAATCCAATGGATTTATGTGCATTGTATTGGAAAATAATAGATAGGAGAAAGACTAAAACAGACCAGGTTGTTTAGAATCATTCTGATTTTGTTATGCTTATTTGAGATGTCGTTGTGGTTTGGTAACTTTGTTTCGTTGTTTTTCGTGAATTATTTAACAAACAGTTCATCAAATGGAAAAATTATTGTTGCTTGGAGATGAGGCGATTGCACAAGCGGCCATTGATGCCGGTCTTTCAGGTATTTATGCCTATCCCGGCACTCCATCTACCGAAATCATGGAATATATTCAGGCATCACCTGAAGCCAAAGAACTCAACATCCGTTCACTCTGGTCGGCCAACGAAAAAACGGCCATGGAAGCAGCTCTGGGTATGTCGTATGCCGGCAAACGCGCCATGGTATGTATGAAGCATGTGGGGCTGAATGTGGCTGCCGATGCATTTATCAACTCGGCTATCACTGGAGCAAACGGCGGCCTGATCGTGGTTTCGGCCGACGACCCATCCATGCACTCCTCACAAAATGAGCAGGATAGCCGTTTTTATGGGAAGTTTGCCTTGATCCCTGTACTTGAGCCGTCCAATCAGCAGGAAGCTTATGACATGGTTCATTACGGCTTTCAGATATCTGAACAGATGCGGGTGCCGGTCATGCTTCGCATCACCACCCGTCTTGCACATTCGCGCACCGGTATCGCCCGCCGTCCGGTGCGTACCCAAAATAAGATGAGCCTCCCTTCAAATCTTAAACAGTTTATCCTGCTGCCTGCCATCGCCCGCAAACAATATCGTGAGCTGCTTGGCAAACAGGAACATTTGGAAATGCTTTCGGCTGATTCGGGTTTTAACCAGTTTTTTGATTATCCGGAAAACCGTAAGCTTGGAATCATTGCCTGTGGTTTGGCCTATAATTATTTGATTGAGAATTTCGAAGGCCACAAGGTTACACATCCGGTGCTGAAAGTTGGTCAGTACCCTGTCATGCCGGCAATGGTAAACGAGCTTTACGAAAAATGTGACGAAATTTTGGTGCTTGAGGATGGCTACCCGATTATTGAAGAATTGATTCGTGGAATGCTCAACAAGGGGAAAAAGGTGATGGGACGCCTCGACGGAACCCTTCCGCGCGATGGTGAACTTAACCCGGTCATTGTGGCAAAGGCACTTGGTATTGAAGTCACACCTGGTAACAGCGTGCCGGCCATCGTCAAAAACAGGCCACCGCGGCTATGCGATGGTTGCGGCCATAATGATGCTTTTCTGGCGCTCAACGAGGCGTTGCACGACTATAGCCGTGGACGTGTATTCAGTGATATTGGTTGCTATACCCTGAGCGCTCTCGAACCCCTTGAAGCCATCAATAGCTGTGTTGATATGGGAGCCTCAATCACAATGGCAATGGGAGCCGCCGATGCGGGCTTAGTCCCGGCAGTGGCAGCTATCGGCGATTCTACTTTTACCCATTCGGGAATGACCAGTCTGCTCGACGCCATCAACAACAACGCACCCATCACCGTGCTGATTCTCGATAACTCCACAACAGGCATGACCGGAGGACAAACCTCTTCGGCTTATGGCAAAATTGAAGCCATATGCAAAGGATTGGGCGTGAGTGAAGAACATATCCACGTGATCAAACCCATGCCCAAATATCACGACGAGAACGTGGATATCCTGCGGAAAGAGCTTGCTTATCAAGGAGTTTCGGTGATCATTCCACGCCGTGAATGTATCCAGACACTTGGTCGTAAACTAAGGCAAAAAGCAAAGGCAAAAGAAATGGAAGTACAGAATTAACTTTTAATATCCGAATCATTCATGAAAAAAGATATCATTTTAGCAGGCGTTGGCGGACAGGGAATCCTCAGCATCGCTGCTTGTATCGGCATGGCTGCCCTCGACGAAGGCCTTCACCTGAAACAAGCCGAAGTTCATGGAATGAGCCAGAGGGGCGGTGCTGTGCAGTCGCATTTGCGGCTCTCGTCCGACCCAATTGCCTCCGACCTGATTCCTGAAGGAAGCGCCGACCTGATTATTTCGGTCGAGCCAATGGAATCTTTGCGCTATTTGCCCATGCTTAGCCGGTCGGGTTGGATCATCACAAGCATCAATCCGTTTATCAATATTCCGTCTTATCCCGTCATTGAGCTCGTCCTGAAAGAAATCTGGAACCAGCCGCATTATATCACCATTGATGCCGATGCCATTGCAAAGGAATCTGGTAGCGTGAAAGCAGCCAATATGGTCATCCTTGGGGCGGCTGCCCCATTGCTCGGACTTAAACCTTCGTCGGTGGAGAAAGCTGTTGAAAACCTCTTTGCGTCCAAAGGAAAAGATGTTGTTTCGCTGAATATCAAGGCGTTGAACGAGGGAAGATCCTATGCTTTAAAGCATCTCTAATACAACGAACGAAATGAAAAGACCCGTCAGGGTCTTTTTTTTGCAATTCATTTTTCAAAACAAAATCAATTTGAATGATTTTATTATTTTTGCCTGAAAGCTTGTTTTTTATTAAGAGAAAAGGCGGTTTGCCTTCCGAAACCACTTGACCATGAGTATCAGATGTCTTTTTGCCGCCCTCAGGCGATTTTTTCTCATTATTTTGCTGCTGCCTTTTTTACTAACTTCCTGCAACTCGCGTCAGACACAGGAGACAGTGACTGAAGCTCCAAAACCCGAACCAAGATACTTATTTGATATTCAGATAGATTCGCTTGAGGTGATTCAAAAAAGTGTCGGAAAGAATCAGTTTCTGACTGATATTTTGATGCAATACAATGTGGACTATCCTACCATAGAACATCTTGTTAAAAATTTCAAACACACCTTTGATGTGCGCCGCCTGAAAGCCGGTAACAACTATTTCGTGATGCTGGGCAACGATTCGTTGCGCAGTCCGAAATATTTTGTGTATGAGATTAATCCGGCTGATTATGTGGTATATAGCCTTAGCGATTCGCTTTTTGTTTACCGTGGCTCGAAGCAGGTTGAAACCAAAATGGAGTCGGCTCATGGCATGATTACTTCTTCGCTTTGGAACGCAATGGTGGGAAATGGTTACGATGCCGATCTGGCCATCAAGATGAGTGATGTATATGCCTGGACGATTGATTTTTTTGGGATTCAGAAAAACGACCGTTTTGAGGTGATTTACGAACGGAAATATATTGAGGATAAACCTGTTGGCATTGGCCGGATTATTTCGGCGCGCTTTAATCATAATTCCAAGGATTTTTTTGCGTTTTACTTCGAACAGGATGGAAAGGGCGACTATTTTGATGAGACCGGCCAAAGTCTTCAACGGGCTTTTTTAAAAGCGCCTTTAAAATATAGCCGCATCAGCAGCCATTTCAGCAATAGCCGTTTTCATCCTGTGTTGAAATACGCCCGTCCGCACCATGGGGTTGATTATGCAGCTCCGGCCGGCACTCCGGTTTATGCCATCGGACAGGGAACTGTTACCCGCAAAGGGTTTCAAGGTGGTGGTGCCGGTAACTTTTTGTATATCAAACATAATAGCACTTATACTACTGCGTATATGCACTTGCAGAAATTTGCACCCGGAATCCGTGAAGGCGTTCGGGTACAGCAAGGCGAGCTTATCGGTTATGTGGGAAGTACTGGTTTAGCCACCGGTCCGCATTTAGATTTTCGGTTTTTTAAAAATAATCAACCCGTCAATCCGCTCACAGTGGAATCGCCGCCTGCAAAACCTGTGGAGCCGAAGTATCAGCAAGCTTATCAGATTCTGGTTGATGTGCGTACAAAAGAACTACACAACCTTATCGAAACCATTAACTTGGCCATGGAACAAAGCCAGCCTGCTACAAAACTTGATATGTAAATTGAACTCTTTTTCAACAAAAAAAAAGCCTTCCCGACAAGAAGGCTTTTTTTATGGTTTTTGCGCGATTGGCTTAGAATTTGAATTTTTCAACTAAGTCAACAACCCTGCATGAATATCCCCATTCGTTGTCGTACCAGGCCAGCACTTTCACGGTTTTGCCCATGACCATTGTTGATTTGGCATCGAAAATCGAGGAGTGGGGGTTGTGGATGATGTCAACCGAAACAATCTCATCTTCAGTATATTCCAAGATGCCTTTCATGGGACCTTCGGCAGCTTCTTTCATGGCGGCGTTGATGTCGTTCTTGGTGGCTTCGGTTTTCAGGTTTACCACTAAGTCAACGAGCGAACCGGTTGGTGTGGGAACACGAACGGCCAATCCGTCCAATTTGCCACTCAGCTCGGGAATCACCAATCCGATGGCTTTGGCGGCGCCGGTAGAGGTGGGGATTTGCGATAAAGCGGCCGAGCGGGCACGGCGAAGGTCTTCGTGAGGTGCATCCAGAATAATCTGGTCGTTGGTGTAGGAGTGGATGGTGGTCATCATCCCGTTTTCGATGCCGAAACGGTCGTTCAATACCTTGGCCACAGGAGCTAAGCAGTTGGTGGTGCAACTGGCATTCGATACGCACTGATCGCTGTCTTTCAGGTCGTTGTCGTTCACGCCAATCACAATGGTGGCGTCAATCTGGTCTTTCGACGGTACGCAAAGGATCACTTTTTTGGCGCCGTTTTTCAGGTGGTCGCCATAACCGCCTTTGGTGCTTTCTTTGGAGCGGAAAACGCCTGTACATTCGATGACAACATCGGGTGTGACAGCCCATTTGATGTTGATCGGGCTGCGTTCGGCGGTCACCGGTATTCGTTTACCGTTGACGGTGATGGAATTCTCGTCATAAGTTACTGTACCGTTCAGCTTACCCTGAGTGGAGTCGTATTTGAGCAGGTGCGACAATACTTTGGTGCTGGTGAGGTCGTTGATACCAACAATCTCGATGTTGCTGCGTTCGGCAGCAATTTTAAATACGTTTCTGCCAATACGGCCAAATCCGTTGATAGCAATTTTAATCTTTGACATAATGCGATTGTTTGAAATGTTGTTTGAAACGTGGTTCTATCTATATTCTCTGTAAATTTACGCTCAAAATTACAAAAATATAAGCCAACATTGCCTACTTAAAATACAACGCATGAATCAGGAATTTGTTTCAAAAGCGCTTGAAGCTAATCTTGCAGAAACCAGATACAGAGATATTTACATACCAGAAGAACATCAAAGCTTCATCCGGTTGGCCGAGGGTTATTTTGGTATTCGAAAACGTGCAAACGATTGCATCACGGAGTATCATCATCCGCTTTCGAACCGGAGGTTTGTTGTGGAAGAGCTTCGTGAAATTTTTATCACCGATTTGTGGTTCTACACCCGTGACGAAATTCCTGCCGATGCACTGTCTGTCCCACTGCAGATGTTTTCAAAATTGCTTGCCGAAAAACTCAACACCGAATTGGTGACCATGAGTGTGCGTACCATCTTGGAATTTGTGAGCCTTGTGGCAGCAAACAAGCCCCATCATCAGGGGTTGATCCCTCAGGCGCTTGAAATTTTGGAACAAAACCTCGATGCAAATTACCATGCCTATCTGCTCTCGACAAAATATTTTGCACGCTATCTCGACAAAGTCAGCGATTTGCCTTCGGCCGCCGACATTTCCCGACGGCTTTCGGCAAAAGTGTTCAATGGATGTTATTCGTTTTGGGAACAATCGTCAGAGATTGATGCGTGGCTGAGGCAAAACCCCCAACTCACAGAGTATGAAGCAACAGCATTGCAAAACCATCTGGGTAAGCCTTATTTTGACGGATTGCGGCAACAGCTTGCCGTGGCTTCTAAAAAACCGGCGTTTCCATCCGGACTTCCGGTATATGAGGACATTGCCGAACGCTTTGCGGCATCGGTTGAGATGATCCCGCAGTTTATCAGTAAGTTTCAGTTTGTGTTTTTTCTGCTTCACCTTCAGGGGATGGAAGTGATCTCGGAACGACTGATATGGTCGCTCGACCGCATGATTCGCCAAACCGTTGACGAGCTTGAGCCTTCGGAGCTTTACGAATTCATCAACCTGATTTTCAAGCTTGCCGAGGAGATGAAACAATCACACACTTCGGCCGTACTCGACTTTTTACTGACTTTCGGATTGAAAATTATTGATGTTGACAAAACTGAGCAGAAAGAGTTGGTCAACCATTTCGAGAAAAGCCTGATCGCCTTCGGCTTTATCACTCCCGGAACGGTGTTCGTGGACGAAGACTGGCAGTTGAGCGTAAACGCCAATCACATTAAAAATATCCGGGTTTGGCTGCAACTCATCGAGTCGTCACACTCGGGAATGGAGAAGCTGTTGAGCGCTTTGATCGTCAATCTGCGTCTTGGCGGCATTTTCATCAGCGATACCGACCTTTTTCAAAGGGAAATCACCAAAGTGCTGAACTCGAACATTGGGCCTTACTACAAAAAGGTGAAGCAACTCACACGGATTTTTCCTGTTTATTTTAACGAGATTGGCGCCGAAGGTGAGATTCGCAAAGTGACCACTACGATGGACGAAATCTCGGGCCGTCAGGACAAATTGGTGCATTTTCTTCGTAAGCAGGTTCACACGGAAAGCAACAACACGCTTATCGGGTTGACATTCAAGATATTCAAGTTTTGGCACGATGGCGATCTCGAAAAGCTGAAACCTGCGCTGCCCGACAATGTTTACAGCTCCATCAATCTGGAAAGCGAGTGGTTTGCTCCAATTCATGGAATGGTCAACGAGCTTTGCAGCCTCAACCAGTCCGATCCCGAAGGGCTGCTAATGCTATCGCAAAAAGAGTTTGACCAGCTGCTTAATCGCCTCAAAATCAGCAATCAGCGCGATATGGAGCGGCTTCACGACATCCATAGCCTTTACGCTCATCTGCGCGAGAAGTATTCGTTCGAATCGGTAAATATTATTCAGTTGCTTCAACGTTATCCGTTTATTGCCGAGAAAGAAATTGAGCAACTCAGGAAAGCCTTGGATGCCAATGATTACAAGCGTTCGCTCAGGCTCATTTACGCCTTTATGGCCAAACTCCGAACCATTATCTTCAATCCGGAAGAAAGCGAGGGTTGGGAAAATATTTATCACAAACGCCATATTGCCATTGGTATCCCTTCGATGTATGGCGTTTATCGCGAAAACAAGTTTGAGGCTTTGGGGCTCACCTTCCGTTTGGAAAAAGTGGCCACCCGCCTGATGGAAAAAGTAGTCGGAAATATCAATCTCGACTATATTTCGGCCACCACGCTTGAGGAAATCTATCAGATTCTTGATTATTTCCGCGAAGGACTCGAGCTTGACGGGATTACAAATCAGGGCTTTAACTCTAATTTGCAGATGCTCCGCTACAGCCTTACCTCACGAAGCTTTTCGTTCGACCAGTATATCAATATTTTCCAATTTATTGCTCAGGATATACGCCGGATCATCATTAAACATTTTTTGAAATCATACGAATATCCGCTCAAAGTAGTGGTTCCGCAGCTTTTCGATCCCGAAAACCGCTTGAGCGAAAAAGAACAAAACCAGTTGCTGGCCCGGAAATCGGAGGAGTTTCACCGCGATGTGATTGCCGAAGCCTTTTTAGTTCAGCCTTTGGATAACTTCATTTCAAGAATCCTGTTTTCACTTGGCAACATGGCCGATAAGCTCGACCCAAGCCTCATCAACGACATTATGACCTATAACAAAGAAATGGTGATCAGCCCGTTTGATGAGCAAACTCCAAAAATGGACAATCAGGTTTTTCTGGGCAGCAAGGCTTACCATCTGAAAAATCTTTATCTGAAAGGTTTCCCCGTGCCGCCGGGCTTTGTCATCACTTCGGAAGTTTTCCGGCGCAACAACACCATTATGGCGCTCAAAGAGCTTCGCAAAGAGTTACACGAGTTGGTAAGATGGCATATTGGCCGGCTTGAGAGGCTGACGGGCAGAAAGTTTGGCGACCCCAACAACCCCTTGCTGTTTTCGGTACGATCAGGCACGGCCATTTCCATGCCGGGCGCTATGGATACTATCCTCAATGTGGGGCTTAACGAAAAAATCGTAGAATACTATGCAGCCAAAAGCGAACATTGCTGGGGCGTATGGGATTCCTATCGCCGTCTTTTACAAAGCTGGGGAATGGCTCACGGCATCGAACGCGACGTTTTTGACCAGGTAATGTCGCACTTCAAAGAAAAACATCGGATTGGAATTAAGGCCGATTTTCAGGCAGTGAATATGCGCGAGATTGCATTGGCCTACCGTGATGTCTTAGTGAAGAATCAGGTGGATTTGGAACAAGACCTCTTTATGCAATTGATCACAACGATCAACATAGTGTTTGACAGTTGGTCGTCCGAACGGGCTTATGTGTATCGTAAACACTTGCAGATCAGCGATAACTGGGGTACAGCTGTGATTGTACAGCAAATGATTTTCGGCAACCTGAACGAAAATAGCGGAACCGGTGTAGTATTTACTCAAAATCCGAAACGTGAACGACCCGGCGTGCATCTTTATGGCGATTTCAATATCAAAAGCCAGGGCGAAGATATTGTGGCCGGTTTGGTGAAGCCTTTGCCCGTGAGCGAAACCCAACGCCGCCAGTCGGGTTTGGAGGGTCATTCTTTACAAACCCTTTATCCTTCAATCTATAAAAAGTTGTACGATATTGCAGCCGATCTGACTGAAAATCATGGCTATTCGCCTCAGGAAATCGAGTTCACCTTTGAGTCGGATAAACCCGAAGCCTTGTATATTCTGCAAACCCGCGATCAGGAGTTAGTCATCGGGCAGGAGGGAACGGTTTTTGTCAAGCCACCCGATCAAATGAAACTGCTTGGCCGTGGTATCGGTATTGGCGGCGGAGCTATGAACGGATTGGTGGCTTTCGACGAAGACGATATCGAAGCCCTGCGAAACAACCATCCCGAAGCCAACATCATCCTTATCAGACCCGATACTGTGCCTGATGATATCGGGATGATCTTTGCCTGCAACGGATTGCTTACCGCACGTGGAGGCGCCACCTCGCATGCCGCTGTTACCGCTGTAAAACTTGGAAAAACCTGTGTAGTAAACTGCACCAAAATGATGGTGAATGAATTGAAAAAATATTGTGAACTCGAGGGTGCCCGTCTCGTCACCGGCGATCAGATTGCTATTGACGGAACACTCGGCAATATTTATCAGGGGCATTATCCCATCGAAATGACCGTTCGCGACGAAGGCTATTATTATTGACAGCCGTAGAACCCCGGCCTTTTCGACTTAAAAGAAACTGAATGAGAAAAGTGCTCACGGGTTAAACCTCAATTTCTGTATCAGAAAATGTGTAAATTTTGATGTTTTTCAGCGTAAAAATTCAGCTTTTATGTTGTAGTTTTGCAGCCCATGAAGAATATCCGGAATTTTTGTATCATCGCCCATATTGACCATGGTAAAAGTACCCTGGCCGACAAGCTGTTGCAGCAAACCCATACCCTCAATGAACGTGATCAAAAAGATCAGGTTCTTGATAGTATGGACTTGGAACGCGAAAGAGGCATTACCATCAAAAGCCATGCGATTCAGATGGAATATCAGTTTGAAGGTCAGTTTTATACCCTGAATCTGATTGATACTCCGGGCCATGTTGATTTTTCATACGAGGTTTCGCGCTCCATTGCAGCCTGCGAGGGCGCTCTTTTAGTTGTGGACGCCACACAGGGTATTCAGGCTCAGACCATTTCAAATCTTTATCTGGCGCTCAACCACGATCTTGAGATTATTCCGATACTCAATAAAATTGATATGGATAGTGCCATGCCTGATGAGGTTGAAGATCAGATCATTGACCTTATCGGGTGTAATCGCGAAGACGTTTTGCGTGTGAGCGCCAAAACAGGTTTTGGCATTGATCAGGTGCTCGAAGCCATCATCCATAAAATTCCGGCACCCAAAGGAGATCCCAATGCTCCTTTGCAAGCTCTGATTTTCGACTCGGTATTTAACTCATTTCGCGGCATCATTGCATATTTCCGAATCATGAACGGAACGCTCAATACCAATGATCATGTGAAGTTTATGGCGACGGGCAAAGAGTATGAGGCCGACGAAATCGGTGTGTTGAAACTCCGTCAGGTACCGCGTCAGACGATGAGTGCAGGCGATGTAGGCTACATCATCTCGGGCATCAAATCGAGCCGCGAGGTAAAGGTGGGCGATACCATCACCCATATTGCAAACCCAAGCCAGAGCGCAATCGAAGGCTTTGAAAACGTGAAGCCGATGGTGTTTGCCGGTATCTACCCTGTGGATGCCGATGATTATGAGGAACTCAGGGCTTCCATTGAGAAACTGCAACTCAACGATGCATCCTTGGTGTTCGAACCTGAATCGTCCATCGCCTTAGGTTTTGGATTTCGCTGCGGTTTCCTGGGATTGCTTCACATGGAGATCATTCAGGAACGTCTTGATCGCGAGTTTGATATGGACGTCATCACCACGGTGCCCAACGTACAGTTTAAGGCTTATACCACTTCGGGCGAAGTGGTGGAAGTACATAACCCCAGCGGATTGCCCGAAGTAACGAAAATTGATCATATCGAAGAGCCTTATATCGTTGCCCAGATTATCTCCAAATCGGAATATCTTGGCAACATCATGACCCTTTGCATCGAAAAGCGGGGGGTGATGAAAAATCAGGTTTACCTTACTTCCGACAGAGTGGAGGTGACTTTTGAAATGCCACTGAGCGAAATTGTATTCGATTTTTACGATAAACTCAAATCCATCTCAAGGGGCTATGCCTCTTTCGATTATCACATCAAAGGCTATCAGCCCGCCAATTTGGTGAAGTTAGACATTTTGCTCAATGGCGAGCCGGTGGATGCGCTTTCAACCTTGATTCACCGCGACAATGCTTACAGTTTTGGCCGCCGGATGTGTGAAAAACTGAAAGAACTGATTCCGCGGCAGCAATTTGACATTGCAATTCAGGCCTCCATCGGCGCAAAAATCATTGCCCGCGAAACCGTGAAAGCGCTTCGTAAGGACGTGACGGCGAAATGTTATGGAGGCGACATTTCACGTAAACGTAAGCTGCTCGAAAAACAGAAAAAAGGAAAGAAACGTATGCGTCAGGTGGGCAATGTAGAAGTGCCCCAGTCGGCTTTCCTTGCAGTGTTGCGTCTTGATTAGGCTCCCTGCCCGCTAAAGGTAATCAGTAGATTAGCCAGAAAATTCCAGATCATCACCACCACGATGGCAATGGCTTTTGCAAAATAGAAATTCATCCTTCTGTTTTTTATTAAAAGCCAGATTATCAAAGTGTTAATGCCGAGACCTATGAGCGAAATAATAACAAACTGGCTGTATTCCAAAGCGATATCCGGGTTTGAACTTCGGAATGTCCAAATGCGGTTCAGAATATAATTTGTGGTAGCAGCAGTGAGCATCCCCACAGCGTTGCTTAGGTATTTTGGAATTTTAAGGATTTCTTTCAAGAAATATGTGGTTCCGAAATCCACAAAAATGCCTGAGAATCCAACAAGACCAAATTTCAGAAATTTGAACGCAAGTGATGCCTGAATGGATAAAGAGTCGGGATTCAATATGTAATTTGTTAAAGATCAACGATGAGTACGATGGGCTGCCCGTCTCTTAAAAGATCAACATTTACCCGTTGCCCGGGTTTAAGTTGTTTCAGTCGGTTCATATAATCATAAATATTGCCAACCGGCATGCCGTTAAGTCCGGTGATGACATCACCTTTTTTTAGTCCGGCTCTTTCAGCAGCTCCGCCTTTGGTCACTCCGCCCACACTGAGCCCATTGTCAGAAGCTCCTGTATAATCGGGCATGATGCCTAAAGTGACTTTGAATCCTCTACGTGCCGATTTTTGTTCCTTTGGACCAGCCTCAGTGAAGCTGAGATGTTCAGGCCGATCAGCCAGATAACCGATGATGCTTTTGGCAAAATCAGCAATTTCGCTCATTCCCTGATAATTAATTTTCTCGGGACTGTCGGCCGGCGTGTGATAATCGGTGTGCGATCCGGTGGTGAAATAAAAAACAGGGATATTCTCCTTGTAGAAAGAGGCATGATCCGAGGGGCCAAAACCTTCAGGTGAATAACTGAATTTGAGAGGACTTTTTTCAGCAAAACGATGGAGAATTTCTTCGGTTTCCTTTGATGTGCCTGTCCCCCCAATGGCTAAGATTTTGCTGTCGTTGAGTCTTCCAACCATGTCGAAGTTGAACATGGCATAGATTTTTTCTTTTTCTACAGGCAGATTTTTGACGAAATAATCCGAGCCGAGGAGCCCCATTTCCTCTGCGCCAAACAGAACGAAAATAAGCGAACGGTCGGGTTTTGTTTCTTCATTGGCGAAGCGTTTTGCCAGCGCAAGTACCGTTGCTGTGCCCGAGGCATTGTCGTCGGCACCCAAATGAGGCGCCAAAGTGTCGGGCATTCGCGATCCCGAGCCTTTACCGCCCATGCCCAGATGATCGTGATGAGCGCCAATCACAATGTATTCGTCCTGTAAAACGGGGTGTTTCCCTCTAAGGATTCCGATAATGTTTTGAGTGGTTACCTCGGTGAGCTTTAGGAATGTATGTGCAGATGCACTCAGATGAATATCGTTTTGCGAATGTTTTTCATTCCGTATGGCTTTTGCTTCGAGGCTGTCAACGGATAAACCTGAAATGGTTTTCTCCAAAAATGCGCGTTTCACGTCGAGCACGGGCAGCCCGGCATTCACGATGGCTCGCTCAAAAAGGAGCGGAACAAGCTCGTCGTTTTTGTCGTTTTGAATGCCTCCGGTGAAAATCACTCCAAGCGCGCCACGATCTTTTGCGAACATGGCTTTAGTCCGGGCATCGGAAAACGGAATGAATGGACTACCATTGTTTTGTGGCTCAGGATCACCTTTGAGTAAAAGTACCCATTTCCCTTTGACATCCAAACCGGCATAATCATTGCGCTTCAAACTGTCGGTTTCCACGACAATACCAAATCCGGCATATACGACATCAGCATCGAGCGTGCGGTTACTGCTGAATGCATATAGACTGTAATCAACACCGTAATCGGCATTTTGTCCATTGATGATCAGGCGGTTGTCGTTTGTTGCTTCAACCGATGTGACGACTTTAAAAGTTTGGATACCATTATTGAAAGGCATTTCGAGTCCGAGTTCATGAAAACGTTGCTGAATAAATCGGGTTACCTGACTGTCTTCGTTCGTGCCGGGGAATCGTCCTTTTAGCTCGGGAGAAGCAAGGTAAAACAGGTCGTTGCGTAACGAAGTTGTTTCCTGGGAAATGAGATTTGTTGCCAGAACAAAAAGGGAGATGCCCAGCAAGCAGAGTCGTTTGAGTTTCATCAGTAAAAAATTTTGGCAAAAGTAGGCTTTTTTCCGCTTTGATGCTTTTATCCTCAGGCCTCGATCCAATTCGTTAAAAGGCCGAATCAACCGTATTTCTATAGTAAAACCCATCATTTCAGGCGGTTTGAGTCGTTATTCCCAAATATGAAAAAAGGTTAAAGATAGCCAAGGCCTTTTTTGATCTGTAAAGTAAAGATTTTCAGTGTATTAAATAATTGTGAAAAGAATAGTTTTTTAACCAGTTCAAAAAAAGGATTTATTTTCTCTATTTCGGAATATGGCATTCAAAATAAATTTTGTATATTATTGATTAACAGACAGATAATGATATGGCATACAATTTGAGTATGCCATATCAGAAAGAATGACTTGTTTTGTTTGTTTTTCATAATTGGGCCACCCTCCCGGGTGGCTTTTTTTATGGATTTACTCCTATTTTATTTTCCGGGCTTTTGCAAGATAGATTGCGAGGGGCAGCAGAGGGAGCACAAAAGACGCTGATACAATGAAAAGACTTGTGCCAGACATGAGTTTTTCGTCAACAGCCGATCGGTAAACAAAATGCAGAATCAGGAGAAAGAGCAGATTGATGGAGAATTGCATCCACCAGATGAAACGGCTTGCAAGCTGATATTGTCGTTCTGCGTTTTCGGGAGTAATTTTCACCGGAAAATTGAAGATGTACGGAAAGTGGTTAAGTACTGAAAGCCCTACTGTGAGCACAAATGCAAACAAGGGAATTAAAAGCAGCATATATTTACTGCCAAAGTTATCGGCCTCACCTTTGATATTAAAATGTATTGCCACAACAGAATCGAGCGATGACACAGCAATGATTGAATGCCCGAGTATTAATGCCATCACAAGCCAAACAACGATGTTGAGAATATGGTCACTCGTTTCTTTTTGAACCTGTATTTTGGGTTGTGGGGGCATGAAAAAGGCGTGTTTTGAAAAACTATGGATTTGTTACGGCGCCAAATTCGTAATGGATGCTATGGGTGAGTTTGCCATTTTCGTCGAAAAACTCTTCATCGCCATGTTTGAGATTTTTTTGAAAACGGATGATTCGTTGTACTTTCCCATTGTCGAAAAATATTTTTTGCGTTCCGCTACCATTTTTGAAATCGCCTTTTCCAATGATTTCGCCGTCCTGGTTGTAAAAAAGCCACAATCCGTCCATCATGCCGTTTGAATAATTTCCTTCGATGGCAATGCGGCCTGAATCGTACCAGCGCTGATATGGACCATGTAAACTATCGGCAAGATAATTTTCCTGAATGAGCAACTGCCCATTTTGATGAAAATGTTGTGCAATACTGTCTTTCCGGCCATTTTTAAAAAAGCAGACCTCCTGTTTTTGTCCGTTTTCGTAATATCTTTCCTGAATACCGTTGGCTACGCCATGTGTATATTGTGCTTGAAGCTGAAGAGTCCCGTCGCTGTAAAACCATTGGCAAAGTCCGTCAAGTTTTTCGTCATCGTCATACGAAAGAATGGAGACAAGATTGCCTGACTCATCGGTTTTTTTTCGGACTTTGCTCTGACAACTGCTTACGAGGCTGAGTAAAGCAAGCAAAATAAAAGGGATGAACAAGCGGCTAAAATAACAACCTGATTTATTTTTCATGGATAAAAGTAGGCGTTTCGCAGTGGTTGATTGGCGTAGTTTTCGAGTTTGTAAAAATTCCAATAGGTATTTTCAATGCCTGATTCTGGATCGCTTTGTTTAAAATGAAAATGCGTTTGTAATCCTTGAAATTCCTGTTTGGAAAGACATTCAGGACGTCCCGGGCCAAAATGGCCAAGGTAATTCAGAAATGCCCAGGCAATATCGAATCCTTCAAAAGCGTATTCGTCTGGTTCCGTTTGAAATTTTTCACGATATCGGGCAATAAACTCCTTGATTTTGGGCTGATCGTAAGCAATAAAACCATCGTTGATGAAATGCGCGTCCAAACGCTGCATGATTTCAATGAACAGGTTATCAAACTTGTCCCACTCGGGCAGGCCAATAAATTTCACAGGAAATTTCTCAGCTACCTGATTGAGTTTGTTCATCATTTCCATGGCAAAAACCCGGTCATCCCCGATGGCAATCACAAGATTGGTGCGCACCGATGAGCCATTTTTGCGCAGGTAACGAAGGCTGTCGCTGCTATAGGCGAGCACATCAATTTCGTTGGAGAAAGTGGTGGATTCGTTTTCGTGAATTTGCAAATCGCTGAGATCGAGCCACTTGCCATCGGAATAAACCTGATAAGAAAGGTCATCCGAGCGTCGGAGGTTTCGCGCGAGCTCGCTGTTTCTGATTTTAACCTCTACGGGTAGCCTTTCCTGAAGCACTTTTTGAAGCTGAAGGGCTTCTTCGGCAAACGATGTCGGGCGGGGATGATAGATGAAAATGCGGGCATTCGGATAACGGTCGGCGATGAGTGCTGCAAGCTGTGAAAATTGTTCTGCAGGATCGGGTTTGATTTTTACCACAAAAGGATTGTCGGTGAGTATTTCCTGTCGGTTCGACATAGGATTGACAATCAGAATGCCATGGTTTTTGGCAAATTCAGCCATCTTGGCAAATGGCTGGCTGTGAAAGGGGCCAACGATCAGATCGGCTTGTTTCATCCAGGGGTCTTGCAGACAACGGTTGATTTTGTCGCTGCTCTGATCCACGTCGAATACCCGAATGACCGTACGTAAGGAGGTGTTCCGGGCCAGAGAGTCGGCTGCCATAATAAAGCCTTTGTAGAATGGAAGGAAACGTAAGGGTTGCAAACGGCTTTCATCACTAGCTGAGCTCAACCGCATGGCGTCCACTTTTTCAAGGTAAAGGGGTAGTAGAAGCGCAATTTTAAACTCTTTGCCTAAAAAGTTGTGACTTGGTTCGCAGGGAGGAGCTTCGGTATCGTGTTGTTCTGATGCTGTTGAGGTTTCGGTCGCAGGTGCCGACAACTGGTCAGGCTGAGGAGTTTCGACTGGTTGCACGGGCTCTATCCCGCCTTTACGCTCGGTGGGGATACGCAGTTTTTGGTTTGGAAAAACTTCCGCGCCCATCGAAGGGTTGGCTTTTTGAAGCTCCTGCGGGCTTAGACCAAACTCGCGTGACAGGTTCTTTGCTTTTTGTCGCTCAGTAACTCTGTAGATGAGATAGTTATCGGTTATTTTTTTTTTTGGAATTCGAATTTTCTGTCCTACCGAAATGTTTTGGGTAAGTCCGGGATTATAGTCTCTGAGTTCATCAACACTTACGCCATATTGCCTCGAGATGCGAAAAAGCGTTTCGCCACGACCAACGATATGGATTTCAACCGTATCGGTTGCGGGTTGTTGCTCAACGACCGGTTTTTGTGTGTCAGGGAGTTTCAGAACCTGTCCAACACGTAAACCCGTGTTGATGCCAGGGTTGGCAGCCAGCAAAGCTTCAGGGCTGATTTTTCTGCTGCTGGCAATGCTTTGCAAAGTCTCGTTGGGTTTAACCACATGCACTCCTTCGTCAACCGGGGTTTCGGGGCGAACGGATGAAGCCGGACGCTCGTGCTGCCGGCTCGTTTGTTCCGGTGGACCCACAGGATTCAGTGGCGAATCAAACGGCGAGACGGTGACAACTTTATTATTGCTGATGAGCTGGCTTGGGTCAGGAAGGTTTTTGGGTTGGGGATTGTTTTGAAGGTAAGGGTCGTAATTGCTTCTTTTAAAACGATTCTCGGTTTCAGTGGTCGGAGCTTGTTTTTTACTGATAGGAACCAGCACATATTCGCCTTCGCGAAAAGGTTCTCTCATGCCTTTATTGGCATTTCGGATAAGGGCTTCCTGAACTAAATAGACACCGGCAAGATAACGGAAATTTTCGTTACGTCCGGCTACATGATAGACATATTCATATTCATCGGAAATTGCCGGGGCAGGGTGGGGCAGTTCTTTGGTCAGCTCGGTTCCTTTGCTTGTTTTTGAGACCGGGATGCGAAGCACCTGATTGCTGCGTAATCCTTTTCGGGCGTCCGGATTCTCGAGGAGGATGCTCTCGGCGGGTATGCCATATGCACGGGCAATGGCCGATAAAGTCTGCTGTTCTTCAACCCGGTGCAAATAGTAATTTTTGCCGTTATACTCCATCACAGCACGCGAAACAGAAATCTCATTCTGGCAAAAAGCAGAGTTGGTGCTGTAATACCAGACCAAGGCGATGAGCAAATATTTGAAAAGCCTATGATGTATATGTTTCATACAAACAGGGTTTTACACACAAGAATTATTCCCATTCGATGGTAGCCGGCGGCTTAGAGCTGATGTCGTAAACCACGCGGTTTACCCCTTTCACGCGGTTGATGATGTCGTTGCTCACACGTGCCAAGAAGTCGTAGGGAAGATGTGCCCAGTCGGCAGTCATTCCATCTGTTGAATTCACTGCCCGCAGAGCTACCACATTTTCATAGGTGCGTTCGTCACCCATTACTCCCACCGACTGAACCGGAAGAAGGATTGCTCCGGCCTGCCATATTTTTCCGTAAAGCTCCCATTTGTGGAGCGATTCGATGAAAATATCATCAACCTCTTGCAGGACACGAACTTTTTCGGCGGTGATTTCGCCAAGGATGCGTATGCCGAGTCCCGGGCCGGGAAAAGGATGACGGTCGAGGATGAATGATGGCAGGCCAAGTTCGCGGCCCACAATGCGCACCTCGTCTTTGAAGAGACTTCGCAGCGGTTCTACCACCTTGAGTTTCATAAAATCAGGCAGACCGCCTACATTGTGATGGCTTTTGATGGTGGCCGAGGGTCCTTTTACCGAAACCGACTCAATGACGTCCGGATAGATGGTACCTTGTCCGAGCCAGCTTACACCTTCAATCAGATGTGCCTGCTCGTCAAACACTTCAATAAAGGTTCGACCAATAGCTTTGCGTTTCTGCTCCGGCTCACTGATGCCTTTCAGGGCGCTGAGAAAGCGTTCTTTGGCATCAATTCCTTTGACGTTTAAGCCAAGATCCAAATAAGAGTGAATCACTTTATCGAACTCATTTTTCCGGAGCAGACCGTTGTCCACGAAAATACAGTAGAGGTTCTTTCCAATGGCTTTGTGAAGCAGCATGGCTGCAACCGATGAATCAACACCGCCGCTTAGACCCAGCACCACCCTATCGTTTCCAAGTTTGGCACGAAGCTCCTCAACCATGTTTTCGATGAATGAACCTGCCGTATGATTTTGAGGACAACCACAAATGTCAACCACGAAATTTCGGATTAGCTTTTGCCCTTCATTAGTGTGATAAACTTCGGGATGAAATTGAATCCCAAAAGTTTGCTCGCCTTTGATGCGGTATCCGGCCACCTCCACATCTTGAGTGCTTGCGGTAACTTCGAAGTTTTCTGGGAGGCTCAGGATGGTGTCGCCATGCGACATCCATACTTGCGAACCAATACTCAAAGAATGAAAGAGCGGGTCGTCAGGCGCTATAAGACTCAGATTTGCACGACCATACTCGCGGATGGCAGAAGGTTCAACATTGCCACCGCTTTCCCAGGCAAGCATTTGTGCACCATAACAAACACCTAACAGCGGAAGTTTGCCGCGGATAGCCGAGAGGTCGGGCGGAGCAATCACACCATCACGCACCGAATATGGGCTGCCTGATAAAACCACTCCTTTCACGTCGGGGCTGATTTCCGGAAAATGATTGAACGGATGGATCTCACAATACACATTGAGTTCGCGTATGCGCCTGGCAATGAGTTGGGTGTATTGGGATCCGAAATCAAGGATGAGGATGGTTTCTTGGGTCATAAGGACTGCTAAATTGAGAATGCAAAGAAACGAAAAAAAGAGCTTGAGTGGTTTGAAGCCGGCAGGCTTTTGTCCGGACAAAGCCTTGTTTTTTATCTTTCGCGACGCGGAATCTGAAGTAAAAGCTGGGCTAAAACTTTTCCTTCCACAGGTTTATAAAGAAGATCGTCAAAACCTTTCTTGATGTAATCGGTTTTTACAGGCATTGCCTGACCTGCCGTCAATGCGACAATATATGGCTGTTTCTTTTTGCTGAATTTCGTTCGGATAATGTTGGTGGCTTCAATCCCATCCACCAGGGGCATCTGGATGTCCATGAATACCACGTCGTACATCCGCCTCTCTAAAGATTCGATAGCCTCTCTGCCGTTATCGGCTACCCGCACCTGATAGCCATATCGGTTGAGGACGCTCATAAGAATGCGTTGATTGATTACATTGTCGTCGGCTACAAGAATATCTAAGGGGTGATATTCGGCCATATGCTCATCGGGTTGAAGAGATTGACCGATCGTATTGAGACGGTCGGCCTGTTTGTCGAGTGTAGCGCGGATAGAATCAAACAAATCTTTGTAATACAATGGTTTGGGTAGAATGACCGTATCTTTGCGGATGACGATGAGTTTGTCGCCCATCTTTTCGCGGTCTTTGATCAACAGGTGGGGGATTTGTTTCTGTTCGCGGACGATATCTACCAGCTTGAGGTCAATTTTGATGTTGGTTCTCAAATGGGTAATGAGCAAATCAAAAGGCTGGAGCCAATCCGAAAGACCAGAAAAATCGTTGCCGATAGTCATAGTTTCAAATTCCATCCCGTTATAGGCCATGTATTTTTTGAGGATGGGCTCGAGAAGAGTATCGTGGCTTAACAGAAGTACTTTTTTGCCTTTCAGTTTTGGGTCAGGTGGGTTGGCCGGAGTGTTTTTTGGCGAATGATAGGGGAGGAATAAAGAAAAACGCGACCCTTTTCCCGGCTGGCTTTCAACCTCAATTTTTCCGTTCATTTTTTTTACTAAGCGGTCGCAAATGGTTAAACCCAATCCAATGCCTTTAATGCTTTCCTTTTCGTTGAGTGTTTCGATATAAGGCTTGAAGAGTGAATGGATCTGACCGGGTTTAATACCTTCGCCGGTGTCTTCCACTTCGATGCAAAGCCATTGTTTGTTTTCTTTTCCAAAGGCGCGTGCCCGAAGACAAACCGAGCCGTGTGAGGTAAATTTTAAAGCGTTTTCCATCAAATGCATCACCACTTGTCGCAGCCGCAACACATCACCCAGAAATTGTTTAGGCAATGAGGGCTCAATGTCAAACAAGAGTTCAAGTCGTTTGTGGCGGGCTTGCTCCATCACTTCGACGATGACATCTGAAAGACATTCGTGCAGGTTGAACGGCCGGTTGTAAATAGGGATATTGTTGGATTCGATATTGCTATAGTCGAGAAGATCGTTGAAAAGTGTGAGTACGTGAACTCCGCTTTCGCGTATGGTTTCGATATAAAAACGCTGTTTGCTGTCGGGACCGGTATCATAGAGCATTTCGGCCATCCCGATGACGGCATTCATGGGAGTACGCACTTCGTGGCTGATACGTGCCAACAGGCTGTTGCTATAATCCATCACTTTGCGTACCTGGTTTTCTCCCCAGCGGGCTTTTTCCATCAAATCAACTCTTTGTCTGTTGCTCAGGATGGCTTTTCGTAGCGTGACCGTACTGATCGAGCTGCTGATCAGATAATCCCAATAGGCGGTGTTCATGCTGTCTAACATGGCTTGTTCAAACGACACAGTACCGATGGCAATCAATGGCAGATGAGGATATTGATCGGCCAGCGCCTGTACTGCAGTTGCGTTGTGTGAACGATCATGCTCAGTAAAAATGGCGGAAATGTGAAAGCTGTTCATCAGTTTATCTAGGCCCACAAAGTCGCCATGGGGTAAAAAATGAAAACAGAAATCATCAAGTCCTTGCAAACGGCTTATTTTTTCGACCAGCAAGGGGTTGTTCCAAAGAAGCAGGATATTCATAAAAAAGTTGTTTTGTGCGGCAAGATAGATTATTCCGTGATATGCCGGGCGAATGAAACCGAATTTTCACTTGAATTGCTAATTTAGCCAGCTCAAACAAGTTTTCAAGTGTCCGAAATCATCAACGGAAATCCGGTTTTCAGCCTGAAAGAAGTGGCCGAAAGCATCAAACGCACTCTCCAAACACGTTATACCTCAGCGTTTTGGGTACGAGCCGAGATGAACCGACTGAATTTTTATCGTCTTTCCGGCCATTGTTATCCCGATTTGGTGCAGAAGTCTGAAGGTTCTGTCATTGCACAAATGCGTGCCGTGATGTGGAGCAGCGATTATCAGCGAATTAACCGAAACTTTGTGCAGACCACAGGCGAGCCGTTGCGCGAGGGCATCACCATGCTTTTTCAGGCAAGCATTCAGTTTGATGCCAATCACGGACTCTCGCTCCAGATTCACGATATTGACCCGGTGTATGCCTTGGGCGAATTGGAGCGCGAAAAACTTGAAACAATCCAAAAACTCAAAGTCGAAAGATTATTCGGTCTAAATGCCCAAAAGTCTTTGCCTTTACTCGTCAAGCGTTTGGCGATTGTATCAGTTTCGACAAGCAAGGGATTGGCCGATTTTGAACAGGTGCTTCGCGAAAGTAAATCCGGCTATCAGGTTGATCTGATGTTGTTCCCATCATTGCTTCAAGGCGAAAAGGCAGCCCTCCAAATTGAACGCCAACTTGAATGCATTGCCTCGGTAGCCCATCATTTTGATGCTGTAGCCATCATCAGAGGCGGGGGAAGCGATGTTGGGCTCACTGCTTTCAACGACTTCCGGCTAGCCTCAGCCATTTGTCGCTTCCCATTACCCGTTCTTACAGGGATTGGTCATGCCACCAATCTCACCGTGGTCGAAATGGTGGCACATACCCATGCCATCACACCAACCAAACTGGCCGAAATAATTCTGCAACGTTTTGAGATTGTGGATGTAGGACTGGATCGTGCCGCCAAGATCTTAACAAAGTCATTGCAGCAAATCAGGCTTGAACAACATCGGCTCGAAACCGTAAGTCTCAACATGAAAGGGCTTACGCTTTCCGAGATCATGCTGAACCGGAACAGGATTATGGATAAAATGCTTGAAATACGTTTTATTTCACGCCAGCACATGCATCATGAGAACAACCGACTCGGGCAAATGCAGACCAATCTTGAAAGCAAATCTGGATATCAAATTTGGCAAACCGCAAGCTTACTGTCTCAGAAGGAAAATGATTTTTTTAAACAAATTCCTGCGTTTCTGGTACAAAAGTTTGTTGATATTGATCATGTTGAACGTTTGATTGAGCTCTCGCGTCCTGAAAAAATCCTTAAACGGGGTTTTAGTATTGTTTATCACAACGGCCGAGCGCTCACCGATGTTGATCAGCTTCATCAAGGCGACACCTTAGATATCCGGCTTGCCGAAGGCAGGGTAGTGGCATCCGCAACAGAAATTTATGAAACAAACCAAGAATGACAAAAAAAATGCTTTATGCCGAAGCCTATGAAGAGCTGCAGCTTTTGGTTTCGGAATTAGAAAATGGTGAAATAACAGTGGACGAGCTTGCCGACAAGGTGAAACGCGCAGCTCAGCTGATTCGTTTTTGCAAAGAAAAACTTCATTCAACCGAGTTGGAAGTAAATATGGTGTTGAAGGAATTGGGCGATACTCCAAAAACTGCATCGGAAGGTTTGCCGGAAGATCGTGGTGGATTATCCTCAGATTTCGAAACTTAAACCATCCCAGGCCAAAAACATATTAGCCGGCAGTTCGGCCTGCACTTCACGATGAAACCCCATCAGGTGACTGATATGGGTGAAATAGGCCGTTTTTACGGCAAGTTGTTCTGCTACTTCAATGGCTTGTTCAAGGTTGAAGTGGGAGAGATGCGGCTTTTTTCGCAGCGCGTCAATCATCAGTATTTCAATGCCTTCTAAAACTTTCATACTTTTTGGTGGAATATGGTTCACGTCCGTCAGATAGGCAAAGCGACCAAAACGGAAGCCGAAAACGGACAGATGCATGTGAAGAAGCTCAACGGCCTGAATCGGAATATCGCCAAGTTGGAAAGGTTCAGTCGTAAGCTCATGCAGGTCATATTCAGGCACACCCGGATAGGGATTCTTCGTAAACGCATAACTGAACTCGTGCCTGATCTCTTCCTGATCGCGCTTGCAAGCAAAAACAGGCATAGGCTTGCCGGTCAGATAATTGAAAGAACGCACATCGTCCAAACCTGCAATATGATCTTTGTGGGTGTGGGAAATCAAAATTGCATCGAGCTTTTTTACCCCTGCCCGCAACATTTGCTGCCTGAAATCAGGGCCGGCATCCACAACAAGAGTTGTGGAAGCAGTTTGCAAAAGAATAGACGAACGCAGGCGCTTGTCGTGCTCATCGGCCGAGGCACAAACCGGGCATGGACAGGCAATAACCGGAACCCCCTGAGATGTGCCACTTCCTAAAACCGTAACTTTCACCTTACTTTTTTTATTGCAAAGAAACAACATCCGCGGCATATACACGTTTCGTCAAACGACAGAACGCCGGATTTTTTCGCTTTTCCATTGAATAATCTGGCTTGATTGTCTTTTTTTCATTCTGAAAACCTGTAATTTTACCGCCTCAACATCGAGGTGAAAATTTCATCGCATGGCATTCACTTATTTTCTCAACCGAAACATTTGCAGGCTGGCCGGACAGTTAAGCAAGGTCAGGCTTGGAGCCTTTGATGGTTTACATTCACTTTTGGTTTTTGTCAACACTGATGACAACGAGGCCCGGAGAAGATACCAATGGCTCAAAACGCAGTTTCCATTCATTAACTTATTGATTGTTATTCAGTTCACTCAGGAGAAAAAATTGGATTACATGGTTCACAACGGCATTCTGAAAATTTCCCGACATAGCTTCACTTTTTTTGGGAAACCCGTTGCTGCCCTTCAAAACATGATTAAAAACCAACATTTTGAGCTATTGATCAATGCCGACGAAACGAGCTCTCTTTATCTTCATGCTTTGGCAGCCAATGCCGAAACAAAGCTCAAAATCGGTGCCCCTTCAAAACAATGCAATGCATTGTATCCAATATCCATTTATTCGCAGGATTCGGTTTCCTTTGAGGATTATATGATGCAATGCCGATCTTATCTCAATGCGCTTGCAGGTTTTTCACCTACCTGATTCTTCGACCAAATTTTAATCTGACCGCCTTATGAACAATTTTACTTTTACTGGCACCGGTGTAGCTTTAATTACGCCTTTTAAACCAGATTTCTCAATTGATACCGATGCACTGAAACGCATCGTTGATCATGTTATCGCCGGTGGTGTGGAGTATATTGTGGCGCTGGGAACCACCAGTGAAGCTCCGACACTTGCTACAGCAGAAAAACAATTTGTAACACAACTCATTCTGCAACAGGTAAATGGCCGCGTTCCCGTGGTCAAAGGCGTTGGTGGAAATAATACCGACGAAGTGGTGAATCAGTTGAAATATGATTCATTTGAGGGGATTGCTGCGGTGCTTTCGGTGACACCTTATTATAATAAACCCGGGCAGGCAGGATTGCTTCGCCATTTCGATCAGGTGGCCGAGGCAAGCCCGGTACCCGTCATTTTATACAATGTCCCGGGGCGCACGAGTGTGAATATGAAAGCTGAAACTACGCTTGAACTTGCAAGACGTCATCCAAATATTGTGGCTATTAAAGAAGCGTCGGGCGATTTTAACCAGATGATGGAGATCATTGCCAATAAACCTCCTCATTTTGAGCTTATCTCAGGAGATGATTCCATCACTTTCCCATTGATTGCTGCCGGAGCCAAAGGCGTCATCTCCGTTGCGGCCAATGCTTTTACCCGACATTTCACCGATATGGTCAGGGCGGCATTGTTTGGCGATTTGCAACATGCCAGAGATTTGCAATACCGGATGCTTCAGCTCTATCATTTGTTGTTTGCCGAAGGTAGCCCGTCCGGAGTTAAGGCACTGATGAATCAAATGAAACTTTGTGAAAATGTGCTGAGGCTTCCGCTTGTTCCTGCCAGCGAGAAACTTGCAAATCAATTGGTTAACCAATGGAATTTATTGAACCGTTAATTCAAAACAGAGAATGATTACTTTTTACCGTAAAATGATAATCACGCTGATTATCATCTTCTTTGGCCACCAGATGATGGCACAAAGCCAAAGCGAACTGCTTCAACTTCAGGCATTGCGTCAGGAATTTTATTTCAGCCTGAAGGTGGACAATCCTAAAAGCCTCAACGAAATCAGCCATATCGTATCGGTTGACCGGCTGACAACCCAAGGTTGCATTGCCTATGCAAATCCTTTGCAATACGCCCGCCTTATTGATGCCGGTTTCGAACCTGTGCTGCTTGTGCCGCCTTCACTTGAGTTCCCCAACCAGCCCATGATGGACTTTGACGCTTTGAAAGGAACTTTTGAATGGGATTCCTATCCTACCTATCCGGCTTATGAAGCCATGATGGAGCAGTTTGCAACCGATTACCCGAATCTTTGTACCCTGCACAACATTGGGACTCTTGCCAGCGGCCGAAAGTTGCTTGCCGTCCGTATCCATAACGGCGATGCCGTGGGGAAACCTGAGTTTCTTTACACTTCAACCATTCATGGTGATGAAACAACAGGCTATGTACTCATGCTGAGGCTGATAGACTATTTGCTTCGAAACTATGGAACCGATCCGGAAGTTACAGCTTTGGTGGATGCACTCGATTTGTGGATTAATCCCAATGCCAATCCCGATGGAACTTATTATGGTGGTAATAACACCGTGAATGGGGCGCGCAGAGGAAACGCCAATAACGTGGATATGAACCGCAACTATCCCGACCCCGAAGACGGACAGCATCCTGATGGCAATGCCTGGCAACAGGAAACAGTCTATTTTATGAATTTTGCCGACCAGCACAACTTCTCCATGGCGGTGAATTTTCACGGAGGCGCAGAAGTGCTTAATTATCCATGGGATACCTGGTCAGTGTCTCATGCCGATAATGCGTGGTGGGTGAATATCTGTCGCGAATATGTGGATACCGTCCATCTTTATTCACCGGCCTATTATATGACTGACCTCAACAACGGAATCACCAAAGGCTACGATTGGTATTCCATCAGCGGCGGACGCCAGGATTATATGAATTATTTTCAGCAATGTCGGGAAATGACCCTCGAGATTTCATCTAACAAACAACCACCCGCTTCGCAACTGCCTAATTTCTGGAACTACAACAAACGCTCACTGATCAATTACCTGAAACAGGCTACATATGGCTTTCACGGCGTAATTACCGACAGCCTTACCGGCCAGCCCATCCGGGCAAAAGTGGAAGTGGTTGGCCACGAGATAAATAATTCGCATGTGTTCTCGAATGCCGAAACAGGTTTTTATTCCCGACCCATTCAGGCAGGTATCTACAGTTTGAAGTTTTCGGCCGAGGGCTATTATCCCAAAACTATTTCAAACCTGAGTATTGCCAATAAAACCAAGGTGATACAGGATGTTCAGCTCGTGCCGGGGAACATCATTGCCGATTTCACCGCTAGCGCTTATGATATTGCCAAGGGAGGCTCGGTCAACTTTTTTGATAATTCCTACGGCCAGAACATCGTTTCCTGGCAATGGCAGTTCGAGGGAGCCGTACCTTCATCGTCCACGCTGAAAGATCCGGTGAATATTGTTTATCCGCAATCGGGCAGCTTCGATGTGCAACTCACCGTCACCAATAGTCAGGGGCAAACTTCCACAATCACCAAAACCGATCTTATCCATGTTTCGGCTATGTATATCATGACCAATGGAACTTTTGCCACCTGTGAAGGGACTTTCTTCGACCCGGGTGGACCCGACAACAATTATGGCAACAACCTTAATGTGGTTACTACTTTTATTCCCGATACTGAAGAGGCCCTTACGCATGTAAGCTTCACCTCTTTCGATGTGGAGGCTCAGTCAAATTGTAACTACGACTGGCTTAAAATTTATGACGGATTAGATACCAATGCACCGTTACTTGGAACCTGGTGCGGAACCAATTCGCCCGGAACCATCATTGCCAACAACGGAGGCAAAGGGCTAACCTTTCAGTTTCATAGTGATATTTCAGTAAACAGGCCGGGCTGGGTTGCCGAAATCACTTGTTTCCCGACTGTAGGCCTCGATGAAAATCAAACAGGCGGCTTCCGGATTTATCCTAACCCAACGAACGGAAACCTTATTCATATCAAGGCACCCGAAGCATTGAAAAGCGTTTCCGTGCTGAGTCTGCAGGGTCGCACCATACTCGAACGATCAGCCGAGACTCTTGACAACGGCCAGCTCGACCTTTCGGATGTACCAGCCGGAACTTATCTCATTGTGATTCGAACAAAAGATATGATTTACACTCAGAAGCTGAACCGGATTCAATAAATATCGAATCTGTTTTTGCATAATTTTTCAAAATCCGGTGCACCGACACCGGATTTTTTCTTTTGTTTCAATGACTTCAATAATGTACATATCGAAATATTTCGTTGTCTGATTTTATTGCTGCAAACGTTTGTATTTTTAATTGAATTATTAACTTTGCCTCTTTAACAAACTTCAACGTTTAACTAAATTACTCCACAATGTTTAAGGACGAAAAAGTGCTCAGAGAAGAGCTGGCACAATACGGTATTACCAATGTTTCAACGATTTATCATAACAGTTCTTACGACGAGCTATATGAACATGAAACGGCTCCAGGTCTCGAGGGCTTTGAAAAAGGTGTTGTAACAAATATGGGCGCTGTATCGGTTGATACAGGTGTGTTCACAGGTCGCTCTCCAAAAGACAAATACATTGTTTATGACGATGTTTCAAAAGATACCGTGTGGTGGTCCACTCAGGGAAAAAACGATAACCGTCCGCTCGAACCCGAAAAGTGGAATCGTCTGAAAGCTCTTTCTGCACAACAGTTGAGCAACAAAAAGCTCTATGTAATGGATGCTTATGCCGGCGCTAATCCTGACACCCGACTGAAAGTTCGTTTTGTGGTGGAAGTTGCCTGGCAGGCCCATTTTGTAAAAAACATGTTCATCCGCCCCACGGCCGAAGAGTTAGCCACCTTCACGCCTGATTTTGTGGTACTCAACGCCTCAAAAGCTGTTAATCCTGATTGGAAAGAGATGGGGATGAATTCCGAGAACTTCGTGGTGTTCAACCTTGCCGAACGTATGGCTTTGATTGGCGGCACCTGGTATGGGGGCGAGATGAAAAAAGGCATCTTTACCATGATGAACTATTATTTACCGTTGCGCGGCATTGCGTCTATGCATTGCTCGGCCAATATGGGAAAGGACGGTGATGTAGCCATCTTTTTCGGCCTTTCCGGTACGGGAAAAACCACCCTGTCGGCTGACCCGAAACGGGCACTGATTGGTGACGACGAACATGGTTGGGACGACGACGGTGTATTCAATTTTGAAGGCGGATGCTATGCCAAATGTATCAACCTGAGCGAAGAGTTTGAACCCGATATTTATCACGCCATCAAACGCGATGCCCTGCTCGAAAATCTTGTGGTACGTCCTGATGGTTCCATTGACTTCGACAGTAAAGCTAAAACCGAAAACACCCGTGTATCTTATCCGATTTACCATATCGAAAACATTGTGAAGCCGGTTTCCAAGGGAGGTCATGCCACCAAAGTCATCTTCCTCACGGCCGATGCTTACGGTGTTTTACCTCCAGTAGCCAAGCTGAGCAGCGACCAGACCAAATACCATTTTCTTTCGGGATTTACAGCCAAATTGGCCGGTACCGAACGCGGGGTCACCAGCCCGCAACCGACATTCTCAGCCTGTTTCGGAAATGCTTTCTTAGCTTTGCATCCAACAAAATATGCGGTCGAGCTGGTTAAAAGAATGGAGGCTGTAGGTGCAAAAGCCTATCTGGTCAATACCGGATGGAACGGAACAGGCAAACGTATCTCGATCAAAGATACCCGAGCCATTATTGATGCTATCCTCGACGGAAGCATCGAAGATGCACCAACCCGCATCACCCCGCGATTTAAACTCGAAGTGCCAACCCAGCTCAAAGGCGTTGATCCAAATATTCTTTTCACCCGCAACACTTATGCCGACCCATCGGAGTTTGACCGCAAAGCAAACGAATTGGCTCGTATGTTCATCGAAAACTTTGAAAAATACACCGATAACGAGGAAGGCAAACGGCTTGTAGCTGCCGGCCCCACTCTTTAACGACTTTTTTAATTAACCACTGCCAAATTCAAGGAGAGGGGAAACCCTCTTCTTTTTTTTTCGCACTTGTTTGAAATGAAAACTAACACAGTATTGGCTCCAAAAAATAAAGTATTTTTGGAAAAAGTTTTCCGGTCTGCACGCACCGATAAAGAATAAAAACAAAGTGACAATCAACTGCCGGATGAAAAGTTATCAGCAAGGTGCAACTATTTTTATGCACTGGACGTCTGTAAACATACTGAAGGGAGTTGGCTTTTTGAGCCCCTGATGGACGAAAAACAACTGGTGACAGCCTGCCGCAAAGGAGATCGTAAGGCACAAAAAATGCTTTACGATTTGTTTGCGCCCAAGATGTATGCCGTTTGTCTGCGTTATGCCAAAAACCAAAGTATGGCGCAGGACTTTCTTCAGGAAGGATTTATCAAGGTCTTTACCCACCTCGATAAATTTCGTTTCGAGGGCTCGCTTGAAGGTTGGGTAAGGCGTATTATTGTAAATGCTGCTTTGGAGAAACTGAGGAAAACAGATGTATTTAGAAACAGCACAGGTATGGAAGGGCTGTCAAATCTTGATTCGGGCGTAGTGCCAGCTTTAGACGAGATGCAGGCAGCCGACCTGATCCACCTGATCCAGCAATTACCTGTGGGGTTTCGAACGGTGTTCAATTTATATGCCATAGAAGGCTTTTCGCATCAGGAAATCGGTACGATGCTCGGTATCAGCGAGGGAACTTCTAAATCGCAGTATTCAAGAGCGCGGCAATGGTTGCAGCAGCGTTTGTCTCATCGAAAGAAAGAGGAAGGCAATGGATAAAAAAGATGAATTGAAAGAACTGTTTGCCAGAAATTTAACCGACTGGCAGCAACAACCGCCCACCCAGGTCTGGGATGCGGTGAATCAGCAGTTGATGTGGAAATCTCGCCGTCGTCTGGTTCTTTATTCTTTGTCGGCTGCGGCAATCCTTATCCTGATGATTATTCCCCTCGGCGTATGGATGTGGAAAGACAATGTCAATCCTAACCCTGATCTTGCCGAAACGATTGTAACAGAATTGCCTTCCGATCAAATAATTGCTGTTGGACAGAATGCCCCTTTGCCGGATGTGACAAAAAAGGCTCGTCAACAAAGCCTTGAACTTCAAAGCGACTTTCGTGTTCAGTCAACAAAACCAAAATCGAATATCGGCTTGAACGAATATCTTGTCCTCACATCCGAAACTGAAAAAACCGAGGTAATACCTGTCAGTATTGCTGAAAATAGCATTGACGACAATGAGGATGAAACACAAAAGGTTGAAGAAAAAGAAAACCTTGCCGAAAATCATGATATCAATGAAAGGCTTCAACGTGTTACCTTGGCTTCCCGCATACTTCAACAAAACGATGATGGAATCCTGGAACAACAAAAATTCCACGATAAACAAGCAGCCGAACGGATGAATCTCATTCTTGCATACGGAAGCGTCCCGGGCGGTACAGTTTCGGCCAGCGAGTTGCTTTATGAGAATAGCAATGTGCGCTATCGCCCCGACACCTATCAGTCCGAAATGGCTTACGAAACCTCTTTTTACGAAGAAATTGAGCGGACTGATGTTCAGGCGCCTTTGAGCTTTGGATTGAAAATGAGCTATCGGGTCGGAAGGCGGATTTTCCTTGAGACCGGCCTCAGCTATACTTCTCTTGGTGTTGTGAGCAAGACAATTGACTTCGATGAAACATACAACAGATATTATCGCACCTTGCATTATTTGGGAATCCCATTTGGCATTAGATGGGAAGTGATTCGTACACAACCTTTCAAAGCTTATTTGATACAAACTGTGATGTTAGAGAAAGGGATAAGAGCTGCCAACCGTAAAAACCGATACGAACAGTTAGAATTGGTTTCAAGTGAGTTGAGTTCTACCCGTATTCCCGGCTTTCAGCTCTCGACCCTCTCATCCGTTGGAGCTGATTTGGGTATTTATCAGAATTTTAGTGTGTTTGGCGAAGGCGGCATCCAGGTTTTTTACCTTAACAGCACACAGCCTTTTAATATGCGTTCGGCAAAGATGATGTGGCCGGTTTTCCAAACCGGAATCAGAATGAATTTTTAAGACCAAATGCAACGGTTTGTACTGTATGCGCGTCTTTGAGGCATATCAGTGCAAGCCATGAAAACCATTTTTAAAGTCTTCGTTGTTTTTTGCCTTTCTTTCACAGGCAGCTTTTTTATGAGTAGCTGTCGTGACAAGGTATTCGAACAAATTTCTTACGAGGCCAATGTGCCGGTTTATATGGATTTTGCCACTTTCCGTGCGGCAGTCAAGCGCGAAGCACCACGAGAACTAATTCAGCCCGGAAAGATATATTATTACAATAATATATTGTTTATCAATGAAATACAGCAAGGCGTCCATGTGATTGACAACTCAAATCCTGCCTCGCCTGTCAATATTGCTTTCATCGAAATTCCAGGAAATATTGATATCGCCATCCGGGGCAATATCCTTTATGCCGATAGCTACATTGATTTGGTAGCCATTGATATCACCAATCCGCTACAACCGGTTGAGGTGAGCCGAATCGAAGGTGCGTTCCCTAAAGTACTCCCTGCCATGGAAGCAGCTTATCCTGTCTATGGTCTCGATTTTTCAAAAGGGATCGTCGTGGGTTGGGAGAAAAAAGTGGTAACGGAAATGATTGAAAAGGACAGTTTTTCGCGACGCAACCAGATATGTTATGATTTTGTTGGTGCACCAAGTTTGGGCTCGTCAGAAGTTGGTCTCGTCGGTAGAGCAAATGGCACTGCCGGTTCAATGGCTAGATTTACCCTTATCGGCAATTATTTGTATGCCGCTCATAACACAGCCCTGAAAGTGTTTGACCTGACAAGCGCGCCCGAAATGTCGCTTGGAGGTGAAGTTCAGCTTGAGCGCGTAGCCGAAACGATTTACCCTTTTGAGGGACGGCTTTTCTTAGGAACCACGACCGGAATGTTGGTGTATAGTCTCGAGCAGCCAACAACACCTAAGTTTGTATCCGTATTCGAGCACATTACCTCTTGCGACCCGGTCGTTGTTTCGGGTCAGTATGCCTATGTTACCCTTCGCTCCGGAAATAACTGCAACAATTTGGTTAATCAATTGGATGTATTGGATATTTCATCTATTGAGCATCCTTTCCTAATGAAGTCGTACCCATTCTTCAATCCACATGGCCTGGGTGTTGACGGTTCTTTGCTCTTTGTCTGTGATGGTGATGCAGGACTTAAAATTTTCGACAAGACCGACCCAATGACAATTCACTTGCATCAGCTTGCGCATTTCGATGGAATCAACAGCTACGATGTAATCCCTCACGATGGCGTGCTCATGATGATTGGCTCCGACGGACTTTATCAGTATGATTATACCGATGTGACTAATCTTAGATTGTTAAGTAAAATTCCGGTTGTAAAACCTCAGCCATAAACAAAAGATGTACTCACTAACCACTTTATATAAACGGGTTTAATACCCAGGCTGCTGCCCCCGGAAACCGGGGGCAGCAGTTGAAAAACTTAAAATGCTATGAAACTCAGATTCAGGAAAAAAAATGCACAAAAAACCGAAGCTGCTGAAAGCCCGTTGTGGCAGCTTTCGTCACTTCGTAAATTGGCCGGGAGCCAGCCACTTGCCTGGAACAACCGTCTTGGGAAACAACATGGTTTGCGCAAACACCTGAGCAAGCTATGGAAAATTAATCAGGCTTCGCTTTGGTAACCAAACCGATAGCAGACGGCTGGATGCTGAAAACATTATGGCAACGCATATCGCTGACGATATGGGTGATGTTGTTTTTTGTCCTCGGTTTGCCTTTCGTTTCTTATGCCGTACCCGAAAAAGAACACTTTTCTGAACGACAGTATAACTCTTTTATTCAGGATAAATTACGCTGTGATAATGATATGCAGGGCTGTTTTGACTTATTGACGGTTGAAACAGATTCTGCAAAATCCAGACAATCTGGTTCACTCTCAAAAATCATCGGGGAAGGATATTACAACCTGAGCTCCTTGGCCTTGCTTTTTGGCGAAGGTCAACGGGGTTATATGCCTTTTCCTTCGCTCACAATGGTCAACGGCTATTGCTTTCAGCCGGGTCTTTTCACAGGCATCGGCCTTGGTTATGAATATCTCGATTGTAGCATGATGCCCATCTTTGCCGATGTAAAATATATTCTTCCCGAGCGGCGCCACATCCCTTTTGTTTCGCTGAAACTTGGTGGAGCAGTTCCTTTAGGGTCGGACGAACTCTATTCGGATTATGGTTTTGCTGAAAAGACAACTGTATATGGCGGCATACTCATCTCGCCTGAGTTTGGTGTGCTTTTTCCGCAAAAAGGAAAAAATGCCCTTTTGGTTAGTGTGGGCTATCATCATCAGGAGATTTCATACGAGAACTTTTCTAATCGTGGTCCCGAAAATCTGGGACAACGAACCTTTGTCAATTTCAACCGGATCAGCTTCCGTATTTCCTACCTTTTCAGATAGGTTGCCTGAAAAACCTTGTTAATTTGTTCTATTCTCCTCAACGAAGCGGAATGGCTTGATTTTGGAAAAAAAACGGGTAAGATTTACAGATCGAGTTTCATCTGTATTGCTTGTACCTGACGTTGGAGCTGTTTCACGGTTTCGGCAAGGGTATCGCGCTCGCGGTTGGGTTCGGGCATTTCCGAACTGATATAGTGCACGAACCTCCATACTTCCATGATTTCGGCAACAGGAATTTTGTAAGGTTCATAAAGCGGGTTGAGGGAGTGAAGTTTGAGAACGCCCTCTTCATTGAGTCTATTTTCCACGATTTTGAATACAATACCTTCGTCGCGGGTGAGAATGATATAAGGCTGATGGTTGCGGATGAAATTCCAGTCGGTAACATATTCGCCCGTCACAAACGATTTGTCAGGGATGGGAAGCATGGAGTCGCCGCTGATCTGGAAAGTGCGGTATTTTTTGCTGGCCGATAAAAACGGCAGGTTAAACGTTGGGAGAATCCGTATGTATTCGGGGTCGGCAAAACCTGTGGTGTAACCTGCTTTGGCTTTCTCTTCGATCAGTTCGATGTTTTCGTTGTTTTTGCTGTCAACGGTGGTGGTGAGCACACGCAGACTGCTACCGCGGATATAGACATCGTGACCGCGTTCGAGCTGGCTTAGCTGAATTTCGCTCAAGGCCGAAAGATCAACCGTGATCAATGTGTCAATGGCAATGTTGAAGTATTTGGAGAAACTCACAAGTGCCTCGATGCCCGGCTGAGCCACTTGATTTTCGTATCCGCTCAGTGTGGAGCGCTTCATGTTGAGCGCAAAGGCAATGTCGTCCTGTGTGCGGCCACGCCTTTTCCTGAGAAACCTGATGTTGTTGCTGAAATGGGTCATAAACTGCTTGCGGTTTGCTGCCACAGGGTTGTGCTATGGCGATATCTTTTATAAGAAAAAACTTGCGTTTATTTTTAAAATGATTAAATTAACGGCATGAAAAATGATTAGAAACACGTCAAAGATACAACATTACAATGAAATGTCAAGTGTTTAATCATTTATTTTGGTTGAGCTAATCAATATAAGGTGTTTGGCGATGGATGAGCAGACAGACAGAAGGACGATCGTACACATGGATCTCGACACTTTTTTTGTATCGGTTGAACGTCTGATCAACCCGTTGCTGGTCGGTCGTCCGGTGATTATCGGCGGGATGTCGGATCGCGGGGTTGTGGCAGGTTGCAGCTACGAGGCACGTCGTTTTGGTGTTCATTCGGCCATGCCGATGCGGATGGCCAAGCAGCTTTGCAGTCAGGCAGTATTTATCCGTGGCGATATGGAACTTTATAGCCGTTATTCGCGCTTAGTGACGGAGATCATCGCTGCGAGCGCGCCTCTGTATGAAAAGGCTTCTATTGACGAGCATTACCTCGACCTGACGGGGATGGATCGTTTTTTTGGTTGCTACAAATGGACGCACGAATTGCGCGGACAGATTATACGGCATACGGGGCTGCCCATTTCGTTTGGTCTGTCGGCCAACAAAACGGTATCTAAGATTGCCACAGGTCAGGCTAAACCCAATGGCGAGCTACAGATTGTGCCTTCGGGAATAAACCGTTTTCTCGATCCTTTGTCTATCCGCAAAATCCCGATGGTGGGCGATGTCGGATACCGTCTCTTACGTTCGATGGGTGTGGCCACCATTGGAACACTCCGCCAAGTGCCACCCGTGATGATGGAGCAGGTGATGGGTAAAAACGGCCTGATCATCTGGCGCAAGGCCAATGGTATAGACCCTTCGCCGGTGCAGCCTTATGCCGAACAGAAATCGTTGAGTAGCGAGCATACTTTTGAACAAGATACTACTGACGTGTTGATGCTGAGACAGATGCTATCGGCTATGGTGGAAAAACTGGCTTTCGAGATGCGGACAAAGGAGAAACTATCGGGCTGTATAACGGTGAAAATACGCTATGCCAACTTTGATACTCACAGCCAGCAGAAACGCATTGCTTTTACTGCCTTCGACCATGTGCTGCTGAGTACGGCTCTTGAACTTTTCAATAAATTGTATCAGCGACGAATGCTCATCCGACTGATTGGGGTGCGTTTGAGCGATTTGGTGGGAGGCTCGCAACAACTCGACATCTTTGATGAAACGCCACAAATGGCTGGCCTTTATCAGGCAATGGACCGCATCCGACGACGGTTTGGCCCGGAAGCTATCGGCCGTGCAGCCGGAATGGAGATGTTGAAAACCGCAAGAAATGAACCCGAAAAAATGGAATAGAATGTTGTACGACAATAACTTTCTGAGAAAGGAGTTTGCGGCTGTCTTAGATTGCCTTTACTGGGAAAAGGCAATTGACGACTTGCCGGTTGAACTTCTTGATTTTGAATACGCTAAACTCTGCCAGGAGTGGGGATTTGGGCAAAATGAGCAGGCCATATAATAGTTAGCGATAAAGGATAACTCCAAAACCAAATTCAATGATGTCGCTAACCGGAATAGACGAATTGCCCAGCTTGCTGGCAAGATAAAGGCCCCGGCTGCCAAGTCTGAAATATAGTGAAACACCCGAAGCGTACGAGCTGCTTTTGAATAATCCTGTTTTGATCTCGCCGCCGAGAAAAGCTCCGGCATTTCGACCAGGCGACCACCAATAATAGCCCTTTGGATAATGCGATGGCAACCTGATCCAGTATTCATTGCCAAAAGTATGATGAAAAAACACCCCGAAATTGAGCGGAAAAACCTCGATACCATCCCAGGCAGGTATCCTAAAAGGCTTCACAACAAGTTGTATGCTAAGGCTATGAAGGTCGTCAACCGAAACAAAGCTTGGGACATAACCGTAGAAATAGGAAACATCGAGTTTTTCATTAAAAAAGGTGTAGCCGGCTCCAATTGAAATAAATCCGATTCCACCGGCAAACTGGAGCTTCACATTGTCCGGAACAAATTTCATGTATATTGGTTCCGGCTGGTGCTCCTGAACTTGCCCGACAACAAAAACCGGTTGAAGGGTTGATAGCAGACAGATTAGGAATGTCAGTTTAAAAACGTCTGGTTTCAAGGCGGTAATCGTTGTTGAAAATTTTAATTACATTGTATTTTCGGTGCTCCACCCCATAAACGTTGATAAGAGGAGGAGAGGCAGTGTCGGGGAAGACAACTTCATGATGATGAAGATGACCGTGAACAGAAAACATCACATGGCTGTAATGCGAAAGACAGCCGTAAAATGGTCTTGCCAAAGAGGAATCAAAATCATTGTCGTATGGAGGAACGTGAAAAACTATTATTGCTGTTTTGAAGCCCGATTGAGGCTTCAGTTCGTTATCCAACCAATTGATGTCCGGCACTTTGCCATTAAATTCGAATTCGCGGCTGTTAGTGTTGATGAAAATGAACTTCGTACTGTCGAAAATGAAACTAAAATTCAATTGCCCAAACATTTCTTCATAGGCTCTCAGACCATTGCCAACCAAATCGTGATTTCCGATGACAACGAAATAGGGGGCATGAAGTTTTCTAAGCAATGAGTGCCCCCATTCATATTGTTTGGGTAGGCCAAAATCGGCAATATCCCCCACATGAATCACAAAATCAATGCTGCTGTCGGCATTGACGCTCTTTGTAAAATCATCTAAGTCGTCATAAAAACGATGGGTGTCGCCAGTAAAAGCAATAGTAATGGTGTCGTTGGTTTTGGTTGCGCCAAGCCGAATCAGATTTTTGGCATGAATATTTTTATCTTCCTCGCCGAAATGTATTGCATAAGGTGAATAATCAAAAGTCTCCCTACACGAAAACAACGATAGACAAATGATTATGACAGCAATTTTGTATTTTGTGTCTGAAAAGCGAAAGTGCATAGTGGATCAGCGGTGTATTTTTTTGAGGCGTTGTGCGCCTACCCATTCATCATAAAGGCTGCCCCAGCCTTCGTAATTCACTTTGTATTTTTCGTCTTTGATTTCCAGAATAGTGCCTTTGTACCAACCGCCCGACCAGTTGATTTCAACCTTTTCGTTGACGACATAGTGGGCAATGGCAGGGCTTGCAGGTTGAAACTCAGGCTTGGGAGACTTGTTATTTTTCGGAATATTTTCGGCATTTTTTTCTTCTTTGTTTTTGCCTATTCGGCTGGCTGTGGCAGCATGTCCGCCCGATTCGCCAAACATCAGAATCAACTGGTCAGTGTCTTTTTTGTACCACATATCATACTGATTGTTGCGGCTGTCAAAAATCTGATAATATGTTTTTTCAGGGTCGGCATACCAAGGTTCTGTCTTTCGGAGCTTCCCCTTTTGCTCGCCCCACTGATAGCTGCCGTTCGCTTGAATCGTGAGTGCATTCATGGCTGCGCCGGATGTATAATGCCGATAGACATCATTTTCTGTCGCAACATAACCCATGGTGCCGGAAATCCAGACCTCCCAGCTTCCTGTAATTTCTTTTTCCGGAGGAGCTGATGCGTCATTATTTTGGGGATGAGCTTTCAGTGAAAAGCCCATACATACGAAAAGAAAGACTGCGAATGTTTTCATTGTTTTGTTTTTTTTCTGCTCAAAGATAAAGCGAAAGAACAGAAATTATCCTCATTATGAATTATTTAACTGTTTTTCGTAAAAAGATAATCCGATGCAATGGAGGGTATCTTTGTGTCAACTAGCGGATACAAAAAAGAAAAAACCCGTCGGCAGGAAGTGTTGAGATTCCTTTTGGCGGGGAAAAGATTTTTCTTTGGTGATAAAGTCGGGGTGACTGGATTCGAACCAGCGGCCTCTTCGTCCCGAACGAAGCGCGCTACCGGGCTGCGCTACACCCCGAAATCCTTGCTTTAGAGTGCAAGGGCGTTTTTCGGACTGCAAAAATACGATTCTTTATTGAAAGTGCAATTCAATTTTTAAACAGAATTATTCCTTCTCGCGTGAAAGTGATTCTGATTTGGGAAGCTTTCCTTGAACGATAAGGTGTTGTTGAACTGTTCTGATTTCGTTGTAAGAAAAATCGGGACCCAGTACCTCGATAGCCGAGCCAATATGCGGGTCGCCGGTATCAATAAAATATTCGGTAATGATCTCCGTTTTCTCTTTTCCAATAAGGGCTTCGGACTGAACTAAGCCCTGCATAACATATCGAATCAGATGTTGGAAAATAGTGCTTTGAGCCAATTCACGTTCAGCTGCAATCTCCAAAATGCTCTTGCCCTCACAAAACAAATCATAGCTGATTTCGTGGCTTGATTTTTTGACTATTGCCGATTTTGACGACTTTTCCTGAGTTTTATTCGATTCGATTGAAGGAGTAATCGTTTCTGACAACATTTTCAGTATTTCAGCGCCAAAACGTTTGGCTTTTTGTTTACCAAATCCTTTGATGGCGAGAAGCTGTATTAAATCGGCCGGTTTTTTTGAGGCAATTTCTTTCATTGTTTTGATAGGCAATATGCGGTAAGGCTCTACCCCTTCGTCTAAGGCTAATTGGTCGCGCCAATTCCGTAGGATTGTGTAGATGAGATCGTTGGTTGTCTTTCCTGCTTTTTTTGAGGTTTTTCGTGTCTTGTTTTTAGCCGAGGATGCGGCAAGGGCTCTTGCAGCCAGATATCCCGAAATGGTAAAACCATCTTTGCTGACTTTCAGACAGGTGTGTGAAACTTCTAATTCGTCAAACAATTGTGCCAGGATTTCCTGGAGAGCCTTGCTGGCAACTTTGTTGTCGGTATCAAATTCAATATCAATACGTTCTATCACTTTTTCGATATATGGCAGGAAGTATTCAACTGCTTTTTTGATTCTTTCTTGCAGAAGAGTGTTTTGCTCTAAATCGGGTTGTTGCTTTGCAACTTGCTGAATCTGGCGGCGGAAGCGTGTGCCGATAGATGCTATTTCTTTGTCAAAATCGTCTTCAATTGTTTTAAAGTCGTTGATTGTCTGTTGACTAAACGATGATTGGTACTCGCTTATGACACGATGTGTTTGTCGAATTCTTTTTTTGATCGTGTCGAAATCGAACAAGTCGTTCACCAATTCTAACTGAAAGGCGTTTTTTGCATCAGAAAGAGATTTCTCGTTGGGTTTTTCGGTCTCAACTTTTTGCATGAAACTGTTGATGGCACTGTTTGTTTTGATGGCGCTGGATGGGATGGCGCTCCGGAATAGTATTCCCTTGAGCGAAGTGCAGCGGCTCAACGCCACATATACTTGTCCATGAGCGAAAGCTGCCTGTGCATCAATAATAACTTTGTCAAAAGTAAGTCCCTGACTTTTGTGAATGGTGATGGCCCAGGCCAAACGAAGTGGGATTTGGGTGAAGCTGCCGATCACTTCTTCTTCAATTTCTTTGGTTTCGTTGTTTAACGAATAGCGGCAGTTTTGCCATTCAACCGGTTTAGTTTCAATCACTTCATCTCCGTTGTTGCAAGCCACGCTGATAGTGTCGTTTTCATCGTCAATATCCACAATTTGCCCAATTTTTCCATTAAAATATTCTTTAGCCGGATTGGGGTCATTTTTAACGAACATCACCTGGGCGCCGATTTTCAAGGTTAGTTCATCCAGCGTAGGATACAGATACTCAGGGAAGTCGCCTTTGATAGTGGCTTTGAACCGATATGTTTTTTTCTTGATAGTACCCAGTCGCTCGTCGTTGATAGATTGTGCCTGAAGGTTGTGTGTGGTGAGGGTGATATAGCCTTCCGGGTTTTTCTCAACGATTTCGGGGAGATATCGCTGATTCAACTCACGAATATCGCTTTCGTCAGGTGCTGAAGAACGCACTTTGTTCAGCAAATGAATGAAATGGCTGTCGCTTTGTCGAAAAATGGTTTTCAATTCGATGCTGACGAAAGGAATTTGTTGCAGTGCCCGACTGCTGAAAAAGTAAACGGAAGGATAATATCCGGAAAGTAATTTCCATTCTTCTTCTTTAGCGACGGGCGCCAACTGATAAAGGTCGCCAATCATCAATAGCTGTAGCCCGCCAAAAGGACGTTGACGATTCCGATAACGTCGCAAAACGGTATCAATAGCATCCATAGTATCGGCTCGAACCATGCTGATTTCATCAATAACCAATAGATCGAGGCTACGGATGAGATTGATTTTTTCGCGGTTAAATTTTTGGTTACGGGCAGATGGGCTTGCCGGTAACGTTGTTTTGGCCCTGCTTCCTTCATCGGATTCGTTGGGGATTTGTGGCCCAAACGGCAGTTGGAAAAAACTATGAATGGTTTGGCCCCCGGCATTGATAGCGGCAACACCTGTAGGAGCCAGCACAACAAAACGTTTTGTGGTGATTTGATGGAGTGTTTTCAGAAAAGTTGTCTTCCCGGTGCCTGCTTTCCCGGTAAGGAAAATATGGACATTGGTATCTTGAATATATTGCCGGGCGAGTTGTAACTCGTGATTGGTTTGAAGCGTCATGCCGAAGGTCTGATCGAAAAAAACCTTTCGATGTTACCAATTGAGATAATGAATGGTGTAGTTGTCTTCTAAATAACTTGCTATCACTGTTTTACGCCCTTTTTCGGCATCGCTTATACTCGTAAATGCATTCGAAGTGCGATGCCCTCGATCTGCAAAATTCCAGCCCGGAAACTGGGTGGTAAGCAGATGATTGAATTCGTAATTCAGGTCGTAGTCTTTCTTTTCTTTATGGATGTTTGACACGAATCCGTGATAGGATTTTTTGCCGGTATTTTCGGGGTCGCAATAGCACGAAGAAAAGACAAAGTAGTATTTTGGTCCGCGGCTAAAATCAATGGGAACGTCAGCCAGTGGGCTTTCGGCGATGTCGAGGTTGTGGCCGGAGCTGAGGCCGCAGCGATAAACACTGCCGACAAGGTTGTAACAAACATCAATTCCGGTGATATATAGGTCGAGATCACCATCGCCATCAAAATCGCCCCACCGTGCGGTTCCGTTAGCCAGACCGGGAAGTCCGGCCATCATATCTTTAAAGCCTTTGCCTTGTATATTTTTGAGTACTAAGGTGTAAGGTCTTTCAAGACTTTCACCTGTGATGACAACATCAGTAAAACCATCGCCGTCATAGTCGCCGGCATCGAGCGAGGCGTTCATCAACTGGCGAATGCCATTGTTGTTGCCTTCGATGAACTGATAGTTTCGCCGGTTGAGATAGTATTTTGTGACAGGATAGCCGTTTTTGGCTTGTCCGGCTATCATCAGGTCAAGCAGACCGTCATTATCGAAGTCGGCACTGACAGCATCGCTGTGATACAGGGGCGTAAAATGTGGGGAAGAGGCAACGAAGTTACCGTTTTGCTGTATAAAAAGACGGGTGATGATTTCATGATCTGTTTTTCCGGTCAGGAGTACGTCTAATCTGCCGGTATTGCTAAAATCAGCCCATAGCGCCTTTCCGAAACGGATGCCGGGCAGAGGGGTTTGAACGGGGTTAAGGCTATTGCCGTTGTTGCGCAAAATGATGGTTTGCGCCTGGCCATTGTCGGCAATACCACAGATCAGGACATCCAGATAGCCATCTTTGTCATAATCGCCAAATTGTACTGAGCCGTCTGAAAGAGCCGGAATCTGATGCTGACTTTTGATGAAACCGCCGTTTTTCTGTTGCAGATAAATGCCTGCAATACGTTTCCCATTGTTACCTATGCCGGTGATGATCACATCTTGCAGACCGTCTTTGTTAAAATCGCCGACATCCATCCCGCCTAACGAAACGTCGGGGAGTCCTGAAGCACTAGCCACAAATGATGAGCCTCGTTGCTGGTGGAGAATGGTACGGCTCTGGTTTCCGCTACCTGAAACCTGACCGCTGGCAATGGGGTGAAGCTTTTTGCCTGCGGATAGCCAAACGGCCTTGGAATGAACCATCGGAGTGCCTGAACGCGGTACTTCTACGAACAGTTGAGCCTGAACCTGAATGCCTGTGAATATAAAAAAGGTAAATAAAAACAGTTGAATCGGTTTCAGAGGTTTCATACGGTAGTTATTGGGTTAAGAATGAACATTTTTAAAGTTAACTCTATCAATTGTGAGGAGAATCATGATAGGAGAAAAATTCGGGTTACTTCCATCAGCTTCGACATGCTGATTGGTTTACTCAGATAAGAGTCAAATCCCATTTTGATAAATTTTTCAGCATCTTCTGATAGGGAGAAAGCCGAAACAGCGATAATTTGTTGCTGGGGATTTGTTTTTTTAATTTCTTTCATGGCTTCTATGCCGTCTTTTTCAGGCATCTGGATATCCATTAAAATGAGGTCGGGTTTGTGTTTAAGAGCCATATCCACTGCAATCAATCCGTTTGAAGCGTGAAGAATATTGGCTTCTGTAGGACGAAACATTCGTTGGATAAGTGTAAAATTGGTATCCACATCTTCGGCCAAAAGAATGGTTTTCGTTTCAAGATTGAGATTTGCCGCACTGTTGGTCGAAGGTAATGAGGGGGCAGGAAGTGTGAAATAAAAGGCAGAACCTTTACCAGGAACTGACTCAACCCAGATGGCGCCTCCAAGCAGTTGTGTTAGATTTTTTGTGATGGCAAGTCCGAGCCCGGTCCCGCCAAAAAGACGTGTATGCGAATCGTCGGCTTGTCTGAAACGCTGAAAAATAACGTCTAACTTATCTTCAGGGATTCCAATACCGGAGTCTTTTACGAAAAACTGATAATTATCGCCAACCGGGATAACTCCAAATTCAATTTCACCACTTTGGGTAAACTTGACGGCGTTACTCAGCAGATTGGTAAAAATTTGGTTGAGTCGTAATTTGTCAGAGAAAATCAGAAGTTCACTATTTTGCTCATTGGCATTGAGAATTAGCCGAATATTGTTTTTTTGCACAAGATTAAGCTGTTGCCTGAACGTTTGGAAAAGTGAATCGAGCAATTCTTTGAGGTTAAACTCTGTGTTCTGTATCTTGAGCTCCCCTGCTTCAATCTTCGAGATGTCAATAATGTCGTTAATCAGGTTGAGCAAAACTTTCCCACTCGAACGTATCATTTCGACGAACTCTTTTTTCTCATCGTTTTCATATTCGTCTGAAGATAGTAAGTCCGAAAAACCCAGAATTGCGTTCATCGGAGTACGTATCTCATGCGACATATTGGCCAGAAATGCCGATTTGAGGTGGTCAGACTCTTCGGCTTTGTTTTTGGCTTTAATAAGATCGCTTTCAAACTTCTTGGTTTCCGTGATATTTTCCATCACAACAACCAGCCCGGTAAATTCTCCATCATTACTAAGTGGCGCTGCCTTGAGACGAATCCAGCGGACAAACTTTTCGTTGCGGATACGGAAATTTAGGTTGGCCACAGCTTCGCCTGATTTATGGGCGTTCTGCCAAGTCATCTCTACTTTTTTGCGGTCTTCATTCAGAATGTGACGAAGCCAGGTGCTGTCGAGAAATTCTTTTGCCGGTATTCCGGTTGATTCTGACAGACGGCTATTGGTGTGGAGAATACGCCCATCGGTGTTGGTGACTGCGATGCCAAAAGGTGAAGTGTCGTAAATTCCTTTAAGGTGTTGTTGGTTCTCTTTTAAGATGTTATAGGTATCCTGCTTTTCTTTAATTTCTTTGTAAAGTTGTTCGGTACGCTCTTCAACTTTTGTTTCCAATTCCTGATTCAGTTTTTCGAGATTTTTTTTATTCCTGGAATTGACTGCCAACCGATTGATAAAAACAAGGATTGCAATGAGAAGTATGAAGATAAATGTACCGGCAATAACGTATTTAAGTCGGTAATCGTTTTCGATCAGACGAAGGCGAAGAATTTCGTTTTCGGCATCTAACTTTTGAGTTTCATACCTAACCTGAAGCTCATTGATTTCATGATATTGACGTTCAGTATAAAGGCTGTCTCTTATACGTGAAGCTTCTTCGGCGTAATGGAGGGCCCTGTCGGCTTTTTTAAGCGATTTGTAAATTTCTTTTTGCAGCTTGAAATTGTAATGGAGTATTGCCTTGCTGTTGATTTTTCGTCCGATTTCTTCTGATTCTTCAAGGTATTTGAGCGCTTCTTCATATTTTTGCTGAATGACTAACAAATTTGCCATTTGATTGAGAACCGAAGCTTTGCCGTAAAGGTTGCCGATTTTGCTGTGAATTTCCAAAGATTGTTCAAGATAACTCTGTACATCAGTGAATCGGTTAAACATGGTCATCACTTTCCCGATGCTTGCATAAGTGTCGGCTAATCGCGGAAGATTGTTGTTTTTTTTGTGGATAGCCATAGCGCTGATAAAAAAATCCAGCGCACGACGGTAATCTTTCATGTCGAGCAATACAAGCCCGATTGCAGTTTGTGAGTAAGCAATCTGGTTGTCGTCATTCAAATGCTCCTTCAGAAAAAGTGATTTAAAATGATGGTCAAGCGCTTTATCATATTCTCCGATTTGATGATAGACATTGCCAATATTGGCCAGCGAAAAGGCAATGCCCATGGTGTCTTTATTGGCTTCAAAAATTTTGAGCGCCTCAAAATGAAGTTCCAGAGCTTTTTCAGGCAGGTTTAATTTGCGAAAGCAAACGCCTTCCTCATTGATCAATCGTGCTTTTAGGAGTACGTAATTATCAATATCAGGTAATTTATAAGCCTCCTTGGCAAAACGAATTCCGGCGGCGGGATCAATGTTACGCAGATCTTTTATAAGATGGATATAGGTTTCAATTTTTTCGGCATGATGGGTTTTCGCAATTGAGTTGATTAAGCTGTCAATATGGGGAGAATAGGTGGTAGCCGACCGCCCGGGAGGCAGATGGATTAGAATTACTGCAAAAAAAAGTACAAAACGAGCCGATACCTTGTGCATTTTGCTATTGTTTTGTGAAATACACAGGAGCAAATATAAGCTATTTGATAAGAAAAGCTTTGGGTTTTGTTTTTTGGCACCGTAAATTTTTTTCTTTCACGTGACTTGCTGTCGGCCTGATGATTTATTCATCGGTTTTTGCAGATAGAAGTTTATAGACCTCATTGATCAATGCTTCGGCGTTGACGGGCTTACTCAGATAACTGTCGTAACATTGGTCGTTGGCCACAAAAGCCGGATTGCCGCTGAAGGTGCTGATTGAAATGACCGGTAGATTGGGACGGATTGATTTGATAATCTCGGTGGCAGTGGTTCCGTCCATGCCCGGCATGTTGTAATCCATCAATATCAGATCACAAGGCATTCCGCTTTGAATATGCTCAACGGCTTTTATGCCGCTATCGCAATAACTAAAAACCGGGTTGAATTTTCCCAATACAGCTTTCATCAACAGGTAATTGACCCGCAAATCATCAACGACAAGGATATACAATGGCTCATTTGTTTTTGAGAGCAGTTCGTTCATTAGGTTTTCCTTGCTTATTGCCACAGTGTGAAGATCAAGAGTTTTCATTGCACAACAAGGTGCAATTTATAGACCATTATTTTATATACCTGAAAATCATTTTAATAATAGAAAATGTAAACATTAGAACTGTTTCATTTCGGGAAAATAGTCTAAATAATAGACGTAGATTCTTTTAAGTTTTCTATGGGAAAAAACAGAAGTAAGCCGAAACAGCTTTATTTTTTATTGAATGCTCATTGATTTTTAGATTTATAAATACAGAACAGCCCGATTTTAAAGGTTTTCGTCGAAATAGGTGCTTATTTTTCTGATCAAATGTGCGCGGTCTTTACCTTGCACATTATGCACATGACCGGGATAAACAAAATAGTCCACCAATTTGCCTTCGTCCACACAGGCTTTAAGAAAACTCAGGCTGTGTTGCCAAAGAACAACCGGATCCATATCGCCTTGAATAACCAACAATTTCCCTTCGAGGTTTTTTACTTTCGAGCGCAAATTGGCTGCGGCGTAACCATCGGGGTTTTCATCGGGAGTGTCCATATAGCGTTCGCCATACATTACCTCATAATATTTCCAGTCAATAACCGGCCCACCGGCAACAGCCACCTTGAAAATTTCAGGATGACTCAGTTTGAGATTGATTGACATAAAACCGCCGAAACTCCATCCGTCAACGCCGATACGGTTTTCGTCAACAAACGGCAGTTTTTTCAGATATTCAATGCCTTTGAGCTGGTCTTGCATTTCCACCTTGCCCAATTGGCGATGGATCACCTGCTCAAACCGTTTTCCGCGGTGTGCTGAGCCTCGGTTGTCGAGGGTGAAAACTACATATCCTTTCTGACTCAGATAGTTGAGATAAAAACCTGCGCCGTTGAGCCAGCTATCGGTAATGAGCTGGGCATGAGGGCCTCCGTAAACATAAACGATGACTGGATATTTCTTTTCCGGATCAAATGACGCTGGAAGGATCAATCGGCCAAAGAGCAATGTGCTGTCGTCGGCTTTGAGCTCGATGATTTCGGTTTTCCCCAAACGATACTCCTGAAGCGGGTTTGCGGCGCTCAAAAGATTTTCTAAGCGCTTCCCTTTGTTGTTCAGAAGGTTGATCTCTCTGACAACTGTCGAGCTACTGTAAGAGTCTATAACAAAATTACCACTGAAACTGATCAGGCTTCGATGTGTGCCTTTTTCAGGAGTTAGTAGGGTTTGCTTCAGGCTGTGCATTTCAAGCGAATAAGTTTGCCGTTCGAGTGGGCTGGCTTCTGTGGATTGGTAAAAAACTCTTGTTCCTTTTGGGTCGAAGCCAAGGAAATCGGTGACTTCAAAGTCGCCTTTTGTCAACTGCTTGATTAAAGTGCCGTTGGTGTGATAGAGATAAAGATGCGCAAAACCGTCGCGTTCGCTAACCCAGACGAATTGATCCGGCTTGGTCGGAACAAAATAGAGTGGATGCGTAGGTTCTACATAATGTTCATTTTGTTCGTCGAAAAGGGTTCGTAGCTCTTTGCCAGTCTGCGCGTCAAATGCTTTCAGGCGCATGAAGTTTTGTTCGCGGTTGAGAATTGCCGTATAAACGACCTTACTGTCGGGTTGCCAGCTCACACAAGTGAGATATTGTTCGGCAGGCTCACCTGTTTCAAGGTAAACAGTCTGTTGAGTGTTTAAATCATAAACTCCAATGGTAACGTGATGGCTTTTCATCCCTGCCATGGGGTATTTTTCGTTTTTCAGTGTGGCAATGCGAGTGCTGATGTCCACCAACGGATAATCGGTAACCATACTCTGATCCATTCGATAGAAGGCAATACGGCTTTCGTCGTCCGACCAAAAAATACCTTTTTCAATTCCAAACTCATTCCGATGAACCACTTTCCCGCTCACCACATCCACCGGGTTTTCGGTGATGCGGCGGTGTTCGTTGCCGATGGCAACATACAGATCGTTGTCAATTGTATAGGCCACTTTCAGGCTGCCGGGTGCAATCTGAACGTTGTCGGCTTCTTCGGGAAGCGTTGTGATAAACTTGATTTTCATCCCGGGCATCAACAGCTCAAAAAGCTTGCCTTTGCTTTGGTAATAAGCGCGTTCATACGAAAGCCACTTAAAGGCCGGAAGCCGCTTCAAACTATCTTCACCCATTGCCGACAAACTGCTGTTCATCTCATCGAGCGTGAGATAAGCAGTTGTTTTTACTTTTTGCGCAGACGAAATTTTCACTTCGTTCTTTTCCACATACGAGAAAACATCGCTTTTGCCCATCCATTGCAGTTGAACGAGATTTTTTGGGAAAAGTGCGGAATTCATCCCGACTACCTCTTCGGGTGTAAACATTTTTTCCTGTCCGTAACTGAAGACAGTGCCGAGTGCAATAAAAAACAGGATGAGTAAAGAGCGCTTTTTCATGGTTTTAAGGAATTTTAAAAAAACATCATTTTGATGCAATGATAGGGCGAAAATATATTTTCATTGCAGCAATTCAGTTTAAGGCAGTCTCTTTCAAGCTAAAAGGATTCAGGAAATATTACGGACGGCTTCCACAAAACTTTCCAGCAGTTGTGGTTGTTTCTCAAGCATATTTCCAATGACCACTACATCGGCCCCGGCTTTGAGTTTGGCCATAGCCATTTCGGGAGTTTTTATGCCGCCGCCAACCAACAAAGGCACGCCGATACTGGCTTTCACCGACTGTATCATGGAGTCGGGAACGGGGTTTAAAGCTCCGGATCCGGCATCCATGAAGATGAGTTTCATGCCCAGCATTTCGCCGGCCATTGCTGTACACATAGCGATGTCGTCCTTGTCGGAAGGGATGGGGTAGCTGTTGCTCATATAACTCACTGTAGTCGGACGCCCGCTTTCGATGAGCATATAACCCGTACTGATGACCTCCAAACCGCTAAGTTTCAGATATGGGGCAGCTATTACATGAGCGCCGATGAGCATGTCGGGGTTGCGGCCCGAGATGAGCGAAAGAAAAAGGAAGCTATCGGCCAGATGACTCACCTGATGTGTGTTTCCGGGGAAAAGAACAACCGGAACGGTGGTTTTCGAACGAATGAGACGGATGCAATGGTTCAGGCCATCGTTGGTCAGCAAAGAGCCGCCAACAAAAATAAAATCAACGCCGCAACGCTCGGCCTCGGTAGCAAGGCTAAGCATTTCTTCGTCCGTGGGTTTGTCGGGATCAATCAGAATGGCAATTTTCTTTCCCGGACTGCAGAAACGTTCGTAATTGTTCATGGTGGATGGCTTGGTCTGTCAGGCAAAAATACAAAACCAGATGTGAAAACTGTCAATATTTTGTGAAATGATTCTGGCATTTGCAGGTCAGTGACAAAACTGATTGGTTATTTTTTACCAGATTTTTGATCATTTTGATTATTTGTAAAACGGTTTCCGGAGCTGTTTTTACGTTTGTCGGGGATGGGCAGCCGAAAACTTTCTTTTCTTTGATTCGTCGGGTTAAACACCTAATTTTGTTGTTGTTTAAGCCTGATTTATGCGAGAGTTCTGTCTGCCATTTGTTTTCTTTATTTTTTTGTTGTTGTATTCTTCCGAATTGACAGGTCAGGAAAAGAAACAACTCATCGCTTCTCGTTTTATCCAGCCTCCCAAAATTGACGGCCGGCTTGATGACAGTTGCTGGATGAAGGCTTCTGAAGCAGTTGATTTTGTGCAGATTGAACCATATAATGGCCTGCCTCCTATTTTTTCGACCCGGGTTTTGGTAGGATACGACGATTTTGCACTTTATATTGGCGCCCGACTATATGATTCGTGTCCCGACAGCATCTCGCTCGAGCTGCACGAACGAGACAATATGGGATTGGCCGATTATTTTGAGATGATTCTCGATCCTTTCGACGACGGGCTGAATGCTTTGTCATTTGCAGTTACTGCACGTGGGGTTCAGGTAGATATGAAAATGAGCAACCGCAATGATTTTATGGATGAATCATGGGATGCTGTCTGGAATTCGGCCGTAAGCATTGACGATCAGGGATGGGTGGCCGAAATGTCAATTCCTTACTCGGCATTGCGGTTTCCGGAACTGGCTCAGCAGCAATGGGGCATCAATTTCAAGAGGAGCGTACAGCGAAAACGAGAATACGATTGCTGGAATCTGATAGATGTTCATAAATCTGGCACTGTTTCCCAGCTTGGAATACTTCTGATTAACGATGCTCTGAAGTCACCTTTGAGACTCAGTGCAACACCTTATCTGGCGGCAAGCACCAGCCACAATACCGAGACCGTTAAGTGGAATTCGGCCTACAACTACGGCATGGATTTGAAATTGGGCTTAAGCAAAAGTTTTACGCTTGATGTGACCCTCATCCCCGATTTCGGACAGGTGGAATCGGATAAACTGATTTATTCATTGACGCCTTTCGAGGTGTATTACGACGAAAAGCGGCCTTTTTTTACCGAAGGGACAGAGCTTTTCAGCAAAGGCGGACTTTTCTATTCGCGGCGCATCGGAGCCGAACCCAAAGGTTATCAACAGGTAGCCATGAATTACGATAGACAACAGATTGTCAGCAATCCCGAAACGGTTCAGCTCATCAATGCGGCAAAGTTATCGGGCAAAAACTCACGAGGCCTTGGGGTCGGGCTGTTCAATGCCATCACGGCCAACACCTGGGCCAAAATAACCACCGACAGCAGTGATTTAAAAATTCTCACCGAGCCTTACACCAATTATAATATGTTGGTGTTTGAGCAGGCGATGCCCAATAACTCCCAAATAAGCCTTTACAATACGAATGTGGCACAACCCGACAAAAATCGAATGGCCAATGTTACCGGTACAGAAGTGGCAATCCGCAACAAGAGAGCCAGCCGCGAGATTTATGCCATGTTTAATGTGAGCCAGGAATACCGAAAAAACCAGGAGGCTGTAACGGGCGAGAGTTTACAGTTGAGCTACGGCAAGATTGATGGCACGGTTAGGCCATCGGCCTCGGTGAGAGTTGTAACGGATGCCTATAATCCAAACGATATGGGTTATCTGAAGAACAACAACGAAATTGTCAGCACTTTCAATCTCGAATATCACCTTTTCGAGCCCAATTCCTGGAGGCTGAAATGGGATAACATCTTCGAATTCAGCCAGTTTTTTCAATACGCCCCTTTCAAATTCAGTAAAGTTGAGCTGAGCGCCAACTCATATTTGACCACAGCAAAGCGAATGACTATTGGCGGCCATGTGAATATTTATCCTTTGGGTGAGCTTGACTTTTTTGAGGCCCGATGCAAAGGACATTATTTTCAGAAGCCGTGGAGCTTCAACACTGTATTTTTTGTCTCGCCCGATTACCGGAAAAAGTTTTTAGTTGACTATAATTTTGGAGTCTTTCTCCACCCCGAATGGAATCGTTTCAATTGGTGGTTGGGGTTTTCACCACGTTGGCGTATCAAAGACCATGTACTTTTGGTTCCCGGAATAAATTATGACGATACCTACAACGACATCGGTTATGCCGCCCAGCTTGAGTCAGAAAACAACAATGTCATCGTGTTTGGGCAACGCCGCCTGAAAAACCTGACCACTTCTTTCGATTTCAATTATGCCTTTAATGCAAAATCTGTTCTTGTTTTCGGAATGAGACACTATTGGCTTTTGGTTGATTATCAGAAGTATATGAGATTATTGCCAAATGCAGGCTTAGAAAATATCGCATACGATGGCCGGCACGATTTTTCGGTGAACACCTTCAATATTGATTTGGTCTATAAATGGAATTTTGCACCGGGCAGCGAGCTGCTTTTTATATGGAAAAATGCCGTTTACACACTTTTCTCCGGCGATGAGTTCGATCAAAATTATTTCCGTAATCTGGAAAAAACCTTCAATAGCCCAATGGGCAACAGCTTGAGTGTTAAGCTGCTATATTATATTGATTGGCAGCAGCTTACGCATTTGAAACAAAGTTGGAAAACAAGCTAAGAAGCTTGTCTGATGTTTTATTCCAAATAAGTGTAGCCATAAAGTCCTGACCGGTAGATGGATAGAAATTCCTTCCCCTCTTCAGCCGATATTTTCCCCTGCTTCACCGAAGTCATCACCCAGGTTTCAACCGTGCGCACTAATTTTTTGGAATTGTACTGCACATAGTCGAGTACTTCGGCAACGGTTTCGCCATCAATCACCTGATCAATGTAATGCCCTTTGCTGTCCACCGAAATGTGGACGGCATTGGTGTCGCCGAAAAGGTTGTGCAGGTCGCCCAGTATTTCCTGATAAGCGCCGGTGAGAAATACGCCGATATAATATGACTCGCGCCCTTTGAGTGAATGTACGGGCAAATGATGCGCGTAATTTCGGGTGGCAATGAAGTTGTCAATTTTACCATCCGAATCGCAGGTAATGTCCTGTAGTGTGGCATAACGATCGGGCTTCTCGTCCAAACGGTGGATGGGAATGATCGGGAAAATCTGGTCAATGGCCCATGAATCGGGGAGTGACTGGAAAAGTGAGAAATTGCAGAAATATTTATCCGACAACAACTTAGGCAGAATGAGCAATTCTTCCGGAGGGCGCTTCATCTCGTTGGCCATTTGCTGGATTTCTTTGGCTACAGTCCAGAAGAGACGTTCAATCTGTGCGCGGGTTTTCAGGTCGAGAAGTCCGAGGCTGAACATGTCTAAGGCTTCCTCTCTGATTTGCTGTGCATCGTGCCAGGTTTCGAGCATGCGTGGCTGATTCAGGTTTTCCCAGGCAGAATAAAGCTCATGAAGAAGTTCGTGGTCATCTTCTTTGATCTCTTCATTTTCCTCCCAGCTGGGGAGAGTGGCATGTTCAAGCACTTCGAAAACCAATACCGAATGATGGGCTGTGATGGCGCGCCCCGACTCGGTGATGATATTGGGATGAGGGATTTCGTTTTTATCGCTGGCATCCACCATTGCAAAAGTGGCATCGTTCACATATTCCTGAGTGCTGTAGTTTACGCTGCTGCCGCTGTTGGCCGAGCGCGTGCCGTCATAATCCACACCAAGACCGCCTCCAACATCCACAAACTCAAGATGGAAGCCCATTTTGTAAATTTGAACATAAAACTGGGCAGCTTCGCGCAGGGCAATTTTAATGCGGCGGATTTTATTGACTTGGCTTCCGATATGGAAATGTACCAATCGCAGACAGTCTTTCATGCCGTTGCGATCCAGAAAGTCGAGTGCTTCAAGGAGTTCGCTCGAGGTGAGGCCAAATTTGCTGACATCTCCGCCTGAATCTTCCCATTTGCCACTCCCGGAGCTGGCCAGTTTGATACGGATACCGATATTGGGTTTCACTTTCAGGCGCTTGGCAACACGGGTGATGAGTTTCAGCTCGTTGAGTTTTTCAACCACGATAAAAATAGCTCTGCCCATCTTTTGTGCCAGTAATGCCAACTCAATATAGCTTTCGTCTTTGTAACCATTGCAGATAATTAACGAATCGCTGTCAGGGTTGATAGCCAATACAGTGTGAAGCTCTGGCTTAGAGCCTGCTTCAAGACCAATATTGAACTTCTTACCATGGCTTACGATTTCTTCCACCACCGGACGCATCTGATTCACCTTGATCGGATAAACGACAAAGTTCTTACCCTTGAATTCATATTCGGTAGCTGCTGCTTTGAAACAGGTGTCCATCAGCTCGATACGGCTGTCTAAGATGTCCGGAAAACGAAGCAAAACCGGCGTTGAAACATCGCGCAGCATCAATTCGTCTAAAAGTTCTTTCATGTCAATGGTAACGCCGTCCTGACGAGGTTTGACCGTTACGTTTCCTTTTTCGTTAATCGAAAAAAAGTTGATGCCCCAGCCATTGATGTTATATAGTTCGGCTGAATCTTCGACACGCCATTTTCTCATAAAGCACCTAACTTGGTTAAATGGTTAAACATAAACGAAAAGCATTTACGACGGGCGAAGCTTGACCGTCAAAAAAAACGCTGGTGCGCAAAACTAAACAATAATCTTTAATATATGCGTCTTTTTTTTACAACTCAAACTACTGAATGTCAGATTAATGCACCTTTGTTTTTGAGAAGGTTTTAATTAAAACGGCCTGCATGATTCTCAAAACCTGATCAATAGGCTTTTTTTCTACCTTTATGCACTTTTTTAAAATTGTTTCAATGAAGTTTTTACGCACTCTCCTTTTTGCTTTTTTTCTTCTCGGAATGGGATGGTCGCAGGTTCATGCCTGTACCAATTATTTGGTTTCCAAAGGCGCTTCTGCTGATGGCTCCACGATGGTGAGCTATGCGGCCGATTCACACATCCGTTATGGCGAGTTGTATTTTAGCGAAGCCACTGACTGGCCCTCCGGCAGCATGCTCACTATTTACGATCGCGGAACAAATCGAACATTAGGTCAAATACCGCAGGTGGCACACACTTATCGCACTATTGGTTTTATGAACGAATATCAGGTGGCCATTGGCGAAACAACTTTTGGCGGACGCGATGAGCTTGTTGATTCCACAGGAATCATGGATTACGGCTATCTGATGTTCATCGCTTTGCAAAGAGCCCGGACAGCCCGGGAAGCCATCCGTGTGATTGCTGATCTGGTAGAACAATATGGCTATGCCAGTTCGGGCGAGTCGTTTTCTATCGGCGACCCTAACGAGGTGTGGATTATGGAAATCATTGGAAAAGGAGTAGAACTGGTGCACGACAAGAAAACCGGCCAAACCGGCAATCGTTTCAAAGGCGCTGTTTGGGTGGCCATGCGTATCCCTGATGGTTATGTGTCGGCTCACGCTAACCATGCACGCATCACTTCGTTTCCGAGAGCAAATGGCGAGACAAGTATCACCGACCGACAGTGGAAATTGCTACAAAATGCTGATTTGCAAACAATTTACAAGCATGATGTGATTGAGTTTGCCCGTAAAAAAGGTTACTTTTCAGGAAAAGACGAACAGTTTAGTTTTAGCGACATCTATGCACCACTGAGTTTTGATGCCGCACGCTTTTGCGAGCTTCGGGTGTGGAGTATGTTCAATCATGTATCCGACAGCATGGCTTCTTATTGGGATTATGCAACAGGAGCTGCCGAAAGCCCGCGTATGCCGTTGTTTATCAAGCCAAACCGTAAACTGACGCCACAAGATCTGATGTCGTTTAAGCGCGATTACCTTCAAGGCACAGAGCTCGATATGTCGAAAGATGTTGGCGCTGGCGCTTTTGGTTTGCCTTACCGTTGGAGACCCCTCACCTGGGAATATGAAGGAAAGGAATATTTTCACGAAAGGGTTACCGTAACCCAACAGACTGGTTTTTCGTTCATTGCACAATTGCGTTCGTGGCTGCCCAATGAGATTGGCGGAGTGTTCTGGTTTGGCGTTGATGATACCGGTTCAACGGTTTATGTTCCTTTTTATGCCGCACTCAAAAACGTTCCTCTTCAATGGAGCCAGGGCTATGGCGATATGCTCACCTATAAAGACGATGCGGCTTTTTGGGTGTTCAACAAGGTAGCCCATTTCGCCTATTTGTTTTATAACAGGGTGATGCCCGATATTCGCAAACGGCAAAATGAACTGGAATCGCTTTTTGCCCGGCAACAGGTCGAAACCGATCGGCAGGCTCTGGCATTGTACACCGAAAGCCCCGACAAAGCCCGTGATTTTCTGAACAGCTATTCGGGCGAAGCAGCCATGAAAGTGCTGAACTCTTGGCAAGAGCTGTTTGGTTATCTGATGGTGAAGTATTTAGACGGAAACGTAAAACAGGAAGATGAAAACGGTTTCAAACGCAATCCCTGGGGCTATCCGGCTTCGCCGCGTTTTCCGGGCTACGATGATACCTATAAAAAACAGGTGATTGACAATACCGGCACTCGTTTTTTAATGCACTGACAAAAAGCTGATTTACTGGTAAAATCTCCAACTCACACCAACGTAAAAACGTGCATCGCGCATCGGATAGTGCGGAGTGGTGTAATAGCGGTAATCTTTTAACAGCCCGAATGCATTGGAAAACTGACCGAAAATTCGTGCGCGTTTCACCTTCAATGCAATAAACACATCCACAAACGGATAATTACCTACTTTTTTCTCGCGCTGTGGGTAAAATGATTTTAAGGCCGGCATATAAGCATCGGCGTAATACGACGTAAACCAATAGGATTCTAAACCTGTCTGAAAAGTGGCTACGTCTTTAATGAGCAATTGACTGAATGTGAACCGAAGCCGGGCCGAAAGGGCAGGCAAACTAAAAAGGGTATCGTTGTCGGTGTATTGATAATTAAGGTTGGCCAGGACATCAAATTTTCCGGGTTTGAAATGCAAATTGCCAAAAAGACGATAAATTTTTGCTGTACCGTTGGTTTGTTGCGGCCTGGCCTGCGAATTGAGAAAAAGATATTTGTCCACAATATGCCACTCGGCACCGCCTTCTAAACCTTTGATTTGATAGCCTCCGCGAAAACTGACAAAAGTGGTCTTCCCAAAATTGTTGTCCCATCGAAAATGATTCGACCGGTAGCGTTCCATAAACCATGACGGGCTTTGGTTGATCAATCGGAAGCTGAAAAACAGATGACCCAGATTCCGGGATTCGGTACCCAAAAATTGTCTCACTTTTCCGTAAAGCTCCAAATCGCCCGACGATTCGCTGCCGGTGATGAGTTTCACCTGGCCGTTCACATAAAATGAGCGAAACAGTGAAATGTTGATCCCTCCAAAAGGATTGACCTGCCATAAACCTTTGCTGAAGATACTGTCGGCCATCCGACCGGAAACCAGCTCAAGACCGCCATAAACATGTAGCGGCACGTCGCGTTCAAACGTGTTGTAACCCAAACTGCTCCAATAAAAACGGTTGCGTGCAAGCGATTGATAGCTACTGTCGTAGGTGGCTTTGTTGTTGATTACCGGATCAAAGTTTTTGTAGAAGTCTGAAAGGGGATTTCGTTCGCTGTAAACCGACTGAATGCGCTGATATTCAAATTGGTGCACAATCCTCCCCAATTGAAAACGACGTTTTTCGCTGGTGCTGTCGGAGGTTTGACGTTTCTCGGAAAGCAGGATGAAATATTGTTCAAAGCCAAAGCCGGAGAGTTTGTATTGATTCACAGCATTTTCGAGGTTCACACCAATCACACGACGATCGAATTCAAGATCTTTCTCAAAAATGCTGTCGGCCATGATGCCGCCATTTTCATTCACATTGATTTTACTATTCAAATAATGTCCCAATACGCCATATCGTTTGTTTTTGGTGTTGTAACGTGCTGTGAAATAGACGGCTGAGTTGTTTGTAGCATTATTCTTGTATGGTCCTTTAGAATCAATCAATCGAAAATCCATTCCCACAAATGTGTTTGGAGCCACCTGCCTGCCAAACAAGACATTGAGTTGCTGTTCTTTTTTTGAACCCATCATATAGCCGATTTCGGTGAGGGCAGCGGTGGGCTGAAGGTATGAGATGTCGTCGGAAGTGAATATATAAGCACGAAAAGGATTTGGTAAAAGCCCTACGCCATGGTTAAACACTGGCTCAAAGCAAAGCGACTGATGGGCTAAACCAGCATTACTGAGGGTTTGCTGGAGATGCACCTGACGCGAGAGCGGGTCGAAACGTGTTACAAAAAGCAGGTTCGTATCCACATAATGGGTGTATCCCAGGCTGAGGCTGTCGAAGCTGCCATTGAAATACCCCACGATGGTGGAGTCAATCTTTGGTTTCACCGGACGTGGTTTTTCGGGTACAAGGCTGTCCTGTGCCGATACCGTTTGAACGATGTTGCCAATCAGAAAAAGCGAAAAAAGAAACCAAACCGAAGTTTTACGTGTCATAAAATGTGTAGCCTCATCCACGAACGGGAATTTGGGCAAAAATACAATAATCGGTCTGTTTCTGCGCTAATGGATTGTTCTTTAACTTTGCCGCCCCTATGAGATCATATTTCAATTGCCATTTTTCTGTCAGTCATCTGCTTCGGGCTGCGGTTTTGCTCGTGTTTTCGGGAATGTTGGCCGTCTCGTGCCAAAAAGAAGAAGTGATCAGCACCGACCGTGATTTGACATTGGAATTTTCGACCGACTCGGTGGTTTTCGATACCGTTTTCACCAGTATCGGTTCTATCACCAAAAGGCTGATGGTCTATAATAAAAGCACTAAGCGTTTAAAAATCAGCCATATTCGCTTGATGGGAACGGCTGGAAGGGTTTTTAAAATGAATGTGGATGGCGTGCCCGGAACAGCCGTCAGCGATATAGAACTTGCCGGAAACGACAGTCTTTTTGTGTTGCTTAAAGCCACCATTGATCCCACCGATGCCAACAGTCCGTTTGTGGTGGAGGATGAGCTTCAGTTTGAGACTAATGGAAATCAGCAGGAGGTGAAGCTGATTGCATGGGGGCAAAATGCCAATTATATCATTGCCGACCGCAAAATTGGCGGTTTCCCTAAATTTAAAATTGTAGCCGACAGCACCGAGACTATCCATTGGACTGCCGATAAACCGTATGTGGTTTACGGCTACGCGCTGATAAACTCCTATGGGACACTGGTGATTGATGCCGGTGCGAAGATCCATTTTCATAACAATTCAGGTTTGTGGGCTTATGCCGACGGAGTGCTTCGGGTGGAAGGAACACAAGAGCAACCGGTTGTGTTTCAGGGCGATCGCCTCGATCCGGATTACCGGAATATTCCCGGCCAGTGGGATCGTATCTGGCTGATGGAAGGCCGGCAGGGCTTCAATCACGAAATCAATTACGCCATCATCCGCAACGGATTCATCGGCATTCAGGTTGAATCTTTTTTGCGACCAACCCAAAACCAACTTAAGCTGAGCAACACCGTTATCGAAAATCATACCGGTATCGGACTTTTTAGCCGGTTATTCGCTGTTGATGCCAGCAATATGGTGATTGCCAACTGCGGGTCTTTCGGAGCTTTACTCACCGCCGGAGGAGCCTACCGGTTCAGGCATACTACGATAGCCAATCACTGGACGTATGGGGTGAGAAATACACCTTCGTTGTTTTACAGCAATTTTCTGCTCGATTCGCTCAACAAGCCAATTCCGATTCCTTTCAGTCTCGAATTTGGCAACAGCTTGATATATGGTAGCTTAGAAGATGAAATTGGTCGTGAGTTAGTTGCCGGAGCCGACACGACTTATAGTTTTGACCACTGCTTGATCAAACTGAAAAGCCCGTGGCAAAAAACGGCTTCTTTTGTTTCGTGTGTGTTCAACGAAGATCCTTTGTTCCGCGACTATGCTGCTTTCAACTATCGTCCCGACACACTATCGCCGGTGATTGGTAAAGGAAATCCCGAGATTGCCAGCCAGATTCCGTACGATCTCGACGGGGTATGGCGCCTTCCGTTGCCCGATATCGGAGCTTTTCAATATGTTTACAAACCCGACGAAGAATAGATGCCGGCTCTGACGATTGCGATAGGAGGCGTGAGCAACGCCGGAAAGACTCATCTGGCAAAGCGGTTGCTCACTCATTTTGGTACTCAGTATGCCGTTGCCGTGTGTCAGGACGATTTTGCCAGACCTGTCCGACAAATCCCCGAAATTGCCGGCAGAACCGACTGGGAACATCCTGACTCAATTGATCATCAGGCGCTTCGACAGAAAGTGATTGATTTGCGAAACAAAAAAGAGATTGTGATCGTGGAAGGATTAATGATTTATCATGACCCGGCCACCGTTGAGTTGTTTGACAAAATGCTTTTCGTCGAGATTGATTTCCCAACTTTCTGGAAACGACGTACAGCCGATACCCGTTGGGGCTACGAACCCGATTGGTATGTGGAGCATGTGTGGAAAAGTTATCTGGCTTACGGCCTGCCTCCCGAAAATGTCAAGCCATTGTATATCAATGGTTCAAACCCCATCAGACTGAAGCAAATCATCGAGTTTATCGAGAAATGAAAGATTACGCTGCGATTTTTGAAGATGCAAAACAATTTGCACAGTCCCATTTGCGAGATGCAGAGCCCGGTCACGACATACTTCACATTGAACGGGTGTTCGACACGGCGATGTATTTGGCCTGCAAACTGAATGCCGATTTGCTGGTGGTTGGTCTGGCAAGCCTGCTCCACGATGTGGGCGATGCCAAATTTCACCAGGGCAACGAAACCATAGGCCCGCAACTGATTCGCCAGTATCTCGAAAGCCGGAATCTCCCTTCAAAGGTATGCGAAGAGGTACTTTTTATTACTGAACATTTTTCATTTCGCAAATCATTGCATTTTAATGGCCAGAAAAGCATTGAATTTCAAATCGTTCAGGATGCCGATCGGCTCGATGCGATGGGCGCCATTGGTATTGCCAGGGCTTTCAGCTTTGGCGCTTACAAAAAAAGAGCATTTTATCAGCTCAAGTTCGAAGGCAATACAAAACGCCTCGACAGAAGCACAAATACAAAAACCGTCAATCATTTCTACGAAAAGCTCCTGCTGCTCAAAGATTTGATGAACACCGACGAAGCAAAAATGATGGCACAGCAGCGTCACGAATTTATGTTGGAATATCTTCGGCAGTTTTATCGCGAAATCAATGCAGATGATTGATCAATCGTGCGAAACTCTCTTAATAATTTAAGAAATCACCATAGAGTACCTGGAGGTAGGCTTTACCTTCTTTGAGAATCTTCTCTTCATTTTCGGCCGGCAATGATTTCTGATAATAGGTGTCGGCAAATTTGTTCCAGACAAAATAACCTTCGTCTGTTTTCCATCCCAGGCCTTCATTGAGTTCAAAATACGCAAAAGGACGATAATAGCGATTTAGGATGTTTTTGCTCCAAAAAAACTCTTTGCTTTCTAATCCCAACTGCTTCAGAAGTGTGGCTGGCACATCGGTATTGCCACAAATTACATTCATTTGTTTTCCCCGAAACTCGTCCTTCAATGCGGGGCCACACAAAAGCAAAGGAATTTTGTGGTGCTCGAAGCTCTCGAGCGGATGGTTGCGGTAGGTTGATTTGCTGTGATCTGCCATCACCACAAACAAAGTTTGGTCGTACCAACTGCTATTTCTGGCTTCATCGAAGAAAGCTTTCAAGGCTTTGTCAGTATAATGCCCTCCATTCACGAACGGTTTTTCAAGCTTCGGCCAGGTGATCACTTGCTCCATTGGGTAGTCGTAGGGTGAGTGTGAGCTGAGGGTAAAGATTGTACAAAAGAATGGTGTCTTTAACTCATTTATCTGTTGTGCAACATAAGGCAACAATATGCCGTCGTGAACCCCAAGCCGTCCGCGCGGCATACTTGAAGGTAAATCTTTGCCCTCTACAATCACATCAATCTGGTTGTGAAGCAGAAAGGTGAGAATGTTGCCATAGTTGAGCTGACCGCCAAAATAAAAAGCCGAGCTGTAGCCTTCCGACTTGAGCTTCCGGGTCAACGATGGCAAGGCATTGTATTTTTCAGGATGATCAGCGATGTGGGTGATGGGTAGGCCAGGAAGACCAGCGTAAAGCGAACCCATTGCCTGCTGCGAACGGTTGGCGCTGGCATAAAAACTGGTAAAAAGCAAACCGCCTTTTTCAAGTTCCTTGAAGTTGGGTGTGATGCCAGGCTCGCCTCCCAGACTCTCGATGAGGTCGGCCGACCAGCTCTCGAGCAGCAAAACGACAATGTTGGGACGCTTGATTTTTAGGATGTTCAGCGTTGAATCTTTTTCCACCTGATGCAGCTTTTGCACGATGTTCCGCGCTTCGGAATCGTTCATTGTGGCAAAAATATTCTCCCCGTTCAATTGATAGGCGCTGAGCAGGCTAAACCCGATATTGTAAAACGAGTTCACCGAAGCAGCGTTCAGGATGGAGTGTTGGCTGAACGAAGCCGAACTAATGCTTACCGGAATGGCTGCCCAACCGCCTCGGGCGCCTAAAAAAATCAGTGGTAGCAACCACAAGGACGATATTGTTGCACGAACGTTGAGCGGGGGAGGGCTGTCGGCATAACGACCAGCTAGACGACGATAGAGCCACACGCCTCCAAAGGAGAGCCCAAGCCAGATGAGAATGAGCGAGGTGAACTGCAAACCGGATACAGTCTGAAATATTTCAAGCGGATGCGAGAGGTGTGATAAGGCTTTGGCCGTCAACTTTGATTTCCATTCAGCATAAAGCCCTAACTCGGCGCCGACAATGAGTGCAAAAAGAAAAATCAACAGGTATTGAAAAAAGTGGTGAAGCTTGCGCAAAATTTTCTGCGAAAAAATGGCAGATAAAAGAAGTAATAGAAAAGAAGGCAAGATGACGTAGGATGCTGTGGCAAAGTCAAGCTTCAATGCCGCCACGAAAGAATACAAGGATTCCTTAACAGGAATTTCCTCAATACGAAGGAGTTGGGTGTGATAAAGTATAAATACAGCCCGCAGGCAAAAAAAATAAACCATCCAAAACAGATAGAGGCGTAAGAGGATCAGGCTGAGCTTTTTCATATGGCAAAAATAGCGGTTTCAAACATATGCTGCCCTTTGGTATGTCTTTCCCCGCTTCAAATTTCCCAGGTTATCATCATGAACTGTCGTCCAGAAGCCGACTAAGTCTTTTTAACGTAAATTTGCATTTTTTGATGGCTTTTCAAATCGTACGAACATGTCAGTAAGCGAAAATTTACAGGCCCTCAGGGCAAGCCTGAAACCGGGTGTCAGATTGGTTGCCGTGTCCAAAACCATGCCTGTTAGTGTGTTGCGCGAAGCTTATGATGCAGGCCAACGGCATTTTGGTGAAAATAAAGTACAGGAAATCACCCTTAAACAGCCCGAAATGCCTCAGGATGTACTCTGGCACTTCATCGGTCATTTGCAAACCAATAAGGTGAAGTATATTGCTCCTTTTGTACATCTGATCGAATCGGTTGACAGCCTCAAACTCCTGAAAGAGATTGATAAACAAGGCGCCCGAAATCAGCGTGTCATCAACTGCCTGTTACAGTTTTACATTGCCGATGAGGAAACCAAATTTGGCCTCGACCGCAGCGAAGCTCAGAGTCTGATGGAAGCTATGCAGTCCGAAAAATTAAACCATGTTGCCATTCTCGGTGTGATGGGAATGGCCTCGTTCACTGACGATCAAGCTCAGATTCGTAATGAATTCAAGCAGTTGAAAGGCCATTTCGACTGGCTGAAGAATGAATGGTTTGCTACCGATGAACGTTTCTGTGAGATTTCGATGGGAATGTCGGGCGATTATCAGATTGCCATGGAAGAAGGCTCAACCAATGTGCGGATTGGAACCGGCATTTTTGGTGTAAGGGTTTACAATAAATAGAACTGACCCAAAGCATTAACGCCAGCAAAATTGAGAATCCGGAAGTTAAGTATCCTGTGTTTTGCACTTTGCCTGACGGCTTTTAGCTGTTATGAAGGCCATGCACAGGTCGGAAATCTTGCTTTCGGACATGGCGAAACCCTCAATTATTTAGTGAGTTACCATTGGGGACTTCTTTGGTTAGATGCCGGAGAAGTTCAGTTTCGTGCTAATCGCCAAAAAGATGACCCTGATCAGGGCTGGCTCTTCCAAAGCACCGGAAATTCAATGCGGCATTGGGACTGGCTTTTCAGAGTGCGCGACACTTTTGAGGTACGGACGGCAACCAATCCTTTTGAACCATTGTTTTTTTACCGCCAGACTTACGAAGGTCGCCATCAGACCTTTAATAACATTCGTTTTGACTGGACAAAAAGAAAAGCCCGATTCATTGCCTCCGAAACCGGAAAACCCGATACAGATACTTTGATTTCCTTGTCTGGAAATGTAACTGATGTCCTTACAGCTACTTACTTTACCCGGAGTATGGATTTCGATCACATGAAACCTGATCTGGGGTTCGATTTAAAAATTCTGATGGATAGCCAGATAGTAACTATGCCCATTCGCTATCTTGGGAAAGAAACGATCACCACACCATCAGGGCTTAGCTTTAATTGTATTGGGTTTTATACCACTCTTGAAGAAAGCTCATTATTTGAAACGGATGAGAAAATCAAGGTCTGGATAACCGATGATGCCAATAAAATACCGGTACTTATCGAAGCTAAAATTAAAATAGGGATGGTGAAAGTTTATCTGAATTCATTCGAAAACCTTGCTCACCCTTTGGATTCATTCCTCCCGATTAGAAAAAACTAAACCGTTGTCTCGGTTGATGATCAATCAACTTTTTTCACGGATGATGCACCGCTTGTGTCAACCGCAATTCTGGGGTCTCCTTTGTATCTTGCTTTAGAGGCACCACTGGCATCCACTTTCAGGTTTTGAGTAACCCAAACTTCGGCCGAACTTGCTCCGCTAAGATCCAAATTCATGTTTTCAACCTGAAAATCAACCATTTTAACGTTTGATACTCCCGAACATTCGAGATCGGCTTTGTTGGCGCTCCCCTTCAGATTCATCAACGAGGCGCCGCTCACATCGGCCTTCAAAGCATCAATACGGGTTTCCATCTCAATGGCAGAGGCTCCGCTGAGGTCGAGCAGGAGTCGGTCGAAGTCTAAAAGCTCCGGTGAGTGAAGTTTCACGGCTCCGCTCAACTCAATTTCACTGAGGTTGACAAAGGTGATGTAGGCTTTCATCGGGCTACGCGGACTGACGCTGCCTTTCACATATATATTCAGTTTTTTACCTTCAACTTTGGTGATAATGGTTCTCATCAGATTGTCGTCGGCTTCAATCACCACTTCAGGCTGGCTGCCATGAGTCAGAATCACTTCGAAACCGGCGCTTACGTCCAAACGACTGAAATTGCCAACTTCGCGCTTCTCGGTGGCTTTCACTCCGTTGCCCCTGATTCCGAACGGCTCGGCATACATACACGAGGTGCATAACTGAAAGATAATGAGGATGAAAGTAATTTTTTGCAAGAGCAGAAGATTTTTTGTTTTCATAAGAGATGAGGTTTGATTTGAATTTATTTATGACGGATGGATGACAAAAAGGTAACAGCATGAATTGAAAACGGCCGAAAAACCTTCCTCACCTTAGCCGATTTTAACTACTTTTGCGCGCCATTCCGCATCAATGCTCAAGAATACAAAAAATATTCCACATCTGGCTGCTCTGGCAGCCATGACGATATGGGGGCTCTCGTTTATCTGGACCAAACAACTGCTCGATCATCTTGAACCCGCGTCAATACTGATGTTCAGGCTGTTGATTTCGGCAGTTTTCCTGTTTCTGATTCTTTTTTTCATGCGAAGCTTTCAGCCTGTCAGGCGAAGCGATATCCCTCTGTTTCTGTTGGCTGCGTTTTTTGAACCATTTCTTTATTTTATGGGAGAAAGTCATGGACTGCGGTTGGTTTCGGCCACCGTTACTTCGGTGATCATTTCCACCATTCCGGTTTTTACTGCCATATTCGCCGGAATATTCCTGAAAGAGCATCTGAGTAAACTCAACCTTTTTGGGCTGGTATTTTCTTTTGCAGGAATTTTAATCATCCTCGTTGACAAGGAGTTCAATTTCTCGGCTGACCCGAAAGGGGTTCTTTTCCTGTTTGGAGCAGTAGCATCGGCAGTGCTTTATGGAATGATACTGAAAAAGCTGACTTTGTCCTACCATGCCCTAACCATCGTCTGGGTGCAAAACCTGATCGGTATTTTTTACTTTTTGCCTGTTGCACTCATCGCCGAAAGAGAGAGCCTGATGGCTTTTGACTATGCGCCAAAATTACTTTTTCCATTAGTGATGCTGGGACTTTTGGGAAGCTCCTTTGCCTTCGTGTTTTTTGCAGTGGCAGTTAAAAATCTGGGAGTCTCAAAAGCAAATGTCTATACCAATCTTATTCCCGTTTTTACTGCCATTTTTAGTATTATTTTGCTCGGCGATATGCCCGTTGTACGCCAGTTGCTGGGGATGGTGGTCGTAATTACCGGTGTGGCAATGTCGCAGATTACAAAAGAAAAGGCTGTTGAGGCTTTTGAACATCAATCGGGAGCCTGAGTTTTGAGCCGCTTAACCCGAAAAAAAATACCTTTGGAAAAATTTTAACCGATGTCATCCAAAGTGCTGATTCTTGGCGCCGGGCTCATTGGCCGGCCAATGGCGCTCGACCTGCTTGGGCAGCGCGATTTTGAGGTGGGCATTGCCGACCTAAGTCTTTCTAAGCTCAAAACCTTCGATCAGACCAATGCAAAAACCTATTGTTGCAACCTCCGCGACAAGAACTCATGGGCGTATTTTGCCGAAGATTACGACTATTTTATCAATGCCGTGCCGGGCTTTATGGGCTACGAAACGCTGAAAACTTTGATTTCGTTTGGCAAGCCAGTTGTAGATATCGCATTTTATCCTGAAGACCCGTTGGCTTTGCAGTCAATGGCAAAAGAAAGCGGTGCCGTGGTGGTCTGCGATATGGGCGTGGCACCCGGCATGAGTCACCTGCTGAGCGGAAATGCGGCAGCCGAACTCGACCGCCTCCACAGACTTTTGATCTATGTGGGTGGATTGCCCGTCGAACGCAATTTGCCCTGGCAATACAAAGCTGTCTTTTCGCCTGATGATGTGATTGAGGAATATACACGACCCGCCCGCGTTGTTGAGAATGGGAAAATTGTTCTGAAAGAAGCATTGTCCGACTCGGAATACATTGATATCAAGCCGATTGGAACTTTGGAAGCCTTCAACAGCGACGGCCTTCGTACCCTTGTCCATACCCTGAAAGCTGATTTCATGGCTGAAAAGACTCTCCGTTATCCCGGTCATATTGATTTGATCAAGGCCTTGAAAATGAGTGGATTCTTTAGTATGAATACACTAAATGAAGAGTCTGAACCTTTCGTTCCGCTCGAACTCACCAAGGCGGTGCTTTTCGATCAATGGAGGCTGCATCCCGACGAGGCCGATCTGACGGTGATGCGCATCATCGCCGAAGGAGAGAAATCAGATGGCTCGCGGTGGCGCATTCAATACGATCTGTTTGATACGGCCGATCAAAGTGCGGGTATTCATTCCATGGCTCGTACCACCGGCTATGCCGCTACCTCGGCGCTTCGAATGCTGAAGGCAGGTTTGCTCACCCAGAGCGGAATTCATATGCCCGAAATCATCGGACAGAATAATGAAATCGTAAAATTCATACTCAACGAACAACAGCTACGTGGAATTCACTATGAAAAATCCGTCGAACGGTTGATGCCGGAGACTTTTGACAAATAGTTCAGATTTTAACCAACGACAAAAATATTTTTATCAGATTCTTTTATCTTTTGATTATCAGATAAATGTAGTTGAACACATGATTTCCAGCAAGGCTAATCCAAAAATAAAAAACCTCATCCGTTTGCAAAAGGCTGGCGAGCGGCGTAGTCAGAACAGGGTGTTGGTTGAAGGCAGACGAGAAATTGAGCGGGCGCTACTATCGGGATGGGAGGCCGACACCTTATTTTATTGTCCGGAAATTGCGCGTGAACAATGGCCTAGTTTGAGGCGACATATCAATCCGGCCTGTGTGCTGGAAGAGGTAGAACGCGAAGTGTTTGCCCACGTTGCCTATCGCGAAGGCAGCGATGGATTGCTGGCTGTGTTCGAGCCTCGTTACCTTCATTTAGACGAAATTCAACTTTCGTCCAACCCCTTGATTGTTGTGTTGGAAAGTGTGGAAAAACCGGGCAATCTGGGTGCCATTCTGCGTACAACCGATGCTGCCGGCGTGGATGCCGTGATCGTTTGCGACCCGGCCACCGACCTTTTCAACCCAAATACAATCCGTTCCAGTTTGGGATGTGTGTTTGGGCAACAATTAGTTGCAGCCGAAAGCCCGTCGGTCATTACCTGGCTCAGAAGTCGGGCCATCCGGATTTACTGTACGGCGCTCACGGCCAGCATCCCATACCTTGATGCCGATTTTCGTCAACCTTCGGCCATCGTGATGGGTGCCGAGGCTAGCGGGCTTTCAGAAATTTGGCTTCGGGCATCCGACCAAAACCTGCTCATTCCCATGCGGGGCGTTGCCGACTCGTTGAATGTTTCGGTCTCAACGGCCATAGTGGTGTTTGAGGCCCTGCGTCAAAGGCGTTAAGAGAGCTCATCTTATCCAAAAAAGCATCCGAGGTGTAGCTTTTCTCATGCTACTTTCTACTTTTGCAGAGTGAAATTTGACAGTCTTATTTTTCTTTTGAGCAAACTCACGCTCATCATGGGGATAGCCTTGGCCGGTAACCTTGTCGTTGCGTTGTTTTTCGGCGAAGCTGTGCTGCCTTTCGTGTTGCCTGCTCTGCTAAATTTTACACTGTTTGCCGGTTTGACAAGGACATCCCAAAAAAAGCCGCCTTCTCAGTTTAAAAAAAAGGAGGCTATCCTTACCGTTAGCATTGCCTGGTTTTTTATGACTCTTGTCAGCGCCTTGCCTTATGTGATTGGCGGTGCCATCCCTTCGTTTGTGGATGCCTGGTTTGAGTCGGTGAGCGGTTATACCACCACAGGATCAACCATTTTGGCCGAAATCGAATCTCTTCCGAAATCCATCCTTTTTTGGCGCGATCTCACCCACTGGATTGGCGGTATTGGCATCATCGTGTTGGTAATTGTCATTATGCCGGGCGCACAAATGAATAACTACGCAGTGTTTTCGCTCGAATCCTCCATACGCGAAAAAATCCATCCCCGAATCCGTTCAGTCGGTTATCGTCTTTTGATAATCTATCTCGGACTCACATTGCTACAAATTGGCCTGCTGCTTCTTGGCGGAATGAGTCTTTTCGAAAGCGTCTGTCATTCATTCGCAACCGTGGCCACAGGCGGTTTTTCGCCAAAAAATACCAGCGTCATTGGTTATTCGCCATACATACAGTATGTTATTGCCGTTTTCATGCTGCTTGGAGCGACCAATTTCATTGTCCATTATTATTTGATTCATAGTCGCTTTGAAAAGGTGCGGAACAACGATGAGCTTTGGTTTTTTTTGAAAGTGGTAATGGTTTCCACGCTTTTTATAACCCTTTTTCTCGTGCTGAAGACTGATCGTGATTTGGAAAAGTCGTTTCGCGATGCTTTTTTTCAGGTTTCCTCCATCATTTCCACCACAGGCTTTGCTTCGGATGATTATTTGTTGTGGCCACCGGCGGCCTCCGTAGTGATTTTTATTTTGCTGTTTACCGGCGGAAGTACCGGTTCTACCACCGGCGGTATCAAGATGGCCCGACATCTGCTGGCCAGCCGCAGCATTCGCTACTATTTCCGTTCACAATTGCATCCCAATGCCGTTTACTCATTGAAGCTCAACAACAAAACCCTGAGCCCTGCCGAAAGCAATTCCGTTACGGCATTCATCTATTCTTATCTGGTCATTTTTGTGATTGGCAGCATCGCTCTCGTGTTGATAGGGTCAGATTTACTAACCGCTACAAGCAGCGTTGCTACAACACTCGGAGCCATTGGTCCGGGATTTGGAATGGTTGGGCCAGTGGCAAATTTTGCCCACCTTCCTGATGCCTCAAAAGTGATTTTGTCGCTTTGTATGCTACTTGGCCGACTTGAACTTTATTCCATTCTGCTTATCGTTACACCGGGGTTCTGGAAAAAATAAACTGCCTTCGTGCTGACTTATAAATGAAGCCAATATTTTGCGCTCCCTAAAATACAACATCCTTTTTGCGCCTATTTTGGGATTTTATGACCGAAATACGGATATTGTAAAAAAAAAGTTATCAACAATGCAACCTTTTTACTAAAATGTAAATTAATGACAATCAGATAGATGTAATTGATTTGGGTTTTTCAATATTGCAGCCTTGCCTAAATATGCATCATTGAATGAGGTAATCTCTATATTTGCGCGGGCTATTTGAAGAAGTTTTACTAAAAATTACTGCTTTGGAAGACAAACAAATCACCGAAATCAATGGTATTCAACTTTATCATAGTTTCGTAGCCGGTGCAAAACGGATTTTTGAGAATCAACAACTGCTCAATAAGATTAATGTTTTTCCCGTAGCGGATGCCGACACGGGCACCAATCTTGCCAGCACGATGCGCAATATTGTGAATGCTGCGCAACCACAAGCCAGTTTAAAGCTTACAGCCATTTCATTGGCTGATGCCGCACTCACGGGCGCAAGAGGAAATTCGGGGATTATCTTCGCCCAATTTCTTTATGGTTTCAGCAACGAGATTAAAGAAGAAACCACACTTTCCACCAAAGCTTTCGCTGAATATATGCTCAGTGCGGTTAAGTACGCCTACGAAGCCATTGCCAATCCTGTGGAGGGTACGATGATTTCGGTGATTAAAGACTGGGCCGAATACCTTTATCAGCTCAAAGACCATATCGAAGATTTTCTGAAAATGCTCATCAACGCGCTGGTGAAAGCCGTTGAATCACTCAACAGTACGACCAGCAAAATGGCCGTTTTAGCCAAAGCCGGCGTGGTTGATGCCGGTGCCAAAGGTTTTGTTGTCTTTCTTGAAGGTATGCTCGATTATTTTAAAAATGGTCAGAAAGAGGTTATCCTCAATACCGACACGATTCAGGTTGAAGAAAGTGTGGATGCTATTACTCATGACCAAATCACCTATCGCTACTGTACAGAAGCCTTGATTAGCGGTAAAAACCTTAGACGCGATGATTTTGTAAAAGCCATCAAACACCATGGTGATTCAATGGTGGTGGCTGGTTCGCCCGAAAAAATGCGCATTCACATCCATACCGATAAACCGTGGCAACTGTTTGAAGATATTGCACCACTCGGAACAGTAACCTACAAAAAGGTGGACGATATGGTGATGCAAAACGAGATTGCCTCAAACCGGAAATATCCTATCGCCCTTGTGACCGATTCTACCAGCGATATCCCTGCCGATCTGATTGAAAAATATCAGATTCAGGTTGTGCCGCTTACGGTTCATTTTGGTGAGGAATTCTACATTGACCGAATCACCATTCAGCCCGAACAATTCTTTCACAAACTGGAATCTAATTCCATCCATCCAACCAGTGCACAGCCTGCTTTTCCCGACTTCGTGAACCGCTACAATTATTTGAGTAGTCATTACGATTCGATGATTGGTATGCACATTTCGTCAGGGATGAGTGGTACCTGGCAAAACAGCCTCAATGCTTCGCGCAAAGCAATGGCTGAATCAGGAAAAAAAATCAGTGTGGTGGATAGCAAACGGCTTACCAGTGCACTGGGACTCGCCGTACTACGCGCTGCTGAAGCCATCGAAAAAGGAATGTCGCACGATGAAATTGTGAACCAAGCCAACACATGGGTCGAGAAGTCAAAAATCCTTGTTACTTCACGTTCTATGAAATTTATGGTGCGAAGCGGAAGGGTGAGCAAATCCAAAGGATTCATCGGTAAGCTTTTTGGCATTAAACCTATTGTGGAGGTGATGAATTATGGGAAAACCGAAGTGTTTGGCAAACCGCTTTCCGAAAAATCCAGCATGAAAATGGTGATGGGCGAAATGAAAAAGTTCATTGGCCGGCAAGCTGTATGGGGGTACGCCATCACCCATTCGGCCAATGAAGAAGGTGCCCAATGGTATGCTGCACAAATGGAAGCTCTTACAGGCAAAAAACCTGTCTTCATCAATCAGGCATCGCCGGTACTGGTGGCCAATGTCGGGCTTGGCGTTGTGGCACTCTCGGTTCTCCTCGAATAAACTCAAGATATTCAATTCCCTAAAGCAGGCAAAGCCTGCTTTTTTTGATTCATTCTAAATACTTCCGGCTGTTTTGGCCTTCATCGGCAAATCGCTAATTTTGCCGAAATATATTGTTAAAAAAATAACATTAAAGCCCTATGATTACCAGACAGCTCACCCATCCTGAAAGCATTGTCGTTGTTGGCGGCTCCAACGATGTTACCAAGCCGGGCGGAAAAGTTCTAAAAAACATTCTCGATGGCGGTTTTACCGGCCAGATCAGTGTTGTAAATCCAAAGGAAAGCAATGTTCAGGGTATCTCCAGCTATGCAACGGCTTTGGATATTCCCAATACCGATCTGGCAGTGATTGCCATTGCCGCCAAATATGTACCCGATGTGGTGGATCAACTGGCATTTCAGAAAAAGACCCGAGCCTTTATCATTCTTTCGGCCGGTTTTAGTGAAGAAAGCCATGAAGGCAAGGTGTTGGAAGATAGAATAGTAGCTACGGTTAATCAAGTGGGTGGCTCATTGATCGGGCCAAACTGTGTGGGAATCCTGACGCCACAACATCACAGTATTTTCACTTATCCGATTCCGACATTGAACCCTAAAGGATGCGATTTTATCTCGGGCTCGGGTGCTACAGCCTGTTTCATTATGGAGGCCGGCATTCCTAAAGGACTGACTTTTGCCAATGTTTACTCGGTTGGAAACTCAGCACAACTGGGGATCGAGGATATTTTAAAGCATATGGACGAGACTTTCGATCCGGCTACCGATTCGCCGGTGAAACTGCTCTATCTCGAAACTATCTCCCGACCCGATATGTTGCTGAAACATGCTTCCTCGCTCATCCGTAAGGGCTGTCGGATAGCCGCCATAAAATCAGGAAGCAGTGAGGCCGGCAGCCGTGCTGCCTCCTCACACACTGGCGCTCTGGCGAGCCCCGATCTGGCCGTGGACGCCCTGTTCCGCAAAGCCGGAATTGTGCGGTGTTACGGACGTGAAGACCTTATCACTGTGGCCTCACTTTTTATGCACCCTGAACTTCGAGGTAAAAATATCGCCATCATCACCCATGCCGGAGGCCCTGCCGTTATGCTGACCGATGCTCTTTCGTCGGGCGGGATGGAAATCCCCGGACTGAAAGGCGAGGCTGCCGAAAGACTCAAAGAGAAACTTTTCCCGGGCTCATCGGTTGCCAATCCGATTGATTTTCTTGCCACAGGAACAGCTGAGCAGCTTGGCCAGATCATTGATGCTGTTGAAAACGATTTTGACGAAATTGACGGTATGGTTGTCATCTTTGGTACGCCCGGTCTTAGCCGGATCTTCGATGTTTACGAATTGCTCGACCAAAAGATGAAAACTTGCAAAAAGCCCATTTACCCGGTACTGCCTTCCGTTTTGACTGCCGCTGAAGAGGTGAATATGTTTCTGTCAAAAAACCGCATCAACTTCCCTGATGAGGTGGTTTTAGGCAATGCCTTGGCACGGGTCTATCATAATCCAAAGCCTCAAATGATTGAGCCTGACGATTTTAAGGTTAATAGTGAAGCAATTCGTTCGGTCATCAACAGCATTGAGGCTGATGGCTATCTTTCACCGGCTCATGTTCAGTCATTGCTCGATGCAGCCGGTATTGCAAGGGCAGGAGAGGCCGTTGTTCAATCGGCCGAAGAGGCTGTGAAACAGGCTGTTCGTTTAGGCTTCCCTGTGGTGATGAAAGTGGTTGGGCCTGTGCATAAATCGGATGTTGGCGGCGTTGCGCTTCATATTGCTGGTGAAGCAGAGGTGATTCAGACTTTTGAACGGATGATCCGTATCAAGGATACCACGGCTGTGCTGATTCAACCAATGCTTTCCGGCCTTGAGCTTTTTGCAGGCATCAAACGCGAAGGATTATTTGGTCATATTTTGCTGGCCGGCCTGGGTGGTATTTTCATCGAAGTGCTCAAGGATGTATCCGCCGAATTAGTGCCTGTTGATCTGCCCTTAGCCGAAAAGATGATTCGTCGTCTCAGGAGCTATGCCTTGCTTGAAGGCGTGCGTGGACAACGAGGTGTAAATATTGAAGCCTTTAAAGAAGTTATGGTGAGGCTTTCCAGGCTCGTTGAGGCGGCGCCGGAGATTGCCGAACTCGACCTCAATCCTCTTCTGGCATCGCCCGAGGCGGTGGTTGCTGTTGATGCACGAATTCGTATTGAAAGGGTAAAAAAATGAAAAAAACTGATTTTACCATCATCGCCTGCATTGTGTTGATTGGTGCTGTTTTTGTATTTATGCCACAGGTTTTACAGGCTTATAACACAGCCAATAGCGAACATGGTATGTGGATGAGTTTTGTGAAGTTTGCTGTTTTGGCCACTTTTGGCGAGGCGCTTGCTTTGCGGATCAGGACAGGTCATTACTATCATCCGGGCTTTGGATTGCTACCCCGCGCATTGGTATGGGGCTTTTTGGGACTGACCATCAAAATGGCTTTCACGGTATTTGCTTCTGGCGTGCCGGTTTTTGTTCAATATCTTGGTTATGAACAGGCTACAACGGTGCTCAAAACTGGCCCTGTACTTGGAAAAATCGGAGTGGCTTTTTGCATCAGCACTTTGCTCAATGTGGTTTATGCCCCGGTGATGATGACATTCCATAAAATCACGGACACCCATATTGTACAGAATGGCGGGACGTTGACAGGTCTGTTCAAACCCATTCATTTTGCACAAATTTTAAAAGAAATTGACTGGGATAGGATGTGGAATTTTGTTTTTAAAAAAACAATTCCCTTTTTCTGGATCCCCGCACACACCATTACCTTTTTATTGCCCGAGACCCTTCAGGTACTCTTCGCTGCTTTACTGAGTGTGGCATTGGGAGTGTTGTTAAGCTTGAAGAAGACATAGGTAACGGGCTGTGTAGCAATTAGGTATAATCGAAGGATATTACTTAAGAACATAAAATCATTCTAAATTACCGAAAGGGTGCAATCGAGTGCGCCCTTTCGGCTTTTTTTGATACCTTTGTGCAAACACTAACAGTACAACGATTTTGTGCTGTAAGAAAAATTGAACATCATGAGAAGTACACCCATTGATTACGCAACGGTAAAACAAAAAATTCAGGAACTCGGTGTCGCAAAGGTAGGCAAGGCTTCCATCAGAGAAATAAAGAAATTGGTTGATGATATCGAAAAAGCCACAGGAGAACGGTTTGTACGTATGGAGATGGGCGTTCCGGGCTTACCCCCTGCAAAAGTGGGAGTTGAAGGTCAGATTGAAGCACTCAAAAAAGGTGTTGCTGCCCTTTATCCCGATATTCATGGCATCCCGGAATTAAAGAAAGAAATCTCCCGGTTTGTCAAGCTTTTCGTCAACGTGGATGTTGCTCCCGATGGTTGTATCCCTACGGTTGGCTCCATGCAGGGAGGCTTCGCAAGTTTTTTGATGCTTAGCCGTATTCGTGAAAATCATAACACCACGCTGTTTATTGACCCCGGATTTCCGGTTCACAAGCAGCAACATAAAGTTTTAGGCTTACCCTTCGCCAGTTTTGATGTGTATGATTATCGCGGCCCAAAACTTTACGACAAGGTGAAGTCGTATCTTGATCAAGGCAATATACATTCCATCCTGTATAGCAACCCCAATAATCCTTCGTGGATTTGTTTCACCGAGAAGGAGTTGGCCAGCATTGGCAAATTGGCCAACGAATATGGGGTGGTCATCATGGAAGATTTGGCCTATTTTGGAATGGACTTCCGTCAGGATTTCAGCCGTCCGGGTCAACCGCCATTTCAGCCCACCGTGGCACACTACACCGATAAATATGTGCTTTTCATTTCCAGCTCCAAAGTGTTCAGCTATGCCGGTGAGCGCATTGGCATGATGGTTATTTCGGACAAATTGTTCAACGCACGTTATCCCGATCTCAAACGTTTCTATCCGAATGACCTCTTTGGCCATGCCATGATTTTTGGGACTCTTTATCCGCTGAGCTCAGGAACTTCACATTCAGCGCAATATGGTCTGGCAGCTATGCTCAAAGCTGCCAACGATGGCAGCTTCAATTTCATTGAGGAGGTGAAGGAATACGGCGAAAAGGCAAAAATTATGAAGAAGCTGTTCACTGACAATGGTTTCCATATTGTTTATGACAGAGATGAAGACCGGCCGATAGCCGACGGTTTTTATTTCACTTATGCATATCCGGGCTTTACCGGTGTGGACTTGCTCGAAGAGATGTTGTATTACGGCATCAGCGCCATTGCACTCGATATCACCGGCAGCGAACGCCTCGAAGGAATCAGGGCTTGTACCTCACTCATTCAGCGTGATCAGTTTGGCGATCTTGAGAAAAGACTAAAAGCATTCCATGCCGATCATCCGATCATTTGAATCTACTGATTTTGATGTGCTTTACCGTTATCTGGTTAAATGCGAACGAAAATCACAGCTTATTTAAATTAAATATAAATTACGGCAAGTCAGGCATGTAGGCTTTTTATGAAGGTTTTTTGACAAGCTTAATCCGTAATTTTGTAGCAGAAAATGACACCTTAAAAACGATAATTATGGCAAAAGTAAGAGGCGCCATTGTGGTTGACGAAGAAAAATGCAAGGGTTGTTCGGTTTGCATCCCTGCCTGCCTCACTTCGGTCATTGCATTGGCCAAAGAGTTTAACAGTAAAGGGTACAACTACGCTTATATGGAGAATCCCGAAGAATGTACGGGTTGCACCAATTGCGCCGTTGTATGCCCCGACGGGGTTATCACCGTTTATCGAATTAAATCCTGAACACGATCAGGCAAAAAAATTGAATTATGGGAGAACTGAGATTAATGAAAGGAAATGAAGCATTGGCTGAAGCCGCCATCCGTGCCGGCGCCGATGCTTATTTTGGCTACCCTATCACCCCCCAGTCGGAAGTGATCGAATATCTGATGGCCGAAAAACCCTGGGAGCGGACAGGCATGGTGGTACTTCAGGCTGAGAGTGAAGTTTCTGCCATCAACATGGTTTATGGCGCAGCTTCTACCGGAAAACGTGTGATGACTTCTTCTTCGTCGCCCGGCATCAGCCTGAAACAAGAAGGATTGTCTTATATTGCAGGCGCTGAGCTGCCCTGCCTCTATGCGAACGTGGTGCGTGGCGGCCCGGGTCTGGGTACGATCCAGCCTTCGCAGGCCGACTATTTCCAGAGCACCAAAGGTGGCGGGCATGGCGACTATCGCCAGATTGTACTGGCTCCGGCTTCCGTTCAGGAAATGGCCGATTTTGTGAAACTTGGCTTCGAACTGGCTTTCAAATACCGCATCGCCGTTTTGATTCTCTCCGATGGCGTCATCGGTCAGATGATGGAGAAAGTTGAACTTTTTGACCCCATCCCACGCCTGAGCGATGAAGAAGTGGCAGCCAACAATCCCTGGGCCACAACCGGCAAAAAACATGGAACTCAACGCCGTATCATCACCTCGCTCGACTTAGATTCGAGCAAAATGGAGCAACATAACCTTCATCTGCAGGAGAAATACCGCAAGATTCAGGAAAACGAAGTCCGCTACGAACTCATTGATTGCGACGATGCCGAATATATTTTTGTGGCTTATGGCTCCAGCGCACGTATTGCTCAGAAATCGGTACAATTAGCCCGTGCCAAAGGCATCAAAGCCGGTCTATTCCGGTTGATCACCCTGTTCCCATTCCCTGGAAAAGAAATGGAAGCTTTGTGCAAAAAAGGCGTAAAAGGCTGGCTTGCTGTTGAAATGAGCGCCGGACAGATGGTGGAAGATGTGAAACTCTCCGTTAGAGGTTGCGCAAAAGTGGAGCATTTCGGACGCTTCGGCGGCATCGTCCACTCGCCTGAAGAAGTTTTGAAAGCCTTAGAAGAAAAAATTATAGGAGAATAAACTATGTCAACAATAACCCTCGAAGATATCATTAAGCCGGAGAATCTGGTCTATAAAAAAACTCCGCTGATGACCGATAAGGTGCTGAGCTATTGTCCCGGTTGCGGACATGGCACCGCCCACCGTATCACGATGGAAGTGATCGAAGAACTTGGACTCGAAGAAAACACAATTGGCATTGCCCCTGTAGGATGCTCGGTGTTGGCTTATGAGTTTATGGATGTGGACATGGTGCAGGCCGCACACGGACGTGCTCCGGCATTGGCCACCGGAATTAAACGCCTTTGGCCCAACAAAACTGTTTTCACCTATCAGGGTGATGGCGACTTAGCTGCTATCGGTACCGCCGAAACCATCCATGCCTGCAACAGAGGCGAAAAAATTGTGATCATCTTTGTGAACAACGGTATCTATGGAATGACCGGCGGACAGATGGCTCCAACAACCCTGCCCGGAATGAAGTCGTCCACCTCGCCTTATGGCCGTGATGTAGAACGGATGGGTAATCCATTGAAGATTACTGAATTGGTTGCTCAACTTCCCGGAACATATTTCGTTTCACGTCAAGCGGTTCATACTCCCGCAGCCGTCAGAAAAGCAAAACGTGCAATCAAGAAAGCTTTCGAGAACCAACGCGACAACAAGCCCGGACTTTCGTTTATCGAGATCGTATCAAACTGTAACTCGGGCTGGAAAATGACTCCAAACGATGCGAATAAGTGGATGGAAGAAAATATGTTCCCCTTCTATCCATTAGGTGATATCAAAGTGGACGGACAACTGCTCAAGTGATTTTAACCGTAACAACTTAGAAAAATGACAGAAGAATTAATCATTGCAGGCTTTGGCGGCCAAGGCGTACTCTCGATGGGTAAAATATTGGCCTACAGCGGTATAATGCAAGATCAGGAAGTAAGCTGGATGCCTTCGTATGGTCCCGAAATGAGGGGTGGTACAGCTAATGTCACCGTGATTGTGAGCGATGAACGTATCAGCTCACCCATCCTCACCGTTTTTGATACCGCCATTATCCTCAACCAGCAATCGCTCGATAAGTTCGAAAAATCGGTGAAGCCCGGCGGTGTCCTCATTTACGACCCCAACGGAATTACCAAACATCCTACGCGTACCGATATCAAAATCTATCAGGTGGAAGGAGCCCGTCTGGCGTTGGAAATGGGAAACGCCAAAATTTTCAATATGATTATCCTTGGCGCATACCTTCAGGTAAAACCCGTGGTGAAAATTGAAAATGTGATCAAAGGGCTTAGAGAATCACTCCCCGATCGTTACCATCATCTCATCCCAATGAATGAGGAAGCCTTAAATTTGGGAATGAAGAATGTGGTTATGTTGAACTAAAGAGCATGAATAGTTTACTTAAAGCCGTCAGCAATGCCGCCTGACGGCTTTTTTCTTTTTTTTGTGCCATGAAAATGATTCTTTCCGACTTTCTTGAAGAAGCATACAGGCGCCACAACGTCCCCGATTTCATTCCCAATGATCCGGTGAGTATTCCTCATCTGTTCTCTAAAAAGGAAGATATTGAAATTGCCGGCTTTATCGCCGCCCTTTTTGCCTGGGGTCAACGAAAAACCATCATTAGAAAAAGCAAACAACTGTTATCCATGATGGATAATGCTCCACATGATTTTCTTATTTCAGCTGGTGAAAAGGATTTTGAAATATTTCTCGAATTCCGGCACCGCACCTTCAATGGGATTGATTGCGTTACTTTGCTGCAATCGCTGCAACATATTTACAAACAAAGAGGAGGTCTAGAAAAAGTTGCAACAAGCGGATTTGCGCGTGGCGGCGCTTACCAGGGTATCGAGACAATGGCGGCTGCATTGTTGGAATTCCCTCATCTGAAACGTTTTCAAAAACATATTGCGCACCCATCGGCAGGTTCGGCTGCCAAACGCATCAATATGTTTTTGCGGTGGATGGTACGTCGAGATGAGGCCGGCGTGGATTTTGGATTGTGGAAAGACATCAGTCCGGCCAGGCTTGTTTGTCCTTTGGATCTTCATTCGGGAAAAGTGGCACGTAAATTAGGACTGCTTCAACGTCCGCAGAATGATTGGAAAGCAGCGGTTGAACTCACCGAAGCGTTGAAAACATTCGACCCCGACGATCCCGTCAAATACGACTTCGCCCTTTTTGGTGCAGGAGTGATGAAAGAGGTGATCTGAACCTGCAGGATAAACAGAAAAACCAAAGAGCAACTACCCGAAACACTGAAAAAATAAGGTAATTGGCGCGATGTCTTTTTATGTTCTAAGTCGTCTTTAAGCACGTTTAAACATTTTTAAATTCTGACAAAAATTAAATGTATTATTTTTGGTGAGGTATTAAGCTGATTGATATGCCGGTATTTCGTTTTCTTTTCGCTTTCATCTTGTTGTTCATCACGTCGGGGCATGTTTTCTCGCAGAAGCCGGAACAGGTTGCATCTTCAGAGCCACGCCCGAAGCGTTGGGTTATGGGAGGCGATTTTGGCTTAGGCTTTTCGGACTTTGGTTTTAATGCCCGTGTGGCCCCACAGATTGGATATATGCTGGCGCAAAGATGGGAGGCCGGAGTGCGATTGACATACCTCTATAGCAACTTTAAATATTTGGATTTACGCTATCATTTTCACGATGTTGGGGGCGGACTTTATACTTCTTATGATGTTTATAAAGGGTTCTTTCTCCATGGGGAGAACGAACTGCTGAGTTATAACAAGGCGTTTTTCAATACGGCTGGGATCACAAAAGACCGGGTTTTGGTCAACTCGGTCTTTGTCGGCGTTGGCTACAGACAATATTTTGGAGAAAGCAGCTCCACGTGGATCATGCTACTCTACAATCTTAACGAGACGCTTGATTCGCCCTATAGCAACCCTTTGTTTCGGATTGGATTTGGAATTGGTCTGTAAAATGTTGATGATCAGAATATCTGCTTTCCGCCATCCTGGGTTTCGGCGATATAAAACTGCGGAGTCAGGCCGGTTTTCTGGCGATAATTTTTTCCGGTGTTTTCGATAAAATTCGCCATTGCGTCTTTGTGGACGATGCTCACTGTACATCCGCCAAAGCCACCACCAGTCATACGGCTTCCGAGCACTCCTACGTTTTTCAGAGCCTCTTCGTTCATGGTATCCAACTCAAAACCAGTTACTTCATAATTTTCTTTAAGCGACTTGTGCGAAGCCGTCATGAGTTTCCCAAAACGGCTCAGATCGCCTTTGATCAATGCATCCACCGCATCTTTGGTTCGTGCAGTTTCTTCGACTACATGTAGTGCTCTGCGACGAACCTTTTCGTCCGAAATAAGATGTTCCAAGGTTGAAAACTCGTCTGGATCAAGCTCCGCCAGAAAACTAAACTTCTTGCCTTTTTGCATCTCTGTAACGGCCTGACGACATTCGGCAACACGCTCGTTGTATTTCCCACTGTCTAATTTGTGTGGGCTGTTTGTGTTGGATATCACAATTTTATGATCTCCAAGTTCGAGCGGGACGAGCTGATAATCTAAGCTGTCGCAATTGAGGAAAAGCGCATGCCCTTGTTTCGACATGGCCGAAGCAAACTGGTCCATGATGCCACAATGGACTCCGGCAAAGTCGTGTTCGGCCTTCTGGCACATCAATGCTAAGCTTTGTCCATCAATGCCAAAACCAAACAAAGTGTTGATAGCCACTGCCGTAACCACTTCGATGGCTGCCGATGACGAAAGTCCGGCTCCCGGCGGCACGTCGCCATAATACAACATTTCCAGACCATGAGTAATCTGAAGCCCCCTGCTGATGAACTGCGCAAAAACTCCGATCACATAATTCACCCATTCATTGCTGATGGCCATACTGAGCTCGGACAGCGGAATATCGGCCTCGAAGCTCATGTTCAGGCTTCTTAGTTTGATTACAGCTTGGTCGGTACGACGGACTAAACAATAATTGCCAAAGCTGATGGCACATGGAAACACAAATCCACCGTTGTAATCAGTATGCTCGCCAATCAGGTTGATCCGGCCGGGTGCAAAAAAACCCGCCTGTGCCATTTGGCCATAAGTCTGGAGAAATTTTGCTTTTAATTCTTCGAGCTTCATGGATACGGACTTTTTATGTTGATTTTATTTCATGAATATGAGCCAATAAAGATAGAACATAGTGAAGGCACTCAGAAAAACAATTCCAATCCACGACCAGATGATGAGATATCTTCCCGGACGGTAATTGGCTTGAATGTTGGGCGAAGTAATGACGCGATGGTTCAAATAGGCCAGAATGGGTGCGGTGACAAACGAAAGACTCGTGGCAAAATCAACCATTACGCGCATGGTCGTGCCCGAAATCCAGATGAGAAGAATTACTCCGGCCGAAAGAATCAGCATCCAGCCTGAATAAGTAAGCTTTGTATTCCAAAAACTGTTGGGTTTAAAAAGATTTTTTGTACATTCCACTAAAGTACGCGGGTAAACATCGGTTACTGTAATGGTGGTTGAGAGCATGGTAGTTACTGCGGCAATCGCAATTACCGGATAAGCCCAGTTGCCAATTGTGGAGGTGTACATTCCAATGAGTTGTCCCGAAAATACACCGCCATTGGCTGAAAGTTGCTCGCCGCTGCCATACATTACTAGGGCACCTAAGGCAAGAAAAAAGGCCGCGACGATCATTGTCCCAAAAAAACCAACCCTAAATTCGATTAAAACTGATTTCAGATCTGGCTTTTCGGGCAGGGTTTCGTATTTGGCCTGACTCCAGAGACTCGTCCAAACCACAATGTCTATTGGCGCTGGCATCCAGCCGATAAAAGCGATTAAAAATAAAAGATGCTGTTTGTTGAATAAATCAAATGCAGGTGGCTGAACAACGAGGGGTCGGTGGATGCCCAAAGCACTGATGATAGCCAAAAGGGTACTCAGACTCAGCAGAATAATAATCCAACGGATCATCTTGTCTAAGAGTTGAAACTTGCCGGTAACTAAAATGACGATGGTCAATCCGGTAAGAATGGCGCTCATAGCTGTGGTGCTTAAACCCGAATGTAGCTCGAAGTTAAGTAGTCCGGCCGTCACCATCGTTAGGGCAGCCATCACCGGAAACATACTCAGGATCGAGACGATAAAAAATGCGGCAAGAATCCAGCGGGCTACATCGTAATAGGCGTCAACAAGGTTTTTGCCGGTGGCTAAAACATAGCGACTGCCTATTTCAAAAAACGGAAACTTGAGCATATTGGCCGCGATGAGCACCCACATCAGCTCGAAACCAAAATCGGCGCCTGCACGTGTTGACTGAACAAGGTGCGAAACGCCGATTGCTGCTCCGGCATACATTAATCCGGGGCCTAAAACGGTTAAAAACCGTTTCATGTTTGATGTTTTTGCCAAATTTTCCATGCGTTTTCAGCTTGATAAAGAAACATTTTTTTACCGGTGATAATTGTTGATCCATGATTAATCCCGTGTTGAAGAAAAGTCGTGATCTCGGGATTATATACCAGGTCATAAAGAATATGATCTGGCGTAAGGCATTCGTAAGGCAAAAGAGGAGCCTGATCAACCCACAAAGGATACATTCCTAATGGGGTGGTATTGATAATCAGTTTGCATTCTTCAATCGTATAGGGAGTTACATAGTTATACGTGATCTGATCTGATTTGATTCGGTAGCGATCCACCGAAAGATAAGGTATACCAAGTCGTCGGAGTACGTATTTCACTGCTTTGGCAGACCCGCCTGTTCCCAAAACCAATGCTTTGATACTGCATTTAGTACATTTTAGTACCTCTTTTAGCGACTGCTCAAAACCTAATGCATCGGTATTGTATCCTTTCAGGTAGGTTTTTCCATGAGCATCGCGTTTGATGGTAATGGTGTTCACCGCACCAATCATATTGGCCACAAAATCCACTTCGTTCAGATAGTGCCAAACCTGTTGTTTGTATGGGATGGTGACGTTGAGTCCGATAAGTTGCGGATTTTCCTCAATTAACTCTGGTAGTTTCTCAATGTTTTCGATTGGGTATAGCGAATAAATGGCATCAATACCCATGTTTTTAAATTTATTGTTGAAATGGGAAGCGGATTGCGAATGATCGAGTGGTTTACCAATGAGTCCGTAATACTTTGTCATAAGGTTTGTTCGTTTGTGCTTTGTTGGCACTTTAAGGGGCTCGTTTGCCAGTCTGACTTTTTTTGTCAGGCAAAAATACGCTATGTTAAAGAACAAACACGAAATTAATTTTAACGCATCAGTTTTTTTATCCAACGCAATTTGTTGCCAAAAGGCGGGTACCGCAATGGAATATCGAGCCATAGGGCACGTTTCATGACGGGTTTCAGATGAGAAAATGCGTCGAAGCCCGCCTTTCCGTGATAGCTCCCGATTCCGCTGAAACCTGCTCCGCCAAATGGCAAAGCACTATTGGTAAAGTGCATCATGGTGTCGTTGATTGTTACCCCACCCGCGCTTAAACTTTGTAAAAGCTTGTGAATGACTTTTTTGCGTTTGCTGAAAATATATAAAGCCAGAGGTTTGGACTTTGATCTGATGAGCTTAATGGCTTCGTCCAAGTGTTCAAAAGTGACGATGGGAAGCAGCGGCCCAAAAATCTCCTCCTGCATTAAAACAGATTCTAATCGCGGTTGTGTGATGAGTGTCAGTCCGATGAAACGCTCTTCGATAGATACTTCGCCGCCAAAAACCACATTGCCATCGTTCAACATTTCTTTCAGACGATGAAAATGACCAGGATGGATAATGCGTGCAAAATCATGGCTTTTTTGCTGGTCTGTACCAAAAAAATCAGTGATGCTGAACTTCATGGCAGCAATGAGTTCCTTCTCAATACTTTTGTGAACCAGTACATAATCCGGAGCAATGCAGGTTTGCCCGGCATTGATACTTTTTCCCCAGATGATTCGTCGTGCGGCAAGCTCAACGTTGGCGCTTTCGTCCACAACGACCGGGCTTTTGCCACCCAACTCAAGTACAACGGGAATTAATTTTTCGGCAGCTACCTGCATCACAATTTTGCCCACTCGTGGGCTGCCGGTAAAGAAAAACATGTCGAAGGGCTGCTGCAGCAGTTCGCTGGTTGTCTGTGTATCGCCGTTGATCACCCGAATGAAGTCCGGGCTAAAATTGCGGTTGATTATTTCTTCAATCAGCACCGCAGTATTTGTACTTAGTTCCGAGGGTTTAACCACAGCGCAATTTCCGGCAGCCATGGCCGCAATGAGTGGCGCCATACATAATTGAAAAGGATAATTCCAAGGTGCGATAATCAGACAGACGCCTCTCGGCTCGGGAATAATGTAACTACAGGAAGGGAAAGCTTCGATAGTGGATTTAGCTTTACGCGAATTGGCCCATCGCCGTGTCTGTCTGATAAAGTGATTCAGCTCTTTGAGAACCAATCCGGTTTCGGTGGCATACGACTCAAATGCCGATTTATGAAGGTCGGAGTGTAGCGCTTCGGCAATGCGGTTTTCGTTCTGACGAATGATTTCCCTTAACTTTTTTAGTTGCTCGATGCGAAATGAAATCGGCAGGGTAGCTCCCGATTCGAAATATTTTTTCTGTCTGACGACGGTTTCAGCAAGCGTTGTGGTCATGCTGCTTTTGTTGTTTGCTAAGGCGCAAATTGTAAAATTAACTCTGTCACTCTTGGGTTATCTTTAAGAGCCGGCATGAAATCGTAAAGATCTGTATGTCCTTCAAAATCAATACTAAGAGCTAATTCTAAATATTCGTACGCCTGATCAGGTTTTTTGTTGAGCATCAGCGCCGCCACTAAACGATAGAGTAAACCCGGATTGTTGGGCTGGTGAATAAGTCCGGTTTTTAGGATCTGAACTGCTTTTTCGATTTCACCCGAAGCAATGTGCATATAAGCATAATCCTTCCAAAGATCGGGATCGAACGGATCGTTTTCTTCCACTACCTGATAGTGTTCGCGGGCTTTGTCAAAACGCTTTATTTTGATGAAAAGGTCAGCAATAATGAGATGGAACTCGTTGTTGAAAGAATCGAGTTCAATGGCTTTTTCGAGATAATGGATTGCTTTCCGGGTTTCTCCTTTTTCGTCATAAATCACTCCCATACCGGCCCAGGCATCGGCAAAATACTCGTCTTTGGCAATGGCTTTTCTGTAAAATAGCAAGGCTTCCTCAAAATCCAGCATCTTTTCGTGACATTCGCCCATATAATATAAGGTGAGCGAATCGGCTTCTTCGTATTGTTCCGACTCGTGGAAATATTCGAGCGCCTTGTGATAATTGCCAAGCGTGGAATAAAGCTGACCGATGTTGATGATGGCCGGTAAATAACTTTCCTCAATGGAAAGCGCATACTCCATCGCATCAATGGCTTTCTCATAAAGCTGCAAATGGTAGAAAGCCAATCCGAGGTTGAACCATGCAGCGTGATTTGTCGGGTTTTTTTCGAGGTATTGCTGAAAGAAAGTAATTCCATCTTCGATGCGCTCGGCCATTTCGAAACACAAACCAATTTCGCTTAAAATCTGGTCGGGCGACTCGGTATATTCCATGGCTTTTTGAAGATACGAAAGGGCTTTGTCAAACTCGCCAAGGTTTTCATACTGAAGTGCAATGGTTACATAAAGCTCTTCCATTTCGTCTTCGTCGGCCAGCATTAAGGCTTTTTCATATTCCTCAACCGATTTGGCAAAGTTGAGCATCATGTTGTACACCGCACCCTTCATCAGGTAGATGTCAGAATCTTCCGGTTCTTCATTTTCGATATCGTCGAGCACTTTGATGGCTTTTGATAAATGGCCATCGTCGGCAAGCTGCTTTGCCCATAAAAGTTTGATGCGATAGTTGTTCCGGTGCAGCTTCAATGCTTTTTCCAGAACCAACCGGGCTTTTTCCTGTTTTTGGGTTTCGGTGAAAAAACTATACAATTCTTCAAATTCTTCCGAGTCAAAATAACCATCTCCGCCGTTTCGTACCATTTCGTCAAAACGGGAAATCAGTTCGTCTAACTGAAAATCGTCATCCCACTCTGATTCACCACTTGTCATAGTTTCACTGAAAAAAAAGTTGTTGCAAAAGTACTACATTCTGAAAGATTTGTCATGACCCCAGCGGAGAAGCTTGTTGGTAAAAATAAAAAATCATTATATATGATTGATTATCAATGTGATGAAATAATAAGGTTTTTGCCTTCATTTCACATCTGACTTTGTTTTGTGTTTCATAAAAGTAGAACACTTTTCAAGAAAAAACGAGTCGGTTTCGTTTTTTTATTAACCGACATCCGAGGCTGTTTTGTTAATAAGTGAGAGGCTGTAAAACCTTTAGGCGTGTTTTTCTCACTCGGTTGTTGTTTGACTATGGCAAAAGGTCATTTTGCAATACAACTGCGTTCATTGGCGGCCATTGATTAACCGACAATGTTTTCGTTTATTTTTGCCATTAGAAATATAGAAATATGACCCTTATCAAATCCATCTCAGGCATACGGGGTACCATTGGTGGCGCTGCGGGCGACAATCTTACCCCTCCCGATATCATAGCATTCACAACGGCTTTTGCCCAATTACTTCGCAAGAACCATTCTGAATTAGAAAGGATTAGCGTTGTTGTCGGTCGCGATGCGCGGGTATCGGGCACCATGGTCAATCACTTGGTTTGCGGCACTTTGATGGCTGCCGGCGTTGATGTTTACGATCTTGATCTTTCCACAACGCCTACTGTAGAAGTGGCAGTGCCGGCGATGAACGCCGCAGGTGGCATCATTCTTACCGCCAGTCATAATCCCGGACAGTGGAACGCTCTGAAGCTCCTCAATCATAAGGGCGAGTTTATCTCAGCCGCTGAGGGTGAATGGGTGCTTAGGATGGCTGAAAGGAGAGAGTTTCTTTACGAAGAAGTTGCCTCAATTGGTCATTATCATCGTTCACACGGCTGGATAGACAAACACATCCAAATGGTTCTCGATCTGCCTTTGATAGATGCTAAAGCAGTAAGGGCAGCCGGCTTTAAAGTTGCTGTTGATGCTGTGAACTCTACCGGTGGATTAGCATTGCCTGCGTTGCTCAAAGCCTTAGGCGTGGAAACTATCCACGAACTTTATTGCCAGCCTACCGGACTTTTTCCGCATAATCCCGAGCCATTGCCTGAACATCTGCACGAGCTTTCGGCTTTGGTCAGAAATACTGGCAGCGATCTGGGCTTTGTCGTTGACCCCGATGTGGATCGCTTAGCCATTGTTGACGAAAACGGCGAGATGTTTGGCGAAGAATATACCCTTGTGGCAGTGGCCGATTATGTGTTGTCGCAAACCGGCGGGAACACCGTCTCAAACCTTTCGTCAACACGGGCTTTGGCCGATATTACCTATGCTGCAGGTTTCGAATATCATGCTGCCGCCGTGGGCGAGGTGAATGTGGTGGAGAAAATGAAAGCCGTTGGCGCAGTCATCGGTGGCGAAGGAAATGGAGGTATTATCTATCCCGAGCTCCATTATGGACGTGATGCATTGGTGGGAGTTGCGCTTTTTTTGACTCATCTGGCCAAAAAAAGAATGAGTTGCGCTCAGTTACGAAAAACATATCCGGATTATTTTATCTCGAAAAATAAAATTGATCTTCCCTCAACAGTCAATATTGATCGGGTGTTGGAACAAATTGCGGCCGATTATGCCTCTGAGAAAGTGACAACCATTGACGGGGTGAAAATTGATTTTGAGAGGGGATGGGTTCATTTGCGTAAAAGCAATACCGAACCCATTGTGAGGGTATATGCCGAAAGCTCATCGCCCGAAGAAGCCCAAAATCTGGCGGCACAGATTCTGGAACGGGTTAAAAATTATTGCTGAAAAAATATTTCTCCGAAAGCATTTCCGACTGGAAAAAGCCCTAACTTTCGACCATCAATGCATAAGCAATGAATGCCCGGCCAAAAAAGAAACGGAAATACAAAAAGGTCAAATTCAAAGAGGTGAAGTTTAAGCTTTCGGAAAAGCAATTCCGTTCGTTAAGCAACTACTCTAAGGCCCGTAAAACGACCATCATTAAGCTGATCAAAAAGAGTATTGATCGCTATATCAATGGTTTTGAGCTGGAGGTGCCTTTGCGTTATTATGCCACTGAAAAACAGTTGGACCTATTTGGCGATTTGCCATCACATCCAAACGAACAACAGGTGAGCGAGCCGGATTAACGACCGTCGAAAGGAATACGGTTTTGAATTGAGCGTCCCAGCGTTACCTCGTCGGTAAACTCCAGCGCATCGCCTATGGCAACGCCTTTGGCAATGGCCGTCACTTTGATTTTTTCCTGCCGGATTAAGCGGTAAATATAATAGCCGGTAGTGTCGCCTTCGATGGTGGGCGGCAAAGCCAGCACCACTTCGCGGATGTCTTCGTTTTCAAGGCGCGCAACCAATTGGTTTATGGTGAGATCGCCGGGAGCAATGCCTTCCACCGGATTGATAACCCCGCCCAGAACATGATAAAGCCCATTGTAGCTGGCCGTGCGCTCAATGGCCATCACATCGCGGATGTCCTCAACCACGCAGAGAAGATTTTCGTCGCGACGGTGATTGCTGCAAATACTACAGATGGCAGTATCCGAAATGTTGTGGCATCGCTCGCAGAACATGATTTTCTCCCGAAGCTGTTGCAATGACCGTGCAAGCGACTCGGTACGCGAGACGTCTTCGCGAAGTAGGTGCAAGGCCAGTCGAAGCGCCGTTTTTTTACCGATTCCGGGCAAGCGCGAAAGCTCGTTGATGGCATTTTCGAGCAAAAGTGAAGAATATTCAGCCAATTTGTACGTTTTTGGCAAAAATAATTCTTTTCCAATTTACTGCTTATTTTTGCATGCAATTCCCGTAATCATGAAACCTGTTTTAACACTGACTTTTACACTCATTTTTCAATTTCTTACCGTTGTAACAGCTTTCGGTCAGCATGAGCTGAATCAGCAGGATGATCAGGGGCGTCGTTTTGGTTATTGGGAAGGCCGCTACCCTAACGGAAATCTGCGATACAAGGGCCAATTCAGTAACAATCGTCCGATCGGGCTGTTTGAGTATTTTTTCGAAGACGGAACCCTCAGGGCTACAAATACCTTTGAAACGGGCGGTGTCAAGGCGTATCATAAGAGTTTTTCCAAATCGGGGATCCTCATTGCCGAAGGAATCTATCTCAACCAGAAAAAGGACAGCATCTGGCTGTTCTACAGTGATGCCGATGGTGCGCTGCTTTCCGAAGAAAGCTATCAGCACGGCCAACTGCATGGCCTTACCCGTGTTTTTTATCCTAAAACCTCCAAAATAGCTGAAGAAACCCCATACGAAAATGGGATGAAACAAGGCCTTTCAAAGCATTATTTCGAGTCGGGCGCACTCATGTCGGAGACGTTTTTCGTTGAAGATCTGCCTCATGGACGATTTGTAGTCTATTACGAAAATGGGAAAGTGCAGGTAGAAGGCAGATATGATCATGGCTTGAAAATTGGCCTCTGGAAAACCTATGATGAGCAGGGAGCGCTCACCGGCGAAGAGAGTTATAAAGAGAGGGAATAAATACGTTTTTAGTGTTCTGTTCAGTGGCACAAAAAAGACCATTTCCGGTTTTTTTGATGCCTATTTTGAATACCTTTGCAAACAATTATCAGACGAAATAAGATCCTATGAATTTCATTGTCAATAATATAAAGCAACTATTAGGCGTGCTTGACTCCGATATAGCCTTGCTTCGCGGCAAAGAGATGGCATTGCTCAAAGGTATTTCCAACGCCTGGCTTCAGGTGAAAGATCATAAAATTGTCGCTTTTGGGCGGATGGATAACCCTGAATATCCTCGTTTGCTGGCTGAAAATCCGGAAATTCGTTTGGTTGATGCAGAGCAAGGCTTAGTTTTGCCTTCCTTCTGCGATGCCCACACCCATTTGGTTTATCCGGCCTCGCGCGAGATTGAATATGTTGACAAAATCAAAGGTTTGAGCTATGAAGAGATTGCCCGTCGTGGAGGCGGTATCCTGAACTCGGCCAAAGCCATGCAAAAAGCCGATGAAAATGAGCTTTTTGAAGCCGCCATGCAACGGCTTTCGGAGATTGCGGCCATGGGAACAGCCTCAGTGGAAATCAAAAGCGGCTACGGCCTGACCACCGAAAGCGAGCTCAAAATGCTGAGGGTGATTCGTCGGCTCAAAGAAGCATCGCCCATGAAAATCAAAGCCAACTTTTTAGGCGCCCATGCTGTGCCAGCAGAATACAAAGGCCGTCAAACAGAATATGTGGATCTGATTATCAACGAGATGATTCCAATGGTGGCGGCTGAGGAACTGGCCGACTTTATTGATGTCTTCTGCGACAAAGGCTTCTTCACTGTGGAAGATACCGACCGCATTCTCAATGCCGGAATGAAATATGGCCTGAGGGCCAAGATACATGCCAACGAACTCGATCGTTCGGGAGGTATTCAGGTTGGCGTCAAATACAATGCCCTTTCGGTGGATCATTTGGAATATACTGGCGACGAAGAAATTGAAGCTTTGAGCGGAAGCGAAACCATGCCTGTGGTGTTGCCCGGCGCTGCTTTCTTTCTCAATATGCCGCTGGCACCTGCCCGCAAAATGATTGATTCCGGTTTGCCGGTGGCAATGGCCAGCGATTTTAATCCTGGCTCATCACCTTCGGGAAATATGCAACTCATCTTGTCCATGGCCAGCATCCTCTACCGTCTTCTCCCCGAAGAGGGCCTCAATGCCACCACCATCAACGGCGCATATGCCATGGATGTAAGCAACGAAACAGGAAGCATCACTATTGGGAAAAGAGCCGATTTCTACATTACCAAACCTATTTCCGGCATTGAATATATGCCTTATTATTTTGGGACGAATAAAATCAGCAAAGCCTTTGTCAACGGCTTGTTGCAATAAATTTTTCGTTCAAAGAAAAGAATAACAAAAACTAATATAAACATTTCAAATCCGAGAGAATGAAGAAATTAATCGAATGTGTTCCCAACTTCAGCGAAGGCAGGGATATGGCAGTCATCAAACAGATTACGGATGTCATTGAACATTCGGAGGGTGTGAAACTTCTGGATGTGGATCCGGGTGCAGCCACCAACCGCACGGTGGTTACTTTTGTGGGGACTCCCGAAGAGGTGATCGAGACAGCATTTCAGGTTGTGAAAAAAGCCGCCGAGGTGATCGATATGCGTCATCACAAAGGTGAACACCCGCGTATGGGCGCAACCGATGTATGTCCGCTTATTCCCATTTCGAACATCACGATGGAGGAGACTGCCGAATATGCCCGTCGTTTGGCAAAACGCATTGGCGAGGAGCTTCATATTCCGGTTTATTGCTACGAAAATGCCGCCTTCACGCCCGAACGCAAAAACTTAGCGAACTGTCGTTCCGGCGAATACGAAGGTCTGCCGGAAAAGCTGGCCCGGCCGGAATGGAAACCCGATTTCGGACCTGCCGTCTTCAATGCAAAAGCAGGAGCCACTGCTGTTGGTGCACGCGATTTTTTGGTAGCTTTCAACATCAACCTCAACACCACATCCACACGCAGGGCTAATTCCATTGCCTTTGATGTCAGAGAGAAAGGGAGGGTTCTGCGTGAAGGCGACCCCATCACCGGAAAAATTGTAAAAGACAAAGACGGCAATCAGGTGTATGTGCCCGGAACACTCAAAGCTGTCAAAGCTATCGGATGGTTCATTGAAGAATATGGCATTGCACAAATTTCGATGAACCTCACCAATATCAGCATCACCCCGGTGCATATTGCTTTTGACGAAGTATGTAAGAAAGCTACTGAACGAGGTATTCGTGTCACCGGTTCCGAATTGGTTGGACTTATCCCGCTCAAGGCCATGCTTGATGCCGGACGTTATTTTCTTGGAAAACAACAGCGCTCTAAAGGTGTGGACGATGCCGAACTCATCAAAATAGCAGTCAAATCAATGGGGCTCGACGATCTCAAACCGTTTGTTCCCGAGGAGAAAATTATTGAATACGTTTTGGCAAAAGATCAGAAAACGAAGAAGCTCGTTGATTTGAATTTGGTTGGATTTGCCAATCTCACGGCGTCGGAAGTGCCGGCTCCGGGTGGTGGATCGGTTTCGGCTTACATAGGCTCGCTGGGTGTTTCGCTGGCAACGATGGTGGCCAATCTTTCGTCGCACAAACGCGGCTGGGACGACCGTTGGGAGTTTTTCTCTGATTGGGCCGAGAAAGGCCAGAAACTCAAAGACGAGCTCTTGTTCTTGGTGGACGAAGATACACGCTCATATAATTTGATTTTAGAGGCTTTCGGTTTGCCGAAAAATACGGAAGCTGAGAAAGCCATTCGCAAACAGGCTGTTCAGGAAGCATCAAAATATGCCATGGAAATTCCGTTAAGGGTGATGCGTAAATCGTTTGAAGCTATGTCAATCATCGAAGCGATGGTTGCTCACGGAAATCCTGCTTCGGTTACAGATGCAGGCGTGGGAGCCTTATGTGCACGTTCGGCTGTGATTGGCGCATATCTCAATGTGAAAATCAATGGAAGCGGGGTGGACGATAAGATTTTTGTCGGAAATATTTTGGCCGAAGCCGAATCCATTCGCCGTAACGCTATTGAGACTGAGGAAAGAATTCTCAGAATGGTGGATGATACCATTGAAAAAATGTAGGTCATGGCAGATAACTTCACCCTTTGGTTGCTTTATTTCACCTCATTCGTCACCCTGATGAACCCGCTTGGCGTGATGCCGGTGTTCATGTCAATGACCGTAGGCCTCACCCGAAAACAACAGGTCAGCACTGCCTTCAAGGCATTGACCACAGCGTTTTTTACCTTGGTGGCCTTTGCCTTTGGCGGTAAAATGTTGTTCGATTTTTTTGGGATCTCGGTGGCCGGACTTAAAGTGGTCGGTGGAATTTTGTTTTTCATCATGGGCTATGATATGCTGAATGCCCGTTTGAGTCGTACCAAAGACGTTGGACAGGAAGAGGCTCAATACATAAACGACATCTCCATTACACCACTCGGAATTCCTATTATTGCCGGACCTGGATCCATTACCAACGCCATCATCCTCATGGATCAAAGTGCTAAGGTACATGAGAAAGTTATTCTGATAACGGCGATACTCGGGGTTTGCCTTGTGGTTCTTACCCTTTTGTTGAGCGCAGGAAAAATCATGAAAGTGCTTGGCGAAACCGGGAACAAAGTGATGATGAAGCTTATGGGCCTGATAGTGATGGTGATAGCTGTTGAGTTTTTCTTTACCGGAATCAGTCCCTATGTGCGTTCAATCTTGCAGATTGCTGCACCATGATTTAAAATATTGATGGAGCAAAGTTGAAATTGATGATTTTGATGAAAGGAAAAATAAAATCGTGAAATAATTAGGCAGTTAATCGGAAAATGTTTATTTTTGCCGTCCGAAAATTTGAAAGGATAATAGCATGGCCAAGAAAGTAAAAGAAGCACGTATTCAGGTTATTCTGGAATGTACCGAGCACAAAGCCAGCGGAATGCCGGGCACCTCGCGTTACATCAGCACGAAAAACAAAAAGAATACCCCTGAAAGGCTGGAGTTAAAAAAATACAACCCCATCCTCAAAAGAATGACTGTTCATAAAGAAATTAAATAGTTTGAAACATGGCAAAGAAAGTAGTTGCTACCCTGAAAACAAGTAGCGGAAAAGAATATTCGAAAGTGATCAGAATGTCGAGATCGGCTAAAACCGGAGCTTACGCTTTTACCGAAACCATGGTACCGAACGACAAAGTACAGGAATTTCTGAACAAAAGATAATGTCATTGCGACAATAGTGAAGTGAGCTTTTCCATCTTGTTGGGAAAGCTCATTTCTGTTTTCTGTATGTTCGACCTTGCTTTTTTAAAAATTATTTTCCGGAAACAATAAAAATACTTGATAAACAACACTTTGTAACCCAACCATAACAAATCAACGCATGGGGCTGTTTTCATTTTTTAGCAAAGAGAAAAAACAAGACCTTGACAAAGGTCTTGAAAAAACACGTGAAAGTGTTTTTAGTAAGCTCTCTAAGGCCATCATCGGTAAATCAAAAGTGGACGATGAAGTTCTCGATAATCTTGAAGAAATATTGATTACCTCTGATGTAGGTGTGCAAACCACACTGAAGATTATCGAACGCATTGAACAAAGAGTTGCCCGTGACAAATATGTAGGTACCAACGAGCTAAACCGCTTGTTAAGAGAAGAAATTGCCGAATTGCTTCAGGAGAACAATTCGGGAGATGGTGATGATTTTGATATCCCGTCCGACACCCGACCGTACGTAATCATGGTGGTTGGCGTAAACGGTGTGGGCAAAACAACGACCATCGGGAAACTGGCATACAACTTCAAGAAAGCTGGCCGTTCGGTGATTCTGGGCGCTGCCGACACTTTCAGGGCTGCTGCCGTTGACCAGATCAAAATCTGGGGCGAACGCACCGGCGTGCCTGTCGTTGCCCAGGAAATGGGAGCCGACCCCGCTTCGGTGGCCTACGACACCCTGAAATCGGCCATCGGTCAGTCGAAAGACGTTGTCATCATTGATACAGCCGGACGTCTTCACAATAAAATCAACCTGATGAAAGAGCTGACCAAAATCAAAAGTGTGATGCAAAAATTGATGCCCGATGCACCACATGAAATTTTGTTGGTCTTAGACGGCTCCACCGGTCAAAACGCCATTGAACAGGCCCGACAGTTTACAGCCGCTACCGAAGTGAACGCGCTTGCTTTGACCAAACTCGATGGGACGGCCAAAGGTGGTGTGGTGATTGGCATCTCCGACCAGTTTAAAATCCCTGTGAAATATATCGGAATCGGCGAGAAAATGACCGACCTCCAGGTGTTTAACCGTAAAGCATTTGTGGCCAGCCTTTTCAATGAAGAAGCCTGATCCATCCCGCGTGAGCATCGTCACCCTGGGCTGTTCAAAAAATCAGGTGGACTCCGAGGTGCTGGGTGCAAGATTGCTCGACATGGGTTTTCATGTGGTGCACGAAGATCGTGCCAATGCGCAAATTGCCATCATCAATACTTGTGGATTTATTGGCGACGCCAAAGCCGAATCGGTAAATACAATCTTAGAATATGCCCGACTGAGGAAGAAGAAAAAACTGAAGAAGCTTATTGTGATGGGGTGTCTTTCCGAGCGATATAAGAAAGAACTCGAAGACGAAATTCATGAAGTGGATGCTTTTTTTGGTGTGAACGACCAGAGACTCATCCCCGCATTACTCGAAGATCTTCGCCCCGGCATCAATCCCCAAAGTTGTCACAGCCCGCGTATCCTAAGCACACCCGGCCATTATGCTTTTTTGAAAATTTCTGAAGGCTGCGACCGTCATTGTGCTTTTTGCGCCATTCCCGGAATTCGCGGCCGACATATCTCACGCTCCATCGAAAGCCTTGTGGAAGAAACCCGTTTTTTGGCGTCAACCGGTGTGAAAGAGCTGATTCTTATTGCACAGGAGCTTACCTATTACGGACTCGATTTATATAAAAAGCGCGCTTTGGCTACGCTTATCAATGCCCTCTCTGATGTTGAAGGCATTCACTGGATCCGGCTTCAATATTCTTATCCACATCAGTTTCCTGACGACCTGCTTGAGGTTATGGCAAATAACCCCAAAGTTTGCCGCTATATTGATCTGCCGCTTCAGCATATCAATACACGGATTCTGCAAGCCATGAAACGTAATATTGACCGTGAACAGACAGAATCGTTGGTGGCTAAAATCAGGAAAACTATGCCTGACGTGGCCTTTCGTACGACTTTTATCGTTGGTTTTCCAGGAGAAACCAATGAAGAGTACGAGGAGCTGTATCGTTTTGTTGAGACTAACCGTTTCGACCGTGTTGGGGTTTTTACCTATAGCCACGAAGAAGGTACTGATGCATACGCTTTGGACGATAATGTGAGCGAAGGCGAAAAGCAAAGCCGGCTCGAAAGACTGATGGCCTTGCAACAGGAAATTTCGTTACAGCTGAATCAAGCCAAGATAGGGCGACGCTTAGAAGTGCTGATTGACAAACTCGAAGGTGATTACTATGTCGGTCGCAGCCAGTTCGATTCGCCTGAGGTGGATAATGAAGTGTTGATTTCGGCACAGGCTTCGCTTCAAATCGGTCACTTTTATGAAGCCGAAATTACCGATGCCGATTATTTCGATCTTTACGCCCGAATCGTTTCGCCCGATTGTAATGATTGATGCAAAAAGGGATTCAATAAATTTGAACCTTTGAAGAGTTGATTCTGTGCAAAAGCTCAAACAAATTCTGAAAAAATGGTTGCTGTCAATTGCAAAAAGGCATTTGTTTTTGCAAGATGGCCTAATTTAGAATTGATATATTTTGTATCTATATATCACATAATCAACGTGTTATATATTTACAGTAAATCTAAAAATTAGATTTTACCTCTTTTTGCGCCGAAAAGCCGTCTTTAGCTGGTTCATTTGTGGTTCAGCCTGATTGGAGGCTGGTTTAAGTCGCTATTAATTGCTAACTTTGCCCATTGTTGCACAAGCGATAAACGATGAAAAGATTATTTTCACTTTTAATGTGTTCATTCACTGTCGTCGCCATTTTTGCTCAACGACCTTTGGTGGCCGATGTGAGCAAATTGCCGAATGGTATGCAGGAATCAGTGGCCAATGGCGTAAGCTGCCGCGGTCAGGTGATGAACGGACTCCAGGAAGGGGTATGGGCTTCGTACTACGACGGCGGACTTCTCAGTGTTCTGCAGGAGTTCAGCCACGGAAAGCAAAACGGGATTTATCTTGAGATGGATAGAAACGGTTATGTCAGCCTTCAGGCTAATTACTGGAACGACGAACTCAATGGAACCCTCTACAAATACCATATGGGTGGAAAACCCATTTTAGAGGAAAACTATAAAAACGGACTTCTGCATGGTCAACGTAAGGTCTATTATGACAGGGGATCACTTCAGGAAGAAAGCAGCTATGTCAAAGGCCTGAAAGAAGGACCTTCCTATTGGTTTGACGAAAAGGGGAATCGTTTGGCTACCTATCATTATAAATATGGGCTTTTTGAAGGCCAGCAATTTACTTATTACACCAATGGCGGGCTGAAATCGGAACAGAATTACGAAGCCAACAAAAAGCAGGGAAGATATCTCGTTTATCACGAAAGTGGCAAATTGAAGCTGGAAGGGCAATACAAAAAAGATAAAAAGGAAGGTGTCTGGAAAGAATATGATTCGAAAGGCAACCTTGTAAATACGACAACCTATAGAAACGACGAAGCAGTCCAATAATATGATGTTTTAGGCAAAGATGCCTTTTTTGTGACGATGAAGAAAATCCGCAACCCGTATAACCCGCTTGAGCAGCATTATTGTTTTGGCTGTGCTGAGAGAAACCCCATTGGTTTGGCTTTACAGTTCTGGCTCGACGGGCAAACAGTTAAAAGCTCATGGCATCCCGACAAACGTTATCAGGGTTATGTAGAGATTTTGCATGGGGGCATCGTGGCCACATTATTGGATGAGATTGCCGGATGGGCTGTTCAGGTGGTATGCAAAACTGCCGGAATGACGAAAGAGATGAAGGTTTATTACCATCAACCGCTATATACGAATGAAAAAGAAATATTTCTTGAAGCAAAACCTGTTTCCACAAACGGACGGCTTGTAGATATTGAAGCAGTACTTTTCGATGGTAAAGGAGAGAAATGCGCTTCGGCTCTGGTGACTTATCACCTGTTTTCGGAAGAGACGGCTCGTCAAAAGATGCACTATCCCGGAATAGAGGCTTTTATTGAGAACGACGATTAATCATTTAAAATACTCACTTTCTATAAACAATTTAATAAACCAAAGATTCAACAAAACTGAGAGTGACAACTTTTCAAATATTTTCTAACTAAAAAAAAGGACTATGTCAAGTGGATTTTTCAAAGTTCCACAACCTTGGAACGAGCCCGTTAAGTCGTATGCTCCGGGCAGCCCCGAACGAGCTGAAATTAAAAAAACGCTTCAGGAGTTTAGAAGCCAGGAGATGATCATCCCAATGATTATTGACGGAAAGCAGGTGTTCACCGAAGAGCGTGTGCGCATGAAACCGCCGCACGATATCAAACACACGCTGGGTTATTATTGTCAGGGTGGAGCCGAACATGTGAGCATGGCCATTGAAGCCGCATTGAAGGTGAGAAAACAATGGCGGGCACTTCCATGGCAAGACAGGGCTTCTATCTTTTTGAAAGCTGCTGAGCTTATTTCAGGACCTTACAGAAGCAAGATTAATGCCGCTACCATGCTGGCTCAGTCGAAAACAGTGCATCAGGCCGAGATTGACAGCGCTTGTGAATTGGCCGATTTCCTCCGCTTCAACGTTTATTATATGTCGCAAATCTATGCTGACCAACCTGTTTCGGATCATGGAATCTGGAACCGCATGGAATACAGACCACTCGAAGGATTTGTGTATGCCCTCACACCGTTTAATTTCACGGCCATTTCCGGAAACCTACCTTCGTCGCCTGCCATGATGGGTAATGTGGTGGTGTGGAAAGCTTCCAACACTCAGATTTATTCTGCCCGCGTGATCATGGAAATCTTCATGGAAGCCGGCTTGCCAGATGGCGTCATCAACTTGGTTTTTGTACCTGGCCCCACAGCCGGAAAGGTGATTTTTAGTCATCCCGATTTTGCAGGTATTCATTATACAGGCTCCACAGACGTATTTACAACAATTTGGAAATCCATTAGCAATAATATCAGCAATTATAAAACTTTCCCGAAAATCGTTGGCGAAACCGGCGGGAAAGATTATGTGGCCGTTCACAAAACTGCCAACCCAAAAGCAGTAGCCACAGCTTTGGTTAGGGGTGCTTTCGAATACCAAGGACAGAAATGTTCGGCTGCATCGCGTGCCTATGTGCCCGATAATCTTTGGGAAGAAGTAAAAAACCTGATGATTGCCGACCTAAAAACCATTAAGATGGGTCCGGTTGAAAATTTCTCGAACTTCATGGCAGCCGTGATTGACGAAGCCTCCTTCGATAAGCTGGCTTCCTATATTGACAATGCGAAAAAAGACCCTGTTGCCGAAATCGTGTACGGCGGGGGCTATGATAAGTCGGAAGGATATTTTGTTCAGCCTACAGTGATCAAAGTATCGGATCCTAAGTATGTTACCATGTGCGAAGAGCTCTTTGGCCCTGTTCTCACCGTTTATGTTTATCCCGCTGAGGAATGGACAAAGACTTTGGAACTGGTTGACAGCACCTCGCCTTATGGCCTTACCGGCGCAGTGATTTCGCGCGATCGGTTTGCCATCGCCGAAGCCAACGACATCTTAAGTCATTCGGCCGGAAACTATTATATCAACGATAAACCCACGGGCGCGGTAGTTGGTCAGCAGCCTTTTGGAGGAGGACGTGCATCGGGAACCAATGATAAATCGGGTTCCTATTTGAACCTGCTGCGCTGGGTTTCGCCACGTACCATCAAAGAAACATTTATCAGCCCGACCGATTATCGCTATCCTTTCCTCTCGGAAGAATAAAAATCGTTGAGGCTGTTGCCTGAGAAACTCCTGTCGGCGCTGGTTTTTATTGAAACTCTGGCTTGTCGGCAGGAGTTTTCTGTTTCTAAGGAAAGAAAAGTTGCAGTCGGTTAAAACGTATTGCGTATCCAATTCAATATGATGTCGAATACCCGTTCGCGAACTTCGGCAGACGAAAGGAACAGATCATGAACGGCATCGTCAACCTCGTGAATACTGATTTTACCTTGTAGAGAAGATGTATATTTTCGGATATGTTTCACGTTGACCACAGCATCCGATTTTAAAAAACGATCGTTCCACCATAAATGACGATAACTTTTTGAAGGAAAAACCAACAAAACAGGCTGCTTGATTCTGATCCCTGATTGTAAAGTCTTTTGAGCTTTAAAAATCGCCTTCACCCAACCGGCATTGACCAAGGGCGCAACATGCGGCTTCCATTTCAGATTATATTCCCATAACCCATGCCCTGAATGGTGAAGACTTGGCCCGTAGAATTTCGAAAAGCCGCCAACTACACGCAGATTTGGATGTTTTTTCCCAATGTGTGAAACGAATGGGATCAGCAGTTTGCGGGTAATAATATCCTTGTTTTGCTCAAAAAACGGACTGTTCAGAATCAAACCATCAAACAACGAATCGTATCGGCCTGAAGCGGCAAAAAGCGCGCTAACCAAGCCGCCCATCGAATGGCCTTCGAGGATGACAGGCCCCGAATGTTTGCTTCGAATTAGTTTAAGACCCTTTTCAATATCATCAAAAAATTCTTCCACATCCCGGAGGTTGTTCATCTTTTGGTGCGGCAAAAGTGAACGGCCCGATTTTCTGAGGTCAATGCCGTAAAAATCAATGCCTTGTCCGAAAAGTGTTTTTGCAATATGGGCATGAAAAAAGTAGTCGTTGAAACCATGGACATGCAGAATGGCAATGGGGTTGCGTTTGTCGCTTTTCATGCGAATCAGTGTGCAAACGACTTCCCCTTCGAAGTCGGCCGGCTGTGTGATGACATACTTCTCAAATCCTGGAAGTTGATCATCATTGGCAAAATCAACATGATTCATCCGTGATTATTTTTTGCAATGATACAAAAACGGATGGATAAATGGTTTGTCTCTTTATCGGATACCTTTGAGATCTTTGTAGAGCTGCATGGCATAAAGATCGGTCATGCCCGAAACGAAATCCAAAACCGATTGTAATTTTGGATAGAGTGCATCGCTGTTACAGATAAACTGTTGGGGCAGTAACGAAAGCAATTTGGCGTTGTACGGTTTTTCAGGTTCCAGTACGGCTTCGATAAAAGTATCGAGCAAGGTGCCGAGCACGCTAAAACCCGTAAGCTCAATTTTGACGACCGAAGGATGCTGATAGATTTTTTCGATACTCACCCGGCGGCAGTTGTTCAACGCCTGCTGATAGGTGGTATCTAAATTCTTTACCAAAGACGATTGAAAACGGCCTTCCATGATGGCATTGTAATGATCAAAAAACACACGTGAGGCCTCGTTTACCAACAAATTGATGACATTGGCCCGAAGGAAAGCAATGCGCTCATTTGTATCAGTAACGTCTTGATATACTGTAGATTGATTGATAAAGAAGTGCTTATCTTTTTCCGGATGAAAAAATCCCGCCAGCAAATCTTCGGTTTCTTCGGTCGAGAGTATTCCCAGTTTGTGGGCATCTTCGATATCCATAATCAGATAGCTGATATCGTCGGCAGCTTCCACCAAATAGACGAGAGGATGTCGGGCAAAAATACCATTTTCGGCATCAAGAACCGGAATAGCGCATTCCTCGGCGAGTAGGTGGTAAGTTTCTCTTTCAGATTTGAAAAAACCATATTTTTTCTTTTTCTCTGATAGCGAAAACGAAGGATAGGGGTATTTCACCATGGCTGCAAGGCTGGCGAAAGTGAGAGCAAACCCGCCTTTTCGACGACCGTTGAATTGATGGGTAAGGATGCGGAAAGCATTGGCATTGCCTTCAAAAGCGCTCAGATCCGACCATTCGTCGGGTGCTAGGCGGCTGCGGAGCTCTTTTCCGTTGCCTTGAACAAAGTATTGGCTGATGGTGGTTTCGCCCGAATGGCCAAAAGGCGGATTCCCCAAATCGTGTGCTAAGCATGCTGCTGTTACGATGCTGCCCAGCTCGTTTAGCAACTCGTTGTGCCGGTTCTCAGTGTGGCGTAGCAGTTCCCTTGTCACGATATTGGCCAGCGACCTGCCAACGCTGGCTACTTCGAGGCTGTGTGTGAGCCTGTTATGCACAAACACACTTCCAGGCAATGGAAAAACCTGTGTTTTGTTTTGAAGTCGGCGAAACGGGCTGGAGAAAATGATCCGATCGTAATCCCGTTGAAACTGGCTTCGGATGTCGGTCGGATGCGATGAGGCGCTCAGCCGGCGTGCCGAAAGAAGTTGCTCCCAATTCATTTGGTGTGTGTTTTTTATAAGTTTCGGTTTGCCTGTCGTGTGTAGGGCTTCATTTTCTGGTGAGCCAATTGTTTGGCCTGATATTTAAAAAAACCGGCCACGCCAATCATAGCGGCATTATCGGTGGTGAACCCTGCTTTGGGGATGAAAATCTCCCAACCATATTTTTCGGCAGCTTCTTTCATGGCCTGTCGTAGGCCGGAATTAGCCGAAACACCACCGGCAATGGCCACTTGTCTGATGCCGGTCTGTTTCGAGGCTTTGATGAGTTTTTTCATCAAAGTATGGATGATGCTGTGCTGGATAGATGCAGCCAGATCGGGGAGATGCTGCCGGATAAAATCGGGGTTTGCTTTCAAATGATCTCTGATAAGATAAAGAAAACTGGTTTTCAGCCCACTGAAACTATAATCCATGTCCGGAATGGCGGGTTCAGCCAGTTTGAATGCTTTGGGGTTTCCTTGTTTTGCATAACGGTCAATCAGTGGACCACCCGGATAGGGTAGTCCAAGAATTTTGGCTGCTTTGTCGAAAGCCTCGCCGGCTGCATCGTCAATGGTTTTGCCCAGCACTTCCATGCTGAAATAATCATTTACCTTTACGATCTGGGTGTGACCGCCCGACACAGTCAGGCACAAAAACGGGAAATCCGGTGTTTTACTCTCCTCATTTTCGGTGATGAAATGGGCAAGGATATGAGCTTCCATATGGTCAACATCCACCAAATCAATGCCTTTTGCCAAAGCAAAAGCTTTGGCAAATGAGCTCCCAACGAGCAATGATCCCAATAGCCCCGGCCCACGTGTATAAGCAATTACTTGGAGTTGATTTTTATTTATATTTGCCTCTTGCAACGCCGCTTCCACAACAGGGACAATGTTTTGCTGATGCGCCCGCGAGGCTAACTCGGGAACCACACCACCAAATTTTTGGTGCACTTCCTGATTGGCGATGACGTTTGAAAGCACAACCGTGTTTCTTAAAACAGATGCAGAAGTGTCGTCGCAGGAAGATTCGATGCCTAAAATGTAGATATCCATCCGATCAAAACCACAAAATTATTAAAAAACTGCTCAGTAATAGTATTCTGCTGACTTTGATGGCTCTGTTGGCCATCCCGATCAGTTTGTTTGTCATGATGAGCGAACCTCATATGCAAACTGTATCGGCTCGTTTACTTGCAGGATATTTGTCGGAAAAGTTCGGGACAACAATCACGATCGAGAAGTTTTATTTTGGAATTGACCTTTCGCTGCAAATTAAAGGGCTAGAGGTTCACGATATGCATCATCAAACGATGCTTAGAGCCGAAACGATTGAGCTGCATGCCTTCCCTTCGGATTTCTCAAAAAAGTTAGAATTCAGTTATGTGCGCCTAGCCAATGTGAATGCCCGCCTTATGCAGTATGCCGGCGAAAATCATTTTAACTATCAGTTTATAGCCGACTTTTTCAGCACAAACGATACGGTTTCAACGGGGCAATCAGTGTCTTATCCTATCAGTGTGAGTTCTTTTCGGCTCGAAAACGCAGCTTTCGCTTATGTGATTGAAGAAGATACTTTAGGCTTAGTGGACGAAATGGATTACAATAATTTGCAAATAAGCGATATCAGTTTGCGAATCAGTAATTTAAATATCGTTGGCGATAGTATCAGTGGTGATTTGCGACAGCTGAAAGCCAAAGAAAAAAGCGGAATCGAATTGGTTAATCTCAAAGGAAAAGTTAAACTGACATCGAAGCAATTACAAGTCGAACAAATGAGCCTTTCCACCCCAAACTCTTCCTTTGAGGCTGATTTGAAGTTTCATTATGACAGCTATTGGGCCTATACGGAGTTTATTGATTCTGTCCGTATTGAGGCTGATGTCCGTTCGTCATCATTGTATTTGGCTGACATTGGCGTTTTTGCCCCGGTGATGTACGAGATGCCCGATTTGATTGTTTTTTCAGGCCGGCTTTACGGGACGGTGGCCGATTTTAAAGCCAGCCAAATGAATCTGAGTTTTGGCGACAACACTGAGCTTATCGGAAACATCAGCATGCGGGGGCTTCCGGATTTCTTTAGCTCCGATATAGATTTGCATATTGATCGCATGCAGTGCACGGCCTATGACATTAAAAAATTCAGAATTCCCATTGAAGGCGGCTATATCCCATTGCCGGATCTAATAGATCAAGCCGGCTTGGTTCAGCTTTCCGGTGTGTTTCACGGAAAATATGAGGATTTTGCCACACGGGTCAATCTCAATTCCCGTCTTGGAAATGCCCGTGCCGAAATGGTTTACCGTACGAATCCCATTACCGGACTGGTTCATTATAACCTGTCGCTCAATGCCGACAATATACAGATGGGGCTGATTACCAATGATAATAAACATTTCGGAAGCCTTAGCGCCAACTTGCTGCTTACGGGCAAAGGGCTTGACCTAAAGACCGGTAATGCTAATCTGGAAGGAAATATCAGACGTTTCGATTTGCTTGGAAATCACTTTCAAAATATTCCGGTTAAGGCTGAATTGAGCGATCAACAATTGAGCCTTGATACGGAGATTCAAGATGTTTTATTGAGGATGAAACTGGCGGCTTCGGCTGATTTTAAGGGTGAACAACCATCATTTCTGACGCATGGTAAGGTTGGATATGCAGATTTGGCGCAGCTGCATCTTTTAGACATTGACACGCTTAACCGACTTGCTGTTGAATTCGATGCTGCTTTTAGCGGAAATACCCCCGACAGCCTGACCGGTTTCCTTCATCTGAGCAATATCAATTATCTTCAGGGAAAGAACGCTTTACTACTCAAAACTTTTGATGCAGAATTGGCTGAGGATATTCTTTTAGGGCGTCGGTTCACGGCCAACAGCGATTTATTCGACTTTGAGATGGGAGGGAAGTTCAAGGTTGCCACTCTCTTTCAAGATGTGAACAACCTCATTGCACATTATGTGCGATTTGGCTTTCTGCAACCTTTCGACTCAACGAAGATGACAACCGACAATCAGGATTTCTATTTCAATGCCAGGCTGAAAGATGTGAATACTTTGCTTCCTTTTGTGTTGCCCTCATGGGAATTAGCCCCAAATACCAGCCTTTCGGGTGTTTTTACTCAGAGAACAAATTCCTTTAATGCCACCTTCAGGTCAGAGTGGATCAACGCGGCCGGGGTGAAAATGGAAACTCCCTACCTATTGGTACAAACTGATCGAAAAAATGCCAATCTGAAATTCGAACTTAGCGATCTTGTTTTCAAAGATGCAGCCTCGGAAAATGAACTTGATTTTGGTATGGAAAGTCCGCGCCTGATACTCGATGCAGCCAACGATCAGCTCGATTTTCGACTGAGTTGGAACAATCACCGGGAGAAACTGCTCAATAAAGGCGTAGTATTAGGTCATTACTGTTTGGATAGTTTGGACAATGGTATCTTGAAATTTGTGTTAAACGATGTGATTATCAACGATTCCGCAGTCAGACTGAACACCGACCATCGCCTCGTTTTCGGAAAAGAGCACGCACAGGTTGATCATTTCAGGATAAATGTGGGTAATAGCACACTGACCCTTAACGGGAATCTCCCTTTGCATGAGCAGGATTCGCTGATTGTTGATTTCCACCAATGGGATATGTCATTTTTTGATATTATTACGGCAACGGCCGGTTTTGATCTCGATGGAATTGTTGATGGCGATCTTGTGTTAAATAATTTGCTTGGCGACCCCTATTTCTCATCAAACCTACATATTACCGACCTTGGATTGAATAAGGAAAAGTTAGGCGACGCCCGAATCATCAATAATTTCAGTAATGCAAACCAAAGTATATACAGCAATGTACAAATTGTAAATCGAGGCAATACCTCAAACAGCAGGATGTTGAATCTGCGAGGATTCTATTATCCGGCCAAAGAAAAAAACTCCCTTGATTTTGAGCTGAGCCTCCAAAACTTCAAGCTAAAGGTGCTCAATCCGTTTTTTGAAGGCATCATTAGTCAGCTCGAAGGGCATGCTTCGGGCGAGTTTTCAATTAGAGGTGAACTTGCGAAACCTTTGGTGGAAGGCAAGCTGAACCTGACACGAACGGCCTTTTTGGTTGATTACCTGAACGTGAAATATTCCCTACAACATGAGCTTGAGATAAAACCTACCACCATCCCGTTGAAGAATCTAATCCTTTACGACTCCACCGGCCATACGGCTGTTGTGAATGGCCTTGTCAGGCACAAACATCTCCTCTCAGGTTGGGAATTAGATTTGTCGATCAAGCCGCAAACCATGCTTGCACTGAATACCGGGCCCAAACAAAATGAGCTTTTTTATGGATCGGCCGTTGCTACAGGAGAAATAATTGTCAAAGGCCCCCTCGATGATGTGGACATGGCTATCACGGCCATCAGCGAGAAAGGAACTAACATTGTGATCCCCCTCAATACTGCCGGCACTGTCGGAAGTAGCGACTTTATCCGTTTTCTGACACCGGCCGACAGTCTGACCGCAAAAACCAACCTCCTAAGTCCACCGGCTCCAATCAATTCAACGGGTTTTAAAATAAATTTGAATACTACCGTTACTCCTGATGCTTTTGTGAAAATTTATCTGCCCTACGACATGGGTAGCCTCGAAGCCCGCGGCAACGGAAATATTGCGATGGGAGTGGATGATATCGGCAACTTCACCCTCAATGGGGATTATATTGTCCAGAACGGTTTGTTTACCTTCACTTTTGAGAACTACCTGAAGAAAAAATTTAATCTTACCGAAGGAGGTCGAATCACCTGGACAGGTGATCCTTATGAGGCAGATCTCGATGTAAAAGGCGTTTACCGGGTGAAGGCATCATTGGCCGGACTGGGAATAGACACCACCTCCAGCCTTAGGGGGCGTATCAATGTGGATTGTATTATCCATCTGACAAACGACTTGTTTAATCCTGATATCCGATTTGCATTTAAACTGCCCGGGGCCGACGCCGACTTAGAGCAACGTGTCTTCAGTGTGATTGATACCACGAATGATGCCGCCATGACGCAACAGATGGTTTCACTTTTGGTTTTAGGGAGTTTTGCCTCATCCAATATTGGTGGCGGATCGTTCACCAATTCTACCTTCGAGATGATTTCAAGCCAAGTTGGCAGTTTGCTTTCGCAAATCAGCAATGATTTTGATATTGGCTTCAACTATCGCCCTGGCGATGAGCTATCGAACGAAGAGTTAGAAGTGGCACTTTCAACCCAGCTTTTCAACGAACGTGTCTCAATCGAAGGTAATTTCGGGATGTCGAACAAACGAAATGTAAGCCAAAATGCAAGCAATATTGTGGGCGATGTGGATGTAAGCGTTAAACTCAACGATGACGGTTCTTTCCGCATGAAGGCCTTTAATCATTCCAATCATAGCTCATGGCTCAATTACGGCGCTTTCGATAACTACTCACCTTATACTCAGGGAATAGGTGTTTCTTACAGACAAGAATTCGATGCTTTTAACGAAATATTCAGAAGAAAAAGAACTAAACAACGCACACGACCATGAAACAACGCTTCATCCTTCCTTTCTTGCTTACGCTTTTCTTTGGCACGGGCCTAAGAGCACAGATTACCATTTTAAGTTCGGATATGCCTTCGGTCGGAGATACCCTTCGAACAAGTATTGCTGCAAATTCCGATGAATTTGATTTTATCAGCACAGGCTATGATACCATTTGGGATTTCACCAACCTGAGACCCATCAGCCAAACGTTGGATACTTTCCGTAGTGTTACACAGACTCCAAGTGTGTTTTGGCTGAGCTTTCTTACCAGCGCCAACATTGTTCAACGCCTTGCTTCCGGTGAAATTGTACCCGGGGTCAGCCTTGATGATGCATATCAATTTTTTCATAAATCCAATTCGGCCTATAAAGATGTAGGCTATGGGCTGATTGTTTCGGGAACCCCGATCCCTTTGAAATTCTCAAACCCCGATATTGTTTATACCTTCCCTCTTGCGATTGGCAGCACGTATAGCTCAAATGCCAACCTCGAATTTAATTTGCCTAATATAGCTTTTCTGTCCATTGAACGCAACCGGCAATCAGAAGCCGATGGCTGGGGAACAGTTCATACTCCTTTTGGCTCATTTCAGGCGTTACGACTAAAATCGGTTGTGTATGAACGTGATAGCATTTATGTTGATTCTCTGGGACAAGGTGGCACTGTAGAACGAAACTATATTGAATACAAATGGCTGGCGAAAAATGGCAAAATACCGGTTTTGATTTGCGTGGACGACGAACTTCTGGGCATGCGTGTCATCTATCAGGATTCGTTGCGCGACCTCACTGTAGGCTGCCCCGAATACCGCTTTGCGAAGGAGATGCGATTGATCCCCAACCCTGTAACCCATCTGGCCGCCATTGATGGTTTGGACGAGATTTCCGGCTCTGTAGCGCTGAGTCTCTTCGACTTTCGGGGGACGCTGGTTGACCGGTGGGAAATTGTGGTCGCCCCTTTTTCAGGAAGTCGGCTGCAATTGCCCTGGAATTTCAGCTCTTTTACGCCTGGAATTTATCTGCTTGAAATACAGTCAACTCAAGGACGAAATACCTTGAAGCTGATGATCCGATAACGATGCCGATCACGGTTTATAAATCATCGGCCGGCTCTGGTAAAACATTTACCCTTGTGCTGGAATATCTAAGGCTTGTATTGAAAGATCCGGCCTATTTCAGGCATGTTTTGGCAATGACTTTTACCAACAAAGCCGCCAACGAGATGAAAACCCGTGTGTTGAACGCATTGGTTGCTTTGGCCACTGCTGATCCGCAACAGCAGACCTTACAAAAAATATTGCTTGAAGAGGGCGGCTTGAATGCTGATGAAATCCAGAAAGGCGCAGAAACTACTTTTCATTCTATTTTGCATCATTACAGTGATTTCAATATTGGCACCATTGATTCCTTTTCGCATCGGATCATCCAGACGTTTAGCCGCGACCTTGGACTGCCTCCTTTGTTTGAGGTGGAAATGGAAACCCCGATTTTGCTTCGTGAACTCGTAGATGAGCTCATTGCAAAAGTGGGAACAGACGAATACCTAACCCGATTACTTGTGGGATTTCTGACAGATACGCTTGACGATGACCGTCATTGGCGAATTGACAGACCACTGATTGAGCTTGCCAAAATGCTCCTGAGCGAAGAGTCCTTTCAGGAACTCGGGAAAATGCAAACCTTTGATGAAGCAGATTTCGACGAAATCATCAATAGTATTGGCCAAACTATCAGAAACTTTAAAAACAGTCTGAATGCTGATGCAAAAGCTATATTAGAGATTTTAAAAAGTCATGGCTTGAATCAGGACGATTTTTATCTCAAGAGCCGTGGTTTTTTCCCAATTCTTGAAAAACTTGCACGCCCCAAATGGGATGATGATGTTTTGAATCTGAAAACTTTTCAAAATTCGTTCGACAGCAAAAAACCTTTTGTTTCGCCGAAATCGGAATCCGAAAATGGCATCCATGGGCTGCCTCCTGCGCAATCAGAACAGGTAATGAGTTTGTTTGCGCAAATGCAAGCAACGGTCAGCAGAGAGCTGGAACCCTATAGATTGTGTCGTCTGTTACGACAGAATATTTACGCCACGGCATTAATGCCTTTTGTGGTCAATACATTACAGGAACTAATCGAGCGCAAACAGCAGGTTCCCATTTTTGAATTTAATAAACGTATTGCAGCTTTGTTGCAAGCCAGTTCAGTTCCATATATCTACGAACGATTGGGTGATCGTTTCAGAAGTTTTTTACTCGATGAGTTTCAGGATACGTCCGTTTTGCAATGGCAAAATCTTTTGCCGCTGATCGAAAACGCATTGGCCGGGGGCAACCGCAATCTGATTGTCGGCGATGGAAAACAATCCATCTATCGCTTTAGAGGCGGTGAGTTTCAGCAATTTACAGAACTTCCCAAAATATATGGCCTGAATGATAATCAGCGATTTGCCGAAATCGAACGAGTCCTTCAAAAACATTACCACGAAGTAAAGCTCAAAAAAAACTACCGGTCCTTACAGGAAATCGTGCGTTTTAACAATGAGTTTTTCTCGTTTCTTTCAACAAAACTCAAACAATATAACGAATTATACAAGGATTGTCAGCAACAGGCGCTTGATGATAAACCCGGCGGGTATGTCCGGATAGAGTTCTTCAGGCAGGAAAAAGGCGATGCAACAAACAGCGTGCGCGATGTCATTAAGGAAAAAGCGCTTGAGATCATTCAGCAGGCGACAGTTCAGGGATATAATCCGGGTGATATTGCCGTTTTGGTGCGCAGCAACAATGATGGGGACGAGATAGCAAATTTCTTGAATCAGCATGAAATTGATGTCGTATCGGCCGACTCCCTGTTACTTCAGAATTCACCTTCAGTAAAGCTGATTATCAATTCGTTAAAATTTATTTTCGATCCTGATGATGCCATCAACTGTTTCGAGTTGTGGATGAATTTGAGCGAGTTTTCCAATAAGCTTTCACTTCCGGCTTTTGAATTGAATTTCGACCTTTCTCTGATTAACAATCTTCATGAAATACAATCAAAAATCAGGCATACCATTGATATTCTGACGATTGACCAATCTGCAACTCTTTATGATCTGACTGAAGAATTGATTCGCCGCTTAGGCCTGTCAAATCAAGCTGACCCTTACGTTCAGTTTTTGTTGCAACAAATCTATACCTACCAAAGTGGACTCAATGCCGGAAAGAAGGGCTTTTTCGAATTTTGGGAACAAACCGGTGATAAAGCCTCTGTTGTAATCCCCGAGAATAGCAACGCCGTGAAGGTGATGACCATTCACAAGGCAAAAGGCCTTGAGTTTCCGGTTGTAATTTTTGCTTTTGCAAGCATGCCTAATTTGAGCTCTACGGGAAAATTTCATTGGATTGATGTGGGCGATTTGCATATCGGAAAACTGAAAAAAGGGTTAGTCAAAAACCGGAAAGATCTTGAAAACACGCGCTATGTTTCGCTCTATAGACAGGAAGCCGATAAAACGGAACTTGATACAATTAATCTTATTTATGTGGCTTTTACCCGTGCAATTTCACAATTACATGTGTTGACCATTGATGGGAATAGGGGGAAGGTACCTGAATATTTGAAAGGCTTTCTTGAACAAAAAGGTGAATGGCAAGATCAAAAAGATGATTATACTTTCGGAATACAGCCCCAACTTTTGCAAACTTTATCAAACGATTTGGATGACAAAAAATCAATTCCAGATTCTTTGGTTTCGTTTCAGTGGAAAGATAAATTGCGCGTTGCCAGGATGAAATCGTTGGTAACGCAAAACATTCAACAAAATGCGGCCCTTGATCGTGGAAATCTGATACATCTGATCATGTCGTATATTCATTATGCGGAAGAGGTGGAAATTGTTTTACAACGATTTTTTCAGATGGGGGTGATCAGTCAGAACGAACAGCTGGTTTTGATGATACAATTGAAGCGGTTAACCGAAGATGAAAACCTGAATGAGCTGTTTCGACAGCCGGCCAAGATAAAGACTGAAGCTGAAATCATGGACGAAAACGGCAAATTGTACCGGATGGATAGGGTTGTTGAGCTCCCCGATTCTTTGGTCGTTGTAGATTTCAAAACCGGCAGCCCGAACGAATCACATCAAAAGCAGCTTCAACAATATGCCGGAATATTGCAAACCATGCAACCCGGAAAGATTAGGGCAATCTTAATCTATTTCGATGCAGAAATGGGTTATCATTGGGAAGAATGTTAAAAAAAAAGAGCTTTCTTATTGAATGGAAAGCTCTTTTTTTGTGATCAGGCCTGTGCAGTGGGGCCTCCCATATTAAACGGGGGCAAACCATCCCCACCGGACTCTTTGATTGTTCCGTGAACAGATTCAAACTTTTTAATGTTGTCCATCAGCGCTTTATAAAGACGTTTCGCGTGTTCGGGAGTGAGAATAATGCGCGATTTTACTTTTGCCTTCTGTACGCCGGGCATCAGTTTTACAAAATCCACCACGAACTCCGAATTCGAGTGTGTGATGATGGCAAGGTTGGAGTAAATGCCTTCAGCAATCTCCTCGCTCAATTCAATATTGATTTGATTCTTATTTTCTGACATAGTTTCTTGTTTCAATGAAATGCCCAACATTCTATGTTAGACGTAGTTTATTATTTCACAGTTTTCAGTTTTTGTGAAGTTACTTCCATATTACTCTCATACTCGGCTTTGGAGCCCACAATGAGGTCATCATATTCGGGCAAGCCTGTTCCGGCAGGGATTTTATGGCCAACAATCACATTTTCTTTGAGGCCCCTGAGGGTATCTGCTTTTGCATTGATCGAAGCCTGAGTCAACACTTTGGTTGTTTCCTGGAACGATGCTGCGGAAATAAAACTATTGGTCTGAAGCGAGGCACGTGTGATACCCTGAAGTACCTGGAAAGCCGTTGCCGGTTGTGCATCACGGGCTTCAACAAGTTTTTTGTCTTTACGCTTCAGCAATGAGTTTTCGTCACGGAGTTTTCTGGCGGTGATAATCTGGCCTTGATGCAACACTTCGGAGTCGCCCGGGTCGGTGACCACTTTTTTGCCGAAAATATCATCATTTTCTTCCTGAAAATCAACTTTTCCTACCAGTTCACCTTCGAGGAAACGGGTATCGCCCGGATCTTCAACTTCCACTTTACGCATCATCTGTCGGACGATGACTTCAAAATGTTTATCATTGATTTTCACTCCTTGCAGACGATAAACCTCTTGAACTTCATTCACAATATATTCCTGAACTTTCATCGGCCCTTTGATGGCGAGAATGTCGGCAGGAGTCATTGCACCTTCTGACAAAGGAGTTCCGGCTTTAACAAAGTCGTTCTCCTGAGCCAAAATCTGTTTGGTGGTGGGGATAAGATAACTTTTTTCTTCTCCTGTTTTTGAAAGCACAATCACTTCACGATTGCCGCGTTTGAGCTTCTTGCCAAATGAAACTACCCCGTCAATTTCAGAAACGATGGCCGGTTCCGAAGGATTACGAGCCTCAAACAGCTCAGTCACACGTGGCAAACCGCCGGTGATATCTCCCAATTTACCGACAGCGCGTGGGATCTTGACCAAAATTCCTCCTGCCTTGATATGGGTGCCTTCTTCAACCGAAATGTGAGCGCCAACAGGAATGTCATACGTCTTGATAACAAGGTTTTCTTTGTCAAGAATTTTGATGGCCGGTTTTTTGCTTTTCAGCTTACTTTCAACAATCACTTTTTCGTGGAATCCAGTTTGTTCTTCCGATTCTAAACGATAGGTAACCCCTTCGATAATGTTTTCAAAACTGATCTTTCCTTCGTGTTCCGAAAGAATAACAGCGTTATAGGGATCCCAGTCGCTGATGAGGTCGCCTTTTTTAACTTCTGCTCCATTTTTTACATAGAGATGTGCTCCGTAAGGAATGTTGTTGGAAGTCAGAACAATACCTGTTTTCTTGTCCACAATCTTCATCTCAGCTGAACGTCCGATAACAATATCGTAAGAAGCACCATCCTCCGAAGTTGTTTCGATCGAGCGTAATTCGTCAAGTTCTATAATCCCATCGAATCTGGCTTCGATTTTCGACATGGTAGAGATGTTGAAAGCTGCACCACCCACGTGGAATGTACGCAGGGTGAGCTGAGTTCCGGGTTCACCAATAGATTGGGCAGCAATCACACCTACGGCTTCACCTTTTTGTACAAGTTTTCCCGAAGCCAGATTGCGGCCATAACAGTTGGCACACACTCCATGCTTTGATTCACAGGTGAGAACCGACCTGATTTCCACACTTTCAATGGGTGATTCTTCGATAATCTCCGCAATATCTTCAGTGATTTCTTCACCTCCGGCAACAATCAGCTCGCCGGTATTTGGGTGGTAAATATCATGCAGAGCAACACGTCCCAGGATTCGGTCATACATCGTTTCGACGACTTCGTCGCTCTTTTTCAGCGCCGAAATGGTCAGGCCTCGCAATGTGCCACAGTCTTTTTCGGTGATGACAACATCCTGCGAAACGTCAACCAACCTGCGGGTAAGGTAACCGGCATCGGCTGTTTTAAGCGCAGTGTCGGCCAAACCTTTACGGGCACCGTGTGTTGAGATAAAGTATTCCAAAACCGATAGACCTTCCTTGAAATTGGATAAGATCGGGTTTTCAATGATTTCACCTGAGGTAGCTCCCGATTTTTGCGGTTTGGCCATCAGACCCCTCATCCCCGATAACTGCCTGATTTGTTCTTTGGAACCCCTGGCTCCGGAGTCAAGCATCATAAATACCGGATTGAATCCCTGATCGTCTTGCGAGAGATTCTGCATCACGGTATTGGTCAATCTGCTGTTGGTATGTGTCCAAATATCAATAATCTGATTATAACGCTCGTTATAGGTAATCAAACCTAAGTTGTAGCTGTTCATCACTTCTTCAACCTCTTCGTTGGCATTGCGGATAAGCTCCTCTTTGGCAGCAGGTACTTTTACATTGCTGAGATTGAACGAAAGACCGCCGGTATATGCCATTTTGAAACCAAGATTTTTGATGTCGTCAAGGAAATGTGCTGCAGCAGCAGTTCCTTGTTTTTTAACTAAATTTCCGATGATTTCGCGAAGCGATTTTTTTGTCAGCAATTGATTGATGAAACCATAGCCCTTGGGAACGACTTCGTTGAAAAGTACACGGCCAACTGTGGTTTCAATCAGCTTGTTGACAACCTTCTTGTTCTCTTCTACATCCACCTTAACATGAATGATGGCATGCAGGTCAATTTTACCTTCGTTATAGGCAATAATCACTTCTTCGGGCGAATAAAACCGTTTTCCTTCTCCTTTTACCGGATGTTCAGGCGTGTTTTTTCTGGCTTTGGTAAGATAATAAAGCCCGAGCACCATGTCCTGCGATGGTACGGTGATTGGCGCCCCGTTGGCCGGATTGAGGATGTTGTGCGAGGCCAGCATGAGTACCTGTGCCTCAAGAATGGCAGCATTTCCAAGTGGAACGTGAACTGCCATCTGGTCGCCGTCAAAGTCGGCGTTGAAAGCGGTACAAACAAGTGGGTGAAGCTGAATGGCTTTCCCTTCAACGAGCTTGGGCTGGAAAGCCTGAATTCCCAATCGGTGCAGGGTAGGAGCACGGTTGAGCAATACAGGGTGTCCTTTGAGGATGTTTTCAAGGATGTCCCAGACCACAGGGTCTTTTCTATCCACAATTCTTTTAGCTGATTTCACCGTTTTCACAATCCCTCTTTCGAGCATCTTGCGGATAATGAACGGTTTAAACAGCTCTGATGCCATATCTTTCGGGATACCACATTCATTCAGGTTTAGCTCGGGGCCAACTACGATGACCGAACGGCCGGAATAGTCAACGCGCTTACCTAAAAGATTTTGGCGGAAACGGCCTTGCTTGCCTTTGAGGCTGTCGCTCAGCGATTTCAGCGGTCTGTTTGATTCTGTTTTGACAGCGCTGGCTTTGCGCGAGTTGTCGAAAAGTGAATCAACAGCTTCCTGCAACATTCGCTTTTCGTTACGCATGATCACATCCGGCGCTTTAATTTCGATCAATCGTTTCAAACGATTGTTGCGGATGATGACCCTACGGTAAAGGTCGTTGAGGTCGGAAGTGGCAAAACGACCACCATCGAGTGGAACCAAAGGTCTGAGTTCGGGTGGAATCACTGGAACCACTTTAGTAATCATCCATTCCGGACGGTTTTCAATACGCGTACGGGCCTCACGGAACGACTCGAAAACCTGAAGCCGTTTGAGCGCTTCCTGCTTGCGCTGTTGTGAGGTTTCGGTGCTGGCCTTGTGACGAAGGTCAAACGAAATCTGGTCGAGGTCGAGCCGGGCAAGCAGATCGTGGATGGCTTCGGCACCCATTTTGGCAATAAATTTGTTCGGATCGGAATCAGGCAGATATTGATTGTCGGCAGGCAATGCGTCAATAATATCCATATATTCTTCTTCGGTCAGGAAATCCATTACCTGAAGATCGGTTTTGATACCTGGTTGAATGACCACATAACGCTCGTAATAAATGATCATATCGAGCTTTTTGGTCTGCAAGCCGAGCAGGGCGCCAATCTTGTTGGGCAAAGATCTGAAATACCAAATATGCGCAACTGGAACAACAAGTTGGATATGTCCCATGCGTTCGCGACGCACTTTCTTTTCTGTCACCTCAACCCCGCAACGATCGCAAATGATGCCTTTGTAGCGGATTCTTTTATATTTTCCACAATGACATTCCCAGTCTTTCACCGGGCCGAAGATCCGTTCACAAAACAAACCATCCCTTTCGGGCTTGTAGGTTCTGTAATTGATCGTTTCAGGTTTGAGCACCTCACCACTCGACCGTTCCAGAATTGATTCGGGCGAAGCAAGGCTGATGGTTATTTTTGAAAAACTACTGCTGATAGTACTGTCTTTCCTGAAAGCCATATGGTGTAATAAATTTGTATTAAAAGAAAATTGGCTGCCAGGCCGGATGAGTACCGACCTGGCAGGGTTTTTTAGTCAAAGGTTACTTCCAATCCTAAGCCGCGAAGCTCGTGGATGAGTACGTTGAACGATTCTGGGATTCCGGGGACCGGCATGTCGCCACCTTTGACGATGGCTTCGTAGGCCTTGGCGCGTCCCACCACGTCGTCGGATTTAACCGTAAGGATCTCCTGAAGAATGTTGCTGGCACCGAAAGCTTCGAGCGCCCATACTTCCATTTCACCAAAACGCTGTCCCCCAAACTGAGCTTTACCACCCAAAGGCTGCTGGGTGATGAGCGAATAAGGTCCGATAGAACGGGCGTGCATTTTGTCGTCAACCATGTGGTGCAGCTTTAACATATAGATATAACCTACTGTGGCCGGCTGTTCAAAACGTTGCCCGGTACCGCCATCGTAAAGATAGACACTGCCGTATTCGGGCAGACCGGCTTTACGCATGTATTCATTGATCTCGTCAATCTCGGCGCCATCGAAAATGGGAGTAGAAAACTTCACTCCGAGCTTATGCCCAGCCCAACCCAAAACAGTTTCATAAATCTGTCCGAGGTTCATACGCGAAGGTACACCAAGAGGGTTCAATACAATGTCAACCGGTGTGCCGTCTTCGAGGAAAGGCATGTCCTCTTCGCGGACAATACGTGCTACAATACCTTTGTTTCCGTGACGACCGGCCATCTTATCACCAATATTCAGCTTACGCTTTTTGGCTACATAAACTTTGGCCAACTGAACAATACCGTTCGGGAGCTCATCACCTACAGTGGCAACAAACTTCTTACGGTTGAACACACCATAGTATTCTTTGTACTTGATGTTGTAGTTGTGGATAAGGGTCTTAATCTTTTCGTTATCATCCTTATCAGCTGTCCATTTATTGGGATTGACTGTGGAATAGTCAATGTTCATCAGCGATTTCTGTGTGAACTTGGATTTTTTAGGAATGAGTACTTCCTTATAGTTATTCATCACACCTTGCGAGCTGCGTCCGTTGAGTAAGACTAAAAGCTTGTCCACAAGTTTATTCTTAAGCTCAGTAGCCTGACGGTTAAATTGAGCTTCAAGTTCCTGAACCAGATCTTTGTCTTTGGCTTTTGACTTGCGGTCTTTGATCACACGCGAGAACAGCTTTTTGTCTATCACCACGCCTTTCATGGACGGTGGTGCCTTAAGTGATGCGTTTTTCACGTCGCCGGCTTTGTCACCAAAAATGGCGCGCAACAGCTTTTCCTCCGGAGTGGGGTCACTTTCGCCTTTGGGTGTGATCTTCCCAATTAAAATGTCGCCTTCGTTTACCTCAGCACCGATACGAATCAGACCATTTTCGTCGAGGTCTTTGGTGGCATCGGCACTCACATTGGGAATGTCGTTTGTCAGCTCTTCGATACCGCGTTTTGTGTCGCGTACCTCGAGGGTAAACTCTTCAACGTGGATTGAGGTAAAGATATCCTCTTTTACGATTTTCTCGGAAATGACAATAGCATCCTCAAAGTTGTATCCTTTCCAGGGCATGAAAGCCACCATCACATTGCGTCCGATTGCAAGTTCTCCATTCTGGGTGGCATAACCTTCGCATAACACCTGTCCTTTGCTGACGCGTTCACCTTTTGCAACGATAGGTTTCAGGTTGATGCTGGTATTTTGATTTGTTCGGACGTATTTTGTCAGCGGATAGGTTTTAACATCTTCGTCGAAACTCAGCAGTTTCTCCTCTTCCGAGCGATTGTAACGGATGGTAATTTTGGTGGCGTCCACAAAAATAACTTCTCCATCGCCTTCGGCATTGATCAGCACCCTCGAATCTTTGGCTACAGCTCTTTCGATACCTGTTCCGACAATAGGAGTTTCAGGTTGCATGAGTGGTACTGCCTGACGCATCATGTTCGATCCCATCAAGGCACGATTAGCATCGTCGTGCTCTAAGAAAGGTATGAGCGATGCGGCGATTGAGGCGATCTGGTTCGGTGCAACGTCAATCAGATTGACTGATTCGGGTTCAACGATGGGATAGTCGGCCAGATAACGCACCTTGATGCGATCTCCAACAAAATGTCCATTGTCGGCTATCGGTGTAGTTGCCTGGGCAATAACTTTGTTTTCCTCTTCTTCAGCACTCAGATAAACAGGCTCTTCGTTCAAACTGACGTTTCCTTCTTTTACTTCGAAGTAGGGCGTTTCAATAAAGCCAAGTTTATTGATTTTGGCATATACGCATAACGAAGAAATCAGACCAATGTTAGGCCCTTCCGGAGTTTCGATTGTACAAAGCCTTCCGTAATGTGTATAATGAACGTCGCGGACTTCAAATCCAGCTCTTTCACGCGAAAGACCCCCCGGCCCTAAAGCCGAGATTCGGCGTTTATGGGTTACTTCGGACAACGGATTGGTTTGATCCATAAATTGGGACAACTGGTTCGTGCCAAAGAACGAATTAATCACCGATGAAAGGGTCTTGGCATTAATCAGATCAGTAGGGGTAAACACTTCATTGTCGCGCACATTCATGCGCTCCCGAATTGTACGGGCCATGCGGGCAAGTCCAACCCCGAACTGAGCATAAAGTTGTTCGCCAACCGTGCGCACACGCCGGTTGCTCAAATGGTCAATATCGTCAACGTCTGTTTTGTTGTTGGCTAACTCAACCAAATGACGGATAATATAAATGATGTCTTCTTTTGTAAGGACTTTGGTTTCCTCCGGAATATCCAGATTTAGTTTTTTGTTGATACGGTAACGACCAACTTCACCTAAATCGTAACGTTTATCGGAGAAGAAGAGTTTGTCAATGATTCCGCGTGCTGTTTCTTCATCGGGCGGTTCAGCATTGCGAAGCTGACGGTAAATAAATTCAACGGCTTCTTTTTCCGAGTTGGCGGTATCTTTTTGCAGGGTGTTAAAAATGATGGCATATTCCGAGGTGTTGAAATCTTCACGGTGTAAAAGCACTGCTTTCACCCCCGAATCAACAATGAGGTCAATATGCTCATTTTCGAGTATGGTTTCGCGTTCGATGATCACCTCGTTACGTTCGATGGTGACTACCTCTCCGGTATCTTCATCCACGAAATCTTCGTTCCACGAACGAACAACCCTGGCCGCAAGTTTTCTTCCCAGGACGCGTTTCAACCCGGCCTTGCTCACTTTAACCTCTTCTGCAAGGTTAAAAATTTCCAGAATGTCTTTGTCGGTTTCGTAGCCTATGGCCCTGAGCAGGGTGGTTACCGGAAGTTTTTTCTTGCGGTCAATATAGGCATACATGACGTTGTTGATATCGGTAGAGAACTCCATCCACGATCCTTTGAAGGGAATGATTCTCGCCGAATAGAGTTGTGTTCCGTTGGCGTGTATGTGCTGACCAAAAAATACCCCGGGAGAGCGATGAAGCTGCGAAACAACAACGCGTTCGGCGCCGTTGATGACAAAAGTACCTTTGGGTGTCATATAGGGCACCATACCAAGGTAAACATCCTGCACGATGGTTTCGAAATCTTCGTGTTCAGGATCGGTGCAATATAGCTTCAACTTCGCTTTGAGCGGAAGGCTGTAAGTGAGTCCACGTTCTATACATTCTTCAATGGTATAGCGGGGCGGGTCAACAAAATAGTCGAGAAACTCTAAAACAAAATTGTTTCGGGCATCCGTGATTGGAAAATTTTCTGCGAAAACTTTGTAAAGTCCTTCGTCCTTACGGTTTTCGGTAATGGTATCCAGTTGAAAGAAATCCTGAAACGACTGAAGTTGGATGTCTAAGAAATCAGGATAGTCAATGGTCGTTTTCGTGGATGCGAAACTGATTCTTTCGGTTGATTTTACTGCCAAGTTTTTAAAGTATTTGAGGCCTTTTGGGAGGCGGGTTAGAATGAAAAAGAAACCATGTCCACAAAATGCAAAAGAGGCATAAAACCTCTATCTCAAAAAAAATGAGATAGAGGTTGCATTGCCTCGTATTTTGCACAAATACTAAACTCCTTATTTAACTTCAACCTCTGCACCAGCTTCTTCAAGTTGGGATTTTAAAGCATTGGCTTCGTCTTTGCTTACACCTTCTTTAATTGGTTTCGGAGCTGCGTCAACTAATTCTTTGGCTTCTTTCAGGCCAAGGCTGGTGAGCTCTTTTACCAATTTAACAACTGCAAGCTTCGAGGCGCCGGCCGATTTCAGAATAACATCAAACGATGTTTTTTCTTCAACAACAGGGGCATCGCCACCACCAGCCTGAGCCGGGGCAACTGCAACTGCAGCAGCAGCGGGTTCAATACCATATTCCTCTTTCAAAATGGTAGCTAATTCGTTTACCTCTTTCACTGTAAGGTTTACCAATTGTTCTGCGAAAGCTTTCAAATCTGCCATTTTATTTACTTTTTAAATGTGTTTAAAAATTTATTTTCTTTTTTTTGAATTCTAATAATTCGCTGTTATCCTTCTCTTTCCGAGAGGGTTTTGACGATACCGCTCAGCTTGTGGCCGCCCGACTGAAGTGCGCCAATAACGTTTTTGGCTGGCGATTGCAGCAGGCCGATCAGGTCGCCGATCAGGTCGTTCTTCGATTTCACATTGATCAGGAAATCAAGTTGATTCTCACCAATATACGCAGCTTCTTCAATAAAAGCAGCTTTCAGTATGGGTCTGTCAGAAGTCTTGCGGAATTCTTTGATGAGCTTGGCCGGGGCGTTGCCTGCTTCGGCAAACATAATCGAAGTAGAGCCTTTGAGAGCTCCAAAAAGCTCACTCATGTCCACTCCGGTACGCTCCATTGCTTTGCGCAACAGTGCGTTTTTAACTACTAAAAGCTCGATATCACGGGTATAGCACAAACGACGTAACCGAGCCGTGTTTTCGGCGTTTAGATCCGAAATATCGGTCAGGTAGAAGTTGGGTTTTGCCTTGAGTTTTTCCGTGATATTCTCGATGATCACTAGTTTTTCTTCTTTTCTCATATCAATAACTTCCTTTTCTTTTAGTTTGTTACTGATTTAAGGTCGATCTGAACGCCGGGGCTCATCGTGCTTGACATATAGATGCTCTTCACGTATGTTCCTTTTGCTGCGGAGGGTTTGAGTTTAACGATCGTTTGGATAATCTCCTTTGCGTTTTCCTCAATTTTTGAAGCGTCGAAGCTCACTTTTGCAATACCGGCATGAACAATACCATATTTGTCCACTTTGAAATCAATCTTACCGGCTTTCACTTCTTGTACAGCTTTAGCGATTTCCATCGTCACGGTTCCCGTCTTTGGGTTAGGCATCAAACCTCTTGGGCCGAGGATACGGCCTAAGGCGCCTACCTTGGGCATCACATTGGGAGTGGTAATCACGACGTCAATATCTGTCCAACCGTCTTTAATCTTTTGGATGTATTCATCCAGACCGACGTAATCAGCACCTGCATCTTTGGCTTCCTGTTCCTTATCAGGCGTACACAACACGAGTACTCGTGCCACTTTTCCCGTTCCGTGAGGTAGAGTAACCGAACCGCGAACCATTTGGTTGGCTTTGCGGGGGTCAACACCTAAACGGATGTTAAGGTCAACGGAAGCGTCAAACTTGGTATAGGTGATTTTTTTGACGATATCAACTGCTTCAGTCAAGGAGTAAATCTTGCTTTTGTCGAACTTAGCCAGGGCTTCCTTTTGTTTTTTGGTCACTTTAGCCATTTAACTTTGTTGTGTTTAGGGTTCTACAAAATGCATGTAAAAACCAAAGCTGTAGCTTTAGTTTATTCAAATGGGGCGTCGCCTGTGATCCTAACTCCCATACTACGGGCAGTGCCTGCTACCATCTTCATGGCCGATTCGAGGGTGAAAGCGTTGAGGTCTTTCATCTTGACTTCGGCAATGGTTTTCACCTGGTCCCAGCTGAGTGAACCAACCTTTGCACGGTTGGGTTCGGCCGAACCTTTTTTGATGCCTGCAAGTTCACTGATCTGTATGGCAACCGGTGGTGCTTTAACAATGAAATCAAACGACTTATCCTTATACACAGTGATGATAACAGGTACTATTTTGCCTGCCATGTCTTGTGTACGGGCGTTGAATTGCTTGCAAAACTCCATAATGTTGACACCTTTCGATCCCAATGCGGGACCAACCGGCGGAGAAGGATTGGCGGCTCCTCCTTTGATCTGCAGTTTAATTAATGCGCTTACTTCTTTTGCCATTTTTAATCCTTATAAAAGATTGAATATGAAGGAAGTTCGTTTATCTATTATTCCTTTGCTACCTGCATAAAGCTGAGTTCCAGCGGTGTTTTTCGCCCAAAGATTTTCACCATCACCTTAAGCTTTTTCTTTTCTTCATTGATTTCTTCAATCACACCACTGAAACTGTTAAACGGCCCGTCGGTTACAGTCACGGTTTCGCCTACGATAAACGGGATGTTAACTTCTTCGCCCATTTCCGAAAGCTCATCCATCTTGCCCAGAATCCGATTAACTTCTGCCGGTCTCATAGGATCTGCTTCACCTTTCGTACCAAGGAATCCCAGAACATTCGGAATTGACTTAATAATATGAGGAATCTCACCGGTTAAAGTAGCTTCAATCAGAACATAACCAGGAAAATAATTGCGCTCTTTGCTAATTTTTTTCCCTTTTCTGATTTGAAATACCTTTTCCGTTGGGATAAGCACCTGCGAAATATAGGATTGAAGCCCTAACCTTGCGATTTCGGATTCGAGGTATTCTTTTACCTTTTTCTCCTTACCACTAATGGCCCGGACTACATACCACTTTTTTTCAGAGGGTTCACTCATACGGGTTGCAGAACTTGGATTATTAGATAAACAAAAATCGTTGTCAGAATAATTCAGGAATGTTGCTTAAAAAAGTCGGTAAAAATTTTCAAGAACCGTCCTGAACGATAGATCCATCAGGTAAACCACCGTAGCGATTAAGAGGGAAGCAATGGATACTACCAAAGCACTGCTTTGAAGCTCACTCCACGTGGGCCAGGATACCTTTTGCATCAGTTCGGTATAACTTTCCTTTACGTAGTTGACAATGCTGAATTTTGACATTGATTTATATTTTTAAGTGGCACGGGTGGTAGGACTCGAACCCACAACCAATGGTTTTGGAGACCACTACTCTACCAATTGAGCTACACCCGTATAGTTTTGAAGCTAAAGGCCTTCTTTCATTAAAAAGAGGCCCTTAGCTGCAAACTGTTGTGATTAGATTACTCAATAATTTCAGTTACCTGACCGGCGCCAACTGTACGTCCACCTTCGCGGATAGCGAAACGAAGACCTTTGGTCATGGCGATTTCAGCAATCAGTTTAACTTCGATGGTCAGGTTGTCACCGGGCATAACCATTTCAACGCCGGCAGGCAACACGATCTCACCAGTAACGTCGGTTGTTCTGAAATAGAACTGCGGACGATATTTGTTATGGAACGGAGTGTGACGGCCACCTTCTTCTTTTTTGAGGATATACACCTCAGCTTTGAAGTGTTTGTGTGGTTTTACCGAACCGGGAGCTACGATAACCATACCCCTGCGGATTTCGTCCTTGTCAATACCACGGAGAAGCAGACCGGCGTTGTCACCAGCCTCACCCTGGTCAAGGATTTTACGGAACATTTCGACACCCGTAACAACTGATTTCAGTTTTTCGGCACCCATTCCGATGATTTCAACCGGATCGCCAGTGTGGATAACGCCGGTTTCGATACGGCCGGTAGCAACAGTACCACGACCAGTAATGGAGAATACGTCTTCGATAGGCATCAGGAAGGGTTTGTCCTGATCGCGCTGTGGAAGCGGAATCCAAGTATCGCAAGCGTCCATCAGCTCGTAGATTTTTTCTACCCATTTTGGCTCTTTATTCAGACCGCCCAGAGCAGATCCACGGATAACGGGGGTGTTGTCGCCATCGAATTTGTAGAAGCTGAGAAGGTCACGAACTTCCATTTCAACCAAATCGAGAAGCTCTTCGTCGTCAACCAAATCAACTTTATTCATGAACACAACCAGCTTTGGCACACCAACCTGACGGGCCAGAAGGATATGTTCGCGGGTTTGAGGCATGGGGCCATCAGTAGCAGCTACTACGATGATTGCGCCGTCCATCTGGGCAGCACCGGTAACCATGTTCTTCACGTAGTCAGCGTGACCGGGGCAGTCAACGTGTGCATAGTGACGAATAGCTGTTTGGTATTCAACGTGTGATGTGTTGATGGTGATACCTCTTTCTTTTTCTTCAGGTGCATTATCAATAGCATCAAAGGATTTCACTTCGGATAATCCTTTGTCGGCCAGACAGACAGTGATAGCAGCTGTCAAAGTCGTTTTGCCGTGGTCAACGTGACCAATCGTTCCGATGTTAACGTGTGGCTTGGTCCTTTCGAATTTTTCTTTAGCCATATCTACAATTGTTTATTAAAAGGTGTTAAAAAATTAAGTGAGCCGATGACGAGGATTGAACTCGTGACCTCTTCCTTACCAAGGAAGTGCTCTACCACTGAGCTACATCGGCTTGTTTTTTGAGCGGGAAACCGGGCTCGAACCGGCCACCTATAGCTTGGAAGGCTATCGCTCTACCAAATGAGCTATTCCCGCTGAAAATGTGGGGGAGGAAGGATTCGAACCTCCGAAGGCTTAGCCAACAGATTTACAGTCTGCCCCATTTGACCGCTCTGGAACTCCCCCAATTTATCTTTCCAATATGTCTTACTTGAGCCGGTAGAGGGATTCGAACCCCCGACCAGCTGATTACAAATCAGCTGCTCTGGCCAACTGAGCTACACCGGCTTATGTATGAGAACCTTGTCGTCGCATAAAAAATGCAGACCCCTTGAAAAAGGTCTGCAAAAATAGATACTTTAATTTAATTGACAAAGATTTTATTGAAAAAAAACGAAAAATCTTTTGACCTGTTGTTAATGTGTTGATATTGTGATTAGTTATTTAGCGTAACGTCCTTTGTGTTTTTCAATCTGTTTCTTTAATGCATCAATGGCATCATCGGCTGCTTCTTCAAATGATTTGCTTTGCTTGGATGCAAACAAATCGTTACCTTTTATAAGCAATCTGATTTCAGTGATCTTGTTCTCGGGAGTATCGGTGTTATCGAGCTTGAGCACAACCTCTGCACCAATAATTTCCTGAAAGTGCTTGCTTAACTTTTCGAGTTTGTTGCTGATAAAAGCTTCGAGCTTCTGATCGGCTTTAAAATGTACCGATGTGATGTTAATAGTCATGATGTCCTCCTTTTTAATATAATGATTGCTAATTACCCTTTGGATGGGATTGTTGATAAATTTGTTTTAACTGTTCAATGGTGTTATGGGTGTAAACCTGTGTGGCCGCTAAGCTTGAATGACCCAAAAGTTCTTTCACGGCCAGAAGGTTGGCACCGTTGTTGAGCATGTGAGTGGCAAATGTGTGCCGAAGCACGTGCGGACTGGTTTTGGAAAGTGTGCTGACCTGTTTTAATTCCTTATTCACAAGTGTATAAATCCATTTGATGTTTGGCTGCTTACCGTTTTCAAGTATTATAAAACAATCGCTGTCACTCTCGAGTTGATCACGGGCTGTAAAATACTTGAGCAAATGTGAAAGCAAATTGGTATGAAACGGGATATATCGTTCTTTGTTGCCTTTTCCTCTTATTTTTATTTGCATTCCAGTCAGATCAATATCCAAAAGAGTGAGCCCATAAAGCTCAGAAATGCGTAGTCCGGTTTGATAAAACATTTCGATCACGACATTGCGTAAAAGATCGGAATATCGCTCTTCGGTTTGCTGTAGTTGCAATGCCTCCATTTGTCCAACCGGTATGAAAGAAGCCACACGCTTTTTTTGTCGTAATGATTTCATCCGTTCCATCGGATGCTTTTGGATTTGTCCGTTGCTCAAAAGGAAATTGAAAAATGCCCGTGCTGCTGACTGCTTACGATTGATAGAACTGCTGTCGAGTCCTTTTTGTTTGAGCGAACTTATCCACTGACGAAGCATTTTCTCGCTGGCTTCGGCAGGATTTTCGAGGGAGAATGAGTCGTTGAGAAAACTGCTTAATTGCTGCAGATCAGATTCATAGGCTCTGAGACTGTGAGGCGAGTATCGTTTCTCAGTACGAAGGTAGCGGATGAAGTTGGTCAGAGTCATGAGATGAAAAAAACTTTGATGTAAATATACAAAAGAATGTACATCCCATCAAAGTTTTTTTTGATAATGATTCTTGTAAAAGAAGCTCTAATTTTCGGCTTCCTGACGCAGCTTTTGAATATAAATGGCCTTACGCCTCTCTTCACGCTTGATGATAGAGGGTTTAGTGAATTTTTGACGGTTGCGGAGTTCTTTAATAACGCCGGTTTTTTCAAATTTTCTCTTGTACTTTTTTAAGGCCCGATCAATGCTTTCGCCTTCTTTTACAGGAACAATAATCATGTGAATACTCTCTCTTTCTTTAAATTTTGAAAAATAGTTAATTAACTTTTGGGCCGCAAAGGTATAAAAACTTCGTGAACATTGAATCATCAACGCAAAAAAATGTTTTAAGTGTTGGGAAATCAGTTCTTTTTTAAAGTTTCTTCAAGAAAATGAGTCATTTTATTATAGAGGTGTAGCCGGGTGTTTCCACCATAGATGCCATGATTGCGGTTGGGATAAATCATCAGCTCGAATTGTTTGTTGGCTTTCACAAGGGCATTAATCATCTCCATAGAATTTTGATAATGTACGTTATCATCGCCGCTGCCGTGGATTAGTAGGTATTTCCCTTTGATCTTTCCAACGTGATTGATGGGAGAGTTTTGGTCGTATCCATCGGCATTTTCCGATGGGAGCTGCATATATCGTTCAGTGTAAATGTTGTCATAATAACGCCAATTGGTCACCGGAGCCACGGCAATGGACGAGGCAAAGTAGTCGGCCCCTTTGGTGATGCCCAGGCTAGCCATATAGCCGCCATAACTCCATCCGAAAACGCCAATCCTCTCAGCATCTACATAAGGCAGTTGCGAAAGCACCCTTGCTGTGGTGATCAGGTCTTCGGTTTCGTATTTACCAAGCTCTTTATAGGTCATCTTCTTGAACGCCACCCCACGTGCGCCGGTTCCACGATTGTCAGCCGAAACAACGATGAAGCCCTGTTGTGCCAGATATTGAAACCACAGATTATTGCTTCCACCCCAGGCGTTGTTCACAGTTTGTGCCCCTGGCCCTCCATAAATATACACAAGCACGGGATACTTTTTTGACGGATCGAAATCGGGAGGCAAAACCCGCCACGCATTCAGAGAAATCTGTTGGCCATCAGCCAGTCGAATACTGCTATCCACAACTTCAAAAAACTCAAATTCCGGCAGTTGATATTCACTAACACGTGCTTTGAGTTTACTATTATCTTTTAAAACCCTTAACGTTGTACCCTTTTTGTCGCGGACGCTTATATAATAAGGTGTATTAATGGTGGAATGGGTATTCACAAAGAAAGAGAAATCGGAGCTGAAAACAGCATTACTTTGCCCGCTTTCAAAAGTAATTGAGTTCATATTGCCCTTTAAATCAACGGATTGAATGTTTCTGTCCATAGGCGTTGGTGTGGCAGACTGAAAATAGACTTTTTTCTCTTTTGAATTGTAGCCAAATACCGTTGTTACATCGAATTGGCCTGAGCTCAACTGGCGGGTGGTGTTTTTCTTGAAATTGTGAAGGTAAATATGATTGTAACCATCTTTTTCGCTGGTGATCAGGAAAGATTCACCGTCCGGAAGAAAATGCAGATCGTCGGTGATGTCAACATACCAGGGACTAGTTTCTTCATAAATCACCTTACTTTCTCCGCTTGAGGCATTTGCAAACAAAATTTCAAAATGATTTTGATGGCGGTTGAGTCGCTCGATGGAAAGAATCTCGGGGTCAGTTGTCCATGCAATACGCGGGATATAAATATCCTCGTTATCACCGGTTTGCATCGTCACGGTTTTTCCGTTTTCGAGGTTAAACACCTTGACGCTAACCACCGAGTTGTTTTCGCCGGCTTTCGGATATTTGTATTTGTAATGTTCGGGATATAATTCGCCGTAATAAGTCATTTGAAACTCTTTGACTTTCGATTCATCGAATCGGATAAAAGCAATTTTTTTGCTGTCGCCTGACCAGAAAAATGCCTGAGAGAAACTGAACTCTTCTTCATAAACCCAGTCGGGGGCTCCGTTGATTATCTCATTGTGTTTTCCATCAAAGGTGATCTGAGTTTCTTCATCCGACAAGAGGTCAGTGATATACAGATTGTTATCACGCATAAAAGCAACCTTCTGGCAGTCGGGCGAAAAGGTAGCAAGCTGCTGTTTGCCATTAGCCGAAAGCGGTTGAAGTTTTTTTGATTTTAAGTCGAGTACATAATAAGCCGAGCGTGTGCTATGCCTATAAATCGGCTCTGTTTCGGTGGCAAAGATGATTTTCGTCTCATCGCTGCTCAGCTCAAAATCATAAAGGGGTAGTGCCACAGTATCGCCTTCGGGTATAAGATCGGACGATTGAACTAAGGTTTTCAGCTCGTTGCCTGTTTTAAAGTCGAATACAACGAGATTGCCATCCACAATCTGTGCAAATGTGTTGCCGTTGGCCAGAGGGCGGATGCCATAAACATATTCAGGGCTGAATTTGCGGCTTACCCAGATGTCTTCGAGGGTAAGCTGCTGTTTTTCTTGAGCATAAATTGCTAAAAAATAAAACGAGAATACATTGATTAACAATGCTTTTAAAAAATAACTTTTCATTATGACAGGTTGAGTTTTGATGAAGTCCCAAAATTAAGAAATTATCTTTCGCCTAAGGTTGCAGAATACGGGTTCGTTTCTTATTTTTGCAGCCTCAATTCGGGAGAGTTGTTCCGATAACGGGCGTTTAACTCAGTTGGTTTAGAGTGTCACCTTGACAGGGTGGAAGTCACTGGTTCGAGTCCAGTAACGCCCACGACAATAGTCGCCAGAGATGGCGACTATTTTTGTTGCCTGATCATGGGGTAATGCCGTTGTTTAAAAAATTTATAAGAAATTCCGATCGTGGTGAGGTTATAAAAATCGTAGGGTGAACTTTTTATACTCTCGAATGTATCGAGTTTGTCATCGTTCATCCAACGGTTGGCCGATTCAAAGCGGAGAAACCAATGGTCGTTTAATTTAAATTTTACACCAGCCCCGATGATGGCCACTCCTTCGACGACTAGGCCGAACGGTCCTCCGCCGTTTCCGTAACCTCTTTTGGCTCTCACTTGGCCTGTGTCAATAAATTTGAGTGTTGAATTATAATTGCTCAGGCCTACTCCCACAATAATATATGGATCCCACTTTTGATCGGAACGATAACGCCAAAATAGCCGTATCGGATTAAAATTGACGCTCATGTTGCCTTCGAAAAGTTGGGCATCAAAACGCTGATTGCTTCGGGCTCCTGAAATTGTGGCATAGGCTAATTGTCCGCCCACGGCAAAATAAGAGCTGATATCCCAGATCAGGGTGCCTTGTATGGTGAAACCAACTTCGTTTTGGGGTTTAGTGGCAGGGAACACCACATGGGTTTTAATGTCGGTAAACGAAACGGTTGGCCCGACAGCAGCGGTCATGATAATGCCCATATCATATAAATACATTCGATGGACAATGCTTTGTGCTGAAAGTGATCCGCCACAGACGAAAAGCCCGAAAAACGTCAGCCATAGTCTTGGCGACAGAAATTGCTTTATTGTGGAACTCCCACGTTTGACAGGGCGCACAAAAGGTGTCATTGCCAATCGTTGCTGCTCAATACACTGGCCTACGCAGCGTTGTAGATTAATTTGGTTTATCTATCTTTTTGATGATTCAAAATAACATTTTCTAATTGTTCGGCGCTTATCTTTTTCGCAATAATCGTTTTGTTTTTATCGAGCAGATAAATCACCGGAACACTATAAATATCATAGAGATTATGAAAGTCGGGTGTGATGCTTTTCATGCCGTTGACATGAAAAAAAGGATATTTTTTTTCATTCAGATAATGCTTCCATCCTTCGAAGTCGTTTGTTGTATTCACCGCATAAATTCCTAAATCGTATTTATGACTTGCATATAATTGATTGAGGCTCTCCATTTCTTTTTTGCAGTGGCTGCATGTTTGATCCCAAAAAACAAGGATAGTAAAACGATTTGTCAATTCATTGAAAGAGCGGTAATTGCCGATGGTATCAATGAGCCACATATCGGGAGCTTTGAGCCCGATCAAACTTTGACGCATTTTGCTCACCCGTTCGTCTAATTTTTCCAGGATAGAAGGCGTCAGGTTTTTTACTTTCCCGGTATCGAAATAATGATCAACGAAATAGATAAAGACCTTGTCGAGACCCATGATTTTGGGATTTTGATATTCCGAAACAAAATGCCATGCCAAAAAGTCGGTCATTTCCTGATTTTCTTTGGCGGCCGACATCAGCCGTTCGGCTTCCATGATCACTGTGTCGGGATCGGGAACGATAAGCTGTTCGAAGTAGGTTTTAAGTTTCATAGGGAGCAGGGGAGAGCGCAGCAAACGATCGTCGTCCATTTGGAAACCATCCCAAAAATGGTTCCGGTAGTAATGATAAGCTGCTTCTTTGTCGTGTTGTATCTCAGTAGGGATCACCGGATCCTGCATGGCTGAAAATATTCGCGCAACCAAGGAGGCGGGCCTTTCCAGAAAAGTATTTTCGCGTAACGCCTGTGCAGCTTCCTGCAGCTTTTTGGCCGAGATGCTATCGTTTTCCTGCAAAGATTTTTGAAGCTTATTCACCAACTGAATGTGGTCAAAAAATGATTGATTATCCCGGCTTCCATCAATGCGTACACCTGATTCGTTGGATAACAATCCGGCCTGTATGGTAAAAAACTGCTCGTCGCCGATTAAAAACTCAATGAGTTTTTCTTTTTTGGGATTGGCAAGCAGATAAATACCTTGTTTTAGCGGTTCTTCTCCCTGAAATAACGCCTCACCCTTTTTTCCGATACAGGTGTCAGCCATATAGAATTTATCGCCGTAATAATGAGCCAGATAAAACACTGTGTCCCGATTATCTTCGAGTTCGATACGAATCTGATAACCCTTCTGGGCTGTCAGCGAAGCGGAAAACAGTATAAATAATATAGGTAATAAGAAGAACGAAACAGTCTTTTTCATTCGAATTAATTCATTACACTTTAACCTACAAAAGTAGGCAATATTGCATGATTGAGAGAAAATTTCTTTGTTGACAAAAAGGGAAACAGCCTTATTGCATCGTCTTTCGGAACAATAAATATTGTATATTTGCACCGATTTTGGTGCTTATGTAGAATTCAATCTGCATGCTTAAAAGGGAACCGGGTGTAAATCCCGGACAGTACCCGCTGCTGTAAGCTCGTTTCAAGCCTCCGAAAATCGTTGCCACTGTGTCGTTTAAGGCATGGGAAGGCTTCGGAGGGAGAGTAAGTCAGAAGACCTGCCACGATCATTTGTTTTGAACAAAGCTTTCGGGATAAAAGCTTGTCGGCGTGTTTCTCACCATCGGCAATTTTCCCAGAAGTTTTGAGGTCGTTGAACGTTTAACCTTAAAACTGTTTTTTTTATGTTTAATTTTTTCTCTTTACGCCATTTTCTGCTGGCCTTTGTTTGGTTTTTTAGCGCCGGATTGATGGCACAACAATCACTACACCAACTTATTGTCGTTTCAGGAGGCGCTTATTCCAATCCCGACGACTTTGTTGAGTTAGGGTCATTCAATCCTCAAACCGGTCTTACCATGCCGTTTGGCCAAATCCGAACCCAGGCGGTGCAGGATGCTTTGGTTGATGGTAATCGCCTTTATGTTACGGCAACGGATAGCCTTGTTTGTTATGATTTGGATACTTATCAACGAATTGCTGCCATTGCTTTGCCGGGTGTTCGCTATCTTCACGTGTCAGGCGACTTGCTGTTTGTAGGTATGCAATACCCGCTGACAGAGAATTTTGTACGTGTACTCGATAAAGAAAACCTTGCAACACTGAATGTTGTAAGTCAGGTGAGCGGCGAAACAGCTACAATGCTCGATTTCGATGGGAAAGTATATGTGGCTGTGCCAGGCGACTGGACCAGTACGGTTGGAAAAATGGCCATTCTGAATGCAACTGATGGCTCCTTTATCGAAGAGATTGATTTTCAGGAGTCTGGAGCAGGTATTCACGATTTGTTCGCTTTTAACAATAAAATTGTTGCTGTCAATCGCTCGGCCTGGGGGAGCTCAACCGGTGTGATTTCATTTTTTGATCCTATCAACAAAAGTGTTACGCATCACACCTTGCCTTATAACCTGGGGAAAGGCATTGCAATTCATAATGATCAGCTTTATCTGCTCGTGAATGATGCCGTAGGTATTTTTGATCTGATGAGCCTGACCATTACAAACCCGACTTTGTTACCCGATCCGGGATCTGCTTCGTTCATCAATTATGCCGATATTGTTTTTGACCACCTGGGCGAAAAATTTTATGCAACCATCACTGATTATTTCTCGATGGGCGCCGGATTCATTTATTCAAAAGATGGGGTGCAAACCGGAACATTTGATGCCGGTATTTCAGCAGAGGCTCTTGCATTGGAATATCGGACGACAAGTTTTATGAATGAAAAACAAGCGATGTCTCTGACGGTTTATCCAAACCCGGCAAAAGGAAATATTATGCTTAGTTTGCCCGATAATTCACAATTTGCCGAAATATCACTGTTTTCGTCATTTGGTCAACTGTTAAGGAAAGAAGATGGAAGAACGGCAGGCCGGAGCCTGAATGTTGAGGGTTTGAAGCCTGGTGTTTATCATGTAATGGCTCTAAGCACAAAAGGAAAAAGTTATAGCGCCTCTTTTTTAAAACAATAAATCGTTGATAAAGAAAAAATACTTGTTCACAATTTTTGTGTTACTGCTCGTATCTGGTTTGCTGGATAGGGCGGTAGCACAGTTTGCACCGGCTGTGGGAATTGAAGGAACTACAGCCATTTCGGCCGACAGCAGCGTGTTTGTGGCCTGGGGGAGTCATGGTCAGCTCGAGAGGGGATTGATGAAAATCAATGAGCCTGAAATGGGATTGGCCACTTTTGGAACGGAGAGTGATGCTTATGGGAAGGCCGATCTGGTGGCGTTGAGCTTAGGCGATGGTGGAAGTTTTACTTATTATTTTGAAATCCCGGTAATTGACGGTCCCGGACCCGATTTTGCTGTGTTTGAAAACAGTTTCTCTAATGATTTTCTCGAACTTGCCCATGTGGAAGTAAGTAGCGATGGCCTGCATTTTGCCCGCTTTCGCTCGGTCTCCCTCACACAGACTCAAACACAGGTTGATGGCTTTGGGGTGTTAGAGGCCGTCAAAATTCATAATCTGGCCGGAAAATATCGTGGGCTCTATGGTACTCCTTTCGATTTGGCTGAGCTTGACGACCCGGATTTAGATCGGAATGCAGTGCATTATATCCGTATTACTGACGTTGTGGGCTCCATTGATCCGGTCTTTGGAAGCCGTGATAGCGAAGAAAATCTGATCAATGATCCCTGGCCGACGCCTTTCCCTTCTTCAGGTTTTGATCTTGATGCCCTCGGCGTGATCTACGATCAACGTTATAGCTCAGTAACCAAAATATCGGCTTGCCCTTATCATATATATCCAAATCCGTTTAAAGATTTTTTGTTTATCAATGGGGAATCAGACTGTGAAGTGACGTTTTTTGATGCTCTCGGTAAAACGATCATGATTCATCAGAAAGTTTCTTCGCATGAATGGATCTCTACCCAAAGGCTGATGCCGGGATTTTATTGCCTGAAAATTCAAAATAATCACGGAAGCTGGATGTTGAAATTGCTGAAACAATGAGGATTGGGCTGTTTATCGTGGTGTGGATATGCCTTATGGCGTTGCAAAGCCGGGCTGATATTCCTGATACGGTTTATCTGAAGCAGGTGGAAGTTACTGCCAGAACGATAACGGCTGTTCCTCACGATCGCTTGCAGTTGCTCGACAGCATGATGGCTCAAACCTCTAAAACACTGACGCTTTCGGGGGTTTTAGGCCTGAACAGCCCGGTCTTTATTCGCGAAAATGGTTATGGTGGATTGGCCACGGCTTCGTTTCGTGGAACAACGGCTAATCATACCCTTGTTTTGTGGAATGGCGCACTCATCAATGGTCCACAACTGGGTCAGGTTGATTTTTCAACCATCCCCATGTTTTTAGTTGACCAACTTGTTGTTCAGGCTGGTATTTCCGATATTCATCATATAACCGGGATTGGAGGTGTGGTGACGGTGAACAATCTGCCCGACCTGTCGAAGAAACTGCAAGTATCACTTTTGCAATCTGTTGGCAGTTATAAGAGTTTTGGCAGCTTTTTTGGCGGCTCATTGTCTAACAGCAAGTTGCAGGCCCGAATTAGGGCTTTTCGTAAATCAAGCCTCAACAATTTTGAGTATTTGAACACTGCTCAATGGCCGCAACAGAAGATGGAGAACGTCAATGCACAGTATGCTGTGAAAGGCTTTCAGCAAGAGTTCTACTATCGAAAAGGAAAGAGTTTGTTCGGGCTGGTGAGTTGGAATCAATGGGACGAACGACAGTTGCCGCCGATTATGACCAATGTGGATCGCGGCGGCCGTCCCGAAGAGTATCAAAATACAAAATTTAGTCGTAATGTGCTGTCGTGGCGCTATTTTTCCGGTTCGATGACCCTGAGTGCGCGTACCAATCTTCTTTTTGAAAAGCAACACTATTTTCTGAAAACGACTTCGTCTTATCCGCCTTATGCGGTCGTTTCACTCATTGATTCTGAAAATCAATCATCCGTTTGGCAGAATCATTTGATGATGAGCCGGCAGTTGGGAATGTATCACATGGAGGTTTCAACCCAGTATGATCTGGAGCAGGTGCGGAGCAATAATTTGCCTGAACACAAACAACGCCGTTTTTTTGGCCTTTCTGCCAGCAGCGAGCGTGAATTTGACTCTGGAATCAACCTCAGATTGGGGATTCGTTTAGATCGTATGAATCACGAACGTGCAACTTTAAGCCCGACGATGAGTATGACATTCGTGCCTAAAAGCCTGAGCTCTGTTAGTTTTGGACTTACCGGAGGACGGGCCCAACGTTTTCCAACCATGAACGACTTGTATTGGTTCCCCGGAGGAAACCCCCGTCTCGTTCCGGAAAAGGCATTGCAATCCAGTATGTTTACTGCATGGCAAACGCAGCAAAATGGTTTGGTGGCAGAAAGCCGGTTCACCATTCATGCTTCGTGGATCAGAAACTGGATACAATGGCGGCCATCCTCATTTCGATACTGGATTCCGGAAAATATTGCACAGGTGTTTGCACGGGGTGCTGAGCTTTATCAATCTGTTTCTTTGGTGCGCGGCCATTGGAATATGTCGTTCAAAGCGCACTACTCTTTTACCCTTACCACAGACGAGGGCCAAACGGCTCATCAACAGCATTATGCGGGTAAGCAGTTGATCTACATCCCAAAACATCATGCAAATCTGAATGCCCGTATTGACTATCGCCGGGTTTATCTAAGCTTTGGAACTGAGCTCGTCGGACAGAGGCGGACAACCTACAACGATGATCTTGAAGTTTTTGGAAATTTGCCTTCCTATCAATTGGTGAATCTTGGTATAGGTTGGAGTTGGCGAAAATTTAATGTTGATTTGAAATTAAACAACCTTTTTGACATTGATTATCAGGCAGTAATGTGGCGACCTATGCCTGGACGTAACTTTGAATTTGTTGTTTCCTATTCATTTGAAAAATATTTACATCCATGATAGCTCATCAAAAAATGATTTTAAGTTTGCTTAAACAAGGAAACGTTTTAGCGCTTGTGGGCCTTGTGTTGTTGGTCGTATCGTGTCATAAACAACCGGACGATAATCCCGAAAACCGGCATCCGCTTTCTCTCGGACGCGGGTTTTATGTGGTCAACGAAGGGAATTTTACCATGGGGAATGCCACTCTGTCCTATTTTCAGGCCGACTCAGGAAAAATGTTGCAGAATATCTTTTTTATCAGAAACAACGTTCCATTAGGCGATGTGGCTCAATCCATGGCTTTTTGGAAAAAAAGCGCCTTTGTTGTTGTTAACAACAGCGGAATTATTTGGAAAATTAATGCCGAAACAGCCGAGATTGAAGGGAAAATGGCCGGAATGGCTTCGCCGCGTTTTGTGTGTGTGATAGATGACAATAAGGCAGTAATAAGCGATTTCCAGGAAAAAGCTTTGCGTATTTTCAACCCCCAAAATCTTGAAACAGAAGGATATATCCATCTTGGAAGAACGGCAGAACATATCTTGTTTGCACAGGGAAAACTGTTTGTTGCCAATTGGTCGGCTTATGGTCAGACTGCAGAAAATAACACCGTTCAGGTGATTGACCCGTCTCGCAATATGTTGATTGATAGCATTATCGTTACGAAAGAGCCAAACAGTATGGTGATTGATCGGAACCAGAAACTCTGGGTTTTGTGCAGCGGAGGATATTTAAATGAGGAATACCCTGCACTTTATCGCATCAATGCCAATACTCACGAGATTGAACGAACATTTGTTTTTGCAGAAAAAACTATTTCGCCCGAACAATTGTCAATCAACGCTTCAGGCGATACCCTCTACTTTTTGAATCAGGGCGTCTGGAGGATGACGGTGGACGCAACTGCATTGCCTCAAAACGTTTTTGTCGCTTCCGGACAACACAATTTTTACCGTTTGGCGGTTGATCCGTTCAGCTCACAGTTGTTGGTTACAGATGCCGGCAATTTTCAACAAAAAGGTTACATCTTCAGGTATAGGCCTGATGGCACGCAAATTGATTCATTGACAGCCGGGGTTATCCCCGGATTTATTGGATTCAATTCTAACCTTTAAATAATTCATGATGAACAACAAAGTAGATGTCACCTGGGCTGGCGATATGTCGTTCGAGGCCGAGGTTAACGGATTTAAACTTCTTTTGGATGCCGATGAAAAAGTTGGCGGACAAAACCGCGGGCCACGCCCTAAACCCCTTACATTAGTCTCGTTGGGAGGATGTACAGGGATGGATGTCATCTCAATTCTGAAAAAAATGCGTGTCGAACCTGAATGGTTTAACGTGGAAGTAGATGGTGAACTCACCGAGGAACATCCGAAATATTATCACAAGATTCATATTAAATACACTTTCAAGGGAAAAGATCTGGATCGGGAGAAAATCGAAAAAGCTGTCAATATGTCACAAGACCGTTATTGTGGAGTGAGCGAGCTTTTGCGAAAGGGCGCCCAGCTTACCAGTGAAATCATTATTGTGGACTAAACGATTTCTAACACTGGTTGTACGACATCCAGAAATTCGCTTAAAATCATGGATGTAGCCCCCCAGATGATATGAGAGCCAATGACATAACAAGGTATTTCGTAAACCAAACCATCACTTGCAGTGATGGTTTTTTGTTGCAGACAATCTTGCTGCATGAGCTTTTTGAGCGTTACCGTGAAAATTAGTCCAACCTCTTTTGGGTCAGGACTGTAATGCGGAAGTTCGGGTAAAAAACCCACAAAAGGATGAACGTTAAAATTGCTTGGCGGGATATAGAGCGGGGTCAATTGGCCTAAGATCGCATGATCAGGCACGACGATGCCGGTTTCTTCCTTTGTTTCGCGCTGGGCGGTTTTCATCAGATCATGATCTTCCAAATCGAAACGGCCACCCGGAAAAGCAATCTGACCGCTATGAACACCATCGTAAACAGAGCGTTGAATTAAAACCAGCGACAGCTCACTATGCTGATAATGAAGCAAAAGCATCACGGCGCTCTCTTTTGGCTTTGAGTTGTTTGTGGGCTGTCTGAGATGCGATATCCTTCTGGTGATGGGTTCAAGACGAGATTGAGCCGACCAGCCCGGAAGGGGTTCCCCCAGCCGTTGCTTTAGCAATTGTTCAAAATTAAGCTTGTCAGGCATATTTTTTGTACAAAAATAAACCTTTTCAATTGTCCGGGCATAGGGAATACTTATGCCTAACAGCACTCGTCGGATGGGGAGCCGTTTAATTTTTGTTAAATCACCTTAAAAAGAAAAAAGCAACCTTTTTTTTGTAATTTTACACAGCGAAATAAATGAAAATGGTCAAAGAAAAAGAAAGTACGGATGTATTGGGCCTGACTGCGGTTGATGAACCGCTCGACCTTATCCTTTTTAATGACGATTTTAATACCTTCGATTTTGTGATTGATACGCTTGTTGAGATCTGCGGACACTCATACGAACAAGCTGAAACCTGCACCTGGATCGTTCATTACAAAGGCAGGTGTGCTGTAAAATCAGGCACCATATCGGAGCTGAAACCTATTTATCAGGAATTTGTAAATCGTAATCTGACAGCTAGTATCGAATAACAAAATGTGGGCAATTGTTCTAACCTTGATTGGCATTGGACTGATCATCCTACTGCTTGAGATTCTGGTCATCCCCGGAGCCGGAATAGCCGGGGTGATTGGATTCGGCCTGATGGTGGCAGGGGTTTATCTGGCTTTTGAAAAAGGTGGGAATGCCATCGGTTTTATGGTTCTTTCCGGAACCGTTCTTCTCAATATTTTAGCCTTGATTCTTGCTCTTCGCTCCAAAACCTGGGACAAAGCCATGCTCAAAAAACAAATTGATGGTAAAGTGAACGTAGTGGATAGCCGCATTCAGCCTGGCGATCAGGGAGTGACAATTTCGCGCTGTGCCCCGACAGGGAAAGCACTCATACACAATGAATTTTATGAAGTATTTGCCGGCACCGATTTTATTGATGAAAACCAGACTGTGGAAGTCATCAAAGTTGAAGGTGGCCGTATTTTGGTGAAACGTAAACTTATCAGCCATGAATGACATGTATGTAATCGTTGCAATCGGATTGGGTTCAATTTTTCTAATCTGGTTTCTTTTTTATTTTATCCCGGTAGGTCTTTGGTTTACTGCTTTGGTATCGGGCGTCAGAATTTCACTACTTCAGTTGATTCTTATGCGTTGGCGTAAAGTACCGCCTTCGGTGATTGTAAATAGTATGATCGCAGCAACCAAAGCCGGCTTACACCTCGAACGCGATGATCTGGAAGCCCATTATCTTGCCGGGGGCAGGGTGCAGCAAGTTGTCAATGCCCTGATTTCGGCTGACAAGGCTAATATTGAACTGAATTTCAAAACGGCTACTGCCATTGACCTTGCCGGGCGCGATGTGTTTCAGGCCGTTCAAATGTCAGTAAATCCGAAAGTGATTGATACAAAGAGGGTTGCAGCTGTAGCCAAAGATGGTATTCAGCTTATCACTTTGGCTCGTGTCACCGTTCGCGCCAATATCCGCCAACTGGTGGGTGGAGCTGGTGAAGAAACGATCCTTGCTCGTGTGGGCGAAGGCATTGTTTCGAGTATCGGCTCGGCTGACTCACATAAAAGCGTTCTCGAAAATCCGGATTCCATCTCGAAAGTTGTTCTTAAAAAAGGCCTTGATTCGGGTACAGCCTTCGAAATCCTATCCATTGACATTGCGGATATTGATATTGGAAAAAATATTGGAGCAGTGTTGCAGATGGATCAGGCACAGGCCGACAAAAATATTGCACAGGCAAAAGCCGAGGAACGCCGTGCTATGGCAGTGGCTTTGGAGCAGGAAATGAAAGCCCGCGCACAGGAAGCCCGCGCTAATGTTATTCAGGCTGAGGCGCTTATCCCTCAGGCTATTGCCGAAGCCTTTAGGACGGGTAACTTAGGTGTGATGGATTATTATCGCCTTCAGAACATTCAGGCTGACACCAAAATGCGCGACAGTATTTCTGAAACCGGCCATGATAGCCCCACGCAGGCAAAAGATCCAAATAGCATAAAAAAATAACGGCCTCCTTATCACAATGTCAATTTGAAAAACGTTTGTGTCAGGAGGTGGATACAAACGTTTTTTTTAAGGTCAAATTTTGAAAAACAAAACAACGAAACTCCATGTTGATCGAAAAGAAAATAGAAGAGCTGACTTCATTTTTGGGCAAACATCTCAGCCCGGATGAAAAGAAGCTGATTGATAAAGCTTTCGAGCAGGCCAGCCGGCTCTATGCCGGCAAAACACTTGTTGACGGCCGACCTGCAATTGAACATTATGTGGGAGTGGCCGAAATCGCAGTTTATGAACTGGGCCTGCGGGTACCTTCACTTATCGTATCTCTTTTACACGGAATTGACCCTGATACCGAAGAGAAATTAGCAGAAATACGTCAGGATTACGGCGAAGATGTGGCCGTTATCCTCAATGGTTTTCGACGTATCTCCAATCTGCCTACGACTCGTATTTCGTTCCAGTCTGAACAGTTTCGTAAGTTATTCCTTTCGTTTGTTGAAGATATTCGAGTCGTGCTTTTGAAAATAGCCCATCGTCTATATGATATCCGTCATCCGGAATTGCTTGACGATGAAAAGAAAACACGGTTTTTACAGGAAATCAAACATTTATATATCCCTATCACACATCGCTTAGGCCTTTATACGGTGAAAGCCGAATTTGAAGAAAAGGTGATGCGTTTTGAACACCCCGAAACTTTTCAGATGATCGAAGGAAAGATAGCCGCAAGCAAAGATCATCTTGAAAGGTTTATGAAAGATTTTATTGCACCAATCGAGATTGCTTTGCAGGAAAACGGGATCAAGTCGGCTATCAAATGGCGAACGAAATCAATCCCCAGCATTTGGGCTAAAATGAAAGATCAAAATGTTGAATTTGAACAGGTTTATGATCTTTTTGCCATCCGCATCATCATTGATACAAACCAGAAAAAAGAAAAAGAAGAATGTTGGAGGACTTATTCATTGGTGACGGACATCTATACGCCTAATCCGAAGCGGCTTCGCGATTGGATTACCACCCCAAAGGCCTCTGGCTACGAATCGCTCCATACTACAGTCAAAGCGGCCGAAGAGAAATGGGTCGAAGTGCAAATTCGTTCGGTGCGTATGGATCAGGTGGCCGAGAAAGGGCAGGCTGCACACTGGCTTTACAAAGACAAACCCGCAATAAAAGAATCGGAAGACTGGCTCAACCAGGTGCGCGATGTACTCGAAAATCCTGAACAACTACGTTTTGATGCGTATAAACGAAGTAGTGCTACATCAAACGATAAAATTTTCATTTTTACCCCAAATGGCGACCTCAAACAATTGCCCGGCGGATCAACAGTACTCGACTTTGCCTATGAAGTCCATACACAGGTGGGCGCTTCATGCAGTGGTGCAAGGGTGAATAACCGCATTGTGCCAATCCGTCACGTTTTGCAGAATGGCGATAAAGTTGAAATCATTACCAGCAAAAAACAATCTCCAAAGCACGATTGGCTTTCGTTTGTTGTTTCTGAAAGGGCAAAATCCAAAATTAAACGGTATCTTAAGGAGGAAGAACTGAAAGAAGCCGAGTTTGGGAAGGAGTTGCTTCTTCGTAAGCTGAAAAACTGGAAGTTGGTTTTTAACGATGATATCATCAATCATTTGGTAAAGCACTATAAAAAAAGCACTTCCACCCAGCTTTACCATGATATTTCGACTGAAAAGATTGACCTGATCGAGCTAAAGAAACATCTTGTTTCATTTGCAGCCGATGAAAAAACGATTGCAGGTAAACCTGTTGAGACTCCGTCCGAAACTGCTGCCGAATCGAAAAACCTGGAAAAAAAGGGTGGTAAGGATGATTATCTTGTCATTGATAACTCGATCACGAGTGTGCATTATAAATTAGCCAAATGTTGCAATCCTATACCTGGCGATGAGGTTTTTGGCTTTGTTACCATCAACAGCGGTATTACTGTTCATCGTACCACCTGCCCCAATGCTACCCGGCTTCACGAACGGTATAGCTACCGCTTCATTCCGGTAAAATGGAAAGAGTCGAAAGAATCCCCTGTTTTTGTGGCCGCAATTCGTGTCAGCGGAATAGATACACTTGGCTTGGTTGGCGAAATCACAAAACTGATCTCCAGCGACTTAAAAGTGAATATGCGCAGTATCTCCTTCGATACGCGAGATGGTCGTTCAATGGGGAAGATCGTGCTTTTAATCAGGGACACAGAACACCTTGAACAACTTATGCATCGCCTGAGTAAGGTGAATGGGATTGAAAAAGTAACCCGTATTGATTAACGGATATCGGTTTGTGTAAGTGATATCACCAACCAATGAGTTTACGCAGGCCGCTTTTGTTTGTGCCGGAAACTATCGGGGGCAATTGAAACCAGTCTTTGATCAGAACAGTCTTGTCGGCAGGCTCACTCAGGTGTTTAAACTCGTTGGTATGGCGGTCATAGATGTAATCTTTTGCCCATGAAGTGTGGTTCTTTTGAATTTCACTGACTGCAAAGATGAGGTTATCCAGCTCATTATCCGTCATGGTGGGGTGAATCGAAGCCCTGATCCAACCGGGTTTTTCCGAAAGGTCGCCATGATTGATTAATTCGGTAATTTTTTTCGACTTATCGTAAGAAACATCGAGCAGGAAGTGTCCGTAAGTGCCAGCACAGGCGCAACCGCCACGAACCTGAATGCCAAAACGGTCGGAAAGAAGCTTGACGACAAGGTTAAAATGTACATTATCAAGATAAAACGAAAGAGCTCCCAAACGATCTTCTACATTATCCGCCAGAATGTGAAGTCCGGGTATTTGTTTGAATCCCTTGAAAGCTTTTTGAAGCAGCTCGTGTTCACGCTGTCGGATAAGTTTGGGTTGCATCTGGTTTTTAACCTCAATGGCCAAAGCAGTACGCATGGCCTGCAAAAATCCGGGAGTGCCGCCATCTTCGCGCAGTTCAATATCATCTATATATTTATATTCACCCCAAGGATTGGTCCAGTCAACCGTTCCGCCGCCAGGATTATCGGGTGTTGGGCTATTGTAAAGTGAGCGATCGAAAATCATGACTCCGGAGCTCCCCGGCCCACCCAAAAATTTGTGTGGACTAAAAAAGATGGCATCTAATTTCATCAATTCATCTTCGGCCGGATGCATATTAATGTCAACGTAAGGCGCTGAGGCTGCAAAGTCAACGAAAATGATTCCTCCGTTTTCGTGCATGATGCGGGCCAGCTCGTGATATGGGGTCTCGATCCCCGTAACATTTGAGCAGGCAGTGAACGAGCCTATTTTGAATGCACGATCTTTGTAAATTTCCAACTGACGACGAAGCTCATCGGGATTCACCAAAAGTTGTGCATCCGGCTGAAGAACAACCACATCCACATTGGCTTCGAACCAGCTTGTGTGGTTGGAGTGATGCTCCATGTGGGTGATGAAGACGACCGGCTTTTCATGGTTTTTTTGGCAGTCGTTGCCTTTGATGTTGCGGCAGTTACGAAATCCCATGATGCGCTGCATCTTATTGATTACGGTGGTCATCCCAGAGCCGGCCGTAATGATCACATCATTCGGGCCTGCATTCACATGGGCTTTGATGAGCTTGTGTGCGTATTGGTAGGCTTTGGTCATCAAAGTGCCGGTTTCGCTGGTTTCGGTATGGGTGTTGGCCACAAAAGGGCCAATCGTATTGGCTATCCGGTCCTCAATAGGTTTGTAAAGACGTCCGCTGGCAATCCAGTCGGCATAAATCAGTTTTTGCGATCCGTAAGGACTTTTATAAATCAGGTCGAATCCGATGGTGTTTCGGCGAAAAAAATCAAAATGTTGCTCAAGTGATTGCATAAAAATGAACTTACGTGAACAATGACAATGTTCCCGGCAAAAAAGTTGCCTGTCGGTGCCCCAAAATTAGATTGTCGGTAACAATCTGACAAAAATTAATGTGTGTCGCTTTTGGAGATTTGCAGCAAAGTGATTTCAACTGAGCCGTTTTCCGGAAGAAATTCAATCCAGGTGTTGTCTTCGCTAAACCATTTGTATTGCTGACCTATTTTAACGACAAAATCATTCAGCTCACCATTGTTTGGGATTGGCAATACAAATCCGCCATTACGACCCGACTTGCTTCCGAAATTAACCAGAAGAGGGAAGTCGCCATTTCCGGTGTTACGCGCTTTTACCAAAACATAGTTTGAACGCCGTTCTGTAACGTCAACGGGCTCGAATTCAAATCGCTTGGATGTGTTGGCAGGAATGAGAATTGCAGAAGTATTCAGCTCTCTGATTTTATTTTCTTCGATGAGTGCGGCAATTTTTTTAATCATTTCGCGAGGATAGGTCTCGTCGGGTTTAACCCCCTCGGCGAAAAGATATTTTTCAATCGCCTGATCGTAGCTGCGGCTGTTGTAGAAACGGTCGGCTTCAGCCACGGCTTTGTTATATTCAGAACGCAAAGTCATCAGCCTCTCTTCAATGATGGCATCCACTTGTTTGATGCGCTTTTGGGCAGCTTCATCATTGGGTTTAAAGCCCAAGGCAGCGTTGAGCGAGCTGAGGGCCTTTTTGTATTCTTTGATGCTGATGTTTTGTTCCGCTTCGTCCATGGCAGCCAGGTAGCCTTCTTCGCGTTCGCGTGTAAGCGCTTCGAGTGTACGGTTAACTTCAGATAGTTTTTCGTTGGCCAGAACATGATTTGGATCGAGTCGTAGCACTTCACTGTATTTTCCCAAAGCTCCGGAATAATCTTTACTTGTAAGCATCTGCTCAGCTTCATTAAGTAAATTGTTGATCATCAGTTCTTTTTGGCGTGCAGCTTCTCTGGCTTCAAGCTGCTTGGTGGCTTGTGCCATCTGCTCAGTAGGATATTGGCTGCCGGGTTTGAGTTTTAATGCTTGTGAATATTTCTCGATGGCTGCCTGAAATTCCTCTTTGTCAAACAGCTGGTCGGCAATGGCAATGGCTTGTTGGTACGCTTCATCGCGTTCGGCAAGAGCTTTTTGCTCGTCGAGTGCCTTTTCAGCAGCTTTGATTTGTTTCTGTGGATATTCGGCCGTTGGATTTAAAGCTAACGATTTCCGATAGTTTTCGATGGCTTGCTGAAAATCATCATTGCTAAAAAGCCTGTCGGCTTCGGCCAACAGCTCATTGTAGGCTTTTTCTTTTTCAGCGGCGGCTTTTTGCTCGGCAATTTGGGTGCGTAACCTGCCGATTTTTTCGTTTGGCAGACTTTCGCTCGGTTTGATGGCAGCAGCCTGAACATACAGCTCGAGCGCTGTTTCAAATTGCTGCTTGTTTTCGGCATCTATGGCATGACTCATCAACTCATTGAATTTGTTTTCAGTAAGTTGAGATTCTTTTTGAGCCAATAGAATTTCCTCAATTTTCTGAATCTGTTGGGTCGGATAATTTTCGTCGGGTTTTAGTTCTCGGGCTTCCGTGTAGTTTTGGACTGCCGCATCAAATTTTTTCTCATTAAAAAGAAGGTCGGCTGTGGCGATCAGTTCGAGATACTGTTTTTGGATTTTCTCGGCCGTTGCCTGAGCTTCCATTACTTCGCTAAGTTTTTGAAGTTGTTCGGCGGGATAGCTTGACGAAAGATTGAGCGTCTGGGCTTTCTCATAAGCTTCGCGCGCCTGGGCCAGCATGCCTCCTGCAAACAAAGCGTCGGCTTGTGTAATCAATTGCTGGTATTGCGCCATTTTGGCATCGGCTTCCCGATTTTCCTGGATGAGTCGCTGACAGTCGGCGATTTTCAGCAGCGCCGATTCATTGTCGGGTAGAATTTCGAGTGCATTTTGATATTGGCTTAAAGCCAAGTCCGGATTGTTTTCATGAAAGGCTTTGTCACCGGCAGCCATCAATTGCTCAAATTGTTCTATGGCTTTGCGTTTGGCGGCTTCGGTCTCAACAAGCCGGACGGCTTCTGAACGTCTTTGCTGAGCCGTCGTGTTGGCCGGATCGAGCTTCAAAACGTTGTCATAAGCAGGAATGGATTCACTGTAACTCCCGTTTTCAAAAAGCTGATTAGCGGCCATAAGCGCCTCATCAATTGCTTTTTGCTGTTGCATTTTTTCATTTCCGAGAGCAGTGTCAATGCGTTTAATCATTTCGGTGGCATATGCCTCATCGGGAATGATTTGGAGTGCATTTTCATATAAAAAACGGGCATCTGTCAGGTTTTTCTGTTCGTAAGCCTGATCGGCCTTGAGAATAGCTTGTTCAAAATCGGATTGTTGTTTTTCTAGTGGCACAAGCTCAGCCATTTTTCTGTCGGCATCGTCCCATCCGGGAATGAGTTTCTGAACTTCTTTGATTTTTTCAATGGCCAAGGCATATTGTTTCCGTTTCCGATAGGCATCAGCTTCGTCCATCAATTTCATGCAGGTCTGTTCAGTAGCATTACGTTCTTCAATGGTTTTGCGGGTTTCGGCAATGCGCAGGGCTGTCTCTTTATGGTCGGGCATCAGATCCAAAGCCAGATTGAATTGAACCAATGCTTCGTCATATTTCTTTTCGCTGCTGAGCTTCTCGCCGAGTTGGATATGATGGTCAAATTGTTGTTTCTTTTCCTGTTCTGCCTTTTTGGCTTCCATAATCTGGGCCACTTGCTTTCCGACATATTTGTCATCGGGGAATATCTCTAAGGCTTTCTGGTAGGACAGCAGCGCTTCGTCGGCTTTTCCTTGTTTCATCAATTGGTCGCCCTGATCCAAAAAAGCATAAAAAGCTTCTTGTTGTTCAAGTTGTTTTTTCATCAGGGCTACTGTTTCGGCCAGCTTTTTGGTGGCAACCGCATCATCTGGTTTGATGCGAAGTGCCATTTCGAAATAAGTCTTGGCCGAGATATAATCTTTCGCCTCTAATTTCTCGTTTCCCGATTTCAGGGTTGACTCGTAGGTTTGTGTCTGCTGGCCGGCAACGAAGTTGAAGTTCGAGCCAAAAAGAAAGAGTAAAAACGTCAGAAAAAGTGCAAAACGCATAAGGTCAAAGTGATGTTAAAGGAGGAAACGTTTCTGAGTCGGTTTTATTACCTGCATCACTGATTTGACCATCGGAAATCAGGATGCGGCGGTCGGCCATTTGTGCCAATTGCGGGTTGTGGGTGACGATGACAAATGTCTGTTGAAATTCGTTGCGAAGGTCGAAAAAGAGCTGGTGTAAGGCATTGGCCGAAGCTGAATCTAAATTGCCCGAAGGTTCATCGGCCAGAACGACGGCAGGCCGGTTGACTAAGGCACGGGCTACAGCCACCCTTTGCTGTTCGCCACCGGAAAGCTCAGATGGTTTGTGGTTTGCACGGTCGCGAAGCTTGAAAAAATCGAGCAGTTGCATCGCCCGTAACTCGGCTTCCTTACGGTTCTTACCTGCAATGAAAGCCGGTATGCAGATGTTTTCCAAAGCGCTAAACTCCGGCAGAAGATGATGAAATTGAAAAACAAATCCAATGGATTGATTCCTGAATGCTGCCAACTCGCGCTCATTCAACCGACTGACGTTGGTTCCCTGAATTGTAAGTTTGCCCGAATCACATTTGAGCAAAGTACCAATGATCTGAAGCAAGGTCGTTTTCCCGGCTCCGGAAGCGCCAACCACCGAAACCAGCTCGGCGGGGTGAACCCGCAGGCTGACGTTCCGAAGAACCTCAATATTGCCAAAACGTTTGGATATGTTATCGGCCTGAATCATCCATTCAAATTTAGCGACAAAGGTAAACATTTCAGGTTTAGCAGCCGTTTGACAGAGGATAACGGAATTTCTTTTCGACGAATAGCGTCGCTTTTCGATTTTTGTTCTATTTTTGGGAGCTTAAACACAGATTGTTTTTTTATGAACTTACACGAATATCAGGGAAAGAAAATTCTTGGCAAATACGGGGTTTCCGTGCCTCTTGGTATTGTTGCCGATACACCGGCCAAAGCTGTTGAAGCGGCCATCGAAATTCAAAAGCAAACCAATTCCGACAAATGGGCCGTGAAGGCTCAGATTCATGCCGGGGGTCGTGGCAAGGGCGGCGGAGTGAAAATTGCCAAATCCTTAGAAGAAGTTGAGAAATATGCCGGGCAGATTCTGGGGATGATGCTTGTGACACCACAAACCTCGGCCGAAGGTAAGCTGGTTCGTCAGGTGTTAATTGAGCAAAACATCTATTATCCCGGGCCCTCTCCCGTATCCGAAATATATATGAGTATCCTGTTGAATCGTGCCACCGGACACAATATGATTATGTATTCGCCCCGCGGCGGGATGGATATCGAAAAAGTGGCTGAGGAAACACCCGATCAGATTTTTACGGAAGAAATCAATCCAGCTGTGGGTTTGCAGGCTTTTCAGGCTCGAAAAATCGCCTTCAACCTCGGCCTGTCGGGAACGGCTTTCAAAGAAATGGTGAAGTTTGTTGCTGCCCTGTATAAAGCCTATGAAGGCTCAGATGCCAGCCTTTTCGAAATCAACCCTGTAATCAAAGCTGCTGACGACCGTATTTTTGCAGCCGATTCAAAAGTGGTGATTGATAACAACGCTCTTTTCCGCCAGACCGAGATTGCCGGAATGCGCGACCTGAATGAGGAAGACCCTGTGGAAGTTGAAGCCTCAAAATTCGACCTGAATTTCGTGAAACTCGATGGAAATGTGGGCTGTATGGTCAACGGCGCCGGACTGGCAATGGCCACCATGGATATGATCAAAATGTCGGGCGGCGAACCTGCCAACTTCCTCGATGTGGGCGGTTCGGCCAACGCCAAACGCGTGGAAGAAGCATTCCGAATCATTCTCAAAGACCCCAATGTGAAAGCCATTCTTGTTAATATTTTCGGAGGCATTGTCAGATGCGACCGTGTGGCTCAGGGAATTGTTGACGCATACAAAAATATTGGCCAAATCAATGTTCCCATCATTGTCCGATTACAAGGAACCAACGCCGAAGAAGGCAAACAGTTAATTGACGATTCCGGACTGAAAGTGTTCTCGGCCATCCGTCTCGAAGACGCTTCAGCTCTTGTGAACGAAGTGCTGAAATAAATTTCTATATCTGAACAAAAAAATCAGGCTGCTCTTTCGGGCAGCCTGATTTTTTTTTGAGTTTGATAAGCTTAAATAGCTTCTGTCTCAACCACTTTGGCAAGCAGGTCGGCATAGGGAATCACCAACAGTTTTTTACCTTCGTATTCTAATTCAGTGCCACTGTATTTTTTGAAGAGTACTGAATCACCTACTTTGATGGCAGGATTCTCAATATTGCCGATTGCCAAAACGGCTGCTATCTGAGGTTTTTCTTTGGCGGTGTCGGGGATGATAATACCCGATGCCGTACGTTGTTCACCTTGTTCGCTGCTCAGGTCGAGGATCACATTTTCGTTCAGAGGTTGTAATTCTTTCATGGGATAAATATTTAATTGTTTGAATTTTGAATTCCTAAAATGCTGTTTATTCGACTTTTATCAAAACCAACGATGATTTGTCCTTCAATATCAGTTTGTGGAACTCCTTGTTGACCGCTTCTGCGAACCATTTCCTCGGCTGCATGTTGGTTTTTCGATACGTCAATATCCGTAAAATGAATGTGATGTTGCTTGAGATAACTTTTTAGGGTGTTGCACCACGAACAGCTTGGCGTGGAGTAAACAGTGACACGTTTTTGTGGTTTTTCATCTGACTGACGGGCAGCATGAAAGACCGACTCCTCGAACAGAGAAATGTAATAGGAAGGCTCGTTGCAGCCTTTCACAACATTTATAAACTGACTGCCCTCGAAAACAAGCAGGCTTGGTACGCTGCTAACACCGATTTCGGTGTGGATATCACGTACCTGTGCCACATCGGCAGCCATAATACTGACCGAATCAAGCTTTTGTGCAGCAGCGTTAAGATTGCCTAAACTGCATTCGCTTGCCTCACTGCCTGATTTATAAAGCAAAACATAATTCTTCGAACTCTCTTTGAGATTGCTGCGAAGTTCGTTGAATGATCTGATGTGTTGAATAGCCATTTTAGTTTTAATTTGTTCAAGTGCCGGATCAATTTGTATGCCATCCGAACAAAATGTTCAAAAAGGTGCCGGAAGGTGACAAATTTTCAGTTGTTCTCCTTCAATATAAATAAGGTATGAGTCGCCACGATTTTTTCATATAATCGCGGTAACCTTCATAGTGAACTAAAAGCTTTCTTTCTTCGTAATGAAGTTTGAAAATCAAGTTGATGGCTAAAATAATCAGGACGGAAAGTCGCAAAAGATTGTATTTTTCAACGACAAGTGGTGCAAACACTAAGATGAGGGCTAAATACATGGGGTGACGAATAATTCGATAAACTCCATTGGTTATCAGCCGGTTGTCGTCCGAAGGTAAAGGCAAAACATTTGCGAGATGCGGCCTCATTTGCAAAAGTGCTACAATGCCAAGCAAACAACCCAATAGCTCAATTGTCAGCAACAACATTCCGGAAGCTACCCATGGCCCGCTGACGATTAACAGCGCCATACTTAAAAACTGGATATATACAAAAAGATAAGGCAAACTCAGATATCGCATAGATCATCAATAAAAAGAACTCCCGGCTTGCCGGCTTATGCCGGCTTCTTTTGGCAAGTAGAGGGATGGTTTCCGCCGGGAGTCACGACAAAATTACAAAATCCACTTTATCAGAACTGGATAATGAACACTTCAGCCGCCCTTTTGTTTTATGCTTAAAGCCTTTATGTCAGAATGAGACGGACGACAACATATCCAAACAACTTAATTTGTATTTTTGTAAAAAATTCATCATCAAAAAATAACTTTCTATGAAATTTGATCTGATCGTAATAGGCAGTGGCCCTGGAGGTTATGTTGCAGCCATCAGGGCATCGCAATTAGGGAAAAAAGTAGCAGTGGTCGAAAAGGCCGAGATAGGCGGTATCTGCCTCAACTGGGGGTGTATCCCGACAAAGGCGCTGTTGAAAAGTGCGCAGGTATATCATTATATGAAACACGCCTCTGACTATGGTGTTCAGCTTTCGGGTGAGGTTGCCCCTGATCTCGATGCCATCGTTAAACGTAGTAGAGGTGTCGCCGAAGGAATGTCGAAGGGTGTACAATACCTTTTTAAAAAGAATAAGATCGAACTGATCAATGGATTTGGTAAGCTTGTAGCCGGAAAGAAAGTGGAAGTAACCGATGCTGAAGGCAAAAAACAAATCTTCGAAGCTGACCACATTATTCTGGCGACTGGTGCACGCGCCCGCGAACTGCCAAACCTGAAAATTGACGGAAAGAAAATCATCGGTTATCGCCAGGCAATGGTGCTTCCTCAAAAACCAAAATCAATGGTTGTGGTAGGATCGGGCGCCATTGGAAGCGAGTTTGCCTATTTCTACAACTCTATCGGAGTAGAAGTTACTTTAGTTGAGTTTTTGCCCAATATCCTTCCATTGGAAGACGAAGAAGTTTCAAAACAATTGGAACGTTCCTTTAAAAAAGCAGGAATGAAGGTGATGACCAACTCCAGCGTGGAATCGGTGGATACATCGGGCGAAGGATGCTTCGTGAAAATCAAGACCAAGAAAGGCGAAGAAAGTCTGACCGTTGATATTGTGCTTTCGGCTGTGGGCGTTGCTACCAATATCGAAGGAATTGGACTTGAGGAACTCGGCGTCAAAACAGAGAAGGGGAAAGTGGTTGTGGATGATTATTACCGCACCAATGTGGAAGGCATTTATGCCATTGGCGATATCGTTCACGGCCCGGCGCTGGCTCATACTGCTTCGCACGAAGGTATTACCTGTGTTGAAGCCATTTGTGGCCTGAATCCTGAGCCGGTTGATTACGGCAATATCCCTTCCTGCACCTACACCTCTCCCGAAGTGGCCTCAGTAGGCATGACCGAAAAACAGGCCCAAGAAGCCGGCTATGAGATAAAAGTTGGAAAATTTCCATTCTCGGCATCCGGTAAAGCCAGTGCAGCAGGCAATAAAGATGGTTTTGTGAAAGTGATTTTCGATGCTAAATACGGAGAGTGGCTTGGTTGTCATATGGTTGGCGAAAACGTTACCGAAATGATTGCCGAAGCAGTTGTGGCACGCAAGCTCGAAACCACAGGCCACGAAATCATCAAAACCATTCATCCGCATCCTACCATGAGCGAAGCCATCATGGAGGCTGCTGCCGATGCCTATGGTGAGGTGATTCATCTGTAGATAAGTCATGTAGTAGGGGTCATCCGCCGCCCAAAGGGCGGATGACCCGATCATCAAACGAACTGTTCGGGGTATGGAAATCATCAAGACAGGGATAGCCGGATTGCTCATCGTGAAACCTCAGGTTTTTGAAGATCATAGAGGCTATTTTTTTGAGTCGTATAACAAAGAGAAATTTCTCAGCCAGGGAATTGACCAGAATTTTGTGCAGGACAACGAGTCAAAATCCATGAAAGGTGTGCTCAGAGGCTTGCATTTTCAGGCTCCTCCCTTTGCGCAGGGCAAATTGGTGCGTGTGATGAAAGGCGCCGTGCTCGATGTGGCCGTTGACCTGCGTAAACAATCGCCAACTTACGGCAAATGGGCTTCCATCGAACTGACGGAATCCAATAAATGGATGTATTGGGTGCCGCCGGGCTTTGCGCACGGTTTCCTTACCCTTGAGGACAATACCGTGTTCTTTTACAAATGCACCAATGTTTACAATAAAATGTCGGAAGGCAGCATCCGATGGAACGACCCTGACCTCGGAATTGATTGGGGAATAAGCCAGCCTCTATTGTCCGACAAAGACCGTGAAGCTCCGCTTTTTAAAGATTTTACCAGCCCGTTCTAATTTTGATACCAATCTGTTGATGAGTAAACTGAGCGTTTTCATCCGCATTCGGGCGGCATGGCTGTTCATCTTTTTTATGTCGGTTTTTGGTTTGGTATCCTGCGAAAGGGCTGCTTCCGGACAATCGGTTGATCTCATTCCTGACGGCCATCGCGATACCCTTGCCATTCCGTTACAGGCGTTTTACGTATTTAATCCGCCAGTGCCGGATTTATTGCTCTTTGCCGGCGACACGGTACCGCTTCACCTGTTTTATGTGGCCGAAAATTTCGAACGCGAATTGTTAGTGAATACCTATTGGCATAGCGCTACACTTTTGAACCTTAAACGAATGCAAAGATGGTTTCCGGTCATCGAGCCGATACTGGCCGAATATAAAATACCGGACGATTTTAAATATCTCTGCGTGATTGAAAGCAATCTCAGCAATACGCGTTCACCCGCCGGAGCCAGTGGTTACTGGCAGCTGATGGAAAGCACGGCAAAAGAAAACGGGCTTGAGCTGAATACCGATATTGACGAACGTTATCATGTTGAAAAATCAACCCGGACAGCCTGTGTTTATTTGCGTAAAGCGTATAACCGATACGGTAATTGGGCCTTGGCTGCGGCCTCATACAATGCGGGCCTCAAACGCATCAGCGACTTGCTCGAACAGCAAAAATCAAAATCCTATTTTGATCTCCTGATGCCTGAAGAAACCGAACGCTACCTATTTCGGATTTTAGCTCTGAAAACCATTGCCGAAAACCCTGCTGCTTACGGCTTCAAACCCGACGAAGGAAGGTTTTATGAACCTTTGCGGTATATGGAAGATACGATTCGCGAAACCATACCCGACCTTGCTGCTTATGCCCAGTCGAAGGGTTTGTCCTATAAACTGCTCAAAATATTTAATCCTTGGCTGCGATCAAACAGGTTGCCGGTTCAGGCTGGGAAAAGTTATGTTATCAAGATCCCATTACCGCCATTCAGTGCCACCCATCGGCAATATAAGCCGGAAACGGACGCATTGAAATCACATTAAATTTGGAGAACGCAATCGAAAAGATGGAAAAATCTGCCTGTTCGGAAGATCAGTATCTCGAAGTGCAAGGCGCACGCATGCACAACTTGCGAAATATTGACCTCAGAATTCCGCGCAATCAGCTTGTGGTTATTACGGGATTAAGCGGAAGCGGAAAATCGTCATTGGCATTCGACACCCTATATGCTGAAGGTCAAAGGCGTTATATGGAAACCTTTTCAGCCTATGCCCGGCAGTTTATCGGAAACATGGAACGCCCCGATGTGGATCGCATCATCGGTTTGAGTCCGGTTATCTCTATAGAACAAAAATCGGTCAATCGAAACCCTCGTTCCAACGTAGGCACCATCACTGAAATCTATGACTTTCTCCGCTTGCTTTATGCCCGTGTGGCCGAAGCCTTTTCTTTTGAAACCGGCGAGAAGATGGTGCGGTACAGCGAGGAACAGATTGTTTCGCTTATCGAAAATGAATATCAGAACAGGAAAGTCATCTTGCTGGCACCTGTGGTTCGTGCCCGTAAAGGCCATTATCGCGAACTGTTCGAACAAATCAGGCAGATGGGCTTTACCAAAGTGAGGGTGGACGGTGAAATGCGCGACAATGCTTTTGGAATGCAGCTCGACCGGTATAAAGTGCATGATATCGAAATCGTGATTGATCGTTTAGAATTGACCGGCTCCCAAAGCCGGCGGTTACAACAATCGGTGCAAACTGCAATGAAGCATGGCAAGGGATTGATGCAAGTGATTGAATCAGAGACCGGAAAACTGCGTCATTTCAGCCGCCTGCTCATGTGCCCGACCACTGGAATTTCGTACGATGAACCCGAGCCAAATACCTTTTCGTTCAATTCGCCTTACGGAGCCTGTCCAAAATGCAACGGACTCGGACATATTGCCGAAGTAGATATGCAAAAAATTATGCCCGACCCTTCGCTGAGCATCAAAAAAGGCGGCTTCGCACCTATGGGTGAGTTTAAAAACAACTGGATTTTCAATCAGATGGAAGCTATTGGGCTGAAATACGGCTTCGACCTCAACACTCCAATCCGAGATATTCCCGAAGAAGCCATTGATGTCCTGCTTTTTGGCTCCAATGAAACTTTTGAGGTGAAAAAAGAATACCTCGGCATCACCAGCTCATACAGCCTTAACTTCGAAGGTATCATCAATTTTATTCAGGATCAGAACAATGAAACAGCTTCGCTGGCTGTCAAACGCTGGGCTGCAGGTTTTATGAACCATGTGGAATGTCCGGTTTGCGAAGGCACAAGGCTGAAAAAAGAAGCGCGTTATTTTCGGATAGATGGCAAAAATATTGCCGAAGTGGCGGCTCTCAATATTAAAAACCTTCAGCAGTGGGTGAGCCAGCTTCCGGCTAAGCTTAGCGAAAAGAATTATGCCATTGCCAAAGAAATTATCCGTGAAATTGAAAAACGCATTGGTTTCCTCCTCGAGGTAGGCATTGACTATCTGAATCTGAACCGTCCATCAAACACCCTTTCGGGTGGTGAGTCGCAGCGTATCCGATTAGCTACTCAAATAGGTGCCCAGCTTACCGGTGTGTTGTATATCCTCGACGAACCCAGTATTGGTCTTCATCAACGTGACAACCACCGGCTGATTGCCTCCCTGAAAAAACTGCGCGACATCGGTAATTCGGTTATCGTGGTCGAACACGACAAAGATACCATCTTGGCCGCCGATTATGTAGTGGATATCGGGCCGGGAGCCGGAATTCATGGCGGACAGGTGGTGGCTCAGGGAAAACCTTCCGAAATGCACGCCTGCAACAGCATTACTTGCGAATACCTGAGTGGACGACGCGAGATAAAAGTGCCGGCGAAACGAAGAGAAGGATTGGTGGATAAAAAAATTGTGCTGAAAGGGGCAAAAGGAAATAACCTGAAAAATGTGACCGTCGAGATCCCGCTCGGCAAAATGGTATGCATCACCGGTGTTTCCGGTTCAGGCAAATCGAGCCTGATCAACGAAACTCTCTATCCCATCCTGAGCCGGCACTTTTACAAATCTCTTAAACATCCCCTGCCATACGAAACGATTGAAGGCTTGCAAAATATAGATAAGGTGATTGAAATTGACCAGTCGCCTATTGGCCGCACCCCACGTTCGAATCCTGCTACCTATACCAAAGTGTTCGACGATATCCGAAAGCTGTTTGGCGAACTTCCCGAATCGCGTATCAGGGGCTATAAACCCGGACGATTTTCGTTTAATGTTTCGGGTGGTCGCTGTGAAACCTGTAAGGGCGCCGGTCTGCGTATCATCGAAATGAATTTTTTACCCGATGTGGCTGTTGTTTGTGAAGAATGTGGCGGGAAACGCTACAACCGTGAAACACTCGAAGTGCGTTACCGAGGTAAATCCATCAACGATGTGCTCAACCTGACCATTGACCAGGCAATCACTTTTTTTGAAAATATCCCCTCTATCCAACATAAGATCAGCACTTTAAAAGATGTTGGTTTGGGCTATCTCAGCCTTGGACAGGCTTCCACCACCATCTCCGGCGGTGAGGCCCAACGCGTAAAATTAGCCGCAGAACTTTCGAAAAAAGATACCGGAAAAACCATTTATATCCTTGATGAACCAACGACCGGCCTACATTTCGAAGATGTCAAGGTGCTGCTCGAAGTCCTTAATAAATTAGTGGATCGGGGTAATACCGTGTTAATCATCGAGCATAATATGGAAGTGATAAAAATGGCTGATTATGTGATTGATATGGGGCCCGAGGGCGGTGACAGGGGTGGAACCGTGGTTTGCACTGGAACTCCCGAGGAGATTGCCAATCATCCGGAAAGTTATACTGCTGAATACCTTAGAATAGAACTCAAACCCAAAACTGCCTGAAAGTCTGGTTTGTAAAAGTAATAGAATTACAGCCAATTAAATGCGTTAATTTATCAAAAGAAAAAACCCACAGTTGCGAGCTGTGGGTTTCCCTTAATTAACCAACCAATATTCTAAAAAAAAAACTACTGATCACAATAGTACAATATTTATGCCAAACTTTTAAATTTAGCGCTTTATCGCTAAAAACCGTAGATTTCTTTCATTTATCTTTCGCCTAAAGGTTTCAAAATGATAAAAAAAGAGAAAGAAATTGTTTATTTTGGAAAAATGTGGGTTATTCGTTCCTTGATTTGAATACTTATTAAAACCAAAAGAAAATTTTTACCTTGCAATGAATCCATTTTCAGTTATGATTGTTATGGTTTAAAACAGTAAAAGTGCGTTTGAAAAACTTTTTTCGTACGGTGATTGAGTTGTCGAAGGTGCGGATCACAATTTCCGTTGCTTTGACTACACTTGCGGGCTATGTACTTGCCCGGGAGGCTTTTGGCTTAGATGCAGTTTTTCCAGTTTTGGGAATCTTCTTTTTGGCTTCTGCTTCTGCCGCAATGAACCATTTTCAGGATGCCGACCGGGATGGGATGATGGGACGGACACATAAAAGACCAATTCCTTCGGGTCGGATAGGGAAGAAACAAACATTGGTTGTTGTATCGGTTTTGGCTTTGATGGGAACATTCCTATTAGCTTTGTATCCAGGAGGCGAAGGGGTGGTTCTGGGCTGGCTGGCCTTTTTCTGGTACAACGCTGTTTATACGCCTTTAAAGCGAATGACAGCTTTTGCAGTCATCCCTGGTTCTGTCATAGGTTCCATCCCTCCAATGGTTGGCTGGGTAGCCGGCGGCGGCTGCCTTAGCGACCTCCGCCTGATTCTTGTGGCTTTCTTTTTCTTCGTGTGGCAGGTGCCACATTTCTGGTTGCTGATGATTTATTACGGAGAGGAATATGTCGAAGCGGGCTATCCTTCGGTGACCGGAGTCTATACTCCTGATAAATTCCGAAGCATGATATTTTATTGGACTCTGGCTACCGTATCAGGAGCATTGTTGTTGCCGGTAAGCGGACTTGTTTCGTCAGTTTGGTCTGCTGCCATCATTGTGATCGGTTCTGTTTGGTTGATTATCGCTTTTATTGGATTGAAATCAAGAGGAAAAGATCAACAGCCTATCAAACCTTTTTATTATTTCATGCGAATCAATTACTTTGTTTTATTTGTCACGCTTGCCATTCTAATTGACCCTTTATTAAAATAAAAACACCCTTCGGATTCGGTCAAAAGGGTGTTCTAAGAGCAAAAAGCGTAAAAATTATTTTACGACACCAGCCAGTTCGGAACCGGGTTTAAACTTAACAACCTTCTTGGCTGCAATAGTAATTTCTTTCCCCGTTTGCGGATTGCGCCCTTTGCGTGCTGTCCTGCCAGCAACAGAGAAAGTCCCAAAACCAACGAGGGTTACTTTTTCGCCTCCTTTGAGAGCTTTGGTTGTTGCACTTACAAAAGCGTCCAATGCTTTTTTTGCATCGGTCTTGGTCAAACCGGCTTCAGCAGCCATCACGTCGATTAATTCAGCCTTGTTCATTTTTTTTAAGATTAGTTAGAGAATTGGTCGAATAATTCACAAAAATAATTCATAAATAATAAGAAGCAAGTAGTTAAAGAAAAAAATCAACTATTTCAAGCATTTTTTTTGCAATTCCAGAGTTTTTTTGTGACAAAATCAATTTTTTTGCGCTAAAAGACCATTCCTGGCACATTGGCAATGGCTTTCGCAAACAGACCAATGCCCTTCAAATTTAAAGCCATTCAGGAAGTCTTTGATATTCAGTATTTTCTTACCTGATAACTGAATTTCTTTGAGCATCAGATATCCTCCTTTTAATGCAACTTTTAAATAAGTGCGGTTGTCTGTCAATACGGAAAAATCCGGTTTTTCGCAATTTATCCTTTCAATCTCGCTACGATAAATTTTCAATTCAATTTTTTGACCGTTTTCATTGCATAAATGCACAAATGTTCCGGGAAATGGGCTAAGCCCTCTGATTTGGTTGTGAATATGGTCTAAACTGTTGTCCCAGTTGATTTGGCTATCGGCTTTTGCCAATTTGGGTGCAGCATGAATTTTGTCAAGTGCTTTCAATCGCTCAGACTGTTCGATTGCTTCGACCATACCTGTTTCTATCCTTTCAATGGTGAGTAGCACCAATTGTTGCCCAACGCTGATCATCCGATCGTGTAATTCTCCAAAGGTTTCATTTTCACCAATTTCCATAGATTGTTGCAAGATGATTTTTCCGGTATCAATTTCTTCATTGATAAAAAACGTGGTAAGCCCAGTTGTCTTTTCTCCGTTCATGATGGCCCGGTTGATGGGTGCAGCGCCTCTGTAATCGGGCAGGAGCGAGGCATGGAGGTTGAGTGTTCCTTTTGGAGGTATTTTCCATACCACTTGTGGCAACATCCGAAAAGCAATCACAACAAACACATCAGCCTTAAAACTTTCTAATTCCGCCAAAAACTGTGGGCTCCGAAGCGTTTCGGGCTGTAAAACAGGAAGATGGTGTTGCAAAGCAATTCGTTTTACGGCCGATTGTGACAGCGTTTTGCCTCGCCCTGCGGGTTTGTCGGGGGCAGTAACCACTGCAACAACGGAGATATGATGGCTCACTAAGAAGTCGAGATGAGCGGCAGCAAACTCGGGTGTCCCGAAAAAGATAATATTCATGACTTGCGGACTTAAAGAGAGTTTCTAAAAACTGACAACAAAAAAACCTGACAGCAAATGTCAGGTTTTTCTTTTGATGGAACAGGAATTACACCTTTCCTTTAGCTTTTTCGATATACTTATCAATTGTACGTCCCTCTGTCGTATTCGGAAATTCTTTTTTAATGGTTTCGTAAGCTTCTAAAGCCTTTTTATAATTTTTGCTCAGTTCGAAGGCGCGGCCTGCTTTAAACAGCAAATAGGGTCTGGTAAATTCATTTTTGCTTTTCGAAGCAGCTTTCAGATAGAGTGAGCTTGCCTGCGAGAAATCGTTGAGTTCAACATAAGCATCGGCCATTGCACCAATGGCTAAAGGAGCAATGATTTGGTCTTTCCCGTTGAATTTTTTCAGATAATTGATGGCTTCCTGATAATTCCCCTGTTTGAGAAACGAAAGTCCCGCATAGTATTTTGCAAGGTTTCCGGCCTTGGTTGAGCCATAGTGACTGGCTATTTCAATGAATCCGGGATTGTCACCATGACCAAACAGTGCCAGATTCAGAGAGTCCTGCTCAAAATACTTCTGTGCCGGGAAGATTTGGTTTTGAGCTTCTCTCTCCCTGGGTTGGAAATAATACTTGTTGAGGCCAAAATAACCTAAAATGACGACGATTAAAGCTCCAACAATAATGGTGATAACTTTCTGATTTTGTTCAATAAAACGTTCTGTTTTGCTCAATACTTCCTCAACTGCTTCAAGCTTTTCGTCACCGCGTTGGAGGATCTCTTTTTGTTTCGACATGGTATCTGCTTATTTTTGAGGTGCAAAGGTAGTTTTTTTCCTTATATTAAAAGAAAATCGCAGTGAAATTTTTAATTTTGACTTGTTCAAATCCATTTTCACCTTTTTGCTGCTGTTCTTAAGATTTGAATTTTTTCTTTTCAAACATCATAAAATGAGGTTATTAGGTAAAAAGGCACTAGTCCGTAAAGTATTTTGGTTTCATGTATTGCTGTTTGCTGCAATGCCTGCCACCATTTTTGCCGGTTGGTGGATAACCGAAACAAAATCGGATCGTTTTGGCAACAATGCCACACAAAATATTTTCATTGAAGGGCAGTGTATCCGAATCGAAAAGGCTTCTTCCACTTTTATTTTCGATTTGTCGAAATCTGAGGTGACACTTGTTTTCCCCAATAAACTGGTTTATTGGAAGGGTTCGGCCGATAGCCTGAAAGCGGCATTTGTATTGGCTGTTGAACAACAGCTGACAATGATGTTAGCTCAAATGCCTGAATACGAACGCGATAAGATGAAGCCTGAAATGGACAAATTGTTTTCTGAGCTTCGCGACGATACGGTGGATACGGCAACATTAAATCGCTTCTCATTGCATTGTACCGATTCTGTCATGGACATCGGGAGTTTTAAGGCGGTAAAATATCATCTGCTATTCGATACAACCCGAATAGAGGAAGTGTGGATTTCGAAAGAAAACCAGCCATATCATGAAATTTCATTGGATCAGCTCAATGCTTTGATGCGCCTGTTCAGCCGGCCTACACTTTATTCTTCGGCCCGTTTGAGCAAGGCATGGAAATCGGAATTCGGTTCAGGCCTGTTGGTAAAGTCGGTAGTGACGACCCCTTTTGGTCCCAATGTGATGGAAGTTAGTCAGGCAAAGGAACTCCATATACGTGATGACTTTTTTCTTCCTCCAGACAGTTATCGCCAGATTCGTTCAACGGAGGCTGTCCAGATCATGCTTGGAGAGAGTGAGAAATCGGCTGTTTTGCATGGAACAAACGAAGAAGAATGGAAGCCGATTTTGCCAAAACCGGCCAAAACTCCCCGGAAATATCCCGATTATCCCACCTCGACCGAAATGCAGAGACCCTGATTTATTTTCAGGATGTTTTGTTGCTGAAAGTTTCTGTCAGGCTTCGGAAAAGATCACCGCGTTGCTCAAAATTCTTGTAACGGTCATAGCTAGCGGCTGCGGGACTGAGTAAACATATATCTCCCACATGACAGTTTTGGGAAATTATCTCAAAAGCCTCTTTCAATTCCTCGAAAAAATGGAGATGCATTATGCCTGGTGTTATGCTTAGCAAGGAGGCAATACGTTGGCCTGCCTGACCGGTAAACAGCAGATGATCAACCGGATGTTCAAGGAGATAGTTTGCCAGCAATTCGTAGTGAATTCCGCGGTCGAAACCTCCGAGAATCAGAAAATTAACTTTGCCAAGGGTTTCTAATGCTGCCACTGTGGCCTCGGGAATTGTAGCAATGCTGTCGTTGTAAAAATGAACGCCTGCCTTCAGTCCAAGGTATTCCAAACGATGCGGAAGTCCTTTGAAGCTGTTGAGGAGTGGGATAAGCTCTTGCTCTTGAAAACCTGTTGCCATAGCCGCCAGAATTGCAGCCTGGGCATTTGAGCGGTTGTGTTCTCCGCGTAGAACTGGCAAAGAAGGCAGGTGGAATGCTGGTTCAGGGAAAAAATGAACTTGTCCGCCGATTGGAGGGATAACCGACTGGAGCGTGCGATGAACGATTGCGGTATCGCCGGGCATACAAAAACGTAAAATGTTGAGTTTGGCCTGACGATAGGTATCCATACTGCCGAAATGGTCAAGATGCTCTTCAAAGATATTGAGTAAAACAGCAACGCCTGGTGAATGACGGACGTTTTCTAATTGATTGGCCGAAAGCTCGAATACTACTGTGGTTTCAGGTGTAATTTGTTCGATGCTGTCTAAGCAGGGCGTGCCGATGTTACCCGTCAACACAACCGGCTTTCCGGCCTGAGAGAGCAGATGATATATCAGAGCCGAAGTTGTACTCTTGCCTTTTGTGCCTGTAACACCAATGGTTTGATGACGAAAAGCGCTCAGAAACAGGTCGGTTTGTGACCTCAACTGTTGTCCTGGCCTCAGCTGGAGCAAACGTGTGGGAATGCCCGGTGTTTTAATGATCAGTTCAGCTTCGCTGAGCCCGTCCAAATAGTGAGATCCAAACAGGGTACGAATATTTTCAGGAATCGAATGGTCTTTGCCTGGCAAAGCAGCATCGGCAATGGTGATTTGAGCCTTCGGCAGATGACGACACAGGAAACGTAGGGTGGACTGTCCTTCGCGACCAAAACCCAGAATGAGGATTTTTTTCCCTTTCAGTTGAACAACAATATGGTCAGTCATCGAGGGCATCGCGAAGCAGTTTTGCGAGTTTTTCGTTAGGAATACGGTTTTCGCCCCATTGATGAAGTGCCGATTTCAAACGGGTTTCAGGATTGGATATTGAATCATCAATGGCACGCAGCAACAAGGGTTTTTTCGATCCAAACTGCTTTGCAATGATTTTTGATGCCAGTTCTACCTCGTCCACTGTGCCGACACATTCAAAAGGTTTGGCTTCAGTTTTGCCGAGTAGCTTGTCCATCATGCTTTGCAAACTTGACTCTTCTAAAAGGTCTTCGCCAAAAATGCCAATTACCTTATCGTGAGGAAGGAATGTTCGCAGCATTAAAAAGGTAAAAAGGCATTTAGGACAGTTGTTGCACCAGCTATCGGTTTTGCTTCCCACATTGCAGCTTCGGAAAAATGGATGATAGGCTTCGAGGCGACTAAATATAGCCGCAATCTGTAACTCGCTCAAAGGTCTGAGAAAACTGAAATAAGTGCTGTTTTTCAGCAAATAATGATTCATGTATTCCCGAAAATCGTCCTCAAACTCTAATGATTTACTGTATTGATGGTTGATGTTTTGTCCGATGACGGTGGGTTCGTTGGCGCTCGACTCGTTGGAAAGAGCAATCAGACCGCTATCGGCAAGCAGGGCAGTAAAAGCGGTAGTAAAAGCAAGCAGAGCTGAAAAGGGGGTGTGGCCATTCAGGAAACCTTCAGAATTCAATCGGAGCATCAATGGGTCAAGGCTGCGATGTACGATCACAACTTCTTCCTCATTAAAACCGGCAATATGAAGGGTGTCGAGAATGGCCTTTCGCGGGTTGACGATGAAAGGCAGGGTAGGCATCCCGCTTTTTGAAATCAAATCTAGAGTGACTGCCGAGTCTTTCCCTCCTCCAATTGGAACAAGTGTCAACGATGGGTTTGGCTTTCCTTCCCAGGGTTTTCCGCATGCGTCAGAATCACAGCTGATCTCCATGAAATCGGCAAGATTTGCCGTGATGCCATTCACATAAAAAAATTCACCCAAACCGTTGTAATAGAGTTTCTTCCACCAGTTGAGTTGATTACGGTCGAGTGAAAACGGTCGAATCAACACCTGCGGCGGACAGGCTAATTTCCAATAACTCACCAATTCCACCATCCCAATATGAAAAGCAAGCCAGTTGAGCGCTTCCGTTTTGTTGGCCGAGCTCAGAAAGTCTCTTTTGGGGATTCGCATTTCAGGTTTAAAGGTGAATTTTCCGGCGAGGTTGAAAGAGAAATTCAGGTGAAAATGCACATCATCTTCCCAAAAGTGGTAACTTTGATATTCGAAAAACGGAAATTCGTTTCGGAGTTTTTCGTAAAGTAGTTGGTTTTGAGAGCGTTTCAAGCGTTGAGTAATTTTTTAAACCGACGGTAAAAGTAATGATTTAAGCTGTCTAAGATATTCACAAATTGTCAGACGGAGATGGAAAAACTGATTCGAATAAAAAGCAACGACCTCAAGCCTGCGTCGGGAAGGGTTTTGTTGGCTGAGCCTTTGATGGACGAATTTTGGTTTGGTCGCTCTGTTGTGTTGTTGATTGACCATACCGACGAGGGAACATTAGGCCTTGTGATGAACAAACCGGCAGGAATCAGTGTGCAGCAGGTTCTCGGGCATGAAGCTGGAATGGATTCTATGATTTATGTCGGTGGTCCGGTTTTGCCAAACCACGTGTATTTTATTCATACTCTCGGAGATAAAGTGCCCGGCTCTGTGAAGGTGATGGACGGTTTATACTGGGGAGGCGAGGTGGAAACAATTCGCGAGATGATGGATATGGGGGTCGTACAAGATGATCAGATTCGGTTTTTTCTGGGTCATTCAGGTTGGGGCCCGGGCAGCTTGACAACGAGTTGAAACGCAATACCTGGGTAGTTACGGAAGCGCCTTGCAGCCTGCTGATGAAAACGCGCTCACACCAAATGTGGAATCTTTTGCTCCAGCGGATGGGCCCGGAATATGATTTGTGGCGCAATTTTCCTGCAAACCCCGACTTCAATTAGCGATTACCCAAGCGTTCAGAGTTGATTGAAAAACAGAGCCAATAAGCTTGGTTTCAGGATGATGCTATAGATCAATCCAAACAAAGCCCCCATGAAGTGAGCCATGTGGCCAATGTTGTCCTGTCCTTTTTTATTCATGTAAACCGAATAAGCAAGATACAAGCCACCGAAGATATAAGCTGGGATGGGAAAAGGAATGGGAAAGACGAAAAGTTTTGAGGTTGGTGCAATCAGGATGGAAGCAAAAAGCACTGCTGACACTGCTCCTGAGGCTCCGACGGATTGATAATAGGGATTGTTTTTGTACCGGCCAAAGTCATAAAGCGTTGAAAACAGAATGCCGCCCACATATAGCAAAAAATACAACAACTGCCCTTTACCTGGGCTAAAAATAAACCCGTAAGCAGCTTCAACATGGCGGCCAAAGGAATATAAAACTAACATGTTAATCGCCAGATGCGCCCATCCTGCATGAACCAAGCCATGGGTGACAAAACGCCAGTTTTGCTTTTTCTGATGGATGAGCCAGGGGCTGAAGCTGAGTTTTTGAAACAGATCGGCATTAAACATCGCCATGAGTGAAACAATCACAGTGACGATGATGAATATATAGGTCATTGTGTAACTTCGGTTTGAGGGCTGTTTTTGGTGTGGTCAATTTCGGAGCCTAACATGCTGTGTGGAATCAGATAAACGGCAACCATCACCACTGCTGCTACAATGGGCCATGTTTTATTGGAGGGCTGCTGACGGAGTTTCCACCATGCAAATAACCAAAACAGAAACATGATGATGGTTTTATTGTCCGTAAGATCGTGACCCCAAGGCCAACCGGTCCAGTAGGCATCAAAAGCGTATTTCTGAACGATGGGACCAAGAATCAACCCGCCAATGAACAAAAGGACGACGGTCACCGAAGCTAATTGGAAAGGGTAACGCCGGTTAAAGATGGACTCGAAGGTGGTGCGTATGCCGACAACCATGGCGAAAAACATAAAAAAGATATGTGGAATCAGGATGTAGCCCGGAACGCTACCTTTGAATCGAATGACGACAGGCTCTTCGGTCAGCGGAAAAGCCTTTTCGCCATCAATCAGGGCAAGCTGATATTCTACTTTTCCGGCAGCGGGCTGATGTGGGATGGCTGCCGTGATAAAACCGTCTTTGGCAAAAAGCTCCTGAGTAGTCCATTGGTCGTGACTTTTGAAGCGTTTAAAACGGAAATTGGCCTTCACACCTTCAGGTACAGCTATTTTTACCAAGGCATCATGACCGGTGTCATGAGTTCGGATGAGTTTGTATTTCACCGTCTGGTTTTGTATTTCCACTTTCCCTTTGATGGGATAGGTTGGACCTGTTGAACGCTGGTAAACGGCAAAAGCTCCCATGAGCAAAAGCGATGTAATCCAGAGCGAAGCGGTTTTCAGGATGTTTTGTATCATTTTACTGAGTGACTTGAGTTTGCAAAAGTAGCCAATGCAATAATGCGTTGTCAAAAGTAATCATAAAGGGGTCTTTTTTGTTCAGTTTTCGCGTAAAGGTATTAATCCCTGATCGGTACAACGATCGAGTTCGGCTTGCAGGGTAATGTGCGTGTAGCCAAATTCATGCCGGATGATGTCGCGCGCTTTATCGAGTTTTTTCTGCACCTCGCTCAACGGCATATCGTGTTCGATGGCAATATGGGCCTCAAAATGAAGGTCGTTGTCGGTAAGCTGCCAGGCGTGGATGTGATGAATGCTTTTGATATTGTCAATTTGCATGACCCGCTCTGCCAAGGCTTTGATGTCGTTGTTTTTTGGGCCTGCCTGCATCAGAATATGATATGTTTCAGAAACCACTTCCCAGGTTTCTTTCAGGATGTAAATGCTGATGATGGCCGTGATGATGGGATCAACCCAATAAAGTTCGTAAGCAATCACCAATATTCCTCCCACAATGACGGCCACGCTCGAAAGGGTATCGCCAATCAGATGAAGATAAGCTGCTTTAATGTTGAGGTTTTTCTTTGAGAAGTCGCGTAGCAACATGATACCGGCGAAATTGGCAATCATCCCGATGATGGCCACGTAAAGCATGGTAAATCCCTGAATGGGTTCGGGATGCCAGAATCGTTTCCAGGCTTCGATGAGTAGGAAAATACAGATCGCAATCAGGCTCAGGGCATTGAACAATGCCGCAATGATCTGGATGCGTTTATAGCCGAAGGTAAGCTGCTGGTTGGCAGGCCGCCGGCTTATTCTGTTGGCAAAATAGGTGATCATCACCGCGATACCGTCACTGAAGTTATGCAAAGCATCGGAAACCAATGCCAAAGAATTAGAAATCAGCCCTCCGACAAGCTCAACCAACGAAATGATTAAGTTGAGCAGGACGGTGAGAAAGAGATTCCGACTTTCGCGATGATTGTCGGTATGGCTTGAGATTTTGTGCATTTATTTTTTGCTTTGTGAGGCTACATACCGGTAAAAAACTTCGTGAATGGCCGGTCGAATTCCGAGGCGTGCCAGGAGATTGGTTTTTGCATCGGGATACACACGGTTCGACAAAAATACGACAACAAGTTTATTTTCGGGGTCGGCCCATGCAAAAGTTCCGGTGAAGCCGGTATGGCCAAAGCTTTTAGCCGAAGCACTTTTAGCCATGGCACGGTTGTTTTCAGCAGTGTCGAGGGGCGGCTTGTCGAATCCAAGTCCACGATGGTTGTTTTTAAAGTGGCTTTTAGTGAAAAAGTCAATGGTCTCAGGCTGAATGAGTCTCTTCCCGTTGACCTCGCCATGGTCGAGTAAAAACTGCATGATGCGTGCCACCGACTCTGCATTGCCAAAAAGGCCGGCATGCCCCGATACGCCACCAAGCATGGCTGCAGCAGGGTCGTGAACATCGCCGCGTAAAAGCTGCATCCGAAACTCCTTGTCGTTTTCGGTCGGTGCAATGTTGCCTTTTGGGAATCGTTTCAAAGGTTGAAACATCAATCTTTCCAATTGCAAAGGCCGATAGAAATTGTCCGCCACATAATCGTCGAAGGGCTGATTGGTCAACAGTTCGATGATGGTAGGAAACAATATAAAACCCAAGTCGCTGTAACGGTATTCTTTCTTTTTGAGTTTGCTCGAAGCAATCTGCCCAAAAATGTTGAAGCGATATTTTTTATTGAGGTAGAGGTTTTCTGCAACTCGCCAGGGATAGTCGGGATCGGCTCGGGTATGGTAAATCGAAGTATCAGGTTGGCCATTGCGAAGGGTCTTCTGGTAAAATGGAATCCAACCGTCCAATCCCGACTGGTGGGTCAGGATGTCGTAGATGCGGAGAAGGCCTTTGTCGGTTTTTTTGAGGAAAGGAAGAAAATCACCAAGGGTTTGACTCATGAAAAGTAATGAATCGTCATACAACTTCATGACAGCTAATGTTGTCGCTAAAATCTTGGTGAGGCTGGCAAGATCATAAAGAGTTTGGTCGGTCACTGGTTCAAGACTGTCGTAGGTCAGAAAACCCAACGATTTCTGATAAATGGTTTTTCCGTTGTGGATGGCTACAATTTGGCAGCCGGGGTAGGCTTTTTTCTTTATCCCGTCAAGGGCAATTGAATCTATCTGCCGAAAAAAAAATTGTCGGAGGTTTGTTCGCCTTCCCCCGTAATTTGGGGTTGAAATACAGGTTCTGAAACACCTTTTTTCTCGCCTCTGACCGGCTCAAAACTTAGGCCTTCGCCGGCTTCAAATCCACTTTTGAGGCTCACCGGGAGCTTGCCTGTGGGCGACACACGTCCGACAAGAACTTGCCGAAGCGCCTTTACTGCCTCGGGAGTGTCCTGATATCCGATGAGAATTGCAGCGAAATTGTCGTTAATCTTAAAAAAATCTAAGGCGTAAGGTGCAGAAAATAGGTTGAAAACCAGTCTTTTGTCTTTTGAAAGTTGATTGACAAAGGTAATGCTTGTCTCACTAATGCCATAGTTTTTATTGGCCAGCAGGTGGGTTTTTCGTATGTCTACAATTACGTTTTTGTAGGGTTTCAATTGCTCTTTCAGAAGCTCCACAGCGGCTTTGTCAGCATTGTGCAGCAGAGTGAACGATTTTAATCCGGGGAATTTGTTTTCCAACACGTCTATGTTTTCAGCTTTTTTACCAATGGAAACCAGCGCCCACTCGCCCGAGCCGGACTGAAGCGGCAGAACGGATTCCTGATTACGAAGCACAGTGATGGCATAGTTGTAGAGTGTTTGAACCAAATCGTTGTATTCGGGTCGGTTTAGATCGTTTTCTAAGTTTTCGATCAGGGCTGGGCGATATTGGTTGAGGCCGGCCTTGTATTTGAACATCAGCACTTTCTTGCAACTTTCTTCGATTCGTGCAGGGTCAAGTTCACCATTTTCGAGCGCTACTTTGATGGTAGAAATGGCCAAAGGCACGTTTTCGGGCAATAACAGAATGTCGTTTCCCGCCTGAAGGGCCATCAACTCAATCTTTCCCGAAGGCTGAACTGAGGTGACTCCTTTCATGTCGAGCCCGTCGGTGACGATCAGTCCGGAGAAGCCCAATTCGTTTTTTAAAATCCCGGTAACAATTTTGGGCGAGAGGCATGAAGGCAGGCTCTTTGAGTCGTCGAGCGCAGGAACGTGCAGATGAGCCGTCATCACCCCTTGAATCCCGTTCTGAATCAGATATTTGAATGGCTTGAGCTCGATAGAATCAAAATGAGCCCGGTTATGATTGAGAATGGGGAGGGTGTAATGTGAGTCGTTCTGGGTGTCGCCATGCCCCGGAAAATGTTTGGCTGTGGTGATGATGCCCATATCCTGAAGACCACGGGCATAGGCTAATGCTTTTTTTCCAACCATCTCCGGAATATTGCCGAAACTCCTCATCCCAATGACAGGATTATCGGGATTGCTGTTGACGTCGGCCACCGGAGCAAAATTGATGTGAATGCCCATGCGTTTGCACTGCTCTCCAATCTGGCACCCCATCTCGTAAATCTGTTCATCGTTTTGAATGGCACCAAGGCTCATCTGATAAGGGTACGTCACGGTCTGACCCAAACGCATGGCCAAACCCCATTCGGCATCAATGCTGATGAAAAGCGGGGTGCGTGCTTTTTGCTGCCATTTGTTGGATTGGTAAACCTGCGACTTGGGCGCACCTTTAAAGAAGCAAACTCCACCAATGTTGTAGTGTTCAATCAGTTCAGCAATGTCGGTGCGATACGGCTTGTCGGGCTGGTTGGCTCTCACGATCATCAGTTGTGCAATGCGTTCGTCGAGGCTCAGTTGCTGGTAAACAGAGTCAACCCATCGGGATGCAGCTAAATCTTGTGCAAAAGAATTACCTGCGGCAAAAATGAGGATTACAGAAAGAATAAATTGGCGAATTGTCGAAGTGAATGACCTGATTTTCATAATATCTTGTGCTTGGTGTTTATTTTTCCGAATGAAAATACTGTTCGAGCAATGATTGGGTTTCTTCAATTGAAACAGGCTTTGCCATGATATGATTTTCTTCATCCAAAAGGAAAAGGGTAGGAGTGCCGTAAACCATATAAGACTGAACTACAGGGCTTTCCCATATCAATCCATCGCTCAGGTGAATCCAGTCGAGATGTTCGTTTTGGATGATCTCGTCAAGTTTCGGCCGGTCGTTGCTAATCACAAACGAAATGATTTGAAGCTCGGGGAATTTCACAGACAGCTTTTTTAGCTCGGGTAGCATTTTGAGGCAGTGTTGGCAGTTTACCGACCAAAAGACAAGGATTTTCAGCTTTCCACGAAAGTGTTCGAGAGAGAATGGCTCTCCATTGATGGTTTCCGGCAGAAGCTCGGGCGCCGCCGACCCGGTGATGATGCGGCGATGAGGTCCAGCAACCCGCTCAATTTCCATCGAAGTCGAAAGGTCGAGACAGTCGCTGTTCAGATGGGGTAAGGTACTCAGGTAATCGGTGATTGCCGTAAGACCCATGCGTGCAAAACCATCAATAAAATAGGAAAGTACGAAGAGGTAGGTTTTATTTTCGACAGAAGCTTTTTCCAAAATCACATCTAAACCACGGATGAAAGCTGCCTGAATCTCGTGGATGTCCATCTGGGGCGTCTGGTGAAGCGCCAGAAAATCAATCATTTTCCGGCTGAGAATGTCGGAAGCAATGAGTGTGGTGTCGGCAAAATCGCATTGATCGAAAAAATGAGCAAGCAAATCAGCACGTTGTTGTTCAAAGTCAAGGCCTAGATTGACGATTGCCGGCGCATCGGCCCGGATGAAACGTGCGGAAAGCAATTCAGAACGATGGTGGTAAAGCGAGTCGGCTTTCCGCTTGAGGCTGTTTTGCAGCTTGTTAAACTCTTCAACGGTTTGCTGGTAAAATGCCTCCTTTGGCGGATACTGCTGAAGCACAGGTTTTAACACATCCTGAAGCGCTTTGGTACGTGTTTTTGCAACAATGTATTCATGCCACACTTTGTTTTCATCAGATTCAATAAACTGAACTGCTCCCTCCTCATCGGGCGCATCTGAAACAAACCGGATGTTTTCGTGGTTGTATATCAGCGGAATACGAAAGCCGTCCTGGATTTTGAGTTCGTACATTCCAGGTTGGTACCAGCTTTTTGTTTCTAAACGAAAATTTCCATTTTTGTCGGTTTTTGCCGAATCAACAGGCAAGCGCATATCGCCGCGGACTAAAAGCAAACTGACCGGTTTTTGCTCATAACCTTCGATGGTTCCTGAGATGATGTTTTGAGCGCTCCCGCCAAGGGCCAGAAAAAGTAGGAAAAAATTAGTCAGCAGGGCTTTAGAAATAAAAACAGATTTTGGCATTGGTTTGTAAGACGGCATAAAGTCAGTTCGGGGTTTCGTATTATAAGTTGATGTTTGTGATGTCGGTCGGTTCAGCAATTGTTTTTTACATTTTATACCAGCTTCCTTCAAGTTTATGGGCGCGTTTTGTGCAATTGTCATTAACGAGTATAATCTTCAAATCGTCTTCATGTAATTTGAAAGTATATTTTCCGGTGATATTTTCGCAATCGTTCATTGGTGTTGCATTCAGTATGAAGGAGTTACCCGAAAACTGGATTTTCCCGATCATGGGCTTTCCGGCTTCAACCGAAGGAAAGTCTAAGTTGAAATGGTTGCCTTCAATCGTAAACATGGCGCCGGTGTCGTTATTGATCCATGTTCCGGTAAGCAGGTTTTCAGTGGGCTGAGAACTGTTTTCATTTGATTCGGAAGAAAGATCATTGGTTTTGATGCCGGATTGTCGTTGATAAACGTAAGCGGCAGCTAACGCAATACCCGAGAGAACCAGCAAAATGACAATCAATTGCAGCAAAAGCTGAAGTCCGCGGTGATTTCCTTTTTTGGAACTGCCGCCACGCCTGCTTCCCGTTTTGCGCTTTTTAGCTGTAGCCATGTTGAAGTAATCTCCTTGAGGAGATTTTTTGTTGTTATTTTGCAAATATACACTCTTTTTGCGGAGGCTTATGCGCTTGAAACGGCTTTCGGATCTTATTTTTTTTCGGTGGTTCACTGTCTGGATGCAATGGGTTAGCTTAATCATTACCGGCGGAATTGTGCTTTGGTTTAACCTTTTTGTTTTCCCGTCTTTTGCCTTGGATATTCAAAATCAAGGTATTTCAATTTTGGATGTTCGCTTGTTTTATACTGCTTCGGACGTGCAAAATCTATTTTTGGCCTTGGGGCAACCGGGTCGTCAGGCATACAGCGCTCAATTGCTGGCCGATATGGTTTATCCTTTTGCCTATTCATTGCTCCTTCATTTTCTTTATGTCAGATTTTGCCTGTCTGAGAAACCCAATAAAATAAGCTTATTTTTTGCTTTTGCTCCTTATGGCGCACTTTTGGCCGATTTGGCTGAAAACTACCTTATCCTGCGGATGCTCGCTCATTATCCGGTTGTTTTGTCTTCAACTGCTCTTTTGGCTTCTATGGCCGGCGCTTTCAAATGGTTTTTTGTTGCCGTAGCCCTTGGTTCAATGCTTTGCTGTTTATTTAGAGAATTAAAAAAGTTATTGGTGTCAGTCGTCGCAAAATGCAAAATGAGGTGAATTTTTCCCGACAGGATTTGTTGCTCCGACAAAAATATTAGCTTTGCGCTGTTTTGAAAAGGATTATCGCCATCGGATTTGTGTTGTTGTCGTTGCTCTTTCTGTTGCAGGCGGGGCTCTACTGGGTTGTGCTTATCCAGCGGCAGCAGCAGCGGGAGGCCGTGAGGAAACGGCTTGTGGAAGGCTTTCATGCCTGGGAGCTGATGCTGATTGAAATTCCCGATGCGGTGAAAAATGACCCTTCGCGCCCTTTTCGCGAAATCCATTCGCGCGAATTTGAATACCGCGGCCAGATGTACGATATTGTTGAAAAACAAGAGTTTGACGAAACAACATGGTATCTGGTTTATCCGGATGTGAAAGAGACAAAGTTGAAAGTAAAACTGAAAAAGCTAATTCGCGATAATCAAAAAAATACAGACAAGCCACTTCCGCAAAAAGTTTTGGAGGAGTATTACAACTGCTATTTATCATCCATTGCGTATGAGAAACTCAAAGATCCTCCTGAAAACCTTCCGGCCTTTTCTTCGGAATATATTTTTTCGGTGATTGAATTTTTACCACATCCTCCCGGTCATCCTCCAAAATCCTGATTGAGTTTTAAGCTAATTTATTGAAATTCAATCATTATTTTTTTAATACTCATAATTTACAATGATAAAAAAATGGCTTTTTGTCATGGTTGCCACCATGGCAAGCAATCTTGTTTTTTCGCAAACCCTGAGGGTGGCTGATGCTGTGAATCGCAATCCACTCCCTTTTGCTACGGTTACTACTCCGCAAGGCACGTTGACCACGAATCGGGCGGGAGTTGTTGATCTTTCTCAGTTACACGATACCGACAGCGTTTTCGTCAGTATGCTTGGTTACTCGATCTACCGTGGCAGCTTTCACGATCTTCGCGGTCAGGAATTCTTTGTTTTGTTAAATCCCAGCCAGATTCCCTTAGATGAGGTAGTGGTATCGGCCAGCCGTTGGGCACAGTCGCGCCGTGAGCTTTCACAACGGGTGACCATCATTCCGGCCAACGAGATAGCTTTGCAGAATGTTCAAACCAGTGCCGACCTTATTGGGCAGAGTGGTGAGGTGTTTATCCAGAAAAGTCAGCAGGGCGGCGGTAGCCCAATGATTCGTGGATTTGCTACCAACCGTGTACTTATTTCGGTGGATGGAGTACGTATGAACACGGCGATTTTCCGTGGTGGTAATGTACAGAATATCATCTCCATTGACCCCCAGAGTGTGGAGTCGGCCGAAGTGCTTTTTGGCCCAGGCTCAGTCATGTATGGCAGCGATGCCATCGGCGGTGTGATGCTGTTTCAAACCCTTGAACCACGCCTTGTTCAACAGGGTGTGGAAGTGAAAGGAAAAGCTTCGACCCGCTTTTCATCGGCTAATCAGGAACTTACCACTCATCTTGACGTGGGTGTTGCCGGTAAAAAGTGGGCATCGCTCACAAGCTTCAGCTTCAACCGTTTTGGCGACCTGCGTATGGGTAGCTATGGGCCGAAGGAATACCTGAGGCCATATTATGTGGTTCGCGCCGACAGCGTGGACCGTGTGGTTACGAATCCTGACCCTTTGGTACAGACACCTTCCGGCTACAGCCAGCAGAACCTGATGCAGAAGTTCGTTTATCAACCCACCGAGCGCCTGAAATTGGAATATGGTATTTATTATTCCACCACGACCAACTACGCTCGCTACGACAGGCTGCTCCGCCTGAAAAGCAAGCTGCCACGCAGCGCAGAGTGGTATTACGGCCCGCAGGAGTGGATGATGCAGCGCGTTGCATTGCATCATCAGGGAAACAACCCGATTTACGATGAGATGAGACTGACGGCTGCTTATCAGAGGTTTGAAGAAAGCCGTCACGACCGCAATTTCAATAAGTCGGCACTCTATCATCGGGTCGAAGAGGTGGATGCCTATTCGCTGAATGCCGATTTTATAAAGCATCATGGCGATCGGGCTAAACTGTTTTATGGACTCGAAATCGTGTTCAATGATGTGACTTCGACCGGCACTGACGAGGACATTAAAAAAGGAAAAGTTGTTCCCGGACCGGCGCGCTATCCGGCTTCCAATTGGGGCTCATATGCTGCTTTTGGGGGTTATCAATACCGACTTGTTACAAACACCCTGCTTCACGCCGGTTTGAGGTACAATTATTATAGTCTTGATGCAACTTTCGACACCACTTTGTTTGCCCTGCCATTCAACACGGCAAGCCTTGGGCAGGGTGCATTGACCGGAAATCTTGGCCTCACACAGAACCTTACGAAATCGTTTCTGTTTATGGCAAACCTTTCCTCAGCTTTCCGCTCGCCCAATGTGGACGACATCGGAAAAGTGTTCGACTCCGAGCCTGGCTCGGTGGTTGTCCCCAATCCTGACCTCAAAGCCGAATATGCCTATAATGCCGAAGCCGGTTTTTCTAAAACCTGGGGTCGAAGCCTGAAGATAGATCTTACCGGCTACTACACTTATCTGCAAAATGCCTTAGTGCGTCGCAATTTCCAACTGAACGGCGCCGACAGCATCCTTTATGAGGGCGAGATGAGCCGTGTTCAAGCCATCCAGAATGCAGCTTCGGCCACCGTCTATGGCGTTCAGGCAGCTGTTGAACTCAATCTTGGAAGCGGTTTTAGCGTGTTAGGTAATCTCACCTGGCAAAAAGGCGATGAGGAACTCGATGATGGCACAACAAGCCCTCTGCGCCATGCTGCACCGCTCTTCGGAATGGGAAGACTGCGTTATACCAATCAGCAGGTGACCCTTGAGCTGAATACACATTTTTCGGATGCAGTCAATTTCGACCAAATGCCGCAGGAAGAAAAAGGTAAAGATTATATGTATGCCATTGATTCCGATGGAAATCCTTATTCGCCGGCCTGGTACACCCTCAACTTCAAGACGATGGTGCGGGTGAACAGCAGCCTGAATTTCAGCGGAGGGGTGGAGAATATTTTCGACAAACGATACAGACCTTATTCTTCAGGTTTAGTCGCTCCCGGGCGTAATTTCGTCTTTTCGTTGCAATATTCTTTCTGACGGGCTGTTAAAGTCAAAACCGAAAAGAGAGGCCGTTTTGTTTACTGACGGCCTCTCTTTTTTGATTTGCTTAATCGACAAATTTTTCTCCTAAAATTGTTTCCGGTTTGAACCATTCGGCTCTGCCTTTGTTTAATTCTAAAACTTAATTTTATTTTATGGCAACAATTACTCTTCATGGCAACGCCATCCAAACAAGTGGCAGCCTTCCCGAAAAAGGGAGTAAAGCTCCTGATTTTAAACTTATTAAAAGCGATCTAAGCAGTTTGACTTTAGACGATCTCAAAGGTAAAAAGGTGGTGCTGAATATTTTCCCGAGCCTCGATACCGATGTATGCGCAGCTTCAGTCAGGCGTTTTAATGCCGAGGCATCGAAATTAGACAATACGGTTGTAGTATGCGTTTCGCGTGATCTTCCTTTTGCCCACAAACGTTTTTGTACAACCGAGGGATTAGATAATGTGGTGACAGCCAGCGATTTCCGTGATAACAGTTTCGGAAAGGCTTATGGTGTCGTCATTATCGAAGGGCCGCTCACTTGTCTTCACTCACGCGCCGTTGTGGTGTTGGACGAAAATGGTGTGGTGAAATATACCGAACAGGTGCCCGAGATCCTCAACGAACCCAACTATGCCGCCGCTTTGGCTGCCATCTAACAAAAGGTTGAAATAAAAAAAGGGACTGCAAACCCCTTTTTTTATTTCCTTTCGTTTGCCATTTGCCTAATATATGACATCATACCTTCAATATCGTGTGGGTCAAACCAACAATAAGATTTATCCTTGCGAAACCAGGTCATCTGTCTTTTAGCATATTGGCGGGTATTGATTTTTATTTTTTCAATGGCTTCACCTAAGCTCAATTTCCCATCCATATACTCAAAAAGCTCTTTGTAACCCACGGTATTCAATGCATTGCAGTGTCGTTGGCCGTAAAGTCTGCTTGCTTCATTGAGTAAACCCTGTTGCATCATTTGATTCACACGTTCGTCAATGCGTTGGATGAGCTCTTTGCGGTCGCGATGCAGCGCGATTTTGATGCACTGAAAATTTCGATGAACTCGATTTCCCTGCCGAAAAGAAGAGAAGGACTGCCCTGTGGCAAGATATACCTCTAAAGCACGTTGCAGCCTTCGTGGATTTTGAATGTCGGCCTGGGCATAATAGTTCGGGTCGCAGGTAGCCACTCTGCTCTGCAGACCCGACAAACCCTCAGTGAGGAAGATTTCCTGAACCTGCCGTCGGATCTCTTCGGTCGTTTCAGGTAGTTCATCTAACCCGTGACAAACGGCATCGAGAAACAGACCCGAACCGCCTGTCAATACCACAAAATGAGATTGATGAAAAAGAGAATCAAGCAGTTGAAGTGCATCTGCTACGTAGGTTGCCACATCGTAACGAGCGGTGATGCTTTTGTGTTGAATGAAATGATGGGGCACAGCTTTGAGCTCCTCAGCTGAAGGCACTGCAGTACCAATGGTCATTTCACGGTAGAACTGACGGCTGTCGCATGAAACAATTTCGGTTTGCAACCTTTTTGCCAGTGCGATGGCTGTAGAGGTTTTCCCTACGGCGGTAGGACCGGCCAAAACAATCAGGAAGTTTTGTGGTGATGCCATAGTTCGCTGCCTGGGTCTGAGGAACGGTTTGATTGAAGTTTTGTTGGACTTAATGGTTTTCGCGATAGGTCAAATTCAGTCGCTCGACTTCAGACTTCATGAAAGCATAGGCTTCTTCGAAGTTGTTTCCAATGATGCCGTCGAGAATGGCTTCGCGAATGGCTGTTTTGATGAGACCGACCTCTTTTCCCGGTTTCAGCCCAAAAGCATCCATAATCATCTGACCATCAACGGGAGGTTGCCAGTTGCGGAGCCTGTCTTTTTCTTCAATCTCACGGAGCTTCTCGCGTACAAGTTGAAAATTGTCGCGGTATTTTTTAATCTTATACTCGTTTTTTGTGGTAATATCGGCCTCGCAAAGCATCATGAGTGAGTCAATATCGTCACCCGCATCAAAAAGCAACCTTCTTACCGCCGAATCGGTCACTTCTTCCTGAGCCAGAACGATGGGTCGAAGATGGAGCAGAACCATTTTCTGAACAAACTTAAGCGGTTCATTCAAAGGAAGTTTCAATTCTTTGAAAATAGATGCCGACATTTTGACTCCTCGCATCTCATGACCGTGAAATGTCCAACCGGTCTGTGGATCGAATTTTTTAGTCGGTGGTTTGGCAATGTCGTGCAGTAAAGCTGCCCAGCGCAGCCAAAGATTGTCAGTGTGTCGGCTTAGGTTGTCCAAAACTTCTAAAGTGTGCAAAAAGTTGTCTTTATGACTTTTTCCGTTGATCGTCTCAACACCCTGCAATGCTGCAAGCTGTGGAAAGATGATGGGCAGAAGTCCTGTTTTTGACAACAACAGAAAACCTTCCGATGGTTTGGAGGCCAGCATGATCTTGTTGAGTTCATCGGTGATACGCTCAATAGAGATGATGCGGATGCGGTTTTTGTTTCTGTTAATGGCTTGCAGCGACCCGGGGTGGATGCTGAATCCGAGCTGAGTGGCAAAACGGATGGCACGCATCATGCGCAAAGGGTCGTCGGAATAGGTGATGTCGGGATCTAAAGGCGTACGGATAATTTTTTGCTCGATGTCTTTTAAACCGTTAAACGGATCAATCAATTGTCCGAAATCATGCTCATTGAGGCTGACAGCTAAAGAGTTGATGGTAAAATCGCGACGGCGCTGATCGTCGGATAAGGTTCCCGGGCTTACTTCGGGCTTGCGGCTTAAATGCTGATAAGATTCTTTTCGGGCGCCTACAAACTCCACTGCATGATCTTTGTAGCGAATCATAGCCGTTCCGAACTGACCATAAAAACGGGCGTTTTTTTGACTGCCGAGCGCTGCTGCTACATCGTGTGCAAAATCAATGCCGTTCCCAATCACCACAAAATCAGTGTCTTTTGATGGGCGCCCTAGGATGATGTCGCGAACGTTGCCGCCAATTAGATATACGGCTTCGCCGCGCCTGCGTGATACTTCTGCTACAGCTTGAAAAAGACTCTCTGAAATGTACTTCTGCAATTCCTCGATCATGCCACAAAATTAAGAAAACTCGGCAATACGTGATTTTTCAACAGAAAAGACAGCTGAACAGGCGTTGAAAGGAAAAATTCTATCAGTGTTGGAGATGGTAAAAAACAACAATACTTTTCAGGCTATTTTGTATCGTTTGCCCGGAAGAGCCACCAGCACCCCATCAAACTCCAGACCTAAGAGAAGACCTGCCAATTTGGAGGCCGGAAAAGCGCTTTTAAGCATGATATCGTCAATGCCGGATTCTTTATTATCTCCAAAAGCATCGAGGATTTTTTGTTCGTCTTCACTAAAATCGCGAAACAGGCGTGTTTGTGGCGAGCTTGGTTTGCGGATGTCCCAACCAAGCATATAGCGAAGGTTTTCAGCATTTTCGATCATATCGGCTTTGTTGGTACGTATCAGATAGTTGCATCCTTCACTGGTGAAGTCGCCTACGCGACCGGGTACGGCAAACACATCCCTGTTGTAGGAACTTGCAATATTGGCGGTGATGAGCGCTCCTCCTTTTTTTGCAGATTCCACTACCACAACGGCATCCACCATTCCGGCAACGATGCGGTTGCGACGGGGAAAATTCTCGCGATCGGGATTAGTCCCTGCCATAAACTCGGTGAGGAGGCCGCCCTGGCTGATCATCCGCTCGGCCATGCTACGGTTGGACAACGGATAAATACGGTCGAGGCCGTGAGCTAAAACACCAATAGTTGGCAAGTGGTATTTCAACGAAGCGCGGTGTGCACAACTGTCAATGCCATAAGCTAATCCGCTGACAATTAACACTTCGTCAGATGAAAGGTCTTCGATAAACTGCTCGCACCAGTGTTTGCCATATTCGGTGGCTTTGCGGGTTCCGACAATGCCAATCACCTTTTGCAGGTTCAGGTCGGCATTGCCATAATAGTAGAGCATCAGCGGGCTGTCGGCACAATGTTGAAGTCGCTTCGGGTATTTCTTGTCGAGAAAAAAAAGTGGTTGAATACCTTTCTTCGTGATAAAATCCATCTCTTCTTCAGCACGACCCAGTACATTTTGATGCATGATTTCGTGGATGATGGCGGCTCCGATGCCAGGTATTTTCTCTAAGGCGCGTTTTTTTTCGCTAAACACTGCCTCGGGCCCGCCGCAATAAGCCACGAGCTTTTTGCCCAGTACGTCGCCCACGCCCGGGATGAGGGTAAGTCCGATTTGATACAGAAGTTGTTCCGACATGGCCGCCAAAATTAGTGGAATTATGTTAATTTTGTTCAAAAAGTGCAAATTTGCCGGAGCCTAAACGTATCCTTATTGCCCCTCTCGACTGGGGAATTGGGCATGCCACACGCTGCATTCCGCTCATCGAAGGGCTATTGCAGCTGGGGCAGCAGCCTGTTATTGCTGCCGATGGAGCGCCTTTGCACTTGCTTCGCCAACGTTTTCCCGAACTTGGGTGGACACGCTTTCCGGGCATGGTCGTCACTTATTCAAAAAGCAAATCAGTGCCTTGGGCTATTGCCCGACAACTACCCGCCATCCTGAAACAAGCTTATAGCGATCAACGGGTGATTGAGCGATTAATCCGCGAACAGAAAGCCGATGCGGTGATCTCCGACAACCGTTTTGGGGCATACAGCCTGAAAGTGCCGTCGGTTTTCCTCATCCATCAGCTCAATCTTCGGCTGGGGAGGCCTTTTCGCTGGGCAGAACCTTTGGCCAATGCATTGAACCGTTATTTTATTGGTCGTTACCACGATTGTTGGGTTCCCGACTTTCAGGGACAACATTCCCTTGCGGGGGCATTGTCGCAATGCCATTTGCCTGGTATTCCTCTACATTATATCGGACCCCTGAGTCGGCTGAAACCTTGTGAAACAATACACAAGCCAACGTCTCCCGACTTTTTAGTGATGCTTTCGGGTCCCGAACCACATCGCACCATTTTTGAAAATGCGATATTGCATCGTTTTTGCGGAAAAAATGATCGGGTAGTGATACTCCGTGCTTTGCCGTTGGGTGCCGAATTGCCCGAACATTCGCCCAATATTGTCATGTACAACCATTTAGATGATGCGCAATTGGCGGAGCTGATACATAACGCACGAAATATCATTGCCCGTGCGGGCTATTCTACCTTGATGGATTTGTGGACCATGAGACGTTATGCGTTTTTAGTGCCTACTCCGGCTCAGCCTGAACAAGAATATCTTGCTGATTTTCATCATCAAAAAGGTGGTTTCAGAAAAGTTTTGCAGCATCAGCTCGACCAACTCCCAACGGATTGTCACCTGCCGCCCTTTGGAATGACTGAGGCCGGGAACGACCAATTGCTGTTGTCGCACCTATCGGAATGGCTTGCCACACTTTAGTTTCTTTATCTTTGTCGTTCATTAAAACAAGCCCTATGCTGATCAACGAGGAAATGAAAATGGCTGAGGTGATTCATCTGAATCATCATTTGTTGCATGTGATCAATCGTTTTGGCATTCAGTTGGGATATGGCGAAAAGACCGTGAAACAGTTGTGTGCCGAGCATGAGCTGCCGCTGCCTTTTTTTCTCGAGATTGTGAATACCTTTCACGATCCATCCTATTTCCCAGTGGATGCCATGCTTCGTTTCGATGCAGCACTTTTAATCCGCTATTTGCAGCAAACACATGCCTACTATCTGGAGTTTCGAATCCCTGAAATCGAGCAGTATATCACCCGGTTGACCACTGATGAGAGTTGGGACGAAGCCGTAAAAAGACTGATACGCGACTTTTTTCATCAATACGTCTTTGAACTTACCCAGCATATCAAACGCGAGGAAGATCGGGTTTACCCGTATGTCCTGGCTTTGGCGCATTATCTTGAAACAGGACAGGGTGAGAAGGAATTGGTAGAAAGCCTGATGCATTATTCCATTCAGGAATATGAAAATGAACACGACGATGTGGAGTCTAAACTGTTTGATTTGAAGAATATCATCATCAAATATATACCCCGACCCAAGGATAGCCGTATCCTGAACCTGATTTTGCATGAGCTTTTTGAGCTGGAAGACGACCTGCATAACCACTCGCATATCGAGAATATGATTTTAGTTCCGATTGTGGAGCGGATGGAAAAAGAGTTTTTTGCACTAACACGAAATGGCCGCCATGATTGAAGCCGTGAAAATTCTGCTGATCGAACCTTCTTATATTATAAAGGAGGGGCTCCGTAGTGCGCTTGGCCGGTTTGGACTTTCGTTTCGCATTGACGAAGTGGACGAGGTGAAAGAGAATTTAGTATTGACACTCGAAAAGTTTACCCCGAGGATAGTGTTTGCTAATCATCGCGCTCTCGAAACGAAATGGGCCGGAAATCGAAGTGCAGCCGTTTTCGATGAAGTGTTGTTGGTGGGAATGTATAACGAAAAAGTTCCCCTTTTCGAAATGGCACGCTATGATGAGGTTTTGTGCATTGAAGAGAATAAACAACAGATAATAAGCTCTTTACAGAATATTTTGAAAAAGGCCGGCCTTTTGTCAAACGAAAGTGAAACCGAAAACCTGAGCGAACGCGAACGCGAAGTGCTGAGGTTTGTTGCTTTGGGACTGACCAATAATGAGATAGCCGAGCGATTGTTTATCAGCACATTTACGGTGATGACACACCGCAAAAATATCACCCGGAAGCTGGGCATTAAAACTGTGTCGGGCTTAACAGTGTATGCCATCCTGAACAAAATTATCGAATCGGGCGAAGTGAATGCCTTCTAAATGTGATGACTGCTTCAACCACCTCAGTTTGTGTGAGTTTTATGGAATCGTTGTTTTTGTTGATCTTTTGTGTTTTCATAATGTGATTTTCAAAAATCGTAATCAGGTTGGCGATGAAAACTAAATTGAAAGTGGAGCGGGCAGCATTGAGCATGACCCAGGACGAACTGGTTCAAAAGGTATCGGTGAGCCGTCAAACCATCATAGCCATTGAGGCCGGGCGATGGGTTCCTTTGGCCGTGCTGGCCATAAAAATTGCAAGGGTATTCAACAAAGCAGTCGAAACGCTGTTTATTCTCGAAGAGGGCGACTAAGCCCTGCCGACGGAGAGGCGATTTTCGGGCTGCGATAACCGTAGTGAATGAAAATGTGTATTTTTGCCGGCAATTTAGAATTAGTTTAAATAAGCAAACAAATGGAAAAAGTTGGAATTTTCTACGGTTCGACGGGAGGAAGCACAAAGCAGGCTGCCGAAGCTATTGCCAAAGCTTTGGGTAAAGGTGCCGAGTTGCATGATATTGAAGAAGCTACACCCGAGATGATAGCGTCGTACGCAAATCTTGTATTCGGAACCAGCGCCTGGGGCATAGGTGATATGCAGGACGATTGGGAACGTTTTGTGGACGAGCTGGCCGAGATTGATTTTACGGGCAAAAAAGTGGCTTTGTTTGGCGTGGGCGACCAGGCCGAATATCCCGAAAGTTTTGTGGACGGAATGGGAACGCTCTATTGCCGCCTGCCCGATAAAAACTGTGTGGTGGGTTTTTGGCCGATCGAAGGTTATAAATTTTATTTCAGCCTGGCCGAAAAAGATGGACAGTTTGTCGGTTTAGCACTCGATCCGCATAACGAAGATGCACTTTCGGCTGACCGTATCAAACGCTGGACAACGCAATTGAAGAAAGAATTTAACTAATTCGCTTTTACAAAATCTGAATAAAAAACATCGTCTTTAAGGCGATGTTTTTTGTAAAGGAATGTTTTTTAAAGTTTTTTGGGATTTTTCGGAGCTGTGGGAAATGCGTTTTCCGCTATTTTTGCCGCCGAACCCAAAATTTGCGGCTTCCTATGTTTCGCCTTTCTGCTTCACGTTCGATCAAGTTGCTGATGGCATTCGCCATCTTCTGGATGGTGATTGGTGAGCTGATAGCCATTCATCAGGAACGTATTTTTGGAGTTAATTTTTACGGAAATCACAGCCCTTTCACTAAGCCTGCTTCCAAGAGCGATGGTACAATCGGTTTCTGGAAAGCAGGAAAAGACAGTGATAAATCGTATGCTTTTTCGTTTTCCGAGGCCGTTGTGCTTTGCGAAAACACCTACCGATCGGGTCTTTGGTTCTGGAGTTATTTGTTTTCGGGACCAACCGCTTTCCTTAGCCCGGCCATTTCGCTCACAGCTCCGATCTTGCGAGGGCCACCTTCGTTGGTCAGGTAAAATCTTCCCTTTATTTTCTTTTTTCCGGAGAAATCAGGCCTTGAATTGATTTTTAGGCCTTTGAGTTACCTTTGAATAGTTCATTAAAATATTGATTAATAATAATATACCTGTTATGAAAAACATTTATTCTTTTTTACTTATTCTTTTTCTGAGCATTCAACTGCATGCCGATCCGATACGCGATACCGTTTCGATGGGGGCCGGTTATGTCAATGATGTGTTTTACAGCCTCGACAGCGGCATTGTGAAAATTGAGACGCGGGCCAACTGGGAAATTGCCTTTTATACCAACCGTTGGAGCGCTGGAATTCAGGTGAATGATGGGGGCGGAGTTCAGCTCTTTACCTATCCATTAGGTGATAAAGATGCATGGAACACTGTGGATGTCAGCCAAATTGATGAGTGGACTCCAATGGTCAACAGCGATACCGTTTGGGAAGATGGCGCCTTTAACCGCAATGCTTTGGAACACCCTGATTATGGCTGGGGGGTGTATAATACCATCAATCACAGTGTGAACGGCGACTCGCTTTTCATTGTTAAATTAGCCAACGGCAGCCTGAAAAAACTTTTCATCGAATCAAAAAATTCGGTGACCAATACCTATTATTTTAAATATGCGGACATTGATGGCTCCAATGAAAAAAGTGAAGTGCTTGACATTACTCCATATATGGACAATCGCTTGTTTCTATACTATTCCCTGAGTCTGGGAATGCCCGTTGATCGTGAGCCGGATATCAATAGTTGGGATTTGGTTTTCAGCCGTTATTCCGCCATTGTTTATGACAATAACAATCAACCATCAGATTATGTGGTCGTTGGGATTGCCAGCAACAACGGTGTTGGCGTTGCAAAACATCATCCGGTTGAAGTCAGTTTTGCCGATTGGATGGCTAAGCCTTTTGAAGAATACCGTACCCCTATCGGGCACGAATGGAAAGAGTTCAATATGAGCCAGTTCGCCTGGACGGTTGAAGATTCTTTAGTTTATTTTATCAAAAACCGGAATGGAAACATCTATAAATTTTATCCCGAGTTTTTCAGCGGACAAGCAACGGGGAGTACCGCTTTTGTGAAAGAGTTGCTGTCGTTTTCATGGCTTACGGATTCCCAACAGCGCGTGAATGGATTGGCTGTGAGCCCAAACCCGACCAATGGTTTGTTACGCCTTGATGTAAATGAAGACCTGACCGGTACAGCAGAAATAGTTTTCTTCGACCTCTCAGGGAAAAAGGTGTATTCTACTTTGGTAAGCGATCGTTTAGCTTCGGTTGATCTGCGCCAACTGCACGATGGACTTTATGTGGCCGAGATGAGGATCAACGGGAAGTTACTGCGCGCCAAAGTAATGTTGCAGCATTAGTCCGATTTATGATGCGTTTTGGATTTACATTTTTAACAGGGCTTTTGCTGATTTCATCCAGGATGTCGGCTCAGGATGCACAGCTCTGGCTGAAAGACGCCAAAAATGGCGAAGCTGTGCCTTTTGCCCATGTGATGATGCAAGAGCGCGGAAAAAGCGAATCCAAAACTTTTGTCAGCGATTTGGATGGAAAAGTCAGGGTGGTCAGCCGCGAGCCGCTGGTTTTCACAGTGAGCGCTCTCGGCTACCGGCTGTTTTCCGACACGCTGAAGCCCGGCAGTAAAAAGATTATTCAGCTTGAACCTTTGGTTTACAATATGGATGAGGTGGTGGTGACAGGCCAGTTCACCCCGGAAGCTGTAGATAAATCCATTTTCAAGGTGAAAGTGATTGGTTTGAAACAGGTTGAGCAAAAAGCGTCCACCAATCTGGGCGAGCTCATGGCTGGTGAGCTCAATATCCGTTCCTCGATGGATGGGGCGTTGGGCTCGAAAATTACCATGCAGGGACTTGGAGGTGAACATATTAAGTTTTTAATTGACGGCGTCCCGCTCATTGGCCGGATGAATGGGAATATTGATCTGGGGCAGCTCAATCTTCAAAATATCAAACAGATCGAAGTGATCGAAGGGCCAATGTCGGTGATTTATGGAAGCAATGCGCTTGCAGGAGTCATCAATATCATCACCGGCGACAATCCTTATTCCACAATAAGTGTGCAGACCAATGCCTATACCGAAAGTATAGGAGTTTATAACTTTTCAATGGATGGCTCGTTCAAAAAAAATCGTTGGACAAGCGGGATAGCTGCTGCACGCAACTTCTTCGACGGTTTCGATCAGATTGAAGACCAGCGTAGTATGCGATGGAAACCCAAACGACAATACACTTCCGATGCTCATCTGGGATATACTTCAACCAAGCTTAAAGCCAAAACAGCTGTTTCATATTTCAACGAGATGCTTCAGGATAAGGGCAACTTGCTCAGGCCTTATTATGAAACAGCTTTCGATAATTATTTCCAGACCAATCGTTTTTCGGCCAAGTTCGATGCTCAGGCACCAGTGGCTAAAGATCGTTTTATCAATGTGTTGGCTTCTTATTCTTACTACAATAGAATTAAAAATACCTATTTCGTTGACCTGACTACCCTGGAAAAGAACCTCACTATGAATGGCTCCGACCAGGATACTTCGGTCTTTGGGCAATATTTGTTGAGGGCTGAGTTTAGTAAAAGCACGACCCAAAGCCGGTTTAACTACCAGTTTGGTATTGACTTGAATCAGGAAACAGGGGCAGGCAAGCGCATGCTCGACGAACGACAACAAATTGGCGATTATGCGGCTTTTCTCAGCTTAAAATTACAGCCCACACCGCTGCTGATGCTACAACCCGGCCTCAGATATGGCTTCAATACCAAATACAATGCACCATTGGTGTATTCGTTGAATCTGAAATGGGATTTGCGTGAAGAACTAAGCCTTCGTGCCAGCTTTGCCAAAGGATTTAGAGCACCCTCGCTCAAAGAGCTGTACCTCGAGTTTGTGGATGTGAACCACAATATCAGGGGAAATGAAAATCTGAAGGCTGAAAATTCGAAGAATATTAACCTTGCTTTGAGCTATCATCACGAAAAAAAGACTTATGACTATGGTGCTGATCTAAGCTTTTTTTATAATAAAATCAACAACAGCATTACCTTGGCCACACTCAGTTACGACTCTGCCCTTTATACCTACGTCAACCTGAACCGCATGATTACTCAGGGCTATCAGCTTTCATTTCATAACCGGCTTTACCCCTGGTTTGAGTTGAAAGCCGGGGTTGGGCAAATAGGTCGAAGGCAGATTACGGATGGAGCCGCAGCCGTGAAAATGATTTATAGCACTGATATTATGGCGAATCTCAGTCTGTTGTGGCGTAAGATAGATTTGCGTTTCGATGTGAATTATAAATACAATGGAGCTTATCCCGAAGTGTTTGTCAACAGTGACGGGGCAATATTTCGCAGCCTGATGGATGCGTATCATTCGCTCGATGCCAATGTGTCGCGTAGCTTTTTGGGGCAGCGACTGACGGTACAGTTTGGTGCGAAAAATCTGTTTGGCAACACGAATATCCTCATCCGCGGGGATAGCCAGGGCGGAATCCACAGCGGAGCCGGCGATGGAAGCGCACCCGTGGCATGGGGCAGAACCTTTTTTGTGCGTGCGGCCTACCGCTTTCAAAAATTCAGCCGGAATCATGAAAACTAATCTTGCCCTGTTCTTTGCGATGGCCCTGGGGCTCACATCCTGTTTCAAGGAGGATGAACGCATCGCGCCAACCGACCGTGGCGGAAAGATTACGGCTTCTTTTGGAATGACCCAGACCTATAAATACCAGTTTTACTACAGTTTGGAAGATTCAGTGATCAGAGGACAGAGCGATAAAAATGCGTTTGGTCTGGTTTTCGATAACCGGCCGGGCAAGGCTGGTATTTTTCTGAATTCAGCCAATTTCAGTATGGCTGCAGCCAGCGGACGTTATCGGTTTAACGATGTGAAAAACCTTGCCGGCCTCCGTTTCGACTTTGATGCTTCGTCGGGCAATGCCGACTCATTGGTGTTTCGAGGCTGGATGCGTATCGAAGGAGCCGACACCCTCTACAGCCATGAAGTGTATGTGATTGATCTGGGCTATGACGACCTTGGTAACAGTCTGGGCTACCGCAAAATCATCCTCGACAGCCTCAAAGGCAACGATTATTTCTTCAGGTATGGATTGCTTAATAGTGACGAAGCCTTGAGTGCAACCGTCTCTAAATCGGGGAGCAGCAACTTCGCCTATTTCTCGTTTGAAACCAACGAGCAATGCTATCCCGAGCCTTCGGGACAGGCTTACGACTTGCTTTTTACCCAATATACAACCATGCTTTTTACTAACGAAGGCGAGCCTTATCCTTATTTGGTCACCGGAGTCCTGCTCAATCCTGAGCAGACTCTTGCCTGTTTGGTGAAAGGGCTTGATTTCGACAGCATACAGGCCGAAATAATTGATGACCTCCCGTTTACGGCAAAACCCGATATTATCGGTTACGACTGGAAAGAGGTGAAAGGCGATGTGAACAGCGGAAATGTGTATTACGAAATCCGACCCGAAAATGTCTATTTTGTAAAAACCCGTAGCGGTTTTGTTTTTAAACTGAGATTTATTGGTTTTTACAGCAATAGTGGTGAAAAAGGCTGGCCAACCATCGAGTTTCAGCGTATTTAGAGAAAAAAAACGCTGACGTTTGCCTTCGCCCCGGCTTATTTTATTTTTGCCGGACAAATTTCAGCCAGATGAGTCGATTCTAACATAAACATCAATAAGAAAAGCAATGAAGCCATGACAACCAAATCATTGACGCAGACCGATTTGACTTCCGGTTTTGATATCCGACCGGAGATTTATGAAATTATCAAAGAAGATAACCCTGATTTTCGCCCCGAAGACAAAATTAATCTTGACCAGTTGAATCGTTACCGACGGATTTATCTCACCCGTCTGATGGAGCAGGAGAGGGGCGAGCTGGCTCAGATTGATCAGGATGTGATGGAAGCAGTGAAGGAGAATTCGATCCTTTCGGAAAACATCGAACCCGATATTGAAGCCAAACTTACGATAGGTCAGAAATTGGCCGACCGTATAGCCGATTTTGGTGGAAGCTGGACTTTCATCCTGTTTTTCTTTTGTTTTATCCTGGTATGGATGGGAATTAATGTTTGGGTTAATTTGATGAAACCCTACGATCCGTATCCGTTTATTTTGCTCAACCTCATTCTGTCGTGCTTAGCTGCCGTACAGGCTCCAATCATTATGATGAGTCAAAACCGGCAGGAGCAAAAAGACCGTCAGCGCGCCGAACACGATTATAAGGTGAATCTTAAAGCAGAGTTAGAAATCAAGCTTTTAAGCGAGAAAATTGACCATTTACTTGTCCATCAGAATAAAAAATTGCTCGAAATACAGCAGGTTCAGGTTGATTATCTTGAAGATTTGATGAAACGATTAGAAGCTAAATAAAAATGATGCCTGAGGATTACAGTCAATAAACCATTCGAGGTTAAACTGACGATTAAAGCTCAATTCCGTATGTAGGCCGGTAATCTGCTGTATTGCCCAATGTCATCAACATGAATGTTCGGTTGCCTTATGTCAATTTTCACACCCACTTGCCGTTGGTGAGTGCCGGCGATGTGATTTCGGTTGTCAGCCTAATGGCCGGAACTGGAGAATTGGTTGCACGGCCGGAGTATTGCACGGTTGGCATTCATCCCTGGCAACTTACTGAGACCGGTCTGGAAGCGTTACAGCGGCAACTGCTTGACGACCTGCATCGTTTAAGGCCTGTTGCCATTGGCGAGGCGGGTTTAGACCGTGCCATCGCCGTTCCGCTGGCGTTGCAGCAGCACGCATTGAGCTGGCAACAAGAACTTGCCCTTGAGTTGGGTTTGCCCATGGTGATTCATTCTGTCAGGGCTTTCGACCTTTTACTTTCCAAGCCGAAAAAAAATATAACGAGCGTGATTCATGGCTTTTCGGGGAAACCTCCCACAGCGATTCAGTTGCTTCGCGCGGGTTTTTATCTTTCGTTTGGGAAGGCTATTTTCGACAAAAAAAGCAATGCTGCTGCAAGTGTCAAAATGATGCCGCCTGAGCGCCTTTTTCTTGAAACCGATACTTCCGAAATTGATATTGCTGAGGTCTATCGTTGGGCTGCCATGCTTCGCGGAGAAACGGAAGAATCGCTTCGTGACAGCATCTTTCGTAATTTTGTCCGGCTTTTTAACTCAAAATGATGACAAAACCCGATTGGCAATCGCGCACCCGCCTTTTGGTTGGTGACAATGGATTGGCACGCTTGGGACGCAGTCATGTGTTGGTTGCCGGGCTTGGCGGAGTGGGGGCTTATGCTGCCGAACAGCTTGCCCGCGCAGGCGTTGGCCGGCTTACGATAGTGGATGGCGATACTGTGCATCACAGCAACCGCAACCGACAGTTGGCGGCGCTCAACTCCACCATCGGCAGGCCCAAAACCGAGGTGATGGAGCAACGACTTCGCGATATCAACCCGGAAATCCATATCGTGACGGTGAATGCCTATGTCAAAGACCAATTGCTGCTCGATGTACTCGATCGTCCTTACGATTATGTGATTGATGCCATTGACACCTTAGCGCCGAAAGTTTTTCTGCTTTACCATGCCTGCAGGCTCGGGCATAAAGTGGTAAGCAGTATGGGTGCCGGTGGTAAATTTGATCCTGCACTCATACAGGTGGTTGATATCTCGCAAACCCAGCAATGCCGGTTGGCCTATTACATCCGCAAAAAGTTGCACAAACTTGGTGTTTGGGATGGCATCACTGCGGTTTACTCCACCGAAGTCGTCTCGCGTGGGAGTATCCGGGCCGAGAGCGGCGAAATGAATAAACGCAGTACCGTTGGAACCATTTCGTATATGCCGGCTATCTTTGGAATGTATTGTGCATCGGTGGTTATACGCTATCTTCTAGACCGTAAAGATGAAACATGATGCGCCACTTCCTTTCTCATTGGAACATCATACTTGTTTTTCGCAGCCTATATCCTTCTTTTTTGTTACTTTGCCCACCTTTTAAAAAATGATAAAATTGTCGGCATTTTGCTGATTTTATATTCTAAGTTGTTGAAATGAAGAAACTTACCCTGTTTAACATCGGTTTGATGTTTTTAATCTTATGCGGCTCTCCGTTCGTGACGAAGGCACAGGATGCCAACATTCGCGGTTTTGTATATGAATCCAAATCGGGCGAGCCGATTATTTTTTCCAACGTTTATCTGGAAGGAACTAATTATGGAGCTTCAACCGATGTAAACGGCTATTTTAGCATCACCCGCATTCCTACTGGCCGTTATACTCTTTTGGTGACTTATTTGGGTTACGATACCATTCGTGAAGAAATTCAGGTGAAAAAGGGCGAGGTGATCAACAAGAAGTTCATGATGAAAGAATCATCCATCAGCCTGGGAACCGTCAATGTGACTGCCGAAAAGATGGAAGCAGTGAGTGAAACGAAAACCTCGGTCATCAATCTAACGCCCAAGACTTTGAAAAAACTGCCGAGCATTGGCGGGCAGGCTGACCTGGCGCAATATCTTCAGGTGTTGCCCGGCGTGATTTTTACCGGCGACCAGGGCGGACAGCTTTATATCCGCGGCGGGGCGCCCATTCAAAACAAAGTGCTGCTTGATGGTATGGTTGTTTACAACCCGTTTCACAGTATCGGCCTCTTCTCGGTGTTCGAAACTGATCTCATCCGCAATGCCGAAGTGTTCACCGGAGGATTTAGCGCCGACTATGGCGGACGCATCTCATCGGTGATGGACATTACCACGCGTGATGGCAATAAAAATAATCTGGCCGGAAAAATTGGTGCCAGCACCTTTGGCTCCCGTCTGCTTTTAGAAGGGCCAATTGCCAAGGCTCGCGATCAAAACAGTGGAAGTTCTTCATTTATCTTTTCGGCCAAAAACTCTTATTTGGAACAAAGCAGCAAGAAGATCTATTCATACATTGATAAAGCCGGGCTTCCATTTAATTTCCTTGATCTCTATGGCAAAGTGTCAATCAATGCTGCCAATGGAAGCAAGGTGAACTTTTTTGGCTTTGGTTTCGACGACCGCGTGAACAACTATAAGGCCTTGTCAGATTTCGGCTGGAAAGCCGTTGGCGGCGGTTCCGACTTCCTGATTATCCCTGGTAAAGCTCCCGTGCTCATCGAAGGAAACCTTGCTTATTCGGCTTATGAAGCCAACCTCTCCGAGAAAAACGCTCCCGAACGAACGAGCAGCATCAACGGTTTTAATATGGGGTTTCATTTTACCTATTTCCTTGGGAAAGACCTCATTAAATACGGCATCGAAGTGCTTGGCTTCCGCACCGAGTTCAACTTTACCAATGCCATCGGACGCAAGATCGAACAGATTGAAAATACGACTGAGCTGGCAGCCTATGTGCGCTACAAGGGAACATTCGGGAAGCTGCTTTTCGAGCCGAGCCTGCGTTTTCAGTATTACGCCTCTCTTTCCGAAGCATCGCCCGAGCCTCGTCTGGCACTCAAATATTTAGTCAGCGACAGGGTGCGGCTCAAACTCGCCACAGGACTCTATTCGCAAAACCTGATAGCCGCCAACAGCGACCGCGACGTGGTAAACCTTTTCTATGGTTTTCTGTCGGGTCCCGACAACCTTCCTTCAACCTTCGATGGCAAAGCGGTGAACTCAAAACTACAAAAGGCAGCACATGTCATCGTTGGAACCGAGGTCGATCTGACTTCTCACCTTAACCTGAACATCGAAGGATATCTGAAAAATTTCGGACAACTTACCAACCTCAACCGTAACAAGGTGTACAACGAAAATACTGCCGACTATACCGTGCCCGACCGCCTGAAAAAGGATTTTATCATCGAAAAAGGACAAGCCTATGGTGCCGACCTGGCCTTGAAATACGAATTCAGTAAAGTCTATTTCTGGGCAGTTTATTCCTTGGGTTATGTGAATAAAACTTTTGAGGAAAAAGCAGGTCAGATGTTTACTTACCGACCACATTACGACCGCCGTCATAATGTGAACCTTATTCTTAGCTATACCGGCGGAAGCAAAAAAGAGTGGGAAGTGAGCGCCCGCTGGAATTTTGGCTCAGGATTCCCATTCACCCAGGTGCAGGGATTTTACGAATATCTTCCTTTCAGCCAAGGCATCAATTACGACTACTATAAATCCAACGGCCAGTTAGGCATCATCTATGGCGATCTCAATGCCGGACAGTTGCCTACCTACCATCGCCTCGATTTCGATGCCAAACGGAGGTTTTACCTCACCGAAAAAAAGGAAATCGAACTTAGCCTTAGTTTAACCAATATCTATAACCGTAAAAATGTATTTTATGTGGATCAAATCACCAACGAGGTGCTAAGACAACTTCCCCTGATGCCCAGCGTTGGACTTGTATTCACGTTTTAATTCAAATCCATATCATGAAAAGAAAACTTAACATATTGAAAATGAGCGCGATGGTTGTAGTTGCCTTTTCTGCCATCGCATGTGCTACCCAGCCGAAAGAAACCATGAAACCACCTGTTGCAAAGATTATCCCAAAAGAACTTGTTACACACGGCCACAGCCGTATTGACAATTATTATTGGCTCAATGAGCGCGAAAATCCCGAGGTGATCGCCTATTTGGAGGCCGAAAACGAATATGCCGAAAAAACGCTTGAACATACCAAAGCCTTGCAGCAAAAGCTTTACGACGAGATGGTGGGCCGTATCAAACAAACCGATATGTCGGTTCCTTACAAAGAAAACGGCTATTATTATTATACACGTTACGAAGAAGGGAAAGAGTATCCACTCTATTGCCGTAAAAAAGACAGCATGGAAGGCATTGAAGAGATTATGCTCAACGGCAATGAAATGGCCAAAGGATTAGCCTTTTTCGACATTGGCGGATGGGAGGTGAGCAACGATAACAAACTTTTGGCCTATGCTGTGGATACCGTCAGCCGCCGGCAATACACCTTGCACGTTAAAAATCTGGAAACCGGTGAAGTGTATGCCGATGTCATCCGAAATACTTCCGGCAATATGGCCTGGTCAAACGATAATAAAACCCTTTATTACAGCATCAAGGATGAAACACTGAGACCGTACAAAATTCTGAAACACCAACTCGGCAGCCCGCAGGCCGATGTGGAGGTATTCCACGAATCTGATGATACTTTTTATCCTTTTGTGTATAAAACCAAGTCGAAAGAATACATCGTCATCGGCTCAACAAGCACTTTATCAGCCGAATATCGTATTCAGAAGGCCGATAACCCGGATGCACCTTTTGTGATTTTTGAGCCCCGTCAGCCCGATCATTTATACAGCATTGACCATTACGGCGACAATTTTTATATCCGAACCAACAAAGACGCTCTCAACTTCAAGCTGATGAAGACCCCGGTGAATGCAACAGGCATGAAAAACTGGACTGAAGTTATCCCTCACCGGCCTGATGTTCTTTTGGAAGATTTCGAGGTCTTTTCGCACCATCTCGTACTTTCCGAGCGTAAGGAAGGTTTGATCAATTTGCGTGTGAAGGCCTGGGATGGTAGTGCCGATTATTATTTGGATTTTGGCGAGCCTACCTATATGGCGCATACCTCAGCCAATCCGGAATTCGACACTCCCTTGTTGCGCTACAGCTACACCAGCCTCACCACTCCCAATTCGGTTTACGAGTTTGACATGGTGCAGAAAACCAAAACCCTGCTCAAACAGCAGGAAGTCGTCGGAGGCTACGATCCGGATCAATACCAGTCGGAACGCCTTTATGCCACTTCGCACGATGGTGTGAAAGTGCCAATCTCGCTGGTTTACAAAAAGGGGCTTGTCAAAAATGGCGAGAATCCACTTCTTCTTTATGGATATGGCTCTTACGGCTCAACCATGGATGCCTATTTCAGCTCATCACGCCTGAGCTTGTTGGATAGAGGTTTTGTGTTTGCAATTGCCCATATTCGCGGTGGCGAAGAGATGGGCCGTCAGTGGTATGAAGACGGGAAACTCCTGAAAAAGAAAAATACCTTTTTGGATTTTATCGCTTGCGGAGAATATCTCATTGATCAGAAGTTTACCAATAAAGAAAAAATGTTTGCAATGGGCGGGAGCGCCGGCGGCCTTCTGATGGGCGCCGTCGTCAATATGCGCCCCGACCTCTGGAAAGGTGTTGTCGCACAGGTTCCGTTTGTGGATGTGGTGACCACCATGCTCGACGAAAGTATTCCACTCACCACAGGCGAGTATGATGAATGGGGCAACCCCAATGACGAAATTTATTACAGCTATATGCTTTCCTACTCACCTTACGACCAGGTGGAAGCCAAAGACTATCCGGCTATGCTCGTAACCACAGGTTTACACGACAGTCAGGTTCAATACTGGGAACCCGCCAAATGGGTAGCAAAGCTCAGAAAACTTAAAACCAACGATACCCATCTTTTCTTGGTTACCGAGATGGATTTCGGGCATGGCGGCGCATCCGGACGTTTTGAACGTTTCAAAGAAGTAGCCCTCGAATATGCGTTTATGCTCAACGAGTTGGGAATCAATAAATAATCTAATTTCGTTTTTTAGAGTTTATCCATTTTTGGCCTATGCGTTTAGACTGGAATATTGACGAACTGAATGCCACCAACAAAAATACCATGATGGAACAGCTTGGTATTGAATATGTTGAAGCAAAAGATGGTTATATTAAAGCCAAAATGCCGGTTGATAACCGCACCAAACAACCAATGGGTCTGCTTCACGGCGGAGGGAGCTTAGCGCTGGCCGAAACTGTTGCCGGCATTGGATCGGCTTTGATTGTTGACTTAAGCAAAAACGATGTCAGAGGCTCACAGGTGAGCGCAAATCATCTGCGTGCAGCCAAAGACGGATGGGTGTTTGCCGAGGCGCATCTGTTGCATCGGGGCCGAAATACCCACATCTGGGATATCGAAATCAAAGATGAGGATGGTCAGTTGGTTTCGGCCATTCGTTTGACCAATTTTATCATTGCTAAAACAAAGCATTAGGTATTATTATGAGGCTAAAAGAGGCGCAAAGCCTTTGGTTGCGGCAAAATAAAGCTTTTGTCAGCTTCCGTCTTCCGGCCGACCAAGAAGTGATGACATACGCCGGCGGAAGTTTTTGTGTTGAAAAACCCGAAAACAGCCGGCCATATTTTGTCATGACTCCTTTCGATGTACGAAAACATCCGCAGCTTTTTTTATCACCTGAGGTCATTATTCGGGGCGACGAAATCCCTGATTTCAAATTTGGTGAATCCAACCCGGCATTTAGGATTCGTGTTCCCAAACTGACTTCCAAAGAGGAGTATCTGAAACAGGCTGCCCGTCTGATTGACCTGATGCAGCAACAACAATGTAGCAAGGTGGTGCTATCGCGTATTGTAGCCCGGCCGTTTGCCACGGAGCAACTCCCCGAACTTTTTGAACAACTTTGCTTCCGATATCCTAACGCTTTTGTGTTTCTGCTCAGCGATGGACATGGTTTGTTGTGGGCCGGAGCGAGCCCGGAAACATTGCTCCATTATGCACACGGAAAGGCGCAAACCGTAGCGTTGGCTGCAACACAAAAGCTTGAAGGCCGTGAGCTTTCAAATTTAGTCTGGAGCAGAAAAGAGGTAGAAGAACAAGCTTTGGTGACTGAATATATCCAGCGGATGCTCGCGTTGCACCGTGCCCGAAACTTAGAAGTCGCCGGTCCCAAATCGGCGGCAGCCGGACATCTTGCGCATCTGATGACCTCTTTTGTCTGGGAAAGTACCTTCGCTGAAGCCTTAGCGATGGCCAACGATTTGCATCCGACACCGGCCGTTTGCGGACTGCCGCGTCCGGAAGCCATGAGGCTTATCGGCCTTACCGAACAGCACGATCGTAGTTTCTATACCGGCTGTCTTGGCTATGTGAAACCTGATGAAGAAATAAAGCTGTTCGTCAACCTTCGCTGTATGCAAGGAATCAATAATGAGGCCTTTTTGTATGTTGGCGGCGGGCTGACGGCTTTGTCCGACCCCATGGATGAGCGGGACGAAACTCAGGCCAAAGCCGAAACTTTGCTTGCAGTTTTCCCGAAATAAGTTTGCATCTTTGCCTCATGGTTCACGACAAAACTGGCATTTTGCACCTGGCGCAGCTCATGGCAGCACGCGGCATTCGCCATATCGTATTTTCGCCCGGCTCGCGCAATGCGCCTTTGGTTGCCGTTTTTGGTAACAACCCTGCTTTTCTGACTTATACGATAGTGGATGAGCGGAGCGCTGCCTTTTTTGCTTTAGGCATAGCGCAACAGAATCAACAGCCCGTGGCTTTGGCTTGTACTTCGGGATCAGCAGTGTTGAATTATGCCCCTGCCGTGGCCGAAGCCTTTTACCAACGCCTCCCTTTGGTGCTCCTTACTGCCGACCGACCGCCCGAATGGATAGGGCAGGGCGATGGTCAAACAATTCAGCAACAAAACGCTTTTGGACCTCATGTGAGAAAAAGCGTGAATCTGCCCGTTTCCATCCGAAGCCGCGAAGACCTCTGGTACAACGATCGCCTGATCAACGAAGCTCTCAACGCTGCCCTGACGCCTGTGCCCGGACCCGTACACATCAACATCCCGTTGTCGGAACCCCTCTATGGCTTTTCGACTGAAACAGGAGGACGGGCTCATGATTTTAGAGAGTTGATAGTTAAAACAACTATAGGCAAAGCACAGCAACTTGAATTGAAGGGAGTCTGGGCAGAATCCCCACGAAAGATGATTCTTGTCGGGCAAATGCCTCATAATTTGGAAGTTAACTCGATTCTGGCTGAGCTTGCTTCGCGACCTGATGTGGTCGTGCTTACCGAAACCACATCCAATCTTTTTGCACCGGATTTTGTTGGCGCGATTGACCGGACGCTAGCAGGAATCAAAGACTCAGAAGCATATTGCCCCGACCTTTTGCTCTCTTTTGGTGGAGCTGTCGTCTCGAAACAGATCAAAGCATTTCTGAGGAAAGCTGCACCAAAAGTTCATTGGAACTGCGATGCCCACGATGCCGTCTCTGATACCTATCAATGCCTCAGTCATGCCATCCGTATTGAAGCAGCCGATTTGCTGAATTTGGTCAAGTTATGGCCTGTTCAAGATTCGGGGTATGGCGCCCTATGGAAGAGACTGAATGTGCAGATGCAGGAAAAACATCAGCTTTTTTTGAAAGATGCGCCTTGGAGTGATCTCAAACTTTTTGAGATTTTGTCAAAAAACATCCCTTCAAATTTTGATGTGCAACTTGGTAACAGCACCCCGGTGCGTTATGCTCAGCTTTTCGACGGACGTTGGGCTGCACGCTTTGATGCAAACCGCGGAACCAGCGGTATTGATGGGAGCCTTTCCACCGCTGTGGGAGCTGCTTTGGCCTCCGGGAGACCGACGGTGCTCATCACCGGTGATTTGGCCTTCTTTTACGACTCCAATGGGTTGTGGAACAAATATTTGCCTCCTAACCTGAAAATCATTGTCGTCAACAATCAGGGCGGAGGCATTTTCCGCTTTATTGAAGGCCCTGATCAGACCCCCTTCCTTGAGAAATTTTTCGAAGCAAGGCATCAAACGTCGGCCGTTAAACTTTCGAGTGTTTATGGCCTTTCCTGCTTTGAGGCCGATTCGCCAGAAACACTAAAAGCCGCATTGCCTGCCTTTTTTGCCGAAAAAGAAAAAACGGCCTTGCTCGAAGTGCATACCCCTGCCGAACAGAGCGGCAAAACAATCCGCGACTATTTCCGTTTTTTGCGTTCCTGACAACATCCCGGCGATTGTTTGCGCCTTCGGATTGCATTGCGTATTTTTGCAGCTTTCTGCTTTGAAACAAAAAGTGGATTCGATAAAACCGATTGTTGTTCAAAATCCTTCCCGAGGTATGCAAAGCCAACGAAACTGGACTACGCTCAAAGAGTATAAAGATATCCTTTTCGAGACCTGGAACCATATTGCCAAAATCACCATTAATCGCCCTGAAGTTCACAATGCCTTCAGGCCGACCACCACTTTTGAAATTGCCGATGCATTGGATATTTGCCGCGAAAGGCGGGATATCTACGTGATTGTGTTGACTGGGGCCGGCGACAAAGCGTTTTGCAGCGGTGGCGATCAAAATGTGAAAGGCGAAGGCGGTTATATTGATGAACAGGGCATCCCTCGCCTGAATGTGTTAGATGTTCAGAAAAAAATACGCTCCATGCCCAAGCCGGTTGTGGCAATGGTCAACGGCTGGGCCGTTGGCGGCGGCCATGTGCTGCATGTGGTATGCGATTTGACGGTAGCTTCCGAAAATGCCCGTTTCGGACAAGTCGGCCCGAAAGTGGGTAGTTTCGATGCGGGCTTTGGCTCATCGTACCTTGCCAGTATCGTCGGACAGAAAAAAGCACGCGAGATATGGTTTTTGAACCTTTTCTATTCTGCTGCCGAAGCACTCCAAATGGGATTGGTCAACAAAGTAGTACCCCTCGAACAGCTTGAAGATGCCACCATCGAATGGTGCGAAATTATGATGAAACGCAGCCCGATGGCTTTGCGTATGTTGAAGTTGGGCATGAATGCCGAACTCGACGGACAGGCCGGCATTCAGGAGTTTGCAGGAAATGCCACCCTTTTGTACTATCTTACAGAAGAGGCTCAGGAAGGCAAACATGCTTTTTTGGAAAAGCGCGAACCCGATTTCCATCGTTTCCCGAAATTCCCATAGCCGTAGCGTATGGCCAAAATGCAATCGTGGGTCAAGGCAGCCCGGCTGCGTACCCTGCCGCTGGCTTTGTCGAGCGTGGCCTTGGGAGCCATCATCGCGGCCAAAGAACCTTCCTTCAACAGAAATGCCGCCCTCATGGCTGGTCTGACAACACTCTTGCTCCAGATTCTGTCAAACTTCGCCAACGATCTGGGCGATACCCATAGCGGTATTGATAACGAGGCGCGGGTTGGCCCCAAACGCACCGTTCAGCTGGGCGAGATCAGCCGCAAAGAAATGAAAGTGGCCGTGGCTGTTACAGCCTTGCTTTCCTTATTGAGCGGGCTGTGGCTGCTTTTCGGACTGGCTCAACTTAGCCTGACGCAAATCCTTCTGTTTCTTGCTTTTGGCCTGGCAGCCATCGCTGCGGCCATCAATTATACCATAGGGAAAAATCCATATGGCTATTACGGTATGGGCGACCTGTTTGTTTTTCTGTTCTTTGGATTGCTGGCCGTGGCCGGAACCTTTTTTGTTTCAACAGGATCAATCAAAACAGAGGTCTTTTTGCCTGCCGTGGCCATGGGAATGTGGAGCACAGGAGTGCTCAACCTGAACAATATGCGCGATCACGAAAACGATCGCATCACCGGAAAACATACACTCGTGGTGAAAATGGGATACCAACGTGCCAAAATCTATCACGCTTTTTTGGTACTGCTCCCGTTTGCGTTGATGGCAGTTTTCCTTTTGATCATTGAGGCTAATTGGATAAGCTGGACGTTTTTTGTAACATTTGCCCTTTTTGTCAGCGACCTGATCCGTGTGACTCGCGAAAAAACTCCCGCTCGCCTCGACCCGTTCTTGAAACGCCTGGCGCTTTTTACCATGTTGGCCGTCTTGATTTTTGGTCTCACCTTTTCGATTTGAGACATGCTGAAAGCACGATGGGCAAGCCGTTCGCTCCGTTTTCGTTTTGAGGCCGGCACTTCGAGGGGCGTTTTACACGAAAAACAATCCTGGTTTCTGATAGTCAGCGATGTTGCCGGAAATATCGGGATTGGTGAGTTGAACTTTATCAAGGGGTTGAGTACGGCGAATGCTGAACGGATTCCATCTACCCTCGACTGGTTTTGCGATCATATCAATGAGCCGGAGAGCCTTGAGAAATCAAAGGAGATAGAAAACCATACTTTAACTTTTGCGATTGAAACGGCTTTTGCCGACCTGAAAAACGGCCGTCAATTTCTTTTCGGAGATACCAAATTTTCCAGTGGAGAGAAAGGGATTCCCATTCATGGTTTGGTTTGGATGGGCACCTCGACTCAGATGCGCGACCGGATGTTTCGAAAATTGGATGATGGATTCAAAGCATTGAAAATCAAAGTGGGAGCAATAGATTTCGACGAAGAGTTGCGGCTTTTGGAAACATTGCGAAACCATCCTCGTGGAGCCGAAATAGAATTGAGATTAGATGCCAATGGCGCATTTCAGGCAAAAGACGCCATGAAAAAACTTCGTCAACTGGCTGAATTTAAGATTCACTCCATCGAACAGCCTGTAAAACCTGCTGATTATGACCTCCTTCGGGAGCTTTGCCAAACAAGCCCTATCCCTGTGGCCTTGGACGAACAACTGATTGAATTTCGCCCGAAAGAGGCCAAAGGACAATTGCTGACAGATCTTTCACCCTCTTTTTTAGTTCTTAAACCGTCGTTGATCGGTGGTTTCAAACAAGCCGATGAATGGGTAGAACTGGCCGAAAAAAGAGGAATTGCCTGGTGGGTAAGCTCGGCTTTGGAGTCCAATGTCGGGCTGAACGCCTTGGCGCAATGGGTAGCATCCAAAAACAACGAGCTTGTTCAGGCGCTGGGAACCGGGCAACTCTTCTCCAACAATATTCCTTCACCGCTTGAGCTCAAAAATGACCGTCTCTTCTACCAACCACATCAAACATGGCTGCTCGATACGCTGAACTAGAACCGATTCCCGATTCACTTCATCTGAATGGCCAACATCTCCGAAGCTCGGATCACACTCTCCTTGACAGAATTGCGGAACAAGGCAGTCCGCTTGCACAGGAAGTGATCGTTTTTTTACGCGAGTGGTGGTCAGAAAGCCATGAGATTAATCTCACTACTTCGGGTTCCACAGGGCAGCCCAAAACGATGACTGTCAGCCGCGAATCCATGATGGCAAGCGCACGGCTCAGCCTGAGAACTTTTGGCTTGAAAGCGGGTATGAAAGCCCTGTTGTGCCTTTCGCCGAACTTCATTGCTGGTAAGATGATGATTGTCAGAGCAATGGTTGGTAAGCTTGAATTGATAACAACTCAAATAAGCGCCGATCCTTTGGAAGGATTATCGCAACGGGTAGATTTTGCCGCGATGGTTCCTTTTCAACTGAGCCATACGATCGCAAAAAACCCGGAAACGCTCGATTTGATTTCTAAACTCATTATTGGCGGAAGCGCAATTGACAAACAGCTTGTTCATTCGATTCAGACTTTGTCCACACAAGTTTTTCACACTTATGGTATGACTGAAACCCTGAGTCATATTGCCATCCGGCAGCTCAATGGGGAAGGCGCTTCCGAAAACTTCTGGCCTCTAGAAGGCATTCGAATCAAAGCAGACTCGCGCAAATGCTTGGTTGCAGAAGTTCCTTTTTTGAAAGAAAAAACCATCGCCACCAACGATCTCATTGAGATCATGCCTGATGGCTCTTTCCGGGTGATTGGCAGGGCCGATGATGTGATTATCACGGCGGGAAATAAAATCCATCCGTTGCGTGTGGAAGAGAAACTCGCAACATTTGTGAATACAACATTTGTAGTTGGCAGCATCCCCGATAACAAAGCAGGTGCCTTGCCTGTTCTTGTAGTGGAAGGCCGTCTTGATGCTGGAAAACTGATGCAGCTATGGCAGCAGATGGAACAGGTTCTCGAAGCCAGGGAAATGCCTCGCCATATCTTCTTTGCTGAAGAAATTCCAATGATTGCTTCAGGCAAAGTCAACCGCCGGCAACTCAATGATTGGTTAGTCCAAAAAATGAACCGTGAGGCTTGAAATCGTTTGCGGAACTTCCTTGACCGCGAATTGGTTTTTGCCGCTAAAATTCCATAGATTTCTTTATCTTTACCCCTAATTTTCAAAAGCCGATACAATGCGGCTTTTTGTTTAAAATATCCCTCAACCACAAGAACAAAATGAACAAAATTTTCAAGATATATCGGCCGGTCATTCTCCTCGCTTTCGTGTTTCTGATGGGAATTCAGATTGCCATTGCCCAAAAAATTGAACGCATTGAGCCGCCTTTTTGGTGGACAGGAATGAAAGAAACCTCGCTGCAACTGATGGTCTATGGATCCAAAATAAGTCAGTCGCGTCCGAGTGTGGATTATCCCGGGCTTACAATCCGTGAAATTCAACGGGTTGAGAATCCGGATTATCTATTTATTAACCTGGAAGTTGCCGAAAATACTCGACCGGGAATGGCCGCGCTTCAATTTCGTTTCCCAAAAGGCAAACCTTTGACCTATTCTTATGCGTTGAAGGAACGTGCCTCCGGCTCGGCGGAGCGGCAAGGTTTTGATAACGGCGATGCCATTTACCTTTTGATGCCTGATCGTTTTTCCAATGGAAATCCCGATAATGACAATATGCCGGGGATGGTGGATCGTGCCAATCGTAACAATCCCGACGGGCGGCATGGTGGCGACCTGAAAGGTATTGAAAACCATTTAGATTACATTGCCGGAATGGGCTTTACCGCACTTTGGATCAATCCAGTGTTTGAGTGCAACGTAAAAACTCCTTCCTATCATGGTTATTCCATCACCGATTTTTATCGCGTTGATCCGCGCTTAGGAAGCAACGACGATTACAAAGCCCTGGTTGACAAAGCCCATAAAAACGGGTTAAAAGTGATTAAAGATATGGTATTCAATCACTTTGGCGATGGACATTATTGGATGAAGAACCTGCCGATGCCCGACTGGATCAACCAATGGCCAACTTTCACACGTTCCAACTTCAGAGCTGGAACCCTTACCGATCCCCATGCGGCTGAGGCCGATAAAGATAAAATGCTTAAAGGGTGGTTTGATGTGATGATGGCCGATCTCAATCAGGAAAACCCTTTGGTTGCAAATTATTTGATACAGAATAGTATATGGTGGATTGAATTTGCCGGCATTGACGGAATCCGGATGGACACATATCCATATTCCGAACGCAACTTCATGGCTGAATGGATGAGAAGGATTCATCAGGAATATCCCAACTTTTCGGTTGTCGGCGAGGTCTGGATGAACAGTCCGCAGCAGGTAGCTTATTGGCAGCAAAACTACCGAAATGGCGACGGGTTTAATTCTTATTTGGATCATGTTTTCGATTTTCCGCTTAAATATGCTGTCGGAGAGGCATTTATGGAATCAAATGGTTGGTCAACCGGGGCTGCGAAGCTTTACGAAACATTAAGCTACGACTTTCTATATGAGGATCCGCAGAAAATCATTGCCTTCGCCGATAACCACGATTTCGACCGGATATTCAATACTTTAGGCGAGGACGTGCAAAAACTCAGGATGGCTCTGGTACTCATTGCTACCACACGCGGATTACCTCAAATTTATTACGGCACCGAAATTCTGATGACGGGCTGGGAAAACCAGGGACATGGCTACATCCGCCAGGATTTTCCGGGCGGTTGGCCCAACGACAGCGTAAATGCCTTCAATGGTAACGGACTAAGTGAACAACAGGCAGAAACACAGGCCTTTGTGAAACATCTGATGCACTGGCGCCGAAAAAGCGATGCGGTCATCCACGGCAAATTGAAACATTATATCCCGGAAGAAGGCGTTTACGTTTATTTCCGCTATACCGATGAGCAGTCGGTGATGGTGGTGATCAATAACAATAAGGAAAGCCGCAGCTTCCGCACAGAACGATTCGCCGAAAGTTTGGAAGGTTACTCCACCGGCACCGATGTTCTGAGTCGAACCTATTTCGACCAGCTTCGTATCATCCATGTCCCAGCAATGACGGCCCGTATCATTGAATTGCAGAAATAAATCAGAATCAAGTCAGTATCATTTTCATTCAGTCATATGAATATTAGAATATTGAAAATCAGTGCAATCCTTTTTGGCTTGATTGCACTTTCAGCTACTGCCTACGCTCAGGTTGTGGCAACAAATCCTGCCTCACCTCATGTTGATCAAATGGTGACCATCATTTTTGATGCCGGACAGGGCAATGCCGCCTTGAAAGATGTTGATGGGAAGGTTTATTTTCACGCAGGAATGATTACCGGCGAAAGTCGCGACGAAAAAGACTGGAAGTTTGTGGTGGGCAATTGGGGTAAACCCGATGAACGGGTTGAGATGAAAAAGGTTGGCGAAAACCTGTTTGAAGCACGCTTTAAACCCAGCGAATTTTTCAATCTGCCTGCTGACACAGAGGCGCGCATGATGGCTTTTGTGTTTCGCAACGCCGATGGAACCAAGGTGGCGAAGACCGCCGGTAATACGGATATCTTGATTCCTTTTGAAGGCTATCGGCCTGCTGAGAAGATACAACCTGAGTATCTTTTTCAGGAGATGATATACAAAAGCCATCGCCTTGTCAACAACAGTCTTTTTGTTTCTACTTCGCAGGGGTCTTTAGTTTTCCGGCCTTTTAACGACAGTATTGTGGAGGTGGGCTGGTATCCGAAAGGTTTTTGGGATTTTTATCCTTCACACGCGGTGGCAGTGAGACCAAATGAAGTAAAAACCAATATTACCGAAACCTCATCATTGATAGTTTTCGACATGGGCGGGCTGCAAGTGTTGGTTCGAAAAAATCCTTTTCAGGTAAGTTATCTCCGTAATGGAAATCCGTTTCTGACCGATGAAAAGGGCTTTTTCAGCTGTAGCGATGGGAGCGGAATACGTTTAAAGCTTAGTGCCGACGAGAAACTTTATGGAAGTGGTGGCAGAGCTTCGGGACTCAACCTCAGGGGTAAGAAACTGGGTCTCTACAACCGTCCCGACTATAACTACGAAATCGGAGCCGTGAACCTCAATTATATGATCCCCTCGTTGTTGTCGTCTAACAACTATTTCATCTTTTTCGACAATCCTCACAAGGGGTGGATAGATGCCGACAGCAAAGGCGAAGGAGTGCTGGAGTTTGGTTTCGGTGGCGGGTCCATGCATTTTTTCCTGATTGTGGGAAAAAATACAGCCTCTGTATTGAAACAGTTTTCAGCACTCACCGGAAAACAGGAAATGCTCCCACGATGGGCCTATGGAAATCTGCAGTCGCGTATGGCTTACCGAAATCAGACCGAAACCGAAGAGATCGTACAGAAAATGCTCGATGCCGACTTCCCGATTGATGCTCTTATCCTTGATTTTTACTGGTTTGGCGATAGCATCTTAGGTCACCTTGGTCGCCTCGACTGGTGGAAACCCGCCTGGCCGGAGCCTGAAAAGATGATCAAAGGCTTTAGAGAAAAAGGAATTCGTACCATCACCATCTCCGAACCATATATCATTGACAGCCTGAAAAACTGGCAGTTAGCCAATAAATTGGGAATTTTGGTTACCGACAGCGCCGGAAAAACTTTCGTTGATCCTCATTTTTACTTTGGGCCGGGTTCACTCATTGATATTTTTAAACCCGAGGCACAGGATTGGCTTTGGAAAGAATACCGCAAGCAATTCGACATCGGCGTCGAAGGCCTTTGGGGCGATTTGGGCGAGCCCGAGAGCCATCCGGCTGCAATCCGCCACGTCTGGGGAAAAGCCGACGAAGTCCATGGTATTTATGGACATTATTGGGCAAAAAGTATTTACGATCGGTTCCGGCACGATTTTCCGGAGAAGAGATTGTTTTTCCTCGCTCGCAGCGGCTATGCCGGCACCCAGCGATTTGGCATTGTTCCCTGGAGCGGCGATGTGGCGCGTAGCTGGGGTGGACTGCAGGCGCAACTGCCGGCAATGCTGAATATGAGCCTCTCGGGAATCCCTTATATGCACTCCGATGCAGGCGGTTTTGCCCTCGGTAAAAAAGATGACGAACTCTATACCCGCTGGCTCCAGTTTGCCGTTTTTTCACCTATCCTCAGACCACACGGAAGCGGAATGCCTTCGGAACCTGTCTTTTTTAACGACACAACCCAACGCATCGTGCGTCAGTTTATGAAACTGCGCTATGAATTATTGCCCTATATCTATACCACAGCCTGGCAAACTGCCACCAATGGAAGCCCCATCGTCAGGCCGATGCTCTGGCAAAACCCTGACGACCAACGTTTTGATGAGCTTTTCAGTCAATATTATTTTGGCGACCATCTGCTTGTGGCTCCTGTAACTGAAGCCGGAAAACAAACGATGGACATTGAACTGCCCAAGGGTTTGTGGTATCATTTCTGGACAGGAAAGCGAGTGCAGGGAGGGAAACGAATTCAGGTACAGCTATCTCTCGAATCCATTCCTGTTTTTGCCAAAGGTGGCAGCGTGATTCCGCGCATCGCTCCGGTGAACCATACCGATTTATACAGCTCGCGCGAGCTTTTCCTGCATGTCTATTTGCCCGAAGGCAATACGGCTTTGCATGGCTCTATGTATGAAGACGATGGTCAAAGCTATTCTGCCATTGAGCAGCAAGATTTTGAGCTGTTGAATTTTGACGGGCAAATGACCGAACAAGGCGTTGAAATGTCCTTTTCCCGAAAAGGAAACGGCTATCCGGGAATGCCCGAATCACGACTCGTTGAAATGATCGTTTATGGCTACCCAAAAACGATGAAGACTGTCAGTTTTGGCGAAACAAAACTGCCATTATTGAATGCCAAAGCTGTTCGCGAGAAAAAACAAGGCTTCTGGTTAGATGACAACGGCCTGTGGCATATCCGTTTTGTATGGTTTGGCAATGACGAAACATTGAAAATGAAATAAACCTGAAAAATTATCCTTATCCTTGAATTCTTGAAAAAAAAATGATTCATAAATCCCATCATCAATGAAAACATCTCTCATTCAACTTCTTCTTGTGGCCGTTGTTGCGGTTAGCTTGTTCATGCTTTGGTCGTGTACGTCGCAACGCGATGCAGCCAAAACCATCACCAAACCGGTTTCGTTTGTCGTTACTCCAGATTGGGCACGAAATGCGGTGATTTATGAGGTGAATACCCGCCAGTTTACCAAAGAAGGCACCTTCGATGCTTTTGCGGCTCACCTGCCGCGCCTGAAAGATCTGGGCGTTGACATTCTGTGGTTTATGCCCATTCAGCCGATTGGTGAGCTCAACCGTAAAGGAACACTGGGCAGCTATTATTCCATCCGCGACTATAAAGCTGTGAATCCGGAGTTTGGAAGCCTTGACGACTTTAAAAACGTGGTAAAAAAGGCCCACGAGGCCGGGTTTAAGGTGATACTCGACTGGGTGGCCAATCATACTGCCTTTGATCATATTTGGATTAAAGAACATCCCGAATGGTACAACCGCGACGAAAACGATAACATCATCTCGCCTTACGACTGGACTGATGTAGCCGACCTAAACTATGACGACAACCCTGCACTTTGGGATGCCATGATTGAAGCCATGAAATTTTGGCTCACCGAAACCGATATTGACGGCTTCCGTTGCGATGTGGCCGGGATGGTCCCGACAGCTTTCTGGGAAAAAGCCCGGAAAGAGCTCGACGCCATCAAACCCGTATTTATGCTGGCCGAAGACGAAGGACAACGCGACCTGATGGTCAACGCTTTTGATGCCAACTACGGCTGGGAGTTTCATCAAATCATGAACAGCATTGCCAAAGGTGAAAAAAATGTGACCGACATCTGGAAATATTTTGCCAAGGAAGACAGCCTGTTTCCACCTTCATCTTTCCGCATGATGATGACCTCCAACCACGATGAAAACTCCTGGAATGGAACCGAATTTGAACGCCTTGGCAAAGGAGCAAAGGCTTTTGCCGTTGTCACCTACACTATTCCGGGTTTTCCGCTTATCTATAACGGGCAGGAAGTGGCGCTCGATAAAAGATTACAATTCTTTGAAAAAGATGCCATTGATTGGGAAAAGGCATCTGATTTTACTAATTTTTATCGTCATCTAAAAGAATTGAAAAAATCCAACGAATGTTTGTGGAATGCTTCTAATGGCGGAAGTTTCACGCCCATAAAAACCGACCTTCCCGCAGAAGTACTATCTTTTGTGCGTGAGAAAAACGGAAATCGGTTGCTGGTTTTTGTCAATCTTACCGATCGTGAACAAACCATTCACTTCGAAGATAAAGAAATAGCCGGCAGTTTTACTGACCAGTTCAGTGGTCTAACAGTAGAAATCGCGGAAAATCAGCCTCTTATATTACCGGCATGGGGCTATCTCATCCTCAAATAGACAAAAAAAGACAGCCTTTCAAGGCTGTTTTTTTATGTTCCCCATGTTTCCCGGTCTAAACTGCGATAATTGATGGCTTCGGCAAGATGTTCCGTACGGATTTCAGCGCTCTCTTCCAGATCGGCAATAGTGCGCGATACTTTCAGGATGCGGTCGTAAGCCCGGGCCGAAAGGCTCAGCCTTTCCATCGCATTTTTGAGCAAAGTGCGCCCGGCATCATTGATGTTGCAATATTTCTGAAGCATCTTGCTGCTCATCTGAGCGTTGGAAAACACGGTGGCATATTCCGTAAAACGTTGCTCTTGAATCTTTCGTGCCCTGATGACCCTTTGGCGAATCTGTTCGCTGTTCTCGCCTGTTGATTTTGAAGCCAGGTCTTTGAACGGAACGGGAACCACCTCCACGTGCAGATCAATGCGATCCATTAAAGGGCCGCTGATTTTGTTGAGGTATTTCTGAACGATGCCCGGACTGCAAACACACTCCATGTCAGGATGGTTGTAATAGCCGCAGGGGCAGGGGTTCATGGCGGCAATGAGCATGAAGTTGGCAGGAAAATCAACCGAAATTTTTGCGCGCGAGATGGTAACAATTCTGTCCTCCATCGGTTGGCGCATCACCTCGAGCACCTGCCGTTTAAACTCAGGAAGTTCGTCGAGAAACAATACGCCGTGATGCGCTAAGCTGATTTCGCCAGGCTGGGGATAAGTTCCTCCGCCGACAAGGCCGGCATCGGAGATGGTGTGGTGCGGGCTTCGGAACGGTCTCACGGTGATCAGCGAGGTGTTTCGGTTGAGCATACCCGCAACCGAGTGAATCTTAGTAGTTTCTAGGGCTTCCTCGAGCGACAAAGGCGGCAATATCGTGGGCAGCCGTTTGGCCAACATCGTTTTCCCCGAGCCCGGAGGTCCAATCAGGATGGCATTGTGACCGCCTGCAGCAGCAATCTCTAAAGCACGCTTAATGTTTTCCTGACCTTTGACATCGGAAAAGTCGAATTCGTAATGATTGATGCTGTTCAGAAAATTGTTTTCGGCGTTCACCACTTCGCGCTCTAATGAATTTGTGCCGTTCAGGAAATCAACCACTTCCTTGATGTCGTTAGCGCCATACACTTCAAGTTTGGAAACTACTGCCGCTTCCTGAGCGTTTTCTTTAGGAAGTATCATGCCGGTAAAGCCTTCCTGGAGTGCTTTGATGGCGATGGGCAGCGCTCCTTTGATGGGTTTGAGGCCGCCATCGAGCGAAAGCTCTCCCATGATGATGTATCGGTCGAGCAATCCTGCTTCCACCTGACCCGAGGCCGCCAGAATGCCAATGGCAATAGGCAGGTCGTAGCTCGACCCTTCTTTACGGATATCGGCCGGAGCCATATTGATGACTACCTTTTGACGTGGATATTTGAAACCCTTGTTGGCAAGAGAGGCTTCAATTCGCTGCTGGCTTTCCTTCACTGCGCTGTCGGGCAAACCAACGAGAAAAAACTGTATCCCTTTGTCAATATTTACCTCGATGGTGATGGTGATGGCTTCGATTCCGAACAGGGCGCTGCCGAAGGTTTTTACGAGCATGATGGTGTGGTTTGATCACTACAAAGGTAGCAATTGACACGAAAAGCCAAACCTTTGCAATTGCGCACAATGTTTTTCTGAAATATCTGCTTCTTACTTTGGTTTGTAGCGTGAGGCTGAGAGTAGTTGTTGCGAATCGCTGAGTGTAATCATCTGATTTAAAGTGATATCTTTATGTGAGCTCATATAATTCCGCATAATTTGCCATCCGATGTATTCGCCTATACGTGCCGGGGCTTCGGTTGAGAATTCTTTTGTGAAAGGCCCGTCGCCAAAGAATTTTCTGAATAGTACAGGATCGTTGCTATACAAAAGCTGCTCGCCTATGATACTTCGCCAAACTTGGCCCTCATATTTTTTAAGCCACTCGTATTGCGTCTCGCTGTAACCCAAAAGAATATGTGGCGCTGTTTCAGGGCATAAAGCTTCCACGAAAACATACCTTTTCCCAGCTTGAATCATCTCGTCTAAGAGATTCACACTTTGTGTTTCTTTCTCAAAGTAAACATGATAGAGCGTTTGGGCAATATCAGAGGGAAGGTGTGCTGCATCCATCCGCATCAGCCTGTAAACCGGAATGCCGGCTTGTTGATAGAAGGGCTCATCCGGGCCAAGATAACAATCCAAACCAATAATCAGGGTTTTGCCATTGGCCATCACCGGAGCATCAAGTTGCAAACCGCTCACATAAGTGAAAACCTCTGGGAACTCAAAATCGGGTTCATAATAATGTAATCTGTTAAAAATCTGGGCAATGGAGTTTTCGAGGCGCGTTTTATCGGCAAAAACCTGTAGCACTCGATCGGAAAGATAACGTAAAAACGGATCCGTCACAAAACGCAAAAGCGGATTGATATTGGCCGAATCGCACAGATCGCCGTTTAGAAACTGTGGAAATTCATTTTGACAACGAAGAAGCTCAGCGGCAAACTGCGTTGTGTCTAGGGAAAAGAGTGCTTTCCCGTAGTCTTTGAGGATAATTTTTTCTGTTGGTAATTCATTGGCCGGAATTCTCCAGCGCTTGCCTTTATCGCTGTTGCAGCCTGACAAAAGAAACAGGACAACGGCAATGGAAAAAAGTCTTTTCATGTTGAACATCAATTCAAAAATGCCAACGTTAGTGAGCAGACAAAAATTGGACAATAAAGAAAAAAAGATTACAAAATCTTCCAGCCAATGCTGACAACAAATCCATTGGAACGTGAATCGAAAAGTACAGGCGAGTTGTCAATATCCACATTATCAATAATGCTGGACAATCCGAGCATGACCTTCACATCAAACGTAAACATCAGAACATCCGCACCTGCACCAATATTAAGGCCCCAATGAAGGGTATTAATGTCCGATTTTTCGATAGGTTTCATATAACCCGATGAATTCAGGGTTTTAATCTTTTTATCAACAATGATATTCATGCTTGGCCCAATTGCCGCGCGAATACATGCTGCTTTGATGTCAATAATTTTCATGCCCAGAAGCACCGGAACCTGGATATTGCTTAAAAGTACTTCCTGCTCAAACGGACTGAGCGACCCAATGCTTGGGCGTTTAAATACTGCACCGGATGTGTACCAGTTGAGCTCGGGTTGTAAATAAACTTTTTTGCCTATGCGCGCAAATACGCCAAATAAAAAACTGTTGTTTAGCTCCGTTGTAATGGTGCTCTGATCAATGCTGAGCGTGTTGAGGGTGAAACCAATCTTAGGCCCAAAAGTAAATTGAGCCTGAGCACTAATGCTGAACAATGCGATGAATAGAATAAGGGCAGGCCTTTTCATAATACTTGGTTTTATTTGTTCAAAAGTACTATTTATCCACACAAAAAGCATGAAATGAACATTTTTTTCCGATTGGGCATAAAAAAATATCCGTTGGTATTTTTTTTAACTTGGATGTACAATGAAAAAATTAATATATTTGCAGCCTCAAAACGGTGGCTGTAGCTCAGCTGGTTAGAGCATCAGATTGTGGTTCTGAGGGTCGTGGGTTCGAATCCCATCTGCCACCCAATACTTTGGCAGTCATGGTATTATGACTGCCTTTTTCTTTTCCTGCAATCATGAACGTTCCGTCAAATCGTCTTTTTGATTTGTATCGTTACTATTCCAAAAGCCTCCAATCCGTCTATCCGATCAAAGAGGCTCAAGGTCTGATTGAAATCTTGATCGAACATTTTTTTGATGTTTCGAAAATCAGGCTGTTGACCGAAAGCGATCTTCGACTCAGCGAATCGGAATTGTTAACCTTGCATTTTGCCGTCAAGCGGCTGAAAAACGAAGAGCCTGTTCAGTATGTAACGGGCCAGACGATTTTCTGTGATCACCGGTTCGATGTGGACCAAAGTGTGCTGATTCCCCGACCAGAGACCGAACAATTGGTGGAAATCTGTGCCGGTTTTCTATCTGAAAGTTCAAATAGTGGTGTAATAGCCGATATTGGAACAGGTTCTGGTTGTATTGCCATCTGCCTGGCATTGCGTTTTCCACATCTCCGTGTGGAGGCTTTTGATGTTTCGGAAGCCGCGCTAAAAACCGCTGAACATAATGCGGCGCGACTGGGTGCCAAGGTTTCTTTTCAACAGTTTGATGTTTTGAACGATCCTTTTCGGGGCTCTGGCGTATCTTATCAATTAGTGGTGAGTAATCCACCTTATGTTTTGATGTCGGAAAAGGATTCCATGCGCAACAATGTGCTGGGCTTTGAGCCACATCAGGCTCTGTTTGTGCCCGATAATGACCCGTTGATGTTTTACCGTGCGATAGCCCAAATGGTGAGACCGTTGCTCGGATCCGAAGGAATGCTGGCCTTCGAAATCAATGAGCGAATGGGAAGCCCGGTGAGCTTGTTACTCGAAAAGGAGGGTTATCACCAGATACGGATGTATCAGGACTTCCATGGAAAATATCGGTTTGTGACGGCCCTACGTTAAAGAAATCTCACTTTTTTGTGAAGAAATAAAAAAACCGGAAATAATCCGGTTAGAATATAGTATCAGGCATCAATTTTGGCATACTTGGCATTGGCCTCGATGAATTCCCGGCGTGGCGGAACTTCGTCGCCCATGAGCATCGAGAAAACGTGATCGGCTTCGAGCCCGTTTTCAATAGTCACCTGCCTCAGCGTTCTGAATTCGGGGTTCATCGTGGTATCCCAAAGCTGTTCGGCGTTCATCTCTCCCAAGCCTTTGTATCGCTGAATGTGAATGCCTTTATCGCTCCCATCGGTTGACCATTCTTTCACTAAGGCTTCGCGCTCTTCTTCGTTCCAACAATAACGTTCCTGTTTGCCTTTTCTGACCAAATAGAGCGGGGGGGTGGCAATATACACATATCCTTTCTCGATAAGTTCTGTCATATACCTGAAGAAGAAAGTCAGGATAAGTGTGGCGATGTGCGAGCCGTCAATATCGGCATCGGTCATGATCACCACCTTATGATAACGCAGTTTCTCCATGTTGAGCGCCTTACTGTCTTCTTCGGTACCGATATGGACGCCGAGAGCGGTGAAGATATTTTTTATTTCATCGCTTTCGAAGATGCGATGGGGCATGGCTTTCTCCACGTTGAGAATTTTACCTCTCAGGGGCAAGATGGCCTGGAAACGGCGGTCACGGCCTTGTTTGGCTGTTCCACCGGCCGAATCACCCTCTACGAGAAAAATCTCGGCTTTTTCAGGGTCGCGTTCCGTGCAGTCCGAAAGTTTGCCGGGTAAGCCTGAACCGGAAAGTACACTTTTGCGCTGTACCAACTCGCGTGCCTTGCGAGCGGCATGGCGGGCTGTGGCGGCTAAAATTACCTTGTTTACAATGGTGCGGGCTTCACGGGGATTTTCTTCGAGATAGTTGGTCAGATGTTCGCTTACAATCTGATCAACCACTCCCATCACCTCGTTGTTGCCAAGTTTGGTTTTTGTCTGGCCTTCAAACTGCGGCTCGGGTACTTTGACAGAGATGATTGCCGTCAGGCCTTCGCGGAAATCGTCGCCATTGATGTCGAACTTGAGCTTGGCCAGCATCCCCGATTTTTCGGCATACGACTTCAGGGTGCGGGTGAGCCCACGGCGAAATCCGGCCAGATGAGTGCCGCCTTCGTGGGTGTTGATATTGTTAACGTAGGAGTGAAGGTTTTCGCTGAAAGAGGTGTTGTATTGCATGGCAATCTCAACGGGGATATCGTTGCGTTCACCTTCGATGGCGATGGATTCCGGGATAAGTTTTTCGCGGTTTTCGTCGAGATAGCGAATGAAATCGGGTAAACCGGCCGAAGAATAAAAGACTTCGCTTTTGATATTGCCTTGGTCGTCGGTCTCTCGCTCATCGTTGAGGGTGATGCTGATACCGCGGTTCAGATAGGCAAGCTCGCGCATTCGTGCAGCTAAAATGCTGAAGTCATATTCAGTTGTGATGAAGATACTCTCATCAGGTTTGAAACTGATTTTGGTTCCGGAACGATCACTCTCACCAACGATTTTCACGTCGTAAAGCGGTTTACCGCAACTGTATTCCTGTTTGAACACTTTTCCTTCGCGATGGATCTCAGCGATCAATTGGGTAGAAAGCGCGTTGACACAGCTTACACCAACGCCGTGGAGGCCTCCCGATACTTTGTAAGAGCCTTTATCAAATTTACCTCCGGCGTGTAGAACGGTCATCACCACCTCAAGCGCCGAACGGTTTTCTTTCTCGTGTAAACCCGTGGGGATACCGCGCCCGTTGTCGAACACCGTGATGGAATTGTCCTTGTGAATGGTAACTTCGATACGGTCGCAGAAACCGGCTAAAGCTTCGTCAATCGAATTGTCAACAACTTCGTAAACAAGATGGTGAAGTCCGCGGGTGTTTACATCGCCAATATACATGGCCGGACGCTTGCGCACAGCTTCTAATCCTTCGAGTACCTGAATATTACTCGCAGTGTACTCGGTGGTGGCCAGCGCTTTTTTTTCTTCTTCTGTCATAAATAAGCCTAAAAAGGTATTCTTAGTAATAAAGTGCAAATTTAAATATTTTCGCTTAATTTAACGATATAGTCAAGGGCTTAATGCCGGCTTTTTATCAACAATCGTATGCAGTCGGTTGTGTTTTTTGCCCTTGAATCATGATAGGGCAAGCATAAGGTTGTGTTGCTCCGAAAAGATCAAAATTTGAGTGTGGCTCCGACAAAGAGTTGTGTGCCCTGAACGGGATATTGATCCCAGATTTCGTAACGGTTGTTCAGGATATTGGCTGCTTTGGCATAGAATCCAACGATCGGGTTGAGTTGATATGTTGCATTCAGGTTGAGATCGAAAGCGGTTGGCAGCACACGGATGCTGGCTGCTGTTGGAGCGTAGCGCTTCCCAATCAGAAAAAGCTGGCTGTTGAATCTCCAGCGTTCGTCGTGTCGATAGCTTAGGTCGAGGGTGCTGTGCCAGGATGGTTTGTGCCAGGGTTTAAGAAGTTTTTCCATCTTGTATTGGTCGAAACCAAATTGAAACAGAGCGTTGATTTTATCGCCCTGATGGTAACCGGCCTCTGCGATAAAGCCGAACTCACTGAAGTCGTCGTGGACAAATGTGAGCTGATGCTTAAAAATGCTGAGACTGTCGTTGATGATGAAGCCTCCGTTCAGCACTTTTTGAGTCTGAATACCGATATGAAAATCAAGATTGGGGATGAGGCTGGTGCGTATTCCTGCTTTGAAATCATGCGTGGTATTTGTCCACCAGCGTGCCGCTCCCGGTTTTAGATAAGGGGTCTCCAAGGTGTTCTGTTCTAATGTGTTCAATATTTTATCTCCGCCAAAGCCTGCGTATAACTGAAGCCTGTCGTCGAAAACAAAGAGTTTCCCATGAAGCTGTGGGTGCAGGCTGAAGAAAGTAGTGGTATCGTCGCCCAAATGTCCCTTGAGGGCGGCTGTGAGTTCGAAGAAACTACCGCTGAAATGGATGGATGGTTCAAGCCGCGCATAAAATCCGCGCCATCCGGCTAAGGAATCATCAGCACTGAAAAGACTGGCCGCTGCATTGAGCCCGACAAATTGACGACTGTTGGAGGCAAACCATGCATAATCTTTTTTAAGGCCGGCACTTAAGGTAATGGATTGTTCTATATTTCTAAAATCATCGGCAAAATGACGGTAACGGAACGCTATGTCGTGGTTGAGAACCTCTTTGCCGGTTTGATTACTTTTCAGCCGACTGGTAAAACCAAGACGCTGGTAAGTCTGAAGCAATGAGTCGGCTTTCACCCGAACATCCGGAAAATCAGATGGTTTGAATCCGTAATAATGAAGAAAATCATGGTTATAAGTCAGGTCGTTCTGCCAAATCTGATTGCTGAAATCATACTGAATCCCTGTGTGGAGCTGATTGTGCATTCGGTCCGAAGGAGCTCTGTCTTTGATGTTTACCCAGGTTGACCAATGCCCCAGACCAAGGTCGAGCAAGGTTTTATCAGTAAGTCGGGAACGATGGCGAAAATTAAAAACAGGGCTGAGGTTGCTTCCGATGGCCGCATCAACAAAGTTGCGGTTGATTTCTTTTTTTTCATCGTCGCGCACCTGTGTATAGGCGATGGGGCTTGTACTGGCTTGGGTTTGATAACGGATTCCAAGATTGCTATAGGTTTGCTCGCCAATTTCACCCTGAAGGTTGGTTTCGCCTGGATTTACAGCGATTTTTTGCACATCTTTCAGGCTCGGTTGGTAAGCGCCAACGATGGTGACCCGCTCATTATGCCCTTGCCCGATGGCCAAAACAGGCCAAAATAAAAAGCTTGCCATTACCGAAAATATATTGATCTTCAGTATTGTAATATTCGAAGAATGATGCTTTTCCGTTCGTTTTATTTTCATTTCAGCGAGTTGAGTTTGGTTTGTGCTTCTTTTTTCAAATCGTCGCCTTTGTAATTCTCCACAATGCTTTTCAGGGTTTCTTTGGCCTGAAAGATATTGTTTTGTTTCACATAAATATCGGCCAGAAGAATGAAGCTCTTTGCGACCCAGAAATCCTGTCTTCTGAATTTCTCTGCAATGTCGAAAATCTGATTTTCAGCTTTTTTCGTTTCGTTGTTTTGATAGTGGATGAGTGCGAGCAAATAAGCGGCTTCGGCACCGAGCGCTCCTTTGTCTTTTTGACTCAACGGTTTGAGCTGGGCGGTGGCTTCTGCCAAACGGTTAAGACTCAAAAGCGATTTCCCGGCGATATATTGTGCCTGCAATCGCTGATCGGATGTGGCATTGCCGTTGGCGAGGAGTTGTTCGGCTTCGGTAACAGCCTGCTCAAAAATATTTGTAAAATAACTGCATTTCATACTGCCTTCGAGAGCTTCGGTCTTGAGCAGTGGCTGGTCGGTATGTTGCAGGAGCTGGCTGTACCAATTGTGTGCCGAAGCATAATTGCCCTCGTCATAAGCCATTCGCGCCAAGGCTTTAAACGCTTCTTCAAGATAAGGGTGATGCGGGTTTTCGGCCAGATAGGAATAATGACGTGCTGCTTCTTTTTTATTGCTGTTTTCGTTGATCTTGGCTAAGTAATAATGTGCCGCAGCTAATTGCCGGCCTTGCGGAAACTGCTCGATATAGCGGTTGAAGGCTTCGGTGGCTTCACTATTTTTTTGTGCGTTATAGAGATTTTCGGCAGCCAAAAAGCTGAGTGAATCTTGCTCGCTGCCGTCAACACTGCCGAAGCCAAACTTTTCGCTGAGTTTGAAATACTCGCCTATGTTATTCGATTCTAAGAAAATGACTTTCAGCGCGTTGAGTGCTTCACGTGCATCGGGCGTTCCCGGATAATCTTCAGCCACTTTTGTCAATGCACGGGTGGCTTCGGCAGCCTGATTGTTGTTGAAATAGATCAGTCCGGTTTTGAGCAGGGCTTCGCGGGCAAAGGCCGAGCGAGGGCGCTCCTTCACCAAACGGTCGAATTGTACAATGGCCGAGCGGGGGTCGTTCATCACCAAATAAGTGGAGCCCATCTCGTAAAGGGCTTTGTCGTAATAAACAGATTGTCTGTATTTTGATGTGAGCTCGCTGAGGGTTTGCAGTTTGTTGTTCATTCTGCCGCTTGCACCGTAAGCCATGGCACTTTGAAACAGGGCATAATCGCTCTCGGGATTTTTTGACAAAGCCACCGGACTGTATGCATCAATGGCTGCCTGCCACGATTTGGCGATAAAATGGCAGTCGGCTATCCTGCACTGGGCATCGGTGGACAGCGCGGGCTGTTGTGGGTCGGGTTTGGCAAGATAGTTTTTGAAAAGCGGCAAGGCCTGGCTGTATTGCCTGAGTTGAAAATGGGTGTAGGCCAGCCCGTAGGTTGCGAGTGGGAGCAAGCCGCTGGCCGCAGCCGATTTGTGTGCCGCAAACTGTTTAAACAGCCGTTGGGCTTCCACGTAATCTTTTATCCTGAAATACGACTCGGCAATCCAGAAGGCTGATTGAGCCGATAGTGTTCCCGATGTAGTGGAATTGAGCTTCCTGAAATAAAGGATAGCTTTATCGTATTGCTGCTGATTGAAATGCTCGGTGGCAAGGCCAAAAACCAAGCGTTCGTATGCTGCCTGCAGCGAAGGGTTGTCTTTACGCGAGGTCTCAAGCGCCGAAAGAGCCTCGTCATAATTTTTCGTGATTAAATAATGTTTTACCAAGAGCTCGTTGGCAGTGGGGCGCAGCGGACTGTCGGGCTTTTCCGCGATGAATCCGGCCAGCAGGGTGGTGGCGTCCTGATAAGGGTCGTTGCCGGTTTCAAGCGCCAGACGGGCATAGTTCATCAAGGCGTCGTCGTGAATGGTTTCATCGCTGCCGAGATTCGTTGCATTGAGGAAAGCGGTCCGGGCGGCAATTTTTTGATTGGTTTTCAGATAACATTGCGCCAGCAAATACGAAGCGTTTTGATCGAGACTGTCGTTGCCGCCTTTGAGTTGCCTGAAAGTCTCGGCTGCTTCTTTAAACTGTCCTGCTTCATAACGAGCCAGGCCCATCTGATAATAATCGGCATCGGTGAGTTTGCTGCGGTTTAGTTTCTCAAGCTGTGCGTAATATTCTAGAGCTTTTTCGGTTTGGCCGGTCTTGAAACAGGCATCGGCAAGCAAGGGAAGCACTTCGGCGCGACGGCGACTGTCGCCATTTTGCAACAAATCGCTGCCTGTTATTTTCACTTGTTCATAATCGCCTTGCCAGTACGCAATCTGAAGCAGATAGTAAGGTGCGATTTTCTTGTATTGTGGCAGATGTTTCACCTGTCGCAAGGCGGCAGAGGCTTCGTCAGCCTTTTTTTTGCTGTAATAAATATGCCCGGCATAATAAAGGGAAGCGTTGCGGAACGGGCTTTTATGCCGCAAGGCTTCTTCGAACTGGATGAGAGCTTCATCGGCATTGTTTTGCCGGAGCAAACAAAACCCTTTGCGGTAGGCTAACTCGCCGTTTTCGGCCGAAGGGCGCCCCACGGTGTCCACCTCTTGCAGCGCCCGAAGAGCTTCGGCATATTTTTTTTCGCCAAAAAGCACACGCCCTTCCAAAAACAATACCTTGTTGTTCCATTGGCTTCCGCGATAGGTTTCTTTGAAGTTTCGCACCGTTTCAACTGCATCTTTATCTTTGAGTTCGAGGGCACTAAGTGCATCGTAATAAACCAGATCGGCCTGGACAACTGGAGAAAATCCGATATCATGGTTTCTAATTTCACGGATGTTCTGGCGGATGGCCCCAAACTGTCCTTCCTCGGCCAAACGGAGCGTTTCCGATATCAGAAGTTCGGAGTTCGAAAGGTTGAAACGGTTCTGTGCAGAAAGCGGAATCGGCGTTAAAATACTGAAATTTAATAAGATATAAATCAAATTCCGCATTGTTAACGGATTCTTTCTTTTTTTTGACACTGTTGCAATATCGGGCATTCGGTGTTTATTTTTTCGTGTTTATGAAACGTTGGCTCATTCAACTTATTGCCGGGTTTTGGTGAGCCATTGTTTTTTCTGTTGTTCTTTTAAAAAACCGGCCGACACGGGGCCGGCCGGTTTTTCATGGTCTCATAAGCAGGATTCTGTACGAAGTTGTCATTTATCTGGACCTTTTGTCACCAAAAGGTTCTAGCGACCTACCCACCGGCTCAGACGAGCCGCCTTACAGGCTTCCGAAGAAGCCAGCGCCGGCATATTTGGTCTTGCAGCCCATAAGGTTTACCCGCGTTGGATGTCGCCATCCGAAGCCGTGAGCTCTTACCTCACGTTTTCACCCTTACCCAGCCGAAAACCGGCAGGGCGGTAGTTTTCTGTGGTACTGGCTGTGAACAAAAAGTTGCCCTTTTGCCCCCTTCCCGTTAGGAAGTATGGTGCCCTGTGCTGTCCTGACTTTCCTCGACGTCGAAACAACGCCGCGACAACGGTGACCATGAACCTGCAAAAATAGCGATTTTACCGTTTCGATGTGCTGATTTTGAACATTATGGCTCATTTCAGTTTACCGATGGCGAATGTGGGGATGTTTTTCTAATTTTGAATGTCGTTTCAATACCTTCGCCTCATGAAGAAATCTATCCGTACAGGAATCCTCATGCTCTTTTCTTTTCTTTCTCAACTGGCAGTAACCCAGCATATTGTTATTCCTGAAGAGCTACAATCCTCAACCCATATGGCGATTGAAGAGTTGCAACTTCCCTCGGCTTATTCCGGCTTGGAACTCCCCGCTATGGTAGATAACTCCCAAACACCTTTTTTCAGACCCATCTTCAACCAAATAGGAGCTTCCTGCGGCCAGGCTTCTTCTATTGGCTATCTTTTTACCTACGAGATGTGCCGGAAGCGCGAGGTGCCTGCTTCTCTTTCTTTCAATCAGTATCCTTCGCATTTTGCGTACAATTTCATGAGCTACGATGGCTATTACGGTGTGAATTACCTTCATAGCATGGAGATAGTGAAAGCTGTGGGAACGCCCGACCTGAATGCATACGGAGGCATGGCCATTGATGACGGAGTTGTCTGGAAATCGGGATATGATCTCTATTACAATGCAATGTGCAACAGGGCGGCCGAAATCAAAATGATACGAACCGGTACCGAGCAGGGATTGCTCATGCTGAAACACTGGCTGGCACACCACAACGAAGGCGCTGCCGTGGGCGGGGTGGCTAATTTTGCTTCGGGAACGCCTTATAACCTTGTGACCATTCCGCCGGGAAACCCCGAAGCCGGAAAAAAGATTGTTACCGCTTTTCCCGGAACTGTGGCTACCCATGCCATGGCCATCGTGGGCTATAACGACAGCATCCGATACGATGTAAACAACGACGGACAGTTTACCAATCACTTGGATATCAACGGTGATGGTGTGGTGGATATGCGCGACTGGGAAATCGGAGCATTAAAAATTGCCAACTCATATGGCGATACCTGGGGAAATCAAGGGTTTTATTATGCCCTATACAGAACTCTAGCCCTCAACGAATACAATGGCGGAATGTGGGGCAATATGGTGCATGTGATGGACGTGAAAAAAGATTACCGCCCTCAGTTGGCCATCAAAGTCAATTTGAAACATAACCTGCGGGAGCAGATCAAGGTGAGGGCCGGTGTTTCGGCTGATCCATCGTCCACTATACCCGAACATCTGCTTGATTTTCCGGTTTTTAACTATCAGGGCGGAAAACATTATATGCAGGGTGGCACATCCAATGAAGCCCATAAGATCATCGAGTTTGGTCTCGACATCACCCCATTGCTCAGCTTTGTCGAGCCGGGAAAACCTGCTGCGTTTTTTCTCGAAGTGCTCGAAAACGATCCATACTCCACCGGCAACGGCGAAATCATTGCCTTTTCGCTGATGGATTATGCTACGGGCGCACTCATTGAAGTGCCATGTGCAGCAACCAACACGCCGCTGGTGAATAATACATCCACCTTGTTAAAAATTATTCATCAGCCGGTGTTTGAAACGGTGGATATCACCACGGAAGAAATTCCGCTTTTCGACAACAGCTTTCGGATGGAAGCCATCGGAGGCAGCCTGCCTTACAACTGGAAACTGCTTACGCCTTATCACCAACAGATGACAACGCTGCCTATGCCCCAGGCTTCGCAACAACAACTACTGCCCGAAGAACCATACAACAAATTTGCAGCCAAGGCTTTAGGTTTCAGCTTTCCGTTCTATGGCGAACACTTCGACACGGTGTATGTCAACAAGGCCGGTTTTATCCTTTTCGAAAAAGACATTTTCCCGTGGCGCTATTTGCGCGATACCTATCATCTTTTCAGAGAAATGAAAAATATCTCGGCATTTCTTTTTGCGCCTGTCCTCTTTTATGAGGGCACTAAAAGTCAGAAAGGAATTTGGTACGAAGGCGATGAAACGCATGCGACTTTCCGATGGAACCTCGACTTGGTTTATTACGATAACTTCATTGGTGAAGGCGAATTTGCCGTTACCCTTTATCCCGACGGAAGCATTGATTTTTTCTACAACAATATTGAGGTGGACGAAAACGTGCTTTGGTATGCCGGTGTTTCGGCCGGTCAGGGTACTGAATTTACCTTGCTGAAAGGCGCTAACTCACGTGACTTTTATGAAAACTGCTCATTCCGCTTAACGCCTGAACTGATCCCTGAAGGCATCTCGCTGAGCCGCGACGGACTGCTGACGGCCAATGAGGGATTGCCGCAAAATTGTGCCGGACTTTCGTTTCAGGCCACCGATCAGAGGGGAATTTCGGGCTTCAAAGTGCTGGAAATATCGAATGACCTTCGTTGGAATTGTCGCTTTAACACCACAAGCGGAAAACCTCCCTCAAACGGATCGGAGGTAAAAACCAGGCTGAGTCTGACCAACATCGGCAGCCTGCCGGTTCAGATTTCGGTGGCTACATTAAGCTCGGATGATCCCTATTTTGTTCCGTTAGACACGTTGGCTACCGATATTTCATTAGCTTCAGGCGAGAATTTCGTGCTCGAAGATGCTTTTTCTTTCAAAGTGAAGCCCGAATGTCCCGACGGGCATACGATTTTTGTTCAGCTTCATTTCTTGTCCTCTATCGGCGAACGCTTCGGGCGGATTGCAGTGCCCATTGGCGCAGGCGAGCTTGATTTGACCAACTATTACGTGAACGACCATGATAACCATTTGCTCGACCCGGGCGAAACAACGCAGTTGGTGTTCAAGGTTTCTAACTTTGGCAGCCTTCCGGCCTTTGGAGTGAAAGCAAGCCTTGCATCGGCCGACCCCTTTGTGACCATCGGACTGCCCGCACAGCAGGACATCGGAACCCTTGAGCCCGGACTGTCTGATTCCTTGAGCTGGACGGTTCACGTGAGTCCAAACTGCCCGATCGAACATATTGTGCTGTTTGAGTTTTCACTTTCAGATAGTTTAGGTTTTGAAACGGTGAGGGAACTGAGTTTTCGTATCGGGCAGTATATTGCCCTCATCGTGGCAAAATCAACCGATCCAACTTCGGCACAGGCCGTTGCCGCAACACTCGACAGCCTGTCGCTCCAGAATATGACCGTGAATGTCATTGACAGCTCAATTGACAAATACCGGGCGGTTTTTGTGTGTCAGGGAACCTACGGAACCACCATCAGCCTGAGCCCCGATGAGGTGGAACTGCTCAAGACCTATCTGAATCAGGGCGGGAATGTGTATCGTGAATCGTTTTATAGCTGGCTGGGTACGGGATTTTTCCCGACTTATTTTGGTGTTGAACAAAAAGATATTGCCAATCCGCAGACTTTCAGTCATTTGGCGGGTATTCAGGGAACGACCTTTGCCGAAGTGGAGGCCGATTTCAGCGGCCCGGTGAATTTTATGCTCTTCAGGCTGATGCCTGCCAATGTTTCCGCATCTGCGCTGATGACTACCGATATTGCACCGGATGCATGGACCACAGTGGGCAATGAAACAGCAAACTACAAAACCATTGCGGCACTTTACGAATTTGGCTATTTTGGCCAGTCCGCACAAACCGAAAAGCGTCTCGATTTGATGAAAGCGATTCTCCGTTTTTTCAAAATGGATCACCTGATGATGGGCAATCAGGAGGTTGAGGCGAATCAAAGTGCAGAAAGATTTGTGAAGGTTTTCCCAAACCCGTTTGAAGAGGCGGTGTATTTTACAGTCAGTCAGGATAATATATCAACCATACAGATTGACCTTTTTGCTGCGGATGGCCGACAGCTCTTTTCCGAAATGGCTCATCCACTGGATGGCTCAACCCTGCGTTGGACAGCCTCCGGCCGGTTGGCAGCCTTGAAGGCCGGTTTGTACTTTTTCCGGTTTACGGACCAAAAACGTGTTGCACTGATTCCGCTGCTGAAGAAGTAAAAAAAAAGCCCTGTCTGAGTGTTTAGTATTTGAGGTTTTGGTTCGCTGAAGAAATAAACAACGGCTAAATCTGAAGGTAGGTTGTCTGTTGAGGATTTATCGGATATATGTTGAAGCAATGGAGATTTGCTTTATTTTTGAGGAGATAAACGTGAAACCATGAACCGACAGCAAGCCAGAAAAATGAAATAATGAACAGCCAACGTACAAAACTGCGCATCCGCACGCCCTGACATACAAGCCGATGCTTCAGCTTGTAATAGAACAGTTTTCTTGATGACGCACCGCACGAAATTGATACATTTATGATTTTAAATTGGAATTTAAGCGATTGAAAAAACAGAGTTTAATTGATCAAATTGATTTATACCAACACTAGTGTCTACTAAAAAATTAAGTTGCTGAGTTTTACTATAAATGGATATTGTAAACGCTTGATTAATAACTGTATAATTTACAGTCGCTAATTGATTTAAGTTATATT